>OOKD01000015.1_pt1 | contig 225652 bp, 213 predicted proteins | sample 1691731 | NCBI WGS metagenome assembly OOKD01 (sample SAMN05831947, study PRJEB22555) | human gut metagenome | isolation source: Skin biopsy | host: Homo sapiens
GGATGTGGCTCCCCGCGGTGGTCGCCACGCCCTTGGTGCAGAACAGGTCCTTCATGCCGATCGGCACGCCGGCGAGCGCCTTGGGCGCCTCTCCCGCCGCGCGCGCGGCATCGGCGGCGCGGGCGGCGGCCAGCGCATGGTCGGGCGTCTCGACGAGGAAGGCGTTGAGCGGCTTGGCCGCGGCGATCTTGGCGACGAAGGCTTCCGCTACCTCGACCGCAGAGAATTCGCCGGCGCGCACGCCGTCGCGGATCGCGGCGATGCCCAGGGTGGTGAGGTCGGTCACGAAATGTCTCCTGCGCGGATGATCGAACGATGCGGCTGCGTCATCACTCGATCACCTTCGGCACGGTGAAGAAGCCGTGCTCCGCTTCCGGGGCATTGGCCATCAGCTCGTCGCGCTTGCCGCCGCCGGTCAGCGGGTCGGCATCGACCACGTCATCGCGCAGGCGCAGGCTGTTGGGAATGACCGCGGTCATCGGCTCGACGCCGGTCGTGTCGACCTCGCCCAGCTGCTCGATCCAGCCCAGGATATTGCCGAGCTCCGGCGCGAGCCGGGCGGCCTCCTCGTCGGTGATCGCGATCCGCGCGAGGCTCGCGATCTTCTTCACAATGGTGGTGTCTACGGACATGGGGCAAGCGGCTAGCCGCTGCCGCGGGACGGTGCAAGCGCCTGTCCCGCGCATGCGCCGGCGTGGCGGCTCCGGGACACCTCCGCATCCGCCTGCCGCGGTCCGATCAGGCGATCGCGGCGATCCAGTCGGGCAGGTCGGCGAGTCGCTCCAGACGCGCATAGCGTGGTGTCCCCACCGGTTCCGCCGCGGCTTCATGCGCCCAGGCGCCCTCCTGCGGAATATACGCCGCCCATCCGCCTGCCTCGAGCGCCGGCAGCACGTCCGACCGCATCGAATCCCCGGCCATCGCCGCCCGCTCCGCCGCAACGCCATGAGCGGCGAAGACCCGGCGGAACGTCGCCGCCGTCTTGTCGCTGACGATCTCGATCCCTGCGAACCGATCGCCGAGCCCGGATGCGGCGAGCTTCGCCTCCTGGTGCAGGAGGTCCCCCTTCGTCACCAGGACGAGTCGAGCCATGTCGGCCAGCCGATCCAGCGTCGCCTCCACGCCGTCCAGCAATGCGACCGGATGCGCCAGCAACGCACGGCCGGCATCGAGGATGTCGGCGACCATTCGCGTCGGCAGCGTGTCGCCGGCCAGTTGCGTCGCCGTCTCGATCATCGACAGCGTGAATCCCTTGGCGCCATAGCCGTACAGCCGAAGGTTGCGCGCCTCGCAGGCGTCGAGCGTCGCGCGCGTGATCGCAGCGTCCGCGAACGGCCGCAGCATGGATTGCAAGGCATCCTGCGCCGCCTGGAAGTGGCGCATGTTGTGCCACAGCGTGTCGTCGGCATCGAGGCAGATGAGGTCGATCGGCATGATGCCGGCCTGTGCCCGCTATGCGCGCCCGCGCAAAGAGGGCGCGCGCTCAGGCGGCGGGCGGCGACGGGCGCTCGGACACGCCGCCCGCGGGAGCGGCCGCGCCGTCCGATCCGGCGGATGCGGCATAGGCGGCGGCCGCATCGTCCCGCGGCGATGACGCGGCCTTGCCGTCGCCGCCGCCGAAGCCCAGCGTCGCCATGCGGCGCGCCACCTCCTCGTCGATCCGGCGTTCCAGCGCGGCGCGCGCGTCGGGTGCCATCGCCTTCAGGTCGGACTCCCCGACCTTCATCTCGCGCATGATGTCCGCCCGAAGTTTCTTGGCGAGGCGCTGCGCGGGCGTCAGCGCCGCCTCGGCCCGGAACGCGGCGACGGCGGCCTTCAGCTTGGCGCTCGAATCCTCTGTCGGCCTTCCCTGCGGCGCCGTCGGATAGCGATCGTCGTAGACGACCGGCAGGCCCGCATCGCGCTGCAGTCCCATCATGGCCGCCAGCGCCGCCCGCTGCCGAAAGGCCACGCCCAACCCGCCCGGGGCTGAGGCATTCGCCTCGGCCTCGTGGCTCAGATAGGCGATCATGTTGAGCGGCGTATCCGCATCGGCGCGCGACTGGACCAGGTCCGTCGCGCCGGCAAGCGCCTGAGCGCCGATGCGCCCGGACTCGACCAAGGCGGAGACCACCCTGCCCAGCTGCCGCGGACTGATCCGCGTGAAGTCCACCCTGTCTGCGGATCCCGCCTCCGCTGCCCCCGCGCGCCCCTCGCCGCCGGGCGCGCCCGCTTGACTGGCGGCACGCGGCGCCCCCGACGCCGCGGCCGGACGGATCGGCGCTGTTCGCCGCCATGCCGTGATATCCCACATCACGTCCCTCCCTTTCGTCATCTCCCCGACCGGCCAATCGTCGCACACAAGCGTTAACGCTTTGCGACCGAAACGGACATTCCTGTTCCTCCAGCCGCCATTGCGTCCCCGCGCGCGGTCGGGCAGGACGCGCGCGATCACCGCACAGGAGCGAGGCTTGGCCCGCAAGTTCCTCTACGTCATTGCCGTTCTGATCGCGCTCGTGCTCGCCGCGGGCATCGCCTATCGCTATTACGGGGCGCAGCTGCTGCGTGCCGCCCTGGTGCCCTCGGAAACCTTCCGCGCGCAGCCCGGCATCACGCCGGCAACCTATCGCGAGGCGCGGATGTGGATCGCGCGGCCCGATATCGCCGGCAATCCGGCGCTCTGGGCGCCTGCCGGCTATGCGCCCGCCGGCACGCCCGCCGCCGCGGTCTTCTTCATCCACCCGACCAGCTATATCGGCCGCGACCATTGGAACGCGACGCTCACCGATCCGGAGACCAATGCACGCGCCGCGATCTTCCTGCGCGGTCAGGCAAGCGCGTTCAACGCCGCGGGCGAGATCTGGGCGCCCCGCTACCGGCAAGCGACGTTTGGTGCCTTCCTGACCAGCGTCGCGGATGCCAACCGCGCGCTCGACCTTGCCTATCGCGATGTCGCCGCGGCGTTCGACGCCTTCCTCACGCAGGTCGACCCCAAGCGTCCGATCATCCTTGCCGGCCATAGCCAGGGCGCGCTCCACCTGACCCGGCTGCTCCGCGAGAAGGTCGCGGGCACGCCGCTCGCGCGGCGGATCGTCGCGGTCTATGTCGTCGGCTGGCCCGTGTCGAAGGCGACCGATCTCGCCGCGCTCGGCCTGCCCGAATGCACGCGCGCCGATCAGACCGGCTGCCTCCTCTCGTGGCAGAGTTTCGCCGAGCCCGCCGATCCTTCGCTGATCCTCGACACCTACGATCGCACGATCGGCTTCGACGGCAGGCCGCGCAAGGATACGCCGATGGTCTGTACCAATCCCCTCACCGGCACCGCCGATGCCACCGCACCGGCAAGCGAGAACCTGGGCACGCTCTTTCCCTCCGCCGATCTCAGCACCGCGGCGATCGCACCCGGCAAGGTCCCCGCCGCCTGTCAGGGACGCGGCCTGCTGATGATCGGCGCATCGCCGCCCGACCTCGGCAATTACGTGCTGCCCGGCAACAACTACCACGTCTACGACTACAGCCTGTTCTGGGCCAATGTCCGCGCCGACGCGGACCGCCGCCTCGCGGCATTCCAGACGCAGCGCAAGGCCGCGCGATGATCACGACAGATGCAGCCGCCTTCCGCGCCGCGCTGCCCGCGGGCGGGCGCCTGCTCGGCCTCGATGTTGGCACGAAGACGATCGGCACAGCCTTGTGCGATGCCGGCTGGAGCTTCGCGAGCCCCGCGCTGCTGGTTCGCCGCACCAAGTTCAGCAAGGACAAGGCGCAGCTCGCCGACCTGATCGCGGCGCAGGGCGTGCGCGGCCTCGTCATCGGCCTGCCGCTCAACCTCGACGGGAGCGACAGCCCGCGCACCCAGTCGACGCGCGCCTTTGCGCGGAACATGGTGGATACCGGCCTGCCGATCCTGTTGTGGGACGAGCGCTGGTCCACTGTCGCGGTCGAGCGCGCGATGATCGAACAGGACATGAGCCGCGCCAGGCGCGCGGAACGCATCGACAATCTTGCCGCAGCCCACATCCTGCAGGCGGCGATAGACGCGCTGGTGGCGGTTCCCGTACAGGATTGATCGGAAACGTCGATCGGGCTGATCGACAGTTCTCGGCGGGAGCCGGATTGGCCATGCTGCGTTGCAGCGCCACATGGAGGCCCTTCGGGCGTCCTGCCCCATCCGATATCCATCGAGGACTTCAGCCATGCCGACCCCCACCAACGGCTTCGCCGCCCAATCCGCCGATACGCCGCTGGCGCCGTTCAGCTTCGAGCGCCGCGATCCCGGTCCCAAGGACGTCGCGATCGACATCCAATATTGCGGCGTGTGCCACTCCGACCTCCATACCGCCCGCGGTGAGTGGGACGGCACGCTCTATCCCTGCGTGCCCGGCCATGAGATCGTCGGCCGCGTCACCGCGGTCGGCAGCGACGTGACCAAGTTCAAGGTCGGCGACGTCGCCGGGGTCGGCTGTATGGTCGACAGCTGCGGCCACTGCCCCTCCTGCCACGACGGCGAGGAGCAATATTGCACCGGCGGCGGCTTCGTCGGCACCTATAACGGTCCTGACCCGGTGATGAACGGCCACACCTTCGGCGGCTATTCCGACCATATCGTCGTGGACGAGGACTTCGTGCTCCACATCGGTCATGACGAGCAGGATCTCGCCGCGGTCGCGCCGCTGCTCTGCGCGGGCATCACCACCTATTCGCCGCTCCATCACTGGAAGGTCGGCCCGGGGCAGAAGGTCGGCATCGTCGGCCTGGGCGGGCTCGGCCACATGGGCGTCAAGATCGCCAATGCGATGGGCGCGGAGGTCTATGTCTTCTCGACCTCGCCCAACAAGCGCGAGGATGCGCAACGACTGGGCGCAAAGGACCTGATCGTGTCGAAGGACGCCGATCAGATGGCCGCGCACCAGGGCAGTTTCGATTTCATCCTGAACACCGTCGCCGCCCCCCACGATCTCGACGCGCTGCTGGTACAGTTGAAGCGCGACGGCACGATGTGCCTCGTCGGCGTCCCCGCCGAGCCGCATCCCAGCCCCTCCGTCGGCAACCTCGTCTTCGCGCGCCGCGCGCTGGCGGGCTCGCTGATCGGCGGGATCAAGGAAACGCAGGAGATGCTCGACTTCTGCAAGGAGCATGGCCTGACCGCCGACATCGAGATGATCCGGATGGACGAGATCAACACCGCCTACGACCGGATGGTGAAGAGCGACGTCAAGTATCGCTTCGTCATCGACATGGCGACGCTCGACTCCGCGGCGTGAGGCCGGGCGCCGCGCGTCCCGCGGAGGCGGGATCGACGCGGCGCCGCCTTGCCGGCACGATGGCGTGCGCGCGCGCCGTCGCGGTCGCCGCGGCCCATGCGTTGCGCGGCCGCGGCACCGCGCTCACTGTCGCATGATGTCCGCATCGACGAACCGAACGTTCTTCACGCCGGATCGCTCGAACTCCGCTCTCGGCGGGGCCCAGAACAGCGTCTCGCCCTTTTTCATCGCGTCGAGGACCGACTGCGGGGCGTTGGTCGTGATCGCAACATCGATCCCATGGGTCCGATAGAATTCGCGGAATTCTTCGTTCTCGCGCCGGAGATTGGCTTTGCCCTCGGGCGTGATGGACATCTTGTCGATGTACGCCGCGGACATGGGCCCGCCATGCATCGCGACGATGCCCTTGCCGGTGACGATCTTGTAGGTGCCGCCCATGAAGAGAAATTGCGCGCAGGCGGAGGCACAGAGGCCGTCGACGATGATCGTGTAATGGTATCGTTCCAGGTACCGCGTCGTGTCGAGCGCCGTCTGCAGGCCACCACCGGGGCTCTTGGCGACGACGACGAGATCGTCACGATAGGATCGACCGGTGATCATCCGTTCGAGCCGCCCCTCGACGTCAAATTGGCCATCGATACAAAGGACGTTGGATTTCTCGTCGTAATACGCCGCTTTCTTGCCCCCGCATATCGCGGTCAGCGCCCTGATCTCACCCGCATCGGAGATAGGCAGCGCGCGTATCGTCGCCTGCGCCTGCGGCATGAAGAACCAAAGGGGCAACAATCTAGCAGTTGCAAGAACGACTAGATTTCTGAAGCACATGAATCAGCACCTGACCGTTATTGATCCATTGGTGTTCGTGGTAGTAGTGGGGGCACTTCCGTTCGGGCATGTGCATACAACGACAGGTATATTTTAAGGCCCTGGCGTACTTACGCACACCGGCGCCTGCTGCTGTCCGCCTCCTACCAATCTCGTCAGCTTGCTGCTTAAGCTACGCATTGCGGGTCCCTTCATCTACTGAAGCTAGTTACTTCCGCCTTTTTGTCCTCGGCGATCTGCGGCATCAACCAAAGAATAGTCCGATACGGATATTATTCTATCTCCGATCGAAATGGCGACAGCCGTTCGTGGCCTGCCGGCCGCGTCGCGATGCAGGTTGCCCCCCGGCCCGCGCGCGTATACCCGGCGCTCTCGATGACAGCGTCCGATCACCGCCCCGCCGCGCAGCTTCCTGGCGGCGCCGTCTTTCCGCACCGGCATCTGACCGGCATCGACGGCCTCCAGCCGCACGAGATCATGTTCCTGCTCGACGAGGCGGAGCGCTGGATCGGCGCGAATCGCGACCATGCCGCCCCCGACAAGCGGCTTGCCGGCCTCACCCAGATCAACGCCTTCTTCGAAAACTCGACGCGGACGCTGCTCAGCTTCGAGATCGCGGGCAAGAGGCTCGGCGCCGATGTCGTCAACATGCATGCCGCGCAGTCCAGCGTGAAGAAGGGCGAAACGCTGATCGACACGGCGCAGACGCTGAACGCGATGCGTGCCGACGTCATCGTCATCCGCCACATGGCATCGGGCGCCGTGCGCCTGATCGCGGACAAGGTCGACTGCCCGGTGCTCAACGCGGGCGACGGCCGCCACGAACATCCCACCCAGGCGTTGCTCGACGCGCTGACCATCCGCCGTCGCCGCGGCAGCATCGCCGGCCAGCGGGTCGTCATCTGCGGCGACGTGCTGCACAGCCGGGTCGCGCGGTCCAACATCCTCAGCCTGACCGCGCTTGCGGCCGAAGTGCGCGTTTGCGCGCCATCGACGCTGATGCCCCCGGCGATCGAGCGAATGGGTGTCACCGCCTTCACCGATTTCGACAAGGCGCTGGTGGGCGCCGACGTGGTGATGATGCTGCGCGTCCAGAACGAGCGCATGGACGGCGCCTATATTCCGTCGACGCGCGAATATCGCCTTCGGTACGGGCTAACGCCCGAGCGTATGGCGCGCCTGCCCGACGCGCTGGTCATGCACCCGGGGCCGATGAACCGCGGCGTCGAGATCGACTCGAGCGTCGCCGACGGTCCGCAATCGGCGATCACGGAACAGGTGGAGATGGGCGTGGCTGTACGCATGGCGTGTCTGGACATCCTGACCCGACGCGCGCGCAAGGTGGAGGGCTGGGCATGACCGTCACCGCCTTTCTTAACGCGCGACTCGTCTGCCCGGTCGCCGGCACGCGCGACGGCGGGCTGCTGGTTCGCGACGGGGCGATCGTCGCCGCCGGTACGATCGACGTTCCCGCCGATGCGCTGACGGTCGACTGCGCCGGCAAGATGCTGGCGCCCGGGATCGTCGATCTCGGCGTCTTCGCCGTCGATCGCACCGCATGCCGCGCCGGCGGCATCGTGCGCGTCGCGCTGATGCCCGATGGTCGCCCGGTCCTGGACGATCCCGGCATCGTCCAGCGCGCCGCTCTGATCGGCAAGCCCGACCTGTGGATCCATCCGATCGCCGCCGCGACGCGCGGCCTCGCCGGCGCCGAGATGGCGGAGATGGCGATCTGTGCCTCCGCCGGGGCGAAGGCCGTCGGCACCGGCAAGGGCTGGATCGCCGATTCGGGCGTCATGCACCGTGTCCTCGCCTATGCGCGCGATCTCGATATCGCGGTCGTCACGCATGCCGAGGACGGCGGGCTGACGCAGGGGGCGGTCGCGACCGACGGCGAGACGGCGACGCGGCTGGGCCTCGCCTCCGCGCCCGCGATCGCCGAGGCGCTGGCGGTCACCCGCGACATCATGCTGGCGGAGGACAGCGGCGCGCGCCTCCACCTTCGGCAGGTGACGACCGCCGCGGGCTTCGACCTCGTCCGCGCGGCGAAGCGTCGCGGGGTGGGCGTGACATGCGGGATCACCCCTGCGCATCTGCACCTGTCCGACATCGCCGCGAGCGATTTCCGGACCTATGCGCATCTGTCCCCGCCGCTTCGCAGCGAAGCGGACCGGCAGGCGGCGCTTGCCGCCATTGCAGACGGGACGATCGACGTGCTGGCGTCCGGTCACGACCCCAAGGGGCCGGAGGAGAAGCGCCTGCCCTTCGCCGATTCGACGCCGGGCATGGCGGGTGCGGAGACGCTGCTGCCGCTGGCGCTGATGCTGGTCCGCGACGGCCACCTGGCGATGCACCGGCTGTTTGCGCTGCTCGCCGCCAATCCGGCGCGGGTGCTCGGCATCGACACGGGCACGCTCGAGGCGGGTAAGCCTGCCGACCTCCTGCTGTTCGACGCCGACACGCCCTGGCAGATCGACGGCACCGCGTTCAGCGGCGGCGGTGCCAATACGCCCTTCGACGGCCTGCCCGTTCAGGGTCGCGTGCTGCGCCTGTGGAAGGGCGGCCGCGAGATCTGAGGACGCGACGGCCAGCGTCCAATGCCGAGGCGTCGACCGCGCCGGTGCGCGATAGGCGACACCGGACGGGTCGGCGCGGTCAGCGCGCGGCCACCTGCACCGGCGTCCGCAGCCACTGCGCCATCCGGTCGCCTGCGTCGCGGCGAATGAAGCACGTGCCCCCCTTGGCGCGATAGCCGCGACAGAAGCTGTCCGCCGCCTCGCGGCTGAACCCGCCGACCGACAGGCGATACAGCTGGCCCTGCCGCCCGGCGAAGGACGCGCCGGTCGGTTGATGGCCGGACAGCGCGGCGAACTTGCGGGTGGCGATCGCCCAGCCGGACTTCGCGACCGCGACGGTGCTGTAGGCACCGAGCTGGACGTACCATTCGCCATGCCGCGCCAGCCGCTGCACCGGCGGGACGTTCTGGACGACGACGTTGGCGGCGACCTTCATCGGTCCGGCGGCGCGGAGCATCGGGGCAGGCAGCGGCTGCACGACTTCGCGGCGCGGGGCGAAAGCGATCTTCATGGGTGTCGCGGCCGACGCGGCCGTCGGTGCGGCGACCGGGGCCGGCGTGGCCGCAGCGATCGCGGTTGGCGACGGGGACGGCAGCGGGGCCAGAACGACGGGGTCCGCCGCTGCGACCTGCGTCGGCATCTGCGCCATGGGCGTGCCGACCGGCACCGGTGCGTTAAGCGCCAGCGCAACGGGCTGGCCGGCGTCGGGACCCGGCGTCACGCCGAGCAGCGCGGCGACCTGTTGCATCGACGAGCTCGGTTTGGCGAAGGCTGCCCATTGCTCCATGCGCGCGTCGACGTCGGCGGGCGACATGTCGGTGGCCGCGACGACGCGGGCCATCTGCCACTCGCCGGCCAGCGCATAGCTCAGCGCCAGATTCTGCCGCGCCTTGGGACTGCTGTGGCCGGAGCGTACGACGGGCGTCAGGATCGCCACCGCCGTCGCCGGATCGCCCGCAAGCGCCGTGGCGAGACCCAGATCGGCCGCCGGAATGGCGTTGCCGTGAGCGCCCAGCGTCGCGCGCGCAGCGACCCAATCCCCGCCCGCGATCTGCGTCAGCGCGAGGTTGAGCGCCGCCTTGCCATTGTCGGGGGTCAGTTGCAGCACGTCGCCATAGGCCGCCCGCGCGGAGGCGAAGCGACCGGCGCGCATATAGCTGTCGGCCAGGATCATCCGATAGCCGACGTCGCGCGGGGCCAGGCCTACCGCCGCTTCCGCATAGCCGATCGCGACGGGCGCGTCCCGCTTCTGCAGGGCCTGCGCGGCCTTGCTTGCCTGCTTGGCGGCGTCGTGCGCGGCGCGCTGCGCCGCGCGGTCGCTGGCGGCGGCGACATGCGCGCCATTGGCGGTGCAGCCGACCATGGTGCCGCCAAGCACCAGCGCCGACAGGCTGAGCGACAGGATCGTGCGGGTCTTCATCGGATGCTTCCCCCCGGAACTTCTAGCGGCCGCGCTTGCCCTGGGGCAGCTGCGCGACGAGCGCCTCCACCTCCGGGATCGCGGCGAGCAGCGCGTCGAGCGCCTCGGTGACGAGGTCCTGTGCGGACCGGTTGGTGATCGCCGACGCGATACGCAGGCGAAGATGCCGCTCCGCGTCCACGCGCAGCGTGAAGGCGGCCTTTCCGGCATGCTGCGTCTCGCGGCGCAGGCGGGTCGCCGTGGCGACCGAGACGGACTTGACCGCGGGCGGCGGCGTGATCGCGGCCTGAAGCCGCTCGCGCTCGAGCAGCACGGTCGGGATCGACTCCGCCGACACCGGTGCGGGCGAATCGGGTGATGCAGCAACCACCGCGGGCGCCGCCGACGAGGGCGGCTGTGCCTGTGGCTGTGGCTGCGGCTGCGGCTGCGCGGGCACGGCGGCCGGCGCGGCCGCGGTCTCCCCGCCCATGTCGTTCCAGCCGAGATCGTCGAGACCGTGGCCGTAGCCCCCCAGTCCCTGGCTGCGCATGGCGGGTCGCGCCTGCCCCTTGCGGGCGAGCAGGCCGGACGAGAGGGATGCCATCGGCTTGGGTCCGCTGCCGAACATCACGCGCTCAGCCCCCCACCACGCGGCGACCGAAGCCACCGGCCGCAGGCCGCGCCCCGAAGCCGCCGCCGCTGGTCGGGACGGTGAAGACGGTGCGGCGGAAATTCTTTTCCAGCCGGTCGGCGACATAGCTCCACAGCGCGGCCACCTCTGCGGCGGACTTGCCGTTCGGATCGACCTCCATGACGGTGCGGCCATCGATCATCGACGCGGCGAAGTCGGTGCGCTGGTGCAGCGTGATCGGCGCGACGGTGCCGTGCTGCGACAGCGCCACGGCGGCATCGCTGGTGATGCGCGCCTTGGGCGTCGCGGCGTTGACGACGAAGATCAGGGGCTTGCCGGCACGGTCGCACAGGTCGACGGTCGCGCCGACGGCACGCAGGTCATGCGGGCTCGGCCGGGTGGGTACCACGATCAGCTCGGCGACGTTGATGACGCTCTGGATCGCCATGGTGATCGCCGGTGGCGTGTCGATCATCGCGAGCTTGAACCCCTGCTGCCGCAGCGATTCGAGATCGGCGGCGAGCCGGGCGACGGTGGTCTGCGCGAAGGCGGGATATTCCGCCGTCCGCTCGTTCCACCAGTCGGCGAGGGACCCTTGCGGATCGATATCGATCAGCACGACGGGGCCGTGGCCCGCCATCTGCGCCTGCACGGCCAGGTGTCCGGACAAGGTCGTCTTGCCTGAACCACCCTTTTGCGATGCCATCGCGAGAACGCGCATAGGCCCCCTTCGAATTAAACTGCCCAAATCGGCGATCTTGAGGTGCCAGAGGCGCGCTAAAAAGCCGTTAACGACGCACGAGCGCCCCATCGGCCGCCCGCGCTTTGCCTTCTTGGGCGCGTCGGGGCATGATGCAGGCCAGGGTATCTGAGGGGTGAAGCATGCGTGGCTCGGTTTGGTTCGCGGTGGCGATGCTCGGTGCGGCGACGCCGGCGGCGGCGCAGAACGTGAAGGCCGGTGTCGATGCCTGGGGTCGCGGCGACTATGCCGCCGCGGTGGACCAGTGGCGCGGTCCCGCCGTCGCGGGCGATGCGGATGCGCAATTCAACCTTGGCCAGGCCTATAAGCTCGGCCGCGGCGTGCCGCTCGATCCGGTGCTGGCCGAAAGCTGGTTCCGCAAGGCCGCCCTGCAGGGTCATGCCCAGGCGGAGGACAATTACGGTCTCGCCCTGTTCCAGGCGAACAAGAAGGCAGATGCCTTGCCCTGGCTCAACAAGTCGGTGGCGCGCGGCGAACCGCGCGCGCAACTCGTCCTCGGCACGATGCTGTTCAACGGCGATGGCGTGTCCCGCGACTATCCGCGCGCTTATGCGCTGATGACGCTGGCCTCGCGCGCCGGCCTGAGCGCCGCGTCCGAGACGCTGGCGCAGATGGACCAGTATATTACCCCGGCCGATCGCGAACGCGGGACGCAGCTGGCGCAGCAATATGCCGCCGCTCAGCGCAGCGCGCCCGATGCCAATCCCGCGCGAGCGACGCGGATCGCCACGGCGGATCTGCCGCCCTCCCGTCCCCCGGCAGCCGCTCCGTCGTCAGCCGCACCGCGGCCGCGCATGCCCCAGGCCTCACCCGATCGTCCGGTGCCGGATCGCGTCGCGGAGCAGCCCGTGATCGCGCATCCGGCGCCGGGCAAGCCGGCCCCCGCCGCGACGCAGGCGAAACAAGTGGCCAAGGCTGGTGGCGACAAAACGCCCGGGCCGGTGGCCAGGGCCGCCAAGCCGCCTCTTGCGCCGAAGCCGCGCCCCACTGGCGAATGGCGGATCCAGATCGGCGCCTTCAGCACCCAGGCGAATGCCGAGGCACAATGGGCCAAGGTGCACGGCCGGCTCGCCGGCGCCCAGCCCGCCTATGTCAAGGCGGGCAACGTCATCCGCCTGCAGGCGGTTGGCTATGGCGACAAGGCGCGGGCGCAGCGCGCCTGCACCACGTCGGGCGTGTCGTGCGTGGTGATCGCGCCCTGATCGGGCGCGATCAATCGACCCAAATCGTGCGGGGATAGCCCTGCGCGTACAGCAGCGCGGAAAGATCGCCGTGATCGATACGCGCCGCCGCCGCCGCCGCGACGACGGGTTTGGCGTGATAGGCGACGCCCAGCCCCGCGCGGCGAATCATCGCCAGGTCGTTCGCACCGTCGCCGACGGCCAGGCTCCGCGCGGGATCGATCCCTCCCGCCTCGATCGCCGCCAGCAACGTCTCCTCCTTCGTCGCCGCGCCGACGATCGGCTTGGCCACCGCGCCCGTCAGTCGCCCGTCGGCGATCAGCAGGCGGTTGGCGATCGCGCGATCGAACCCGATCTCCGCCGCCACCGGCTCCGCGAAGCGCGTGAAGCCGCCGGAGACGAGGATCGCCGTCGCACCCTGCGCACGCATGGTGCGGACCAGCGTCTTCGCGCCGGGCATGATGGTCACGCGTTCCTTCAGGCAGCGTGCGATCACCGCCTCGTCGAGCCCCGCAAGCAGTGCGACCCGCGCGTCCAGCGCCGCCTCGAAATCGAGCTCGCCGCGCATCGCGCGCTCCGTCACTTCGGCGACTTCGGCCTTGATGCCGGCATAATCTGCCAGTTCGTCGATGCATTCGACCGTGATCATCGTCGAATCCATGTCGGCGACGATCAACGCCTTGGCCCGGGTCGCGCTCGGCTGCACGACGATGTCGACCCGCGCGAACGCCCGCTCCAGCGCGACGCGCGCCGCCGCCGCGTCGGTGGCGAAGGGAATGTCCGCCGCGCGACCGGCGTCGATCCATAGTGGCGCCGAGGGCATACAGCCCGCCTGCGCAAGCCGGTCGGCTGCCGTCGAACAATCGCCCGCATCGAGTCGATCTGCTGCTATGAGCGTTGCCGTGAACACCTTGCCCTCCAAACCCGCGCTGGCGCTCATCGCAGGGCCTACCGCCAGCGGCAAGTCCGCCGCGGCGGTCCGCCTGGCCGAAACGCACGACGGCGTCGTGATCAATGCGGACGCGAGCCAGGTCTATGCGGACCTTCGCATCCTGACCGCGCGCCCCGACACCGCCGACGAGGCGCGCGCGCCGCATCGACTGTTCGGCCATGTCGACGCCGCCGACGCCGGCTATTCCGCCGCCCGATGGGCGCAGGAGGCGCGCGCCGAAATCGACGCCGCACACGCCGGGGGGCGACTGCCGATCCTGGTCGGCGGCACCGGCCTGTACCTGCGCACGCTGATCGACGGCATCGCGCCGGTGCCGACGATCGATCCGGCGATCCGCGAGGCGGTCCGCGCGCTGCCCGTCGCGGACGCGCACCGGCTGCTGGCGGTCGAGGATCCCGCCGCCGCCGCGCGCCTCGCGCCGGCCGATGCGGCGCGCGTCTCGCGTGCTCTGGAGGTGGTCCGCTCCACCGGACGTCCGCTGGCATCCTGGCAGGACGAACGTACCGGCGGGATCGCGGACCGCGTCGCGCTCGCAGCGGTCGTCCTCCTGCCCGATCGCGCGACGCTCATCGAGCGGATCGACGCACGCTGCGCCACGATGTTCGCGACCGGCGCGATCGAGGAGGTCGCCGCCCTGCTCGATCGCAACGACGTTCCCGACGATGCCCCCATCCGGCGCGCGATCGGCGTACCGCCGATCGCAGCCATGGTGCGCGGCGAATGCGACCGCGCCGCGGCGCTTGCCCGGACCAGCCTCGACACCCGCCGCTATGCCAAGCGGCAATATACCTGGTTTCGACACCAGCCACCATCCAGCTGGCATATCGCGACAGATTCTGTCGATGCCGAAAACAAAATTGCATCTTTATTGCTATAATGGGTTGACCCACCCCGGCACCCCCTCTACCCGCGCAGCCCTCGACCAAGGCGTATGGAGGTTATCGTGGCGGAGAAGAGCGGAGCAGACATCCTGGTCGAGGCGCTGTGCGATCTCGGCGTGGAGGTCGTGTTCGGCTATCCGGGCGGCGCCGTCCTGCCGATCTACGACGCGATGTTCCGCTCGGGACGGATCAAGCACATCCTCGTCCGGCACGAGCAGGCGGCGACCCACGCGGCGGAGGGCTACGCCCGTTCCACCGGCAAGCCGGGCGTCGTCCTCGTCACCTCGGGTCCGGGCGCGACCAATGCCGTGACCGGGATCACCGACGCGTTGCTCGACTCGATCCCGATGGTCGTCATCACCGGCCAGGTGCCGACCAGCCTCATCGGTACCGACGCTTTCCAGGAGGCGGACACCGTCGGCATCACGCGCCACTGCTCGAAGCACAATTATCTGGTGAAGGACCCGGCGCGACTGGGCGCGGTGATCCACGAGGCGTTCCATATCGCCACGTCCGGTCGCCCCGGTCCGGTCGTCATCGACATTCCGAAGGACGTCCAGGTCGCCACCGCGCGCTACGTCAAGCCCGGCGTCATCCAGCACAAGACCTATCGCCCGCAGGTCAAGGCGCCCCAGAGCGAGATCGAGCAGGTCGTGGACATGCTCGCCGCGGCGGAGCGACCGATCCTCTACACCGGCGGCGGCGTCATCAACGCAGGTCCCGCCGCATCCCAGCTGCTGTGCGAACTGGCACGGATCACGGGCGCGCCCGTCACGTCGACGCTGATGGGCCTGGGGGCGTTCCCGGCATCTTCGCCGCAGTTCCTCGGCATGCTTGGGATGCACGGGACGTTCGAGGCGAACATGGCGATGAACCAGGCGGACCTGGTCGTCGCGATCGGTAGCCGCTTCGACGACCGCGTCACCGGTCGCCTCGACGCGTTCAGCCCGAACAGCCGCAAGGTTCACATCGATATCGACCGGTCGAGCGTGAACAAGAACGTGCGCGTCGATCTGGCGATCATCGCGGATGCCGGCCATGCCATGGAGGACATGGTGCGCGTCTGGAAGGCGCGTCAACATCCGAAGCCGGACACGTCGGACTGGTGGCGGCGCATCGCCGGCTGGCGCGCGGTCAAGTCGCTGGACTTCCCCGAATCCGGGACGGAGATCATGCCGCAGCGCGCGATCCGCGCGCTGTGGGAGGCGACGCATGCCCGATCGCCGATCATCACGACCGAGGTCGGCCAGCACCAGATGTGGGCGGCACAGCATTTCGGCTTCGAGAAACCGAACAAGTGGCTGACCAGCGGCGGTCTCGGCACGATGGGCTATGGCCTGCCTGCGGCGATCGGCGCGCAGCTGGGCAATCCGAAGGCGCTCGTCATCGACATCGCCGGCGAGGCGAGCATCCAGATGAACATCCAGGAACTCGCCACGGCCACGCAATATCGCCTGCCCGTCAAGATCTTCATCCTCAACAACGAATATATGGGGATGGTCCGCCAGTGGCAGGAACTGACGTATGAAAGCCGTTATGCCGAAAGCTATTCCGACAGCCTGCCGGACTTCGTGAAGCTGGGCGAGGCCTATGGCTGGAAAGGCATCCGCATCGAGGCGCGGGGCGAACTGGAAGACGGCATCCGGGCGATGCTCGACCATGACGGCCCGGTGATCGTCGACTGCCGCGTCGCCAAGCTCGCCAATTGTTTCCCGATGATACCCTCGGGCGCAGCGCACACCGACATGATCCTGCAGGCGAACGAGGTATCCGGCACGATGGACGACGAGGCGAAAGCGCTGGTGTAACGCCCCTCCCCGCTTGCGGGAGGGGTCGGTGGTGGGCTTGTCCACCCTCGGACCCGCTCGCGGCTTTCCCAACCCCGAGTCCTCCCGCACGCGGGAGGAGGGAAGAAGTCCCATGCACATCAAGACCGAAGCCACGGAACGCCACACCCTGTCGGTGATCGTCGACAACGAACCGGGCATCCTCGCCCGGATCGCCGGCCTGTTCACCGCACGGGGCTACAATATCGAGAGCCTGACGGTGTCGGAGATCACCGCCGACAAGGCGGTCAGCCGCATCACCATCGTGACCAGCGCGTCGCCGTCGGTGATGGAGCAGATCATCGCGCAGCTCGATCGGCTGGTACCCGTGCACAAGGTCACCGACCTCACCGCCCGCGGCGCGCACGTCGAGCGCGAACTGGCGCTGGTCAAGGTCGCTGGCACCGGCGACCACCGGATCGAGGCGCTGCGCCTCGCCGAGGTCTATCGCGCGCGCGTCGTCGATGCGACGATCGCCTCCTTCGTGTTCGAGGTCACCGGCACGATCGAGAAGATCGACAAGTTCGTCGAGCTGATGGGCGAAGTGGGGCTGGTCGAGGTCGCCCGCACCGGGATCGCCGCCATCGCCCGCGGCCGCGAGGCGGCGTAAAATCCCTCTCCCACCGGACGAGGGAGGGAGCGCCGAAGGCGCGGAAGGGTGAGGGCCGTAGCGCCCCGCCCTCACCAACTCCGGCTCGGCAGCGCGCTGCCAAGCCTTCCTATCCCCTCCCGGCGGGAGAGGGAAAAAAGAAGCAAAGGGACGAACAATGAAGGTCTATTACGATCGCGACGCCGATCTGAACCTGATCACCGACAAGAAGATCGCCATTCTCGGCTATGGATCGCAGGGCCATGCCCATGCGCAGAACCTGCGCGATTCGGGCGTGAAGGACGTCGCGATCGCGCTGCGCGCGGGCTCTGCGACCGCGCAGAAGGCGGAGGCCGCCGGCTTCAAGGTGCTGTCGAACAAGGATGCGGCCGGCTGGGCCGACATATTGATGATCCTCGCTCCCGACGAGCATCAGGCGGCGATCTGGGAGAACGACCTGAAGGGCAATATGAAGCCCGGCGCCGCACTCGCCTTCGCGCACGGCCTCAACGTGCATTTCGGGTTGATCGAGCCGCCCGCGGACATCGACGTCATCATGATCGCGCCCAAGGGCCCGGGCCATACCGTCCGTAGCGAATATGTCCGCGGTGGCGGCGTCCCCTGCCTGATCGCGATCCATCAGGACGCCAGCGGCAACGCCCATGACGTCGCGCTCGCCTACGCCAGCGGCGTCGGGGGTGGCCGGTCCGGGATCATCGAGACCAATTTCAAGGAAGAATGCGAAACCGACCTGTTCGGCGAGCAGGCGGTATTGTGCGGCGGCATCACGCATCTGATCCAGGCGGGCTTCGAAACCCTGGTGGAGGCTGGCTATGCCCCGGAGATGGCCTATTTCGAATGTCTGCACGAGACCAAGCTGATCGTCGACCTGCTCTATGAGGGCGGCATCGCCAACATGCGCTATTCGATCAGCAACACGGCCGAATACGGCGACATCACCACCGGCCCGCGCATCATCACCGATGACACCAAGGCCGAGATGAAGCGCGTGCTCGCCGACATCCAGTCGGGTCGCTTCGTCAAGAACTTCGTCCTCGACAATCGTGCCGGCCAGCCGGAACTGAAGGCGGCGCGCAAGGCGGCGCAGGCGCATCCGATCGAAAAGACCGGTGCCGAACTGCGCGCGATGATGCCGTGGATCGGAGCGAACAAGCTGGTCGACAAGGCGAAGAACTGACGGGGCCGGCCACCCTCGCCTGTCCCGCGGGTCCACGCCCGCGGGCACGACCAGGGTGAGGGTGGCGCAACCAAGCGTTTCCGTTCCGGCGCTTTTCGTCGGGCGGACATTATGGTCAAACCCCGGCCATCCAACAGGGGAGACCATCCATGCGCCTTATCCTCGCCGCCGTGCTCGCCACGGCCGCCGTTCCCGCGATCGCACAGATCATCCCGACCGCACCGGGTCAGCCCGGCCAGCCGAGCGCCAAGGTGCCTGCCGGCACCTATCAGGTCGATCCCTTCCACACGCAGGTCGCCTGGGAAGTGAACCACATGGGCTTCTCGGTGCTGGAGGGCATGTTCGGCGCGTCGGCCGGCTCGATCACCATCGACCCCGCCAAGCCTGCCGCCGCGAAGGTCGACGTGACCTTCCAGATCGATCAGCTCAGCGTCACCGCGGCGCCGTTTGCCAAGCACCTGCAGTCGAAGGATTTCTTTGACGCAGCGACCTACCCGACCGCCCGTTTCGTCTCGACCTCGGTAACGCCGCGCGGCGGAAACAAGGCGACGATCACGGGCAATCTGACGATCAAGGACCAGACCAGGCCGGTGACGATCGACGCGACCTTCGTCGGTGCCGGTACCAATCCGATGAACAAGAAGCTGAATTTCGGCTTCGACGGCACGACGACGATCAAGCGCAGCGACTTCGGCGTCGGCGCCTATGCACCGGTCGTCTCCGACACCGTGAAGCTGCACATCCACGCCGCCTTCACGGCCTAACGTTCGCCCCTGCTGCGCCGGTGCGGTTCAGGCCGCCCGGCGCACCTTGGCGAAGCCCTCGAACGTCGCGCGCACGCCGGCGTCCGCCTCCGCCGTCAGACGGACCACGCGGTCCAGCGCGTCGGCGGCCTCTCCCGGCTTCGCATAGGCCATGGCCCATTCGCCGAATTCGCGGGACGCGATCGTGCGATTGGAAAGCACCACGAGCGCATAGTGCCGTGCGTCCGCCTGGATGCGCGCAAAGGCGGCATTGACCGCCCCCTCCTCGCCTTCCAGCGCCTGCAGAAACCGCTTGCCGTCGAAGAACAACAGGCCCGTCACACGGTCACGCGCGTTGTTGCGCCGCGATTGCGCGAGGATCTGTTCGGCATCGACCGACTCGCCACGCCGCAGGGTACTGATATAGACGAGCTGGCGCATGGCGTCGGGCCTTTCCTACCGTGGATCAACAAGCCCCCGCCCGTGTCCGCTCCTTCCTAGGATCAAAGGGTTAATAAAGGCTGGCGGCAAAGCGTCGCTTGACCCGACATCATCGCTGGACACGGGCCGGATCGGGCGGCATGAACGAGCGGACGAGATGACCGACCTGCGCGCCTTCCTTCGACTTATCCGCCCTTAAGGGCGGCAGTGCACAGGCGCGCTTCCCTTAAGGGCCGAATCCGCCTCAGCGCCACATAGCGCCGCGCGCGGAGTCCACCGCGGCGGCCCAGAGCCGGGACCCGATCATGCTCCGCACGCCCTCGACCAAATACCGCCCCTTCCCGCCCGTCGACCTGCCCGACCGGCAGTGGCCCGGCAACACGATCACCCGGGCGCCGCGCTGGCTCTCCACGGATCTGCGCGACGGCAACCAGGCGCTGATCGATCCGATGGACGCGGAGAAGAAGGGGCGTTTCTTCGACCTGCTCTGCAAGCTGGGCCTGAAGGAGATCGAGGTGGGCTTCCCGTCCGCCGGGGCGACTGAGTTCGATTTCATCAGCGCACTGGTCCGGCAGGACCGCATTCCCGACGACGTCTTCGTCCAGGTGCTGACCCAGTCGCGCCGCGACCTGATCGAGACGAGCTTCGCCAGCCTTCAGGGCGCGAAACAGGCGATCGTCCATCTCTACAACGCCGTTTCGCCGGCCTGGCGCAAGATCGTGTTCGGTATGACGCGCGACGAGGTGAAGGCGATCGCCGTCGAAGGCGCCAAGGTGCTGCGCGACCAGGCCGCCCGCTACCCGGATACCGAATGGCATTTCGAATACAGCCCGGAAACCTTCTCCACCGCGGAACTCGACTTTTCGGTGGAGGTATGCGCGGCCGTGATGGATGTGCTGCGCCCGACGGTGGAGCGCCCGCTGATCCTCAATCTGCCCGCGACGGTCGAATGCGCGACGCCGAACGTCTATGCCGACCAGATCGAATGGTTCGGGCGCCACATTCCGAACCGCGAAACGGTCGTCATCTCCCTCCATACGCACAACGACCGCGGCACCGGCGTCGCGGCGGCGGAGCTCGGGCTGATGGCCGGCGCCGACCGCGTCGAAGGATGCCTGCTCGGCAATGGCGAGCGCACCGGCAACTGCGACCTCGTAACGGTCGCGCTCAACATGTACACGCAAGGCGTCGACCCGGCGCTCGACCTGTCGGACATCGACGCCATCGTCGACATGGTGCAGCATTGCACCGGCATCCCGGTCCACCCGCGGACGCCCTATGCCGGTGATCTCGTCTTCACCGCCTTCTCCGGCAGCCACCAGGACGCGATCAAGAAGGGGTTCGCGGCGCAGGCGCAACGCAACGACGATCTGTGGCAGGTACCCTACCTGCCCATCGACCCGGCCGACCTCGGTCGCAGCTACGAGGCGGTCATCCGCGTCAACTCGCAGAGCGGCAAGGGCGGCGTCGCCTGGATCATCGAGCAGGACAAGGGCCTGAAGCTGCCCAAGCGGCTGCAGGCCGATTTCAGCCGCCACGTGCAACAGCTCGCGGACGAGACCAGCCGCGAGCTCGGCGCCGCCGACATCTGGGGGCGATTCGAGGCGACCTACCTGCCGCGCGACGACGACCGGTTCGTTTTGCGCGATTATGAGGAGAGCGGCAGCGCCGGCGATCGGCTGTTCATCGGCCGGGTCGCCGTCGACGGCGAGGAGCGTAGCATCGCGGGGCGCGGCAATGGTCTCATCTCCGGCGTCATCGCCGCGCTTGCCGAAACGACCGGACCCAGCCTGGACGTCGTCGATTATAGCGAACATGCGATCGGCCACGGCGCGGACGCGCAGGCCGCCGCCTATGTCGAATGCCGCACGCCCGACGGCCGAACCGTCTTCGGCGTCGGCCTCGACACGGACATCGCGACCGCCAGCGTGCGTGCCGTGCTAAGCGCCGCAAATAACGCACAAAAGTCCGTTCTGGATTAACTCTTCATTTGTCTTGGCGTGTCATGATGCCCTCATGACACGCCCGACCTATTCCATCGACTTCGACGCACCCGGCGAATTCCTGCGACTGACGCTGCGCGGCGACTGGGACACCGATATAACCGAGCGCTTCGCGGCCGACGTCGCCAAGACGCTGCGGAAAATGCTCGCGTCGGGAACGCGCCACGGCCACCTGCGCACGTTGATCGACATGCGCGAAAAGAACCTGCTGCCGCAGAATGTGGTCGCGGAATTCGCGAAGATGGTACGCCCTGACTCACCGTCGTGTCGGATCGCGATGATCGTCGCGAGCAAGCTGCACGCGCTTCAGGCCAAACGCATCTCGGACGACAAGCGCGCGGTATTCGACAGCGAAGCGGCGGCCATGGCCTGGCTGATGGAAGGCGCACCGGCGCCCCGCGATGCGCAAGGCGACCCTAGTAAGGGATAGATCACGCTTCGCGTTGACGGGCCGGGTAGAATTCGGCCACGGCGGGTCATGCGCCTGTTCAAGCCGATCCTCGCGGGCGGATCCCTGCCCGACCGTCTGCTCGCGTGCCTGGGCGCGACGATCGGCATCGGGCTGACCATGCTCATCTGCGGCCGGCTGCACCTGGGCGCCGCGGACCTTCCGATCATCGTCGCGCCGCTCGGCGCATCCGCGGTTCTCGCCTTCGCCGTCCCCGCCAGTCCCTTGGCGCAGCCATGGTCGGTGATCGGCGGGAATACCGCGTCCGCCGTGGTCGGTGTCGCCGCCTGGCGCCTGATTCCCGACGTGACGGTCGCGGCCGCCGTGGCGGTCGGCGGCGCGATCCTCGCTATGTCGCTGTTGCGATGCCTGCACCCGCCCGGCGGCGCGGCGGCGCTGACCGCCGTCATCGGCGGTCCGGCGGTGCACGCCGCGGGCTTCGCCTTCGCGCTGCTGCCGGTCGCGCTCAACTCGCTGGCCTTGGCGATGCTGGCGATCGTCTTTCATCGTACTGGCAGGCACAGCTATCCGCACGTGCCCGTCGCGGTACCCCCTTCGCCGGGTCGGCTGCACGTGCAACCCGCCGACATAGACGCGGCGCTGGACGACATGCACGACAGCTTCGACATCGCGCGGGAGGATCTCGATGCCCTGCTCGACCATGCCGCCCGGCACGCGGCCGCGCGGCAGGCCGGTAGCTAGGGCTTACCAGCCCCGATCGCCGTAATCACGGTACGCGCGGCGGTCCTCATGCCGCGCGAATCGAGCATCGCGGCGCGCCTGCGCCCGATGATAGGCGGCGGCTCGGGCATAGGCGTCCGCGGCACGGTAATCGCCGTAATAGGCCGCGGCATTGGCCGCGCGCTGATCGCGCCACGCCTCCTGCGCGCGGACGTCCGCACCGCGATAGGCACGGTCCGCCTGCCAGCGATCATAGCCCCAGGATTGTGCCTCGGCCGTGGCGGCCGTCAGCGCGATGCCGCCGGCGAGGACGGACAGGACGATGCGAAAACCCTTCATCACCGATACTCCTTCACACGGGGTTCGACCCCGGATGAAGGCGTGGCATCGCGCAACTGAACCGGGGATGATCAGCAAGTCAGCGGATGGCGGGAAGGCCGTGTATCACCGCGTGCGCACGATCTCGCAGCCGACGGCGGCGTCCGGATAGACGTCGGGCTTCTTGGATCGGACGCGGACGTGGCGGACGCGCGGATCGGCGAGACATCGCGCCGCCACCGCCTCGACCAGCGTTTCCTGCAGGTCGAAACCGGGACCGTCCACGAGCGCGAGGATGCCGTTGCGGACGAAATCATAGTCCAGCACCTCCTCGATCCGGTCGCTGCTCGGTGGCGCGGGATAGTCGACCGTCATCCAGACCGACAGGATCACCCGCTGCGGCACCGCCTCATGCGGGTGGATGCCGAGGCGCATCATGACCTCGAGCCCCTCGAGGATCGTCGTGAATTCAGCCATTCCCGCCGCCCCCTCGCTCCTCGAACATCACGTCGCCGTCTCGCTTGAGGAAGCGTTGACCGCAATCGACGTACAGCGTCTGACCGGTCACGCTGCGCGCGCCGAGCAGATAGACGACACCGTCCGCCACCGCCTGCGCGCCGACGGGGCGCTCCAGCAGGTTGCGACGCGATACCGTGTCGAATTCCTCCTCGCTTTGGTCGCCGCTGCGCAAGGTAAGGCCGGGCGCGACGGCATTGACGCGGACGCGGGGTGCGAGCGCCTGCGCCAGCATCGTCGTCGCACCCGCCAGTGCATATTTGCTGAGCGAGTAAGAGAAGAAATCGGGGTTCGGGTTGGCGAGCTTCTGGTCGAGCAGATTGACGACCACCCCCTCGTCCAGATCCTCCTGCGCCGCGAGCGCTGCGGCAAGCATCGCCGGGGCGACCGCGTTGATCGCGTGCAGCTCGGCCGACAAGCCGGGATCGATCGCCTCCGGCCGGTCGAACGCGAAGCGCGACGCGCTGTTGACGAGCGCGGCGATCGGAGCGCCCGTCGCGAGCCGCGCGCGGGCGAAGAGCGTCTCTACGTCCGCCGTATCGGCCAGGTCGCCCCGCACGGGCACGCCGCCGAGCGCAGCCGCCACCGTCGCGGCCTCATCCGCCGATTCGCGGAAATGGATCACCGGGCGCCAGCCGGCCTCCGCACAGGCGCGGGCGATCGCGGCCCCCAGCCGCTTCGCGCCGCCGGTCACGAGCACCCAGCCTCGCGGCCGTTCGCTCACGCCCGCGTCAGACCGATGAGCGCCAACACTTCCTTGCGGCTGCGCTCGTCGTCGCGGAAGACACCCATCATCCGGCTCGTCGTCATCGATACGCCCGGGGTACGGACGCCGCGCGCGGTCATGCAGGCATGGCTCGCCTCGATCACCACGGCGACACCCTGGGGCTTCAGGTGGGTCCAGATGCAATCGGCGACTTCCGCCGTCAGGCGCTCCTGCACCTGCAGGCGCCGGGCATAGGCGTGGAGGACGCGCGCAAGCTTGGAGATGCCGACGACATGGTCCTTCGGCAGATAGGCGATGTGCGCCTTGCCGATGATCGGGGCCATATGGTGCTCGCAATGCGACTGGAACGGGATGTCGCGCAACAGCACGATCTCGTCATAGCCGCCGACCTCCTCGAACACGCGAGACAGGTGATGCGCGGGATCGTCGGCGTAGCCGGCACAATATTCGCGCCACGCCTTCGCGACGCGTCGCGGCGTATCCACCAGGCCTTCGCGTGTCGGATCGTCGCCCGCCCAGCGGATCAACGTTCGCACGGCTTCCGCAACCTCCGCGGGGATCGCCGCGTCGCTGGTCTGGCTCACCAGATCGCCATCGTCCGGCGTATCTCCGGTGTCGGTCATACATCGAGATCCTTCGTCAGCCGGCCGAGCGCCGGCTCCGGACAATAGGTACGATCCCGCAACGGTTCCAGAGGATGTGGCTTCCCGGACGCATACGTAATTATCTTCACCTATGCCGCTTGACTGGCGAAACTCAGGATAACACCCTGCGAGATAACGGATGTTGTGCCGGATCGCGGGCATCAGACCAGCGGGCGGCGTTCCTTGGGAGGGTGCCACCGTGATCAAATATCGCCTGCTTGCCGCGACCGCCATCATTCTGGCGACCGCGGTGCCCGCCGCCGCGCAGACCGCCGACACGACCAGCGCGCAGAATGGCGCGCCGACCAACGGCCCGGGACAGGAGGCGCCGTCGAGCACGACCACCGACTCCCAGGCCAGCCTGGGCGACATCATCGTCACCGCGCAGCGCCAGTCGCAACGGCTGCAGGACGTGCCGATCGCGGTCAGCGCCTTCACCGCCGACAATCTTCAGAAGCAGCAGATCGTCAATCCGGTCGCGCTGCAGCAATCGCTGCCCTCGATCACCTACACGAAGACGGGCTTCACCACCTCCAGCTTCACGATCCGTGGCATCGGCGATCTTTGCGTCGGCACATCGTGCGACACCGCGACGGGCATCCACGTCAACGATATGCCGCTGACGACGACGCGGCTGTTCGAGACGGAATTCTTCGATCTCGAGCGGATCGAGGTCCTGCGCGGCCCGCAAGGCACGCTGTTCGGACGCAACGCGACCTCCGGCGTGGTGAATTTCATCACCGCCAAGCCCGATCTCACCGCCATCCACGCCGCCGGCGAATTCGAATATGGCAATTACGGTTCGAAACGCGCGCAGGCCATGTTCAACCTGCCGATCGGCGACACGCTCGGCATCCGGGTCGCGGGCACCTATCTGAAGCGCGACGGCTATACCCTCAATACCTACGACAATCGGCGGATCGACGACCGCGATCTCTATGCGGTGCGCGGCACGCTGTCCTGGGCACCCTCCAGCGACACGCGCGTGGACCTGATCGGCTATTATTTCCACGAGCGCGACAATCGCAGCCGCATCCAGAAGCAGCTCTGCCATCGCGACCCGACCGGCGTGCTCGGCTGCCTGCCCGACACCAAGGGCTTCGAGACGACGAACGGCCTTTCGACGCTGGCCGCGGTGCTGACGTCCACCGAATTCTTCAACGTCAACAATCCGGCGCTCGGTCGCTTCGCGCTGCAGAGCCTCTACGGCACCGATCCCTATGCCAGCGTGATCAATCCGACCGACGTGCGAACCGTCCGCGTCGACTACACGCCGACCTATTTCGCCGAGGAGGAGCAATATACCGCCAAGATATTCCACGATTTCGGCCGGGTGAACTTCAACTTCACGGGCGGCTACGCGCGCAACACCGTGGACAGCACGGTCGATTACAACCTCGCCGTGGAAGGGTCGCTGGCCAACAACCCCGGCCTGGCGCAGCTCAACGCGCTCGGTCGGGCGGGCAGCCCGTTCGCGTTCCTCAACGGCGTGCGCCAGACGCTGATTCCGAACGGGCCGGCCGGCGGGGTCTGCCAATCGGCGCCCGACCCCAACAATCTGGGCGTCTACGGCGGCGCGAGCATCGGCTGCTATCCGCAAAGCCTCGACTTCGACCGCTCGCGCATCACCAGCCGCCAGATCTCCGCGGAGGCGCATGTCGACAGCAGCTTCGACGGGCCGTTCAACTTCTTGCTCGGCGGGATCTATTTGGACAATCGCAGCAGAAACAACGACTATTTCGTCAACGCCTTTGGACTGGATTATGCGTCCGGCATCCTTGGCGCAGCCTCGTCGGCGGCCATTCCGGGGGTCGGCGGCAACGCCTTCCTCGCCTCGCCCTTCTATCGCAACGACACGCCCTATTTCCGGCTGAAATCCTGGGGGGTGTTCGGCGAGACCTATTTCGAGGTCAGCTCGCGCGCCAAGCTGACGCTCGGCCTGCGCTACAATCATGACGACAAATACGTGCAGGCGCGCAACCTGACACTCAACGTACTGACGCCGTACAACGCCACCAGCATCAACGGCGGCCTGAATTACGCCTCGACCGATTTCGATCCGACGACCGCCGGCGTGCAGGATTATGCGGTCCGCCAGGTCGCGTTCGGCCGGCTGACGGGCCGCGCGGTATTCGACTTCAAGATCACGCCCGACAACCTGCTCTATGCGTCCTATTCGCGCGGCTACAAGTCGGGTGGCATCAATCCGCCGTTGCCGGCGACCTTCACCGTGCCCCAGGCCTTCGCACCCGAGCAGGTCGATGCCTTCGAGATCGGTTCGAAGAACAGCTTCGGCCACGGTGCGCTACGCCTCAACGTCACCGGCTTCTACTACAAGTACAAGGGCTTGCAGCTCAGCCGGATCGTCGCGCGCACCGCGGTCAACGACAATGTCGATGCCAACATCTACGGTCTGGAGGCAGAGGCGATCATCAGCCCGACCCCGCGCTTCGTCGTCAACATGAACATGAGCGCGCTGAAGACGCAGATCACCGGCGACAAGCAGCTGATCAACCCGCGCCTGCCGTCGGGCGGTCGCACCGACACGGTGATCATCAAGGATATCACCAACGCCTCCAACTGCGTCGTCATTCCCACCGCGGGCGGCGCGGCGGCGGCGAACGGCTATGTCGCGGCGGTCAACAGCGCCATCGGCCTGCGGGCGCCCACCGCCGTGCCGGGCACCGGCACCACCGGCGCCTTCGGCATATGCTCGGCGCTCGCCGCCTCCGCCGCCAATCCGTCGGCGCCGCTGCGCGCCCTGTTCGGCGTGCCCAGCGGCGCGCTGCCCTTCACCGTCACCGATGGCGTCGGCGTCAGCCTGAACGGCAACAAGCTGCCCCAGGCGCCGACGTACAAGTTCGCGGTCGGTGCGCAATATACGATCCCGGTCGCGGGCGACTGGACCATCGTGCCGCGCGCGGACCTGAACTACACCGGCAATTTCTACGCGAGCGTGTTCAACATGAACATCGACCGCGTACCGGGCTACGAGGTCGTCAACGCACAGGTGCAGGTCAACGCGCCGGGCGACCGGCTGTACCTGCGCGCGTTCGTGCAGAACCTGACCGACAACAATGCCATCACCGGCCAGGCGGTCGGCGACCAGTCGTCGGGTCTGTACACCAACATCTTCACCATTGAACCGCGTCGCTACGGCGTCGCCGCCGGGTTCAAGTTCTGATCCCGGCCGGTGCGGCGGCCCGCGGGACGCAACCCGCGGGCCGTTCGCGCGCTGTCACCCTCACCCAACAGGAGGAACGGACATGGCAGCGAACCTGAAGGCCGGCGACACGGTGACCTGGAAGAGCCACGGCGGCACCGCCCACGGCAAGGTCGAGAAGAAGGTGACGAAGGACACCAAGATCAAGGACCACACCGTCCGTGCGTCGAAGGACGACCCGCAATATATTGTAGAGAGTGACAACGGCGGAAAGGCGGCGCACAAGGCGGGGGCGCTCAAGAAGGCGTGAATCGCTCCGCCCGGCGATGGACCGGGCGAAACAGGAAGGAATGCGATGGCTACCACTACCAAGACCGGCGGCATCCACGCCCCCGTTCAGCCCTCGGCCGAGCTCGGTGCCGTCGTCGGCAACGAGAAGCTGCCGCGCAGCCAGGTGATCAGCAAGGTGTGGGACTATATCAAGTCCAACAACCTGCAGAACCCGGAGAACAAGCGCGAGATCCTCGCCGACGACAAGCTGAAGAAGGTGTTCGGCAAGGACAAGGTCACGATGTTCGAGATGAACAAGTACATCTCGCAGCACGTGAAGGCCTAAGGCGCCAGCGCGTATTCCCGAGGGCGTACCGGTTTGATCCCGGTACGCCCTCACGGCGAAGGTCCCGCCCCGGGCCGAACGACGACGCGACGGCGTGCCGTCGCAGCGCGATCAGGCGCGACCCGATTTGCGCGGGCTGAGGAAGGGCATGGCGATCGTCGAGGCGATGATCATCACCGCGCCCGCCAGCACATACATCCAGAACGAAACCGGCTTTGCCGACATCTCACCTGCCCCGATCGTCGCGCGGAGCAGCACCAGCGCCGCCCCGATCGCAAACCCCATACAAAAGCCGCGCAGCGGCGTGTCCATTGCCTGCCCCATATGGCCATATCGTCCCGGACGGAAGCGCTAGCTGCGCTTTGTTGCGCCCGATTGTCAGCCAGGACGTGCAAAGTGTCGCAATATGTCGCGAACCCGATCAGCCGGATGTCGCAGACGGGTGGCACGACGGGAGCACCGGGGGGAAACCCGCAACCGCCGTACCGAAGCGGCATATGGCCATGGCCCTTACGTTCGACAAGTGCGGGCGGGGCGACGGGCCGGGGCGACGGATCCACGATGCCGGGTGTCGCGACGGGGTCGTGTGACGAGCACGAAACTGCATTGCCCGCCGCGACGCGTTCATAACGCATCGACAACGCTGTTCGTCCAGTCCCGTTCGTCAGTTTTCGTCGCGTCCGATCGCTTATCTATCGCGCGCCGGAACCATGCAGCCTGAGACCTGCGGATGTTGCCCGCCCGCGCCGAACGTGGACCCTGCCGGGATTTGAGAATTGTGGCGAGGCGACACGTGCCGGGCGCGTCGTCGCCGCCGCCATGATACGACGCCCGTCCGCCCGCGACGTCCAATCCGGCTCGGCCGGCATCGCCGATGTCTTCGCCGTATCGAAAATAATGCCCCGCAGAGGACAAAGCCGGGCACGCAAGCCACTGGAAAATGCCGGTTGCCCGCAAAATGCTCGCCAGGGCGTAACCTACAGATCGTAGCCTGGATCTTCGTCCTCCAGTAGCAACGGTGGATAGACGATGGGCTTATCTCCGAAATGCCGCCGCAGCGCACGCTCGCGGCGCTCGAGCACGTCTTCCTCTGGATCGATGTCGTCAGGATAAAAATAGGCGACCTCAAATTTGCCATCGCGCAACACGTATTCCAGTTCCGACCACCGATCGCGCTCCTCCTGCGCCTCCCACAGATCAAGAAGCGCATACATCAAGCTTTCGTCCAAAGACCGCCGATAGAGAAGTTGATTACCTAGGTCCTTGAAAATAGAGTCTCCGACCATGTTGTGATCGAGTTGGGCGTAGAGCAGCGTAGGCTGCGACGGATATTCGCTGTCCTCCATCAGCAATCCGCCGATCTCCTGCAGCAGACGTTCCGACTCGGTTTCAGCCACGGCGATTCTCCGATCGTTCATTGGAAAATTTCGCACTCTTTTCCCTGCCATCGACCGTCCACCACACGTTGATCGTCGATGGTCGCACGGACTTGCCGCCGAACTTGGGAACGATTTTTACCGTTACCGCCCGTCCGAAACGCTTGTCCCTCGCCCATTCATCCTCGAGCAGACGGTAGCCCCCCGGTTGAAATGCCTATCCTGCGCGAAGTGGTTGAACGCGTCGGTCGGACCGTCGAAGCGCACAGCGATGTAATGGCCGCCGTCATCGCTCGCGCGACGCTCTGTTCCGCCCGCCTGACGCTGTGAAGTTCGAGAGCGGCGTGGCGATTCGGCAATCGTCAACGTACCGGATACGCGCCGCGTCCGCCCGCGCGCCTCGATCTGATAGGCATAGCCGTTGCGAACGACCGTACGAAACTCTTCGCTCGGCGTGCTCGCGAGCCGTGCGGTAGTTCCATGGGTCGCGGCGACCCGATCCGAAGACGCACCGGCCGTCGCCGACCCCGGTGAAGGAGATGGACGCCGTTTCGGATCGGGCACCCCCCACGTTCCTGATGCTCCCGCTCCACGAAAGCTACCGCCGCCACCGCCGACGAATCCGCCACTCGTCCAGGTGCCTTCAGGGAAAGGCTCGTGAGCGGATGACTTGATCGACGCCGCATGGTCGGCTGACGCGGCAGTCTGCGCCGGGACCTTCGGCGTGCGACCCCTTGCCGGATTTTGCGGTTTCCGCCGGGACAAACCAGCCGACCAATCGCCTGAACCAGTCGCGCCGCCACCGCCGCCCCTACCGCCACCACCACCTGGAAAGCCGCCGTCCCCCCACTGGCCATGACGCTGTCCGGCGCCGACAAAAGTGAAACGGCCCGTGCCCGGATCGTGCCAAGGGTTGAACTTGAGTTCGACCCCATCCGCGTTTGGTACAAACGGAAATCTGCCGGTCCGCAGCCATATTGAAAAGGCGCGCCGTCTTTCGCCGTCCGGTATGTACGTCATGCCGCCCCGCAATCCGTGCGGGGAGAACATTTGAGCAACATTCTCCTACAGGTCAAGCCGCAATTCGGCCGCCGTCGTGCTCGGCGCCGCCCTGAGGCGCCCAGTTTCGCCCTCTATGGGCGCGATCTGACGAGAGTGGTGCCCCTGGCCGGACTCGAACCAGCATGCCTTGCGGCGTTCGATTTTGAGTCGAATGCGTCTACCAATTTCGCCACAGGGGCAGCGAAGATGCGCCCGGTAGCCGATGAGACGGCACACGGCAAGCGGTACGCGTCCGCGAACTCACGCGGCGGGCGGCCGGCGTCGATAGCTCAGCGCTTCGGCGACATGCAGGCGCGACACCGTATCGCTGCCGGCGAGATCGGCGATGGTCCGCGCCACGCGGAGGACCCTCGTGTAACCGCGCGCGGACATGCGAGTCGCTTCGGCCGCCTGCGCCAATAGCCTGCGGCCGGCGTCGTCTGGCGTCGCCACCGCCTCCAGCAACGCGCCGTCCGCCTCCGCGTTGGTGCGTGGCGGCTGGTCGACATAGCGCCGCGACTGGACGGCGCGGGCTTGCGCGACCCGCGCCGCGACCTCGGCCGACCCCTCGGCAGGCGGCGGCAGGACGAGATCGGCGGCCGTCACCGCCGCGACCTCGACGTGCAGATCGATGCGGTCGAGCAGCGGACCCGACACTTTCGCCTGATATTCGGCGGCGCAGCGGGGCGCCCGGGCGCAGGCGAGGCTAGCATCGCCCAGGTGGCCGCAGCGGCAGGGGTTCATCGCCGCGACCAACTGCACCCGCGCCGGAAAGGTGACGTGCGCATTGGCGCGTGCGACGCTGACCGTCCCGGTCTCGAGCGGCTGGCGCAGCGAGTCGAGCACCGCGCGCTGGAACTCCGGCAGTTCGTCGAGGAACAGCACGCCAAGATGGGCGAGGCTGACCTCCCCCGGCCTGACGCGCAGGCCGCCGCCGGTCAGCGCCGCCATCGAGGCACTGTGGTGCGGACTGCGAAACGGGCGCGCGCGGGTCAGTCGACCGCCGGCGAGCGTGCCGGCGACCGACTGGACCATCGACACCTCCAGCGCCTCCGCCGCGTCGAGCGGCGGCAGGATACCGGGCAGGCACGCCGCCATCAGCGACTTGCCCGCACCAGGCGGGCCGATCATCAGCAGGTTGTGCCCGCCCGCCGCGGCGATCTCCAGCGCCCGCTTGGCGACCTCCTGGCCCTTGACCTGCGCCAGGTCGGGACCCGGCGCGGGTACATCGATCCCGCCGGGCTGCGGCGCGGCCAGCAGGCCATGGCCCTTGAAGTGGTTGATGAGCGCGAGGAGGTCGGGCGCGGCGAGCACCTCCACCGAGCCTGCCCAGGCCGCTTCGGCACCTTGCGCCGCGGGGCAGATCAACCCCGCCCCTTCCCCGCCCGCATGGAGTGCGGCGAGCAATACGCCCGGCGACGGCGCGATCCGTCCGTCCAGCCCGAGTTCGCCGACGACGACATAATCGCCCAGCGCCTCGACATCGAGCACCCCCATCGCGCCCAGGAGACCGAGCGCGATCGGCAGGTCGAAATGGGATCCCTCCTTCGGCAGGTCGGCCGGCGACAGATTGACGACGATCCGCTTGGGCGGGAGCGCAAGGCCGAGCGCGGCGACCGCTGCGCGCACGCGTTCCCGACTTTCGCCGACCGCCTTGTCAGCCAGCCCGACGACATGGAAGCCGGGGAGGCCAGGAATCAGCTGCACCTGCACCTCGACGCCGCGCGCCTCGAGCCCCAGATACGCCACTGTCCGAACGATCGCGGCCATAATCCTCCCCAGCCGGTTTGTGTTCATATCGGATTTTTCGGCGCTGTACACGGGCGCGTCGCCCGCTCCGGCCCGCCGGGGCGACTTGCGTTTGCAATACACCCTCGCCAGATGAGCGTCAGCATGTCCGCCCACCCCAAACAGCGTCACCCCGCCCTTCGCCTGATCCAATTGGGCGGCGGCGTGCTGCTGATCGTCGGCGCCGGGATCGTCGCGCCGCTGCCGGGACCCGGCGGAATCTTCCTGTTCGCGGGCGGCCTGGTGCTCGTGTTGCGCAATTCCCGCACGGCGCAGGTCCATTTCGTGCGGCTCAAGCGCCGCTGGCCGCGGACCGGCGCCCTGGTCGACCGCGCGATGCGTCGCCGCTCGGCCCTGCGTCGCCACGCCCGCGACAAGGCGGCGCGGTCACGGTGACCCGCGCGTTGACTTGGACCGGGCTTGCGGGTAAGCGCCCCGACCATCCGGCCGCCCTTCGTGGTGGCCATTTTCTATTTCGACGTACTCGAGGAATGAACGATGAAGCGGACCTTTCAGCCGAGCAACCTGGTGCGTGCGCGTCGCCACGGGTTCCGTGCGCGGATGGCGACGGTGGGCGGCCGGGCGGTGATCCGGGCGCGTCGCGCGCGCGGCCGCAAGAAGCTGTCGGCGTAATCGCGACCTTGACCCGCCGCCGCGACTTCGTGGCGGCGAATGCGGGCCTGCGCGCGCCCATGCCGGGCTTCGTCCTGCTGGTGCGCCCCCGCGACGACGGTGACGCGACGATCCGCGTCGGCTTCACCGTCACCAAGAAGATCGGCAACGCCGTCGTCCGCAATCGCATGAAGCGGCGCTTGCGGGCGTTGGCGCGTGAGGTGCTGCCTGACGGGGGCATCGCCGGTGCGGACCATGTGCTGATCGGGCGAGAGGGCGGGATCGAACGCGATTTCGCCGCGCTGCGCACCGAATTCGGCAAGGCGCTGGGCAAGATCGCGCGGGGCGAATCGGCGCCGGCGCGCGGCCCCCGTCCGCCCAAGCGGCGGCGATGACGGCCCGCCTGCTCATCTTCCTCGTGCGCCTGTGGCAGATCGGCCCGTCGGTCGTGCTGCCGTCGTCCTGTCGCTACCAACCCTCCTGTTCGGCCTATGCAATCACGGCGCTTCGCCGCTATGGCGCGCTGAAGGGGGGCTGGTTGGCGGCGAAGCGGATCGCGCGCTGTCATCCCTGGGGCGGGTACGGACCCGATCCCGTCCCGTAAGATTTGGGGTCGGACCTTGAACAACGAACGCCAGAATTTTGTCCTGTTCGCGGTCCTTGCCGCGCTCATCCTGTTCGCCTGGCCGCTGATCCAGGGGAAGTTCTTCCCCGTCGCGAACCCTCCGGTGACGAAGATCGAGAAGGGCAAGTCCAAGGTCCTGCCGCAGCCGTCGGCCGATCCGACCGCCGACAATCCCGCCGCGATGCGCAACCGCGACGTCGTGCTGCGGGACAGCCCGCGTGTCGCCATCGACACGCCGATGCTGAAGGGGTCGATCAACCTGAAGGGCGCGCGCATCGACGACCTGGTGCTGGTCAAGTACAAGGAAACCATCGCGAAGGACTCGCCGCCGATCCGCCTGCTGTCGCCCGCGGGCGCGCAGGACGGCTATTTCGCCGGCTTCGGCTGGCGCGACGAGGGGCTGAGCCCGCCCGCGGCCGACACGGTATGGCAGGCGAGCGGCAACGTGCTGAAGCCCGGCCAGCCGGTGACGCTGCAGGCGGCCAATGCGCGCGGCCAGCGGTTCCAGATCAAGCTGTCGGTCGACGACGGCTATATGTTCACGATCACGCAGACGGTGCTGAACGGCGGCACCGCGCCCGTGCCCGTGGCTCCCTATGGCTATGTCAGCCGCGTCGGCGTGTCGAAGGACCCGGGGACGTGGCAGATCCACACCGGTCCGATGTCCGTGCATAACGGCGGCGCGGATTACGGCGTCAATTTCAAGGACGTCGACAAGGCGCCGACGCGCTTCACCTCCACCGGCGGCTGGCTGGGCTTCACCGACAAATATTGGCTGACCGCGCTGGTGCCGGATCAGGGGAGCCAGTTCGACGGGCAGTTCCGTGCGGGGTCGGGCCAGCTCTATCAGGCGGACTATGCCTTCGCGCCCAAGGTGCTCGCGCCCGGCCAGGCGCTGACGCAGTCGAGCCGCTTCTTCGCCGGGGCGAAGGAAGTGAAGCTGCTCCAGCATTACGAGAATGCGCAAGGCGTCACCAAGTTCGACAAGGCGATCGATTGGGGCTGGTTCGAGATTCTCGAAAAGCCCATCTTCACCTATCTCGATTGGCTATTCCGCATGGTCAGCAACTTCGGTGTCGCGATCATTCTGCTGACGGTGACGATCCGCGGCCTGATGTTCCCGATCGCCCAGCGCCAGTTCGCCAGCATGGCGAAGATGCGCGCGCTGCAGCCGAAGATGAAGGCGATCCAGGATCGCTACAAGGACGACAAGGTCGTCATGCAGCAGAAGGTGATGGAGCTGTACAAGACGGAGAAGGCGAACCCCCTCGCCGGCTGTCTGCCGACGCTGATCCAGATCCCGGTGTTCTTCGCCCTCTACAAGGTGCTGATGCTGACGATCGAGATGCGGCACCAGCCCTTCTTCGGCTGGATCAAGGACCTGTCGGCGCCGGATCCGCTGACGCCGGTCAACCTGTTCGGCTTCCTCAACTTCACCCCGCCGCACATGCTGGCGATCGGCGTGGTGCCGATCGTGCTCGGCATCTCGATGTTCTTCCAGTTCCGCCTCAACCCGGCGCCGATGGATGAGACGCAGAAGCAGGTGTTCGCAGTCATCCCATGGGTGCTGATGTTCGTGATGGCGAGCTATCCGGTCGGCCTGCAGGTCTACTGGATCGCCTCCAACTGCCTCGCGATCCTGCAGCAGCAGATCCTCTACGCACGGCATCCGGAGCTTAAGACCGCCGCGGCGAAGACGACGGTCATCGCCAAGTGAGCGAGGACGGCACCACTCCGCCGGAGGGCGGCGGAGACGGATCAGGCTTCGCACCCGAACAGGTCGAGATCGCGCGCAAGACCTTCGCCGGGCCGGTGACGTTCCTCAAGTCCGCGCCCGGCCTCAGGTTCCTGCCCGATCCGATCGTGCCGGAAGTGGCGTTCGCGGGGCGATCCAACGTCGGCAAGTCGTCGCTACTCAACGCGCTGACCGGCCGCAACGGCCTTGCCCGCACGTCGAACACGCCGGGGCGGACGCAGGAGCTGAACTTCTTCGACGTCGGCGACGCACCCTTGTTCCGGCTGGTCGACATGCCGGGCTATGGCTTCGCGAAGGCGCCGAAGGACGTGGTCAGGACATGGCGCTTCCTGGTCAACGATTACCTGCGCGGACGGGATGTGCTGAAGCGCGTGCTGGTGCTCATCGACTCGCGGCACGGCATCAAGGATGTCGACCGTGAGATACTGGACATGCTGGACAAGGCGGCGGTCAGCTACCGCCTCGTCCTGACCAAGGCGGACAAGGTCAAGGCGACGGATCTCGCGGAAGTGGTGGAACGCACGGCCGCCGACGCCCGCAAGCGGCCCGCCGCGCATCCGGATATCCTCGCCACCTCCAGCGAGGGCGGCATGGGGATCCCCGAACTCCGCGCCGCGGTGCTGGAAGCGATCGGCTGACGGCTCCCAAGGGGTTCGGCTCGGCGGGAAGGACGGTCTCCTCCTAGACCTCCCCGCCCTGCCCCGCTACCCGTGGGGCCATGAAGCTGATCATCGGTAACAAGGCCTATTCCTCCTGGTCGCTGCGCGGCTGGCTGGCGTGCAAGCAGTCGGGCTTGCCTTTCGAAGAGGTGGTCGTCCCGCTCTACGATGCCGAATGGGATCGTCGGCGCGAGGGGGCGGAATTCGCCCCGTCGAGCGGCAAGGTGCCGATCCTGTGGGATGGCGACGCCGTGGTGTGGGACAGTCTGGCGATCGTCGACTATCTGGCCGACAAGGTCGGACGCGACCGCTTCTGGCCCGCGGAAGACAGCGCCCGCGCCATGGCCCGTTCGATGGCCGCGGAGATGCATGCGAGCTTCACCGCGCTCCGCCGCAAGCATCCGATGAACATCCGGCAGCAATTTCCGGCATCGCGTCCGGACGACGACGTCATCGTGGACCTGAAGCGGATCATGGAATTGTGGGCGCAGGCGCGCGCGCGCTTTGGCGGCGACGGCGCCTATCTTTTCGGTGACTTCGGTGCGGCGGACATCATGTTCGCCCCGGTCGTGACGCGCATCCTCACCTATCAATTGCCGATCGCGCGTTTCGCGGCGAGCTATCTCGATGCCGTGATCCAGCATCCCTTCCTCCAGGACTGGATCGCCGGGGCGCAGGAAGAGGATTGGGTGATCGAACAGTTCGAGCAGCCGATCCGGTGACGGCCCCGACGATCGACGTGCTGGCGCTGGCGCAGGCGCTGCTGCGCGCGGACAGCGTGACGCCGGCCCGTGGCGCCGTGTTCGACGTGCTCGAGGCGGCGCTGGCGCCGATGGGCTTCGCGGTCGATCGCTTCGTCTGCGGCGAAGCGCCCGATGGTCCGGTCGAGAACATGATCGCGACGCGGGAGGGGACGGGCCGCCATCTCGCCTTTGCGGGCCATGTCGATGTCGTGCCGCCCGGCGAAGGCTGGACCGGCTCGCCATGGAGCGGCGCGATACGCGACGGCCTCCTGTACGGGCGCGGCGCGGTCGATATGAAGGGCGCGGTCGCCGCCTTTGTGGCCGCTGCCGCCCGCGTGACGGACAGCGTGCCCCTCAGCCTTCTGATCACCGGTGACGAGGAGGGTCCCGCGACCTATGGGACGCCCGCGCTGATCGCCCGCATGGCCGAGCGCGGTGTCGCGCCCGACCTGTGCCTGGTCGGCGAGCCGACGTCCGTCCGACGATTGGGCGACATGATCAAGATCGGCAGGCGCGGTTCGGTCAATATCTGGATCGAGGTGCCCGGCCGCCAGGGCCACGTCGCCTATCCCCAGCTCGCCGACAATCCCGTGCCGAAGCTGGTCCGGGCGCTGGGGGCGCTCGATACATTGTCGCTGGACGAGGGGAACGCTTGGTTCCAGCCTTCGAACCTGGAGATCACCGACATCACGGTCGGCAATGGCGCGCACAATGTCATCCCGGCTGCGGCGCGGGCGCGCCTCAACATCCGTTTCAACGACGAGCAGACCGGGCTGGGCCTGCTGGAGCGCGTCACCGCGACGGTGCAGGCCGTGGTTCCGGACGCGACAGTACGCGGCAAGGTGTCGGGAGAGGCGTTCCTGACGCAGCCCGGCACGCTGACCGGGATCGTCAGCGCAGCGATCCTGGACGCGACCGGGGCGGAGCCGGAATTGTCCACGACCGGTGGCACGTCCGACGCGCGCTTCCTTTCAAAGCTTTGCCCCACCGTCGAGTTCGGCCTGATCAACGCGACGATGCATCAGGTCGACGAGGCGGTAGCGATCGACGACCTGGAAACGCTCGTGCGGCTCTATGCGGAGGTCATCCGAAAGGCACGATGAGGGGGACCGCGTCGCCGCCGCGGCCCGCGCTTCTCACATCACGAGGCCCATCGCGCGTTGCGCCGATGCGAGTACCGGCGCCGCGAGGTTGCGCGCTTTTTCCGCGCCCGTGGTGAGGATGGCGTCGATCGCCGCCCGGTCGTCGAGAAGGCGGACCATCTCGTCGCGGATCGGGCCAAGCTTCGCCACCGCGAGGTCGGCGAGTGCCGGCTTGAACGCGCCGAAGCCCTTGCCGGCGAACTCGCTCAGCACGTCCTGCGCATCGCGGTCGGCGAGTGCGGCGAAGATCGTCAGCAGGTTGCGCGCCTCGGACCGCCCTTCCAGCTCGGCGAGCGTCGCGGGCAGCAGGTCGGGATCGGTCTTCGCCTTGCGAAACTTGTCGGCGATCGTGTCGTCGCTGTCGACCAGCTTGACGACCGACTGTTCGGACGGATTGGACTTGGACATTTTCGCCGACGCATCGCGCAGGCTCATGATGCGCGGCGCAGCCTTGCTGACTAGCGGCTCCGGTAGCGTGAAGAGGTCGCTGCCATAGTCGGTGTTGAACTTGGTCGCGATGTCGCGCGCGAGTTCCAGGTGCTGCTTCTGGTCCTCACCGACCGGCACGTGCGTCGCATTGTAGAGCAGCACGTCGGCCGCCATCAGCACGGGATAGTCATACAGGCCGACGCTGGCGCCTTCGCGGTTCTTGCCCGCCTTGTCCTTGAACTGCGTCATGCGGTTCAGCCAACCCACCCGCGCGACATTGTTGAGCAGCCAGCTGAGCTCGCTATGCGCGGGGACGCGCGCCTGGTTGAACAGGATCGAGCGCGCCGGATCGATGCCGGCCGCGATCATCGTCGCCGTGACCTCGATCGTGTTGGCGGTCAGCTCCGCCGGCGCGATGAACTCCGTCAGGCCGTGCAGGTCGGCGATGAAGTACAGCGTCTCGCCGCCTTGCGCCTGGATCTGGTCCTGCATCGCGACCCATTGCTTCACCGCACCCAAATAATTGCCGAGGTGAAGGTTGCCGGTGGGCTTGATGCCGGAAACGACGCGCATCTTAGTCATTGGGTGGCGGCTCTGCGACGAAGGAGGGACTTGAGATCCGCCACGCGGAATGCACCGGTGACGAAACAGGCGGCGGCATAGATGGCGACGCCCGCACCGACCAGGACGGCCAGAGCGGCGCCGCGCACCGGCAGCGAGCGGGTGAGATAGGGATCGACCAGCGGCGTCACCAATAGCAGCGCGGCGCCCATCAGCAGCGACGACAGCAGCAATCGCGGCACCTTGCGACGCACCGCCGGGTCGAGCGCAAAATGGCCGCGCCGCGCAAGGACGACGTAGAGCGAGGCGACGTTGACGGTCGAGGCGAGCGCCGTAGCGAGCGGTGGCCCGATCTGGCCCAATTCCCAATGTGCCAGACCGGGGATGAGGATGAGGTTACCCACAAGGTTGATCGCGACCGAATAGAGCGCGAGGCGCACGGGCGTCCTGGTATCGGCACGCGCGTAGAAGCCTGGGGTCAGCACCTTGACCAACACGTAGCTGGGCAGGCCGATCGAAAAGGCGGCGAGAGCCTGCGCGGAGCGGACGGTATCGCGCGCGTCGAAAGCGCCATGCTGGAACAAGCCGCGCACGATCGGCTCGGCGGCGAAGACGAAGGCGGCGGTCGCCGGCAGCGTCAGGAACAGCGCGAGTTCGAGGCCGCGATTTTGCGTTTCCATCGCTTCGGTATCGCGTCCCTCCGACAACAGCCGGGACACCACGGGCAGAAGGATCGTGCCAAGGCCGATGCCGATCAGCCCGAGCGGCAACTGGTTGAGCCGATCGGCATAATAGATCGCCGAAATCGATCCTGCCGCAAGCAGGTGTCCGGCAAGCGCCGTTGATATGGCGAGATTGATCTGGGCCGCGCCCGCACCGGTCGCGGCGGGAATGATCAGCTTGAGCATCTGCCGCACGTCGTCGTCGATTCGAGGACGACGCAGCTTCAGGCTAACGCCGGCCTTGCGGCATGCCCACCACAACCATGCAAGCTGCAGGCCGCCGCCGGCGGTCACCGCGATCGCCTGCGCCCGGGCGGTCGCATAGGGATCGCCGCCATGGAAGAAGATCAGCGCCGCAACCATCGCGATGTTGAGCAGGATGGGCGCCGCCGCATTGACCCAGAAGCGGTGCAGCGAGTTGAGGATGCCGCCGAGCAGCGAGGCCAGCGAGATCAGCATCAGATAAGGGATGGTGAAGCGCGACAGCGTCACCGCGAAAGCGAACTGTTCCGGCGTAGGATGCTGGCGATCGAAACCGCCTGACAATGCCCAGGTGATCGGCCAGGCCGCAATGAGCATCGCCGCGGTAAAGAGGAGCAGCACCGGGAACAGGACCGCCAGCGCCCGTTCGGCGAAGTCGATCCCAGCCGGCGTCCCCCCGCCCTCCGCCACCTTGCGGTTGAAGAGCGGAATGAACGCGGCGGAGAATGCCCCTTCCGCGAACAAGGCGCGGAACATGTTGGGCAGGCGGAAGGCGACGAAGAAGGCATCCGACGCGAAGCTCGCGCCGACATAGGTCGCCTGCAACGTGTCGCGAACAAGCGCCAGCACACGGCTGGCGAGTGTCATGCCGCCGACCGATCCCAGCGCCTTGGCGAGGTTCACCCCCGTCGTTCCCCGCCCGCGGTACGCTTAGGCGTGGCCGACGTCGCCGACGGTGAACTGGCCCTGCGCCTCGGCCTGCTGCATGTACAGCGCACCGAAGTCGATCGGCTCGAGCAGCAGCGGCGGGAAACCGCCATCGCGTACGCAATCGGCGAGCACGCGGCGCGCGAACGGGAAGAGGAGGCGCGGCGCCTCGCCAAGCAGGAAGGGCTGGACCGCGTCCGCCGGCACGTTGCGCAGGCCGAAAAGCCCGGCATAGGTCAGGTCGACGATGAACGCGGTCTGGCCCTCTGCCTCCGCCTTGACGTCGATCTTAAGGATCACCTCGTGCACCTCGTCGCCGACCTGCGCCATGCCGATGTTGAATTGCACGTCGATCGCCGGCGGGTTCGGATTCTGGAAGATCGCCGGGGCGTTGGGGTTCTCGAAGGAGAGATCCTTGACGTATTGCGAGATCAGGCCGGCCGCGGGCGCGGTATCCGCACCGTTCGCCATCGGCTGCGTGTCGAGCGAGGTGCCGTTGTCCTGATCGGCCATGGTGAGAAATCCTTGGGTTGAAGCGTTGGATGAAGCGTGGCGGCCGGACGCGGGACCGAAGGACCGAAGCCGCCCGTCGCGCGTTCGATCGCGATGGTGGACGCGCCTAGCAGCGCGGGCGACGCGTTTCAACGCCGGCACGGTGGCTTTGCCGGTTTAAAGCCCGAAGCGGTTTGAACAAACGGCGCCATGCGCCTATGTGGTGGGACGGATCGGAGGTACGGTGTTTTACGTGGTTCTTCTCGCGATGGTGGCGGCGTTTCTGGCGTTGCGCCTGTACAGCGTGCTCGGCAAGCGCACCGGCCACGAACAGCAGCCGCTGGTCCGCACCGCGGAGGATCGTCCCGCGACGGTCGCTGTGCCGCGGACGATCGACGTGACGCCCGACGTGCGCGAGCCGCAAAATCGCAACATCGATCCGAAGGCGGAGCCCGGCATACGGGCGATCGTCGCCGGCGAGCCGGGGTTCGACGTCGGTCAGTTCCTGCAGGGCGCGCAGGCCGCGTATCGCATGACGCTGGACGCTTTCTGGAAGGGCGACGAGGCGGCGCTGGCCGATCTGACCCAGCCGGATGTCGCGCATGCTTTCGGCGAGGCCATCGCCGCCCGTCGCGATGCGGGCGAGACGCTGGAGAACCGACTCGTTTCGATCGAGCGGGCGACGATCGCGGATGCATCGCTCGACGGGCGTGAGGCGCGAATCACGGTGCGCTTCGATGCGGATATCGCGGCCGTGACGCGCGACGCCGAAGGGCAGGTCATCGCCGGGTCGCTGACCGATGCGGTCGAGACGCACGACCTCTGGACGTTCACGCGCACCCTGAAGAGCAACGATCCCAACTGGACCCTGGCCGACACCGACGAGGCCTGACGGATACGGCTGCATTGCGGCCGCCCATGATCATCGCTGCTGCCGGTGCCACATCGACGACGCACCTGCCGTCACGGACGTGGGTCTCCGTCGCGATATCGGAGAGATGGGCTCGTCCTGCTCATTAAACGCTTGTTCCCCGCTGCCCGCCTGAGGCACTGCCGACGCGAACACGCGCAACGTAGGCGCGGTGCAATCGGGGACGACCATGATCGGTAAGCGCGTATCAACAAGCTTTGCGCTGGCGCTCGCATTGAGCGCCTGTGGCGGACGCGTGGTGCCGGTCGCGGCGGATCACCGGCCCGTGCGTCAGCCGGTTGCCCGCCCCGTGCCCAATCGGCCGCTCCCGCCGCGCCCGTCATCAACCGGCGCCGGTCAGACGATCACGAGCGGCCGAGCCTATGACGGCCGCATCCTGCCCGCGACGCCGCTGCTCGCCACGTCCGTCGTGCCGAACGTCGGCGCCACCACCGCCGCCACGGCCGGCGTGGTCCCCGGTCCGTCCATCGATACGCTGCCGATCACCGAGGCGCAGGCGGAAGCGGCGCGGCAGGCGTTCCTGACCAGCTGCCCCGGCCTGATGCGGCGGACCGATGCCAGCGGCCTGACCCGTGGCCCCGATTGGCAGACGGCGTGCGACGCCGCCCGCGGCGCGCCACGTGGCGGCGCGCGGGATTTCTTCCTGACCAACTTCGAGACCGTGCAGGTCGGCGACGGACGTGCCTTCGCCACCGGCTATTACGAGCCTGAAATCGCCGCCTCGCGCGATCGGCGGCCGGGGTACGACGTACCAATCTACGCCAGGCCCGACGATCTCGTCGATGTGGACCTTGGACAATTCTCGTCCGATCTGAAGGGCAAGAAGATCCGCGGCCGCGTCGACGGCAAGAGCCTGATTCCCTATTACGACCGCGCGGCGATCGTCGGGGGCGCGATCGACCGGCGCGCGCCTGTCCTCGCCTGGGGCGCCGACGAGGCCGCGGTCTTCTTCCTCCAGGTGCAGGGGTCCGGCCGGCTGCGGTTGCCGGACGGCGCGATCATGCGGGTCGGATACGACGATCAGAACGGTCGCGACTATACCGGGATCGGCGCGCTGATGAAGGCGCGCGGGCTGATCGGGCCGGGCCAGACCTCGATGCAGGGCATCGTCGCCTGGCTGCGCGCCAATCCCGAACAGGGCCGCGCGATCATGAACGAGAACAAGAGCTTCGTCTTCTTCCGGGAAATCACGACGCCGCCGCTCGGTGCGATGGGCTATGTCGTCAACGGCGGGGTCAGCGCGGCGGTCGACACCAAGTTCGTGCCGCTGGGCGCCCCGGTCTTTCTGTCGATGGACCGGCAGGATGCGACGGGCCTGTGGGTCGCGCAGGATACCGGCGGGGCAATCAAGGGCGCCAACCGCTTCGACACCTTCTGGGGCGCAGGCCCGTTGGCGGAGGCGACCGCAGGGGGCATGGCGGCGCGCGGCACCGCCTTCCTGCTCCTCCCGGTCGGAACACTCGCACGGATGCAGGCCGGTGCGCCCGCTCAACCCTGATGAGGCCGCGCTTTGGGCCCGCGTGATGGCGACGGTGAGGCCGCTGCGTGCGGCCCCGCGCGCCGCCCCGCCGCCGCCCAAGGCGCCGCCGCCCCCACCCCCTCCGCCCGCCGCGTCTCCCAAGCCCGTCAAAGCCGCCGGCCGGGTGCCGCCGATGCGGGCCGCGCCCGCGATCACCCCATCGGCCAAACCACGCCCCAACACGCTCGACGGCGGCTGGGACAAGAAGCTGGGCCGGGGCATCGTCATCCCGGACAGTTCGATCGATCTCCATGGGCATAGCCTCGCGTCCGCCCATGCGCTGCTCGATCAAGGGCTGGACCGGGCAATCGCACGCGGCGATCGCGTGCTGCTGCTCGTGACCGGAAAGCCGCCGCGTCCGGAGAGCGAGCGCCCACACGCACGCGGCGCAATTCGTGCGGCGATCGCGGACTGGCTTGCCGCCTCGCGCCATGCGGATGCCATCGCGGCCGTGCGCGGGGCGCATCCGCGGCACGGCGGTGCGGGTGCGCTCTACATCGTGCTGCGCCGGGGGCGGTAAGCGCCTACGCCCCGTTGGGATTGAGGCGAAGGTCCGGGAAAGACCATCGCTCGACGAGCGCCGATCACCCGATCGACCACGCCGCGCTAGGCCCGAAGCCTACGCTTCCAGTTCCCGCATCAGGGTGCGCACGGCGGCGTCGATGTCGCGATCCTGATCGCGCAATTCCTCGATCTTTCGCACCGCATGAATCACGGTCGAATGATCGCGACCGCCGAACTTCCTGCCGATTTCCGGCAGCGACCGCGTCGTCAGCCGCTTGGCGAGATACATGGCGATCTGGCGCGGGCGCGCAACCGCGCGACTGCGGCGGGCGGAAACGAGGTCGAGCGGCTTCAGCTCGAAATGGCGGCTGACGAGCTTCTGGATTTCGTCGATCGTCACGCGCCGTTGCGCGCCGCGCAGCACGTCGCCGAGCGTCGTCAGCGCGAAGTCCAGATCGATGCGGTCCCCGGTCAATTGCGCATAAGCGACGACCCGGTTCAGCGCGCCCTCCAACTCGCGGATATTGGCATGGATGCGCGCCGCCAAAAGGTCGAGCACCTCGGCCGGGACATCTGCATCGGGCAGGTCGCTCAGTTTCCTGTCCAGTATAGCACGGCGCAACGTGAGATCGGGCGCCTTGATGTCGGCGACGAGACCGACCGCCATACGGCTGACGATTCGCGCCTCGATTCCGTCCAGCGCCTGCGGACACCGGTCGGCGGAAATCACCAGTCGCTTACCCGCGCTCATGATCTCGTTCACGGTGTGGAAGAATTCTTCCTGCGTCGCATCCTTGCCGGCGATGAACTGAAGATCGTCGATCAGCAGCAGGTCGGCGCCGCGCAGCCGCTGCTTGAATGCGAACGTGTCGCGCGCGCGCAGCGCGGCGACGAAATCGAACATGAACCGCTCGGCGGACATGCACAGCACCGTCGCCCCGGGATGCGCGGCGAGGAAGGCATGGCCGATCGCATGCATCAGGTGCGTCTTGCCCTGCCCCGTACCCGAATGGAGGAACAGCGGACTGAAACGCGGCGTGCCGGGCTCGGCCAGCGCCTTCGCGGCATTGAACGCGACCCGATTCGCGGCATCGACGACGAATCGATCGAAGGTGAAGCGCGGGTCGAGCGGCGGCCGCTCGGCCGCGGGCTTCGGCGCAGCCATCGACTGCGCGACCGGCGGCTTGATCGCAGCGGGAATGGCGACGTCGGGCGCGGAGGTCCGAGCTGTCGCGATCGGCGTCGGCGCGACCGACAGCGCCTGTGAAGCGGCCGTCGCCGCCGGCTCCGCCACCAGCACCAACGGTGCCGGACGGACGACGCGCGTCTCGATCACGACGCCGTTGATCCGCGGCATCAGCGCCCGGAATTCGAGAAGAAGCCGGTCGGCGTAATGATTGCGGACCCAATTGGTCATGAACGCGGATGGAAGGCCCAGCCGGATCGTGTCCGGCTCCTCGGCGTCTTCGATCAGCTCCATCGGTTTCAGCCACTGCTCGAACAAACGCGCGCCGGCCGATTCACGCAGGTTCGCGCGGACGTGAGCCCAGGCGCGCTGCGCCTCGCTCCCCGTTTCCGTCGCTGCCTGCACCTTGACCACGCACACGTCTCCCAAGCTCACGCGACCCGGTCGCGCCAGCGGCTGATCTTCAGGACAGACAAGTCCCCCCTACGGCCCACCGAGCCGTCCGGCACCCCTAAGCTGTTCAGTACCCACCGCCGGTGAACCCCCGCGGCAGAGGTCGAGTTATGAAGCCTGCGACGAGTCGATCAAGCCCCAGTCCGGTCACGAATGTGAAATAAACGGGATTGACAGGCCGGCGCCCGCGGAATTGCGTCGGAAAAAATGATAAGTCACGGAAATAGCAGGGTTTTATGAGATGCGCTTCCGTGGCGTGATTCTCGAATCGTGGTGAGTCCTGCGTTTCTGATTCTGTTCCGCGGACATCTTGAGAACATTCCAATTCTCTGCGTCGCACGCACAGCAAAAAGCCCGCCGGGCAACCCCGGCGGGCCTATCTTTGCCGATGCGAGAACGACGATCAGGCGAGCGCGGAGAGGCGCTTCGTCAGCCGTGCGAACTTGCGGCTCGCGGTGTTCTTGTGAAGCACGCCCTTCGCCACGCCCCGCGCCAGCTCGGGCTGGACCGCCGCGAGCGCGGTGGTCGCCGCCGTCTTGTCACCCGCCGCCAGCGCAGCCTCGACCTTCTTCACGAAGGTACGGATACGGCCAACGCGCGCACCGTTGATCTCGGCGCGGCGCTCGTTACGACGGATGCGCTTCTTGGCTTGCGGCGTGTTCGCCATTCGGGTCGGTCCTCAGGTCTATTCCGGTCAATGAAAAAGAGGCGCCGGGATCACCCTACGCCCTCTCGAAGGTGGGGCCCATACCGAAGCCTGGGGCGCCGGTCAACCTGCGACGGTCGTCACGCCCGCTGGCATTTCGCGCAGAAGAAGGTCGACCGGCCCGAATCGACGCGCCGCGCAACGGTTGCTCCGCAATGGCATGGCTGTCCCTCCCGTCCGTAGACGAGGAACTGCTTGGAGAAATAGCCGAGCTCGCCATCGGGCCGCGCATAGTCGCGCAGAGTGGAACCCCCGGCCTCTATCGCCGCCAGCAACACGTCGCGCACGGCGGCCGCGAGTCGATCGAGCCGTGCCCGCCCGATCTGACCCGCCGGCCGGGTGGGCGATATCCGCGCAAGGTGCAGCGCCTCGCATACATAGATATTGCCCAATCCCGCGACGATCCGCTGGTCGAGCAGCATCGCCTTGATAGGCGCCGCCCGCCCGTCGAGGACTTCGGCCAAATATGCGCCGGTAAACCGCTCGCCGAGCGGCTCCGGCCCCATGGCCGCGAACGGAGGATAGTCATCCAGCGCGTCGCTGCGCCACAGGTCGAGGAAGCCGAAGCGACGCGGATCGTTCAACGCGAGCCGGCGCCCCGCCCCGGTTTCGAGCAGGACATGGTCATGCGCGAGATCGTCCGTCGGATCGACCCGCCAGCGCCCCGACATGCCGAGGTGAAAGATCAGCGTGTCGCCGCGATCGGTGGCAATCAGCCCGTATTTGGCGCGGCGCCCGAGCGCGGTGACCGTCGCCCCGGTCATCCGCTGACGCAGGTCAACGGGAATCGCCTTGCGCAGATCGGCACGGCGCGGCTCCACCCGCGTCAGGCGCTGGCCGGCAAGAACGGGGGCAAGCCCGCGAACGGTGGTTTCGACTTCGGGAAGTTCTGGCACGCCCGACCAGCTAGGTTGCGTTTGCCCCCGCCACAAGGCGCGGCTAGGGCAGGCGCATGAGCGACACCGTCTCCTTCGGTTACGAAGACGTCACCCCGGAAGAAAAGACCGCCCGCGTCGGCGGCGTGTTCACCAACGTGGCCAGCCGCTACGACCTGATGAACGACGCCATGTCGGCGGGCATGCACCGGTTGTGGAAGGACCGCTTCGTGCGACGCCTCAACCCGCGTCCCGGCGAGCAGGTGCTCGACATGGCGGGCGGCACCGGCGACATCGCCTTTCGCATTGCAGACCGCGGCGCGACGGTGACGGTCGCCGACATCAACCCCGCCATGCTCGAGGTCGGCATGGAGCGCGCGGCGAAGCGCGGATATGACGGCCTCGTATGGACCGAGGCGAATGCCGAGGTGCTGACCTTCCCCGACCGGTTCTTCGACGCCTATACGATCGCGTTCGGCATCCGGAACGTCACCGACATCCCGGCGGCGCTGCGCGAGGCGCATCGCGTGCTGCGCCGCGGCGGCCGCTTCTTCTGCCTCGAATTTTCCACCACGCTGTGGCCGGGTTTCAAGGAGGTGTACGACGCCTATTCGCACAAGCTGGTCCCGAAACTGGGCCAGATGCTGGCGCAGGATGCGGACAGCTACCGCTATCTGATCGAGTCGATCCGCCGCTTTCCCGACATGCCGACGTTCGAGGGCATGATCCGCGACGCGGGCTTCACCGCGACTCGCGTCGAGCCGATGCTGGGCGGCCTGGTGGCGATCCATTCGGGATGGAAGATTTGATGCGAGGCGCCGCACGCTCGTGACCGCCCCCGCCGTCCATGTCTGGCGGCTCCTGAAATGGGGCCGCATCCTGGCGCGCCATGGCGCGCTGAAGGGAATAGAGGGGGACGCCAACACCCCTGCCCCGGTTCGTCGGCTGGCACGGATCGCCCGGCTGGGTGCGCGTGTCCCCGCGACGCCGCGCTATGCCGATGCTTTCCAGGCCATCGGGCCGGCGGCGATCAAGCTCGGCCAGACGCTGGCGACGCGTCCCGATCTGGTTGGCGAGGCGGCGGCCCACGACCTGCTGCGTTTGCAGGACCAATTGCCTCCCGTGCCGTTCGAGACGATTCGTGCAGCGCTCGAGACGAGCCTTGGCCGGCCCATGAGCGCGGTATTCAGTCATATCGAGGATACGCCGGTCGGCGCCGCGTCGATCGCACAGGTCCACCGTGCGGTCACCACCGACGGGCGCCAGGTCGCGGTGAAGGTCCTGCGCCCGGGGGTCGAAGCGGATTTCGCGCGGGCGATGGACACCTATCAATGGGCCGCCGCGCAGCTCGAGGGCCTGGGCGGCGAGGCGAAGCGGCTGCGGCCGCGGCTGACGGTGGAGAACTTCCGCCGCTGGACGCTGCGCGAACTGAACTTCCAGCGCGAAGCCGCCTCCGCGAGCGAACTGGCGGAGGCGATGACGGCCGAGCCCGACTTCGTCGTCCCTGCGATCGACTGGCAGCGGTCCTCGACCCGCGTGCTGACGATGGAATGGATCGACGGTATCAAGCTGTCGAACCGGCAGGCCCTGATCGACGCGGGCTACGACCTGCGCAAGCTCGCCAACACGCTCGTGCAGGCATTCCTGCGGCAGGCGATCGCAGAGGGCTTCTTCCACGCCGACATGCATCAGGGCAATCTGTTCGCCCTGCCGGGCGCAAACGGCCAGGGGCGGATCGCGGCGATCGACTTCGGCATCATGGGGCGGATCGACCGGCGCGCGCGCGTATGGCTGGCGGAAATCCTCTACGGCCTGATTACCGGCAACTATCGCCGCGTCGCCGAGATCCATTTCGAAGCAGGCTACGTCCCGCCACACCACAATGTCGCCGAATTCGCGACCGCGCTGCGCGCGGTGGGCGAGCCGATGCGTGGCCTGCCGGTGAAGGACATGTCGATCGGCATGATGCTGGACGGCCTGTTCTCCATCACGCGCGACTTCGACATGGTGACGCAGCCGCATCTGCTGTTGCTCCAGAAGACAATGGTCATGGTGGAGGGCGTGGCGACCAGCCTCGATCCGGACATCAACCTCTGGGAATCCGCAGCGCCGTTCGTGCGCGAGTGGATTCGCACGGAACTGGGCCCGGAAGCCGCGATCGCGGACCGTCTGATCCGCGACATGCGCACGATCGCCGGACTCCCCGACCTGATCCGCCGGATCGAGGCGCGCTATCCCGAACCCGGCGGCGAGCCCCCCGCTCCGCCCCTCAAGGAGATCGAGGTGGTGCGGATCGGCGGCGGCTGGCGCTATGCCGCGGTCGCGGTGATCGCGGCGGCGGCGAGCATCGCAGGCACGCTGCTGGTGGTCCATTGATCGGCACCCCGCCCCGCCCCGGCGTCGTCGGCGACGTCTCGCGTACCGTGCCCGTGGAGGAGCGCGGAAACAAGCATGGCACCGGACGCGCGAGGGCGTCCGAGGCCGTCCTCTAGTCCGATGCACCGCCGCGCGCTCGCCCCCCTCTGGCTTGCCCGCCCCTCGCGTTTCGCGGACGTACAGCCGCGCGGCGGCCGGATCGGCATGGCGTTGCTCGCGCTGCTGCTGCTCGCGACGCTGCTCGTCTTCGCCAGTCCCGCCCCACCCGCCGCGAGCGGCGATCCGGCCAAGCGCGCCGACGACCAGGCCGACGTCGTGCTGTACGAGACGATCGTCGACAACGTTCGTGCCGGCCGCAATTACTACCTTGCCGCCGCCGATGCGCAGCGGGCGGGACATTACCCGCTCAAACCGTTCGTCACGATGCGCCTGCCGACGCTCGCGCGCATCCAGGCCGCGCTGCCGCCCGTGGCGGTCCGCACCTTGCTCTATCTGCTTTGCGCCGCCGTGATGGTCGCCTGGTGGGCACGGCTGTCCACCGCCCTCTCGCGCGCGCCGCCGCGGCTGATCGCCCTGGCGCTGCTCGCCGGTGGCATGATGGCCTTCGTCCAGGCGGACCTCGCGCCGTTTCACGAGATCTGGGCCGGCCTGCTGATCGCGCTGTCGCTGGGCGTGTGGCGGCCCGGCCGCTGGCTGCCGGCGGTCGCCTTCGGTCTCGCCGCCGCGCTGATCCGCGAGACTGCGGGGCTGTACCTGGTGCTCATGGGCGGAATCGCACTGCTTGAAGGCCGCAGGCGCGAAACGGCGGCCTGGGCGGTCGCCGCCGCGATCCTGGCGGTTGCTCTCCTGCTGCACGCGCATGCCGTCGCGGCGGTGGTCCGGCCGCTCGACGCGGCCTCGCCGGGTTGGACGGGGCAGCTCGGTTTCGGGTTCTTCGTACGCACCATGGCATTGTCGACCGCGCTGGCGATCGCACCGCTCTGGCTCGCCGCGCCGCTGTTCGGCCTGTCGCTGTTCGGCTGGCTGGCCTGGTGCGATGCGCTGGGAATTCGGGTGCTGGCGCTGCTCATCGCCTATGGCATCGTGCTGGCGCTGTTCGGCCGGCTCGACACATTCTACTGGGGCTTGCTGGTGGCGCCGCTCTCGCTCGTCGGGATCGCCTTTGCGATCGACGGCGTGCGCGACCTGCTCGGCGCGGCGCTCGATACGCGCCGCATCACGGTGACGAGGCTGGTCCGATGAAGCGCATCCTATTGATCGTCGGCGGCGGCATCGCGGCCTACAAGGCGTGCGAACTGATCCGCCTGCTGCGCAAACAGGGTCATGCGGTCCGCTGCGTGATGACCGAGGGCGCGAGCCATTTCGTCACGCCGATGACGCTGGCCGCGCTGAGCGAGGACAAGGTCTACACCACGCTCTGGGACCTGAAGGACGAGGCGGAGATGGGTCATATCCAGCTCAGCCGCCAGGCCGATCTCATCGTCATCGCACCCGCGACCGCCGACCTGCTGGCGCGGATGGCGGCGGGCATCGCGGACGACCTCGCCACGACGCTGCTCCTCGCTACCGACACGCCCGTCCTCGCCGCGCCGGCGATGAACGTGCGGATGTGGGACCATGCGGCGACCCGCCGCAACGTCGCGACGCTGCGCGCGGACGGCGTGACGCTGCTGGACCCCGACGAGGGGGCGATGGCCTGCGGCGAATACGGCCCCGGCCGGCTGCCGGAGCCCGTCGCGATCGTGGCGGCGATCGAGCGCCTGCTGGGCGGCCAGGCCCGCCCGCTCGCCGGCCGACGCGTGCTCGTCACGGCCGGACCGACGCATGAGGCGATCGATCCCGTCCGCTATATCGCCAATCGGTCGTCCGGGCGGCAGGGGTTCGCGATCGCCGGCGCGATCGCCGCGCTGGGTGCCGAGGTGACGCTGATCGCCGGTCCCGTCACGCTCGCGACGCCGGCCGGGGTCACGCGCGTCGACGTGGAGAGCGCGCAGGACATGGCCGACGCGGTGACGCGGGCGCTGCCCATGGACGCGGCGATCATGGTCGCGGCGGTCGCCGACTGGCGTGTCGCCAAGGCGCCCCACAAGGTGAAGAAGGGCGATACGCCCCCCGCGCTGGTATTGACCGAGAATGTCGACATTCTCGCGACGCTGGCAAAGGGTCCGGACCGCCCGCGCCTCGTCGTCGGTTTCGCGGCGGAAACGCAGGACGTGTTGCCCCATGCGCAGGCCAAGCGGGTGCGCAAGGGCGCGGACTGGATCGTCGCCAACGACGTGTCGGGGGACGTTTTCGGCGGCGACGCGAACACCGTGCACCTCGTGACCGCGTCGGGTGTCGAGTCGTGGCAGAGGATGCCGAAGGAGGCCGTGGCCGACCGGCTGGCCCGACGCATCGCCGAACATCTCGACGTGTTGGACACCGTACAATCCTCCGGACGGGTTTCATTGCGACCCGATCAGGGTTAAAGATCATTCCGTGAACAGTATCCGTGTCGACGTCGTCCGCCTCCCCCATGGCGAGGGCTTGCCGCTGCCGGTCTATGCGACGGCGGGCGCTGCGGGCATGGATGTCGTCGCGGCGGAAGCCATGACGATCGCCCCTGGGGCACGCGCCGCGGTCGCGACGGGGTTCGCGCTGGCGATCCCGCCGGGTTACGAGGTCCAGGTACGGCCGCGATCGGGTCTTGCGCTCAAGCACGGCGTGACGTGCCTCAACACGCCCGGCACGATCGACAGCGACTATCGCGGCGAGGTGAAGGTGATCCTCGCCAACCTGGGCGACTCGCCCTTCGCCATCGCGCGGGGCGAACGGATCGCGCAACTGGTGCCGGCGCCGGTGCTGCATGCGGCGCTGGTCGAGGTCGGGGCACTGGACGACACCGCGCGGGGCAGCGGCGGCTTCGGATCGACGGGGCGGTGATGGTGCTGGTCGCCTTGCTGTCGCAGGCCATGGTTTCCGGCCCGTTGCCGCCGCAGGATTGGACGACGCTGCGGCCGCTTCCCTACAGTCGGGACACGGAGGGTGGTGGCGATCTGTCCGACTTCGTCCGCGCCGAAGTGAGATCCGGCCGATGCAATGCGGCGCTGCAGGGACCTAGCGGGTGGTCGCTGCGCGTGGACGTGGCCGTGCTGGTGACGAGCGGCCGCTTGCGGCGGGTCGTACCGCGCGCGATCCAATGCCCCGCGGTGGAGCAATATGCCGCCGGGCTGGTCTCGAGCATGGCCCGCGGCAACATCGCCGCGACGACGATCGGCGCCGACGGCTGGTACAAGACCAGCCTGACCTTCACCTGGGCGCAATAAGGCCGGAATGTCGGTCCACGCGATGCTCACGGACGAAGAGCTGACGCGCTATGCGCGCCACATCGTGCTGAAGGAGGTTGGCGGCGCGGGTCAGTTGAAGCTGCGTGCGGCGCACGTCCTGGTGATCGGCGCGGGCGGGATCGGATCGCCCGCCATCCAGTATCTCGCCGCGGCGGGTGTGGGCCGCCTGACGATCGTCGACGACGACCGCGTCGACCTGTCGAACCTCCAGCGGCAGACCATCTATGCGACGGACGATATCGGTCGCGGCAAGGCCGATGCCGCCGCCGCCGCCGCGCGGCGACTGAATCCGCATGTCGCGGCATCGGGCGTCACGATGCGCATTGACGCGGCGAACGTCGATGCGCTGATCGCAGGGGCGGACGTGGTCCTCGACGGCTGCGACAATTTCGCGACGCGGCTTCGCGTCGCCGACGCCTGTCTCGCGGCCCGAACGCCCCTCGTCTCCGCGGCGATCGGACAGTTCGACGGGCAACTCGCGACCTTTCGCGGCTGGGAGGCCGACAAGCCCTGTTACCGCTGCTTCGTCGGCGACGATCCCGAGCGCGCCGGCGTGAGCTGCGCGGAGGACGGGGTCCTCGGCCCGATGGCCGGAATGATCGGCAGCCTTGCCGCCCTGGAGACGATCCGCGGCATCGCCCCCTTCGGAGAGGATAGCGCCGGGCTTCTGCTGCTGGCCGACACGCTGGCACTGCGCTTCCGCACGCTGCGCCTACCGAAGGACCCGGGCTGCCGCGGCTGCGGCCGCCCGGACCATTGATCGCCGATCAGCGCAGCAACGTTTCCGCGAAGCTTCGCACGGCCGGCCCGATGTCCTCCCGCTGCAAGGCGAGCGCGAGATTGGCCTGGATATAGCCCGCCTTGTCGCCGCAATCGTAGCGCGCGCCATCGAAGGTGAAGCCGTGGAACGGCTGCGTTCCGATCAGCTGCGCCATCGCGTCGGTGAGCTGGATTTCGCCGCCGGCGCCGGTCTCCTGCCGTTCCAGGATCCGCATCACTTCCGGCTGCAGGATGTAACGGCCGGGGATCATCAGATTGGACGGCGCGCTGCCCCGCTTCGGCTTCTCGACCAGCGCGGTCACCTCCGTCAGCCGGCCATCGACGTTGCCGGGCGAGATGATGCCGTATTTGTCGGTCTCGCTCTCCGCGACCTCAAGCGCGCCGATCACGTTGCCGCCGACCGAATTATACGCCTCGACCATCTGCGCGATGAAGCCGGGCGTGCCGACCATCAATTCGTCGGGCAGCAGCACGGCGAACGGCTCGTCGCCGACGATCTCGCGCGCGCACCAGACGGCATGCCCCAGGCCCAGCGGCTCCTGCTGGCGGATGTAGACCGGACTGCCCGGCTTCATCCGGGTGCCCTCGATGGCCTCCAGCGACTTGCCACGCGCGGCCATCGTCTGTTCGAGCTCGTAGGATATGTCGAAATGATCTTCGAGCGCGCCCTTGTTGCGGCCCGTCACGAAGATGATTTGCTCGATTCCGGCCTCCAGCGCCTCCTCGACGGCATATTGGATCAGCGGCTTGTCGACGACCGTCAGCATTTCCTTCGGCATCGCCTTGGTGGCTGGCAGAAACCGGGTGCCGAGACCGGCGACGGGAAGAACGGCCTTGCGTACAGGCTTGATGGTCATCGTATACCCTGTCGTGAGCGGTGAGGCGGGCCTTAGACGGCTTGCGGGAGCGGCGCAACGCGTTGCCATTGTACGATTAGCGGCATGTTAAGGCACCGTTTTTAGTCTGCGGGGCCATGTCAGCCACGTCGCGCCCCAAGGTTCTGGTCATCTTCGGCACCCGGCCGGAAGCGATCAAGCTGTTCCCCGTCATCCGTACGATGGCGGACGAAGGCCGGGTCGCGGTGACCAGCTGCGTCACCGCACAGCATCGCGGCCTGCTCGATCAGGTGCTCGCCATCGCAGGCCTGGAGCCGGACGTCGACCTCGACCTGATGGAGCCGGGTCAGACGCTCGACAGGCTGACCGCGCGCCTGCTCGTCGCGCTGGGCGAGGTCATGGATGCGCACCGGCCGGATCGCGTGGTCGTGCAAGGGGATACGGCGACCGCGATGGTGGGCGCGCTGGCGGCCTATTATCGGAAGATCCCCGTCGCGCATGTCGAGGCGGGGCTGCGCTCGGGCGATATCTACCACCCCTGGCCCGAGGAGGTGAACCGCCGCATCGTCGCGCCGATCGCCGACCTGCATTTCGCGCCGACGCAGACCGCCGCCGCTGCGCTGGCGCGGGAGAACGTCACGACGGGCGTGCATGTCACGGGCAATACGGTGATCGATGCCCTGCTGTGGACCAGGGCGCGCATCGCGCAGAATCGGACGCTCGCCTCCGATCTGGACCCGGTGGCGGGGCGGTTCGCGGGGCGACGCACGATCCTGGTGACAACCCATCGTCGCGAGAATTTCGGTGACGGCATGGAGCAGATCGCGCGGGCGATCGCCCGGATCGCCGCCCGCGACGACGTCGCCATCCTGTTCCCCATGCATCCCAATCCCAATGTCGGCGCGGTCATGGACCGCGTGCTGGGTGACTGCGGCAGCGTCGCGCGCATCGCCCCGCTGGACTATCCGCACTTCATCCGTGCGCTCGAGCTGTGCGACGTCGTGCTGACCGATTCGGGCGGCGTGCAGGAAGAGGCGCCCGCGCTCGGCAAGCCCGTGCTGGTGATGCGCGACACCACCGAGCGTCCCGAGGGGATCGCGGCGGGGACAGCACGGCTCGTCGGCACCGACGCGGACCGCATCGTTTCCGAAGTCTTCACGCTTCTCGACGACAAGGGCGCCTATTCCGCCATGGCACGCGCCCACAATCCGTTCGGGGATGGCCAGGCCAGCAACAGGATCGCGAGGATCATCGCCGATGGGTTCGGACTCTGACCTGAAGGTCGTCGTACTTGGGCTGGGCTATATCGGGCTGCCCACGGCGGCGGTGATCGCACGGACCGGCGCGCGCGTGCTCGGCATCGACGTTTCGGACCATGTCGTCGAAACGGTCAACTCGGGCCGCGTGCATATCGAGGAAGTCGACCTCGACGGCCTCGTCTCAGGCGTCGTTGCCCGCGGCACCTTGCGTGCGTCGACCCAGGTCGAGCCCGCCGACGTGTTCGTCATCGCGGTTCCGACGCCGTTTTCGGACGATCACGCCCCCAACATCGGCTATGTCCTCCAGGCCGCCACATCGATCGCGGCGGTCCTGAAACCGGGCGACACGATCATCCTCGAATCCACGTCGCCTGTCGGTACCACCGAACAGGTCCGCGACCTGCTTGCGAAGCTGCGCCCGGACTTGCGGGTCCCGGGCCGCACCGGCGAGGCCGCCGACATCGCCATCGCCTACTGTCCGGAACGGGTCCTGCCGGGCCGTATCCTGGTGGAGCTGATCGACAATGACCGCGTCATCGGCGGCATCACGCCGCGTTGCGCGCGCAAGGCACTGACCTTCTACCGCCGCTTCGTCCGCGGCGCCTGCGTGACCACCAACGCGCGCGCCGCGGAGATGACCAAGCTGACGGAAAATGCGTTTCGCGACGTCAACATCGCCTTCGCCAACGAGCTCAGCCTCGTCGCCGACACGATGGGCGTCGACGTGTGGGAGGTCATCCGCCTCGCCAACCGCCATCCGCGCGTCAACATCCTCCAGCCCGGTCCCGGCGTCGGCGGCCACTGCATCGCGGTCGACCCCTGGTTCCTCGTGCACGCCGCGCCGGATCAGACCCCGCTCATCAGGACGGCCCGACTGGTCAACGACGGGAAGACCGACCACGTCATCGCGCAAGCGACCGCCCTCGTCGAAGCGCATCCGGGCGCATCGATCGCCTGCCTCGGCCTGGCGTTCAAGGCGAACATCGACGACTTCCGCGAAAGCCCCGCGCTGAGGGTAGCGGACGCGCTGGCGGCGCGGTTCGGCGAGCGGGTAGCCATCGTCGAGCCCTATGCTCGGACGCTTCCCGTATCGCTGTCGCGCCACGGCGCTCGATTGATCGACGTGGACACCGCGATCGAGCGGTGTCCGATCATGATCGTGCTCGTGGACCATGACGTCTTCCGTTCGGTGCCACTGGAGGAAAGACGCGACAAGGCCGTGCTCGACACACGCGGCATTTGGCCCGACCAACCCCAGCCCGCCAGCATGCTTCAGCCGGTCCGACTCGCCAGCTGACCACGCCTTCACGCCCGGTTCAGGCGGTTGCGACGAGGGCGGCGCCATCCTATCTGCGCGCGCTGCCGCCATTAGCCTGGACGTCCATGCTCAACAGATTGCTCAAGTCTCGCCGTTCACGGCAGCAGCCTGCCGCGACCATTCCCCCCGGCGAGCGGGTCTATGCCATCGGTGACATCCATGGATGCGTCGACTTGCTCGACCGGCTCCTCGCGAAGATCGGGGAGGATGATGCCGCACGGGAGCCGGCAATCACGACACTTATATTCCTCGGCGACCTCGTCGACCGTGGCCCCGATTCGGCCGCCGTTATCGAGCGCCTCCACCGGCTGCACGAAACGCGTCCCAATACCCGGTTCCTGCTCGGCAACCACGAAGAGATCTTTCTCGGGGCGCTGGACGGCGATCCCAAGGCCCTGCGTCTGTTCTGTCGGATCGGTGGCCGCGAGACGGTCATCAGTTACGGCCTTCGTCCCGAAGACTATGACCGGATGGACTATGAGGAACTCGTCAAGGCACTGCAGCACCACGTTCCCGAATCCCACCGTACGTTTGTCTCAGGATTCGAAGACATGATCGTGATCGGCGACTATATCTTCGTTCACGCCGGCGTACGGCCCGACGTGGCACTCGACGCCCAGCGTGGCAGCGACCTGCGCTGGATTCGCGACCCCTTCCTGCATCACGGCCGGCCGCTGGAAAAGATCGTGGTGCACGGACATACGATCAGCGACGGGCTCGACGTACAGCCGCATCGGATCGGCGTCGATACGGGAGCCTATACGACGGGACGCCTGACGGCACTCGCGCTGGAAGGCGGCGAGACATGGACGCTCGAAGCCTGACGCAGACCGCCGCGTTAGGACTATATTAACGATCGCTCCGCAAGTTGTTGCACCGCGGCAACGTCGCGGAACAGATTGTTGGGACGAGCTTTAGTTGGGTTGCCCTGTTGTCCTAATTGTGGCAGGGCGCCGAGTGACGAGCACAAGAGGGAGTTCATCATGCGTCTTGGGAAGATTGTCATGGCCGCCGCGGCCGCCACGATGGCGGTTGCTCCGGCTGTGGCCGCTCCGGCCAACCCGGCTGCGAGCCTGTCGGTTGCGAAGTCGGTTCGCACCGGTTCGGCTTCGTCGTCGAAGGACAAGCTGGCTGGTGGCGGCGTCATCGTCGCGATTCTGGCGGCCGCTGCGGTCGTTGCGGGCATCGTCGTCGTCGCCGACGACAACAGCACGCCGGCCAGCAACTAAGCTGACCGTTAGCTTCGGCTAGGAAATAGCGGCCTTCGGGCCGCTATTTTTTTGCCTGCCGAAGATCGAATCCCGTCCCTTACCCTCTCACCCTCCCGCCCCGGCGCACCAATGCCGTGAGGGCGATGCATGGCTTCGGGTCGGCGCGGCGAGGAAGACGGCGCGAGCCTCTTGGCTAGAGTATGATGACATACCGTTGATGCGTGATTTGACCTGATGTCATCCCGCTCTAGGGGCGGCCGATCCCACGCCTGATCCCGCCGCGTCCGGCCAGCCCGGCAGACTCTGATCCCCTACATGGAAGCGGTGCCGGCCCCCGCGCTCATCCGGCCGCCCACTCAGCATATCCCGGATCGCATGCTGATCGCGTGTACGAAAAAGGCCGGCCTCCTCGGGCGAGGAAGCCGGCCCTTCGCTCGGGGATCGACGGCGCGCCGCGCGCTTATTGTCCCGCGGGCACCCCGGGCTGCTGCGCGCCCTGCGGACGCCCCATCATGCTCTGCTGCATCTGCATCTGGCGCACGACCGCCTCGGGCAGGAATTCGAGCAGATCGATGTCGAAGACGAGCGTCGAGTTGGCCGGGATCGGCCCGCGCGCATCGGCGCCGTAGCCGAGCGACGGCTTGATCCAGACGCGATACTTGGATCCCTTCGGCATCAGCTTCAGCGCCTCGGAGAAGCCGGGCACGACACCGGCCACAGGCATCGGCGTCGGCTGCTGCGACTTGTCGAACACGGTGCCGTTGAGCAGGCGGCCTTCATAGGTGATGAGCGCGACGTCGCTGTCGGTCGGCTTGGCGGCGCCGGGCTTGCCCGGCTCCAGCACCTGATATTGCAGGCCCGACGCGGTCGTCACGACGCCGCTGCGGCGCGCGTTGCGGGTCAGGAAATCGTCGCCCTGCCGCGCCAGCGCGAAGGCGGCGATGCACGCGAGCGCGATGCCCACCCACAGATAGACGAGGTAGCTACGCTTGACAGGGCGAAGCGGGACAGCGGTGACGGTCGACATCGTAGTGGCACCTGGAGTTGTGGTGCCGGGCCGGCCGTCACCGGTGAAAGGTCGCAAAAGTCGCAGTGTTCGACCCCGGCGCCTGCGCCAGGGTCCGGGCGATCTTACCGAGCGCCGTCGCGCTCCGCGCGCTTGCGCTCCAGCTTGCGGGCGCGACGCACGGCGGCGGCACGCTCACGCGCGCGCTTCTCCGACGGCTTCTCGTAATGACGGCGCAGCTTCATCTCGCGATACACGCCCTCGCGCTGCAGCTTCTTCTTGAGCGCGCGAAGGGCCTGGTCGACGTTGTTGTCGCGGACGACGATCTGCATAAAACCGATGAACTCCAGTCAATAGCCAATGCGGCCGCGAACAAGGGTCCGCGCCGTGCGAACGGCTCCCCTAGCAGCGAGTCGGCGCGATGGCAACCCGCGACCGGGCGCCCGCTCGACGGCGCCCGCACGTCGCCGTCGGCGGGAAGCCATTGGCGCAGCGGGGGCGGCCGCGCTAAGGCCCTGCCCCATGACGCCGATCACGCTCTACAACAGCCTGACCCGAGCGGCCGAGATCTTCGAGCCCGCCGACCCCGCAAACGTGCGCATCTATTCCTGCGGCCCGACCGTCTATCATTATGCGCATATCGGCAATCTGCGCGCCTATCTGTTCACCGACACGCTGAGCCGGGTGCTGACGTGGAAGGGCTTCGGCCTGACGCACGTCATCAACATCACCGACGTCGGACACCTGACCAGCGACGCGGATGCCGGCGACGACAAGATGGAAGCGGCGGCGAAGAAGAGCGGCCAGGACATTTGGGCGATCGCCGCGCATTACACGCAGGCGTTCAAGCAAAACCTGAAGGACCTGAACGTCCGCGATCCCTCGCGCTTTCCCCTGGCGACGGATCATATCGCGGAGATGATCGCATTCGGCGAGAAGATCGCGGACACGCATTGTTATCGCCTGCCCGACGGGCTCTATTTCGACGTATCGACCGTGCCGGACTATGGGCGGCTTGCCGGCACGCGCGACGACGCGCCGGCGGAGGGCCGGATCGAGACGGTCGAGGGCAAGCGCCACCCCGCCGACTTCGCGATCTGGCGGACGAGCGCGCCGGGCGAGAACCGTCAGATGGAATGGGACAGCCCCTGGGGCCGCGGGGCGCCCGGCTGGCACCTCGAATGCTCGGTGATGAGCCGCCAGTATCTGGGCGACCATTTCGACATCCACACGGGCGGCATCGACCATCGCGAGATCCACCATCCCAACGAGATCGCGCAGAACCAGGCGCATGCCTGCAGCGCGGACACCGGTGCAAGCATTTGGATGCACAACAACTTCCTGGTCGACCGCACCGGCAAGATGAGCAAGTCATCGGGCGAGTTCCTGACGCTGCCGGCATTGGTCGCGCGCGGCTTCCACCCGCTCGCCTACCGCCTCATGTGCCTCCAGGCGCAGTATCGCAGCGAGCTGGAGTTCAGCTGGGAGAATCTGGCTGCAGCGCAGACGCGGCTGAAGCGACTGGTGCAGAGCGTCGCCGCGCTCAGGGCACGGGGCGAGGCCAAGGCAGGGGGCAAGGGTGCCGCCGACGCCTCTCCTTACCGCGAGCGGCTGGACGCGGCGGTGTCGGACGATCTCAACACGCCGCGCGCACTGCCGGTGCTGGACGAACTGCTCGCCGACAAGAAAGTCAGCCCGCAGGATCGGCTGGCGGCGCTCGAGGATTTCGATGCGGTGCTCGGATTGAACCTGCTGACGCTGGCGCGCGAGGACCTGCGCGTCCGGCCCGACAGCGCCGGGATCGACGAGGCGCAGATCGCGGCGCGCCTGGCCGAACGCCGCGAGGCGCGGGCGGCCAAGGATTTCGCGCGCAGCGACGCGATCCGCGATACGCTGGCGGCACTGGGAGTGGAAGTCATGGATGGCGATCCGATCGGATGGGACTGGAAGGTGACGGCATGAAGGCGGTGCTGCCCGCACTCGCGCGCCCGCTGCTCGAACCGCGGCTGCCTGGCGGACTGGACACCGCCTGGTTCGCGACACCCGACGAGGCGAAGGCGATGATCGCGGATGCGGACATCGCCTGGGTCGACATGCAGCCGACGCAGCTGGTCGCGGAGGCGATCCGCGCGGCCGGGCCGAAGCTGAAATGGGTGTCGACGATCTACGCCGGGCTGGACGCCTTCCCGCTCGACGTGTTGCGCGACCGGGGTGCGAGGCTGACCAACGGGGCCGGGATCAACGCCGTCGCGGTCGCGGAATATGCGGTCATGGGGATATTGGTCGCGGCGAAGCGCTTCGACACGGTGCTGCGCGCAGGCGATCGCCACGAATGGCTGCGCGACGCCCCGGGCAAGGTCGAACTGGACGGTACGCGGGCGCTGATCGTGGGCCATGGCACGATCGGCCGGCTGATCGGGGCACGGCTCGCGGCGTTCGGCGTGGGCGTCGACGGGGTGACGCGGTCCGGCCGCGACGGGACGCTGGGGCCGGATGCGTGGCGCGCGCGCCTTGGCGACTATGACTGGGTGGTCTTGGCGGCGCCCTCCACCGACGCGACCAAGGCGATGATCGGCGCGGACGAGCTGGCGGCGATGCGCCGCGACGCGTGGCTGATCAATATCGCCCGCGGCGACATGATCGACGAGGACGCGCTGCTCGACGCGCTGCAGCACAAGCGCATCGGCGGCGCCTTCCTTGACCCCACGGATCCCGAGCCGCTGCCGGCCGACCATCGCCTGTGGGACGCGCCCAACTGCATGATCTCGATGCATCTGTCCGGGCGCAGTCAGACGCAGATGTTCCAGCGCGGGGCGGCGCTGTTCCTGGACAACCTCGCGGCTTTCCTCGAGGGCAAGCCGATGCGGAACGTCGCCGACCTCGACGCGGGCTATTGAAGCGGCAGGAACGCCCTCCCCTCCTTGCACCGCAAGAAGCAGCGTGGGCCTGTCACTGCAGCGGCTTGTCGGCCTCCGCGAGGATCGGCGGCAGGTAGGGCATCGGCGCATCGGGCGGGATCTTCGCGATCTCCGCTTCCAGCGCCGCGGCGCGCGCCTTGGACGAGGGGTGGGTGCGACTGCGGAACAGACCGCCGTCGACGTCGCCGCCATGGTCGCGCCAGAAGCGGACGGCCGCCCGCGGGTCCCAGCCCGCGTTGCGGATCAGGTACATGCCGAGCAGGTCCGCCTGGTCCTCCGTGGTGCGGAACAGGCGGCCGTTGCGGCCGACCTCCGCCAGCAGGCCACGGCTGACGCCCGCCGCGTCGAGGCGGGCGCGATGGCGCAGGATGGTATGCGCAAGCTCGTGGCCGATCACCACGGCCAGTTCCTCGTCCGAATAGCGCGCGAAGAACCTGACGCCGACCTGGACGATGCGGCCGTCCGAGGATGCCTCCATCTTCGGGCCCAGCAGTACCTCGAACGCGCTGCGGCATCCCGGCGACGCCGGCAGCGTCACGCGCCGCGTGCGGCCGTCATGCATGAGCGTGACGGCCAGCGGGCGATCGGCGGGCAGGCCGGCGATCAGGTCCTGCACGGCGTCGCGGGCGGCGCTGCTCGCCTGCGCCGGCAGCGGCGCGTCGGGCAGGTCGCGCCCGTCGAGCGCCACGAGCGAGTCGCCCGGGACGATTCCCGCGGCCGCGGCGGGAGAGCCCGGCACGACCGCCTCGACCGCGACGGGACGCTCGAAGCCGAAGCTGACCTTCGCCTGCGCGCGCAAGGGGGCGTCATATTGACCGATGGCGTGCAGCGCCCAGCCGGGGGTCGGCTGACGATCGCGGCACAGCGCCGCATTTGCGGTGGTCAGGCGATAGGCGATCGCCGCCATGCGACCGTCGACCTCACGCAGCGCGGCAAAGGTCGCGGCGGGATCGTCCGCCGGGGCGGCAGGCGCGGCAGCGGCAAGGGAAAGGGCGGCGAGGAACGCGAACGGCATCGAGGTGCGTGTACAGCGCCATGTCCTGAAGCGAAACCGTATCCCGGTGGTCATGCCGCCCCAATTCCGGCGACCGCGATTCCCGGAGGCGCGGAGGACCGGTACGTCGCGGAAGAATCGAGCGTGCAGGAGGCGAGAAAAGGGTACGTGGTTGCGTCCGCCCCTTTGACAAGGCCCCACCCCACGCCTATATCCCGCTCCTCACCACAGCTTTCGGGACATGGGGCGCCGTCGCGCAGCGCCGTCATACGAATGGGAAGCTGCCGGTATCAGGGACGCTTCAAGGCCGACGCACTCGCTTGCGATCGGCTTTTTCGCGTCTCCGACCCCCGCGTCCCGTCCGGAGGCATTCGGGCACGATATACGGCTGACGAGGCACAATAGATCCATGGCGACCAAGGCGATCCAGCAGGCCAGCACCGCGAAGCGGCGCATCCGCAAGATCTTCGGCGACATCCACGAAGTCATCCAGATGCCGAACCTCATCGAGGTTCAGCGCGAAAGCTACGAACAGTTCCTGCGCTCCGACAAGAGCACGGGCCATGTCTCGGGTCTGGAGAAGACGCTGCGGTCGGTGTTCCCGATCCAGGATTTCGCCGGCACCGCCTATCTCGACTTCGACGATTACGTCCTCGAACCGCCGAAGTTCGACGTCGAGGAATGCCGCCAGCGCGGCATCACCTATGCCGCGCCGATGCGCGTTACGCTGCGCCTGACCGCGTTCGAGGTCGATCCGGATACCGAGGCCAAGTCGGTCATCGATATCAAGGAGCAGGACGTCTACATGGGCGACATGCCGCTCATGACCGAGAACGGCACCTTCTTCATCAACGGCACCGAGCGCGTCATCGTCAGCCAGATGCACCGTTCGCCGGGCGTGCTGTTCGACCATGATCGCGGCAAGACGCACGCGTCGGGCAAGTATCTGTTCGCGGCGCGCGTCATCCCCTATCGCGGCTCGTGGCTCGACTTCGAATTCGACGCCAAGGACATCGTCAACGTCCGCATCGACCGCAAGCGCAAGCTGCCGGTGACGGCGCTGCTCTACGCGCTCGGCATGAACTCCGAGGAAATCCTCAACCACTTCTACAACCGCGTGACCTTCGTCCGCGGCGAGGGTGGCTGGCGCATTCCGTTCGCGCCGGAGAACTGGCGCGGCGTGAAGCCGATGTTCGACATCGTCGACGCCAAGTCGGGCGAGATCGTGTTCGCGGCCGGCCAGAAGATCAGCCCGCGCGCCGCCAACAAGGCTGGCAAGGACGGCCTGACCGACCTGCTGATCCCGACCGAGGAGATCTTCGGCCGCTACAGCGCGTACGACCTGATCAACGAAAAGACCGGCGAGATCTACGTCGAGGCAGGTGACGAGATCACCGCCGAGAACCTGGAGAAGCTGGACAAGGCGGGCGTCGACACGATCGAGCTGCTCGACATCGACTTCGTCACCACCGGCCCGTGGATCCGGAACACGCTGAAGGCGGACAAGGCCGAGGAGCGCGAGCAGGCGCTGAGCGACATCTATCGCGTCATGCGCCCCGGCGAGCCGCCGACGCTGGAGACGGCGGAAGCGCTGTTCGCGGGCCTGTTCTTCGATCCGGACCGCTACGACCTGTCGGCGGTGGGCCGCGTCAAGCTGAACATGCGCCTCGACCTCGACGCGCCGGACACGGTGACGACGCTGCGTACCGAGGACATCTTGGCGGTCGTCAAGACGCTGGTCGACCTGAAGGACGGCAAGGGCGAGATCGACGACATCGACAACCTCGGCAATCGCCGCGTGCGGTCGGTGGGCGAGCTGCTGGAGAACCAGTATCGCGTCGGCCTGCTGCGCATGGAGCGTGCGGTCAAGGAGCGCATGTCGAGCGTCGACGTGTCGACGGTGATGCCGAACGACCTGATCAACGCCAAGCCCGCGGTCGCCGCGGTGCGCGAATTCTTCGGCTCGTCGCAGCTGTCGCAGTTCATGGACCAGACCAACCCGCTGTCCGAAGTGACGCACAAGCGTCGCGTCTCGGCGCTCGGGCCGGGCGGCCTGACGCGTGAGCGCGCGGGCTTCGAGGTCCGCGACGTCCACCCGACGCACTATGGCCGCATCTGCCCGATCGAGACGCCGGAAGGCCCGAACATCGGTCTGATCAACTCGCTGTCGACCTTCGCCCGCGTCAACAAGTACGGCTTCATCGAGACGCCGTACCGCAAGGTCGCCGACGGCAAGGTGACCAACGAGGTCGTCTATCTGTCGGCGATGGAGGAGCAGAAGCATACCGTCGCGCAGGCGTCGGCCGCGACCGACGCGGACGGCCGCTTCGTCGAGGAGTTGGTCTCCGCGCGTCAGGCGGGCGAGTTCCTGATGGCGCTGCCCGAGACGATCACGCTGATGGACGTGTCGCCCAAGCAGCTCGTTTCCGTCGCCGCGTCGCTGATCCCCTTCCTCGAGAAGGACGACGCGAACCGCGCGCTAATGGGCTCGAACATGCAGCGTCAGGCGGTGCCGCTGGTCAAGGCCGAGGCGCCGTTCGTCGGCACCGGCATGGAAGAGACGGTGGCGCGCGATTCGGGCGCCGCGATCTCGGCCAAGCGCGCCGGCGTGGTCGACCAGGTCGACGCGACGCGCATCGTCGTGCGCGCCACGGGTGACGTGGACGCGAGCGTCAGCGGCGTCGACATCTACACGCTGATGAAGTTCCAGCGCTCGAACCAGTCGACCTGCATCAACCAGCGCCCGCTGGTGAAGGTGGGCGACGTGGTCGAGGCCGGCGACATCATCGCCGACGGCCCGTCGACCGAGTTCGGCGAGCTGGCGCTGGGCCGCAACGTCCTCGTCGCGTTCATGCCGTGGAACGGCTACAACTACGAGGACTCGATCCTGATCAACGAGCGGATCGTGAAGGACGACGTGTTCACGTCGATCCACATCGACGAGTTCGAGGTCATGGCCCGCGACACGAAGCTCGGGCCGGAGGACATCACGCGCGACATCCCCAATGTCGGCGAGGAAGCGCTGCGCAACCTCGACGAGGCGGGCATCGTCTACATCGGCGCCGAGGTCGAGCCGGGCGACATCCTGGTCGGCAAGATCACGCCCAAGGGCGAAAGCCCGATGACGCCGGAAGAGAAGCTGCTGCGCGCGATCTTCGGTGAAAAGGCGTCCGACGTGCGCGACACCTCGCTGCGCCTGCCGCCGGGCGTTGCCGGTACGGTCGTCGACGTGCGCGTCTTCAACCGCCACGGCATCGACAAGGACGAGCGTGCGATGGCGATCGAGCGCGAGGAGATCGAGCGCCTGAAGAAGGATGCCGACGACGAGCGCACGATCCTCAACCGGGCGACGTGGAGCCGCCTGCGCGAGATGCTGCTCGACCAGGTCGCGACCGGTGCGCCGAAGGGCGTCAAGAAGGGCTCGACGATCGACATGGACCTGCTCGACAGCGTCGACCGCCACGAATGGTGGAAGTTCGCGGTGCAGGACGATGCCGTGCAGGCGAACCTGGAAGCGGTGAAGGCGCAGTACGACGAGGCGACGAAGCGCATCCGCGACAAGTTCGAGGATCGCCGCGAGAAGCTGGAGCGGGGCGACGAGCTGCCGCCGGGCGTGCTGAAGATGGTCAAGGTGTTCGTCGCGGTGAAGCGCAAGCTGCAGCCGGGCGACAAGATGGCCGGCCGCCACGGCAACAAGGGCATCATCAGCCGCATCCTGCCGCAGGAGGACATGCCGTTCCTCGAGGACGGCACGCCGGTCGACTTCGTGCTCAACCCGCTGGGCGTGCCGTCGCGCATGAACGTCGGGCAGATCTTCGAGACGCACCTCGGCTGGGCCGCGCGCGGTCTGGGTCGCAAGATCGGTGCCGCGCTCGACGCATGGCGCGCCGAGAACCCGAATCCGACGCCGGGTCAGGCGCCGGAAGCGGTCAAGGATGCGCTGCGCCTCGCCTATGGCGACACCTATGTCGAGGAACTGGACCGGCGTTCGCCCGACCAGCTGATCGACCTGGCGGAGAACGTCCGCACCGGCGTCCCCATGGGCACGCCCGTGTTCGACGGCGCGGTGGAATCCGACGTGGCCGACATGCTGAAGCTCGCCGGGCTGGACGAATCGGGTCAGGTGACCCTGTTCGACGGTCGCACGGGTGACGCGTTCGATCGCAAGGTGACCGTCGGCTACAAGTACGTGCTCAAGCTGCACCACCTTGTCGACGACAAGATCCACGCGCGTTCGATCGGGCCGTACAGCCTCGTCACCCAGCAGCCGCTGGGCGGCAAGGCGCAGTTCGGCGGCCAGCGCTTCGGCGAGATGGAGGTGTGGGCGCTCCAGGCCTATGGCGCCGCCTATACGCTGCAGGAGATGCTGACGGTGAAGTCGGACGACGTGGTCGGCCGCACCAAGGTCTACGAGGCGATCGTCAAGGGCGACGACACGTTCGAGGCCGGCATCCCCGAAAGCTTCAACGTGCTCGTCAAGGAAATGCGCTCGCTGGGCCTCAACGTCGATCTGAAGTCGATGGAGGAACTCGACGCCGACGACGGGCTCGCCGAGGCCGCGGAGTAAGCGGTAGCGTGCAGCGGAACGACGCTCGATCCGATCTAGCTAGCTTTGCGACTCTTGTTGCAGATGACGGTTGGATCGAGAGTCGCTCAACGTTTGATGGCGTCGGCTCTAGAGTTGAAATCAGCAAAGACGGTCTGGTATTTTTCTCGTGGATCTATCGCGGTGAGGCCGACGCAGGAGTCAGACTGGCTGATGACACTATTTTCGGGTCTGCCTTGCCAGAATGGTATGAAGAGCCGCGTTTGGACGAGATATTCCAGCAACTCGGCATCGCCTCACACAGCTTCTTGGTTGCTGCCGAACATCGCTTCGCAATCAAGGCGCTGCTCGAGGATTACTCCTGGCACAAGGCCCGTGCTTCGCACCAGATGGCGGAAGTACGCGCTTCTTACGCCTCGCTGGACCTGATGAAGCACTCTGACGCCAATAAGATCAAATCAAGCTTTCTACTACGCCACCCTTGGTTGGCGGGAAGGACGGAACGATGAACGAACTGACCAATTTCGCCAATCCGGTCGCCAAGCCCGAGACGTTCGACCAGATCCAGATCGGCATCGCTTCGCCGGACAAGATCCGTTCGTGGTCGTTCGGCGAGATCAAGAAGCCCGAGACGATCAACTACCGCACGTTCAAGCCGGAACGTGACGGCCTGTTCTGCGCGCGCATCTTCGGTCCGATCAAGGATTACGAATGCTTGTGCGGCAAGTACAAGCGCATGAAGTACAAGGGCATCGTCTGCGAGAAGTGCGGTGTCGAAGTCACGGTGTCGAAGGTTCGCCGCGAGCGGATGGGCCATATCGAGCTCGCCGCGCCGGTCGCGCACATCTGGTTCCTGAAGTCGCTGCCGAGCCGCATCGGCCTGCTGCTCGACATGCAGCTGAAGCAGCTCGAGCGCGTGCTGTACTTCGAGGCCTATATCGTGATCGAGCCGGGCCTGACCCCGCTTGAGAAGTTCCAGCTGCTCACCGAGGACGAGCTGCTCGAGGCACAGGACGAATATGGCGAGGACGCCTTCTCCGCCGGCATCGGCGCGGAAGCGGTGCGCGTCATGCTCGAGAATCTCGACCTCGAGGGCGAGAAGGTCGCGCTGCTCGAAGAGCTGGCGACGACCAAGTCGGAGCTGAAGCCCAAGAAGATCATCAAGCGCCTCAAGGTCGTCGAGAGCTTCCTCGAGTCCGGCAACCGTCCCGAGTGGATGATTCTGGAAGTCATTCCGGTCATCCCGCCCGAGCTGCGCCCGCTGGTGCCGCTGGACGGCGGCCGCTTCGCGACGTCGGACCTCAACGACCTGTACCGTCGCGTCATCAACCGCAACAACCGCCTGAAGCGCCTCATGGAGCTGCGCGCGCCGGACATCATCGTCCGCAATGAAAAGCGCATGCTGCAGGAAGCGGTCGACGCCCTGTTCGACAACGGCCGCCGCGGCCGCACGATCACGGGCGCCAACAAGCGTCCGCTGAAGTCGCTGTCCGACATGCTGAAGGGCAAGCAGGGCCGCTTCCGCCAGAACCTGCTCGGCAAGCGCGTCGACTATTCGGGTCGTTCGGTCATCGTGACCGGGCCCGAGCTCAAGCTGCACCAGTGCGGCCTGCCGAAGAAGATGGCGCTCGAGCTGTTCAAGCCGTTCATCTACGCGCGCCTCGACGCCAAGGGTCTGTCGATGACCCTCAAGCAGGCGAAGAAGTGGGTCGAGAAGGAGCGCAAGGAAGTCTGGGACATCCTGGACGAGGTGATCCGTGAGCACCCCGTCATGCTCAACCGCGCGCCGACGCTGCACCGCCTCGGCATCCAGGCGTTCGAGCCCGTGCTGATCGAGGGCAAGGCGATCCAGCTCCACCCGCTGGTCTGCTCCGCGTTCAACGCCGACTTCGACGGCGACCAGATGGCCGTGCACGTGCCGCTGAGCCTCGAGGCGCAGCTGGAAGCGCGCGTGCTGATGATGTCGACCAACAACATCCTCAGCCCCGCGAACGGCAAGCCGATCATCGTGCCGTCGCAGGACATGGTGCTGGGTCTGTACTATCTGTCGATGATGAAGGAAGGCGAACCCGGCGAGGGCATGCTGATCTCCGACATGGCGGAGGTGCACCAGGCGCTCAACGCCGGGTCGGTGACGCTGCACACCAAGATCGTCAGCCGCGTTCCGCAGACCGACGAACAGGGCAACACCTATCTGAAGCGCGTCGAGACGACGCCGGGCCGCATGCTGCTCGGCGAGACGCTGCCGAAGAGCCACAAGGTGCCGTTCGAGATCGTCAACCGCCTCCTCACCAAGAAGGACGTGGGCGACGTGATCGACGAGGTCTATCGTCATACGGGCCAGAAGGAGACCGTGCTGTTCGCCGACGCGATCATGAGCCTCGGCTTCCGTCACGCGTTCCGTGCCGGCATCTCGTTCGGCAAGGACGACATGATCATCCCGAACGAGAAGGACGCGCTGGTCGAGGAGACCCGCACGCTCGTGAAGGATTACGAGCAGCAGTATCAGGACGGCCTGATCACGCAGCAGGAGAAGTACAACAAGGTGATCGACGCCTGGAGCCGGTGCGGCGACCAGGTCGCGAACGCCATGATGAACGAGATCAAGGCGGTGAAGCGCTACGAGGACGGCGAGAACGCCGGCCGCGAGAAGCCGATCAACTCGATCTACATGATGGCCCACTCGGGTGCCCGCGGTTCGCAGGCGCAGATCAAGCAGCTGGCCGGCATGCGCGGCCTGATGGCCAAGCCGTCGGGCGAGATCATCGAGACGCCGATCATCTCGAACTTCAAGGAAGGCCTGACGGTCCTTGAATACTTCAACTCGACCCACGGCGCCCGCAAGGGCCTGGCCGACACGGCGCTGAAGACGGCGAACTCGGGTTACCTGACCCGCCGCCTCGTCGACGTGTCGCAGGATTGCGTCGTGATCGAGGAGGATTGCGGCACCGAACGCGCGCTGGAGATGAAGGCGATCGTTCAGGGCGGCAGCACCATCGCGTCGCTCGGCGAGCGTATCCTGGGCCGCACCACGGCCGAGGACGTCGTCGATCCGAAGACCAACGCGGTCGTCATCCCGACGGGCACCCTGCTCGACGAGCCGATGGTCGCGAAGATCGAGGCGATGGGCATCCAGGGCATGAAGATCCGCAGCCCGCTGGTCTGCGAATCGAAGGTCGGCGTGTGCGGCAAGTGCTACGGGCGCGACCTCGCCCGCGGTACGCCGGTCAACATCGGCGAGGCGGTCGGCGTCATCGCGGCGCAGTCGATCGGCGAGCCGGGCACGCAGCTGACGATGCGCACCTTCCACATCGGCGGCGCGGCGCAGCTCAACGAGCAGTCCAACCTGGAAGCGCCGGTCGACGGCACCATCCAATTCCGCGACCTGCGCCTGATCGTCGACCAGCGTGGTCGTCGCGTGGTGCTGAGCCGTTCGGGCGAGATCGCGATCGTCGACATGGACGGCCGCGAACTGGCGGTGCACCGTATTCCTTATGGTGCGTACGTCATGTTCGACGACGGCCATATGGTGTCGAAGGGCGACCGGATGGCCGAGTGGGATCCGTTCACCATGCCGGTGATCACGGAAAACCCGGGTACCGTCCGCTTCCAGGACCTGCTTGAGGGCAAGACGCTCACCGAGCAGACCGACGAAGCGACCGGTATCGCGCAGCGCGTCGTGACCGAATATCGCACCTCGTCCAAGTCGAAGGAGGATCTGCGTCCGCGCCTGACCCTTCTCGACGAGACGAGCGGCGAGAGCGGTCGCTACATGCTCGCGCCTGGCGCGACGCTGTCGGTCGAGGACGGTGCGCAGGTGCAGGCGGGTGACGTGCTCGCCCGCGTCAGCCGCGAAGCCGCCAAGACGCGCGACATCACCGGCGGTCTGCCGCGCGTCGCCGAGCTGTTCGAGGCGCGCAAGCCGAAGGAGAATGCGATCATCGCAAAGGTCTCCGGCCGCGTCGTGTTCGGCAAGGATTATAAGGCGAAGCGCAAGATCGGCATCCAGCCCGAGGATGGCGGCGAGGTCGTCGAGTATCTGGTGCCCAAGTCGAAGGTGATCGACGTCCAGGAAGGCGACTACGTCAAGCGTGGCGACAACCTGATCGGCGGCAGCCCCGACCCGCACGACATCCTCGAGGTGCTCGGCATCGAGGCGCTGGCGGAATATCTCGTCTCGGAAATCCAGGAAGTCTATCGACTCCAGGGCGTGAAGATCAACGACAAGCACATCGAGGTGATCGTTCGCCAGATGCTGCAGAAGGTCGAGATCACCGAGGCCGGCGACACCACCCTGCTCCCCGGCGAGCAGGTGGATCGCGAGGAGATGGATGCGGTCAACGCCAAGCTCGGGCCGAACGAGGCGCGGGCGCAGGGCAAGCCGATCCTGCTGGGCATCACCAAGGCGTCGCTGCAGACCCGCAGCTTCATCTCGGCGGCGTCGTTCCAGGAGACCACCCGCGTCCTCACCGAGGCGGCGGTCCAGGGCAAGCAGGACACGCTGATGGGCCTGAAGGAGAATGTCATCGTCGGCCGCCTGATCCCGGCGGGCACCGGCGCGGGCATGAACCGACTGCGCGTGGCGGCCTCCAGCCGCGACGCCGCGCTACGCGCGCAGCAGCGTGCGCTGCAGGCGGCGATCGTCGCTCCCACCTCGGCGGCCGAGCTGCGCGCCGCGGAGGAGCAGCGGTCGCGCCGTGACGACCAGGGCACGGGTCCCGACCCGCTCGCCGAGGTCGTCCCCTCGGGCGACGGCAGCGACGAGGCCGCGGGCGAGTATCTGAACGACTGATCGTCGTTCGGGCGCACCGCCTGATGACATGAGGAACCGTCGTCCGGGATACCGGGCGGCGGTTTTTCGTTGCGGCGCGGTGCGGCAACCGCGCCATCGCCCTCACCCGCAAGTCAACGAACGACGGTATCCGCGCCTGGGCCCGGCCGTCATCGCCGCGCGACAATTTGGCCGTCGATACCAGCTGTGTTATCGTACGGGCGTCTTTCTTCGGGGGGAGAAGAGATGCCGTATCGTCGCGCCTACCGCTGGTTGCTGACCCTTTTTCCGTTGATCGCGCTCGCGTTCTGGCCGGGCTATTTCGGGCAGTTGGCCGACGCGCCCTTCGCCCTGCATGCCCATGGCATCACCGCGACGGCGTGGCTGATCCTGCTGACGCTGCAGAGCTGGTCGATCCACGCGCGCGCGGTGGCATGGCATCGCCGCGCGGGCCTGGCGACCTTCATGGTGGTGCCGCTGTTCGCCGCCGCGGGTCCGCTGGCGTTGCAGGGCATGGCATGGTTGTGGCGGAGTCACGCAGATCCCTTCCACAGCGCATTCGGCGCCCGGCTCGTCATCGCCGACATGATCGCCGGCCCGTCCGTCCTCCTTCTGGTCGCCTATGCCTTTCTCCGGCGGAGGCGGGTGGAGGTCCATGCCGCCGCGATGCTGGCGACCGCGCTGCTGGTGTTGCCGCCGATCATCGGACGCCTGTTTCCCCCATTGCCCGGTTTCCCGCATGGTGGCGCGGCAGGCTTCGCGGGCTTCCGACTGTCGTTCGACCTTGCCGAAGGTGTCACGCTGCTTCTCGCCCTGTGGCTCGCCGGCCGGCGGCGTGGCGGGCGCGGGCCGTTCGGCTTCGCGGCGGCCGCGACGGCAGCCCAGCTGATCGGCTTCGAGACGATCGGCCGCACGGCCGTATGGGATCGCCTGGTCCTTTCGCTGACCAATGTGCCGATCGCCCCGATCAGCGCGACCGCGGGCGTGGGGGCCGCCTTCCTGCTGGCGCTCGCTTGGCGCCTGGGATCGCGCGATAACGGCGGCGCAGTTGGGCACGCTGGCGCTTCCCGAGGTTTGCTCGCCGCCTAGCGTGCGATCCAGCAAGGCCGGATAGGGGCGATGCCGGCCCCCACCCCCGCCCGGCCGTCCATCGGGAATACGGTGTGAAAGCCGTCCGGAAGCGTGAGAGGCGGCTCCGCTGCCGCGCAACAAGATCGCAGTCCAGTCGCATATTTATTGTTTTTCGATAATTCTATTGCCGTTATTCAATATGCCGCTATCCTCTGCCGTCGGAGGATTGCCATGCCCCACGTGTCCCAGCCCCGCCTGCTGTCGCTTTCGACCCGCATCGTTCAGGCCTTTCGGATCGCCAATTTGGCGATCGCGGTGTTTTTCCTCGCGATATTGTGCGCGACGCTGCCGGGCTTGGAACTGGTCCAAGATGCGCTGGCGCGCAAATATGGCGGCGCCGTCGATACCGTGACGGTCGTCCTGTTCGTTCGCGTGACGTTGCTACTGGGCCTGCCGATCTGCTGGGTCGTCGAGCGCCTGCTGGCGGCGTTGCGCGCCATCCTCGGCACGGTCGCCGAGGGCGACCCGTTCGTGCGCGCCAATGCCGCGCGCCTTCGGACGATCGGCTGGATGCTGCTGACCATCCAGGTGGCGGATCTGGCCTTCGGCGCGACCCGCCTCGTCGCGAAGCTGCTGCACATCGATTATGCAAGCTGGCAGCCGAGCTTCACCGGCTGGCTGGGGGTGCTGATCGCCTTCGTCCTCGCTCAGGTCTTCGAGCGTGGCACGGCGATGCGCGAAGACCTGGACGGCACCGTCTGATGCCGGTCCGCGTCCATCTCGACGACATGCTGCATGCGCGGCGCATGACGCTGACCGAGCTCAGCGAACGCGTCGACATCACGCTCGCCAATCTGTCGATCCTCAAGACCGGCAAGGCGAAGGCGATCCGCTTTTCGACGCTGGAGGCGATCTGTGCCGCGCTCGCCTGCCAGCCGGGCGACATCCTGACCTTCCTTCCCGATGGAGACGATGCATGACCTTCGCGAAAGCCTTCGCCGACACCTATCGCGGCAGCATCGCCTTCCTGATCGCGTGCCCCCTGCTCGCGCTCGTCCCGGTCGTCTTCGAGATGGTGCAGCATGTCGTCGAGGTGCATATCGGCATGTACGACGGCATCGCGGCCGCCAAGGCCACCGAGCATCATCCGCTGCGCCTCGCCTTCGGGATGATGAAGGTGCTGTCGCTGATCGTACCGGGATATTGGATCACCCGCTTCCTCGCCTGGCGCGACCCGCGCGCGGCGGCACGCGTCGATCCGCGCGCAGCCGTGCTCTACGCGGGCGTCGTCGCCTTCCACGCCGCGTTCAGCGCGCTCCAGCTGTTCGTCCTGCCCTCGACGGTCGGGGTGCTGCTGGCGGGATTCGCGATCGGACAGGTGATCAGCGGACTGGTGCCCGCCTGGACGGTGGCGGCGGCGCTGGGGAACCCCGCGATCGGCCCGGTCGCGTCGGCACGCCTGATGCTGCGCCAGCTGCCGTTTACCGTCGCGCTGATGCTCGCGACGATCCTGCCTCTGATGATCCCGCATTACGTCCTGGGCGCGGCGGCGATCTTCGCCGGCCGGACATTGCTGTGGCCGGTGCTGCTGGCGGACGCACTGCTGGTCGGCTGGCTGTGCGCGGTGATGCTCGCGGCCGGATACGTCGCGGCGACGCGCGCGGCGGCGGCGGCCGGCATCACCCTCGACCCGCCGTCGCGCGCCGCCATCGCCGCTTGACCCGGCCCGCCCCCTCCCCGATAGCCGCGCGTGTCGCGAAGGGAGAGACCGGGCCTGCCCCGGCGCCGAAGGAGCAACCGCCCCGGAAACTCTCAGGCAGAAGGACCAACGCGACGACGGACATCTGGAGAGTGGCGCGGCCTCTGCCCGCGTCCGCCGACGGGATAGCGATCTCAGGCGCAAGGGACAGATGGGGCATGCGAGACGAGCCGGCACCGCCGGCGGGGAGAGGGCATGCAGTTGCAACCACCGACGGCCGCGCTGGATCGCGGCGCCGCACGCCCGATCAGCGTCGCGGAACTGTTCACCATCGGCATCGGGCCGTCGAGCTCGCATACCGTCGGGCCGATGCGCGCCGCCTTTGACTTCGCGCAGCGCGCGCTGGCGCAGGACCTGCCGCCGGTCGGCATCACCTGCGACCTCTATGGCAGTCTCGCGCTGACCGGGCGCGGCCATGCGACCGACACCGCGGTCATCCTGGGCCTCGCCGGCTGGGAGCCGGAACGACTCGACCCCGATGCGGCACCGGGGATCCTGGCCGGCATTCGCGACATCGGGCGCCTTGTGCTGGCGGGAGCACGCGCGCTGCCGTTTTCCGAGGCGGCGGACGTGGTCTTCCACCCGCGCGATTTCCTCGCCGAGCATCCCAACGGGCTGACCTTCACCGCGCGCCTTGCCGACGGCACCGGTTATGCGGAGACCTATTTCTCGATCGGGGGCGGCGCGATCTTGCGCAAGGGCGCGCCCCTGCCGTCGCACAATGTCGCGGTCCGCCATCCCTTTTCCTCCAGCGCGGAACTGCTCGCGCGCGGCGACGAGACCGGCTTGTCGATCGCCGACATGGTCCGCGCCAATGAAGAGGCATGGCGTAGCCCCGAAGAGGCGGACACCTTCCTCGACGAGGTCCGCGCCGCGATGAGAGCGTGCATCGATCGCGGCATCGCGCAGGAGGGCGAGCTGCCCGGCGGCCTGCGCGTCCGGCGCCGCGCGCGGGCGATCGAGCGAGCGCTGACGGGATGCGTCCCCGGCAGCAATCCGGCCGAGGTATTCGAATGGGTCAGCCTGTGGGCGCTGGCGGTGAACGAGGAGAATGCCGCAGGCGGTCGCGTCGTCACCGCACCGACCAACGGTGCGGCGGGCGTGTTGCCCGCCGTGCTCCGCTTCTACGAGACGCTGGTCGAAGGCGCGAGCGCGGAAGGCGCGCGCCGCTTTCTCTACACCGCCGCGGCGATAGGCATGCTCTACAAGAAACGCGCCTCGATCTCCGCCGCCGAAATGGGCTGCCAGGGCGAGGTCGGCGTCGCCTGCTCGATGGCCGCGGGCGCATTGGCGGCGGTGCTCGGCGGCAGCAACCGACAGGTCGAGAATGCCGCGGAAATCGGCATGGAGCACAATCTGGGCCTCACCTGCGACCCGATCGGCGGACTGGTGCAGATCCCCTGCATCGAGCGCAATACGATGGGCGCGGTGAAGGCGATCAACGCCGCCTATCTGGCACTGCGAGGCGACGGGAGCCACGTCGTCAGTCTCGACGCGGTCATCGAGACGATGCGCCAGACCGGCGAGGACATGCGCACCAAGTACAAGGAGACGAGCCTCGGCGGCCTCGCGGTCAACGTGGTGGAGTGCTGACGCACCGGGCGACCCTGACGGCGATCGGAGCCGCCAAACCTATTCTTCCGCCGGTCCGACTGCCGAATCCTCGGTGATCACCGCCGGCGGTATGTCGCCCTGGCGTCGCGCGATGGTGGTGAACCGGCCGCCGTCGATGCGGATCTCGTTGAAGGAGGCCGGCGAGTTCCGGGTCCGCTTCGACAGCGTGCCGGCGCCGATCATCCGCACGATCCACCCGCCGCGGTCGATGGGCACGTCGAACGGATCATGGACGTGTCCGCTAAGCACCGCATGCGCGCCCGCCGCAGCCAGTGCGGTGAGCGCGCTGTCACCGTGCCGGGTCTTCGCGGTGCCCTTCGTCCCGCCCTCGATCAGGGGATGGTGGGCGGCGACGAGGATCAGGTTGCCCTTTGGCGCCGCGGCGATCAGCGCGAGCGCGCGGCGCAGCGAGCCGCGGCTGACGCGCCCCTTCGACCAGTTCCACCGCCACTGCGCGCGCGCGGTGGTCTTGAGCGGGACGACCGTCACGCCGGGGAGGTCGAGTTCGTGCTCGATCATCCGCTCGACGGCGGCATAGCGCTGATAGGGCGCGAGCAGTCGCCGGAACGGGTCCCAATAATAGGGGATGTCATGGTTGCCGACCTCTAGCGTCACGGGCACGCCCAGCCCCTTGAGCCACGCGCCGCCACGTTCGAACTCACGCCGGGTCGCGCGCATCGTCAGGTCGCCGGTCATGACGACGGCGTCTGGCTTTTCCGCCGCAACCCGCGTCTCGAACCAGGCGAGCGCCGCCGGGTCCTCGGCACCGAAGTGAACGTCGCTGACGTGAAAGAGCTTGATCATGGACCGTGGAACGCCGCCATAGGAATTGAGTGCCCGACGCCGGTTGCGCGCCTCGGAGCCGATCCCGCATGGGATCAGACGCTTGGCCGTCACGCCCCATCTGCGATGGTGCGACCATTACGCGCGCGGGTCCGTCCACGTCCACCGCCCTGTGCGGAATCGTACACAGCCAGCGATGACTAGCCCTATTAACGCAGATTAATGCTGCGCGCATTGTAAAGGCCCCCTGCCCGGCCCATTATTTCCGTTCCGATCGCAAGAGACCCGATGGCCACCGACCCGACCGACATTCGACAGGACCTGACCGCATGCGATCGCGAGCCGATCCATGTCCCCGGCGCGATCCAACCGCATGGGTTGTTGTTGATCGCGGCGGCGGATGGCGCGCACGAGATCGTCGGGGGCGCCGGTACGATCGAGGAGCGACTGGCGGCGGACTGGCTGGGCCGACCGCTCGCGGACGTGCTTGGCTGCGATGTCGCGACCCTGCTCGGCACCGTCCTGCCGACCAGTCCGGACGTTGCCGTGCCGCCCGTGATCGCCGGGATGGACGAGACCTTCGTGGCGACTCTGCACCGGGGGGAGCGGCATCTGCTCGTCGAACTCGAGCCGACCGGCCGCGAGGCGGCGACCGCGACGTCGATCCTGTCCTGGCTTGACGCGACGGCGGCGGGGTTCGAACGCGCCGCCGACATGGCGTCGCTTTACGAACGCGCGGCCAAGGCGTTTCGCGTGCTGACCGGCTTCGACCGGGTCATGATCTATCGCTTCCTCGATGACGAGGCGGGTTGCGTGGTCGCGGAGGATCGCGTGCCAGGTCTGCACAGCTTCCTGAACCACCATTTCCCCGCGAGCGACATACCGCGCCAGGCCCGCGCGCTGTATATCCGCAACCGCACGCGCGCGATTCCCGACGCCGGCTACGTCCCGCAGCCGATCCGCCCCGCCGCGCTCGCGGGGATCGATCTCAGCGACGTTGCGCTGCGAAGCGTGTCGCCGATCCATACCGAGTATCTGCACAACATGGGCGTGCAGGCATCGGCATCGATCTCGATCGTCAAGGATGGTCTGCTCTGGGGCCTCGTCGCCTGCCACAACATGACCCCCAGGCTGCTCTCCCCCGACGTGCGCAACGCGGCGGCGACGCTGGCGAGCGGGCTTGCGCGCCAGATCCGCGCCAAGCAGGAGGCGGTCGCCTATCGCGAGCGGCTGAACCTGCGCGCCGTCGAGGACAATGTCGTCCCGCAATTGCAGGGCGACATTCCACTGGCGGAGATCGTCGGCGTCGTGAAGGGCGACCTGCGCACGATGCTGGACGCCGACGGTTTCGCGATGGTCACGCGCACGACGATCGAGACCGACGGCCACTGCCCCCCGCCCGCCATTCTGTCGATGCTGGCCCGCTGGGCGCAGTCGCGCGGCGGCGAGCCGGTCACCACGCACGAGCTCGGCGCGAATCTTCCCGCAATGGCGGAGCATCGCGCGCTCGCGAGCGGCATGATCGCCGTACCGTTGCGCGACGAAGATGCGACGTTGATCTGGCTCCGCGCCGAACGGATCACAAAGGTCGAGTGGGCCGGCAACCCGCACAAGGCGGTTTCGCTGGCTCCCGGCGAGCGGCTGACGCCGCGTGCCTCGTTCGAGACATGGAGCGAGACGGTACGCGGGCATGCGCGCCGCTGGTCGCTGGAAGAGATCGAGGCCGCGCATCGACTGCGCCGCCGGTTCCACGAGGCACGCACCAGCCAGCAGCTGCGCGGCCTCAATCGCGAACTCAGCCGCATGGTCGTCGAAAAGGACGCGCTGATCGCGCAGAAGGACGTCCTGATGAAGGAGGTCAACCACCGGGTGCAGAACAGCCTGCAGCTGGTCGCCTCCTTCCTGCGGCTACAGGCGAAGACGGCGGGCGACGGCGCGGTGGCGGAGCATCTGGCGGAGGCGCAGGCCCGGCTGGCGGCGGTCGCGCTCGTCCACCGCCGCCTCTACCGCGACGATCAGGTCGAAAGCGTCGACCTGTCCCGCTACGTCGATGAGCTCGTCGCCGACATGCGGACGTCGATGGGCGCCGATTGGGCCGCCCAGATCCGACTGGACCTGGCGCCGGTGCTCGTGCCGACCGATCGTGCCGTGAACATCGGCCTCATCCTCACCGAACTGGTCATCAACGCGAGCAAATATGCCTATGGCGGGACGCCGGGTCCGCTGATGATCGCCACCGAACAGCATGGCGCGCTGCTCCGCCTGATCGTGGCGGATGAAGGGCGCGGCAAGGGCAAGGGTGAAGGGTTCGGCAGCCGCATGATGGCGGCTATGGTGCAGCGTCTGAACGGCACGCTGGACTATCTGGACAATGCGCCGGGAGTCCGCGCAATCATGACCGCGCCGATCGTCGAGTAAAATACAACGGATTCGGTTTATTTCGCGGCTTTGTCGCCGTTTTGAGTAAACGTCGATCAATTCTTCACCCGGAACGGCCATGTCGGCCGCATGCCCGCTGCATCGCCCACCCCGCGCGTTCCCGACATTCCGGGCAGTCAGGCCCGAGTGGGGCCGTACGTCCGGCCGCGGCACCCTAAGTGGCTGCAGCCCCCATTCGGCAGGCGCCTCATGGTGTCGGATGCCTGCGACCGCGACATGCCGCGCCAATCGATCCCCAGCATCGAGATCGATCCGACAAAGGACCGTAAACCAATGCTTCTCCGCGGCGCCGGCGCCCATCCCGTCACCGGCGAGGATCGGCCCGAGAGGCGGCGCGTGGACGCGCCCTCGCCTGCCCCTCGGCGACGTGGGCGGCACGCAACCGGGGCGCCGCGCGCGACGCCGATGGACCATCCGGCTTTCCGCCAAGAGACGCGTGCCCAACGAGAGGAGATCGCGTCATGAATGCGATACCGAACGCCGAGCAACGGCGGCGGTTCAGACTGTCCTCCTGGCTCGCGCCGGGCGAGCGACAGCCGGCGCCGGACCTCCAGTCGACGCACCTCGGCGATGCCTTCCGCGCCGGCGATGCTGCGCTCTACGCGGAAGTCGGCGACTTCATCTTCACCCATCGGCTGCCATTGAGCGCGGACGTCTTCGGCGTGGTCCTGGATTATCTGCGCGGCGGCGATTCCGCCCTGGTCTTCGCGGTTCAGGAGCAGCTGCGCACCACGCAGGGCCTGGACGCGGCGTTCATCCGGACGCTGGCGGAGAATCGCAGCGGCACGATCCGTCCGGCGGCGGTGGCGCAGATGGCGGACGGGCTGGCGGCGCAACTCGGCCGATGCCTGACGCTGATCGGGCAATCCCGGGCCTCGGCGCAGGATTACGGCATTGCGCTGGACCGCGAGGCGCGGCTTATCGCGGTCAATGACGGCGATGCCATCGGCCGGCTGATCGACCTGACGGTGCAGGCGGTCGCGACCTCGCGGCGGATGGCGGAGAAACTGGAGGAAACGCACCGCGAGACGTCTCTGCTGCGCGACAATCTGGATCGCGCGCAGCGGATCGCGGAACGCGACCATCTTACCGGTCTGATCAATCGACGCGGGTTCGACGTACGATTGCGTGCGCGCGCGGAGGCGGACGCCGCGAACGACCGGCCCTGGTGCGTCGCCCTGTGTGACATCGACGACTTCAAGGCGGTCAACGACCGACACGGACATGACACCGGCGACCGGGTGCTCAAGCTGGTCGCCCGCGCGCTCGAATCGGACCTCGGCACCAGCGCCACCGTCGCCCGCCATGGCGGCGAAGAGTTCGCCTGCCTGTTCCCGGACCGCAGCCTCGACGAAGCCTGCGCGCAACTGAATGCGGTACGCGCGGCCATAGCCGATCGATCGCTCGTCAATCGCGACACGGGCAAGCCGATCGGCGCGCTGAGCATCTCGATCGGCCTGGCGGAAGTGCATGGAGATCCGGTCCAGGCGATGCGGGACGCGGACGCCGCGCTCTACGTCGCCAAGCGGTCGGGCAAGAACCGCATCGCGACGGCACCGATCGAATCGCCTTGATCGTCGCGCCGGCGTGTCCTGTCGCAGCTTCCGGCGGCGAATAGAGCCGGGGCGCAGGCAGCGACCCGATTGTCGAAGGCGACCGGCGGCGGCGGCCCGTCGAGATAGGCGCTCTCGATGCGGTCGAAGGGAAAGCCCTGCACCGCGGCGGCGGCGAGCGCCAGGCGAACCGTGCTGGCGGTGCGGGCGCTTGTCTCCACCGCATCCTCCCTGTTCATCCACGCGGCATGGATCACGAACCCCTGGCGTAGCCGCTGGACCGGTCCGCCCGCCGCGCTGAGCCGCGTCAGACGCCGGCGAACCGTCGTTTCGGGTAGATTCAGCACGCGCGTCAGGGTGCTCGCCCGAATGGCATGGACACCGCTGAACTGGATGCGGGCGTTCGGATCGGTCGGCGCGTCGCACAGTGCCGCCTGCCGGTCGAGGTTGCCGCACAGGATGGTGGAGAAGAGCACGAGGTCCAGCCAGCTGCCGTGGATCGCCCGATTGCTCTCGACAGTGCCGAGCATCACGTCGACGGCCGCGCCGATGCCGGCGGTCGGGAGGTAGATTTCGGCGGCCGCACGGATCGGCGGCAGCTCCCCCGCATCGCGCAGTCCCTGCGCGAAGGCCACGAAGCTGTCATGCGTCAGCGTCATGAGCCGCTGGATGTCGGGCCGGGTGAAGACATCCGGATGCACGACCACGCCGCCCTGGACCCGTGCGCACAATTCCGCGCTGATCAGGGCCTTGACGTGGCGTCGCACGGTCTCGAACGATCGCGAGAGCGATATCGCCATCGAATGCATAGAAATGCCCTTGGTCCGCGATCCCCCGCGCAAGGTTTCGCGCATGATCAGCGCGAAGATCGCAAACCGATCGACATCGCCCTCGAACCGACCCAATCCGGCGGCGATGATCCGGGTCTGCATGAGCGCAAGATGTCGTGTAACGCTCGCGATCTTCACCTGTCCGTTCCTGCGGCCGCTGCTCCCGATACCGCAGGATACTGGCACGCCGGTTTAAAAACTGTCGATGAGTCACAAGACAAAACCGCCGCTTTGAGTATTTTAGCGGTGCCTATCGGCATGGGCGGCCAGCGCGGCCGCCGCAAAAAGTGCAAACGTTTGCCGAGCACCCCGGATTATCGCGGCACGCGCACGGTCGTCGGAGGCCGCGCCCCTTGCGTCGATCGCCGCGAGCAGCGTGCGCCACTCGCCTTGCTCGTGCACTGCCGCCAGATAGGCCGTCGGCAAGGCGGACGGCACCGTTTTGGCCAGCACCCTCCCGCCGAGCCGCGAACCTTCGATGACATAGAGCGCCCCCCAGCGGCCGTCGGGATCGTCCAGCCGCGCGATCGCGGGCGCTGGCGCGGACGCGGGCATCGCCAGGCCGAGCGCCGCGAGGTCCGCCGCCAGCAACGCCGCCCTGGGTCGCCAGGCCGGAAGCGTCGAATCCCCCGCCAACGCCGTTTCGACCACGTGCAAGGCCTGGGCATGGGCGACCAGGAAGAGCCCGTAGTCGGTCGCATCGTCCAATCGGAACACGCCGAACCCCGCGTCGACCGCGTCGTGATCGGCAGCGGTTGCCTTGCGAAGCGTGGCGACGAACGACATTGCGCTGCCCTGCCGGCTGCCGTCGCGGCTGTCGAGGGCGGAACGTCAGGCGTGCGGCGAATCGGCTGGGCCCGGCGGGGTGCCGACGCGGCGGGACGCGCGGCGACCACGGAAATCGACCCGCGCACACCGCGGCAAACCGCGGCTTCCCGTTACGGCACCAGCGATCGCGCACTTTCGGCTTGCACGGATGGCCGCTGGCGGCCATGCGCCGCCGCGCCTATCCACGACGTGCCATCCCAACGAAAGGTCTCGCCATGGTTGCCTGGTTCCAGGCACTTATGCCCAAGCAAGGGCGGTTCTTCGAACAGTTCGAAGCGCATGCCGCGACTCTCGTCGCCGGTGCCGAGGCGCTGCAGCGACTGTTCGCAGGCGAAGGCACCACCGCGGAGCATATCGCCGAGATCGTGCGGCGGGAGCATGAAGCCGACGACATCACGCGCGATGTGCTGCGCGATGTCCGCCGTATCTTCGTGACGCCGTTCGACCGTTCCGCGATCACTGATCTGATCGGCGTGATGGACGATTCGATCGATCAGATGAACCAGACCGCCAACACGATCGGCCTTTACGAGGTGACGGAATTCGCGCCCGACATGCGCGCGATGGCGGACCTCGCGGTCGAGGCGGCGCGAGTGACGGCGGAAGCGATCCCGCTGCTGCGACGGCTCGACGCCAACCAGACCCGGCTGCACACCTTGACCGAGCAACTGGTCACGATCGAGGGACGCGTCGACGGCTTCCATGCCGCTGGCCTGAAGGCGCTGTTCAAGGCGTGCGGCAACGACCAGCCGATGCGCTTCATCGTCGGCCGCGAGATCTACAGTCATCTGGAACGGATCGCCGATCGGTTCGAGGATATCGCAAACGAGATCCAAGGTCTCGTGATCGACCACGCCTGAGGCTGGCGCGATGACCATCTCCTTCACCGTGCTGGTCCTGCTGATCGGCGTGGCGCTGCTGTTCGACTTCCTGAACGGCCTGCACGACGCGGCGAACTCGATCGCCACGGTTGTGTCGACGCGGGTGCTCAAGCCGCATCATGCCGTCCTGTGGGCCGCCTTCTTCAACTTCATCGCGTTCCTGGTCTTCGACCACGCCGTCGCAAAGACGGTCGGCAAGGGGATCATCGAGGCGCAGATCATCGATCCGCAGCTGATCTTCGGCGCCCTGATGGGTGCGATCGTGTGGAACGTCGTCACCTGGCGGCTCGGCATCCCCTCCTCGTCCAGCCACGCGCTGATCGGCGGGCTGATCGGGGCGGGCGTGACCAAGGCGGGCCTGGACGTCGTCGTGTGGTGGGGCGTCATCAAGACCGTCGCGGCCATCTTCCTGTCGCCGGCACTGGGCCTCGTCCTCGCGCTGGCGCTGGTGCTGGCGGTCGCCTGGAGCACGCTGAGGCTGACGCCGATGGGCGTCGACAAGCGTTTCCGCAAGCTCCAGCTGGTCTCGGCGGCGCTCTACAGCCTCGGCCACGGCGGCAACGACGCCCAGAAGACGATGGGGATCATCACCGTGCTCCTCTATTCGCAGGGCATGGTCGGCAAGGACCTCAACATCCCGCTGTGGGTGGTGCTGTCCTGCCAGGCCGCGATGGCGCTGGGTACGATGTCGGGCGGTTGGAAGATCGTCCACACGATGGGCTCGAAGATCACGCGGCTGACGCCGGCGCAGGGTTTCTGCGCCGAGACGGGCGGCGCCATCACCCTGTTCCTGGCGAATATCGGCGGCATCCCCGTCTCCTCGACGCACACCATCACCGGTGCGATCGTCGGCGTCGGATCGGCACGGCGGCTCTCGGCCGTGCGCTGGAACGTCGCAAGCCGGATCGTCGTCGCCTGGGTGGTGACGCTGCCCGCCGCCGGCCTCATCGGCGCGGCGTTCTACGAGGCGACGAAGCTTCTTTCCGGGCTCTGATTGCGGTAAGGAACGGCAGGGGCAGGCGGGCGTCGGGGCCGCGCTGCCGCCGCCGCGAAAGGATCCGCCATGCCGCTCGAACTCACCCTGGTCGGCGCCTCGACCATCCTGCTCCTCGTCTATGTGATGGTGCAGGGACAGACGGCGACACGCGAACGGGGCATGGACTGGAATGCCGGCCCCCGCGACGGCGATGCCAAGCCGCTGGGGCCGGTCGCGGGACGCGCGGCGCGGGCGCTCGCCAACTTCCAGGAAACCTATCCCGCGTTCCTCGCGCTCGCGCTTGGCCTCGCGGTGGCGGGCAAGACCGGCGGACTCGGCGCGGTGGGCGCGGCGACCTGGTTCGGGGCGCGCATCGTCTACCTGCCGCTCTATCTCGCCGGCATCCCCTATATCCGCAGCCTGGTCTGGGCCGTGTCGATCCTGGGGCTTGCGCTGATGCTGTTCCGCTTGCTGTGAGCGCCGCGATCAAAGCGCCCAATCGAGCTGCAGCCAGACCTTGCGCGTGTCGGTGAAGAGCCGGTCGGCGCGATAGCCCGCGTAGCGCACCGCCGCGGTGGTGCGTCCGAATTTGGCGGTTGCGAGAAGATCGATCTCGTTGCCGTAATGCCGGATCAGCCGGTCGCTTTCGAAGCGGTGATAGACGGCGGTCAGCGACACCGCCTTCGCCGGCCCGATCGCCTGCCATCCCCAGCCGGCGCTGCCATAGAGGTCGCGCACGCCATCGGGCGGCGTCGTCGTCAGCTTGTCCGCCCAGCCCTGGAACTTGAAGATTGACGACAAGGGCGTCTGGAAGCTCGCCAGCGGCGTTCCGTCGCTCGCGCCGAGCACCTCATACCCCGCGCCGACCCGCGGGCCGCCGAAATCGAGGCCGGCGTCCGCGAGCTTGTAATCGGCGGTGTAACGGTTCGGGTTGCGGTGATAGTCCGACTGGCGGGCGTAGCTGAGTTGATACGAAAGCTTCGCCACGCCCACCTTCCGCGTGCCGGCGAAGCGACCGCCATAGGTCTGGCTCGACAGGCGGTAGCCCTGCACCGCCGCCTCGTCCTCGTCGACGAGATAGGCAAAGCCGGTCAGGCGCCCGATCGGCGTCTCCCATCCCAGATTGGCCAGCACGGTGTTGCCGCCGATCGACCGCGGGCGTGCGCCGCGTCCGTCGATGCCGTTGACGGTACGGACGGACCAGACGTAGCTCACATCCGCCTTCACCTTCGCGACCGGGGTCCATTCGACCCGTATTGCGTCAAAGCTCTGGCCGTTGTTGCGGATCGTGCCGGCCCCGACGAAGCGCTCGTCGTCCAGCTGGATCACCTGCCGGCCGGCGGTCACCGCCAGGCGCGGGTCGGCATAGCGCAATTGCGCGCGATAGATCCCGATGCTCTGCGGGTCCGCGACCAGCGGACGCAGCGTCGCGGCGCCATGCAGGCCGTCGAAATAGCGGGGCACGATCGCCAGATTGCCCTGCGCCTGTGCGAGGGCCGACCAGCGTCCCTCGCTGACCTGCACGCCCGTCCGGACCCGTACCGTCACGGCATCGCTATCCTGGGGGAGGCCTTGCTGCTCGACATGCTCCCAGCGAAGCCGCGCCTCCGCGAGCGGCGTGACCGTCTGCGCCGCCGCCGGCGTGGTCACACACGACAGCACCATGGCCGTGGTCAGCAGCGGCGTCGAACGCGTCGCAAATTTCATCATAGCCCATCCATCCCCCCGAAATGGATGTCCGCCGTAACAGCGGACTGCCGCGTGACCCTAGGTTGAAGTCGTTGCCCGGCCATTACCAAATGTTTCCCGCCTCGTCCGCCCCCGCAACCATCGCGCAGACGGGCCGTTCTCGCGCTTCGCCGATGAGGAGGATCAAGGCCATGGCTCGGTTTTCGGAGAAGGTGATCGTGATCACGGGCGCGGCGTCCGGGATCGGGGAAGGCGCCGCCCGGCGCTTCGCTCAGGAAGGCGCGACGCTCGTCCTCGGCGACAAGGACGCGGATGGTCTTGCCAGACTGGCCACCGATCTGGGCGGGACGGTCGAGACGCTGGAGATGGACGTGTCCCGGGCCGAAGACTGCAAGGCGCTCGTCGCACGCGCGACGGAGAGGTTCGGCCGGATCGACGTGCTGGTCAATGACGCCGGCGTCGATCATCTCGGCAAGGTCGACGAGGGCGGCGACGAGGCATTCACCAAGGTGATCGAAACCGATCTTTACGGCGTCGTCCACATGACCCGCGCCGCGATCGCCGCATTGCGTGCCGCCAAGGGCTGTATCGTCAACATTTCCTCCGTCTCCGGGATCGGTGGCGACTGGAACCACAGCTTCTATTGCGCCGCAAAGGGCGCGGTGACCAATTTCACGCGCGCACTGGCGATGGACGAGGCGAAGAACGGCGTTCGCGTCAACGCCGTCAATCCGTCGCTGACCTACACCGCCCTCACCGCAGGGATGAAGGAGCAGCCCGACCTCATCGCCAAGTTCGAGGAGCGCATCCCGATGGGACGCGGCGCCGAGCCTGCGGACATTTCCGGTGCCATCGCCTTTTTGGCCAGCGAGGACGCGCACTATATTACCGGCGTCAACCTGCCCGTCGACGGCGGCCTGTCCGCGTCGAACGGCCAGCCACCGCTGAGCTGACGGGCGCAGATCGAAAGGCCGACATGACCGACTATCGCAAAACCGATGAGGCGATCGCCAAGCTGACGCCCGAGCAATTCTACGTGACGCAGCAGAGCGGCACGGAGCGGCCGGGGACCGGCGAATATCTCTACAACAAGGCGCCCGGCATCTATGTCGACGTGGTGTCCGGCGAGCCGCTGTTCGCCTCCGCGGACAAATATGAATCGCACTGCGGCTGGCCGAGCTTCACGAAGCCGATCGAGCAGGCGCGCGTCAACGAGCTGAGCGACACCAGCCACGGCATGGTGCGGACCGAGGTCCGGTCGGCCGGTGGGGACAGCCACCTCGGCCACGTCTTCAACGACGGCCCGCGCGAAACCGGCGGTCTGCGCTATTGCATCAACTCGGCCGCGTTGCGTTTCGTACCGAAGGCCGAGATGGCGGCGCAGGGCTATGGAGCCTATCTGGACCAGGTCGAAGACTGAGCCCGCCCAACCTGCGCATCAAAGCCGCTTGATGCCGTCGCGCCCGGCTTCTACGAGACCCTCAGGCGGCTTTGGTACCGCAACCATGGAGGGGCTTGGTGGAGACGCATTTCGATCCGGCGACGGTGCTCGGCGCCGACTGGCGTGACGGTCTGTGGCTCGGCCGGATCGATCGGGGCGAAGGCCCCTGCCCGGTCCTGATCCGCGACGGCGTCGTCTACGACATGAGCCGAGTCGCGGCGACCGTGGCGCAACTGGTCGCCGCCGCCGCGTTCGACGCGGACGCGGGCGAAGCGATCGGTGACCTGGCGCCGCTCGGGCTTTCCGCAACGGCAATGCCACGCCTCCTTGCCCCCGTGGACCTTCAGGTCGTCAAGGCGGCCGGTGTGACCTTCGCGACCTCCGCGCTCGAACGGGTAATCGAGGAGCGGGCGCGCGGGGACGCATCCGCCGCCGCGGGCCTGCGCGCGCGGCTGGAGGAGCGTGTCGGCGGCGGGCTGCGTTCGGTCGTGCCGGGGACGGCGGAAGCGTCCGCGCTCAAGGCCGCGCTGATCGAAGAAGGCCTGTGGTCGCAATATCTTGAAGTCGCGATCGGCCCCGATGCGGAAATCTTCACCAAGGCACCCGTCCTCGCCACGGTCGGATGGGGCGCGGATGTCGGCATTCGCTCGGATTCCGGCTGGAACAACCCCGAGCCGGAGGTGGCGCTTCTCGTCGCGCCGGATGGACGGGCGGTCGGCGCCTGTCTGGGCAACGATGTCAACCTGCGCGACTTCGAGGGCCGCTCCGCGCTCCTGCTCGGCAAGGCCAAGGATAACAACGCGTCCGCTGCGCTCGGCCCGTTCGTGAGACTGTTCGACGACCGCTTCACGATTGACCATGTCCGCGATGCGCAGGTGACGCTGACGATCGAGGGCACGGACGGCTATCGTCTCGACGGGCACAGTTCGATGCGCGAGATCAGCCGCGATCCGCTCGAACTCGTGCGCCAGGCACTGAGCGAGCATCAATATCCCGATGGGTTCGTGCTGTATCTCGGTACTTTGTTCGCGCCGGTGCAGGATCGGGACGAGCCCGGCCGGGGCTTCACCCACAAGACCGGCGACGTTGTGACGATCGCCAGCCCCGGCCTCGGCCAGCTCGTCAATCGCGTGACGACGTCGAAGGACGCCGAACCCTGGACGTTCGGTACACTGGCGCTGATGCGCAACCTTGCCGCGCGCGGCATGCTTTCCGCCTGACCTTCGAAAGGCCCTTCCCATGACCGACGTCCCCGCCGACCGGCGCGCCGTTTACCCTTCGCTGCGCGACAAGCGCGTCATCATTACCGGCGGCGGATCGGGTATCGGCGCGGGCCTGGTCGAGGCCTTCGTCGGCCAAGGCGCGAAGGTCGCCTTCGTCGACGTCGCCGTGGCGGACAGCGAGGCGCTGGTCGAGCGCCTGGCGCCGGATGCCGCACACGCGCCGCTGTTCCGGAGGCTCGACCTCACGGATCTGGATGCCCTCAAGACCGTGTTCGGCGCCCTGATCGACGCGCTTGGCGGGTGCGACGTGCTGGTGAACAACGCCGGCAACGACGATCGGCACACGATCGCGGACGTGACACCGGCCTATTGGGACGACCGGATGAACGTCAATCTGCGCCATCAGTTCTTCGCGGCGCAGGCGGTCGTACCGGCGATGCGTGCCGCCGGCGGCGGCGCGATCCTTAATTTCGGTTCGATCAGCTGGCATCTCGCGCTGAACGAACTCATCCTCTACCAGACCGCGAAGGCGGCGATCGAGGGCCTGACGCGCAGCCTGGCGCGCGACCTGGGCCGCGACGGCATCCGCTGCAATGCGATCGTACCCGGCAACGTCAAGACGCCGCGGCAGGAGAAGTGGTATACGCCAGAGGGCGAGGCGGAGATCGTCGCCGCGCAATGCCTGGACGGGCGCATCCATCCCGTCGACGTGGCGGCGCTCGCGCTGTTTCTCGCCTCGGACGACGCGCGGCTTTGCACCGGTCACAATTACTGGATCGACGCGGGCTGGCGCTGATCGCGAGCGGCTTGACGCAATCTCCATCGCGATAATAGGATATCCCACACTGGGAGGGCGTCGCGATGCGGTGGCTTGGGTTCGGTTTGGCGTGCGTGCTGGTCGCTGGCTGCAGCAAGGCTCCCGACACTGGCCCCGGAGACGCCGCGACGCGGGCGACGGATGTCGCCTTCGCCTATCGCTACGACTTCCGCCTGCCGTCGAGCAGGATCGCGGAGGCGCAGGAGGCGCATGCAGAGGCGTGCGAGCGGCTCGGTCCGGGCCGGTGCCGCATCAGCGGCATGGCCTATCACCTGGACGCTGCGGGAATGGCCTCGGCGAGTCTCGACCTGCGCGTCGCGTCGCCGATCGCGCGAGGGTTCGGACAGGACGGGATAAAGGGGATCGCGGCCGCCGGCGGCGCATTGACCAGCGCCGAGATCGTCGGCACGGATGCGGCGCCGGAACGGGACGCCGCGTCGACCGGCGCGGCCGACGCGCGTGCGGATCTCGGAGAGGTCGACCGACAGCTCGCGCGTGCCGACCTGTCGCAGCAGATGCGCTCCGATCTGCTCGCGCGCCGCGCCGCGTTGCTGGAGACGCAGCGACAGGCGGCAGCGGCGGGAGCGTCCGCACGTGCCAGCGTCACGACGACGCCGATTTCGTTCCGCTATGACGCCGGATCGGGCGTCGGCCTGGTCCCGCGCCTGCTGGAGGCCGCGCAGGCCGGATATGCGTCGCTGACATGGACGCTGGCGACGACCCTGACACTGATCGCATGGCTTGCGCCACCCGGCGTGATGCTTCTGCTGCTCGCGTTGGCGTGGCACCGCCTGGGCAGGCGCTGGTGGGCGCGGCTGTTCCCGGATCTTCGCAGCGAATGACGGCTTGCGCCACCTCGACATGGTGGAAAGGCCGGCTTAGGTTCTTATCCGACATAATCGAGAGGCGCGAAATCACGATGGACCGGCGATCTTTCCTCCATGGCGCGGCGGCCCTTGGTTCGGCTTCGCTGCTCGACGGCCGGGCGCGTGGCGCAAGCGGGGCGGCATTCGAGCCGACATGGGCTTCACTGGTCGGCGGATATACGGCGCCCGACTGGTTCCGCGACGCCAAGTTTGGCATCTGGGCACATTGGTCGGCGCAGTGCGTGCCGGAGGCGGGCGATTGGTATGCGCGCGAAATGTACCTGCAGGGTGCCCGCGCCTATGCCCATCACCTGAAGCATTATGGCCACCCTTCCGAGGTCGGCTTCATGGAAATGTATCCGCGCTGGACCGCGGCGCGCTGGGAACCCGCCCGGCTGCTCGACCTGTATCAGCGCGCCGGCGCCAGATATTTCATGGCGCTGGCGAACCACCACGACAATTTCGATTCCTATGCCTCGAGCCATCATGCGTGGAACAGCACGCGGATCGGCCCCCGCCGCGACATCATCGGCGAGTGGAGCAGACATGCCCGCGCGCGCGGTCTGCGCTTCGCGGTCTCCAATCATTCCGGTCACGCCTGGCACTGGCTGCAACCCGCCTATGGCTACGATCCCGAAGGGCCGCTTGCCGGTCGACGATACGACGCCGCGCGCCTGACGATGGCGAAGGGCAAGGGGCGCTGGTGGCAGGGCCTCGATCCGCAGCAGCTCTATACCGGACCGACCATGGTGATGCCCGACGGCTTCCGGTCGATCGCGGCCGCCAATGCCTGGCACGAGAAAAACGACCGGCTGTGGACGGAAACGCCGCCCGCGACCAATCCGAATTTCGTTCGCGGCTGGTCGCTGCGCTGCCGCGAGCTGATCGACGCCTATCGTCCCGACATGATCTACTTCGACAATTTCTCGCTGCCCCTCGGCCAGGCCGGGCTCGACATCACCGCGCATTTCTACAACCAGTCGATGCGCTGGCACGGCGGCCGCAACGAGGCGGTGGTCACCGCAAAGGGCACGCCCGCGGACCGACGCGGCGGCATCGTCGACGATGTCGAGCGCGGCGTGCACGACGACATCCAGCCCTTTCCCTTTCAGACCGACACATGCCTGGGCAACTGGCACTATGATCGCGATCTGTACGAGAGCGACGGCTACAAGACGCCGGCCAAGGTGATCCACACCTTGTGCGATGTCGTGTCGAAGAATGGCAATTTGATGCTGTCGGTGCCGATGCGGGGCGACGGCACGATCGACGAGAAGGAGGAAGCGATCGTCGAGGCGATCGCCGCGTGGATGGGGCGCTACGGTTCGGCGATCTACGGTACGCGTCCCTGGCACCTGTCGGGCGAGGGGCCGACGCGCGCCGCCGGCGGCGATTTCAACGAGGGCGGCAAGGACAGTCCCTATACGGCCCGCGATATCCGATATGTCCGCAGGGGCAACGCGGTCCACGCCTTCGCGCTGGGATGGCCCGACGACGGCGTGGTGCGGCTGCCCGCGCTGGCGAAGCAGGGATCGGTGCGACGGATCACCGTGCCGGGCGACCCGACCCCGCTTTCGTTCAGGCCGACCGCCGACGCGATCGCGGTCGACGTTCCAGCGGCGCTCCGCAACCCGATCGGGATCGGCCTGATCGTCGAGGGCGACGGCCTGACGCGCGTCTGATGGCCGGCGCCGCACGCGCCAAAGATTGCACCCCCGCCCCCCTTCCCCTATAGGCGCCATCGATCCTGCCCCGGCCGCGTCAAGGGCGTCGCCGGGGCTCACCGTTTCCAGGGGACAACCGCACATGGCTCGCCGCCGCCAGATCTACGAGGGCAAGGCCAAGATCCTCTACGAGGGGCCCGAGCCGGGCACGCTGATTCAGTACTTCAAGGACGACGCCACCGCGTTCAACGCCCAGAAGAAGGGCACGATCAACGGCAAGGGCGTGCTCAACAACCGGATCAGCGAGCATGTCTTCACCCTGCTCGACGCGATCGGCGTGCCGACGCATTTCATCCGCCGCCTCAACATGCGCGAGCAGCTGATCCGGCAGGTTGAAATCGTGCCGATCGAGGTCGTCGTGCGCAATGTCGCGGCGGGGTCGCTGTCGAAGCGGCTGGGGATCGAGGAGGGTACCAAGCTCCCCCGCACGATCATCGAATATTATTACAAGGACGACGCGCTCGGCGATCCGATGATCACCGACGAGCATATCGCCGCGTTCGGCTGGGCGAGCCAGGAGGAAATGCACGACATCGCCGACCTTGCGATCCGCGTGAACGATTTCCTGACCGGCCTCTTCGCCGGCATCGGCATCCGCCTGGTCGACTTCAAGCTCGAGTTCGGCCGGATCTGGGACAATGACTATGGCCGGATCATCCTGGCCGACGAGATCAGCCCGGACGGCTGCCGGCTGTGGGACATGACGAGCGGCGAGAAGCTCGACAAGGACCGTTTCCGCCGCGACCTGGGCGGCGAGGCGGAGGCCTATCAGGAGGTCGCGAGGCGGCTGGGCCTGATGCCGGAGGGCGAGGATTCGGCGGTGCTCGATCTCGACTCCCACCGCAAGCGGCGTGGCAAGTAAAGGCTGGGGTGAGTAAGATGAAGCTGCGTATCTTCGTGACGCTGAAGCCCGGCGTGCTCGACCCCCAGGGCCGGGCGATCCACCACGCGCTCGGCAGCCTGGGCTTCGAGGGCGTCGAGGACGTCCGCGCGGGCAAGATGTTCGAGCTCGAGGTCGCCGACTCGACGACCGACGAGGCGATCGACGGCATGTGCCGCCAGCTGCTTGCCAACACCGTGATCGAGAATTTCCGGGTGGAGCGCGCCTGACATGAAGACCGCCGTCATCGTCTTTCCGGGATCGAATTGCGACCGTGACCTCGCCGTCGCGCTGGAGGCGGTGACCGGGGTCAAGCCCATGATGGTGTGGCATGCCGACACCGAGCTGCCGCAGGGTATCGGCTTTGTCGCCGTGCCTGGCGGCTTCTCCTATGGCGATTACCTGCGGTCCGGGGCGATCGCGGCCCGTTCGCCGATCATGCGCGCGGTCGTCGAGCAGGCGGGCCGCGGCCTGCCGGTCTTCGGCGTCTGCAACGGCTTTCAGGTGCTGACCGAGGCGGGGCTGCTGCCCGGCGCGTTGATGCGCAACGCCGGGCTCAATTTCGTGTGCCGCGACGTCGCTCTGACGGTCGACAATGCGCAGACCGCCTTCACCAGCCGCTACGACGCAGGCGAGACGCTGTCCGTGCCGGTCGCGCACCATGACGGCAATTATTTCGCGGATGCCGAGACGCTGGATCGGCTCGAGGGCGAAGGCCGCGTCGCCTTCCGCTACGGCGAGGCGGTCAACGGCTCGGCGCGGAACATCGCGGGGATCGTCAACACCGCCGGCAATGTGCTCGGCATGATGCCGCATCCGGAGCGCAAGATCGAGACCGCGCATGGCGGCACGGACGGACGTCGCCTCTTCGAGGGCGTGCTGGAAACGGTCGGCGCGTAAGTCGCCGCGGCGCGATCAAAGCCGTGTGCGGAACGGCGAGAAGTTGGTGCCGCGGTCGAACACATCGACCCCCTCGGCTCGCTTCAGCCAGCCGACCACGGCATAGGTGACGGGCGTGAGCAGCACCTCCCAGCCCACCTTGAGCGCCCATTGCGTGAACAGCACGGTGACGACCAGCGCCGGCGTCCAGCCTTCGGCGCCCAGGAATGCGAGCGGGTAGAAGATCAAGCTGTCCACGCCCTCCCCCACCACGGTCGAGCCGATCGTGCGGGTCCAGAGGTGGCGCCCCTCCGTCCACAGCTTCATCCGCGCCATGACGTAGGAATTGACGAACTCGCCCGCCCAGAACGCACAAACACTGGCAAAGACGATCCGCGGCACCTGGCCGAAGATCGTTTCATACGCTGCCTGGTTGGTCCAGGACGGCGCGGGCGGCAGCGCGACGACGACGTAGGCCATGAATGCCATGAACACGACCGCGGCGAAGCCAGCCCAGATGACCCGACGCGCCCGGGCATAGCCGTAGACCTCGGTCAGCACGTCGCCGATCACGTAGCTGACGGGAAAGAACAGGATGCCGGCGCCGAACGGCCAGTCGCCGACGACGGGCAGGTGCACCACCGCGACCTTGCCCGCCCCGATCACGTTGGACAGGAGCAGCAGCGCGACGAACGCGGCCATGACGAAGTCGTAGTAGCGAAATGCCGCCCCCTGCATGGCGGCGGCATCGACGGGGCGTTCGACGGGCTGGATCATGACGCATGCACCATATCGCTGTTCCGCTGCCGCACAATCCGCGCTAATCGCATTCCCGCGCGCGCCCGTAGCTCAGTTGGATAGAGCACGAGCCTTCTAAGCTTGGGGCCGCTGGTTCGAATCCAGCCGGGCGCGCCATTTTCGTCCGTGTGCGGTCCATGCCGACCAGCACCGGCAGCGGCGCCTACCGGCAGCGCCGGGCTCCCCACCCGTAATGCATGCGCGCCGGGAGTCCGGCGGATCCGGCCCACGATCCGGCGCGGTCAACGCAAGCGGCAGCACATCGCCGGGGAAAGCCCCCTGCCCGCGCTTCGCCCTACCGGTTCAGCCAATCGGTCGTGATCGCGCCGTTATGGCCCTCTGGTGCCAGCACGGCGCGCAGGGCCTCCAGCAACGGAGGCAGCGTCTGGACGAAGGCATAGGGCGGATTGATGATGAACAGGCCGGCGCCGTTATAGATGCCGGGCTGATCCTGGTCGTACAGCCAATGCTCCACCGTGAGGAACTTGGGGATGGCGAGCCTGCGCATCTGCTCCTTCCACCGCCCATGCGTCATGCGCTCCTTCAACGGATACCAGATCACGGTCACGCCATGGCCCCACTTACGGTGTGTGGCACCAAGGGTGGCGGTGATCCGTTCGCGCTCATCCGTCTGCTCGTACGGCGGGTCGACGACGACGACGCCCCGCGCGGTACGGGGCGGGACCATCGCCAGCCAGAACTCGTAGGCGTCGCGCTGGTGCACGGCAGCGGACGTACCGCGCATCGCCCCGCGCAGCGTGTAGGCGTCTTCCGGATGCTTCTCGTTGAGGATCAGGGAGTCCTGCGGGCGCAGACACTGCGCGAGAATGCGCGGTGATCCGGGGTAGAGCCTCGGCTCGTCGCCGACGTTGACCGCCCGGACGGCGGCACGATAGTCATCCAGCAGCGGGTTGCGATCGGCCGCTGCCCGCAGCACGCCCTGCACGGATTCGCCCGTGCGTTGGGCCTCATCACCCTGGAGATCGTACAGGCCGCAACCGGCATGGGTGTCGATCAGCGTCAACCCGCCCTGCTTTTGCTGCAACGCGCGGACGAGCTCGATCAACAGGCAATGCTTGACGACATCGGCACTGTTGCCGGCATGAAAGGAATGGCGATAATTCACGTCAGCTCCGGGTTCCGAAAAACGAAATCAGCCGCATCACGCCCTTCTCGATAACGCCCGCTGCGAGACGTCTCCACGCGACGCGACACGGCAAGTCATGTGCCGGCAGCGTCACCGCGACGCGATCTGCCCCCGGTCACGTGCGAACGGAATGCCGATCCTGGGCCGATCGGGCGAGATTCCACCGCTGCGCGCGGCGCGATCCGCCGATCCTGCCCAGTCAATTGCCGTCCGCATCGACCATGAAGACCACCGGCTTGCCTCGGGACATGGGCTCCCAACCCGCCGCCAGGGCGGCCCGCACGCAGCGCGCAATCGTGGCGTCATCCAGCTGCAGGCGACCGCGCGGCAAACCCTTCAAGAGCCGCTTGGGAGGCGGAAACTGCACCCATGCCTCGCGTTGCGCATCGCGCTCGAGAAGGGCGATCGTCATCCCCTTCCACCCCTCGTCGTCCGACAGATGCGGCTCGCGCTGGAGGTGCCAATCATAGGCGGCGCCATCGACAAGGACGGCGCCGCCGTTGCTTTGCGTTTTCGACATGGCGGCGCCCTTAGCACGCCGGCCGCGTCAGAACACAGGTCTGTGCCGGAACGGCCGACGGACGCGTGATGTGGATCGAAAGCGGATATTCGCCGGCGCCTCGATCCCCCTCCACCATTGCGGCATGCTGGTCGCGAATGCGCACGGCCCTGGCAAGCGGCCATGCCCCCTACCGGCCCGCCTCGCCGGCATTCGCTTGCGCGGCGGCGTCGGGTGTTGGACACGTCGTGACATGACCTTTCCCATCGACGCCGTCCGGGCGCGCTTTCCCGCGCTCGACCATCGTGCCTTCTTCGACGCGCCCGGAGGAACGCAGATCTGTGCCGCGGCGATCGAGCGCATGGTCGCGCACCTTAACACCGGTACCGCGAATGCGGGTGGCGCCTTCGCGACATCGCGCGCGGTCGATCGGCTGAGCGAAGAGGCTCACCAGGCGATGGCCGATCTGCTCGGCGGTCGTGCCGAGGAGATCGCCTTCGGACCCAATATGACGTCGCTGACGTTCGCGGTATCGCGCGCGTTGGCGAGACACTGGTCGGCCGGCGACAATCTCGTCGTCACCAGGCTCGATCATGACGCCAATGTCGCCCCCTGGCTGGCGGTCGCGGCGGACCGCGGCATGGACATCCGCTGGCTCGACTTCGATCCGGACAGCGGCCGGCTGCGGCTGGAGGCGTTGCCGGACCTGCTCGACGCGCGCACGCGACTGGTGGCGATGGGGGCGGCGAGCAACGCGCTCGGAACGCTGAACGACATAGCCGCGGCCACGGCGATCGTGCGGCGGCATTCGGCCGCCCTGGTCTATGTCGACGCGGTACAATCCGTTCCGCACGTCGCCACCGACGTGACGGCGATCGGATGCGACCTGCTCGCCTGTTCGCCGTACAAGTTCTTCGGTCCGCACCAAGGCGTGCTCTGGGGCCGCGCGACCTTGCTGGACCAGATCCAGGCGTACAAGGTTCGCCCGGCCGGCACGGAGGGCGCGCATCGCTTCGAAACGGGCACGCCCTCGTTCGAAGGTCAGGCCGGCGTACTCGGCACCATCGACTATCTGGAATGGCTCGGGCGCCAGATCGATCCCCTCGCCAACAGTCGCCGCTCTCGCCTGCTCGCGGCGATGGCGGCGAGCGTCGACTATGAGCGCATGCTCGGCGAGCGGCTGCTCGCCGGCCTGGCGCGCATCCCCGGCCTGCGGCTGTATGGGCCGCCGACCATGGACGGACGCGTCCCGACCTTCGCCTTCACTGTGGCGGGACATACCCCCGTCGCGGTCGCGCGGCATCTCGCGGCGCGCGACATCTTCGCCTGGGCGGGACATTTCTACGCCGTCGAGGCCATCCGCCGTCTGGGCCTCGATGATCAGGGTGGGCTCGTCCGCGTGGGGCTCTGCCACTACAGTACCGCCGACGAGGTGGACCGGCTGATCGAGGCGCTGGAGGAGCTCTGAGCGTCGCGGATCGGCGTCGGCGCGAGCGGGTCACCCTGCCCCGCCATCGCTCGTCTCGGTTCCGAACGGCAGCGCCAGTCCCGAGGGCAGGCGCGGCCGGGTGGACGCGAAGGCCGGTACCGCTCCCACGAAAGTGGATCAGACTCTAGCCAACGCGCGGGAACCGCCGCATGAAAGGGTCCCCGGCAGTCAGCTTCGGAACGGAGCAAGGCGTATGTGGTTGAGATTGCTCGCTGCGGCGCTTCTGGCCGCGGCCACGCCAGCCGTCCTTCGTGCCGACGATCCCGCCCCCGCGAAGCCGCCGGTCCTCAAGGTCGTACCGCTTTGGCCGAACGGCGCGCCTGGCTCCAAAGCCAGACGCAGCGAACCGGAAATCGCGCGGGACTATTGGGTGCGCAACATCCACGATCCCTCGCTGATCGCGTTTCCGGCCGATCCTGCACACCGGAGCGGCGCCGCTATCATCATCTTTCCGGGCGGCGGTCATCGCCTGCTCGTCTGGACCAACGAAGGGACGAAGGTCGCGACGGCGCTCAACCGCATGGGTGTTGCCGCCTTCGTGGTGAAGTATCGGCTCGCGAACGAACCGGGTTCCACCTATACGGTCGCCGGCGACGCGGCGGACGATGCGCGTCGTGCGGTGCGGTGGGTTCGTGCGCATGCGACGGACTATGGCATCGATCCGACGCGCGTCGGCGTGATGGGATTTTCCGCCGGCGGCGAGCTGGTCTCTCTCATCGCGGACAATCCGGAACCCGCGGGAAGGCCGGTGACCGACGCCACGGACCGGTTGAGCGCGCGACCAGACTTCCAGATCCTCGTGTTCCCCGGGCCGGCCGGCCTGCCGGCCAGCGACGCCTCGCACGCACCGCCCGCCTTCATCACGGCCGGATCGCTGGACCAATGTTGTGCCGCGCCCTCCGTCGCCCTGTATCAGCAGCTGCGTGAGGCGCACGTGTCCGCCGAATTGCACATGTATGCCGGCGCGGATCATGCCTTCAACCTGGACGAGTCCAACCGCATTTCGATCCTGCATTGGCCGGATCGTCTGGCGGACTGGCTTGCCGACGAGGGGTGGCTCGATGGGAGCGTGCGCAGGCGGTAGACAGGCGCCCCGGCGGTGCCTGCCTCTCCGGGAGTCGGACCGGAGAAACACAGGACCGCGATGACATGCGCGCGGACCGGCGGCGCTGCTGCGGCGAAACGACAGGCGCCCCGATACCGACGAAACGCATGACCAGCCGTGCTAGCGAAGGACCCGAACGCGCTTCCGGAATGTTTGCAACCCCGTAAGCTGCCGACAGACGGGAGAAGACGTTGACCGGCCAAGACGTGGAGAAGCTTGCCGACCCCGGTGGCGAAAGCACCGGCACGCCGGCCGAAGGCAGCATGGATGTCGGGGCGCGGGAGCCGATCGAGACCTCCGGCATACATCACTGGCAGGAAGCGACCATCACCGAACCGGGTCTCGATGCCCGCGGCAACGTCTTCTTCGCCGCGATCGAGATGACGCGGATGCCGATGGTCATCACCGACCCGCATCAGGACGACAACCCCATCGTCTTCGCCAACAACGCCTTCCTCGATCTGACGCTGTACGAAAAGGAAGAAGTGGTCGGCCGCAACTGTCGCTTTCTGCAGGGCGCGCAGACCGACCGGGGCGAGGTGGCCAAGCTGCGGGAGGCCATCGAGGCCGAGGATTCGATCGCGCTCGAACTGCTCAACTACAAGCGGGACGGCACGCCTTTCTGGAACGCGGTATTCATCGGTCCCATCCACGACGCGTCGGGCAAGCTCCTTTACTTCTTCGCCAGCCAAATCGACGTGACCCGCCGCCGCGAGAGCGAGAAGACGCTGCTCCAGACGCAGAAGATGGAAGCCGTGGGTCAGTTGACCGCCGGGCTGGCGCATGATTTCAACAATCTGCTCCAGGTCGTGAACGGCAACCTCGAACTGGCCGCGGCGCGCGTTGAGGACGATCGGATCAGCCGCTATATCCAAAGCGCCCGCACGGCGGCCGAAAAGGGCGCCAAGCTGACGGGCCAGCTGCTCGCCTTCGCCCGCAAGTCGCGTCTCGATCCGCGACCGGTCGACGTGAATGCCACCATCCATGGCTTCTGCGACGTCCTCGAAAGTTCGCTCGGCAAGCAGACGGAGCTGCAGCTGACCCTGAGGCGTGGCCTGCCCCGGGCTGTATTGGATCCCGAGCAGTTCGAAATGGCGGTCCTGAACATCGCGATCAACGCGCGCGATGCAATGCCGAACGGCGGTCTGATCGAGATCGTGACCAGCAAGCTGCTGCTCGACGGGGACGCATCGTCACGCGAACTCTCGCCGGGGGAATATGTCGTCGTGGAGGTCCGCGACCAGGGCCAGGGCATGCCGCCCCATGTCGCGGAACGCGCCACCGAACCTTTCTTCACCACGAAGGGCCAGGGCAAGGGTACAGGCCTCGGCCTGGCCATGGCGTCCGGTTTCGTCCAGCAGTCGCGGGGCCGGCTGGAGATCGACAGCAAGGCCGGCCAAGGCACGACGGTCCGCCTGCTGTTTCCCTCGGCGACCGATGGAGACCCCGACAAGCCCGTCGCCTCCCTCCCGCCGGTCTCCGCTCAGGCGGACGGCGATCGAGCCGGTGCGCATATCCTCGTCGTGGAAGACAGCACCGAAGTGCTAGCGCTGGCGCGGGAAATATTGGAGGGGGTCGGCTATCGCGTATCGACCGCCGAGACCGGAGAGGCGGCGCTCGAACTCTTCGAATCGCTGCCGGCGCGGGCGCTGGACCTTCTGTTCACCGATCTGATCATGCCGGGCGGTATCAATGGCATCGTCCTTGCCGGAGAGATCGCCCGACGTGCGCCCGATCTGCCCGTCCTGATGACGACAGGCTATAACGAGGAACTGGTGGCCGAAGGCCCGATGCGCGCCGGTCTGGATGTCCTCGGCAAGCCCTATCGGCGAAGCGACCTGCTCGATCGCGTCAGGCAGGCGCTCAATCGCGGCATCCTCGCCCGCGACGACTGACAGGTGTCTTCGCGCACCGATCATGGCCTCATCACGGGCCTGCCCCGCCCACGGTACAGGGTACACGCATGACCAGCACGAACCGTCCCTTGCGTCTCGGCTTTCCCGTCAAGGTAATGGGAAGACCGGACCTGAAAAGCCAGGACAGCCGGCGGTGGCAGAAGAACCCGCACCTGAAATGCTCGCTCGAACTTCTCGATAGCGTGCTCGACTACCTCAAGTCCGAGAAGCTCGACATGTACCGGATGTCGTCCGACATCGCGCCCTACGCCACGCATCCGGACATGCCGCAGTTCCATTCGATGGTGGCGGACAGCGACGCCGAACTTCGCGCCTTCGGAGCAAAGGCGAGGCAGTACGACATCCGCCTATCGTTTCATCCGTCGCAATATGTGCTGCTCAATGCGCCCAATCCGGCGCTGACAAAGAAGAGCATCTGGGACCTGTCGAGCCAGGCCGAGATGCTGGACCGCATGGGCCTGGACGACGAAGCCGTGGTCGTCACGCACGTCGGCGGTGTCTACGACGATCACGCGGCAAGCCGCGCGCGCTGGATCGAAGGTTGGGAACAATGCCCCGAGCACGTCAAGCGGCGACTCGTCCTCGAAAACGACGACACGCGTTTCTCGGCGGCCGACGTGCTGTGGATTCACGAGCGCACCGGCGTCCGGCTCATCTTCGACTATCAGCATATGTGGTGCCTCAACCCCGAGCGGCTCGACATGCGCGAAACGCTGGAGCGCTTCCTGGCGACTTGGCCCGACGGCGTACGTCCCAAGATCCATTTCTCGTCGCCACGCACCGAATTACGAGAGATCAAACAGAAGATCACGCCGAAGGCCCGCGCCGCGGCGAAATCCGGAACCGCCAAGACCCGAAAGGGCGAGCTGCTGAAGGCGCCGGTGAAGGCCGCCGCACGTGTGAAGACGGTGCTGCGACCGCCGATCTGGACGGGCCATGCCGACTTTACCAATCCTTTCGAGTTCGCCACCTTCATGCGCATGGCGGAGGGACTGGTTTTCGACGTGATGATGGAGGGCAAGTCCAAGGATCTCAGCCTGCTGCGCCTGCGCCCGGATCTGCTGCGTTTCGCCCCCGATGTAGCGGCACGGTTCGGGATCACGGACGAGGATGCCGCTGCCTTCGCCGCCGACGAGGCCAGGCTGGACCATGGCGTCGATGCCGAGGCGGAAGCGGACGTCGACGAAGGTGCGCTTGCCGGAACAGCATAGCACCGCCGGTCGATGCCTGACGATCGCGGCCATATCTCACGGTGCGGCGGCGCGAGGGCTGGCGCCCCCGGACGATGCGCCCCCGCAGAACGAACGCTTTCCACAACAGGGCCCAAAGCCTCCGCGCCTGCCGGCAGACGAACCGGCATAAGAACGGACGACGCCAAGGCTCCGCTTGCCGAGAGTGATTGCGTTTTTAAACAGCATCTTACGTCTAGCGGCCCGCGATCATTCGCGTAAGGTGGCCTGACCTTTGGATGGAGAGATGGCTTGATGTTGAAGCAACTGACGTTCGTTGCCCTGCTCGGGGCCTCGTCGCTCAGCATGTCTGCCACCGGGCAGGTGACCCGCGCGACGGCTGCCGAGCGTCAGGATAGCACGCAGCCCGAACGCTATGGAAGCTGGGGCTTCGACACCAGCGGCATGGATCGCAGCGTCAAGCCCGGTGACGATTGGTTCCGTTTCGTCAACGGCGCCTGGGCGGCACGCACGCAGATTCCCGCCGACCGGTCCTCCTACGGTGCATTCGCCGTGTTGCGGGACATCTCCGAACAGCGGCTGCGAAGCCTGATTTCCGGCTATGGGGCCGCCGATACGGCGCATCCCGATCGCATGAAGGCCGCGATCCTCTACGCCGATTATATGGACGCGGCGACGGCGGATCGCCTGGACGCCGCGCCGTTGGTCCAGCGTCTCGCCCCGGTCAAGGCCGCCGCATCGAAGGCCGACATCGCGGGGCTGATGGGCCGATCGCTGGGCGGATTCGGGGCGAGCTTCTTCGCGCCCGGCATCAATGACGATGCAAAGCAGCCCGATATCTACGCGCTCTACCTGCGCCAGTCCGGCCTCGGGCTGGGGGACCGTGACCTCTACCTCGACCCCAAGTTCGCGCCACAGGTCGCACGATACCGGCAATATGTCGCGGAGATGCTGACCTTCGCCGGTTGGCCCGACCCGGCGGCGTCGGCAGATGCGGTCGTGGCGATGGAGACCCGGCTCGCGTCGGCGCACTGGACGCGGGCGCAGAGCCGCGACCGCGACAAGACCTATAATCCGATGACGCTGGCGCAGCTGACGGCACAGGCGCCGGGCTTCGCATGGCCGACCTTCTTCAAGGCTGCGGGTATCGATTCCGCTGACCGAGTCATCGTCGCGCAGAACACCGCCTTCCCCGGTATCGCCAAGGTGTTCACCGACACGGATTTGTCGACGCTCAAGGCGTGGGAAGCATTTCGCATCGCGGACGATATGGCGCCGCTATTGTCGAAGCGCTTCGTCGACGCGCATTTCGATTTCCGCTCCAAGTTCCTGAACGGCCAGCCGCAGCAGCGCGAACGCTGGAAGCGTGCCGTCGCCTTCACCGAGAACGGCATCGGCGAGGGGATCGGCCGCGATTATGTCGCGCTCTATTTCCCGCCCGAATCCAAGGCGAAGATGGATCGGCTCGTCGGCAATCTGCGCGTGGCGCTGGCCGGCCGGATTCGCAATCTGACCTGGATGGGCACGGCGACCAAGGCGCAGGCACTCGACAAGCTGCAGGGGTTCAACGTCAAGATCGGCTATCCCGACAAATGGCGCGATTACACCGCGCTGCAGGTCAGGCCCCACGATCTCGTCGGCAATGCCGAGGCGGCGCAGCGGTTCGAATGGGACTATCGGCGTCGCCGCATCGGCAATCCGGTCGATAAGGCGGAATGGGGCATGACGCCGCAGACGGTCAACGCCTATTACAACTCGGTCAAGAACGAGATCGTCTTCCCGGCCGCGATCCTTCAGCCGCCCTTCTTCGATCCGAAGGCCGATGATGCCGTGAACTACGGCGGCATCGGCGGCGTCATCGGCCACGAGATCAGCCACGGCTTCGACGACCAGGGTCGCAAGTCGGACGGACATGGCGTGCTACGCGACTGGTGGACCGCAGAGGATGCGACCAAATTCGAGGCGCAGGCCAGCCGCCTCGGTGGCCAATACGAGGCCTATAGCTTCGATGGGCTGCCCGGCATCCACATCAACGGCCGCGCCTCGATGGGTGAGAATATCGGCGATCTGGGCGGCGTGCTGATCGCGCTCGACGCCTACCACAATTCGCTCGGCGGCAAGCCCGCGCCCGTCATCGACGGGTTCACCGGCGACCAGCGGTTCTTCCTCGGCTGGGGGCAGGTGTGGCGGACGCTGTTCCGCAACGAAGCGCTTCGCCAGCAACTCGTCAGCGATCCGCACTCGCCGGGTCAGATCCGCGCGGTCAATCCGCTGCGCAACGTCGATGCGTGGTATGCGGCCTGGAACATCGACCCCAGCCAGAAACAGTATCTCGCACCCGAGGATCGGGTCCGGATCTGGTAAGCTATCGCGCGACAGTTCGGGCAAATGCCCGGGCTATCGCTGGCGATCACGCTCCTCGATCCCCGCGACGACGCGCGGGGTGACGGGGGTGGGCTAATGGGCGATCCAGCAAGGCTGGATCGCGGCGGTCCCGGCCCTCGCCCCGCCGGACGCCCATTCAGGTTCTGCCGCGTGGGGGTGACGGCCTGCACCGATTCCACGCAGTTGGATTAAACCTTAAGCCGTTATGCGCGCGACCGCGGCGGCATGGTCGGCGACCAGCCGTACGGTCGTGTCCCCGGTGAAGATGCCGTACCACCCCTGCGGCTCGTGCGGGGGATCGCCCATGTACTGGAGGTCGCCGGACCGGAAGCGGAAGTCGGGATGCTGGGCGCGCGCCTCGCCGTTCCAGGCCCAGAAGTTGGTGCCGGCGATGGGACCGCCAGAGGCCATGTCCTGCTCTACGGCGGCGTAGATCAGGCCGTAGAAGCGGTCCTTGTAACGCGTCGACACGGCGGGATCGTCGCTGCCGCCGTCGCGGGGATATCCGAATTCCTCGATGATGAGCGGTTTGTTCAGCGTCCGCGCAAAGCCGACGTGACGGGCGATATAGTCGTGGGTCAGCGCCTCGCCATTCGCGAAGGTATTCGCCAGATCGGCCTGACGCACCCAATCCCAGTTGTTGGGCCAGATGTGCGCGGTCAGATAGTCGATCTCCGCGATCCCATGTTCGCCGAGCACGATATCGGCACGTTCGAGGCATCCCTTCAGCCCCTCCGACCCGGTGCAGACGAGGTGGTTGCGATCGAGCGACTTGATCTGTCGGGCCGTGCCCTGCACCCAGGCATAGAAGGCCGGCAGATCGGCGTGAGCCACGTCGCCCGCCGGACGCGGCTCGTTGGCGAGCTGCCAGGCCATGATCGTCGGATCATCGGCATAGGCCTGTCCCGTCACGCCATTGGTGCGGCCGACCAATGCGCGCACCCAGTCATGGTAGAGGCCGACCGCGCGATCACTGGCATAGAACTGCGCATTGAAGTTCGCGAATGCCGGCCATGGATGCGCCGGATCGTTGTTGTTGATGAAATTGCCGCCGTTTACGTATGATAGATAGGTCATCATGCCGCCGGACCATTCCCAGAAATTGGTCAGATAGAGCACGGCGCGCATGTCGCGATTCGCCATCTCGGCAAGTGCGAAATCGAGTCCGCCGAGCAACGTCTGGTTCCAGTTCGATCCCGGCCCGCGGAACCCCGGCGTTATCGCGTTGCGCAGCGGACCTTCCTCGGCCGAAGCGAGGATGCGCAGGTTCGTGACCCCCATGGCCTTCAGCGCATCGAGCTCGCGCACCAGGCGCGCGCGATTGCCATAGGCGGCGTCCGCGCCGAGATAGGCGGCATACCAGATGTTCGCCCCCGCGAAGCGATAGCGGCGCCCGCCCGCCATCAAGCGCATGCCGTCGCGGCGCACGAAATCACGCCTTGCCCGCCCCGCGCCGCCTGCACCCATCGTGGTGCAGCCGGCCAGCAGCGCCGCGCTGCCCAGCACCGCACGGCGGTCGATCGTCGCGTCCATCGTCATCCTTTCCCTGCTGCTTGGCGACGCGCGGCGACCTCGTCGAGCGTCAGGTAGCGTTCCGCGTTATAGGCCGCGCGCAGGCCGGCGGCGGTATTCTGGTCGGGCGCCTTCAGCCAGCGTGTGTGCCAGGTCATGAACCATAGCCAGTCGGCGTCTGGCCCCAGGGTTGCGGGATCGGGGATCGGGCCGTTCTCGTGCAGGCAGATCGGCAGCGTGTCGCCCACGATGCGCTTCACCGCGGCGAACATCGGTGCAAGATTGTCGTGATCGTCGACATAGATGTCCGCCCCCGCGACATCGACCATTGTCCGGCCGGGAAAGTATCGCGGATCGACGTTCTGCCCCGCCCAACCGAGCACCCAGATCAGGTGATCGAGCCGATGGTGCGTACGATAACGGTCGTACATCGTCCGCCACAGCGCGCGGAACGCGTCGGGTCCGTGCTTGCCCCACCAGAACCAGTCGCCGCTGAATTCGTGAAACGGACGCCACAGCACGGGAACGCCGCGGTCGCGGAGCCACGCCAGCTCCCCCGCCACCGCGTCCATCTGCGCGATCATCAGCCGGTGCTGCGCCGTGCCGGGCTTCAGCGCGGCGGCGACATCGAAGTCGCGCTTCGCATTCTCATAGCCCGTACCGATGTCCGGCGCGCCCCAGTGCCAGCAGAGCGTGACGACGCCACCGCGGCGATGCCAATCGAGGGCACGCTCGCGGACTCCCTTCCAGTCGGCGGGATCGATATAGTCCAGGCCCAGCAGCGCCGGCAGACGTCCCGTGGTCTGCTCTATATAGGCCAGTTCATCGCGCGACCCGCCGGGGCTTTCCTGCTGTCCGGTCAGCGTGCGCCGTCCGTAGAGCGACCACAACCAGGCATAGAGGGCCCGCGCCGGCCCGGCGGCGGCCGGATTGGACAGGCGCGGCGCGACAGCGGCTTCGAGCGCTCGCGGCAACAGCGCGCAGGCGGCGCCGCCGCCGATCGCGTGGCGCCGCGTCAGATCCGGCATCGACATCGCCCCAGCCCCTTCCCGTCGCCTATCGCGTGCCGCAGCTGACCGGCCCCGGAGGCGCACTCGCCACGCGCACCGATGATATGTCGAGGCCAAGCCGCCCGCTGGTGGCGACGATCCACGGTCTGGTCACCTGCCCCATGGCCACGCCGGCATCGGCGAAACAATGCAGCGGCACCGCCAATTGCCGCCACGCGCCGAGTTCGCCCCTGAGCGCCCCGGTGATCGGAACGGACGCAGGCTTGCCGCCTTCCATGCCCAGCGTCACCTCCGCCGTCGGCGCCTGCGTGACGCGATAGTCGAGTAGGAGGCTGAGCTGCCCGTTCGATTCCCGCGTCAGGTCGATCCCGCGCGACTCCTCGATCATCACGCGCGCATCACCGCCGCCCGCGAAAGCGAAGCGCAGGCTGTCTTCCTGCGCATTGCGGTCGACGCGGGTCTGCCGCACCGGTCCCGCCGTCGCAAGCCGGGCGCCAGCGACGACCCGCCCGCGAACGAACAGCGCGTTCTGGTCGACCACGCCGCCCGCCGGCCGCGTCTCGCTGAGCACAGGCAGCTGCGCACCCTTGGCGTAGGTCAGGCCGTAACCGATGGGAAACAGCGGGTCGTAGCCTGGGCCCCGCCGGTTGAGCACATATTGGTCCAGCCGCTTCGGCCACGAGTAGCTCAGCGTACCATGGAAGTCATAGCGCGGCTTGCCGTCCGGGCGGGCGATCAGCACGTCGGCGATGCCGCCGCCCTCGGTGCCCGGCAGAAAGGCAGCGACGAACGCATCGGCGGCGTTGATCTCCGCGTTCACCCACAGGGGGCGGCCGGACAGGAACACCGCCACGACGGGGATTCCGGCCGCCTTCAGCCGCTTGAGCAGCGCGAGGTCGGATTTGTCTTCGGGGCTATATTCCAACGTCGGCCGGTCGCCGGTGAATTCGGCATACGGCGTCTCGCCGAACACGACGATCGCGGCATCGGGGCGTGTCGCATAGCGGCCGTCGGCCGCGAGCGTCGCCTTGCCCCCGCCGGCGCGCAACGCGGCGTCGATCCCCGACCAGATCGACTGGCCGTTGGGGAAATTGGCGTTGGTGACACCGGTGCCCTGCCAGGTGATCGACCAGCCCCCCGATTGCTGCCCGATATCGTCGGCGCCGCGCCCCGCGACGAGGATGTTCGCCCCCGGCTTCAGCGGGAGGACGCTGCCGTTGTTCTTGAGCAGCACGAGCGACTCGCGCACCGCCTGGCGGGCTATCGCGCGATGGTCCGGCGCGCCGAGCAACTCGAACCGCCCCGAATAGGGGCGCGACGACGGCCGTCCTGCCTCGAACGTCCCGGCCAGCAGCTTGACGCGCAGGATGCGCCGAACCGCATCGTCGAGCCGTGCCGCGGGGATCGTGCCGTCCCGTGCCTCGCGCAGGGTGTTGGCGTAGAGCTCTTTCCACTTGGCGCCCGAATACATGAACATGTCGAGGCCCGCGTTGATCGCGGCGGCACAATCCTCGTTGGTGCAGCCCGGAACCTGGCCATGCGCGTTCCAGTCGCCGATCGCGAACCCGTCGAAGCCCATCCGCTGCTTGAGCACGCCGGTCAGCAGGCTCGCATTGCCCGTCATCTTCGTCCCGTTCCAGCTCGAGAAGCTGGGCATGACGGTGAGCACACCGGCGACGAGACCGCTGCGATAGCCGGCGGCATGGACGTCGCGCAGCACCTCTTCGGATACGCGCGTGTCGCCCTGATCGCGCCCGCCCGTGCCGCCGTCGCCGAGGAAATGCTTGATCGAGGAGATGACGTGGCCGGGCCGCATGAAGTCGCCGCCCACGGTGCCCTGGATTCCCTCCACCATCTTGCCGGCATAGGCCTCGACGATGGCGGGATCTTCCGAATAGCTTTCGTAGGTGCGGCCCCAGCGGTCGTCCTGCACGACGGCCACCGTCGGCGCGAAACTCCAGTCGATACCCGTTGCCGCCGTCTCCGCCGCCGTCGCCGCGCCGATCTTGCGGATCAGTTCCGGATCGCGTGCCGCTCCGAGGCCGATGTTGTGCGGAAACAGCGTCGCACCGACGATGTTGTTAGCGCCGTGTACCGCATCCGTGCCCCAGATCACCGGAACGACGGGCCGTCCGTCGCTCCGCTTCACCGATGCGTCCCAATAAGCGTCGAACAGCTTGAGCCATTCCGGGGCCGGCGCGAATTCGTCGTTGTTCGGTGCGGAATTGCCACCGTTGAGGATCGAGCCGAGCTTGTACGTCTCAAGGTCCTTCGGGGTGATGGAGGCGATGTCGACCTGGATCAGCTGGCCGACCTTGTCCTCGATGCTCATCCGGGACAGCAGCGCATCGATCCGTGCCTCGATCTTCGGATCACGTTGGCGCCTGAGCTGCAGCTTGGGCCACAGGTCGGGATGCGCCAGCGCGGACGAGGCCGCGGACGCACGCGCGTCGCTCCCCTTGGGCGCCTGCTGGCCAGCGGCCCCCGTCGCGAGCACGGTCGCGACGGCCAGCGCCGCCAGCCCGTTCGACATCCCCATCCCTACTCTCCCTTGCGGATTTGCGTCTTGTCTGCCGAGCGCGACGGGCGGCTGTCAAGAAAACGTATTTCGAATTTAGGTTTTCGAAAATCCTGTGCTGGCTCGCACTTCAACGAGCGTAAGACGCCCGAGCTTCAAAGATAAGAAGCTGAGAAGAATGGCATTATTTTGGCAGTTGACCAATCCGCTAAGGGTCCGGCAGTTTCTCCGCTCAGAGGGGAACATGATCGTTGCTGCCGCCGGATTGTAGTAGCCGCGGGGGGCCGGAAACCGGGAGGAAGGGGTTACGGAAACGTTGTTAGCCAAGGCCGAGGCGCTGTCGGAGGGGCCAGCCATCGGCGACGGTCGCGACGCTCGCCTATCGCGATCCCTGTCAGGGACAAATCTCGCGCGGGCCGGCGACTATAACATGCGCGCCGTGCTGCAGGCGATCCGCCTGTCGCCAGGGACGACGCGCGTCGATATCGCACGTCAGACGGGGCTGACCGCGGCAACGATCGCAAACATCACCGGACGACTGTCGGAGATCGGGCTGGTGCGCGTGATCGGCCGCAAGCTCGGCGGGCGCGGCCAGCCCGCCTTGCAGCTGACCGTGGATCCCGAGGGCGCCTTTGCGATCGGCATCAATATCGATCGTGACCACCTGTCACTGGTCACGCTTGATCTGGCTGGCGCGGTACGAAGCAGCGTGACGCGCGAGATCGCTTTCGCCCTGCCCGAGGATGTGCTGCGCTTCGTCGCGGATGAACTCGATGCCGCTATCGTCGCCGGGGGACTCGACCGCGAGCGCATCCTCGGCGTCGGCATTGCGCTTCCGGACGAACTCGGCAGCATCGCCATCCCGGGCAGGCCCGCGGGCTATCACATATGGTCGAAAACCGATATCGCGCATCTTCTCACCGACCTGCTCCCTTGGCCGATCCACTGCGACAACGACGCGGCGGCGGCCGCGCTTGGCGAGGCGGAATATGGCACCGGCTTCGACAACCCGAGTTTCTTCTACCTGTTGATCAGTGCGGGGCTAGGCGGCGGGTTGGTGATCGACCGGCGCTATCATCGCGGTGCCACGAACCGGTCCGGCGAGATCGGGCTGATGCCGGACCCGGGCGCCGGCCGCCCCGGCGCGTGCATCCAGGATACCGTTTCGGTTTCGGCGTTGCTCGACCGGCTCGCAAGCGGGGGACATCCTGTGGCGGGGGCCGAGGCGCTGGCCGACCTGAGCGAGGCCGCCGCGCCGATTATTGACGACTGGCTTGCCGCGTCGGTGCGTGCGTTGACGGCGCCGCTGATTGCGGTGACCTGCCTGCTCGATCCTAATGCAGTGCTGATCGGCGGTCGCCTGCCGATGCCGCTGATCGAGCGGCTGGCGGCCGAATTGACGACGGCGTTCGCGACGATGGAACTGACGGCGCGTCCGACGATCATGCCCACCGCCATGGCGCGCGACGCCCCCGCGATTGGCGCCGCCATCCTGCCGTTCCTCGATCGACTGCTCCCCTCGGATGCTATCCTTATTCAGGCCGGCCGCTAGCGTTTGACCCGGCAAAGTCGCCTGGCGTGTGCCCCCGCCCATCCGTCGATCGGAAAGCGGCCAACCCTCCCGCCATGGAGCCGGAACGCCGCATCGCCGACGCGAACGACCGGGGCCGCAGCGCCGCCGGTCTGATCCGTTCGAGCACGACCGTCGGGGTCGGCGGCGGGCCTTGGCGCACGATCCGGCACGGCCGCATCGGGACCGCCCTGACCGGCTTGCCGCAGGTCAGCTACCCCCGAGCATGCGACGCAGGAAGCCGCGCACCCGCGCGTCGCGTTCCGGGCTCGGCGGCCCCAGAACGCTGCGCGCGGGTGGCGGAAGATGGTCCGCCGCGCTCCGCGCGCCCTCGCCGAAGACATAATGATCGAACCAGGCGCGAAACGCGGCGCGCTCGCTCGCGGGGCGATCACGGATGGCGAGGATCCCGTGGACCAAAGCCGCGAACGGCGCATCCGACGTACCGACCGTCCACCAGTAATTGACGAGCACGTTGAGCGGGCCGGTGGCACGGATTTCGTGCCACCACATCGCCGGGATGAAGATCGCGTCGCCAGGCGACAGCTCGGCGACCTGCGCGGCCTCCTGCGCCACCCGGAACAGCGGATAGCGGGCATGATCGGGCTGCTCCAGATCGACCATGCTGGTCGGCTGGCCCGCCATCGTCGCGTCGAAGGGCCCGATATACAGGTTGCCGACTTGATCGGGCGGGAAGAGAACGACCCGGCGCCGCCCCGCAACCACGGCGGCGACATTGTCGGACATGTCGAAATGGGCCGAGACGCGGCTGCCGTTGCCGATCCACAGACGTGCCGTCGCCTCGGCGGCGGGCGACGGCAGCGGCAGGCGATGGTCGCGGGTCCAGCCGGGAAAATGCTCGTCCGCCGCATTCGCGCCGGCATAGAGCGCCGGCGGTGTCGGATCGGTCGCCGTCGCCAGCAGCGCATCGAGCAGCGCGGGCAACAACACCTGCCCCCGCTCGAAATTGTAACCCGCCATGTCGTCGCGGTAGAAGAACCGTCCGCCGATCGCCGGTGACCCCGCGAACAGACCGAGCGGCCGGCCGCCATCGTAACCGCGCAGCAGCCCGGCCAGCGCGTCGCTACCCGCCTTCGCCGCGGAGACGGCGGCCCAGTCGGCGACCAGCCCCCGCATCACCACCGGCCGCGCCTCTGCGATCAATGCGTCGAAATCACCGGCGGCGAGCGGCGACGCCACCTCGCGCAGCTTCGGCGCAACCGCGATCCAATCGTCAACCACTTACGAACTCGCGATAATTTCCGCCTCCCGAAGCCTGGCAGCGGCAACCGCAAAAGCAAATCATTTTGTTTACGATTGTCCGCCCTCGGTCCGCCGCTTAGGCTCCAACGGAGGCGAAGACCGGAGGTGGCGACGATGGATATCCGAACAGGCCGGCGCATGCTGATGCTTGCGATCAGCCTCGCCGCGACCGGCGCGGACGATCGTCCCGATCTGCCGCCCGGCATAACGGCCGTGGCCGCCGGCCTGCCGGCGGGACGACCGCTATCGCTCCGGGTCGGAGGCCGCGTCGTGGCGGAGGGGGCGGGCTTTCGCCGCCAATGGCCGGGCAGCTATGCGGAGGCGCGCTTCCACGGTCCGGCCGTATCGCTAGCGGTCGGGCCAGGCGACGTCTCGCTGCGCGTCACCATCGACGGGAACCCTCCGCTGGCATTGGTCCGCCCCGCACCAGGCCTCTATCGCATCGCTACTCCGGGCGAGCGCGACCACGACATCCGGATCCAGGTCGTCAGCGAAAGCCAGGCCGGCGCGACCAGCATCGCCGGCCTCTATGCGCCGGTCGGCACGACGCCGCTCGCACCCCCGCCGCCGCGCACGCGGCAGATCGAGTTCATCGGCGACTCGCACACCGTCGGCTATGGCAACACCTCGGCCCGGAACGATTGCACGCAGGATCAGGTCTGGGCGACCACCGACACCGCGCAGGGGCCCGCAGGCACGCTGGCCGCTCATTATGGTGCGGATTATCAGGTCGACGCGATCTCCGGCCGCGGCATCGTGCGCAATTACGATGGTTTCGCCGCGCCGACGGTGCCGCAGGCCTATCCCTTCGCCTTGCTGGACGGCAAGACCCCGGACCGCACCGCCGGCTGGCGGCCGCAGCTGGTCGTGATCGGGCTCGGCACCAACGATTTCTCCACCAAGCTGAAGCCGGGCGAGCGCTGGACGACCCGCGAGGCGCTCCACGCCGACTATGAGCGCAGCTATGTCGGCTTCGTCCAGCAGCTGCGCCGCCGATATCCGGGTGCGTTCGTGCTGTTGTGGGCGACCGACCTCGCCGATGGCGAGATCGCGCGGGAGGCGGAACGGGTCGCCGCCGCGCTTCGACGCGACGGCGATCGCCGCGTCGCCTTCGTGCCGGTCGCCGGCCTCCGCTTCGCCGGCTGTCACAGCCACCCCGATGTCGCCGACGATCGTGCCATCGCCGCCGCGCTGGGCAAGGTGATCGACGCGCAACCCGACGTCTGGCCTATTCGTCGGTGATCGCGCTGCCGCTCGCGCCGGCCGCGGCACAGAACGACGTCGTCCGGCGTCACGGTCTCGGGCGAGCGCGTTGCACCGGCGTGCGTTTGCCATGGAGTTCACATGCGTGGCAGCGGTGCCGCCCCCGCCCACCCGGATCGCCCCTCAGGCCCGCGCCTCCCTGTCGGACCCGCTCGGCGATCCGATCTAGAGGGAATCAGGCACGGGCGGCCCGTCGCGCCGGATCCGCCGAACCCCGAGCGGATCATTCCCACTCGATCGTGCCGGGCGGCTTGCTCGTGTAATCGTAGACGACGCGGTTGACGCCCTTCACCTCGTTGACGATCCGCGTCGCGACACGCGGCAGGAAGTCGCTCGGAAAGTCGAACACGTCCGCCGTCATGCCGTCGGTCGAGGTGACCGCGCGCAGCGCCAGGACGCTGTCATAGGTCCGTCCGTCCCCCATTACGCCGACGGTCCGCACCGGCAGCAACACCGCGAAGGCCTGCCAGATCGCGTCGTAGAGACCCGCCGCACGGATTTCCTCGAGATAGATGGCGTCCGCCTTGCGCAGGATATCGCACCGCTCGCGCGTCACCTCGCCCGGGATGCGGATCGCGAGGCCCGGTCCGGGGAACGGATGGCGGCCGACGAACACGTCCGGCAGTCCCAGTTCGCGGCCGAGCACCCGCACCTCGTCCTTGAACAATTCGCGCAAGGGCTCGACGAGCTTCATGTTCATCCGCTCTGGCAGGCCGCCGACATTGTGGTGACTCTTGATCGTCACCGACGGACCGCCGGTGAAGCTGACGCTTTCGATCACGTCCGGATAGAGCGTGCCCTGCGCCAGGAGCTCCGCCCCGCCGATTTTCTTCGCCTCCGCCTCGAACACGTCGATGAAGGTCTTGCCGATGAACTTGCGCTTGGCCTCCGGATCGGTGACGCCGGCGAGACCGTCCATGAACAGGTCCTGCGCCTGCACGTGGACGAGCGGGATGTTGTAATGGCCGCGGAAGAGGCTGACGACCTGTTCGGCCTCTCCGGCGCGCAGGATGCCGCCGTCGACGAAGACGCAGGTCAGCTGGTCGCCGATCGCCTCGTGGATCAGCAGCGCGGCGACCGACGAATCGACGCCGCCGGACAGGCCGCAGATCACCTTGCCACTGCCGACCTGCTCGCGGATCTCGGCGATCTTGGCGCTGCGGAATTCCGCCATCGTCCAATCGCCTTTCAGGCCGCAGACGTGGCGCGCGAAATTGGCGATCAGCTTGCCGCCGTCCGGGGTGTGGACGACCTCCGGATGGAACTGGACACCATAGAAGCGCCGCGCCTCGTCCGCGACGACGGCGAAGGGCGCGCCTTCGGACACGGCGACCGGAGCAAAGCCGGGCGCGAGCGAGTCGACCTTGTCACCGTGGCTCATCCAAACCTGATGGCGCTCGCCCTCGGCCCACAGGCCGTCGAACAGCGCACAGGCCGCCGTCACGTCGACGAACGCCTTGCCGAATTCGCCACCGTCGCCCGAAACGACGACGTTGCCGCCCAGCTGCGCACTCATCACCTGCTGGCCGTAGCAGATGCCGAGGATGGGAATGCCCGCCTCGAAGAAGCGCTGCGGCGCGCGCGGGCTGTTCTCCGTGGTCACCGAAGCCGGGCCGCCCGACAGGATGATGCCCGCGGGCCGGATACGCTCGAAGGCCGCATCCGCCGACTGGAAGGGGGCGATCTCCGAATAGACGCCCGCCTCGCGCACCCGGCGCGCGATGAGCTGCGTGACCTGGCTGCCGAAATCGATGATGAGGATGCTGTCGCTGTGCTGCATGGCGCAGGCCTTAGCGGGCGAGCCCGTCAAGGCCAAGCCCGACCGGATCGAGCCCGAGGCGCCACTATTGCATGCCCGGTGGCAGCTTCAGGATGAACGGCACGGTCGCAGGGGGCGGCAGATCGCCCGCCGTGACCGGCGTCTCCGGATCGTCGCCCGCCACCGTCGGACCGGAATGGCGCGATCGCGTCAGCGGAACCTCGCTCGCATCCGTTCTCGCCAGATCGAGGAAACGTGGATCCCGCCGGAGTTCGGGGGCGGAAGCTTCCTCTTCCTCCTTCAGGCCGGAGAGTTGCATGGCGAGCCCCGCCGCAACTGCGCCACCCAGCCGAGCCGGGGTGACTTTCGCCTGGTCGCGCGCCCATTTCAATTGCTCCGACGTCGGCGTCGAAATGGCCGTACGCTGCGGCCCCTGCCCGGTGCATGCCGTCAGGCTCAATGCCACACCCGTCGTCACCACCCGTCGCCGCATCGTCCGCCCCCTACCCGCCATCCCGGTCATTAGAAAGGTTCAGACCTGACCGACCGATGAACACAACGAAAAGGGCGCGCCGTTGCCGACGCGCCCCTTCAATGGCGGATGCTCCGGGAGGATGCCGGTCAGGCGGCCTCGTCGAAGTCCTCGTCGTTCATCACCGGGCCCGAATCCTGGCCCTTGGCGGAGACGTCGCGATCGACGAATTCGATGATCGCCATCGGCGAGGCATCGCTGGCGCGGATGCCGGCCTTGATGATGCGGGTGTAGCCGCCGTTGCGATCCGCGTAGCGGGTCGCGAGAACGTCAAACAGCTTCACCAGCTGCGCGTCGTCGAGCAGGCGGGCGTGCGCGAGACGACGGTTCGACAGACCGCCCTTCTTCGCCAGCGTGACCAGCTTCTCGACGTAGGGGCGCAGTTCCTTCGCCTTGGCGACGGTGGTGGTGATCTGCTCATGCTTGATGAGCGCGGCCGACATGTTGCGGAACAGCGCAATACGATGGGCCGAGGTACGCTGCAGCTTACGGCCGCCGACGCGATGACGCATGATTCTTTTCCTTCGTTCGTTAAGGGGCCGTGTTACGGAACCCCAGACCAGGCGGTGTTATAGAAAGGTCACCGCCCATTACCTTTTAGAAAGTCCCAAAAGTCGCACACTTTCGCATGCGCTTTCGGTGGCCGGGTGGCGGTGCGGCGGAGCCGCACCGGTCACGCCGAACGGGATCGGGTTGCGACCGCGTCGCTCCCCGACCCGTCGGCCGGGCCTGGCCCCGTCTCCGGCGCAAGCAAGCTTGCGCCGGTGCAGGCTCAGCCCATGATTTCCTGCTCGAGCTTCTTGGCCATTTCCTCGATATTCTCGGGCGGCCAGCCCGGGATTTCCATACCGAGGCGCAGGCCCATGGACGAGAGTACTTCCTTGATCTCGTTCAGCGACTTGCGACCGAAGTTCGGCGTACGCAGCATCTCGGCCTCGGTCTTGCCGACCAGATCGCCGATATAGATGATGTTGTCGTTCTTCAGACAGTTGGCCGAACGCACCGACAGTTCGAGCTCGTCGACCTTCTTGAGCAGGTAACGGTTGATCTGCTGCGTGTCGCCCGCGACCTCGCCACCCGTCGCCGGGACGGCGGCCTGGCCGACCGGAGCCGACGAACGCGTGATCGCCGAATCGTCGAAGTGCACGAACAGCGCCAGCTGGTCCTGCAGGATGCGGCCGGCATAGGCCACCGCGTCCTCGGGCGTGACGGTGCCGTCGGTCTCGATCGTCAGCGTCAGCTTGTCGTAATCGAGGTCCTGACCGACGCGGGTCGGGTCGACCTTGTACGACACCTGGCGCACCGGCGAGTAGAGCGCATCGACCGGGATCAGACCGATCGGCGCATCGGCCGGACGGTTGGCGGTCGCCGGCACATAGCCCTTACCGATGTCGGCGGTCAGTTCCATGTTGAACGTCGCGCCTTCGTCGAGATGGCAGATCACCAGCTCGGGGTTCATCACCTCGATGTCGCCCGACACCGCGATGTCGCCCGCCTTCACCTCGGCCGGACCGGTGGCGGAAAGCTGGAGCCGCTTCGGGCCTTCGCCCTGCATGCGGATCGCGATCTGCTTGACGTTCAGTACGATGTCGGTGACGTCTTCGCGCACACCGGCCAGGCTGCTGAACTCGTGCAGCACGTTCTCGATCTTGATCGAGGTGACCGCCGCGCCTTGCAGCGACGACAGCAGCACGCGACGCAGCGCGTTGCCGAGCGTCAGGCCGAACCCGCGCTCCAGCGGCTCGGCGATGAAGGTCGCCTTGCGCTTGCCGTCGCCGGACTTCTTCTCAAGGCCGTTGGGCTTCTTCAGTTCCTGCCAGTTCTTTGCATTGACAGACAAGCTGTGTCCCCTGGAGTTGGGCCGACGGGGGAAACGCCGGCCTGGTAAAAACGCGCGGTGCCGCTCGTCAGCGGCCGCGCAGCATCAGACGCGACGACGCTTCGACGGACGGACGCCGTTGTGCGGGATCGACGTCACGTCGCGGATCGACGTGATCTGGAAGCCGACCGCCTGCAGCGCGCGCAGCGCCGACTCGCGGCCCGAACCCGGACCCTTCACCTCGACCTCGAGCGTGCGGACGCCGTGCTCGGCGGCCTTCTTGCCCGCGTCCTCGGCAGCGACCTGGGCCGCGTAAGGAGTCGACTTGCGGCTGCCCTTGAAGCCCATCATGCCGGCCGAAGACCAGCTGATCGCATTGCCCTGCGCATCGGTGATGGTGATCATGGTGTTGTTGAAGCTGGCGTTCACATGCGCGACGCCGGCGGTGATGTTCTTGCGCTCGCGACGGCGAAGGCGCTGCGGTTCACGTGCCATTGTTGGTAATCCTGACCAAAATCTCGTGGTACGGAGATCGGGAGGCGCTCAGCCTCTTGCCTGCCTCCGGCGGAGAAGAAGAAAAAACGATCCCCCGGGATCGTTTTTACTTCTTCTTGCCCGCGATCGGCTTCGCCTTGCCCTTGCGGGTGCGCGCGTTGGTGTGCGTACGCTGACCGCGGACCGGCAGGCCCTTGCGATGACGCAGGCCGCGATAGCAGGCGAGGTCCATCAGGCGCTTGATGTTCATCGCGGTCTCGCGACGAAGATCACCCTCCACCGTGTGGTCGGCGTCGATCGTCTCGCGGATCTGCAGCACTTCCTGGTCCGTCAGGTCCTGGATGCGACGCTCGGCGGCGATGTTCAGCTTACCGGTGATCTCCTTGGCCTTGGCCGGGCCAATGCCGTGGATGTACGTCAGCGCGATCACCACGCGCTTGTTGGTCGGGAGATTGACACCCGCGATACGTGCCATGAAACGTTTCTCCTAGCTCCACAGGGGCCGGCATGGCTAGCCACGACCCCCATCTCGTCGCATCTTCCGCACAGACACCGACCCCTTGTACGCATGAGCGCGGCGAGCGCAAACAAGCGCCGCCGGGAACCGGTGTTTCGGAAGCGATGGCTGTTAAGCGGCCGGTAACGTCATGTCAAGCGATCGGTTCCCATCGTCGACGCCGGCGGCGCGGACCCCTGACGGGCCGCCGCGCGCCGGCGCCCTCGCGCTATTGGCGATAGGCGACGAACTGCGTCTTCGTCCCCGCCTTTCGATCTTCGGTGACGACGGTCATGGTCTTGCCGTCCGGCGCCAGCGTCATCGTATAGACGGACACGACCTTGCCGCCGCGCAGGTCGGTTTCCTCGATCGTCCGGGCGCCGACACGGCGCACCTTGACGACGGTGCCGGCCGGATCGCCGACGATCGGCGCGGCAGGCCCACCAAATTTTGCGGTATAGGTCTCGCCGCTGGGCTGCGAGAAGGCGAGCGCGCCGCCCGCGTCCTTGAACGTCATGTACAGGCTCGAGTCGCTCACCTGCTTGATCTCGGCCCGCTGCCAGCTGCCCGATACGGCGTGCGCACCCGCCGGCACGGGGCCGATCCGCGTTTCGGTCGATGTGCCAGATTGTTCGATGCCCTTGGCATTGTCGGTCGACCGCCATGAGGTAGTGAGCGTCTTGCCGTCGGCGGACACGGTGTCGGTGCTGGTCGAGACGGTCTTGCCGCCGCGCGCATAGGTATAGGCGACGGTCAGCGGATCGACGATCCTGACCGTGAGGTGATCCCAATAATCGTGACCGGCGACCGCCTGCGCGCTCCCGTCCGCCGTGACGGCGATCGGCGGGGTACAGCTCGCGCAAGTGTAGCGCCCGTCCTTGATCGCGAAGATATCGGGCTTGGTCGGGAGCTTGGCGGACGCGACGTCGCCCTTCCAGGTGCCGGTGATCGATGGGGACGTCTGGGCGGCGACGGGTGCGGCCAGGGTGATCGCCACGATGGCGACCAGGCGATAGGCGGAGCTGGGCATCGAAGTTCCTTCGGGTCGAGAGGGAACGCGCTACTCGGTCCGAAAGGACTATCCCCGCTGCGTATCGGGGTCAACCAATTCCGATACGGCCCTTTTTCGCGCAAGTGCCAGCCACCAGCGGCGCAGCGCGATCGCGGTCCACAACAGTTCGACCGCGCCGAACGGCCATGCGCCCTGCAGGAAGCCGTAAGCCGACGACAGCAGACAGCCGAGCGCGAAGCCGAAGGTCCACCATGGCGACCGCGCTTCCATCATATAGCACAGAAGCATGAACAGGATGGCGAACAGGCCGAACAGCGACAGCGGATCCATGCCGATCGACGTGGCCGCTCGCTGCCCGCCGCGCAAGGCCGGCGACCTATGTCGCCGTTAACCCAATGTTAGCCGTCCCGGAGACACTCGGGTCGGACCGCCAGAGGAGTAGTTCCATGCCGCTCGCGCACCGCATCAGCGATCACATCGCCGCCCGAGTCGGCACGCCGCACCCGGCCCCTGCCGGGCCATGGATCGCGCCCGCCATCGCCGATCTCCTCGCCAGGATCGAGGCGGCGCTGCGCACCGGCACGCGAGGCTGACGGCGCTCAGGCGATCGGGATGGCGCCGGGTGCCGTGAAGGCCATGACGAGCAGCATCACCGCCAGACCTGCGGACAGGCCGCACAGGGTATAGCCGACATATTCGAGGACCGGTGGATTTGCCCGGCCGGAGCGGCGGTTGCGCTCGGCTCCCTGCAACACGAAACTGGCCAACATTCCATAGGTGAATACGAACGCCCCGAGCATGATGCTCCCTCTCGCCGCCAAACGGTCCAAGCCCCCGCGGCCCCCCGGCCGCACGCAGCGCCAAACCTAAGCTTTGGTCCGCTGACAAATGGTTAACTGCCAGTCGCCCGAAAAATGCGACCAATGCCGACAGATCAGGTCGGCAGCACGATGCGGGCAATGAGCCCGGGGGCGTTGTCCGCCAGTTCGAACCGCCCGTCGTGGAGCCTGGCCACCGCCTCGATCAGCGCCATTCCCAGCCCCGCGCCCGGCGTGGTGCGGGCCGCATCGAGCCGACCGAAGCGCTTGAGCGCCTGCGCACGATCGGTTTCCGGAATGCCATGGCCGCGGTCTTCGACCTGGATAGCGATCGCACCCGCGACCGTCGTCAGGCGGAGGACCAGCGTTCTCCCCGTCGCGGCGTGCTTCAGGGCATTGTCGATGAGATTGCTGATCGCTTGGCTGAGCAATTCGCGATGCAGCGGCATCGCAGGCGGCTCCGCGTCGATCGCGACGGAAAAGACGAACCCCGCCTCCTCGGCGACCGGCTCGTACAATTCGCCGATCTCCTCGACGAGCTCGGCGGGCTCGACGAGCGTAAAGCGGTCGCGCGACACCGCCTCGGACCGGCTGATCTCGATGACCATCGTCAGCATGCGCATGACCAGATCGGTTTCGACCAGCAGCCCGCCGAGCGCCGCCTCCCGCGCCGCGGGATCCGCGATCAGCACCGCCTGTTCCGTCTTGGTCCTCAGGCGGGCGAGCGGCGACCGGAGATCATGCGCGAGGCTGTCGGTGACGACGCGCAGCTCGACCATCAGCCGCTCCACCTTGCCCAGCATGCGGTTGAGCTGCTCCGCCAGGCGATCGAACCCGTCGCCATGCCCCCCGTCCATCGGCACGCGCCGCGACAGGTCGCCCTCGCCCGCCGCCTCGACGACCGCGGCGATCCGTTCCAGCCTGCGTCCGACGTAACGCGCCAGAACGAGCCCGGCGAGAACGCCCAGCATCAGCGACAGGATGACCGCGACCGCCAATGCCCCCTCGATCGCCCGCTGCTCCGCCTGCACGAGGTCGAGACTGCGTCCGACGAGCAGCCAATGGTCTCCGATGGGATGCAGCGCATAGCCGACGTCGGTGGTGGTCTTCGAGCCGTCGATATCGGACATGCGAAAGGTCGCGGCGACGAGCGGGATCGTTACCCTTGCCGGTCCGAAGCCGCTGACGCGGTAGCCCCGACGATCGAGCACCGCCAGGACCAGCGACGTGTCGCCGGGTGCGCGGCCTTCCCCGATCGCCTCGCGAACCGCGGCCATGCCGCCGGTGTGGAACAGCGCCCGCATCGCGTCGGACTTCTCGATCGTCTCGCGCCGTACAGTGCTGATTGCGGCGGCGCTGGTCTGCTTCCAGACGAAGCCGACGAGGACGAGGTTGGAGACGAGCGCGAGCGCGATCGACAGCAGCGCGATGCGCGCGGTGACCGACAGGCGAAGGGCGCGCAGGACGATGGGCTCCCTTCCGCCCGGCTCAATCCACGGCGAGGCGATAGCCCGCGCCGCGCACGGTGTGGAGGATCGGCACGCCGAAGCCGTCCTCCAGCTTGCGGCGAAGGCGCCCGATATGGACGTCGACAACGTTCGAACCCGGATCGAAATGATAGTTCCAGATCTTCTCGAGCATCATCGTGCGCGTCACCACCTGGCCGGCGTGACGAGCGAGGAACTCGAGCAGGTTGAATTCGCGCGCGCCGAGCGGGATGGTCCGCCCCGCCCGCGTGACGTGACGCGCGAGCAGGTCGATCTCCAGATCGCCCACCGCCAGCTTGGTCTTGGTCGGTTCGCTCGCGGCGCGATCCGTCCGACGCACCAGCGCCTCGATCCGCGCGGACAGTTCGGCGAACGAGAAGGGCTTGCACAGATAGTCGTCCGCCCCGGCCTTGAGCCCGTCGACGCGATCATCCACCGCCGCGAGCGCGGACAGCACCAGGACCGGCGTCGCGATGCCCGCGGCACGGATCGCGCTGACCATCTGCAGGCCGTCCAGGCCCGGCAGCATGCGGTCGGCGATGATCAGGTCGAATATGCCCTCGCTCGCCAGGAACAGGCCGTCACGCCCGTCCTTCGCCGCCTCCACGGCATAGCCGGCCTCCGACAGCCCCTTGGTCAGATAGGCGGCGGTCGAGCTGTCGTCCTCGACAATCAGGATCTTCCGGGTCACGCGCGCTTCGTCCTCGTCGATCTCCGTTTGACGGGAAAGGCCGGCGGAAAGCAACCTCTCCGCCGGCCTCCAACGATACCCCCGGGAGTGTCGGGTACCGATCCTGCCAAATCGTTGATTGCCGTTCTAGGCTTAGCTGATCGCCGCGATCATGAAATCAGTATGAAAGATTCGTCATGTGACACGACAACGGGCGCCGCATCGCTGCGACACCCGTCGTCGACGCCCACGGCGCCCGGCCGATGGCCGCTTATCCGCGACCTGCGAGGATCGCGTCGATCGACTGTGCGACGTGCTCGATGTCGGCCATGCCGTCGACCCGGTGCACCAGCCCGCGCACCTGGTAGATCGGAAGGATCGGCGCGGTCTTGGCGCGATACTCCTGCATCCGCGTACGGACCGTCTCCGCATTGTCATCGGGCCGCCGCTTGAATTCGGTGGACCCGCAGACGTCGCAGACGCCCGGCACCTTCGGCAGCTTGAAGCGGTCATGGTATCCGGTGCCGCAGCGGGCACAGGTGTAACGTCCCTCGACGCGCTCGATCAGCGCGGCCTCGTCGACCTCGAGCTCGATGACGAAGTCGAGCGTCTGGTCGCGGGCCTCAAGCAGGCCGTCGAGCGCCTCGGCCTGCGCGGCGGTACGGGGATAGCCGTCGAAGATCGCTCCGCCACCGATACCCTGGTCGAGGCGTTCGCCGATCAGCGCCGAGACGATGTCGTCGGAGACGAGCTGGCCGGCATCCATCACGGCCTTTGCCTGCAGCCCGACGGGCGATCCCGCCTTGACCGCGGCGCGCAGCATGTCGCCGGTGGAAAGCTGGACCATGCCGCGCGTCGTCATCAGCCGCTGCGCCTGGGTGCCCTTGCCCGCCCCCGGCGGCCCGAGAAGGATGATGTTCACGCGCGTCTTCCCCTTTCAAACCGTGTGACGGCGCCGATCAGCGCAGGCGTCCGCCCTTCAGCTTCGCCTTCTTGATCAGATCGCCATACTGGTGCGCCAGCAGGTGGCTCTGGATCTGGGTCACCGTGTCCATCGTCACGTTGACCACGATCAGCAGGCTGGTGCCACCGAGATAGAAGGGGATCGACAGCGCCGACACCAGATATTCCGGCAACAGGCAGATGATGACCAAATAGGCCGCACCGATCACGGTGATGCGCGTCAGCACGTAATCGAAATAGGTCTCGGTGTTCTTGCCGGGACGGATGCCGGGGATGAAGCCGCCGTAGCGCTTCAGATTGTCCGCCGTCTCTTCCGGATTGAACACCACGGCGGTGTAGAAGAACGAGAAGAAGATGATGCCGGCGGCATAGAGCGCCATGTACACCGGGCTGCCGTGCTGCAGATATTGGTTGAGCGTGATGATGAAGTCGCCCCACTTGCTCGTCCCTGCGACGCGCTGGCCGGCGAACTGGCTGATCGTCAGCGGCATCAGCAGCAGCGACGAGGCGAAGATCGGCGGGATCACGCCGGCGGTGTTGAGCTTCAGCGGCAGGTGGCTGCGATCGGCCTGCATGCCGCGCTGCGTCTGGCGCTTGGGATATTGGATCAGGATGCGGCGCTGCGCGCGCTCCATGAAGCAGATGAACAGCACGAGCACCACGACCGCCGCGACGATGCTGACCAGTCGCACCGCGTCGATCGAACCCGACCGGCCGCCCTCGAGCAGATTGACCAGCGTCGTCGGGAGATGCGCGACGATGCCGGCCATGATGATCAGGCTGACGCCGTTGCCGATGCCGCGACTGGTGATCTGCTCGCCCAGCCACATCAGGAACATCGTGCCGCCGATCAGGCTGACCACCGCCGCGATGCGGAAGGTCAGGCCAGGCTCGATCACCGCCTGCACGCCCTGGCTGGCGCCGAACGCCTCCAGGCCGACGGCGATGAAATAGCCCTGTACCGCGGTCAGCGCGACCGTGCCGTAGCGGGTGTATTGGTTGAGCTTCTTGCGGCCCGACTCGCCTTCCTTCTTGATCGCGGCAAGCTGCGGGCTGAGCGACGTCGCCAGCTGCACGACGATCGACGCCGTGATGTACGGCATCACGCCCAGCGCGATCAGCGACATGCGCGTCAGCGCACCGCCGGAGAAGGTATTGAAGAAGTCGAGCACGCCGCCGCTGGTCCGCTGCGACAGCTGGCTGAGCACGGTCGGGTCGATGCCCGGAAGCGGCACGTAGCTGAGCAGGCGGAAGACGATCAGCGCGCCGATCGTGAACCAAAGCCGCTTCTTGAGGTCGGTGGCCTTGGCGAACTTCGCCAGGCTGATGCTTTGCGCCATCTGGTCGGCTGCGGATGCCATGCGTGTCGGTGTCCTGGAAACAGAAACGGCGGGTAAGCGTTCAACCGCCCCCGCCGCTCATATAGTCATGCTCCGAGGCTTGTCTAACCCATGGGAGCTATTGTTCCCCGGCGGAGGCCGGAGCCCAGTCGCGGGCGGCCCGTTACTGGGCCCCGGCGAACGCCGGGGAACCGGCAAGGGTCACGCCTTGAACGACGCCTTCTTCTCCTGGCGCGCCTTGTAGGCGACGCCCTTCTTGGCGGCGGCCTTCTCGGCGGCCGGAACGACCGTCGGGACATCGACCGAACCGCCGGCCTTCTCGATCATCTCACGCGCCGAGGCGGAAACGCGGGCGACGGTGAAGGCCAGCTTCGCGGTCAGGTCGCCCTTGCCGAGCAGACGCACGCCGTCCTTGCCGCCACGCGCCAGGCCGGCGGCCTTCAGCGCCGCATGGTCGATCGTGCCCTCGGCCTTCAGCTTGCCCGAATCGATCGCCTTCTGGATCGCGCCGGTGTTCACCGTCGCATAGTCCTTGGCGAAGATGTTGTTGAAGCCGCGCTTCGGCAGACGCATGTGGAGCGGCATCTGGCCGCCCTCGAAGCCGGCGATGCTGACGCCCTCGCGGCTCTTCTGACCCTTGACGCCGCGGCCGCCGGTCTTGCCCTTGCCCGAGCCGATGCCGCGGCCGACGCGGATCTTGGACTTGCGGGCACCCTGGTTGTCGCGGAGTTCGTTGAGCTTCATGATATGCACTCGCTTTCGCTTTTGTCGCGCTGATGGAAAAAGGAAGGGGGCCGATTAGCCCCCCTCCCCGTATTTGTCACTAGGTCCCGTGCTCCCGCAAACGCGGGAGCTCCGGGGTCATACCGGTCCGGTCGTGGCCTTAGCGATCCTGCTTGCGCAGGACCACAATCAGCCCTGAACCTCGACCATGTGCTGGACCTTGCGGATCATGCCGCGGACCTCGGGGGTATCCTCGAGCTCCGAAACCTTGTGCATCTTGTTGAGGCCAAGGCCGACCAGCGTCGCGCGCTGGTCCTTGGTGCGGCGGATCGGCGAACCGGTCTGCTTGATCTTGATCGTCGCCATGTCCCGTTACTCCGTGACGGCCGCGGCTTCGGCCTCGGCAACACCCTTGTCGGCGCCGCCACGACCGAGCAGGTCGGCGATCTTCTTGCCACGACGCTGGGCGACCGACTTCGGCGAAGTCTGGTCGGTCAGCGCCTCGAACGTGGCGCGGATCATGTTGTAGGGGTTGGACGTTCCGACCGACTTGGTCACGACATCGGCAACGCCCAGGCTCTCGAAGATGGCGCGCATCGGGCCACCCGCGATGATGCCGGTGCCCTGCGGCGCCGAACGGAGCGTCACGCGACCGGCACCGAAGTGGCCGTTGCCGTCGTGATGCAGCGTGCGGCCGTCCTTCAGGGGAACGCGGACCATCGCCTTCTTCGCCGAAGCAGTCGCCTTGGAAATGGCTTCCGGCACTTCGCGCGCCTTGCCATGACCGAAGCCGACGCGCCCCTTGCCGTCGCCCACGACGACCAGCGCCGCGAAGCCGAAGCGCTTGCCGCCCTTGACGGTCTTCGAGACGCGGTTGATGTGAACCAGCTTCTCGATCAGCTCCTCGCCGCCATCCTCGGCGCCGCGACGATCGTCGCGACGGCCACGGTTGCCGTCACGGCCGCCGCGACCACGATCGCCGCCCTGGCCGCGACCACGGCCGCCGCGAGGACCGCGACCGCCCTGGGGTGCCGCGTCCTGCTGCGGAGCGCCCTCGGCGCCGGCAGCCTGCTGCACGGTGTTTTCGTCAGCCATCACTTAGAACTCCAGTCCGGCTTCGCGAGCCGCTTCGGCGAGCGCCTTGACGCGGCCGTGGAACAGGAAGCCACCGCGGTCGAACACGACCTGCGTGACGCCGGCGGCCTTCGCCGCTTCCGCGACGCGCTTGCCGACCTCGGTCGCTGCCGCGACATTGGCACCCGACGTGTCGCGCGCACCCTTTTCCAGGGTCGACGCCGACGCGACGGTCTTGCCCGCCTCGTCGTCGATCACCTGGGCGTAGATGTGCTTGCCGGAACGGTGCACGGACAGGCGCGGACGACCACCGGCACGCGCCTTGAGCGCGGTACGATTGCGCCGACGGCGCTTCTCGAACAGAGAGAGACCCTTGGTCATTACTTCTTCTTCCCTTCCTTGCGGAAGATGAACTCGCCGTCGTACTTGATGCCCTTGCCCTTGTACGGCTCCGGCTTGCGCCAGCGGCGGATCTCGGCGGCCAGCTGACCGACCTTCTGCTTGTCCGACCCGCTGATCTCGACGGTGGTGGCGTCCGGCGTCTTCACCTCGATGCCTTCCGGCACGTCGATGTTGACGTCGTGGCTGTAGCCGAGCTGCAGCTTCAGGGTCTTGCCCTGCGCCGCGGCGCGATAGCCGACGCCGGTGATGACCAGCTTCTTCGAGAAGCCCGTCGTCACGCCGGTGACCAGGTTCTGCACCAGCGTGCGCTGCATGCCCCAGAAGGAGCGGGCGCGCTTGGTGTCGTTCGCAGGCGTCACGCCGATCGCGTCCGGCTGGACGTCATAGGCGATCTCGTCGGCGAGCGGCATCGACAGGGTGCCCTTGGGCCCCTTCACGCTCAGCACCTTGTCGGCGATGCTCGCGGTGACGCCGGCCGGAACCGGGACCGCCTTCTTACCGATGCGGCTCATCAGAACACCTCCGCCAGGACTTCGCCGCCGACGTTCTGCTCGCGCGCCTCGGCATCCGAGAGCACGCCGCGCGGAGTCGACACGATGGTGATGCCCAGGCCGTTGCGCACGCGCGGCAGGTCCTGCGCACCCGAATAGATGCGGCGGCCCGGCTTCGACACGCGGGCGAGATGCTTGATCGCCGGCTGGCCTTCGAAATACTTCAGCTCGACGCGGATGCCGGCCGCGGGGCCCATCTGCTCTTCGCTGTAGCCACGGATATAGCCCTCGCGCTGGAGGACGTCGAGCACGCGGGCGCGCAGCTTCGACGCCGGCGTCAGGACGGAGTCCTTGCGCGCGCGCTGGCCGTTGCGGATGCGGGTGAGCAGGTCACCCAGGGGATCGGTCACTGCCATGATCTAATCCTTACCAGCTCGACTTCGTGAGGCCGGGGATCATGCCCTTGTTGGCAAGATCACGCAGCATGACGCGCGCGAGGCGGAACTTGCGGTAGTAAGCGCGCGGGCGGCCGGTGATCTCGCAACGGTTGCGGATCCGGGTCGGGTTCGCGTTGCGCGGCAGCTCCGCCATCTTGAGGCGGGCGATCAGACGCTCGCTCTCGTCCAGGCTCTCGTCGTTAGCCTGGGCCTTCAGCTTCGCAAACTTGCCGGCATATTGCTTCACCAGCTTCTTGCGACGCTCGTTCTTGTTGATCGAACTCAGTTTCGCCATGGACTTAAGCTCTTCTTCCTAAGCTCCCCCGCCGCGGGCGGAAGGGGTTGGGGGAGGGAAGGACCGGCGCGAGCGCAGCTCGATACGGCCCCTCCCCTGTCCCGATTACGCCGCCTTCTTCTCTTCGGCGGCCTCGGGCTGCGGGAACGGGAAGCCGAACAGACGGAGCAGCTCGCGCGCTTCGTCGTCGGTCTTCGCCGAGGTGGTGACGATCACGTCCATGCCGCGCACCTTCTCGATGCGGTCATAGTTGATCTCGGGGAAAATGATCTGCTCCTTGATGCCGCAGGCGTAGTTGCCGCGACCGTCGAAGCTCTTCGGGTTCAGACCGCGGAAGTCGCGCACGCGCGGCAGAGCGATCGTGATGAAGCGGTCGAGGAACTCGTACATGCGCTCGCGGCGAAGGGTGACCTTCACGCCGATCGGCATGCCCTCGCGCAGCTTGAACTGCGCGATCGACTTCTTCGCCTTCGTCACCACCGGCTTCTGGCCGGCGATCAGCTCCATCTCCGAAGCCGCCTGATCGACGCGCTTTTTGTCCTGGGTCGCCTCGCCGACGCCCATGTTGAGCACGATCTTCTCGATCCGCGGGATCTCGTTGACGTTCTTGTAGCCGAACTTGTCGGTCATCGCCTTGATGATGCGATCCTCGTAGATCGCCTTCATGCGGGGCTTATAGGCATCAGCCATCGATCTTCTCCCCGGTCTTGACGGCCACGCGGACCTTCTTGCCGTCCTGGGTCTCGAAACGGACGCGGGTCGGCTTGCCGTCCGCGGTCACGTGCGCGACCTTCGAGATGTGCAGCGGCGCTTCGACGCGCTCCAGGCCGCCCTGCGGGTTCGCCTGGGTCGGCTTGCGGTGACGGGTCGCGACGTTGACGCCGCCCACGACGACCTTGCCGTCCTTCGGCATCGCCTGCGTGACGGTGCCGGTCTTGCCCTTGTCCTTGCCGGACAGGACGATGACCTGGTCGCCCTTCTTGATCTTCGCGGCAGCCATTACAGCACCTCAGGCGCGAGAGAGATGATCTTCATGTGCTTCTTGCCGCGCAGCTCGCGCACGACCGGGCCGAAGATACGGGTGCCGATCGGCTCCTCGTTCTTGTTGACCAGGACGGCGGCGTTGCCGTCGAAGCGGATGGTCGAGCCATCGGCACGATGAATGTCCTTGGCGGTGCGGACGATGACGGCACGATGCACGTCACCCTTCTTCACCTTGCCACGCGGCTGCGCTTCCTTGATCGACACGACGATGATGTCGCCGACCGATGCCGTGCGACGCTTCGAGCCGCCCAGCACCTTGATGCACTGCACCCGCTTCGCGCCGCTGTTGTCTGCGACGTCGAGATTGGATTGCATCTGGATCATCGATCCATTTCCTTCTCGTCAATGGGGTGGATACCGACCCAACCCCGCCTAAAACAATGACCCCGGCGCAGCGGACTGCACCGGGGGAGCGGCCCTGTAACCACTCCGCTGGCAGGACGCAAGCCCTGCCCTCGCCGTCCGCCGGCCGAAGCCGGACGGAGACTTATGCGTCGACGTCGACCCGTTCCGGCGTCGCATGGGTGTTCACCCGATCGATCACCTTCCAGGTCTTCAGCTTTGAGATCGGCGCAGTCTCTTCGATGCGCACGGTCTCGCCGGCCTTGTACTCGTTCGCCTCGTCATGGGCGTGGTACTTCTTCGAACGGCGGATGATCTTGCCGTAGAGCGGGTGCTTGACCTTACGCTCGACGTTCACGACCACCGTCTTCTCGCCCTTGTCGGAGACGATCACTCCGGTCAGCACGCGCTTCGGCATGTGTCGTTCCTTACTTGGCGGCCGCAGCGCTGGTGCGCTGCGCCTGCAGGGTCTTGATCCGCGCGATATCGCGACGGACTTCCTTCACGCGGCTCGGCTTCTCGAGCTGGTTGGTCGCAGCCTGGAAGCGCAGGTTGAACTGCTCGCGCTTCAGGTTGCCCAGGCTCTCGACGAGCTGGTCGTCGCTCTGGCCGTTGTAATCGGTCCCGTTCTTCTTACTCTGGGCCATTACTCGCCTCCGAGGTGCGAGGTGTCGCCCAGGCGGGCAACGACCTTGGTCTTGATGGGGAGCTTCATCGCGGCGCGGCTGAACGCTTCGGCGGCGAGGCCGCCGTCAACACCGTCCAGCTCGAACAGGATGCGGCCGGGCTTGACGCGGGCCGCCCAGAACTCCGGCGAGCCCTTGCCCGAGCCCATGCGGACTTCGGCGGGCTTCGACGAGACCGGCACGTCCGGGAAGACGCGGATCCACAAACGCCCCTGGCGCTTGATGTGACGCGTGATCGCGCGGCGGGCCGCCTCGATCTGGCGGGCGGTGATCCGCTCCGGCTCCAGGGCCTTGAGGCCATAGGCGCCGAAGTTGAGGCTCGTACCGCCCTTGGCATCGCCGTGGATGCGACCCTTGAAGGCCTTGCGGAACTTGGTGCGCTTCGGTTGCAGCATGACTATCTATCCTTAGCGGCGGTCGTCGCGCGCCGGACGGACGCCGGAGGTCTGAGCCTCCATCATCAGCCGGTCGGTCGCCATCGGGTCGTGACCCAGGATCTCGCCCTTGAACACCCAGACCTTGACGCCGCAGACGCCATAGGACGTGTGCGCTTCGGCCTCGGCGTAATCGATGTTCGCGCGGAGCGTGTGCAGCGGCACGCGGCCCTCGCGATAGCTCTCCGAGCGGGCGATTTCCGCGCCACCCAGACGGCCGCCGCAAGCGACGCGGATGCCCTCGGCACCCAGACGCAGCGCGGACTGCACCGCGCGCTTCATCGCACGGCGGAACGCGATGCGGCGCTCCAGCTGGTCGGCGATCGACTGCGCGACGAGACGCGCGTCGACTTCCGGCTTGCGGATCTCGACGATGTTGAGCGAGACGTCGGACGAGGTCATGCCGCCCAGCGTCTTGCGCAGCTTCTCGATGTCCGAGCCCTTCTTGCCGATGATCACGCCCGGACGCGCGGCGAAGATCGAGATGCGGCACAGCTTGGCCGGACGCTCGATGACGACCTTGGAGATCGCCGCCTGCGGCAGGGTCTTCATGATGTACTGACGGATCTTGAGGTCCTCCAGCAGCAGACGGCCATAGTCATGGCCTTCCGCGAACCAGCGGCTGTCCCAGGTGCGGTTGATCTGCAGGCGCAGACCGATGGGGTTGCTCTTCTGACCCATTATGCTTCTTCCTGCTCGCGCACGACGATGCGCAGACGGCTGAACGGCTTCAGGATGCGCGTCGACTTGCCGCGGCCACGCGTGGCGAAGCGCTTCATCGTGATCGACTTGCCGACCGACGCCTCGGCGACGACGAGCGCGTCGACGTCGAGGTTGTGGTTGTTCTCGGCATTGGCGATCGCCGAGGCGAGCACCTTGCGGGCGTCGACCGCCATCGCCTTCTTCGAGAAGGCGAGGATGTTCAGCGCGTCGCCGGCCTTCTTGCCGCGGATCAGACCCGCGACCAGGTTCAGCTTCTGCGCCGACCCACGGATCTGGGTGCCGACGGACAGGGCCGACTTGTCGTCGACCTTGCGGGGGGACTGAGGCTTGCTCATCAGCGCTTGCCCTTCTTGTCAGCCGCGTGACCCGGGAAATACCGGGTCGGCGCGAACTCGCCGAGCTTCATGCCGACCATCTCTTCGTTGACGGTGACGGGCACGAACTTGCGGCCGTTGTACACGTTGAACGTCAGGCCGACGAACTGCGGCAGGATGGTGGAGCGGCGCGACCAAGTCTTGATCGGCGCGCGGCCACCGGCGTCCTGCGCCGTCTCCGCCTTCTTCAGCAGGCTCAGTTCGACGAACGGGCCCTTCCAAACAGAACGAGCCATCCTATCAGCCCTTCTTCTTCGCGTGACGGCTGCGGATGATCATCTTGTCCGTCGCCTTGTTGTGACGGGTGCGCGCACCCTTCGTCGGCTTGCCCCAGGGGGTGACCGGATGACGGCCGCCCGAGGTGCGGCCTTCACCACCGCCGTGCGGGTGGTCGACCGGGTTCTTCGCGACACCGCGGGTCAGCGGGCGCTTGCCCATCCAGCGGCTGCGACCGGCCTTGCCGAGGTTCTGGTTCTGGTTGTCCGGGTTGGACACCGCACCCACCGTCGCCATGCACTCGCCGTGGATGTAGCGCTGCTCGCCCGAGTTCAGGCGAACGATCACCATGCCGCGGTCACGGCCGACGACCTGCACATAGGTGCCGGCCGAACGGGCGATCTGACCGCCCTTGCCCGGCTTCATCTCCACGTTGTGGACGATGGTGCCGACCGGCATCTGGCCCAGCTCCATGGCGTTGCCCGGCTTCACGTCGGTCTTCTTGCCCGCGACGATCTTGTCGCCCGGCGCCAGACGCTGCGGCGCCAGGATGTAGGCCAGCTCTTCGTCGGCATACTTGACCAGCGCGATGAACGCGGTGCGGTTCGGGTCATACTCGAGCCGCTCGACGGTCGCCTCGACGTCCCACTTGCGACGCTTGAAGTCGACGTAGCGGTACTTCTGCTTGTGGCCGCCCGCGATGCCGCGGCTGGTCACGTGACCCTTGTTGTTGCGGCCACCGGTCTTGCGCTTGCCTTCGGTAAGCGCCTTGACCGGCTTGCCCTTGTAGAGCGCCGACTTATCGACGAGGATGAGGCCGCGGCGGGCCGGGCTCGTCGGGTTGTAATGCTTGAGTGCCATGACCCTTAGATCCCCGTCGTCACGTCGATGGACTGGCCATCCTTGAGGGTGACGATCGCCTTCTTCATGTCAGACCGCTGATAGGGGGCACCCTTCCAGCGCTTGGTCTTGCCCTTCTGGACGATCGTGTTGACGCCGGTCACGGTGACGTCGAACAGAGCCTCGACGGCAGCCTTGATCTGCGGCTTGGTCGCGTCGTTGGCGACCTTGAACACGACGGCGTTCTGCTCGCTGAGCAGGGTCGCCTTCTCGGTGATGTGCGGCGCGACGATCACGTCATAATGACGCACGTCGACGGCCTTCTGCTGCTTAGCCATTGAAGCGAGCCTCCAGCTTCTCGACCGCCGCGCGGGTCAGCACCAGCGTGTCAGCCTTCAGGATGTCATAGACGTTGGCGCCCATCGCCGGGAGGACGTTGACCTCGCGCAGGTTGCCCGCCGCCAGCGCGAAGCTGGTCTCGACGGCGTCGCCGTCGATGACGAGCGCGGTCTTGCCGAAGCCGAGCTTCGCCAGATCGCCCTTGAGCGTCTTCGTCTTGTTGCCCTCGACGACCAGGCTGTCCATGACGATCAGCGAACCCGCCTTGGCGTGGCTCGACAGCGCCATCTTCAGGCCCAGCGCGCGGATCTTCTTGTTCAGCGACGGATTGAAGTCGCGAACGCGGGCACCATGGGCCTTACCACCGCCGATGAAGACGGGAGCGCGGCGATCGCCGTGACGGGCGACACCGCCGCCCTTCTGGCGACCGAGCTTCTTGCCCGAACGCGCGACATCGGCGCGCTCGCGGGTGCCACGCGCGGTGGCGCGACGCTTCTCCAGCTGCCAGGTGACGACGCGATGCAGGACGTCGGCACGCGGATCGAGGCCGAACACCTCGTCGTTGAGCTCGACATCCGCCGCGGCGGAACCGGCGAAGGACTTGACTGCGACCTTCACTTGTTAGCCCTCCTGGCCAGCGGTGGCTTCCGGAGCAGGCTCGGCAGAAGCGACATTGTTGTTGGCGGCGCTCTTCAGCCCGGCGGGCATCGGCGCATCGGCATGACGAGCGACCTTGACGGCGTCCTTGACGAACAGCCAGCCACCCTTCGAGCCCGGAACCGAACCCTTCACGAAGATCAGACCGCGCTCGACGTCGGTGCCGACGATCTCGAGGTTCTGCTGCGTGCGGTTCTTGTCGCCCATGTGGCCGGCCATCTTCTTGTTCTTGAAGACGCGACCCGGATCCTGGCGGTTACCGGTCGAACCGTGCGAACGGTGCGAGACCGAGACGCCGTGCGTCGCGCGCAGACCGCCGAAGTTCCAGCGCTTCATGGCGCCGGCGAAACCCTTGCCCTGGGTACGACCCTGGATGTCGACGAACTGGCCGGCGACGAAGTGGTCGGCCGACAGCTCGGCGCCGACGTCGAGGAGGTTGTCCTCGCTCACGCGGAACTCGGCGACGACCGCCTTCGGCTCCACCTCGGCCTTGCCGAAGTGGCCGCGCTGCGGCTTGGCGACGTTCTTGGCCTTGGCGACGCCTGCGCCAAGCTGGACGGCCGTGTAGCCGTCGGTATTCATCTCGCGGCGGGCGATGACCTGCAGGCCTTCGAGCTGCAGGACGGTGACCGGCACGTGCCGACCGTCGTCCTGAAACAGGCGGGTCATCCCCATCTTCTTCGCGATCACGCCGGTGCGCATGATCCACACTCCTCACAGAGGCACGCTCGAACCATTCGAAACGTGCGTGTCGACCCGGAAATGCGAAGCGTGCCCCCGTCCCGGGCCGGTTGTCCTCTCAGCGATACGCTCAAGAACATGACGGGAGACGCTGCCCTGACTGCCGAGGCGGTCAGCGGTATCTCAAATGCCATCGCGCCGCGGGACATGAGTCGACCGCAGCGCGTAGGCAGCCCTTACGCGAGCTTGATCTCGACGTCAACGCCAGCGGCGAGGTCGAGCTTCATGAGCGCGTCGACCGTCTGCGGCGTCGGCTGCACGATGTCGAGCATGCGCTTGTAGGTGCGCACCTCGAACTGCTCGCGCGACTTCTTGTCGATGTGCGGGCCACGGTTGACGGTGAACTTCTCGATGCGGGTCGGCAGCGGAATCGGGCCGCGGATGAGCGCGCCGGTGCGACGCGCGGTGTCGGCGATGTCGCCGGTCGCCTGGTCGAGAACGCGATGATCGAACGCCTTGAGGCGAATGCGGATGTTGCTGTCCATGATCCCTACCGATGCGAATACGAGCACGACCCCGGCCGTCGCCCCGACCGCCATGATGGCGATGGAGCCTCGTGCCGCAGGCCGCAGGCCGGCGGGATGAGATCCCGATGCACCGCTCAATGCGGCACCGGAACGACGAGAAAGAGCCGAAACTCAAAAACTGAAGGCGCGCCCACTACAGGCACCCTCATAAAAAGGCAATCGCCCGACTCCCTTTTTTTGGGGAGCCGGGCGAAAAACCTCGGTCAGCGACGACGCGCGAGCGCGCCGTCGGCGTCTTACTTGTCGATCGAGCTCACGACGCCCGCGCCGACGGTACGACCGCCCTCACGGATGGTGAAGCGCTGGCCGACGTCCATGGCGATCGGCGCGATCAGCTTGATGCCGAGCGCGATGTTATCGCCAGGCATGACCATCTCGGTGCCCTCGGGCAGCTCGACGGTGCCGGTCACGTCGGTGGTGCGGAAGTAGAACTGCGGACGATAGTTGGCGAAGAACGGCGTGTGACGGCCACCCTCTTCCTTCGACAGCACGTACACTTCCGACTTGAAGTCGGTGTGCGGCTTGATCGAGCCGGGCTTGCAGAGCACCTGGCCACGCTCGACCTCGTCGCGAGCGACGCCGCGGATCAGCGCACCGACGTTGTCGCCGGCCTGGCCCTGGTCGAGCAGCTTGCGGAACATCTCGACGCCGGTGACGGTGGTCTTGCGGACCTCCGGGTGGATGCCGACGATCTCGACTTCCTCACCGACCTTGATGATGCCGGTCTCGACGCGGCCGGTCACGACGGTGCCGCGACCCGAGATCGAGAACACGTCCTCGATCGGCATCATGAACGGCTTGTCGAGCGGACGCTCCGGCTGCGGGATGTAGTCGTCGACGGCCTGCATCAGCTCGAGGACGGCGTCCTTGCCCAGCTTCTCGTTCGAACCCGAGAGCGCGCAGGTGGCCGAACCCTTGATGACGGGGATGTCGTCGCCCGGGAACTCGTACGAGCTCAGCAGCTCGCGGATTTCCAGCTCGACGAGCTCAAGGATTTCCTCGTCGTCGACCAGGTCGACCTTGTTCATGAACACGACCATCGCCGGCACGCCGACCTGGCGGGCGAGCAGGATGTGCTCACGGGTCTGCGGCATCGGGCCGTCGGTCGAAGACACGACCAGGATCGCGCCGTCCATCTGCGCCGCGCCGGTGATCATGTTCTTCACGTAGTCGGCGTGACCCGGGCAGTCGACGTGCGCATAGTGGCGGTTGGCGGTCTCATACTCGACGTGCGCCGTCGAGATGGTGATGCCGCGCGCGCGCTCTTCCGGCGCCTTATCGATGTTCTCGAAGTCGACCTTCTCGGACAGGCCCTGGTCAGCCAGAACCTTGGTGATCGCCGCGGTCAGCGAGGTCTTGCCATGGTCGACGTGGCCGATGGTGCCGATGTTCAGGTGCGGCTTGTTCCGCTCGAATTTTGCCTTAGCCATTTTCCTACCTTCTGATTCGAATTCGGTGCCGCCCGGGGCTACGCGAACGCGGCCCTGTAGCGGGAGTTTGTCGGTAATGCCAGCCCCCGTGAAGGAGGGCCGCACGGGATTGATCCCGCGTCGTGGGACGGGCTCGGCAGGATGCCGATCCGCCGCCGGCCTTTCGACGTTGCGGGGGCAGGCAGGCCTGCCCCCGTTCGCCTTAGGCCATCTTCGCCTTCACCTCGTCGGCGACGTTCTGCGGCACTTCGTCATAGTGCGAGAACTGCATCGAGTAGCTGGCGCGGCCCTGCGTGAAGCTGCGCAGCGAGTTGACGTAGCCGAACATGTTGGCGAGCGGCACCATCGCGGTCACCGCCTGCGCGTTGCCGCGCGTGTCGGTGCCCTGGATCTGGCCGCGGCGGCTGTTCATGTCGCCGATCACGTCGCCGAGGTAATCCTCCGGCGTCACGACCTCGACCTTCATCACCGGCTCGAGCAGCGTGATGCCCGCCTTCTGGGCGCCCTCACGCATCGCACCGCGGGCGGTGATTTCGAAGGCCAGCGCCGACGAGTCGACGTCGTGATACGCGCCGTCGTACAGCGTGATCTCGAAGTCGATGATCGGGAAGCCGACCAGCGAACCGGTCGCCGCCGTCTCGCGGAAGCCCTTCTCGATCGCGGGGATATATTCGCGCGGAATGTTACCGCCCTTGATCTCGTCCTTGAAGATGATGCCCGCGCCGCGCTCGCCCGGGGTCAGCTTCACCTTCACGCGGCCGAACTGGCCGGTGCCGCCCGACTGCTTCTTGTGGGTATAGTCGATGTCGACGGGCTTCTTGAGGTATTCGCGATACGCCACCTGCGGCGCACCAACGTTCGCCTCGACCTTGAACTCGCGCTTCATGCGGTCGACGAGGATCTCGAGGTGGAGTTCGCCCATCCCCTTGATGATCGTCTGGCCCGATTCGTGATCGGTCGACACGCGGAACGAGGGATCCTCGGCGGCGAGGCGATTGAGCGCGATGCCCATCTTCTCCTGGTCGGCCTTGGTCTTCGGCTCCACCGACAGCTCGATCACCGGCTCCGGGAATTCCATGCGCTCGAGGATGATCGGGTGCGCCGGATCGCAGAGCGTGTCGCCCGTCGTCGTCTCCTTGAGACCCGCGAGCGCGACGATGTCGCCGGCGCGCGCCTCTTCGATGTCCTCACGCGAGTTCGCGTGCATGAGGAGCATGCGGCCGATCTTTTCCTTCTTGTCCTTCACCGAGTTCAGGTAGCCGCCCTTGGTCAGGACGCCCGAATAGATGCGCGCGAAGGTGAGCGAGCCGACGAACGGGTCGTTCATGATCTTGAACGCCAGCGCCGAGAACGGCGCGTCGTCCGACGACGGACGCTCGTCCGGCGTCTCGCCGTCGAGCTTGACGCCCTTGATCGCCGGCACGTCGAGCGGGCTCGGCAGGAAGTCGACGACGGCGTCGAGCAAGGGCTGCACGCCCTTGTTCTTGAACGCCGAGCCGCAGACGACCGGCACGAACGACATGTTCAGCGTACCCTTGCGGATCAGCGCCTTGAGCTGCTTGGCGTCGGGCTCGTTGCCCTCGAGATACGCCTCCATCGCCTCGTCGTCCTGCTCGACGGCGAGTTCGATCAGCTCGTTGCGGTATTTCGCCGCCTTCTCGGCCATGTCGTCGGGGATCGGCTGATATTCGAACTTCGCGCCCAGGCTCTCCTCGAGCCAGATGATCGCGCGATTCTCGACCAGGTCGACCAGCCCCTTAAAGCCGCCCTCGATGCCGATCGGCAGATACAGGACGGCCGGCTTCGCACCCAGGCGATCGATGATCGACTGGACGCAGAAATAGAAGTCGGCGCCGGTGCGGTCGAGCTTGTTGACGAAGCACATGCGCGGCACGCCGTACTTGTCGGCCTGACGCCACACGGTCTCGGACTGCGGCTCGACGCCGGCGACGCCGTCGAAGCACGCGACCGCGCCGTCGAGGACGCGCAAGCTACGCTCGACCTCGATGGTGAAGTCGACGTGGCCCGGCGTGTCGATGATGTTGATCAGATGCTCGGGGCCCTTGCCCTCTTCGGCCTTCCACTTGCAGGTGGTCGCCGCCGAGGTGATCGTGATCCCGCGCTCCTGCTCCTGCTCCATCCAGTCCATCGTGGCGGTGCCCTCATGGACCTCGCCGATCTTGTAGGACTTGCCGGTGTAGTAGAGGATGCGCTCGGTCGTCGTGGTCTTGCCGGCGTCGATATGCGCCATGATGCCGATATTGCGGTATAGTTCGAGCGGATGGCTGCGGGCCATGATCGGGCTTCCTTAGCGATGTGGGGAGCTCAGCACTCGGCCGGCTCCCCACGATATAGGTCAGATGTAAGACGCTTCCAAGACAGGTCGCGTCACCATCGATTTACCAGCGGTAATGGCTGAAGGCGCGGTTCGCCTCGGCCATGCGGTGCGTGTCCTCGCGCTTCTTCACCGCGTTGCCGCGGTTGTTCGAGGCGTCGAGCAGCTCGCCCGACAGGCGCGCCGACATGGTGTTCTCGCTGCGCGCACGGGCGGCGGCGATCAGCCAGCGGATCGCGAGCGCCTGCGCGCGCTCCGGACGAACCTCGACGGGGACCTGGTAGGTCGCACCGCCGACGCGGCGGCTGCGGACCTCGATGCCCGGCTTGATGTTGTTGAGCGCGTCGTGGAACACGCCGATCGGCTCGCGCTTCGCGCGGGTCTCGACGGTCTCCAGAGCACCGTAAACGATCGATTCGGCGACGGACTTCTTGCCGTCCAGCATCACCGAATTCATGAACTTCGAGAGAACCTCATCACCGTACTTGGGATCCGGCAGGATGATGCGCTTCTCGGGGCGACGACGACGTGCCATTTCAAATTCCTTCTAAACTTCAGCCGTGATGACGAAACGCGTTCGTCGGCTTACTTCGGACGCTTGGCGCCGTACTTGGAGCGGGACTGGCGGCGATCCTTGACGCCCTGCGTGTCGAGCACGCCGCGCAGCACGTGGTAACGCACGCCGGGAAGGTCGCGCACACGGCCGCCGCGGATCAGCACCACCGAGTGCTCCTGCAGGTTGTGGCCCTCGCCCGGGATGTAGCTGATCACTTCGCGGCTATTGGTCAGGCGGACCTTGGCCACCTTGCGCAGCGCCGAGTTCGGCTTCTTCGGGGTCGTCGTGTAGACACGGGTGCAGACGCCGCGCTTCTGCGGGTTCTGCTCCATCGCAGGGACCTTGGACTTGGCCTTCTGCGGTTCGCGGCCCTTGCGGACCAGCTGGTTGATCGTCGGCATGAAGCCTTCACCTCTATCAAAGGGTTACTTTGCTGGAGCCATCACAGCACTAGGGAATACAAAAAGGGGCGAAGGCCGCGCGAATCACCCGCGCCGCCCCGACCCACGACTTTGCATCCAGCAATGTTCAAGCTGTCCACCGCCTGTTGAGGGCGTCGGACGGGGCGGGCCTATACGCGCGAGCAGGCCGAGCGTCAACGGGCCGGGCGACAACAGGCCGGGCGACAACGCGCGGGCGCGCCGCCTCCCGGCCTTAACGCCGCCTCAACCGTCGCGGGTGCAAGGCGCGACACGTCATGATGCACAACGCAGCCGGATCCGAGCGAAATCGCGCCTGGGGCACCCAGTCTCGCTCCGTCGCGCGGTTCCTCCCCGATCGCAGCTCGACCACGGGGCCGGCGCCCACCCCCTATCCGCATCTGGCCACGTCGATCCTCCATGCGGCCACCCTGCTCATGGCATGGATCAGGCGGCGGAGCGGCGGGATGCGATGCGGCGCGGGCGTCCGGGTTCGGATCAGCCTTCCCGAACCGGCGAACGACAATCTTCCCCTGCCGCGGGGGTGCCGCGCACCCTCCCCGATCGCCGCGGCCATCGCGCGCCATTATGCAACCCAGCAAGACCGGTCGCGCGACGTGACGCATTTGCGACATCGGGCGCTTGCCCTACCCGACACGACCCGCTAGAGGCCGGCGCCGCTGCAGGAGTGTAGCTCAGTTGGTAGAGCATCGGTCTCCAAAACCGAGGGCCGTGGGTTCGAGTCCCTCCACTCCTGCCATTCCGCTCGAAATGGCTGCAAAATCGGTGTCTAAAGCACTGATTTCGGTTGCTTTTCATGAATGCCGTGTCATTTTTGCGGCGAACGGAGCGTGACGCCCGCCCGGCACCCGGCTATCGCGAGCGCATGGATGAAGCGACGCGTTATACCATTGTTTACGGCATCATAGGCCTCTTGCTCCTGATCGGCATTCCGTCCTTGACGGTTTATCTGCGCCGACGCCGGCGCGAGAAGCTGCGGCGCCGCGGGATCAAGACCTACGGCCATTGATCGCGGGAACGACGCATAACCGGCGCTCTTGCCTTAGCGTCGCCGCACCGCTATCTCCGAAACCCATCCGACAGCGAGGACGGGCCGTCGCCGGTTCCCTTTACGGGAAGCGGCGGGAAAGGCATGTCTTCCAGATCGGTATTTTGTGATTCTAGCGGGCTTCGAAAACTGTGGCGAAGACGACTCCCATCGAATTCATCCGTCAGGTGCAGGCCGAGACGAAAAAGGTCGTGTGGCCGACCCGGCGCGAGACGGTCATGACGGGCGTCATGGTGGTGATCATGACCACCATCCTCGCGCTGTTCTTCCTGGGCGTCGACTCGTTCTTCAACGCCGTTGTCCAGGCGTTGCTGAAGCTCGCGAAGTAAAGGGGCCAATTGCATGGCGCGCTGGTACATCATTCACGCCTATTCCGGCTTCGAGGGCAAGGTCCGCGATGCCATCGTGGCCGAGGCGACCCGCCTTGGCCTGGAGCAGCTGGTCGAGCAGATCGAGGTGCCGACCGAGACCGTCACCGAGGCCCGCCGCGGCAAGAAGATTGCGGTCGAGCGCAAGTTCATGCCCGGTTACGTCCTCGCCAAGCTGAACATGAACGACGACGTCTATCACCTGGTCAAGAACACGCCGAAGGTGACGGGCTTCCTGGGATCGATGGGCAAGCCGCAGGCGATCAGCGAGGCCGAGGCCGCGCGGATGCTCAACAGCAAGGAAGAGGCCGCAGCGGCCCCGAAGACCAAGGTCAAGGTCGATTACGAGATCGGCGACGCGGTCAAGGTGCTGGAAGGCCCCTTTGCCAGCTTCAACGGCATCGTCGAGGAGCTCGATTTCGACAAGTCGAAGGTCAAGGTCAGCGTGTCGATCTTCGGCCGCGCGACGCCGGTCGAGCTCGACTTCGAGCAGGTCGAACGGTCGAAGTAAGCGCGACGACTTTCGGATCGTGAAAAGGCCGGCGGGGCGACCCGACCGGCCTTTTTCCTTGCCCCGCTCCCGCCCGCAATCGTGCGGGGAGAAAGCGTCCTACCGGCCGCCGGGCGGCAGGTTGGTCTCGAGATAGCGGGTCATGAGCGAATACAGGTGCACGCTCGTCCCCGGCTTTTCGTAGATGCCGTGCGTGCGGTCGGGATAGGCCATCATCGAAAACGGCTTGCCCGCCGCGATCAGTGCGTCCGCCATCTGTTCCATGTTCTGATAGTGGACGTTGTCGTCGCCGGTACCGTGAATCATCAGCAGGTTGCCCTTGAGCCCCGCGGCATAGGTGATCGGCGACCCCTTGCGATATCCTTCCGCATTGTCGTCGGGCAGCCCCATGTACCGTTCCTGGTAGATGGTGTCGTAAAGCTTCTGGTCGGCGACGCCCGCCACCGCGATGCCGGTCGCATAGAGATCCGGGAAGCGGAACATCGAATGGAGCGTCGTCGACCCGCCGCCGCTCCAGCCCCAGATGCCGACACGCGTCGGATCGATATAGGCGCGGGTCGCAAGCATGCGACGCACGGCCGCGGCTATGTCCTCCGGCCCGACGATCCCGATGCGCCGGTAGATCGTCTTGCGCCATTCCCGACCGCGCGGCGACGCGACCCCGCGCGGATCGATGCTCGCCACCAGATAGCCGTGTTCGGCCAGCATGCGGTGCCACAGCGCGCCGCGACCGCCCCAGCGATCCGCCACCGTCTGACCGGCCGGCTCGCCATAGACCTGGAACAGGATCGGATAGCGTTTCGCCGGATCGAAGTTCGCCGGCTTGATCAGCCAGCCGTCGAGCTGCGTCCCGCCGCCGATGTCGACGCGGAAGAATTCGGCCGGCGGCAGCGGCCCGTCGGTCACCACGTCCTGCAGCGCCTGGTTGCGCGCGAGCACGCGCAGCGACTTGCCGGTCGTCATGTCCATCACCTCGGTGACGGGCGCGCGGTCGAAGCTGGAGAAGGTGTGCCGTGCCCAGTGCGCGCCGGGGGCAAGGTCGTAGGCATGCGTTCCCGCCTGGCCCGGGCCGCTCGGCGTAACGCGCTCGACGCGCGGCGTGCCGGTGAGCGTCGCCCGATACAGGTAGCGCTGCGTCGGATTGTCGGGCGAGGCGATGAAATAGGCATAGCCTCCCGCCTCGTCGACCTGCAGCAGGTCGATGACGTCGTAATTGCCGGGCGTGCGCAGCTGCATCCGCTTGCCGTCGCGCGAGACGAGATAGAGGTGCCGCCAGCCGTCGCGCTCGCTCATCCAGGTGAAGCCGGATCCGTCCTTGAGCCACTGGACCTGATCGTTCGCCTCGACCCAGGCCTTGTCGCGCTCCACGAACAGGGGCGCGACGCTGCCGTCGGCGGGATCGCCGAGCAGAACCTGGTAAGTGTTCTGGAGCCGGTTGGCATATTGGATCAGTACGCGGCCCGAACTGCCCGCCCAGCCCATTTGCGGAACATAGGTCTGGCGCGGATCACCCTGCAGCCTGAACCAGCGTGTCCGGCCGGTGGCGATGTCGACCGTGCCGACCTGCACCGCCGAATTGGCAGTGCCGACCTTCGGATATTGCAGCGGGATGACCTTCGAATACTGGCCGTCGGTATTCTTGATCATGGCGAAGGTGCCGACCCCGGAGGTGTCGAAGCGCCAGAAGGCGATGCGGCGTGAATCCGGGCTCCAGCTCCAGGCCTTGCGGAGGCCGAACTCCTCTTCATAGACCCAGTCGCCCAGGCCGTTGACGATCAGGTCGCTGCCGTCGCGGGTGAGCTGCTGCGGTGTGCCGCCGCCGACGGGTTCGACATAGAGGTCGTTGGCGCGGACATAGGCGATGCGCGTGCCGTCGGGCGAAAATTCCGCATACATCGTCGTCGAGGGCGCGGCCGTGGGACCGCCGATCCTGCGCAACTGCTTGGTATCCAGGTCGAGAAGCCAGTAATCGCCGAGCGCGTGCGTGCGGCGGAACGGCTTGCCGCCCGTGAACACCAGCATCTTGCGCCGGTCGGGCGAGAAGGCATAGCCCTCCACCCCGATCGCCGCCGCCCCCTTCGGCACGAGCAGCTCGGCGGGGACAAGCACGGTGCGCGCGCCGCCCGCGATCTCGTAACGGACGATGTCGCTGCCGCCGTCGGTGCTTTTCGACGATTCGATCGCAATATAGCCGCGCCCGTCCTCGGTCCATTCGCCGCCGTCGAAACTGTCGCCGCGGATCGCGTCGGCGCCGAAGATGCGGTCGACGGTCAGCGGCCGGTATCCCCGCGCGGCGGCGCCGACAGGTGTCCTCGCGCGCTGCACCGGCGCCTCCGGTACGGGGGTGAGCTGAGCCCGTACGATCGCCGGCGACACCGCCGCGGCCAGCAGGGCGAGCAAGGGTGTCGAACGCATGGATGTCCCCCTCAAGGCATGGTGCGTGCCGTGTTAGCGGAGCGGGACGGCAACGTATACGGCTCGGGAGCGACTCGCCGTCCGCGTGCGGATGCCCTGGCTTGCGACGATCGCCAAGTGTTGCGTCAGGTGCGGGAGCTTGAATTACGGGTGGTTGCTCCACTGCCGTGGTACAGGCGGAACCGGTGATCGGCCGATATTTGCCAATATTCTACATCCTCCCACAAGAACTATTGCGACCGATGGATTATCCCTGCATTGTCCACTTCAGTATATCCGTGAAGGGGCAGTGCAGTGCTCGCTCTAACGATAATGATTGCAGGCTTTCTGATCGGCCCCGCCCCAGCTGAGGTGCCACCCGGCAAATTTCAAACGTGGCTTTCCTTCAAGAAGCAACCGCTCGATTTCACATCAGACGGCGTCACCGTTCATGTAGAAGCGGTGCCATGCCCCGCCCATCCCGTCGGAGACAGCGCTTGCAGGTGGGATGGCTATAATAATCAGGCCAACGTCACGGTTGAACAGGCGGGGATGGATTCCGTGACAATCAAGACGGACAGCCAAAGCGCCTATGCAAGGATCGCAGTTGCTCGTTTTCGTCGAGGCGACCGCAACCCGGGCATCATCATCGAAAGCCAATCAGGTGGATCGGGCGGCGATATGACGCTGCAACTCCTGATCCCGATCGGCAATCGCTACCGACTGGCTCAATCACTCAGCCCCGTCGACCTGCACCTTCAAGGTCAAATAGCTGATGCGCCTCATGATCTATCGGGGGATGGCAACATCGATCTCAAACTCGAAGACGCTGCGTTCGATTCCGTCTTTGGTTGCAATGCCTGCACACCGCGCCCGCCAAAGCTTCTGACCGTCAAGGATGGGCAGATCATCGATGAGAGCCGCGATCCGGGGGTCGGAGGCATATTCGCCGCTGACATGAAGCGCCTCGAACCGCTTTGCCTATCGCATGATCGGTACCGCAACGGTGCTTGCGCGGCTTATGTCGCCGATGCGGCGAGGGCCGGCCAATTCGATGCGGCCTGGAACGCGATGCTGGCGCATTACGAGCGTGACGGCGCTCTCTGGGAGCCGTGCGATCTGCCACCCTCGCAGTGGCAAGGGCATCAATGCCCGGAGGGGCACCGAACACGGTTCAGGCGTTTTCCTGACTCCCTGCGCGCCTTCCTCATCCGAACGGGCTATCTTCCCGACTCAACCCCATGATGTTGCGGCCGCTGCCGTCCGCGTCCCGAAGATCGAACGGCACGGCGCCCGCGCCCCTCGCCACATGGCTGCCAGCATGGTCCCACACCTCCTCGTCACGGGGGATTGACCGCGCGGCCTCACATCGGACACGCCGCGCGACATGGCCGATCTGCCCCCTCCCCCGCTTGACCTGCTGCGTGATGCGGCGCTGTTCCTCGATTTCGACGGCACGCTCGTCGAATTGCAGGAGCGGCCTGATGCGGTGCGCGTCGACGATCGCCTGTCCGCGCTGGTCGCGCGCCTGTCCGATGCGCTCGACGGTCGGGTGGCGATCGTCAGCGGGCGGTCCGTATCGGGGATCCGCGCGCTATTCGGCGACCCCGGCTTCGCCATCTCGGGCAGCCACGGGCTCGAAGTCGCCTGGCCCGACGGTCGCGAGACGGTGGCGGAACGACCCGCCGCCCTCGACCGTATTGTCGCGGAGATGACATCCTTCGCCTCTACGCGCCCCGGCGTGCTCGTCGAACAGAAGCCGCTCGGTGCGGCGCTCCATTACCGCCGCGATCCCGCCGCCGCCGCGGACAGCGACGCGCTCGCCCGCGCGCTTGCCGAGGAGGCCGGGCTGCACCTGCAGACCGGCAAGATGATGGCAGAGGTGCGCGTGGCGGGCGCGGACAAGGGAACGGCGCTGTACAAGCTGATGGAGACGGGACCGATGGCGGGGTACCGCCCCGTCTTCCTGGGCGACGACGACACCGACGAGCCCGCGATGGTCGCCGCGGCGCAGCTGGGCGGCGCCGGTATCCTGATCGGCGCGGCGCGCGCGAGCGCCGCGGCCTATCGGCTGGAAGGAGTCTCCGCCGCGCTGGACTGGCTGGAGGCGGCAGCGCGGAAGGCGGCGGCATGACCGACGCCTCCGTCGCCAATCCCGATGCGAACGCAATGTCGGTCGACCTGTGGCCGATCGGCAATTGCCAGGTCAGCGCGTTGATCGATCGTGCGGGCCGGTTCGTCTGGGCCTGCGTGCCGCGCGTCGATGGGGATCCGCTGTTCTCCGCCCTCGTCGGCGGCGCGGCGCCGGACGACGGCTATTGGTCGATCGATCTCGAGGATTCGACCCGCGTCGACCAATATTACATCCGCAACACGCCGATCCTCGTCAGCCTGCACACCGATTCGCATGGCAATGCGATCGAGGTGATCGACTTCAGCCCGCGCTTCCAGCGGCACGGCCGCACCTATCGCCCCGTCGCCTTCGCGCGGATCGTGCGTCCGGTCGCCGGATCCCCCCGCATACGCGTCCGCATGCGCACCACCTGCGGCTGGGGCGGCACGTGCCGCGAGCAGGTCGGCGGATCGAACCACCTGCGCATCATGCTCGATTCGATGGCGATGCGGCTGACCACCACCGCGCCGATCGGCATGGTCGAGGAGGAGCGCCCGTTCCGCATCGAGCGACCGCTGCATTTCTTCCTGGGGCCGGACGAGGGCTTCTCCGGCGACCTCGCCGAAACGGTCGAGGCGATGCTGACGCAGACGACCGCGGAATGGCAGGAGTGGGTGCGCGGCCTCGCCGTGCCGCTGGAATGGCAGGACGTCGTGATCCGCTCCGCGATCACGCTGAAGCTGTGCCAGCACGAGGAGACGGGCGCGATCGTCGCGGCGCTGACCACGTCGATACCGGAACACGCCGGGTCGGAGCGCAACTGGGACTATCGTTATTGCTGGGTCCGCGACGCCTATTACACGGTGCAGGCGCTCAACCGCCTCGGCGCGCTCGACGTGCTGGAGGGGTATCTGGGGTATCTCCGCAACATCGTCGACAGCGCGCGCGGCGGCCACATCCAGCCGCTCTATGGCGTGCTCGGCGAGGCGACGCTGGAGGAACGGTTCGCCCCCGCGCTGGCCGGCTATCGCGGCATGGGGCCGGTGCGCGTCGGCAACCAGGCCTATGAACAGATCCAGCACGACGCTTATGGCCAGATCGTGCTGTGCAGCGTCCACGCCTTCTTCGACCAGCGCCTGTTCCGCCAGTCGGGACGCGAGGATTTCGAGAGCCTGGAGCACGTCGGCGAGCGCGCATGGACCTTCCACGACCAGCCGGACGCGGGGCTGTGGGAGCTGCGTACCCGGCAGAGCGTCCATACCTATTCGAGCGCGATGTGCTGGGCGGCCTGCGATCGTCTCGCCAATGCCGCCAAGGCGCTGGGGCTCGAGGACCGCTGCACCTTCTGGCAGGATCGCGCGGACCGCATCCGTGCGGAGATCGAGGCCCGCGCGTGGCGGCCGGAGACGAACCGCATGTCGGCGACATTCTCCGGCGACGACCTGGACGCGAGCCTGATCCAGCTGCTCGACCTGCGCTTCTTCGAGCCCGACGACCCTCGCTTCGTCGGCACGCTGGAGGCGGTGGAAAAGGGACTGCGCCGGGGCAGCCACATGCTCCGCTACGATACAGAGGACGATTTCGGCCTGCCGGAGACGGCGTTCAACGTCTGCACCTTCTGGCTGATCGAGGCGCTGCACTTCACCGGTCGGTCCGAGGACGCGCGCGCGTTGTTCGACGAGATGCTGACACGGCGCACCGCAGCGGGGTTGCTGTCTGAGGATATTGATCCAAGTAGCGGCGAACTTTGGGGAAATTACCCACAGACCTATTCGCTGGTCGGCATGATCAACTGCGCCGTCCTGCTATCCAAACCATGGAGTTCGATCCGCTGAGCCGCCTCGTTATCATATCTAACCGCGTTTCTGCCCCCAATGGGTCGCATTCCGGGGCACAGGGCGGCCTCGCCGTCGCGCTCGCCTCCGCCCTGCAGGAGAATGGCGGCATCTGGTTCGGCTGGTCGGGGGAGGAGACGGACGAATACACCGGCCAGATCACCTTCACCCGCGCGGAGGGCGTCACGACCGCGACGGTCGACCTGGAGGCGCAGGACGTCGAGGAATATTACAACGGCTACGCCAACCGCACCTTGTGGCCGCTGTTCCACTATCGCGTCGACCTGGCCGAATATGAGCGCGAGTTCGCCGGCGGGTACAAAAGGGTCAATGTCCGCTTCGCTGAAACCGTGCGGCCGCTTATCGAGGACGGCGATGCGGTGTGGATTCAGGATTACCACATGTTCCCGCTCGGCGAGGAACTGCGCCGGCTCGGGCTGAAGAACCGCATCGGATTCTTCCTGCACATTCCCTGGCCGCCACGCCGCCTGCTGTCGATCCTGCCGGAGGCCGAGGCGCTGGTGCGCACGATGTTCGCCTATGACGTGATCGGCTTCCACACCGAGGAATGGCTGAGCTCGTTCGTCGATTATGCGTGTCACGAGCTGGGCGCGACGCTGGAGGGCGACATTCTGCGCCTAGGGGAGCGCCGGGTGCAGGTGATGGCGGTGCCGATCGGCATCGACGTGGACGAGTTCGCCGAACTGGCCACCAGCACGCGCGGCCGGCTCGCCTTCCGCCAGATGCGCGACAGCGCGGTGGGACGGGACATGATCGTCGGCGTCGACCGGCTCGACTATTCGAAGGGGCTGGAGGAGCGCTTCCTCGGCTATGAGCGGTTCCTGACTGAACATCCCGAGGAGCGGAAGGAAGTTTTCCTGCTCCAGATCGCGCCGCCGAGCCGGGCGAGCGTCGGCAGCTACCAGCGCATCCGGTCCAGCCTGGAAAGCATCGCGGGTCGCATCAACGGCGCCTATTCGGATGTCGACTGGACGCCGATCCGCTACGTCAACCAGGGCTATCCGCGCGACGTGCTGGCCGGCATCTATCGCGCCGCGAAGATCGGCCTGGTCACGCCGCTGCGCGACGGGATGAACCTCGTCGCCAAGGAATATGTCGCCGCACAGAACCCGGAGGACCCAGGCGTGCTGATCCTGTCGCGCTTCGCCGGGGCGGCGTGCCAGCTGACGGACGCGGTGCTGATCAACCCCTATTCGGCCGAAGAGATGGCCGACGCGATCATGCAGGCGCTGCGCATGGGGCGCGACGAGCGGATCGAGCGGTGGGAACGGATGATGGCGGTCATCCGTCGCGAGGATATCGCATGGTGGCGCCGCACCTTCACAAATGCGCTGGTGCGGACGCCGGAGCCGGCATGAGCCGCATGCGCGGCAGAGCCTCGGGCATCTCGATACGAATGAACGCATAGAGCGCCTCGCGCACCTCGCAGCGCAGGTCGAAGGCGGTCGACGCGTCCTTCGCCGTCATCAGCGCCCGCACCTCCATGATCCCGTCCGGTTTGGAATCCGTGATCTGGAGATTGTAGAAGCGGCCGTCCCAGCGGCTGCTCGCGCGGACCACCTCCTCCAGTTTCGCGCGCAGCCGTGGCACATCGGCGGCCGGATCGAGATACCAGAAGACGGAGCCGAGCAGCGCGCTGGTCTCTCGCGTCCAGTTCTGGAAGCTGTTCTCCAGGAACTTCGACACCGGCACGACAAGACGGCGGTCGTCCCAGATGCGGACGACGACGTAGGTCAGTCTGATGTCCTCGATCCGCCCCCATTCGCCGTCGATGATGACGACATCGTCGATGCGGATGGGCTCGGTAAAGGCCATCTGGATGCCGGCGATGACGTTCTTCAGCGCCGGCTGCGCGGCGGCGCCGATCGCGAGGCCGGCGACGCCGGCGGAGGCGGCAAGCGTCACGCCGATCGTGCGCACCGACGGAATGCTCATCAGCATCATCATCGCGGTCAGCAACACCAGCACGAATACGCCGATGCGGTGCAGGATCGAGATGCGCGTCCGCCGTCGCCGCGCGCGCAGATTGTCGGGACCACTGATGTCGAAGCGGACCTCGCTGATGTCGCGATAGGCGGTCAGCGCGGCGAGCAGCATCCAGCCGAACAGCCCGGGGGCGGCGATGCCGAGCAGCCGCTGCCACACATTCTCCCAGACGCGCGGCAGGTCGAGGCCGGGGGTCGCGGCGGCAAGCGCGACGCCGATCATCAGCCAGAAGGTCGGCCGGCGCAGGCGCAGCACGAGGATATCGTCCGCGCGTGTCTTCGTCCGCTCGGTGACGCGGCGAAGGACCGCGAACAGGATGCGATGCACCAGCACGACGAGCAGCAAATAGCCGGCCAGGCCGATCAGGCGCGCGACCCAGCCCGGCAGGTCGTGATCGAGATAGGGGATCTGCATCGTGCGCTAACACGCATCAGCGCGCCAAAGGCTCCCCCGCTCCGGGGCCGGGGCGGCGCGAGAGATACACCAGCTGGGTCTTTGCCGTGCCGGATCAGATGCCTGTCAGACGCGGCTCACATCCGCTGCGCGCCGGCCTGCCGCACCGCGTCGAGTGTCGGATAGCCGTTGACCGCCATCAGCAGATCGGCCTCCGCCAGAAGGCACTTGAGCACATGCGCCGCCCCGTCCGCCCCGCCGAGCGCGAGGCCGTAGCTATAGGGTCTGCCCACGCCGACCATCCGCGCGCCGAGCGCGATCGCCTTGATCACGTCGGTGCCGGAGCGAATCCCCGAGTCGAACAGCACCGGCACGGTCCCGGCCGCCGCGACGACATCGGGCAGCAGGTCGATGGCGGCGATCCCGCCGTTCGCCTGGCGGCCGCCGTGGTTCGAACAATAGATGCCGTCCACACCCGCGTCGACCGCGCGCCGCGCATCGTCGGGATGGCAGATGCCTTTCAGCACGATCGGCAGGCGCGTCAGCGAACGCAGCCAGGGCATGTCGTCCCAGGTCAGAACCTTGCCGAAGAGACGCGCCCACAGGCCGACCGCTTCCGCCGGCGCCGAGGCCGGCGACTTGCCGAGGAGACGCTGGAAGACGGGGTCGGCGAAATAGTTGGTCAGCACATGGCCGCGCAGCTGCGGGAAATTGGCGACGTTGAGATCGCGCGGCCGCCACCCGGTGACCCAGGTGTCGAGCGTCACGACGATCGCCTTGTAGCCCGCCGCCTCCGCGCGGCCGACGAGGCTGGCGGCGAGATCGGGATCGCGGGGCGTGTACAGCTGGAAAAACCCGGGTGTCTCGCCCATTGCCCCGGCCACGCCCTCGAGCGGATCGTTCGAAAGGGTGGACGCACAGAGCGGCACCCCCGTCGCCGCGGCAGCCGCGGCTGCGGCGAGGTCGCCGTGCCCATCCTGCGTACACAGGCCGGTGACGCCGATCGGCGCCATGAACAGCGGACTCGGCAGCGAAAGGCCGAACAGTTCGACGGACAGGTCGCGCGTCCCACAGTCGACCATCATCCGCGGCACCATGCCCCAATGGCCGAACGCTTCCGCATTGCGCCGCTGGGTCAGTTCGTCACCGCAACCGCCCTGGACATAGCCGAGCACGCTCGGCGGCATCGCCGCGGCGGCGCGTGCTTCCAGCGTCGGGAAATCCACCGGCCAGCGCGGGACGATGCCCTGCAGCCCAGCCCCATAGATCAGGTTCTGATAGTCGCCATAGGCCATTGGCCCCTCTCCTTTTCTCCCCGCTTATCGGCTGGCGCTCCGCTCCGCCATAGCGTGACGCGCGACGTGCCTTGCCCCCGATACGGATTGCGGGGGCATGGCGAGACCTGCTCGCTGGCGAACATCCCCTCGCAGCCGGTCGTCGACCTGCGGGCGCCTGGCGCCCCGCGAGACGCTTTTCCGATCCGGCTCGCCCCCTCCCCTCGGCTGCGGCCCGTAGAGCCTGGTTCCATCGGGTTCATGGCCTCGCCACGTCCGGCGCGCCCCATACCGGAGATCCGGCACGGCGGTCGGAACGGGAGGGCCGTTCCACACCGTCGCCTCTCCGACATCGGTGACGTTGGCCATCGAGAGCCTTCGCGCGCGACGACGGATGACGGAACCTGCAACCTTCACCTGTGTTGCTGCTCCGGGACATGTCGGGTAGCGACTACTCCTGTCACGAACTCGTCACATCGCGGGTGCACCGGCAATCCAATGGCCACCATCGCTTCCCAACCGGCAGAGGGCGCTACGCCCTCACGCGGCCCGCATCTCGACGCGCGGCTGCACCCCGCGGGCCGATGGATCTTCCTCGCGGTCCTCGTCGGCGCGCTGGGCTATGCCGGGATCAGCATCGCGACCGATACCGCGCAGGTCGGCGAGCAGATGGCAACGGGCGTGTTCCTCTTCCTCGGCCTCGCCCTGCTGATCGCGCTGGGGTTCGAGTTCGTCAACGGCTTCCACGATACCGCCAATGCGGTGGCGACGGTGATCTACACCCATGCCCTGCCCGCGCCGGTCGCGGTCGTCTGGTCGGGCTTCTTCAATTTCCTGGGGGTGCTGACCTCCTCTGGCGCGGTCGCCTATTCGATCATCACGCTGTTGCCGGTCGACCTGATCCTGCACGTCGGATCGCTGGGCGGATTCGCGATGATCTTCGCGCTGCTGCTCGCGGCGATCATCTGGAACCTTGCGACCTGGGCCGCGGGCCTGCCGAACTCGTCCAGCCACGCGCTGATCGGATCGATCCTGGGCGTGGGCCTCGCCAACCAGTTGCTCGCGCGGGGCCTGTCGGGTACGTCGGGAGTCGACTGGCACCAGGCGGAAAAGATCTTCATCACCCTCCTCGTCAGCCCGCTCGTCGGCTTTGCCGGTGCGCTTATGCTGATGCTGCTGATGAAGCGCATCTTCACCGATCCGCGCCTCTACCGCGAGCCGTCCGGTGACCAACCGCCGCCGCGCGGCATCCGCGGCCTGCTGATCTTCACCTGCACCGCCGTCAGCTTCGCGCATGGCAGCAACGACGGGCAGAAAGGCATGGGCCTGATCATGCTGATTCTGATCGGCTGCGCGCCCACCGCCTATGCGCTCAATCGCACCGTGCCGGACAGCGCGACGCCGGCCTATGTCGCGCAGGCGCGCGCCGCCCAGGCGACCTTCGCCGCCCATGCCGACGGCGGCCGCCCCGCCTCGACCGATACGGCACGCGCGACGATCACGCAGGCTCTGTCGGTGCGAAGCGTCGACCGGCCCGCGGTCTATGGCGCGCTGGCGGAGCTGTCGCGCGACGTCGGCGACCGGATCGGCGATTACGGCGCGCTCAGTCGCGTGCCCGCCGCCGCCGCGCCCAATCTGCGCGCGGACATGTATCTGGTGCTCGATGCGACCAAGCAGATCGTCGCCGACGAGGGCGCGAAGGCGCGCTTCTCCGCGGCGCAGCTGGAGCAGATCAAGGGCTATGGCGGGCGGCTCGAGCAGGGGACCCGCTACATCCCGCTGTGGGTCAAGGTGACCGTGGCGATCGCGCTCGGTCTCGGCACGATGGTCGGATGGAAGCGCATCGTCGTCACCGTCGGCGAGAAGATCGGCCAGTCGCACCTGACCTATGGCATCGGCGTGTCCGCCGAGCTGATGGCGGCGAGCACGATCCTGCTCGCCGACCGGCTGGGCATGCCGGTGTCCACGACGCATGTGCTGTCGTCGGGCGTCGCGGGTGCGTCCGTCGGCAACGGCGCCGGACTGCAATGGCGCACCGTCCGCAACATGGCGCTGGCGTGGTTCCTCACCCTTCCTGCCGCGATGCTTCTTTCGGGTTTGCTATACTGGCTGCTGCTGACCGGCATCCGGACCTTCGCCGGCTGACGCGCCGCAGCGGATGCCCTGAACGAGCATCCCACCGCAACATTCGCGTAACCGGATCGTGACGTCAGCGTCACACTGATCCGGCATGGCACTCCGAACGGGGGCCGAATGCCTCCCAGCTGGGGTGGAATGCCATGACCATCGACCCGACGATGACCACCGGTGATATGGCCGATGCCGGGGCCGCGATCCTGTCCTTCGTGTCGCACCGGCCGGTGACGCCCGAAAAGCCCGACGTCGCCCGCCGCCGCTATCGCACCATCTGGATCAGCGACGTGCATCTCGGCACGCGCGGCTGCAACGCTGACATGCTGATCGACTTCCTCGACCGCGTCGACAGCGACATCCTGTACCTGGTCGGCGACATCGTCGACGGCTGGCAGCTGAAGAAGCGTTTCTACTGGCCCGCCGCGCACAACGACGTCGTCTGGCGATTGCTGAAGCGCGCCAAGCGCGGCACGCAGGTCACCTATATCCCCGGCAACCACGACGAGATGTTCCGCCAGTTCGCGGGCATGAACTTCGGCGGCGTCGCGATCCGGCGCAAGGCGATCCACCGCACGGCCGACGGGCGCCGCCTGCTCGTGCTGCACGGGGACGAGTTCGACGCCATCACGCTCGGCCACCGCTGGATCGCGCTGCTCGGCGACAGCGCCTATACCGCGCTGATGGCGCTCAACCGCTGGACCAACGTGGTGCGGCGCAAGCTCGGTCGCCCCTATTGGTCGCTGTCCAAGCATGCCAAGGCGAAGGTGAAGAACGCGGTCGCCTTCATCTCCCGGTTCGAGGAGGTCGTCGCGCATGCCGCCGGATCGCGCGGCGTCGATGGCGTCGTCTGCGGGCATATCCATACCGCGGAGATCCGGGAGATCGGCGCCGTCACCTATTATAACGACGGCGACTGGGTGGAGGGATGCACCGCGCTGGTCGAGCATTTCGACGGCACGATGGAGGTGCTGCACTGGGCCGACGAAATCGCGGCGCGCGAGGTGGCCGAGCGGGCCGCTGCCGCGCGGATCGCCGCCTGACATGCGGATCGCGATCGTCACCGACGCATGGCAGCCGCAGGTCAACGGCGTCGTCCGCACGCTGACCGCGACCAAGGCGGAACTGGAGGCGATGGGGCATGAGGTGCTCGTCGTCTCGCCCGACCGCTTCGCCACCCTGCCCTGCCCGACCTATCCGGAAATCCGGCTAGCGCTGACCGGGCGCGGCGGCGTGGGGCGCCTGGTCCGCGCCTTCGATCCGGATGCGATCCACCTATCGACCGAAGGACCGCTGGGGCTCGCCGCGCGGCGCTGGTGCATGGGTCAGAGCCTGCGCTTCACCACGGCCTATCACACGCAGTTTCCCGATTATCTCGCCAAGCGGACAGGCGTGAACGCGGAGCTGTTCTGGCGCTATATCCGCTGGTTCCACCGGCCTGCGGACGCGATCCTCGTTTCCACCGGATCGGTGGACGGCGTCCTGGCGGCGCAGGGGCTGCGCCACACGCGCCGCTGGGGGCGTGGCGTCGACCTGTCGCTGTTCCACCCCGACGGCCCGCGCGACGAGGCGATCGCGGCGTTGCCGGGCCCGATCCAGCTCTACGTCGGGCGCATCGCCGTGGAGAAGAACATCGAAGCGTTCCTCGCGGCGCCTGGTCCGGGCTCAAAGGTCGTCGTCGGCGACGGGCCGGCGCGCGAAGCGCTTGCGGCGCGCTACCCGCAGGCGCGATTCGTCGGCCCGCGATTCGGTGGCGCGCTCGCCGCCGCATATCGCAGCGCGGACGTTTTCGTCTTTCCGAGCCTTACCGATACGTTCGGACTAGTGATGATCGAGGCTCTGGCCTGCGGCACCCCCGTCGCCGCACTGCCTGCACCGGGGTCGGTCGACGTGCTGTCGACCGCGGTGGGGGCGATCGACGCGGCGCTCGACCGTGCGATCCTCGCCGCGCTCGGGAGGGATCGGGCGGCATGCGCGGCTTATGCGCGCGCCTTCACCTGGGCAGCGAGTGCAGCACAATTCCTCAACGCGCTGGCCCCGATCCGGCCGATCGCACAACGCGCCGCCTGAGATACGCGTCCCGGCCCTGGCGCTATCGTCCGCTGCGCAGGCGGTCGATCATTGCGCGCTCGAAGGCCTGCGGATCGACGGCGGCTTCCCGCAGGCGCTTGCGGTCGAGCGTCGCCGCCACCGTCCCATCCGCGAGGATCACGCCCGCATCGCACGCGCTTGCGAGCACCGGCAGGTCGTGCAACGCCGTTACGAGGGTAAGACCGTCGTTGACCATGGCGCGCAGAACCTGCCGCAGGTCGTAGGCGGCGACGGGATCGAGCCAGTTGAACGGCTCGTCGAGAATGATCCGCGTGTGACCGCCGACAAAGGCGCAGGCTATCGCCAGCCGCTGCCGCATCCCCGCCGAACAGTCGCCGATCCAACGGTCGGACAGCTCCGCGATGCCCAGCGCGCTCCACAGTGCGGCGAGGCGGCGATGATCCGTCACGGCGCCGCATCGCGCATAGTCGAGCAGTTCGCGTCCGCGCATCAGGTCGGGCAGTCGATCGGCCGGCGGGCAAAAGCCGAAACTGCGGGCGCGGGCGGCACGATCCGCCGCGAGATCGCGTCCGTCGACGCGGCAGACGCCCGCGGCGAGCGGCAGCCGCCCGGCAAGCGCGCGAAGGAGGCTGGTCTTGCCCGAGCCATTTGCCCCGATCACGCCGAACCATGTGCCGCGCGGCACGTCGAACCCTATGCCGTCGACGACCCGCCGCTTCCCCCGCACGACGACCGTGGCCGACAGGGTGATGTCGCTCATCCGATCATCCAGCGCTGATGCGCCGCCGCGCGCGACAAACGCCACACGGCCAAGGCGGCGACGGGCAAGGCGACGAAGGGGGATAGGAGCACGGCCATCGCTATCACGAAGACCAGCATCGCTACGATCAGTTCGGCCTGCAATCGCGCGTAAAGCCGGTGGGCCTGAATGCGCAGGGCCATCAGCACCAGCATGCCGGCGATGACAGATCCGACCACGACGGCACCGGCGAGCCCCACTGCGACCGATGCTACCACCGGCGCGACGAAGAGGAACGTCAGGCCCCCGGCAGCCCGGCGCAACAGGATGCTGCCCAGGCCGTGCCCCGAGAGCGCCAGGAACCGCACGACGGCGGGTTCGACCCGCGTCAGCACGGCGATCACCGCACAAGAGGCAAGGGCGCAGACGGCAAGTCGGGCGCTGTCGTCCGTCGGTGCCGCCAACGTCACGATCAGGGTCAGCACGGCGGCGACGACCCCAGCCGCCGGCCGCCGCTGCCAAGAGAGTAGGCGGCGGTCGATCGCGCGGCGCCACCCTGAACTCGGGACGGGCGTGCGGGCGATGTCGACGGCCCCGCCGGTCGCTGCCGTCAGATAGGCGGCGCAGACCAAAGGGATCGTATCGGCTCGTACGATGACCATGGCGGCAGCGAATACCGCCACTATCGCCGCATGACAGGCGATCAGATATCGGTGCCGGCATGCCCGCTGGAGCGCCAGCGCAGCCAGAGCTCCCTCGCCGACATGGTATCGCAATCGGTCCGCCAGGGCGCGGGACGCGGCGATGCCCGCCGTCACGCCGATCGCCATGGCCATCCACTTCGCCTGACGCGGCGTCCGCTCGGCGAGTCCCTGATGCGCGAATGCAAAGCAGGCCGCGACCAGCACGATCGCCAGGAATCGATCGTGCCAGCCGGCCAACGCCGTGACGACTGACCGACGGATCAACAGCCAGTCATGATCGACCAGGCCTCGCGGCCCGCGCTCCATGTCCCCCATGCCCGCGGGCATACCGCGGATAATCCACCGATGGAAAGGCGGTGGAACGGCGAGGGCTGGCCCTCCTATTCCAGCCCGCCGCCGAGCGAGCGGTAGAGTTCGACCAGGTTGCTGCCGCGCGACAGCCGCGTCGTCACCAGCTGTTGCTGTGCCGCATAGGCGGTGCGCTGGGCGTCGAGCGTCGTGAGAAAGGAATCGACGCCCGCACGATAGCGCGCGTCCGACAGGCGCGCGGCGACGCTGGCGGCGTTGGCGCGGGCGGCCTGCGCCGAAACCTGCTCGTCGATCGTACCGCGCTGGGCGAGCGCGTCGGCGACCTCGCGGAAGGCGGTCTGCACCGTCTTCTCGTAGGTGGAGACCGCCGCCTGCTGCGAGGCGCGCGCATAATCGAGATTGCCGCGCAGCCTGCCGCCGTCGAACAACGGCGCGGCGATCGAGGGTGACCCGGTATAGGTGAAGCTGCCGCCGGCGAAGAGCCCGCTCAGCGCGCTGCTGATCGTTCCCAGGGTCGCGGTGAGCGAGATGCGGGGGAAGAGGGCGGCCCTGGCCGCGCCGATATTGGCGTTCTGCGCGATCAGCTGATGCTCCGCCTGCAGCACGTCGGGACGGCGCAGCAGCACGTCGGATGCGACGCCGGTCGGCAGGTTGGCGATGGTCGCGTCGCCGGTCCCGAGTCCGTTCGGCAGCAGGTCGGCAGTCACCGTCGTGCCGGCGAGCAGGTTGAGCGCATTCTGGTCCTGCGCGATCCGCGTCTTGAGCACGGCGATGTCGTTGCGCGCCGACTGATAGTTGGTTTCCGCCTGCCGCGCTTCGAGCTCCGAGGCGACGCCGATTCGGAATTGCGCGCGGGTAAGGTCGAGCGTCTGCTGGAACGCCTTGAGCGTCTCCTCCGACAGGCGCAGCTGATCCTGGTCCGAGGCGAGCGTCAGCCAGGCGGTGGCAAGTTCCGCGATCAGGCTGATTCGCGTCGTCCGCTGCGCCTCTTCGCTGGCGAAATATTGTTCGAGGGCCGCGCGGCTGAGATTGCGGACCCGGCCGAACAGGTCGAGCTCGAACGCCGAGAAGCCGGCGTTGACCGAGTAGAATTGCAGGTTCGACGAGCCGCCGGTGCCGACCGAGGCGCCCGTGCCGCCGGTCCCGGATCCGGTACCGACTCCGGCGCCCGTGCCGGTCCCCGTTCCCCCGCCGCTGGTGCCGCCGCCAGCGGCAGCACCCGACGCGCCCGCCGCGCCGAACAGGTTGTTGGTATAGGTGCCCGAACCGCTGATCGTCGTGCTGGGGACGAGATCGGCGCGCTGCACGCGATATTGCGCGCGCGCCTGCAGGACATTGGCCGCCGCGATACGCAGGTCGCGATTGTTGTCGAGTCCCAGCGCGATCACCTGCTGCAGCCGCGGATCGGTGAAGAAGCTGCGCCAGCCGATCTTCGTGACGTCGGGCGCGTCACTCGCCGCCGCGGGATAGACGCCGCCCTGCGGCAGGGTCGCCGGCACCGCGCCGACCGGGCGCACATATTTGGGCGCCAGATTGCAGCCGGCGAGCGTCGCGCTCGCGGCGGCGAGAAGGAGGATGGTCTTGCGGGTCATCGAAATCACGCTCCCTGCGGGGCGGGACGCCCCTCAGTGTCGTCATGCGCACCGCCGTCATGCGGCAACGTGCCGTGAGGGCCGTCGTGCGGCGGCTGGCCATGGGGATCGTCATGCGCAGCCGGCTCGGCATGGCCGCCCTGGCCGAACAGGCGCAGGACGACGACGAAGAACATCGGCACGAAGAAGATCGCGAGGATCGTCGCCGAAAGCATGCCACCGACCACCGCGCGGCCGATGGCGTTCTGGCCACCCGCGCCGGCGCCGGTCGAAATCGCCAGCGGCAGCACGCCGAAGACGAAGGCGAGCGACGTCATCAGGATCGGCCGCAACCGCAGCTTGGCCGCCGCGACCGCCGCGTCGAACGGCTTCATCCCGTCGCGCATCTTCTCCTCGGCGAACTCGACGATCAGGATCGCGTTCTTCGCCGACACGCCAATCGTGGTGATCAGGCCGACCTGGAGATAGATGTCGTTGTTGAGACCCGTCAGCGTCGCCGCGAGCACCGCGCCAAGCACGCCGAGCGGGACGACGAGCATCACCGAGATCGGCACCGACCAGCTTTCATACAGCGCCGCGAGGCACAGGAAGACGATCAGCAGCGACAGGCCATAGAGTGCCGGCGCCTGGCCGCCCGACAGGCGTTCCTCGTAGCTGAGGCCGGTCCATTCGAGCCCGGTGCCCGGCGGCAGCTTGGCATGGATCGCCTCCATCGCCTTCATCGCCGCGCCCGACGACACGCCCGGTGCCGGCGATCCCAATATCTCCATCGACGGCAGGCCGTTGTAGCGCGTCAGCTGCGCAGGGGCCTGCTTCCACGACAGGGTCGAGAAGGCGGTGAAGGGTGCCATCGTGCCGGTCTCGCCGCGCACGTAGAAGCTGCCGACGTCCTCCGGCTTCTGGCGATAGGGCTCGTCCGCCTGGATATAGACGCGCTTGACGCGGCCGCGATCGATGAAGTCGTTGACATAGGATCCGCCCCAGGCGGTCGCGATCGTGTTGTTCACCGTCGACAGGTCGAGCCCGAGCGCGCGCGCCTTGTCTTGATCGACGTCGATCTTGAGCTGCGGCGCATCGTCGAGCGCATTGGGACGCACGCCGGCGAGCGACTTGTCGCCCATCGCCATGCCCAGCATCATGTTGCGCGCGGCGACCAGCTTCTCGTGCCCGATCCCCGCCTCGTCGACGAGTTGCAGGTCGAAGCCGGTGGCATTGCCCAGTTCCTGCACCGCGGGCGGGATGACCGCGAAGATCATCGCATCCTTGAACTGCGAGAAGGCACCCATGGCGCGCCCGGCGATCGCCTGCGCCTTGTTCGCCGCGCCTTCGCGCTGCGACCATTCCTTGAGCGGGATGAAGGCGATGCCGCTGTTCTGGCCCTGCCCCGCGAAGCTGAAGCCGTTGACGGTGAACACGCCCTGGACGTTGCCGCCTTCCTTTTGCAGGAAATGGTCGCGGATCGTGTCCAGGCCCTTCTGCGTGCGCGCGGTGGTGGCGCCCGGAGGCCCCTGCACCAGCGCGATCATGATTCCCTGATCCTCGTCGGGCAAGAAGCCCGTCGGCAGGCGCATGAACAGGAAGCCCATGCCCAGCACGATCAGAAGATAGACAAGCATCGACCGCTTCCAGCTTTTCGCGGTACGGACCACGCCGTGTTCGTAGCGGACCTGGCCGCGTTCGAACTTGTCGTTGAACCAGCGGAAGAAGCGCGCGAGCGGGCCGTTGCCCTCGACCTTGTTCGCCTCGTGCGGCTTGAGGATCGTCGCGCACAGCGCCGGCGTCAGGATCAGTGCGACCGCGATCGACAGCACCATCGCCGAGACGATCGTGATCGAGAACTGGCGGTAGATGACGCCCGTCGACCCGCCGAAGAAGGCCATCGGCAGGAACACCGCGGACAGGACCAGGGCGATGCCGATCAGCGCGCCGGTGATCTCGTCCATCGACTTGCGCGCCGCTTCCTTGGGCGACAGATGTTCGGTGGTGATCAGGCGCTCTACGTTCTCGACGACGACGATCGCGTCGTCGACGAGCAGGCCGATGGCGAGCACCATGCCGAACAGGGTCAGCGTGTTGATCGAATAGCCCGCGGCGGCGAGGATGCCGAACGTGCCGAGCAGCACCACCGGCACCGCGATCGTCGGGATCAGCGTCGCGCGCCAGTTCTGCAGGAACAGGAACATGACGAGGAAGACGAGGATGATCGCCTCGATCAGGGTATGCACCACCTGCTCGACCGACAGCCGCACGAAGGGCGACGTGTCATAGGGGTAGATGACCTTGACGTCGGACGGGAACTGCTTGGCGATCGCGTTCACCCGCTCCTTGACCGCGGTGACCGTGGTCAGCGCATTGGCGCCGGGGGCGAGCTTGATGCCGATGCCCGAAGCGGGCCGGCCGTTCCACTGCGACTGGAAGCCGTAGTTCTCCGCGCCGATCTCCACCCGCGCGACGTCGCGCAGGCGCACGATCGACCCGTCCGTGTTGCTCTTCAGGCGGATCGCCGCGAACTGGTCCGGCGTGGTCAGCCGCGATTCCACCGACACGGTGGCGTTGAGCATCTGCTCCTTGGGCGCCGGCTGCGCGCCGATCTGGCCCGCCGAAACCTGCGCATTCTGCGCGGTGATCGCCGACGTCACGTCGGCCATCGTCAGCGCGTAGTTGTTGAGCTTGAGCGGATCGACCCAGATGCGCATCGCATATTGCGATCCGAACACCGTCGTGTCGCCGACGCCGTTGACGCGCGCGAGCGGGTCTTGGAGCTTCGAAACGATATAGTCAGACAGGTCGGAATCGTTGTGGCTGCCGTCCGCCGAATAGAGGCCGACGAACATCAGGAAGTTCTGCGTCGCCTTGGCGACGATCAGACCCTGGCGCTGCACCTCCTGCGGCAACAGCGGCGTCGCCGCCTGCAGCTTGTTCTGCACCTGCACCTGCGCGATGTCGGGGTCGGTGCCCTGTTCGAACGTCAGCGTGATGGTGACGAGGCCGGCCGAGGACGAGGAAGACGAGAAGTAGCGAAGGTTGTCGATTCCCTTCAGCTGCTGCTCGATGATCTGCGTCGTCGTATTCTCGAGCGTCTGGGCGTCGGCGCCCGGATAGGTCGCGGTGATCGACACTGCGGGCGGCGCGATGGCCGGGAACTGCGCGATCGGCAGGCTGCGGATCGCCAGGATGCCCGCGAGCATCGTGACTATCGCCAGCACATAGGCGAAGATCGGGCGATCGATGAAATAGCGCGACATGAGGTGTTACTTCGCCTGTGCCTGGCCGGGCTGGCCGGGTTGACCGGCCGCCGGCTTGGCGTTGGGATCCCAGGGATGGCCCTGGACCGGCATGCCGGGACGCAGCATCATGCCGCCCTCGACGATCACCTTGTCGCCGGGCTTCAGGCCGCTGGTGACGATCCAGCTCTCGCCCGACGTGCGGCTGGTCTCGAGCACGCGCGGTTCGACCTTGTTGCCCTGGCCGATGACCATGACGGTCGCCTTGCCACGCTCGTCACGGCTGACGGCGCGCTGCGGCACGAGGATCGCGTTCTGCTGCGTCCCCTCGACCAGCTGCGCGCGCACGAACATGCCGGGCAGCAACAGGCCGCGCGGGTTGCCGAACAAGGCGCGGATGGTCTGCGAACCGGTGGTCGGATCGACCGTCACGTCCGCGAAGCGCAGCGTGCCCTCGATCGGATAGGCGGTGCCGTCCTCCAGCATCAGGCGCACGCGCGCATTGCCGTCGCGCGCGATCTGGCCCGCGATGATCTGCTGGCGCAGCTTGAGCAGGTCGGCGCTCGACTGCTGGATGTCGACATAGATGGGGTCGAGGCGCTGGATCGTCGCGAGCGCCTGCGTCTGCGCCGCCGAGACGAGCGCGCCGGTGGTGAACACCGACCGGCCGATGCGGCCCGAGATCGGCGCACGGATCGTGGTGCGGGCAAGGTCGATCTGCGCGGTACGCAGCGCCGCCTGCTGCGCGGCGACGTCGGCGCGCGCCTGCGCGGCACTGGTCAGCGCGTTCTCGTAGTCCTGGCGAGCGATCGCGTTGATCTTGACGAGCTCGCCGTAGCGGCGGGCGAGCGCGGCGCTCGACGCGATCGCGGCACGGGCGCGCGCCAGCGCGGCGCGGGCATTGGCGACCTGCGCCTGATAGGGCGAGGAATCGATCCGGTAGAGCGGCTGGCCCGCGCGCACCATGTCGCCCTCGGTGAACAGCCGCGCCTGGACGAGGCCGTTGACCTGCGGCCGCACGTCCGACGTCTCATAGGCCGCGGTGCGACCGGGCAGTTCCGAGGTGAGCCGGACGGGCTGCATCGCCATCACGACATAGCCGACCGGTGCCGGTCCCTGCGCCCCCTGCTGCTGCGGCGGCGCCTCGCCCCCCTTGCCGCAGGCCGCCAGCACCAACGCCAGCGCCACAACTCCGTGTCGGCTGTTCATCATGTCGAAATCCGCTAGACAGTATGTGAGTGATCGTTCACTCACAAAATGCTGCTACTGCGAACACGGATTGACCGTCAAGCACCAAGGTGAAGTTTCGTTTCATGACCGATAGGATACAGTGCTGCTCCCTCTTTGCGAACCGCGCCGAGCAACGTCGCCGACTGGTGACGGAGACGGCACGCAAGCTGTTCATGGAAAACGGTTTTCATGCGACGGGCATGGCACAGCTCGCCAAGGAATCGGGTGTCGCGGTCGGCCAGATCTATCGCGATTTCTCGTCGAAGGAGGATATCGTCGCGGCGATCTGCAACAGCGATTGCGGCGAGTTCATGCAGAGCGGCCAGCTGGACGCGGCGATCGAGTCGGGCGACTCGCAGGGGGTGCGCGAATGGTTGCGCCATTTTCTCGATGCCGAGGATCCCGAGGGTGACGATCGGTTGTTCGCCGAGATCGTTGCCGAGGCCACGCGCAACGCACGGATCGCGACGATCTTCCATCGGTTGCGGGCAGAGTTCGAAAGCCGGCTGAGCGCGGCGCTCACGATGCTCGCGCCCGGCGATGTGCTGGCCGAACGCCGGCGGCTGCTGGCGGACATGATCATGACGCTGTCGCTGGGGCTCAGCTATTTCCAGCTGCTACACCAGCCCAAGGACATGCCGGCGCTTACTGCGAAGCTGATCGAGATGGTCGACCGGGAGCTCGACGCGCTCTGCTCGGCGGCAATCGCCTGATCCGGCGAGCCCGGATCGGGGCGGCGCCGGTGATTATGCGCCGTGATACTCCCGATACCAGCGCACGAACCGCGGAAAACCTTCGTCGATCGTCGTTGCGGGCCGGTAGTTCAGGTCCCGCGTGGCGGACTCGATATCCGCGAAGGTCCGGGTGACATCGCCAGGCTGCATCGGCAGGTCCTGCCGGATCGCGGGACGACCGATCGCCGCCTCCAGCAGCGTGATGACCCGGCCGAGCGGCTCGGCACGGTGGTTGCCGAGATTGTATAGCGCGTGCGGCGAGACGCTGCCTCCCGACTTCGGCGTTGCATCGTCCGCGGGCGCATGGTCGTGCGCCGCGATGACGCCGGCGACGATATCGTCGACGAAGGTGAAGTCCCGCTCCATCCGGCCATGATTGAAGACGGGGATCGGCTGCCCCCGCAGGATCTTCGCGGTGAAGATCCAGAGCATCATGTCCGGCCGCCCCCACGGCCCGTAGACCGTGAAGAAGCGCAGCCCCGTCTGCGGCAGCCGGAACAGATGCGCGTAGCTTTCGCTCATCAATTCGTTGGCGCGCTTGGTGGCGGCGTACAGCGACAGCGGCCGATCGACGCGATCCTCGACGCGGAACGGGACATCCATATTGCCGCCATAGACCGAAGAGGACGAGGCATAGACCAGGTGCGCGACACGCCGATCGCGCGCGAGTTCGAGCAGGTTGAGGTGGCCCACCAGATTCGCCTGCGCATAGACGTCGGGCCGCTCGACCGAATAGCGTACCCCCGCCTGCGCACCGAGATGGACGATCCGATCGAAGTCACGGCCCGCGAGCGCGGCACGTAGCGCGGCGGCATCGGAGAAATCGAGATGATGGAAGGCGAAACGGTCGCCGTGCGCCTGTGTGATGTGCGCGAGCCGCGCCCGCTTCAGCGCGGGGTCGTAATAATCATTGATCGAATCGACGCCGATGACGCGATCGCCGCGCGCGAGCAGCGCCTGCGCGGTCGCCATGCCGATGAAGCCGGCGGCTCCGGTAACCAGCGTCGTCGGCATCGCCCTTCCCCGTCAGCATCCCCGTTCGCGCGAACGAGACCGCGCGGGCTCTATGACCTTTTGCGCAGGCGTCAACCTTCGGCCTTGGCCAGCGCATAGGCCTGCGTGCCCCGGGTGATGACCGTATCGCCCGGCTCGATCGCCGCCACCGGAATATCGTGCTGCGCCTTCAACTCGGCATATAGCGGCGCAAAGTCCGTCTCGACCGTGATCCGCAGCAGTTCGTCGAAGCTGGGAATGACGAAGTAATTCTGCTGGAAGTCGTCGATTCGATACTCGGTCCGCATCACGCGTGCGATGTCGAAGCCGATCCGGTTCGGACTGGGATCGTCGAGCGCGAAGCGGCTTTCCGCGTAGCTCGATACGATGCCAGACCCATAGATCCGCAGATCGTCGCCCTCCCGGATCAGGCCGAACTCGACCGTGTACCAGTAAAGCCGGCCGAGATACTTCAGCGCGTCGAGTCCGAGCGCACGCTGGCCGCCACGGCCATAGGCTTCGAGATAATCCGCGAACACCGGATCGGCGAGCATGGGCACATGGCCGAACACGTCGTGGAACACGTCGGGTTCCTGCAGGTAATCCAGCTGGTCCGGCCGGCGGATGAAATTGCCCGCGACGAAGCGGCGGTTCGCCATATGGTCGAAGAAGACGTCGTCGGGGACGAGGCCGGGCACCGCCACGACCTGCCAGCCGGTCAGCTTCATCAGCCGCTCGCTGAGCTCCTCAAAATCCGGAATGCCGGGCTTCGACAGCTTCAGCACGTCGAGCCCGCGCAGATAGGCGTCCGACGCGCGGCCCGGCAGCAGCTTGGATTGCCGCGCGAACAGCGTATCCCAGGTCGCATGCTCCTCCGCCGTATAATGCTGCCAGTCCTGCGGAACGGTCCAGTCGGCGGCGGCGCCCGGCGGGGGCGAGTCGAGCATGTGCGTGTCGTCAGCCATGGGCACAGCCTAACAGAAGGTATCGGATGAAACTATACGCACGATGGCTGTTCCGGTCGATCGCGGGCGCGGGCGCACTCGTCGTTAGCGTGCTGCTGGCCTATGGCGCCGCGGGGCTGGTCGGCGGCGCCTTGCCCGCGCATGCGGCGTGGCGCCCGCCGGCGCAGGGCATACCCATCTGGGTGGAGTCGAACGGCATCCACGTGTCGCTGGTGCTGCCGAAGGTCGCGGCGGGCGTCGACCTGCGCCCCCTCGCCCCGGCCGCGGACATCGCCGATCCGCGATATGCACGCTACGATCACCTCGCCATCGGCTGGGGGGACGAAGCGTTCTTCCTCGGCACGCCGACCTGGGCCGACGTGCGGCCAGGCACGATCCTGGCGGCGGCTGCGGGGAGCGACCGGACTCTGCTCCATGTCGAGCACGTACCCGGCCCCGTCGAAACGAGCCGCCGCATCGTCTTGCGCCCCACGGAATACCGGCGACTGATCGCCTTCGTTCAGGCAACCTTAAAGCCGGGAGGACGTATATTGCAAAGTTATGACAGGAACGACGCCTTCTACCCCGCGCGCGGGCATTACAGCGCGATCCGCACGTGTAACGCCTGGGTCGGCGATGCGCTTCGTCACGCGGGTGTCCGGGTAGGACGATGGACGCCGTTTCCCGTCACGATCCTCGGATGGTTCCCGCCTCGGGCAGCAGCAGCGCTGTAGGGTCCGACAGGGCCGGCTGGCAACGCGCCCGACCGGTGGCGCCGCCGCCCGCGCTGCTCGCATCCGAATTCCCGCGGGTCGCATGGATGCTTGCGACGCGATGGCGCTATCGCGACGCGCTCGACGCCGTGCCTGCCGGCAACGGCGGCGGCGTCATGGTGCTGCCCGGGCTCTTCGATTCCGATGGTTCCAGCCTTGTCCTGCGCCGGTTCCTGACGAGGCTGGGTTATCGGCCGCACGGCTGGGGTCTGGGTCGCAACCTCGGCGCACGCAGCGCGGACCCCGATGCTGCCCGCCTGATCGCGAGGGTCGAGGCGCTTGCCGCGGAGACCGGTCCCGTCGCCCTGGTGGGCGTCAGCCTTGGCGGCTTGATGGCGCGGTTGGTCGCGCATCGGCGGCCCGATCTCGTCTCCCGCGTCGTCACGGTCAGTTCGCCCTATGCCGGCAGCGGCAAGGCGACCAACGTCTGGCGCGCGTTCGAATGGGCGACGGGCGAGCGGCTGGACGATCCCGCGGTGCTGGCGCGGTGCGAGGAGATCGCCGCGCCGTTGCCGGTGCCCGCCACCGCGATCTGGAGCCGGCGCGACGGCATCGTCAACGGCCATATCTGCCGCGATCCCAGCGCCGATTGCGTCGAGGTGTCGAGCGGCCACCTGGGCGTGCACATCCATCCAGAGGTGCTGATCGCCATCGCCGCGGCGCTGGCCAAGGACGTGCGGGGGCACTGAACGCCCCGCCGGGCACCCAAGGTTCAGTAACCGGCGCGATACCCCGAATAGCGGCAGGCTTCCTGGTCGTCGGGGTGCTTGCGGCATTCCTTCGCCGCCTTCTTGCGCTCGCGGCCCTCCCTCGCCTCCTGCTTGCGCATCTTGCGGCCATAGTTGCGGTCGGACTCCGACTGGCTGGTCGTGGTCCAGTCGATCGCCTTGCCCGCAACCTGGAACGGTGCCTTCACGATCGTCGTCGCGGTGCTGATGCAGCCGCTCGTCGCGAGGCCGAGCAGGGGAAGCAGGAGGGAGAATTTGCGCATTTACCGATGGTCCTCGGCGCCCTTGCGCGCCGCCACCCCCTCTAGCGGATAATCGGTGAAGAATCCGTCGATACCCTGATGCAGCGCGGCGCGGATTTCCCCCCGTATGTCGCCATGGGCGTCGGGATCGGCGCCGCGTCGGAAGCGCGCGGCGAGGAACTGGTTCTCGGCACGGAAGGTCCAGGGATGGACGCGCAGCCCCGCCGCGTGCGCATCCGCAACCAGCGTGGACGGCATGTCGCCCCGCCACAGCTGCGCCTTGTTCGGCCCGATCCCCCAGGCATAGCCGGCGACCTGTCGCAACCCCTCCGGCGTCAGCATCGCGGCATAGGACGGCGCGGCATGGTCGGCCGGCCCCCCTTCCCCGTCGACCAGCTGGATCAGGCGGATGCCGGTCATGCCATGAATACGCTTGAGATTGTCCACCTCGAACGACTGGACGAACACCGGCGCATCCGCAGTGGACCAGCCGGCGGCTCTCAGCTGATCCACCAGGGCGACGTCGGTCGGGTGACCGATAGTGGCGAAATAGGTCGGATGCTTGGTTTCGGGATAAATGGCGATCGTGCGCCCGAGTTCCTGCGAGCGGCGCTTGGCGAGCGCGATGATCTCCGCCAGCGTCGGCACCTCGAACCGGCCGTCATAGGCCGCGTTGGCGGCCCGTACCGTCGGCAGACGTTCGCGCGCGCGCAGCGTCTTCAGTTCGGCCAGCGTGAAATCCTCGGTGAACCAGCCCGTCACCTGCTGGCCGTCGATCGTCTTCGTCGTGCGGCGGCCGACGAATTCCGGATGCAGGGCAACGTCGGTGGTGCCGCCGATCTCGTTCTCGTGCCGCGCGACGAGCACGTCGTCCTTGGTCGGCACCAGATCGGGCTCGATCACGTCCGCGCCCTGATCGATCGCCAGCTCGTAGGCAGCGAGCGTATGCTCGGGCCGGCAACCGCTGGCGCCGCGATGGGCGATGACGATGGGCGGAGAAAGCGAGGCCGGCATCGCCGCACTCTGCCCGCCTGCCGTGCCATGCGCCAGTGCGACTGATTCGCAGCCGGAAACGAACAGCAGGCAGGGCGTTACGACATGGATCAACCAGGGGTTCCGTCGCATGCGCTTTACCATAAACGGGCAATCCTATCAGGCGGATGTCGACATCCGAACCTCGCTGCTCGACCTGTGCCGCGAGCATCTCGGCCTTACGGGCAGCAAGAAGGGCTGCGACCATGGCCAGTGCGGTGCTTGCACCATGCTGGTGAATGGTCGCCGCGTGAACGGCTGCCTGACGCTCGCCGTGATGCATCAGGATGACGAGATCGTGACGATCGAGGGCCTGGGATCCCCCGAATCGCTCCATCCGATGCAGGCGGCTTTCGTCCGCCACGACGGCTATCAGTGCGGCTATTGCACGCCGGGGCAGATCTGCTCCGCGGTCGGCATGCTCGACGAGGTCAAGAAGGGTTGGCCGAGCCACGTCAGCGACGATCTTTCCGACCCGACTTTCGACGATGGCGAGATCAGCGAGCGAATGAGCGGCAATCTGTGCCGGTGCTCCGCCTATCCCAATATCGTCGATGCGATCCGCGAGGTCGCCGCGGCGTCGGGCGACGCGAAGACCGCGCCGACATCCCGCGAGCCGGCGGAGGCGGGCGCATGAAGACCTTCACCTACGAAAAGGCGACGACGGTCGCCGAGGCGGTGCGCGACATCGACCGGGCGGGCGCGAAGTTCATCGCGGGCGGCACCAATTTGCTCGACCTGATGAAGCTGCAGGTCGAGACGCCGGACAAATTGGTCGACATCAGCCGCCTGCCGCTGGGCGAGATCGAGGAGCGCGAGGATGGCGGCCTGACGATCGGCGCGCTGGTGCCGAACGCCGACCTTGCCGCCGATCCGCGCGTGATCGCCAAGTACCCCGTGCTCAGCCGCGCGCTGCTGGCGGGCGCATCGGGGCAGCTGCGCAACAAGGCGACGACGGGCGGCAACCTGCTTCAGCGCACGCGCTGCTATTATTTCTATGATACGGCCATGCCGTGCAACAAGCGCGAGCCGGGCGCGGGCTGCTCCGCGATCGGCGGGTTCAACCGCATTCTCGCGGTGCTCGGCACATCCGAGAATTGCATCGCGACGCATCCCGGCGACATGCCCGTCGCGATGCGCGCGCTCGACGCGACGATCGTCACGCTCAAGGCGGACGGCGACAAGCGGCGGATCAGCATCCACGACTTCTACCGCCTGCCGGGCGACCGGCCCGACCTCGAGACGGTGCTGGAGCCGGGCGAGCTGATCACGCATGTCGAACTGCCCGCGCCGCCCGAAGGCCGGCAGGTCTATCGCAAGGTGCGCGACCGCGCGTCCTATGCTTTCGCGCTCGTGTCCGTGGCCGGCGTGGTTAAGGTCGCGGACGGAAAGATCGCCTCCGCCGCACTGGCGTTCGGGGGCCTTGGCCCGATGCCGTGGCGCGACGGCGCGGTCGAGGCCGCTTTGGTCGGCCAGGCGCCGTCGGACGCCGCCTTCGCTGCCGCTGCCGATGCGCTACTCGCCGACGCGAAGGGCTATGGCAGCAACGACTTCAAGATTCCGCTCGCGCGCCGGGTCCTGATCGCCACCTTGCGCGAACTCACGGGAGAATGAGCATGTTCGGTTTCGGCAAGAGCGACACCAATGCGCTGACCATGGACAAGCCGCACCCCGACAGCCTGCTCGACACGGGCGCGCAGGGGGTGATCGGCAAGCCGATCGACCGGATCGACGGCCCACTCAAGGTGTCCGGCCGCGCGACCTATGCGGCGGAATACGACTTCCCCGATCTGGCATACGGTTTCCTCGTCCGCGCCACGGTCGGCGCGGGCAAGGTGACGGAGGTCGACGCGGACTCGGTGCGCGGGCTGCCCGGCGTGATCGACGTCATCACCGACTACAAGACCTTCATCCGCAACCCCGGCCAGGGCGGCGACACGAACAAGCCGCCGCAGGGCGTCGCCGACGTCGCCTATTTTGGCGAGCCGATCGCGATCGTCGTCGCGGACAGCTACGAGGCGGCGCGTGATGCCGCGCAGCAGTTGCGCGTATCCTATGAGGCGAAGGAAGGCCGGTACAGCTTCGCCGCCTATCGCGAGGAACACGACAAGCCGCCAGAGGGCGTGATGCCGCCCTATACGGGCACCGGCGATCCCGACGCGGCGTTCGAGGGCGCCGCCGTAAAGATCGACGCGACCTACACCACGCCGAGCCAGAATTCGGCGGCGATGGAGCCGCATGCCAGCACCGCGGTGTGGGAAGGCGACGAGTTGCACCTCTACGGCGCCTACCAAATGTTGAGCACCGACCGCATCCAGCTGGCCAAGGCGATGGGCATGAAGCCCGACAAGGTGCGCATCATCGCGCGCTACGTCGGCGGCGGCTTCGGCTCGAAGCTGGGCATCGCGCCGGAAAGCGTCGCGGCGGCGGTCGCGGCGAAGGCGATCGGCCGTCCCGTGAAATGCGTGATGGCGCGCCAGCAGGTGTTCGACGCCACCGTCCGGCGCTCCAATACCGAGCAGCGCGTGCGGCTGGGCGCGGATGCGGACGGCAAGCTCGTGATGCTCGGCCACAACAGCCTCGTCTCGAACCTGCCCGAGGAAAGCTTCTTCGAGCCGTGCGGGCAGGCGACGCAGTTCCTCTATGCCGCGCCCAACATCACGATCACGCACGACATCGTGCGGCTCGACTGGCTGCTCGCCGCGTCGATGCGCGCGCCGGGTGAGGCGGTCGGGATGATCGCGCTGGAATGCGCGATGGACGAGCTGGCGGAGGCGGTCGGGCTGGATCCGATCGAGCTGCGCAAGCGGAACGAGCCGGGCGAGCATCCGATCGACCATATCCCCTTCTCGTCGCGCCAACTGGTGCCGTGTATGGAGCGTGGCGCGGCGCTGTTCGGTTGGAGCAAGCGCAAGCCGGCGGCGGGCGATCGGCGCGGCGAATGGCTGTACGGCATGGGCATGGCGGCCTCCGCCCGGTCCAACATGCTGCAGAAATCGAGCGCCAAGGTGTCCATCGACGGCCAGGGCCGTGCGACGGTCGAGACCGACATGACCGACATCGGCACCGGTACCTACACCATCCTGGCGCAGATCACCGCGGAGATCCTGGGCCTGCCGATCGACGACGTGACGGTGAAGCTGGGCGACACCGCCTTCCCGCCCGCCGCCGGATCGGGCGGGTCGTTCGGTGCCGGCTCGAGCGGCACGTCGGTCTATCTCGCCTGCGAAGCCCTGCGCGGCCAGATCGCCGACAAGATGGGCGTCGCGGCGGATGGTCTGACGCTGAAGGACGGGCGCGCCATCGGCGACAACCGCTCCGTACCGCTCGCGGAGCTGGTCGCCGACGGGATCGCCGCAACGGGCGAGGTCGCGCCCGGCAAGCAGGAGAAGGAAACGCTCCAGTCGAGCTATGGCGCGCATTTCTGCGAGGTAGCGGTCAATGCGGTGACCGGCGAGGTGCGGATCAAGCGCATGCTCGGCGTCTTCGCGGGCGGCCGCATCCTCAATGCAAAGACCGCACGGTCGCAGATCCTCGGCGGCGTCACCTTCGGGATCGGTACGGCGCTGTCCGAGGAATTGATGCACGATCCGCGCAACGGCAAGATCGTCAATCGCGACCTTGGGGAATATCACGTCCCGGTTAATGCCGACGTGCCGCAGATCGACGTCGAATTCCTGTCGGAGCGCGATATCCACGCCAATCCGATGCACGCCAAGGGCCTGGGAGAGCTCGGCATCTCCGGCGCCGGCGCGGCGGTGGCGAATGCGATCTACAATGCCACCGGCGTTCGCGCGCGCGACTTTCCGCTCACGCTCGACAAGTTGCTGGACGGGCTGCCGGCGGTGTAGTGGGCAGCGCCCTTCCCCACCGCGGGGAAGGGCGAGGACGGGCGACGCCGCGCCATGCGGTACGCGCCCGATGTGCACCCCCTCCCCTCACCGGGAGGGGCTTTTTCGTCGAAAGGGTACCCATGGCCGAGAACGATAGCGTCATCGCCGCGGCACGGAATTGGGCCGGCGAGCCGATGGCGCTGGCGACCGTCGTGTCGACCTGGGGCTCCGCGCCGCGTCCGCGCGGCAGCCATATGCTCGTCCACGCCGACGGCCGGTTCGAGGGATCGGTGTCCGGTGGCTGCGTCGAGAGCGACATCCTGCAGACCGCGGCCGACGTCATCGCCGGCGCGCCGTTCCAACTGAAGCGCTACGGCGTCGCGGACGCTTCGGCTTGGGAGGTCGGCCTGCCGTGCGGCGGCGAGATCGCCGTCATGGTCCAGCCGGTGACCGCCGCCGGCTTCGACCCCGAACTCTTCGACCGCATCGCCGACGCGCGCAGCGAGGGACGCGCGCTGACCGTGACCACCGACCTTGCCACCGGCCACAGCGACCTGCGGCCGCAGGAAACGGGGGAGGTGTTCGTCAATCGCTACGACCCGCCGCGGCGGCTGCTCATCGTCGGAGCGGTACAGATCGCGCAGGCGCTCGCGCGGTTATCGACGACGCTGGGCATCGAGACGGTGGTGATCGATCCGCGTGCGCGCTTCCTGACCGAAGAGCGCTTTCCCGGCACGACGCTCGACGACCGCTGGCCCGACGAGGCCGTCGCGGCATGGCGCCCCGGTCCCGCGACGGCCGTCGTGACGCTGAGCCACGACATCAAGATCGACGACCCCGCGCTGACCGCCGCGCTGGCAAGCGACGCCGCCTATGTCGGCGCGCTGGGCAGCCGCAAGAGCCATGCCGCGCGGCGGACGCGGCTCGCGGAGGCGGGACTGGACAGCGTGCAGATCGACCGGATCGACGGACCGGTCGGGATCGACATCGGTGCGATCGGCCCATCCGAGATCGCGCTGTCGATCGCCGCCGCGATGGTGAAGGCCTTCCATGATCCGCGCTGAGGAATGTGTCCTCGTCCTGCTTGCCGCCGGACGATCGACGAGGATGGGCGACATCGGCAGCAAGCTCGACCAGCCGTTCCTGGGACGACCGCTGGGGCTGCATGTCGCGGTGGCGCTGGAGGACATGCCGTTCCGCGAACGCGTCGCCGTCTGCGGCAGCGCCGAATGCGATTATGCCCGGCACGGTTTCGCCATCGTCCGCAACGACGATCCCGCGCTCGGTCTGTCCAATTCCGTGCGGCTCGGCGTGGCGCGGGCGCGGGATATCGGCGCGCGGGCGGTCGTGCTCGCCCTCGCCGACATGCCGCGCGTGACGGCGACGCATATCCATGCGCTGCTCGACGCGGCGGAGGATGACGATGCGGTGGTGGCGTCGAGCGACGGCCGCAGTCCGAAGCCGCCGTGCGTGTTCGGGCGCAACCACTTCGATGCCCTTTGCGATCTCGAGGGTGACGAGGGTGCCCGGCGGCTGATCCTGGCGGGTAAGCACGTGGTCACGGTGCCAGCGGAGCTGATCGACGTCGACACGCCCGAGGAACTGGAGGAGCTGCGCCGGCTGGTCCACGCGCCGGAAGCAAGGACCCGATGGCGATAGCCTAAGCGGGCACGCGCATGAGCCGTGTTCCTGCGCACGCAAGAACCCAGAGCCTCGGACGCAATCGCCCGCAACCCTGGGCTCCTGCCTTCGCAGGAGCGCATTGAACGTCCTTGCCGGGGGCTTCGCAAGCGGCGCTAATCACTCGTGCCGCAGCGCGTCGATCGGGTTGAGCGCCGCGGCACGTCGGGCCGGGAAATAGCCGAAGACGACACCGATGATCGCCGAAATCGCGAAAGCGATGATGTTGATCTCCGGCACGAACAGGAACGGCAGATCGCCGAGCACGGACAGGAGGCCGACCGCCGCCTGCGCGAGCAGCAGGCCGATCAGCCCGCCCAGCATCGACAGCGCCACCGCCTCGACGAGGAACTGCGTCAGCACCTCGCGCGCGACCGCGCCGATCGCCAGGCGGATACCGATCTCGCGCGTGCGCTCCGTCACCGACACCAGCATGATGTTCATGATGCCGATGCCGCCGACGATCAGGCTGATCGCCGCCACCGCGGTGACGATGCGCGTCAGCAGCTGTGTCGTGCTCGTGAGCGTGTCGCTGATCTGCTTGGTGTCGAAGATGTTGAAATCGTCGTCCTTGCCCGCGGTGATGTTGCGGCGCTCGCGCAGCAGGTCGGTGATCCCCGCCTGTACCGTGCTGGTCGAATAGGCCTGGTCGACGCCGACCAGCATCAGGCGGATGTCGCGATTGCCCGTGAAACGCCGCTGCACCGTCTTGATCGGCATGATGACGACATCGTCCTGGTCGCCGCCGAAACCGGCCTGCCCGCGCGTCGAGAGCACGCCGATCACGTCGCAGCTGATCGACCCGATGCGGAAGCGCGTGCCGACCGCCTCGCCGCCGCGCCACAGATTCTGACGCACCGTGCTGCCGATGATGCACACCGCCCTGCCCGCGCTTTCCTCCTGCGGCGTCCAGTAGCGCCCGCTGGTCAGCGGCCAGGCCTGCACCTCGAAATAGGCGTTGGTGGTGCCGTTGATCGTCGTCTGCCAGTTCGCGCCCTCGTAGATCGCAGTGGCGCTCGCCTGTGCCTGCGGCGCGACGGCGGTGACGCCGGCGATCTGCTGCGCGATCGCGGTGACGTCCTCGGGCTTGAACGGCGCGGGCGGCGGGCCGCCGCCGCCGCGCCCGAAGCCCTGGCCCGGGCGGATCTGGAGGATGTTGGTGCCGAGCGACGAGATGTTCTTCTGCACCTGCGCCGTGGTGGCGCGCCCGAGCGTCACCATCGTCACGACCGCCGCGACGCCGATGATGATGCCGAGCGTCGTCAGGAACGAGCGCAGCTTGTGCCGTGCGATCGACCGGAGCGCGAGAAGAAGCGTGGTGCCGAACATCTATTGCGCCTTCCGCGACGGAACGCGGTCCGCCCCTACATTCGTCATTCCCGCGGCGGCGGAGATCCGGACACGCTGCCAATGCGCTTCATGCAGGACGCTCGGCGTGTCTGGGTCCCCGCCTTGGCGGGGATGACGATCGCCGGTAGCGCGTGCCGTAGCCCCCTCGCTCACGCCACCGGCTCCCCGGCGCGGTGGTTGGCCTCGATCCGCTCGACCAGCCCGTCCTTGAAATGGACCACGGTGTGCGCGAACGCCGCCATGTCGGGCTCGTGCGTCACCATCAGCACGGTGATCCCGCTGTTGGCGTTGAGATCGGACAGCAATTCCATGATCTCCACCGAGCGTTCGGAATCGAGATTGCCGGTCGGCTCGTCGGCGAGCAGCACGTCGGGCTGCGTCACGATCGCGCGGGCGATGGCGACGCGCTGCTGCTGACCGCCGGACAGTTCGGCGGGCGTATGGTCCCACCATTTCGCCAGTCCGACCTTGTCCAGCGCCGCCATGGACGCCTCGCGCCGTGCCTGCTTGCTGTCGCCGCGATAGAGCAGGGGCAGCTCGACATTCTCCAGCGCCGTGGTCCGCGCCAGAAGGTTGAACCCCTGGAAGACGAAGCCGAGATATTTGCGGCGGAGCAAGGCGCGCTGGTCACGGTCGAGTGCCTCGACGTGATGGCCGCGGAACAGGAACTCGCCCCCCGACGGCACGTCGAGGCATCCCAGGATGTTCATCGTCGTCGACTTGCCCGATCCCGACGCACCCATGACCGCGATGAAGTCGCGCGCGTGGATGTCCAGATCGATGCCCTTCAGCGCCTGGAACGCGGTCGCACCCTCGCCATAGGTCTTGGTGATGCCGCGCAGCCGGATCAGCGGGTCGCCGGCGGGCAGTGGCGGCGGCTTACTGGCCACGCTGGCCACCGCCCGCCCCGGCACCGCCGCGCCGCCGGCCCGCGCCACCACCGCCGCCGCCACTGCTGCCATCGCTGCTCGCGAGCTGCCCGGTGATCACCTGCGCGCCGGGCTTCAGGCTGCCGCTCAGCACCTCGGTCATCTGGCCATTGGTCGCGCCGGTGGTCACCTGCACCGGCTGCGGCTGGCCGTCCGCGCCCTTGACGTAGACGGTCTGCGTCGCGCCATAGCCGACGGTCGCCTGGCGCTGGTTGTTGCGCCGCATCCGCCGCATCGTCAGCGATCCCGCGATGCCGTCGCCGTCCGACGACGCACCGCTCGTCGGCTTGAACCGCAGTGCCGCATTCGGGACGAGCAGCACGTTCTTCTTCTCGGAGGTGACGATGTCGGCGGTCGCCGTCATGCCGGGGCGCAGCTGCAGCGTCGGATTGGCCACCGTCAGATCGGCGGCGTAGGAGACGACCTGGTTGCTGGTCGCAGCCGTGCTGCTCGTCGAGGACGAGGAGGTGCTCGCAGCGCTCACGGTCAGGTTCGACCCGAGATTGACCCGCGTGATCGTCGCGGGAAACGTCTTGCCCGGAAAGGCATCGACGGTGAAGCTCGCCTTCTGGCCGGGCTTGACGCCGCCGACGTCGGCCTCGTCGATCGCGACCTCGAGCTTCATGCTCGACAGATCCTGCGCGATCACGAACAGGGTCGGCGTGTTGAACGACGCCGCGACGGTCTGGCCGGGATCGACCTGCCGCGCCAGCACGACGCCGTTGACGGGCGAGCGGATGATCGCCCGCTGCCGCTGCGTCTCGCTCTGCGCGAGCAGCGCGCGGGAGGCCGCGACGTTCGCCTGCGCGGTCTTCAGCGCCGCGATGGCCCGCTGATAGTCTGCACGGCCGGTCTGCAGCTCGGTGCCCGACGGAACGCGTCCCCCCGACAGCTTGTAGACATCCTCCAGCCGGGCGAGCTGCGCGCGGCTTTCCGCGACGGTGGCCTGCGCCTGGTTCACCTGGGCGACGTTGGCGGCGATCTGCGCCTGCTGCTGCTTGATCTGGTCGTCGATCTGCTGCGGATCGATCAGCGCGAGCGGCTGGCCCGCGGTGACTCGGTCGTTGACGTCGACGACGACCTTGGTGACGAGGCCGGACAACTGCGAGCCGACCGTGACCTGCGTCGTCGGCGCGAGCTTGCCGGTGGCCGAGACGCTGACCGTCAGGTCGCCGCGATCCGCCGGCTGCGTCGCATAGTCCGCCGTTTTCTTGCCGCCGAAACAGCGGCTGACGAGCAGGCCGAGCAGGATAACGCCGATGACGATCAGCACCCATTTCAGATAGCGTCGCCACGCCGGCACCGGCTTCACGCCCAGGAATTCGTCGGTCGTCTGCATTGCCGTGTCCTGGGCCATCAGCGGGTCTCTGTACCGGAAGGAAGCGGGGCGCCGCGTGCGGGCGCCTCGGGGATGACATTGGGGTCCCAGCCGCCGCCCAAGGCATTGTACAATGCGACGAGCGCCGTCGCCCTGTCCGACTGGGCCTGGGTCAGCCCGTTCTGCGCGGAAAGAAGCGCCGATTCCTGCGTGTTGAGCGTGGTGAAATCGGTGAGACCGGTGCGATACTGGCTGCGCGCCAGGATCGCGGAATTGTTCGCCGCCTCGTAGGCGATGCGGAACTGCGTCTCGCGCCGGCGCGCGGTATCGAGCGCGACGATCGCGTTCTCGATATCCTCCAGCGCGGTCAGTACCGTCCCCTTGTAGGCGGCATAGGCGGCATCGGTTGCCGCCTCGTTGGCGCGCACGACGCTGCGCAGCCGGCCGCCGTTGAAGATCGCCTGGGTCAGACCGGCGAACAGGCTGCCGGTGATGGCGCTCCCCAGGCTGCCCAACCCGGTCGCATTGGTGTTGACGTTGCCGGAGATCGCCAGCGCCGGATAGAGTGCCGCCTTGGCGACGCCGATCCGCGCCGTCGCCGCCGCGAGGGTCCGTTCGGCGGAGCGGACGTCAGGACGCCGGCGAAGCGCGTCGGCGGGAATGCCGACGCCGACCGTCTCCGGTCCGCACGGGATCGGACGCGCCGCCGCGAGCTGGCCGCGCAACGCGCCCGGGGCCTGTCCGGTCAGCACGCCGAGCCGCGCGACCGCGGCGGCATATTGCTGCTCGATCTGCGGGACGGTCGCGGCAGTCTGCGCACGCTGGCTGCGCGCCTGCTCGACGTCGACCGACGAGACGAGTCCCGCCTGCACGCGGAAACCCGCGATCTCCAGATTGTCGTCCTGTATCGCGAGGCTGGCACGCGCATTGGCGAGCTGCGCCTGATAGGCGCGGGCCAGGATATAGTTGCTCGCCACCTCGCTCTCGACCGTCAGCAACGCCGTGGCGTAGTCGAACCCGCTGGCCTGATATTGCGCGCGGCTCGACTCGACGGTGCGGCGCACCTCACCGAAAAGGCCGAGCTGGTAGCTGGCGGAGAGACCGGCGGAGAAACTGTTGCTGCCGCCCCCGCCCGTATCGACGACCGTGCCGTCCGGCAGCGTGAACGACCGGCCGCCGCCACGCAGATTCTCGTTGCGCTGATAGCCCGCCGATCCCGACAGCGTCGGCAACAGCTGCGCACGGCTTTGCACCAGGGCCTCACGCGCCTGGCGCAGCCGCGCCACCGCCTGCGCGACATCGGTATTGGCCTGGCGCGCCTGTTCGACGAGCTGCCCGAGCACGGGATCGTCGAAGTTCGACCACCAGCGCGTCAGATCCTCCGGCGTCTGCGGCGCGGGAACGGAATAGCCTGCCGGCACCCCGAGTTCGGCCGCGGTCTTCGGCCGGTAATCCGGCCCGACGGTACAGCCGGCGAGCGCCGCGGTCAGTAGAAGGAAGGCGGGGGCACGGGACATGGCGTGATGTGTGGCCAACACACCCGCCACCTGTCCAGCCTTAATCTGTCGCGAAATGTCGCGGCTGTCATGTTACTCGAGTTCGAGGATCACCTGATCGACGGCCAAGCTGTCGCCCGCTGCGGCGCTCAGCGCCTTGACGGTGCCGCTTTTTTCAGCGCGCAGGATGTTCTCCATCTTCATCGCCTCGACCACCGCGAGCGGCTGACCGGCCTCGACCTTGTCGCCGGCGGCGACGTCGAGACGGACGAGCAGGCCCGGCATCGGCGCGATCAGGAACCGCGACAGATCCGGCGGCACCTTCTCGATCAGATGCTGCGCGAAGGGCGCGACATGCGCCGGCAGCACGCGCGCGACATGGCTGGCGCCGCGGGTCGTCAGCCGGAAGCCGCTCCGCGTCGGCGCGATGCGGACCGACAGCCGCTCGTCCTCGCCAAGCTCCGCCTCGATCAGCCGGTCGCCGGGCGTATACTCGATGCCGATCTCCAGCGGCGCGCCGTCGACGGTGATGCCGTCGGTCGAGACGCTGACGGCATGATCGACGCCGCCGATCCGCACCGTCCAGTCGGCCGGCGGGCGCAGGCGATGGCCGAGCTGTCCATCGACCCGCCGCGCGCGGTCCGCCTGCGCGGTCGCGGCAAAGGCGGCGACCGCCGCGAGCTCGCGCAGCAGGCCGTCCGACGCGGGCGCGCCGTGGAAGCCCTCGGGATATTCCTCGGCGATGAAGCCCGTGGTCAGCCGTCCTTCGCGGAAACGCGGATGCTGCATCAGGGCCGACAGGAAATCGATGTTGGTGCCCGGCCCCTCGATCTCGAACGCGTCCAGCGCCGCGATCTGCGCATCGATCGCCGCCTCGCGCGTCGGCGCCCAGGTGATCAGCTTGGCGATCATCGGATCATAGAACATGCTGACCTCGCCACCCTCGGCGACGCCGTCGTCTACGCGGACGATGGCTTGGGATTCGGAGCGCCCTCCCCCTTCGCCGTCATCCCCGCGCAAGCGGGAATCCAGAGACGCGAGGTCGGCGGCCTCGCTCGCCGCCGGCGGATTGTACCGCACCAGCCGGCCGATGCTCGGCAGGAAGCCGCGATACGGATCCTCGGCATAGACGCGGTTCTCCACCGACCAGCCGTTGATCCCGACATCGGCCTGACCGAAGGCGAGGCGTTCGCCGTAAGCGACGCGGATCATCTGCTCGACGAGGTCGAGGCCGGTAATCTCCTCGGTCACCGGATGCTCGACCTGCAGCCGCGTATTCATCTCGAGGAAGTAGAAGCTCTCGCCGGTCGTATCCGCGCCCGAGACGATCAGCTCGACCGTGCCGGCCGAGTAATAGCCCACCGCACGCGCCAGCGCGACCGCCTGCTCGCCCATCGCGGCGCGCATCTTCGGCGTGACAAAAGGCGACGGCGCTTCCTCCACCACCTTCTGGTGGCGGCGCTGCACCGAGCATTCGCGCTCGTTGAGATAGACGATGTTGCCGTGCTGATCGCCGAGCACCTGGATTTCGATATGGCGCGGGCTCTCGATGAACTTCTCGATGAAGACGCGGTCATCCCCGAAGGATGCGAGCCCTTCCCGCTTCGTCGCCTCGAAGCCCTCGCGCACGTCCTGCTCGCTCCAGGCGAGCCGCATGCCCTTGCCGCCGCCGCCGGCGGACGCTTTCATCATCACCGGATAGCCGATGTCGGACGCGATCCGCACCGCCTCGTCGGTGTCGGCGATCTCGCCGAGATAGCCGGGCACGACGTTGACGCCGGCCTGCTTGGCCAGCTTCTTCGATTCGATCTTGTCGCCCATCGCCGCGATCGCGTTCGGCGGCGGCCCGACGAAGGCGATCCCCGCGTCCGCGCACGCCCGCGCGAAGCTCTCCCGTTCGCTAAGGAAGCCGTAGCCGGGGTGGATGCAATCGGCGCCGGTCTCCTTGGCGGCGAGCAGGATCAGCTCGGCCTTGAGGTAGCTCTCCGCCGCCGGCGCCGGCCCGAGCCGCACCGCCTCGTCCGCCATCAGCACATGCGGGCTGCGCGCGTCGGCATCGGAATAGACCGCGACGGTCTTGATCCCCATCCGCTTCGCGGTGCGGAACACACGGCAGGCGATCTCACCGCGATTGGCGACCAGGATTTTCTTGAACATCCTCTTCTCCCCACCCGTTTGCGGGAGGGGCCGGGGAGGGCCTGTCCACGCGCGGGCATTGTCTGGTGTCGGGAGGACGCCCCTCCCCTAGCCCCTCCCGCATGCGGGAGGGGGGACTTACTCCGCCGCCTCCGCCAGCCGGCACTCCGCCGCCATCGGCGTGACGCCCAGCTTGGCGAACAGCGCGGCGTCCTTGTCGTCGCCGGCATTGCCCGCCGTCAGCAGCTTGTCGCCGGTGAAGATCGAATTGGCGCCTGCCATGAAGCACAGGGCCTGCGTCGCCTCGGACATGCTCTCGCGGCCCGCCGACAGGCGCACCATGCTTTCGGGCATGGTGATGCGCGCCACCGCGACGGTGCGGACGAACTCGATGTCGTCGATCTTGGCGAGCGGCGTGTCGGCCAGCATGTCGCCGAGCACCGTGCCCTTCACCGGCACCAGCGCATTGACCGGCACGCTGCCGGGATGCTCGGGCAAGGTGGCGAGCGCATGGATGAAGCCGACGCGATCCTCGCGCGTCTCGCCCATGCCGACGATGCCACCGCAGCAGACGTTGATCCCCGCCGACCGCACCGCGTCGAGCGTGTCGAGCCGCTCCTGGAAAGTGCGCGTCGTGATCACGTCGCCGTACCGCTCCGGCGAGGTGTCGATATTGTGGTTGTAATAATCGAGCCCTGCCGCCGCGAGCCGCTGCGCCTGATGCGGCTCGAGCATGCCGAGCGTCATGCAGGTCTCCATGCCCATCGCGCGCACACCCTCGACCATCGCGACGATCGCGTCCATGTCGCGGTCCTTGGGATTGCGCCACGCCGCGCCCATGCAGAAGCGGGTCGAGCCATTGTCCTTCGCCTGCGCCGCCTTCTGCAGCACGGCACGCACGTCCATCAGCTTGGTCGCCTTGACGCCGCTCTCCGCGCTGACCGATTGCGAGCAATAGCCGCAATCCTCCGGGCAGCCGCCGGTCTTGATCGACAACAGGGTCGACAATTGCACCTGGCTCGGCGCGTGATGCGCGCGATGCACGCCCTGCGCCTGCCACACAAGTTCGTCGAACGGCAGGTCGAACAAGGCTGCGATCTCGTCGCGGGTCCAGTCGTTACGGGTCATGTCAGGATCGCCGGTGTGAAGTTGTACAGGAACGCGCCGACCCCGCCCGAAAGCAGGAGGCTGACGGCCGCTTGCGCGATACGGATCGCCCGCGCAACCTTGGCGCGCGGTTGCGGCGTCACCTCGAGGCTGGCGAGGTGGGACGCCATCAACAGGCTGACGACGCCGGCAAGGCCGATGAAGCCGAGAATGACGATCAGCTGCTTGTGCTCGAACCTCGTGCCCTGTCCGTCGGCGAAGGCGAAGACGCCGCCCAGCGAGACGAGCGCGATGCCGGTCGCATGCTTGAAGAAATCATAGGACCGGCCGAACGGCAGCTCGCCCTCCGGCGCGTCGTCCGCCTCGATCACGCGGCTTCCTCCTCGGGCGGCATGTTGTGGCCGAGCAGGCGCAGCACGTCCTCCGCCGCCTTGATCAGGTTCGTGCCGGGACCGAAGATCGCCTGCACGCCCGCATCCCGCAGCATCTGGTAATCCTGCGCCGGGATGACGCCGCCGGCGATCACCTTGATGTCGGGACGGCCCGCATCCTTCAGGTGGCCGATCAGCTCGGGGATCAGCGTCTTGTGGCCCGCCGCAAGGCTCGAGGCGCCGACGACGTCGACCTGTTTCTCCAGCGCCAGCGCGCTCGCTTCCTTCGGCGTCTGGAACAGCGGTCCCGGCACGACCTCGAAGCCGAGGTCGCCGAACATGGAGCTGACCAGATTGGCGCCGCGATCGTGCCCGTCCTGCCCCATCTTGGCGACGAGCATACGGGGCTTGCGCCCGAGCCGGCGCTCGGTCGCCTCGACGCCGCGAACCAGCCGCGCCCAGCGCTCGTCGTCGGTATAGGCGCCACCATAGACGCCCTTGACGGGCTTGGGATGCGTGCCGAACCGGCCGAACACGTCCTCCATCGCCGCCGAGATCTCGCCCAGCGTCGCACGCGCCCGCGCCGCCTCGACCGCAAGCGCGAGCAGGTTGGCGTCGCCCCGCGCGCCTTCGCGCAGCGCATCGAGCGCACGCTGGCACGCGGCCGCGTCGCGCGTCGCCTTGACCCGCTCGATCCGCCGGATCTGCGCCTCGCGCACCGCGACATTGTCGACGTCGAGGATGTCGATCGGCGCCTCGTCCGCGAGCCGGTATTTGTTGACGCCGACGATCACGTCCTCGCCCCGGTCGACCCGCGCCGCCCGCGCCGCCGCCGCCTCCTCGATCATCGCCTTGGGCCAGCCGGCGGCGACCGCCTTGGCCATGCCGCCCTCGCGCTCGACCCGCTCAATGATCGCCCAGGCGCCGTCGACCAGGCTCTTCGTCAGGCTCTCGACGTAATAGCTGCCGCCGAGCGGGTCGACGACCTTGGTCATCCCCGTCTCTTCCTGCAGCACGATCTGCGTGTTGCGCGCGATGCGCGCGGAGAAGTCGGTAGGCAGCGCGATCGCCTCGTCGAGCGCGTTGGTGTGCAGCGACTGGGTGCCGCCCAGCATCGCCGCCATCGCCTCGATCGTCGTGCGCATGACATTGTTGTACGGGTCCTGCTCGGTCAGCGACACGCCGCTCGTCTGGCAGTGGGTGCGCAGCATCTTGGAGCGTTCGTCCTTCGCGCCCAGCTGCGTCATCGCCCGATGCCACAGCACCCGCGCCGCGCGCAGCTTCGCCACCTCCATGAAGAAGTTCATGCCGATCGCGAAGAAGAAGCTCAGCCGCCCGGCGAACTTGTCGATGTCGAGGCCCGACGCCACGCCGTATTTCACATAGTCGATGCCGTCGGCGATGGTGAAGGCGAGCTCGTGGAGCTGCGTCGCCCCTGCCTCCTGCATGTGATAGCCGCTGATCGAGATGCTGTTGAACTTCGGCATCTCGCGCGACGTATAGGCGAAGATGTCCGAGATGATCCGCATGCTCGGCTCGGGCGGATAGATGTAGGTGTTGCGGACCATGAACTCCTTGAGGATGTCGTTCTGGATGGTCCCGTCGAGCAGCTTGCGGTCGACGCCCTGTTCCTCGCCGGCGACGATGAAGAAGGCGAGGATCGGGATCACCGCGCCGTTCATCGTCATGGAGACCGACATCCGGTCGAGCGGGATGCCGTCGAACAGGATCTTCATGTCCTCGACGCTGTCGATCGCGACGCCGGCCTTGCCGACGTCGCCCGTCACGCGCGGGTGGTCGCTGTCATAGCCGCGATGCGTCGCGAGGTCGAAGGCGACGGACAGGCCCTTCTGCCCCGCGGCGAGGTTGCGACGGTAGAAGGCATTCGACTCCTCCGCAGTCGAGAAGCCGGCGTACTGGCGGATCGTCCATGGCCGACCCGCGTACATCGACGCGCGAACACCGCGCGTGAACGGCGCGAAGCCAGGCAGGCCCGGGTCCCAGCCCTCGGTGTCGGCCGCGGTGTAGAGCGGCTTGACGTCGATCCCCTCCGGCGTGTGCCAGTTCAGGTCCTTGCCCTTCACCTCCCTGGTAGCGGCAGCCTGCCAGTCGGCGAGGGTCGGGCGCGGTGTCGGTTCGGGCTGTGCCGCAGGAGCGCGCGTGCTGCCCGCGTCCTCGCCCAGGTTCGTCTCGATCTCCGCCACGTCACGCTCCCCTGAACGCGGGGGTGCGCTTCTGCAGGAAGGCCATGCCGCCCTCCATCGAATCGGCGGTGCCGCGCATCGCGCGCTGGTCGTCGGCCTCGCGCGCCAGCGCCGTGGCGAGATCGGTTTCGAGAGCGGCCGCCAGGCCGCGGCGAATGGCGCCGAGCGCGACCGTCGGACCGGCCGCGAGACGCGTCGCGAGCGCGAGGGCGGTGTCGTCGAGCGCGTCGTCGGCGACGACCTTGTGTATCATGCCCCAGTCCAGCGCCTTCGCAGCCGGCAAGCGCTCGCCCAGCAGCATCATCTCAGCCGCCCGCGCCCGCCCGACGAGGCGCGGCAGCAGCCAGCTCGCGCCGCCGTCGGGGACCAGACCGATGTTGACGAAGGCCTGCAGGAAATACGCGCTCTCGCTCGCGATGCAGAAATCGGCAGCGAGGGCCAGGCTGCAGCCGATACCAGCGGCCGGCCCGCGCACCGCGGTGATGACGGGCACGCCGGCCTTGGCGATCGCAAGAATGGCGGGATTGTAGGATTGGGTCAGCGCGGCATGAGTCGCGGCACCGGGATCCTCGCTGCCGAGCGCCCCCATGCCGACATCCGCGCCCGAACAGAAAGCCCGACCAGCGCCCTGGATCAGGATCGCACGCGCACCGTCAAGGTCGGCGACCGCCGCGGTGATCGCCTCGAACAGCGACGGCGGCGCCGCATTGAGGCGGTCCGGACGATTGAGCGTCAGCACGAGCACGTCGCCGCGCCGCTCGGTCAGCAATTGATCGACGGCCATATCCGCCTCTCCCTATCTCCAAGGTTCGCCGGCAAAGCCGTGCCCGCCCGCGTCGTTGTCGGGGCCATGGACCGCGCGCGGCTTCGGTTCAAGGGGATCAGCCGTGACGCCCCTCCGCCGGGCTTTCCATCAGTTCGATCAGCATGCCGCCCATGTCGCGCGGATGGAGAAACACGATCGGTGTGCCGTGCGCACCGATACGGGGCTCGCCGAGCACGGTCGCGCCATTCGCCGTCAGATGCGCGACCGCGGCGTGGATGTCGGGCACCTCGAAACAGACGTGATGCTGCCCGCCCGCCGGGTTCTTCTTCAGGAAGCCGGCGATCGGGGATGCATCGTCATAAGGCTCGATTAGCTCGATCTGCGTGTTCGGCGCGTCGACGAAGCACACCTTCACCCCCTGCGCCGGCAGATCGAACGGCTCCCCGATCGCCGCGGCGCCGAGCAGGGTGCGATAGGTCTCGACAGACTTGGCGATCGAGGGCGTCGCGACGCCGACATGGTTGAGACGACCGAGGTTCATTCTTCCAATCTCCGCTGGCGGGTTGCCATCGCCGCGCCTTCGATCACCCCTTCGAGGCGGCTGACCCGGTCTCGCAGGTCCGCGTGGGCATTTGCCATCTGCGACAGCTTGGCGCCCTGCTGCTCGACGGTCTTCGTCAGGTCGGCGAGCTTCTCCTGCAACAGCAGGACGGCACGCACCGCCTTCACGGTATCTCCGAGCGTGCTCACGAGCGCTTGACCTCTCCCGCGAGAACCGCGTCGACGCGAGCATTGGACTCTTCGATCGCGCGGATCGCCGCGTCGATGTCCGCCACCATCTTCGGCACGGCGACGTTCAGCTCGTCGACGAGCAGCGAGAGCTCCTCCTCTTCGCTGATCTCTCCTTCCGCCATGTACCGGCTGGTCGCCTCGCGGACGAGATGCCCCACCGACATGCCACTCCCCCGCGCGAAGGCATCCAACGCCGCCTTGTGGTCGGGGGTTGTCAGAAAGGTCACACGTTCCGTCTGCATCGCCGCACTCCTTCACATGACCTTATAATGTGCAGGAGGGTTGCTCACAACGGAATGTTGTCATGCTTTTTCCACGGATTCTCCAGCGCCTTGTTCTTCAGCTTGCGCAAGCCTAGCGCGATGCGGCGACGGGTGGAATGCGGCTGGATCACCTCGTCGATGAAGCCCTTGCTCGCCGCGACGAAGGGGTTGGCGAAGCGCGCTTCGTACTCCGCCGTGCGTTCGGCGATCTCCTCGGGCGTCCGCCCGCGGAAGATGATCTCCACCGCGCCCTTGGCGCCCATCACCGCGATCTCGGCGGTCGGCCAGGCGTAGTTGAGGTCGCCGCGCAGATGCTTCGACGCCATCACGTCATAGGCACCGCCATAGGCCTTGCGCGTGATCACGGTGATCTTGGGCACGGTCGCCTCGGCATAAGCGAAGAGCAGCTTGGCACCGTGCTTGATGATGCCGTTATGCTCCTGCGCCGTACCGGGCAGGAAGCCGGGAACGTCGACGAAGGTCACGATCGGGATCTCGAAGGCGTCGCAGAAGCGCACGAAGCGCGCCGCCTTCTTCGACGAATTGATGTCGAGCACGCCGGCCAGCACCATCGGCTGGTTGGCGACGATGCCGACGGTGCGCCCCTCGATCCGGCCGAAGCCGCAGATGATGTTCGCCGCATGCGCCGGCTGCACCTCGAAGAAGTCGCCCTCGTCGACGGTCTTCCGGATCAGCTCGTGCATATCGTAGGGCTGGTTGGCGTTCGCCGGAACGAGCGTGTCGAGGCTCGGCTCGATCCGGTCCCACGCATCCGCCGTCGGCCGCTCGGGCACGGGCTCGCGGTTCGAGGCGGGCAGGAAGTCGATGAAGTCGCGGGCGGCGAGCAGCGCCTCGATATCGTCTTCGAACGCAACGTCGGCGACGCTCGTCTTGGTGGTGTGCGTCACCGCGCCGCCCAGCGCCTCCTGGGTCACCACCTCGTTGGTCACCGTCTTCACCACGTCGGGGCCCGTGACGAACATGTAGCTCGAATCCTTCACCATGAAGATGAAGTCGGTCATCGCGGGGCTGTACACCGCGCCGCCCGCGCACGGCCCCATGATCAGGCTGAGCTGCGGCACCACGCCCGATGCGAGCACGTTGCGCTGGAACACCTCGGCATAGCCGCCAAGGCTCGCCACGCCCTCCTGGATGCGCGCGCCGCCCGAGTCATTCAGGCCGATCACGGGCGCCCCGACCTTCATCGCCATGTCCATGATCTTGCAGATCTTCTGCGCGTGGCGTTCGGACAGCGAGCCGCCGAAGACGGTGAAGTCCTGGCTGAACACGAAGACCAGCCGGCCGTTGATCGTGCCGGAGCCGGTAACGACGCCGTCGCCCGGTATCACCTGATCCGCCATGCCGAAATCGACGCAATTATGCTCGACGAACATGTCGACCTCTTCGAAGCTGCCCTCGTCGAGCAGCACGGCAAGCCGCTCGCGCGCGGTCAGCTTGCCCTTGGCGTGCTGCGCCGCGATGCGCTTCTCACCCCCGCCCAGGCGCGCTGCGGCGCGGCGGCGGTCGAGTTCCTGGATCGTCGATGACATGGCCTCTCCTGCGAGCGTGTCCGCCCTCTATGGCATGGCCGAACACGAGGACACGCGCCGCGCCATCCGAGCCGCGGTGTCGCGCCCCCGGGGCGACCGTTGCTTTCGCGCATAGGCAGCCGAAGGCGTACGAATCAACCCCCGCGGCCCCTGCCCGACAGGCTCCGCGGCCCTCCCAGGCTCAGCGCAGACGGTCGAGCGTCGCCAGCACCACGTCGTTGCTCCGCATCGGCACGCTCAAAACAAAGCGTCCGTCGGCGCCGACCGTCACGGTGCGCTGCACTTCCGGCAGGTCGCGCGTCAGCCCCTGCAGTTCCGCGAGTTGAGCCGGCGACAAAGTCGTGGGCAATCCCATTTCCAGCCAACGCGTCTGCGGATCGTTCGCGCGAAAGCCGGTACGGTACAACGCCAGCCTGTAGCTTCCCGGTTTGAGGCCCGTGAAGCGGAGCGAGCGCGGCGCGTCGGGCGAGGCGGGCAACACCTTCGTAAAGAACGGGCGGTTGCTGACGTCCTGTCGCGGCTGGCGCCAATCCCAGGTGAGCACGGCCGTGTGAACGCCATCGGTCGCGGCCATCGCCTGCGGCTCGTCCATGGGCACGTCGCGGCCGGTGAGCGCGTGGAGATATTTATAGGCGAACCAGGCCGGCTTGCGGATGCCCTCGCGGTTCATCAAGCCGAAACCGCCGTGAAACGGGGTCGGCGGCGGCCCCGACTCCTCGAACAGGTCGCTGTAGGTCCAATAGCTCATGCCCTGCGCCAAACCGCGTGTGGAACTCAGCTTCTGCAGGATATAGGCGGCGCTGATATAGCTGTCGTGGACGGGATCGCGCGGGGTGTAACTGGCGCTCCATTCGGTGAAATACAGCGGCAACCCCTTGTAGCGGGTGGCGTCGATCTCGCTGCGCACCCGGCGCACGTCGCCGATCACGGCATCCGGACTGGCCGACAGCTTGGTATCCTCCTGCCCCTTTTCGTCGAGGAACCCGCCATCCACGCCATAGGTGTGGGTGGTGACGAAATCGATCGGGATGTCGCGCGCGGCCGTCCGCGCCAGCAGGTCCGGCACCCAGGCGGCCCCGGCCGTCGCGGGTCCGCCGACCTTCAGGGCCTGGTCGATCGCCTTGATCGCGCGCGCGCTCGCCTCGTACAGCTGGAAATAGGCTTCCTTGTCCGCCTTCTCCCAGAAGCCGGCAAGGTTGGGCTCGTTCCACACTTCGAAATACCAGCGCCGCACCTCGTCCGCGCCGTAGCGTGCGCGCATGTGGCGGACGAACGCGTCGACCAGCGCACGCCATGCCTCGGGCTGCGGATGGGAGGTATTCCCCTTCCAGTAAAAGATCGTCTGGTCCGACGTCTTAATCGCATCGGGCGTGAAGCCGAGTTCGACGAACGGGCGGATGCGCCGCGCGCGCAAGGCGTCGAACAGCCGGTCCAGGCCGCGCCAGTCGTAGACGATCCGCCCGTCCTGCCGCTTCACCGTGCCGAGCGCGTCGTGGAACGGAGCGTGGAAGCGGACATAACGAAAGCCGAGCTCGTCCACCGCGACGCGCAGCTGCGCCAGGCTGTCGGCACGCGACAGGGTGCCCGCGAAGTCGGAGCCGACCGACAGGTCGAACGCCCGGTCGAGCGGTGCACCTGGGCGCGCCAGGTCGACAGTCACCGCCCGCTCCTGCTGCGCCGCGCTCGGTGCCGCCCACAGCATTGCGCAGGCCAGCATCGCCGCGCGAAACCCTATCCTCATCGTCCCCTCCCGCTCCACGGTTCACCCGAGCGACTCGCCACGCGGTCGCCAAAGAGCTGGCCCCACCGCCGTTTCGACCGACGATAGTCGGCGAGGACGAACAATGATAGCGCTCTCAGTATCGGCAACAGATGGTCAAAACCCGCTGCGCCCAGTCGGCGATCTGTCATATACCATCGCTATCGCGGCATCTTGTCCACTGGAGGCCTGCCTTGCGTCTGTTTTGCGCCCTCGTCCTTGTCGCCGCACCCGGCGTTGCCGCTTCTTCGCCCTTGCAGGATTCCAGCGGACAGGCGCTGCCGACGGGCCAGCGACTGACGCCCACCGCGGCGCCCGGCGCGCGATTCGAGCCGCTGGTGACTCATGCGGGTCCCCAGCCCGCAACCGTGGCCGACGGCGCGGCGGCGATTGCGGTCAGTCCCGACCGGCGCGAGATGCTGGTGCTGACGAGCGGCTTCAATCGCTTCAACGGGCCCGATGGCAAGGTCGTCGCCGCGCAGTCGACGCAGTTCGTGCTGCGCTACCGGATCGATGCGCGTGGCAGCCGGTTGATCCAGTCGCTGCAGGTGCCCAACAGCTTCGGCGGGATCGCCTGGCGCCCGGACGGCGGCGGATTCGTCGTCGGCGGGGGCGTGGACGATACGTTGTACCTGTTCGCTCGTCGCGGCGCGACCTTCGCGGCGGCCGGAACGATCCGCCTCGGCCATACTGTCGGGCTCGGCGCGGACGTCAAGCCGCAGGCGGCGGGCGTCGCGGTCAGCCCGGACGGGCGCCGCGCCCTCGTCGCCAATTATTACAACGATTCGGTCAACTTGGTCGACCTCGCCGCGCGCCGTGTCGTCGCGGAGCAGGATCTGCGTCCCGGCAAGATCGACCCGAGCCAGAGCGGGGTCGCCGGCGGCGAAAACCCCTTTGCGATCGCCTGGACCGATACGGGCCACGCCTGGGTATCCGCGCCGCGCGACCGCCAGCTCGTGGCACTGTCGGTCGGCGACGCAGGCGTTCGCGTGACCGCGCGCGTCGCGACGCTCGGCGCGCCCACCGCGCTGCTGATCGACAAGCGACAACACCGCCTGTTCGCGACCGAGGACAATGCCGATCGGCTCGCGATCGTCGACCTCGCCGCGGGGCGCCTCGCCGCCGAGCCGCGCCTGACGCTGCCCGCCGCGCTGGCGGCACCCGCGCTCGGCAAGGGGCTCAATCCCAACGGCCTCGCGCAATTGCCGGACGGACGGCTGCTCGTCACGCTCGGCGGCATCAATGCGGTGGCGGTGGTCGCGCCTTCGGCGGGCGGCGGGGCCGTCACGGGCCTCGTCCCGACCGGCTGGTATCCCAGCGCGGTCGCGACCAGCGCCGATGGCGCGCGCGTCTTCGTCGTGAACCGCAAGAGCCCGCCGGGCCCCAATCCGAACGGTTGCGCGCCGCAGCTCGCCATCTACCGCGGACAGCCGAACGCCTGCGGCGCGGCCAACCAATATATCTTCCAGCTGGAAAAAGCGGGACTGCTGCAGTTCCCAATGCCACGGGATACCGTCCTTGCCGCAACGACGCTGCAGGTGGCGGCCAATATCGGCCTGCCGGGCGCGGCGGACCGTGCCGCTGCCGAGGCGCGGATGGCGGCGATCCGCGCACGGATCAAGCACGTCGTCTTCATCATAAAGGAGAACCGCACCTACGACCAGGTGCTCGGCGACCTGGAGATCGGCAATGGCGACCCGCATCTCGCGATCCTGGGCCGCGCATTGTCCCCCAACCATCACCAGCTCGCGCGCCAGTTCGTCACGCTCGACAATTTCTACGACTCCGGCGAGCAGTCGAGCACCGGCTGGACCTGGTCGACAGCGGCGCGCGTGCCCGACCTGCTCGAAAAGACCGCGCCAGTGAATTACGCGCAGCGCGGCCTCGCCTATGAGGCGGAAGAGGCGGATCGCTTCGTCTACGCGCAGCAGACGCCCGCCGAACGACTGGCAACGAACCCCAAGCTCTCCCGCGACCCCGACCTGCTGCCAGGGCCCGCGCTGCTGACGGCACCGGACCCCGATGACGACGACAAGCCCGGACAAGGGTTCCTGTGGGACGCCGCCATCCGCGCGGGATTGACCGTGCGCAACTACGGCTTCTCCGATGCCTCGATCTACGACACCGGCGAACCGGGCGCGGTACCTGTGGTACGCGAACCGTGGAAGGAGCACCGCCGCATCTACACGCCCGGCGACCGCCTGCTAGCGAGCCGCAGCGATCCGTATTTCCGCGGCTTCGACCAGAAACTCGCCGATTACTGGCGCGTGCTGGAGTGGCAGCGCGAATTCGACGCCGCCGACGCGGCCGGCACGCTTCCCGCGCTGACGCTGCTGCGCCTCAGTCACGATCATTTCGGCGATTTCAAGGACGCGGTGGACGGCGTCGACACCGTCGAGACGCAGATGGCCGACAATGACTATGCGCTGGGCATGGTGGTGGAGCGGATCGCGCATAGCCGGGCGGCAGGCTCGACCCTCGTGTTCGTGATCGAAGACGATGCGCAGAACGGCGCGGACCATGTCGATGCCCGGCGCAGCGTGGCGTTCGTCGTCGGACCCTATGTCCGCCAGCGCGCGCTGGTCTCGACCCGCTACACGACGGTGAACATGCTGCGGACGATCGAGGCGGTCCTGGGGCTGAGACCGCTCGGCCTCAACGATGCGCTCGCCATGCCGATGGCCGATCTCTTCGACCCGGCGCAGACCGCCTGGGCCTTTCGCGCCGAGGCGGCGGACGTGCTGCGCGCGACGAAGCTGCCGATCCCCGCCGATCGCTTCGCCGCGCGCATCGCGGCGACGGTCGGCTGCCCCGGACGGACCGCCGGATGGTGGACGGCGGCGATGCGCGGGCAGGATTTCAGGACGGAGGACCATCTCGACACGGCCGCGTTCAACGCAGCGCTGTGGCGCGGCCTAGGCGAAGGCGCGGAGCCGACCGTCCGCAGCGGGGCCGACCTGCGCGGCGATCGTGCCCTACCCGCCACGCGTCCGGAATCCTGCCCCTTGCCGGGATAGGCCGGGCCGCACGGGTCCTGCCAGCGGCTGGTCCGGACGCTATATGCGTCGCTCCCGCCGAGCGTGCCTCGCAACTCCTATTATGTCAGACCCTCGCGCCGGGAACGCCGAAGTCTGGGCTGCCGTCGGCACGGTAGCTGAAGTACTGCGCACGCGTATGCCGGTTGGGATCGAACAGCGGATCGCCGACGATCTTGTCGTAATCGCGCGCGTGATAGATCAGCACGTCGCGACCATGTTCGTCCACGGTGAAGCTGTTGTGGCCGGGACCGAAGCGCCGGTTCGCGACCGAAGTCTGGAACACCGGCTGCTGCGACTTCGCCCAGCTCGCCGGATCCATGATGTTGCTGTCCCCATCGGCGGTCAGCATTCCCATGCAATAGCGCGCGTCGGTCGCACTCGCCGAATAGGTCAGGAACAGCTTGCCGCCATGCGCGAGCAGGGCCGGTGCCTCCGCGACCTTGTAGCCGCGTATCTCCCAGGGCAGCGTCGGGACGGTCAGCCGCGCAGGTGGGGCTGCCAGCGTCAATGGCGTCGCGAGCGGCGCGAGGTAGATATTGCTGTTGGTGTCGATGCCGGGCTCCCGCTGCGCCCAGGCGAGATAGCGGGTGCCGCGATGGACGAAGCTCGTCGAGTCGAGCGTGAAACTGTCCCATGGGGTCTGCAACTGACCCAGTTCCGACCAGCGCCCGGTCATCGGATCGGGACCATCGCAGCGCAACGCGAAGGTACGGATGCGGAAGACGTCCGCGCCGCCGCCGCTCGGCCCGGCGGCGAAGTACATGATCCAGTGCCCGTCGATCAGATGCAGTTCGGGCGCCCAGATGAACCCCGACATCGGCCCGCTGGCTGGATGCCGCCACAGCACCGTCTCGCTCGCGGTCGAAAGGCCGGCGATCGATCGCGCGCGGCGCAGCACGAGCCGGTCGTATTCGGGGACCGAGGCGGTCATGTAATACCAGCCGTCGGTGTGTCGGAACACCTGCGCATCGGCGCGCTGCCGGACGAGCGGGTCCGGAAACGTCTCGCGGCGTGGCGCCGCTGCGGCGAGCGCCGGCTCCGCCAGCAACGTCAGCGCACCTGCCACGAACAGACGGCGCCCGGTATCGATGGTCATCGTGCCTCTCCCTCTTCGCTGGCGACGGGCCAGCCGTCCGCGCCCCAGCGAAGGCGCGCCAGCCGCAGGGTCGGCACGCCGTTACGTTCGCGATCATAGGCGTGGTAGACGATATAGTCGGTGCCGTCGGCGTCTCGGACGTGGCCGACATGGCCCGGCCCGCGGAACCGCTGCTTTTCCTGCAGGTCGGCACGGAGCAGGATGGTGCCGCCACCCGCCATCATCGCGCTGCCGTCCTTGCCCAGATACGGCCCCTCGACGCGGCGCGAGCGGCCGATGACGCTGTAATAGGTGCTGTTCACGCCCTTGCAGCAGTAATCGTAGGACGCGATCAGCCAGTACCAGCCGCCATGTGCGAAGATGTACGGCGCTTCGACGATGGACGGCGCGCCGCTTGGGACCGGACGCCGGGCGATCGCGATCGGCCTCGCGCCGGGGTGGAGCAGCTTGCCCGTGTGCGGATCGAGCGGAAACAGCTTGAGCCCCGTCCAGAAGCTGCCGAGCGATAGCCACTGTCGCCCCTGCGCGTCCGCCAGGAAGGCGGGGTCGATCGCGTTGTAATCGTCGGCGGGGGTAGACATCACCACCATGCCTTCGTCGCGCCAGCCGTAATCGGGCGCGTTCGGGTCGAGGCTGCGGCTGGTGGCAAGACCGATGGCCGAGTGGTTCGACCCGAAGGTGGAGACGGCATAATACAGGCGGTAGCGACCATCGACGTAGCTGATATCGGGCGCCCACATGTTCTTCGCGCCGGGAATCGCCTTTGCCGCCCATGCGGGCATGGCGCTGAACGGCGGCCGCTCCCGCTCCCAGTGGATGCGATCGCGCGACCGGCGAGCGGACATTATGCCCTGCCCGTCCGGCCCGATCCCGGTCGAGAAGACGTGATAGCCGTCTGGCGCGCGAATGATGACGGGATCGTGCACGGGCGCCACGTCCCCCGCCAGCGGCAGCGACGGCGTCTGCGCCACGGCCGCGAGCGCCAGACACCCGCCTAGCATCGCCGCCACCCGTGCCGTGATCGTTCCTATCGTCATCGCATCCCCCGCTTCCCCAGATAGGCGCGACAGCGATGCTCCGCGTCATAGGCCGACGCGATCTCCATCAATGTCCGGCCACCGTCGCGCGGCACCAGCATGCTGGCATAATTGGGGCAGTAATTGTCGTAGGCGGCTGGCACCTGCACCGGTGCCGCGGTCGTCCGCCACGGCCCCTGTCCGCCGCGCTGCTCCAGCACGACCCGCCCGTTGAGCGGCGAGACGCTGTCGTCCGCTTCGAAGACCATCTGCCCCACCACCAGCAGCCGGTCGCCGCTTGCCGCGACGGTCGGCGCATGGGCCAGATATTGCCCTGCCGCGGTTTGGACCCGCACACCGGGGTCGCGCGGATCGCCATAGTCCCAGCCGTCGCGCGAATAGCGGATATACACCGCGCATCGGCCCGGTCCGCAGATCTCATAGGTCATCGCGGTCCGTCCGTCCGCCATCCGCGCGGTCGTCGCCATGCCGGGACGATCCGCCTGCCGGTGGCCACGCACCAGATCGCCCGTGTCGCGCCAGGTCACTCCGTCATAGCTGCGCGCACGGCGCAGTCGCTGGCTGCAGCACGGATCGGTCTCGTCGGACCAGAAGACCACCAGCGCACCGTCGCGCGCCACGTCGAACTGCGGCTCCCACACGCCCGTGCCGATCGGCCCACCCGTAGCGAGTTCGCTGTGCGGTCGCCAATGCGTGCCGTCGTCGCTGCGATAGACGCGGATCGTCGTCTGCCGCCCCAGATGGTATGTCGCCGCGTAGAGGAAACTGCCGGCGGCGAGGTCGCTGACGCGCCGCGGCACTTCGTACAGCACGCCGCAGCAGCGTTCGGTCGTACCCGCAGGTTGCGGGATAGGCGACACCGGCGCCCAGCTGCGGCCCTCGTCGCCGCTCTGGAGGATGCCGGCGAGCGTCGCCAGCATCAGCCGCCCCTTCCACCGCGCATTCTGCCTGACCTCGAAGGCACGGGGATAAAGCGTCGCCCCCGCGATGGCGACCGGCGCGACCGGCGTCGTCGGGGCGGCGCGCTCCTCCGCCCAGCCGGTCGCCGACGTCATCGCGGCGATCGCCGCCACCCATGCCTGCGCCGGCCGCATGGTCACCGGCTCAGCGCCGTCCGCGTCGCGCGGCCGCGACCGGCGCCGCCGCGACAGCGGGCTGCGGCACGACGCCCTTCGGCGCCGCGCTCAGTCGCCGGATCAGGTCCGTCTCCGCCTGGCGATAGGGCGTGCCGTCCGCGCGGAACACCTCGTGGAACCAGACCGTCGGCTCGTCCATCGTATAGGGCTTCTTCCAGCTGTCCCATGGCAGCCGTGTCTGCGTCCTGCCGTCGACGAAGCCCCAGTTGATCATGCCGACGTTGAGCCGCTTGCCAACCGGCAGCACTGTATCGAACGTCGATCCGTTGCCGCGCGCCATGAACTCGGTGCAGATCACCGGGCGACCGTAGGGCATCAGCTGCCGCACGCGCCGCTCGAATATCTCGGGCCAGTTATAATCGTGGAACGTGATGACGTCGGACTGGCCGAGCTGCAGCTTTTCCATCGGCGTCTGCTTGCCCGCATCGGGCGACCAGTCATCGTGCCACCAGACGCCGGAGGTGACGGGTTGCGCGGGGTCGGCCGCGCGCGCCCAGTCGAACACCTGCGCCAGCATGGCGCGCACGAGCGGCTCCTTGCCCTCCTGTCCCTTGTACTGGTCGGCGGGATTATCCGGCTCGTTCCACAGATCCCAGCCGAGGATACGATCGTCGTCCTTGAACGCGCCGATCACGCCCTGGACATAGGCCTTGTACCGCGGCCAGCCGGCCCGGTCGCGCAGCCCCGCCATGCCGGGTCCCTGCACCCAGCCCGAGTTGTGGACGCCGGGGATCGGCGGATGCTGTGGCCCCAGCTTCGGGTCGGGATCCCAGCAGCTGTCGAACAGCACGAACAGCGGTCGGATGCCATGGCGGTGCGCGATGGTCAGGAATTCGTCGATCCGCCGTTTGAACCCTTCCGGATCCTGCGCCCAGAGCTGGTCGTGCAGGAACACGCGCATCGTGTTCATGCCGATGCCCTGTGCCAGCGCGAATTCGCTGTCGATGCGCTTCGGATCCCAGGTCTGCGCCTGCCACATCTCCAGCTGGTTGATCGCGCTGGCCGGCGCGTAATTGGATCCGACTAGCCATGGCTGGCGCGCATACCAGGCGTTCGCCTGCGCCGCGCTCCAGCGCTCGCGCGCCGACGCCGGCGTGGCGGCAAGCACCGCGGCGGATGCGAGAAGCAGCGTATAAAACGGTTTCATGATGAAGCTCCTGTTACGCGGGACGACCCGCCAGCCGGACCAACGATGGACCGGCGAGTCGGCTTGTCAGGCAAGATAAATGGTGCGTCGGGCGGCGTCGGCACCGTACGAAAGGCCGCCAAACGGCGTGTTCGCCTGGACCATCGACAGAATGCAAAACGGCACCGCATCCAGGCCGCAGCGCGAGGACACCGCCGTAAGACGCTTGGAATATACGATATCCGCGACCGGTAATTGCCTCATCGCTTCTCCCTCTCCCTCTTGCGGCGCGTGCCGCCCGCCCATTCTCCGGGGCGGCTCCATCATCGCGGCATGCCCCGGCCAAGACAAGGGCAGAAGTGCGAACTTTATAACTAATCAGACAAATAGCGGTTGGCAGATGCGTCAGGTCGCGTTACGAAACCGCCGCCAGACCTTCGGAACCAACCGACCGGCGGCAATAGGAGGGGATATGAACGCCAAGGGGATGTTGCACGCGTCGGTAGCCATGGTGGCCCTGCTGGGAAGCTTGCCCGCGGCCGCACAGACCGACGGCACGCCTGTCGCGCAGACCAAGAGCGGGGCGCAGGATCTGCCCAAGCCGGATGTCGCCTCCGACCAGAGCACGGACCCCGCCGCCGCCGACTCGGTACAGCAGACGCCGACCGATGGCAGCGACATCGTCGTTACCGGCCTGCGCCGCAGCCTCGAGTCGGCGCAGGCGATCAAGCGCACGTCCGACGGCATCGTCGATGCGGTCGTCGCGCAGGATATCGGCAAGCTGCCGGACACCTTCGCCTCGTCGGCCCTGCAGCGTGTCGCTGGCGTCGCCGTGACGCGTGGCGGCGGCGAGTCCGCGGGCGTCACGGTACGCGGCCTCCCCGATCTCACCACGACCTATAACGGCCGCCAGATCTTCACGGCAGAGGGGCGGTTCGTTCAGATCCAGGACTTCCCCGCCGGCACCGTCGCCGCGCTCGAAGTCTACAAATCGGGCACCGCGAACCAGATCGAGGGCGGCATCGCCGGCGAGATCAACGTGCGCGGCCGCAAGCCGTTCGACTTCAACGGCTTCGAACTGTCGGGGTCGCTCAACGGCGTGCTGTCGCAGCAGTCGGAGCGGATCGTGCCCAACGGCAATCTGCTGATCAGCGACCGCTGGCAGACCGGCATCGGCGAGATGGGCCTGCTGCTCAACGCTTCGTACGTCGGCATCAATTTCATGGACTCGTCGCGCGAGCAATCGGTGGTGATCGCCACCACCGACGCGAACAACGCGCCGGGGCAGCCCGCCGGGCTGCGTTTCCCCGACGCACAGGGCAACTTCCTGGGCTATGGCGCGCGTTACAGGCCGTCGGCGAATGCCGCGTTCCAGTGGAAGCCGACGCCTGATCTCGAAATCTACGCCGACGGTCTGTACCAGGGCTTCCGGTCGAAGGATTACAACCGCTGGATGTTCATCCCGAACTTCGGCGGCATTACGCTGTCGAACATCACGACCATTCCCGGCACCAACCAGATTTCGTCCGCAACCGTCACCGGGGCCGTGCGTCCCGACGGTTACACCGGCTCGTTCAACGGTGCCACCGACACCTACCAGGGGGGCGCCGGCTTCAACTGGAAGCGTGATCGCCTGACCATTTCCGGCGACGTTGCCTACACGGACAGCACCTATACCGCCGACCTGGTCAACGTCGACTATGCGACCCGCGGCTCGCCGACCCATATCTCCTATTTCAACCTGCCGAACAGCCTCGACGGCGGTCCGTCGCAGACGTTCGTCAACTATTCGATCGCCGATCCGGCGAACTTCGTCGCCCGCGGTCTCTACCAGGAACTGACCGTGGTCAGCGGCAAGGACTGGCAGTCGCGCGCCGACCTGTCCTATGATTTCGACACCGGCTTCCTTAAGCGGCTGCAGTTCGGCGTCCGCTACGACGATCGCGACGCCAGCCGTGATTTCGGCAACATCTACAACAACGTCGCCGTTCCCGGCACGGCGACGACCGGGCCGGTGTTCTTCGAGGATCGCCAGATCCCGCTGACCTCGCTGCCCGGCGCGGACGTTCGCACCACGCTGCCCGGCTTCACCTATAACAACGGCCAGCCGAACGTCGCCTATGCGGCGATTACCCGCGACAGCATCCGCAACAACCTCGCCGCGCTGCGGGCGTTCTTCCTCGAGCCGGCGGGTACGGTCGCCTTCGATCCGACGCAGCAGTTCCGCGCGAACGAGAAGTCCTATGCCGCCTATGGCCAGCTGAAATACGGCTTCGATCTCGGCGGAATCACGATCGACGGCCTCGCGGGCCTCCGCGTGGTGAAGACGAAGGATCGCATCCTGGCGCAGCAGAACATCGCTGGCGTCGTGTCGCCGAACACCGCGACCAACGAATATACGGACTATCTGCCCAACGGCAGCGCGCGCATCGCATTCAGCGACGGGCTGCAGATGCGGCTGGCCTATACCAAGACGCGTACGCGCCCGAACTTCATCGACCTGCGGCCGAACCTGTCGCTTGGCACGCCGCCGACCTTCCCGGCCGGCAGCCCCTGCCTCGATCCGACCAGCGCAACGTACAACAGCCGCAACTGTGCCCGCGGCGGATCGCAGGGCAATCCCAACCTGCAGCCGCTGGTGTCGAACAACTATGACGCGAGCCTCGAATATTACTTCTCGCGCTCGGGCTTCTTCAGCGCGGCGGTGTTCCGGCACGACGTCAAGGGCTTCCTCGCCACCGTCAACAACGTCTTCCGCGACCCGACCTATGGCCTGATCGCGATCGACCAGCCGGTCAACCTCGGCCGCACCCGCCTGCAGGGCGCGGAGGTGCAGTTCACCAGCTTCCTCGACATCGCCGGGCTGCCCGATTGGGCACGCGGCTTCGGCATCCAGGCGAACGGTACGTACATCGATGCCAAGGGCGACCTGCAGCCCAACTTCGCCGCATCGTACAACAACCAGCAACAGGCGTTCCCGGGCGTATCGAAATGGGCGTACAACATCGTCGCGCTGTACGAGAAGCCGCAGTTCTCGGCCCGCCTCGCCTATAACTATCGCTCGCGCTTCGTCTCTTACTATACCTTCGAGACGTTCGACCCGATCGCGCATCCGACGATCGAGGAAGGCCGCGGCCAGCTCGATTTCTCGACGTCGGTCACGCCGGTGCCGAACATCACATTGGCCTTCGACATCGTGAACCTTCTCGGCAACCCGATCCAGCGGTCCCGCCAGTACGATACGGGGGACAGTTACCTTCGCCAGGTCCTGTATCTCGAGCGCAGCTACTCGCTCGGTATCCGGTTCCGCTTCTGAACGGGATAGACGTGATGCGCATCAGCCGCCTTGCCCGCCGTCTGCTTCTGATCGGATCGCTCTCGTGTGCCACGATGGCCGCGGCGGACAATCCGCAGTTCCAGGGCGCGGACCCCCATGCGATGATCATCGACGGGGCCTTGTGGGTCTTTCCGACGGGCGGGCCGGGCGGCAGCTGGAGCGCCGACCGGTTCGGCGCCTTCTCGTCGCGCGACCTCAGGTCGTGGCGCAGCAGGGGCGTGTTGCTTCGCCGCGACGACATCGGCTGGATCGGCAAGGATGGCGCGCCCGACCACTTCCTGTGGGCGCCGGGCGTCGCGCGGCACAATGGGCGATGGTACCTCTATTATTCGGTGGGACCGCAGAATCCGACGCCCAGCCGCATCGGGGTCGCGGTCGCAACCCGGCCCGGCGGCCCCTATCGCGACAGCGGCAGGCCGCTGGTGACCGGCGGCAACGGGTTCGAGGCGATCGATCCCATGGTCTTTACCGATCCGCGAACGGGGCGCAGCTACCTCTATGCGGGCGGCAGCGCCGGGGCACGTTTGCGCGTCTGGCGACTGAAGCCCGACATGGTGACGATCGCGCGCGAGGAGCACGTGGACCAGCCGCCGCAGTTCACCGAGGGCGTGTTCATGCACGAGCGCCGCGGCGTCTATTATCTCTCCTACAGCCACGGCCATTGGAATGGCCCCGACTATTCCGTCCACTATGCCACCGCGCCGTCGCCGCTCGGCCCATGGCGCTATCGGGGCCCCATCCTGCAGAGCGACGCAAGCCATCAGGGACCGGGACACCACAGCTTCGTCCGTACCCCGGATTGCGAATGGCTGATCGTCTACCACCGGTGGGACCAGGCGCCCGGGCCGATGCCGCTGCGTGGCGAGCGGCAGGTCGCGATCGATCGGATCCATTATGCCGCGGACGGCGCCATCCTGCCGGTGCGCATGACCGATGGCGCCGCATCCCCGCACGACATCGGCCTTGGCGCACGCTCGCGCGCACGGCGCTGCTGACGACCTCGCGCCACGGTTCCCCGCCCACGCTCTGCCCCCGCCGGGCGCGGCCGGTCAGCGCGTGTAGAGCGCCCAGGGCCGCTGGCCGGCGACCGGACAAGAGCGTCGAACGTGGTCCGCATGCGTAGGGGATGGCGCGGCGACGGCTTTCATGACACCGACACCCTGGTCACGCCTTTCACGCTGGCCGTGGGTCTCACGACCCCATGCCGTCCTCGGATGGCGCGCGGTTCGCAGCCGCGTCACGATCGGGATCCAGCCGCGCCTGTACGAACGCGATCTCGGCGCCGTCCAGCCGCACGGCCGTGAGGACGCCGGTCGCATAGACGCCCGTATCGATCCCGATCCGATGGTCGGTGACCTCGGGCAACTCGGACCGCCAGCTATGGCCGTGCACGACGATCTTCTCGAACCGATAATCCCTGCGCAGGAATTCGTCGCGGATCCACAGGCAGTCGTCGTCGCTTTGCCGTGCCAGCGCGACGCCGGGCCTCAAGCCGGCATGGACGAAGACATAGGTGCCACGGATCACCCGCACCGGCAGGCCACGCAGCAGCGCCAGATGCGCCGCCGGCATGGCATCGAGCAGACGATCGCGTAGTTGAAAACAATCGTCCTCCGGCCCCGCTGCCACGCCATAGGAGGCGAGCGTGCCGATCCCGTCGTGCTCCAACCAGGGCAGCGCCCGGTCGGGCCGCTCCAGGAACTGCAGCAACATCGCCTCGTGGTTGCCCCGCAGGAAGGCGACATCGAACGGCGCCTGTCGCTTCATCCATACCAGGGCATCGAGCACCTTCGCCGAGTCCGGCCCGCGATCGACATAATCGCCCATGAAGATGAGCGATGCCGACCGGCCCTCGCCCGTGCGCGCGATGTCGGCGACGATCTCTTCGATCAGCGCGACCAGTTGCGTGTAGCAGCCATGGATATCGCCAATCGCATAGACCACCCTACCGTCGGTAGTCGCCGCTCGGGCCGATGGAGGATGATCGGCGATCCAGGTGATGTCGGCGCGCGGCAGCGCGGACACGGCGGCTCCCGTCATGGCACGGATTCCGTCAGATCGTCGAGCTGATCGGCCAATTGGTTGTAGCGGCGGATCGCGCCGTCGGGATCGTCGTCCGCCCGGTTGCGCGCCTCGCGCCAGCGTCGCGCGATGACCGTGAGGTCGCGACTGCTCACGCCGCGCACCCGGGCGCGCTCATACGCGCGATACAGGCGGCCATGCGCGTTGAGCACGTCCTGGTAGATGCAGCGGTTTTCCGGACTGTTCGGCGCGCAGCCGGAGTCGCTGGCACGCCCGCCACCGCCGCGGACCCTGTCGGGAACGCGCACCGTCGCGATCCGAGGCGCGCGGTCGATCGGCCGCACCGGCTGACGGGCTACGCGCGGCAGATCGGCGGCGGCGGGTGGCGTGCGATCGTCGCGCAGGACGGCCGTTTGGGCATCGTCGGTGCCGCCTGGGTCCATAGCGACGCCGGTATCCGGCAGCGAGGCGGGCGCGACGGCGGTCGGCGCGTCCGTCACACGCGGGCCGGCGGGCGCCGCTTGGTCGATTGCCCGTTTTTGAGGAGCAGTAGGCGCCGCGGAGCGGAGCGCGGCGACCGGCGGCTGCCAGCCTTCGTGGATGGCGGTAAGGCCCAGGGCCGTGCCGGCAGCGACCACCAAAGGCGGCAGGGTCAGCAGCCACCAGCGCGATCGTCGCCGCTCTCGACGGGCGACGGGGTTGGGCGACGGATGGCGGCCCGCCGTCACCCCAGCGAGCGGCTGAAAGATGCGGTCCATGTCCGCCGCCACGGTTTCGGTTCGAACGCTATGCGACATCGCCAATCATCCTCCCCGTAAGCCATTGCCCGCACACATTGTATTGCGGCTGAACACGCTCGCAACGTCTTATCGCGCGCGGCGTGGGACAACGCGCGCGGGCACCGACCGGCTTGGGGGATAAGGGAGCAGCGTGGTGGCCTGATGTGCGATCCAGCAAAGCTGGATCGGCGCGGTACCGGCCCTCACCCCCACCCGGCCGCCCACGCAGCGTATCCTGGATGGGCGGCCGGGTGGGGGTGAGGGCCGGCGCCGCTTCCACGCACGTGGATCAGGCTCTAGCGGAGCACCCGAGACAGCGCGTCCTGCCAGCCCGCCACCAGGCGCTCGCGGTGATCGGCTTCCATCGCCGGCTCGAAGCATGCCTCGCGCGCCCACAGCCGCTCCAATTCGTCGAGTCCGGACCACAGCCCGACCGCGAGGCCTGCGTGAAACGCCGCGCCCCGCGCGGTCGTCTCGAGGTCATCCGGGCGCTCCACGGGCACCTCGAGCAGGTCGGCGAGGAAGCGGCACAGCCAGTCGTTCGCCGCCATGCCGCCGTCGACGCGGAGCATGGCCGGCTTCGTGCCGCCGTCGCTAACCATCGTGGTCACCAGGTCGAGCGTCTGATAGCCGACGGCCTCGAGCGCGGCGCGCGCGAGATGCGCCTGCGTTGCGCCGAGCGTGAGTCCGAAGATCGCGCCCCGCGCCTCCGGCTCCCAGTGCGGCGCCCCGAGCCCGACAAAGGCCGGAACCATGTACACGCCATGACTGTCGGGGACCTGGGTAGCCATGTCATTGGTTTCGCGCGCATGGGTGATGACGCCGATGCCGTCGCGCAACCATTTGATCGCGGCGCCCGCGACGAAGATCGAACCTTCGAGCGCATAGGTGGTGCGGCCGTTCAGCCGATACGCTGGCGTGGTCAGCAGCCGGTGTTCGGACGTGATCGCCGACTCACCGGTGTTGAGCAACAGAAAGCAGCCAGTGCCGTAGGTCGACTTTGCCGTGCCGGGCGCGAAGCAAGCCTGTCCGAACAGCGCCGCCTGCTGGTCGCCGGCTATGCCCGTGATCGGAATGGCGGCGTCGAACAGGCCCGGCGCGGTTCTGCCGAAACAATGGGCATTGTCGTGGACCTCGGGCAGCATCTCGACCGCAATGTCGAACAGCGCGCAGAGCGTCTCGTCCCAGCAGTTTTCGTGGATGTTCCACAGCAACGTCCGCGACGCGTTGGTGACGTCGGTCGCATGCACCGCCCCCCCGGTCAGGCGAAACAGCAGGAAGCTGTCGATCGTCCCGAAGGCAAGCTCGCCGCGCGCCGCGCGCTCGCGCGCGCCGGGGACATGGTCGAGGATCCAGCCGATCTTGGTCGCGGAGAAATACGGATCGAGCAGCAAGCCGGTCCGTGCGCGCACGTCATCCTCGGCGCCCGATGCCTTCAGCTTGGCGCAAACGGATGCGGTGCGGCGATCCTGCCACACGATGGCGTTGTGAAGCGGCTTGCCGCTCTCGCGGTCCCAGACGACCGTGGTCTCGCGCTGGTTGGTGATGCCGATCGCGGCGATGTCGGCCGGGGAAAGGCCCGCCTTGGCGATCGCCTCGCGCGCGGTCGCCAACACGTCGCGCCAGATGTCCTCGGGGTCATGCTCCACCCACCCTGGCTCGGGATAATGCTGTGCGAACTCGGTTTGCGCGGTGGCGACGCGGCGCGCGGCGGCATCGAACACCACGCTGCGCGTCGAGGTGGTACCCTGATCGATCGCCAGGATGTGCGTTGCCATCGAATACCTCTCTATGTTCGATTTGGTTGTTGATTGTTTTCATTTGCGCGTCAATATGTTCGATATGAGCGCGGAAACGAAGATCGATCTGCTGATCGTCGGAGGCGGGATCAACGGCGCCGGGATCGCACGCGATGCCGCAGGACGGGGGCTGTCGGTGATGCTCGTCGAGCAGGACGATCTCGCCAGCCACACATCTTCCGCGTCCACGAAGCTGATCCACGGCGGTCTGCGCTATCTGGAATATGGCGAGTTCCGGCTGGTGCGCGAGGCGCTGATCGAGCGCGAGCGGCTTTGGGGCATGGCACCGCACATCATCTGGCCGCTGCGCTTCGTGCTGCCACAGACCCAATCGCCGCGTCCGGCCTGGATGGTGCGGCTTGGGCTGTTCCTCTACGACCATCTCGGCGGCCGCAAGCGGCTGCCGGGTACAAAGACGATCGCGCTGGAGCGGTCGGCATGCGGCGCGGGCCTCGCGCCCCGCGCGGGCAAGGCCTTCGTCTATTCGGACTGCTGGGTCGAGGACAGCCGGCTCGTCGTGCTCAACGCGCGCGACGCGTCGGAGCGGGGCGCGATCGTGCGCACGCGAACGCGGCTCGTCAGCGCCCGCCGGGAGGGCGAGCATTGGATCGCCACGATCGAAAGCGGGGACGACGGCGCGGCAGGCCACGGTACATCCGAAGTGCACGCGCGTGTCCTGGTGAACGCCGGCGGCCCATGGGTGGCAGACGTACTGCAGCGCGCCGGCAACAGCCGCAACGACCGTGGCGTGCGGCTGATCAAGGGCAGCCACCTGGTGCTGCCAAGGCTGTACGAGGGCGATCACGCCTTCATGCTGCAGAATCCCGACCGCCGTATCGTCTTCGTGATCCCCTACGAAGGCGAATTCTCGCTGGTCGGCACCACCGACGAGCCATGGACGGGTGCGCCCGGACGGGCGGAAATCAGCGCGGACGAGACGCGCTATCTACTCGACACGGTCAACCGCTATTTCGCGCGCGCGGTAGCGGCGGACGATGTCGTTTGGAGCTATGCCGGCATCCGCCCGCTCTATGACGACAAGGCGGCGAACGCCTCCGCGGTAACGCGCGACTATGTGCTCGATCTCGACGCTCCAGACGGAGCGCCGCCGATGCTGAGCATTTTCGGCGGCAAGATCACGACGTATCGCAAGCTCGCCGAGCATGCGATGGCACAGCTCGCGCGCTTCTTCCCGGCGGCGACGGGTGCCTGGACCGCGGGCGCGACGCTACCCGGCGGCGATTTCCTCGATTTCGACGCCTATCTGGCCGAACTGGCGCAGGCGCGTCCCGCGATTCCCGCCGCCGTGTTACGGCGGCTGGTGCGCGCCTATGGCACGGACGTCGCGACGCTGGTGCCGGCGGGCGCGTCGCTGGCGGATCTGGGCGAAGACCTGGGCGGCGGGCTGACGACGCGCGAAGTCGACCACCTGCGCACGCGCGAATGGGCCCGGACGGCGGAGGACATTCTCTACCGTCGCAGCAAGCTCGGCCTGCACGTTCCCGCCGGCACGGCCGCGCGGGTCGATGCGTATCTCGCGAGCGCGACCGGCGCAGGCGCAGCGGCATGATCGCCGAGGGGCTGCCGGAAGCGGTCGCGCGGCGTCACGCGGCGATCCTCGCCGCGGCGCGACGGACAGGGAGCGTCGCGGTCGACACATTGGCGAGCGAGCTGGGCGTCACGCCCCAGACGATCCGGCGCGACCTCAACCTCCTGGCCGAGCGCGCGATGTTGTCCCGCGTCCACGGCGGCGCGGTCATCACCTCCGGCGTCGACAATCTCGATCGCGAGGCGCGCGGCGCCATCGCGACGGAGGCGAAGGCGGCGATCGGCCGCGCCGCGGCCGCGCTCGTGCCCAACGGTGCCAGCCTGTTCATCAACATCGGCACGACGACCGAGGCGATCGCGCGCGCGCTCGTCGATCACCGCAATCTGCTGGTGGTCACGAACAACCTCAACGTCGCCTCGATCCTCGCGGCCCGCCCGACGATCGAAGTAGTCGTGGCCGGCGGCCGCGTCCGGCCGAGCGACGGCGCGGTCGTCGGTGCGCTGGCGATGGATTTCATCGGCGGTTTCAAGGTCGATTACGCGCTGATCGGCGCGTCCGCGATCGATCAGGACGGCACCTTGCTCGATTTCGACATAGACGAGGTGCGCGTCTCGCAACGCATCATCGAACAGGCGCGAACCACGATCTTGGCGGTCGACCGCAGTAAGTTCGGCCGGCCCGCGCCGGTACGCATCGCCGGCCTGGATCGGATCGACCATTTGGTGACCGACAAGCTCGACGATGCCGAGATCGCCGCAGCGTGTGACGCGGCCGGGGTGAAGGTGACACAGACAATATAATTGGCCATACCAATTGGTCGTACGGATCGGGGAGAGGGTGATGCGGCGGATCGTCAATCTGCGCTGGTGGATCGTTGGCCTGATCTGCTTCGGCACCATCGCCAATTACCTGGCGCGCAACTCGCTGGGCGTTCTCGCGCCCCAGCTGAAGACGACGCTGGCAATGACCACCCAGCAGTACAGCTACGTCGTCGGGGCATTCCAGCTTGCGTACACCATCGGCCAGCCGATCGCGGGCGCGATCGTCGACCGCATCGGCCTGCGCGCCGGCTTCGCGCTGTTCGGGCTTGCCTGGTCGCTGACCAACATGCTGCACGCGCTCGCGGCCGGCTGGCTCGGGCTCGCCTTCTTCCGCGGCCTGCTGGGATTCACCGAATCCGCTGCGGTCCCGTCGGGGATAAAGGCGATCGCGGAATGGTTTCCCGCCCGTCAGCGCTCCGTCGCGGTCGGCTGGTTCAACGCCGGCACATCGCTGGGCGCGCTGATCGCGCCGCCCGTGGTCGTAGCAGTGTCGCTCTGGGCGAATTGGCGGATCGCCTTTGTCGTCACCGGGGCGGTCGGGCTGGTCTGGGCCGCGATGTGGTGGCGCTTCTACCGCAGCCCGGCCGCGCACCCGGCGATCACGGCCGAGGAAGCGGCGCTGATCGCCGCCGACCGGCCGCCGCCGATCGCGCCGGCGAGCACGCGCCAGATACTGCGCAGCGGTCGCTTCTGGGCACTGGCCATACCCCGTTTCCTGGCGGAGCCCGCTTGGCAGACGTTCAGCTTCTGGATCCCCCTCTACCTCGCCACCGAACGCGGCATGGACCTGAAACAGATCGCGGTGTTCGCCTGGTTGCCGTTCCTGGCGGCCGATTTCGGCGGCGTGATCGGCGGGTATCTGTCGCCGTTGCTGATGAACCGGGCGAAGCTGTCGCTGGTCGCCTCGCGCGTCGCCGGCGTCACCGCCGGCGCGCTGCTGATGATCGCGCCGGGGTTCATTGGCTGGGTGCAGAGCCCCTTCACCGCGATCGCGCTGTTCAGCATCGGCGGCTTTGCGCACCAGATGATCTCGGTGCTGATCAACACGCTGTCCGCGGACGTCTTCCGGCCCGAGGAGGTCGGCAAGGCGAACGGCTTCATCGGCCAGGCCGGATGGACGGGTGGCCTGATATTCTCGCTGCTGATCGGGCAGCTCGCCGACGTAACCGGCTATGCGCCGCTGTTCGCCGCGCTGTCGCTGTTCGACATCGTGGGCGCGGTCGTGCTGATCGCCTGCCTTCCCATTCTCTCCCGCGCCAAGGAAGCCCGATGAGACGCGCCACGCTCTCCAACCCGCCGGTCTTCGCCGTCTCGGAACGTGCGCCTGGCCGGCTGACGCTCACCGCCGATACCGGCGCGACTGCGCATCTGTTCGTGCTGGAGGAGGATATAGCGCGGCTGCTCCTTTTGACCGACGGCACGGTCACCAGTCCGCCGAGCTGGGCGATCGCGCCCGGCGCGGACGATATCGCAGAGCCGGGCCGCGACCGGATGGACGTGAGCGGCTTCGCCTGCCCTGATTTCAGCGTCGTCGAGCATGATGGAATTCTCCGTGTTTCGACGTCGCGGCTGCGCGTGACGATCACGTTGCACGGTCTGCATTGCCGCTGGGACCAGTGCGAGGGCGACACGTGGCGGCTGATGGCGCAGGATCGCCCGACGCAGGCCTATGATTTCGGCTGGTGGGACGGACGCGCGCATCACTATCTCGCACGGCGCCCGGGTGAGCGCTTCTACGGGCTCGGTGACCGGACGGGCGACTGCGACCGCGCCGGCCGCTCGTTCCGGCTGACCAACGTTGATCCGATGGGGTTCGACGCGGAGACCAGCGACCCGCTGTACAAGTCGATCCCATACCTGCTCGTCGCCGATCCCGACGGTCGCTGCCACGGCGAATTCTTCGACAGCAGCGCCGATATCGCACTCGACCTGGGGCGCGAACTCGACAATTATCATGGGCTGTACCGCCATGTCGTGGCGGAACTCGGCGACTTGGACCTGTGGATGATCGCGGGGCCGGACCCGCTGGCGGTGACGCGTCGCTTCACCTGGCTGACCGGCCGCCCGGCGCTGATGCCGCGCTGGTCGCTCGGCTATTCCGGTTCGACGATGACCTACACCGACGCGCCCGACGCGGCCGCGCAGATGGCCGGTTTTCTCGACAAGCTGGACGAGCACGACATCGGCGCGACATCGTTTCACCTGTCGTCGGGCTACACGTCGATCGGCGACAAGCGCTACGTCTTCCACTGGAACCGCGACAAGTTTCCCGACCCGGCCGCGTTCGTCGCCAGCTATGCCGATGCGGGCGTACGGCTCGTGCCGAATATCAAGCCCGCGCTGCTTCGCAGTCATCCGCGCTATGACGAGGTCGCCGCCGCCGGATTGTTCGTCAACGATGCCGACGGCAATCCGGTCGAAGCGCAATTCTGGGACGAGGTCGGCAGCTATATCGACTTCACCAACCCGGCCGCCGGCGACTGGTGGCGTGCGCAGGTCACGTCCGCGCTCCTGGATCACGGCATGGTCGCGACCTGGAACGACAACAACGAATATGAATTGTGGGACGCGCGCGCGCGACTGGCGGGCTTTGGCGCGCCACGGCCCGCAGCGGCGATGCGTCCCGTGATGCCCTTGCTGATGACGCGCGCCTCGCGCCGCGCCCAGGTCGAGGCGCGGCCCGATCAGCGACCCTATGTCGTCACCCGCTCCGGCATGGCCGGGCTGCAGCGCTACGCGCAGACGTGGAGCGGCGACAATCGCACCGCGTGGAAGACGCTGCGCTACAATGCCCGTCAGGCGATCGGCCTTGCGCTGTCGGGTGTATCGAACAGCGGCGATGACGTCGGCGGTTTCTCCGGTCCCGCGCCATCGCTGGAACTGCTCGTGCGATGGGTGCAGGCGGGCGTGCTGATGCCGCGCTTCTCGATCCACAGCTGGAACGACGACCGCACCGTCAACGAGCCATGGATGTATCCGCAGGCGACGCCCGCGATCCGTCGCCTGCTTGCGCTGCGCCAGACGCTCGTGCCCTTCCTGTACGACCTCCTGCTGCGCTACCACCGCGACTATGCGCCGATGGTGCGCCCGACGTGGCTGGACTTTCCCGACGACGTGCAAGCCTGGGCGGAAAGCGACGACCATCTGCTCGGACCCAACCTGCTCGTGCCGCTGGTCGTCGAGGAGGGCGCCGGCGAGCGCGAGGTCCGGCCGCCCGTCGGCGCGGACTGGATCGACGTGTGGACCGGCCGGACGGTCCGCGGCGGAGAAACGGCGCGGTTGGCGGCGCCGCTTTACGGCCCGCCGGTGCTGCTCGCGCGCGTCGGATCGGCGATGCTCGTCGACCTCGCCGCGGGTGGCTGGCGGCCCGAGCCGATGCGACGGGGGATGTGGCTGTTTCCGCCACAAACGGGCGCGTTCGACATGGACGCGTTGGAGGACGAGGGCGACGGGCATCGCGCACCATGGCGGTGGATCGTCGCCGGCGATGCGGACGCCGCGCGCGTGCGCCTGTCCGTCGCCTGCGACGGCACGCCGCAGGACCGCGCCATCACTCTGCTGCTGCCGCGGGGGGACACGCGCGCGATCGAGGTCGAGAACGGTGAGCCCGCCGAGGTCGACGGCCGCCGAGGCGTGATCGTGCGCGTCTAGTGTCTGACCTACGCCCGTGAAGCGGCCCCCACCCCTGCTCCATCCGGGATCCGCGGTGTGGGCGACCTAGTGGGGAGATGAAGGCCGGCGCCGCTCCGATCCAGCCTCGCTGGATCGCACCCTAGATCGCGACACGCCGCGCGAGATCGGAGCGTTTTTCCTCTACCTCCGCGCGGGCGCGTTCGAGTGCGTCGGTCTCGGTGGCGTGGAGCAGCCCCTCGATGACGCGCCCGAGGTGGTCGCGCATGGCGCGGCGCGCCGCCTGCGGATCGCGCTGGCGCAACGCGGCCAGAATATCCTGATGCTCGTCGATCCGCGGTTGCACGCCGACGCTGCGCGCGCGGTCCAGCATGTGCTTGCACAGGGGCGAGCGGTAGCGCGCGTCCCACAATGATTCGACGACGTCGACCACCGCGGAGTTGCGCGTCGCGCGCGCGATCGTGAGATGGAATTCGCGGTCGGCATGTTCGCCGCTCACGCGTTCGCGGTTCTCGCGCTCCATGCTTTCGATGAGCGTTTCGAGCTGCGCCAGCTGCGCGTCATCGATGCTGATGGCGGCCAGCGCCGCTGCCTCGCCTTCGAACAGGCGACGCGCCTCGGTGAGCTCGAACGCGCCGATGTCGAGCCCGATCATCGGCACATCGCCGGGCGGCGTATCGCTGACGAAGATGCCCGACCCCTGCCGCGAACGCACGACCCCCAGCACTTCCAGCGCGATCATCGCCTCTCGGATCGTCGGGCGGCTGACCTTGTACTCGTCGGCAAGTTCCCGCTCCGATGGGATGCGCTGCCCGGGCCTGAAATCCCCGCGGCGGATCGACTCGGCAACCGCGCTGGCGACCTGCTGGTACAATTTGCGGCCATCGCTGACCGGCCCGAGCGCTGGAGGAGAGAGATTCATAGTCGCACAGCTACCAGCACCCGCCATGGCCAGCAACATGCGCGTCTGACCTATTGATCGGAATAGCGCTTGCATTTGGCCTGACCAATATGTAGCGATGTCGGCAATGGGTCCGACACGCATCGTACCCGCTCATCAGATGGGAGGGGCCAGATGGGTCTTGCAAACACCGTGTGCCGTTGGGCGCTTGCCGCCGCGATCATGGGCGCCGCGCAGCCGGCTTTCGCACAGAACGCGGAGCAGACGGCGATGCAAACGCCGCAGCGCGACCAGACCACGTCCGATCAGGCCAGGTCAGCCGCGGAGGTCGCCTCCGACCCCGTCAACACCGACGACATCATCGTTACCGCCAACAAGCGGGAAGAAAATATCCAGAAGGTGCCGCTCGCCGTCTCGGTGATCGCACCGGCCCAGCTCGCGAGCGCGGGCGTGCGCAATTTCACCGACATCGGCAAGATCGCACCCTCGCTGGTCGTGCGCCCGGCCGAGCAGCCGCAGAATTCGAACATCTCGCTGCGCGGCGTCGGCACCTTTGCCTTCGGTATCGGCGTGGAGTCGAGCGTTGCGGTGCTGGTCGACGAGGTTCCGTTGGCGTTCCAGGCACGCGCCTTCACCGATCTGCCCGACGTCGAGCGGATCGAAGTGTTGCGCGGCCCGCAGAGCACGCTTTACGGCAAGTCGGCGTCCGCCGGACTGGTCAACCTCATCACGCGCGATCCGACGGACACCTTGCGCGTACGCGCCAATGCACTGGTGACGACCGATCAGGAGCGTGGCGCGAATTTCAGCGTGTCGGGACCGGCCGCCGAGAACCTGGGCTATGTCCTGTCGGCCGCCTACAATTACTGGGACGGCAACGTCCACAACCTCGTCAATGACAAGACCGTCAACGGCCGCGAGTCGATCAACCTGCGCGGCAAATTGCGCTGGACGCCGACGGATAACGCCTCGCTGACGATCTCCGGCAATTACATCAACGGCAACACCGACGTCGGTCGTCCCTTCCTGCGCTTTGGTCCCAACGCACGGCTGCGCGGCATCGCGGCGCTGCCCCCCGCGGTGGTGCTGCCCGGTGTCGTCGTCGGTCCGGACAACCAGGACATCGCCAACAACTACGACTCCCGCACCAAATACCAAGGCGGAGGCGGTTATATCCGCGGCGAGCTCGGCCTGGGATCGATGAACCTCATCTCGATCACATCCTACGACAAGTTCCACCTCTACGATTACCTCGATCACGACGACACCGCGTCAACCGCGCCGCAGGGGGCGAATATCCAGGTCGGACAGTTCAAGTCGCAGCAGATCACGGAGGAACTGCGGCTGCAGTCGCCGAGCGAACTGCCGTTCCGCTACACGCTCGGTGCCTATGCGGCGAGCACGCACTTCGAGCGGCCGTTTTTCCGCGGACCGTCCTTCTCGCTCGCGAATTGGTATGCGACCGCGCGCTCGCGCCAGGTGGCGGGCTTTGCCCAAGCCGACTGGACCGTCGTCGATGGCCTGACCCTGACCGGCGGCGGGCGCGTCCAGAACGAGCGGGTATCCTACAGCTTCCGCGACAATCTCGCGAACACCTTCTACAGCGGCAGCGCCGAGGACACGGCCGCGACCTATCGCCTGAGCGCGCGTTACGACTTCACACCCGACGTCAACGCGTTCTTCACCTACGCCACCGGCTACAAAGGCCAGACCTACGACCTGACGACAGGCTTCAACCAGAACCGCGCCGCCGCCGGTCCGATCCGCCCGGAACGGTCGCGCGACAAGGAATTGGGTATCCGCAGCCAGCTTTTCGACCGGCGGTTGACGCTGAACCTGACGCTGTTCGACACCAGCTACCGCGACCTCCAGGCGCAGACGATCGAGACGCTGGCGGACGGCACGTCCAACTTCCGCCTGACCAACGTCGGACGCCTTCGTACCCGGGGCATCGAGCTCGAAAGCTCGCTGCGGGTGGCGCAAGACCTCAGCCTGAACGGCGCGGTCACCTATCTCGATGCGACCTACACCGACTTCCCCGTCGCGCAGTGCTATCCGCTGCAGACCGCGGCGCTGGGATGCACCGGTACCCCGGCGCGCCAGAATCTGACGGGCACGCGCGCCGTCCAGGCACCGGAGTGGAAGTTCAACATCAGCGGCGATTATTCGCCGTCGCTCGGTGGCCACCTGCGCGGGGTCGCACAATTCAACTGGCAATATCAAAGCAGCCTGTTCTTCCAGGCGAGGGATCCGGAGACGTTCCAGCCCGCCTATCACATCGTCAACGTCGGCCTTGGCGTGCGTGACGAGGATCGCCGCTGGGAAGTCGTCGCGTTCGTCAACAACGTGTTCGACAAGCAATATTACGGTTCGCTCGTGAACACGGCCGGCAATTTCGGGGGCAATATCGCGACGCAGGCCGTGTTGCCGCGCGATTTCCGCCGCTACGGCGGTCTGCGCGTCGGCCTGAACTTCTGATGATATGGCAGGCGCGTGCCGCCGCGAGGTCGGTCGCGCCTGTCACGAAGGGAATTGATCCGTGAAACGGTGGATCAGGACGGTCGCGGCCGCGGGCCTTGCAATGGCATCGATGGGTGCCGCCGCGGCCGACGTACCGGCACGACCGGGCGTGGACGCGCCCGAGCTTGCCGCATTGGGCTCTTATCCGATCGGCGTCACCGACATGACGCTCGTCCAGCCGGGGCAGCTCTATCCACTGCCCGATGGGTCTGACCCGGTCGCGGCGGATCGACGGCTGATGGTCAAGATCTGGTATCCGGCGGGCGCGACCGGCACCGGTACGACCTACCATACCGCCCTGCCCGGCGAGCATGGGCAGCCGGTCGCGTTCGACGTGCCGGGTTTGGCGACCCGGGGACTGCCGGCCGCAAAGGGCCGTTTCCCGCTCGTCGTGCTCGCGCACGGCGCCAGCAATACGCCCGAGGTGATGTCGTGGCTGGGCGAGAACCTGGCCAGCAAGGGCTATGTCGTCGTCGCACCCGCCTTCGCCGATCCGGCGATTTCGCTGCGCACGCTCGCATCGCTGGCAGGGCCGCTCGCGCGCCGCCCGCTCGATATCGCCTTCGTCGCTGCGGAGGCACAGCGCCTGGCCCGCGCCGGAAAGGGCCCCCTCGCCGCCGCCGACCCCGAACGGACCGCCCTCATCGGCTATTCGATGGGCGGTTATGGCGTGCTCGCCGCGGCGGGCGGGCGGCTTGCACCGCAACTGGCCCCCGCGACACGCGGCGTGTTGACCCCGTTCGTGTCCGGAGGCGCGCGCGCCGGAGAGCTGAAGGTCGCGAATCTCAAGGCTGTGGTCTCCATTTCCCCGCCGCGCGCATTGCGTGATTTGCCGCTGTGGGCGGACGGCGGCATGACCGCGATCACCGCACCGACCCTGTTCATCGTCGGCAGTCAGGATCACGTCGTCGGCTATGATCCCGGCGTGCGTACGCTCTTCAGAGAGACGGCGCATACGCGTCGCTACCTGCTGACGTTTCGCGAGGCCGCGCACAGCATCGCGCTGATCGGTGCGCCTCCCGGCATGACGAACACCTTTTGGGACAAGGATTGGTTCGAGGACGGCGTGTGGCGCAAGGACCGTCTGATCGCCGTCCAGTCGCACTTCATCACCGCATTCCTCGATCGTTATGTGAAGGGCGACGTTGCGAAAGCCGCTTATATCGACGGGCTGACGACGGATTCGGACATGGGTATGTGGGCGGCGGCGCCGGCCGGGCGTTATGCCGGCTACAGTCCCGGCGCACCTGCCTCGACCATCTGGAAGGGGTTTCAGCCGAGCAAGCGCGCCGGCATGTCCTTCGAAGTTCTGTCCCCCGCCAGCGGCCGGGAAAGCGAGTAACCGATGTTCATGACGCAGACGATGCGCTGGTTTGGGCCGAACGATCCGGTTCCGCTGCAGGCTATTCGTCAGTCCGGTGCCAGCGAGGTCGTCACCGCACTGCACGACGTTCCCAATGGCGCGATCTGGACGCTGGAGGCGATCCGCGCCCGCCGCGCGCAGATCGAGGCTGCCGGCCTCGGCTGGACCGTCGTCGAGAGCCTGCCCGTGCATGAGGATATCAAGCGGCGCGGCCCCGACTGGGATCGCCTGATCGACAATTACCGGGTCAGCCTCGAGAATCTGGCGGCGGGCGGGGTCGAAGTCGTCACCTACAATTTCATGCCGTTGCTCGACTGGACGCGCACCGACCTCGCCTGGGAACTGCCCGACGGCGCGCGCGCGCTGCGCTTCGAGCTGGAGGCGGTCGCCGCCTACGACATTCATATCCTCGGCCGCCCGGGCGCGGCGGATGATTATACGCCCGCGATGGTGGAGCGCGCCGCGCGCCGTTACGCCGCGATGGACGATGAAACGCGACGCCTCCTGTCCCGCACGATCATCGCCGGTCTGCCGGGCAGCGAGGAGAGCTTCACCGACACCGACTTCCTGGCCGCAATCGGCACCTATGCCGGAATCGATGCGGCGCGGTTGCGGGCGAACCACATCGCCTTTCTCGAGGCCGTCTGCCCCGTCGCAGAGGCGCACAATATCCGCCTCGTCGTTCATCCCGACGATCCGCCCTTCCCGATCTTCGGCCTGCCGCGCGTCGTCAGCACGGAGGCCGATGTCGCGGATCTGTTCGCCAGGGTGCCGAGCGCGGCGAACGGGCTGTGCCTTTGCACCGGCTCTTTCGGCGTGCGCCCCGACAACGATCTGCCGGGCATGGTCGATCGGCTGGGCACGCGGATCGGTTTCCTCCACCTTCGCTCGGTGCAGCGCGAGGCGGACGACACGTTCCACGAGGCCGGACACCTGGAGGGCGACGCACGCATGGCCGAGGTGATGCGCGCCGTCGTCGCGTTGCAGCGCCGTGAGGGACGGAGCATCCCGGTACGACCCGATCATGGCCATCAGATGCTCGACGACCTCTCGCGGCAGACGAACCCTGGCTATTCGCTGCTCGGGCGGATGCGCGGGCTTGCCGAGCTGCGGGGACTGGAACGCGGCATAGCGGCCGCATTCGACGGCTAGCACAGGGAGAAACGCGCATGGAACGACGCACGCTGCTGGGTAGCTTTGTTGCGCTTGCCGCAATGCCGGCAACCTTGCTCAAGGCGCAGGAGCGACCGCCCGTCGTGCCACTGCCGCTTGCGACCGTGGCGACGCAGCCACTCCTGACCAGCGCCGATCTGCGCGACGGCACCGATCTCTCCGGCCCCTGGCATTATTCGATCGATCCCTTCCGCTCGGGACTTGCCGGTTTCCACGGCGAGATGCCCGATCGCGGCCAACAGCGGTACAGCGAAGCGGATGTTCGACGCGAAATGGCAGCCGACAACCGGGTGCTCTACGAGGTTGACCTAGCCCATTCGCCCATCACCACCCTACCCTCCTCCTGGCTCACCGAAGCGCCGGAACTGCGGTATTATCAGGGGCTGATGTGGTACCAGCGCACCTTTCCCGCGCCGGACCAGCGTAGCGGACGCTATTTCATCCGGCTCGGCGCGGCCAATTACGCGACATACGTCTATCTGAACGGCAAACCGATCGGGCGACATGAGGGCGGCTTCACGCCCTTCGCCTTCGAGGTGACGCAATTGCTCCGAGACGGCGACAATCAGATCACCATCGGCGTGGATTCCCAAGCGACCGACACGACGGTGCCGCCGCCCGTCACCGATTGGGAGAATTACGGCGGCATCACGCGCCCCGTGCAACTGGTGCACACCGCCGCGACCTATGTCGACGACGCGTGGGTGCGGCTGATCCGCGGCAATCGCATCGCGGTCGACGCCAAGCTCGACGGCCCGGATGCCGCGAACCACGCGGTGACAATGCTCATTCCCGAGCTTCACGTGACGCTGACTGGGCGCACCGATGCGCAGGGGCGTTTCCGGGGCGACATCGCGGTGCCGCGCGGGCTCAGGCGCTGGGCGCCCGAAATGCCCAAACTCTATGACGTCACGCTGACCACCGGTGACGACGTGTGGCGGGACCGCATCGGGTTCCGCACCATCGAGGTCCGCGGCAGCGACATCGTGTTGAATGGACGGCCGCTGTTCCTGCGCGGCATTTCGCTCCATGAGGAAGAGATCGGGACCGATCCCACGCGCGCGATGACGCCGGCGGCGGCACGCTTGCTGCTCGGCGAGGTACGCGACGGGTTGAACGGCAATTTCGTGCGCCTCGCGCATTATCCGCATAGCGAGGTGATGACGCGCACCGCCGATGAACTCGGCCTGATCGTCTGGAGCGAGGTGCCTGTCTATTGGCGCGTCGCCTGGTCGAACCCCGAAACGCTGGCGACCGCCCGCAACATGCTCGCGGAAAACATCCTGCGCGACCGCAACCGCGCGTCGATCGCGATCTGGTCGGTCGCCAACGAGACGCCGGTCACGCCGGCCCGCAACAGCTTTCTGACGACGCTGGTGGACGACGCACGGCGGCTGGACGATACCCGCCTGGTCAGCGCCGCACTGTTGGTCGAACGGGACCGGAACTCGACGCACCCCGTCATGACGATGGCCGATCCGCTCGCGGCGAAGCTGGATGTGCTCGCGATCAACACCTACAACGGCTGGTATTCGCCCGATCGCCTGACGGATCTGCCAAGTAGCGAGTGGCGCGTTCCTGCCGACAAGCCGCTGATATTCTCGGAATTCGGCGCCGACGCGAAGGCAGGATTCCACGACGCAGCGCATATGCAAAAGTTCAGCGAGGAATATCAGGCCGAATATTATCGCCAGACGCTGGCGATGGCGGACCGCATTCCGACGCTCCGTGGCATGTCGCCCTGGATCCTCAAGGATTTCCGGTCACCGCGGCGGCAGAACCCCGATTTCCAGCAGGGCTGGAACCGCAAGGGCCTTATCTCCGAAACCGGCCAGCACAAGGAGGCGTTCGGCGTGCTGGCCGATTATTACGCGCGACGCGGACGACGATAAGCTGGCGCTCCGAGGATCCCACGCCCCTCATAGACCATGCGGCACAGGGCGTGGCCTCGTCGGTTTCGAGCACCGAACCGCGCCACATGACGACCATGCCGGCTCGGCGGCGACCCATCTAGCCTTCCAATCCGCTCACGCGGGGGATCATCATTCCCGCTCGTCGTGCAGGCGGCAGCCGGCTGTTCGCCCGCCGACCGGTTCCGGCAGCGCATGAGCGGCTTGGAGCGCGGTCATTCGACCGCGCTACCGCCTTCACCGGAAAGTTAATCCTCGTGAACCGTTCCCTGCACGCCATCAGCAGGAACTGACATGACCGACGATCCACAGACCAGACGCCCGACGCGTTTTCCCGACGAGCCTCAACAGCCCCGGCCCGGCCTGACGACAGAGATGCGATCCAAGCCTGACCATGGCGAGAACAGCTATGTCGGCAAAGGCTTGCTCAAGGACAAGGCGGCGCTGATCACGGGCGGCGATTCCGGCATCGGCCGGGCCGTGGCGATCGCCTATGCGCGAGAGGGTGCGGATGTCGCCATATCCTACCTCGCCGATGAGCAGGCGGATGCCGAGGAGACCCGGGTCTGGATCGAGGAAGCCGGCAGGCGTTGCCTTCTGCTGCCAGGAGACATCCGCGACCGGGATCATTGCGCGAGCCTGGTCGAACGCACCGTCACCGCGTTCGGCCGCCTCGACATCCTGGTCAACAATGCCGCCGCTCAGACAATCAACGAGGGATTGGACAGCGTTGACGACGACGAGATGCAAGGGGCCTTCGCCGCCAACGTCTTCGCCATGATCCGCCTCGCGAAGGCTGCCGCGCCGCACATGAAGCCGGGATCCGCGATCATCAACACGACGAGCGAGCAGGCGAAGGTCGCAAGCAAGACCATGATCGTCTACGCGGCCACGAAGGGTGCGATATCGAGCCTGACGGTGGGGCTCTCCAACCTTCTGTCCGGCGACGGTATCCGCGTGAATGCGGTGGCGCCTGGCCCGATCTGGACCCCGATCCAGCCGATCGCAAAGTCGCCGCACGAACTGGAAACGCTGGGACAGGATACGCCGGTCGGACGTGCTGGCCAGCCAGCCGAGCTTGCCCCCGCCTATGTGCTGCTCGCCTCATCGGAAGGCAGCTACATGTCGGGCAACGTCATAGCGGTGACGGGCGGCGTTCCCGTGTCCTGACAGGCACTGCGCGGCCTCGGCCATCGCCCGACGCGGCGGTGGCTGGGTCGGGCATGCATCCGCCGGGCGGACGCGTCGCCCGCGAGCGGTCACTCCGACGGTCCTGGGGCAAACACCTTGCGCTGGACGCCGGGCGCAGCAGGCTGCATTCCTCTGCAGAAGGTCCCAACGAAAGAGGATGAGGCCGCGTGCAGATCACCAGGCGAGCCGTCATCGGCGCTGCGACCGCGCTTGCCGGCGCGACGCTATCAAAACCATCCCACGCCGAGGACGACGCGCGATGGCATGCGTTGGCTGAGGACGTGAAAGCGCAGATGGCCTGGGCCTGGGATTGCTACCGCGACCGTGCCTGGGGCAAGGACGAGATCAAGCCTGTAAGCGGGACCTTCTCGAGCTTCCCGCTCAAGACGCATCATCTCGGACTCAGCCTCATCGAGGCGCTCGACACCCTTTGGGTAATGGGGCTCGACTCGCGGTTCGAGGACGGCGTCGCGTGGGTCAAATCCCACTTCGACGCGGATGTGGATGGCGAGGTATCGGTATTCGAGACGTCGATCCGTCTCGTCGGCGGACTGCTGTCGGCCCATCTCGCGTGCGGTGACGCCGCGCTGCTCGCCAAGGCGCGCGATCTCGCGGACCGGTTGCTGCCGGCCTTCGCAACGCCGACCGGCATGCCCTACCGCTTCATCAACCTGAAGACGGGCGTACCGCGTGAAGCGGTCACCAGCCCTGCCGATGTCGCGACCTATCTGCCCGAATGGGGTACGCTCAGCCGCCTGACCGGCGATCCCCGCTACGGCGCCGCCGCGCGCAAGGCGATGATCGCGGTCTTCGAGCGGCGCTCCCCCCTCGATCTGGTGGCGACCAAGATCGACGTGCTGAGCGGCGCATGGCGCTCCCGCACCGCAACGATCGGCTCCTATTGCGACAGCTTCTTCGAATATCTGTGGGACAGCTGGCAGCTGTTCGGCGATGCCGAGTGCAAGCGCATGTACGATGTGTGCACGGCCGCCATCCTCAAGCATCAGCAGGTCTGGCAGGACCACGAACTGTGGTTCGCCGACGTCGACTTCGAGACCGGCGCCGTCGTGTCGACCGAGCAGGACGAACTCGCCTCCTTCTATGGCGGCCTGCTCGGCCAGGGCGGCGCGCTCCGGCAGGGCGCCGCCTATACCGAAAGCTGGTCGAAGGTGCAGGCGCGCTACGGCATCCTGCCGGAAGGCTATGACTATGCGACCTCCCGGCCGACCCAGGTGACCAATGCGCTGCGCCCCGAACTTGCCGATGCCGCCTTCACATTATGGCTGATCGATCGCCATCCACGCTGGCGCGAGATCGGGCGGATCCACTATGAAGCGATGAAGCGGTGGAACAAGGCTCGCTACGGCTACACCGACATGGCCGACGTGACGGCGACGCCCAAGCGCCAGGCCGATCATTGCCCAGGCTATTGGTGGTCCGAACAGATGAAATACTATTATCTCCTGTTCGCCGATACGCCGCGCTTCGACTATTCGGACAATTACCTGTCGACGGAAGGCAACGTCCTCAAGGGCCTGCGCCGCAACCAGGCGTAAGGCCGGTCACGATCGCGGTCATCGTGACGATCCGCTCCGCGCGTCCGCATGGGATCGGTGGCGCCTTTCCGCGCCGCATCGCGGTGGCGATCACGGCTTGCGGCGTGATGCCGCGCTGCCCAGCGACGTGGCCCCGAGAGACGATAGGGGCCTGCAAAGCAGCGCAACCGCCAAAAAGCCGCGTCTATAGACGCATCGATCGATCGCTAAATGACTGACCACAATGAGTTTTTTAGGGAAAGCCATCTTTTGGTCGACGGTGTGGCGGAGCTGTCACTTTAACGCGGCCGCGTCTCTGCTGGGCGCGAGCCGGTCTTTAGAGCCAGCAGCTTAGCTCGCGAGCACCTGCCACTCCGCCAGCGCAGCGGAGCGTCGTTCGCGATAGGTCTGTCGACCGATGAGGTGGCGGTCGAGGCTGAAGTGATTGTGGATGTTGGCGTGAACAGAGGCGAACTTCTGCAAGCTCTTCATCTGCCGGAACGGTAGCATTGCCCGCTCTCGTCGTCGGAACGGCAGATGACTGTTCTCCACCCGGTTGTTGGCCCAGCGGCCGATCTCCTGACGATCACGGCAACTCAGCTTATCCATGGCCGCACCATAGCTTCGCAAGCCGTCCGTCGTGATTGTCGCTGGTGAGCCATGCCGCCTCAGCGCCTTGCGAATGAAAGTCAGTGCCGCCACCTAGTCGCAACTACAGGTCACGTAGCTCTCCAGCACCTCGCCTTCATGATCGACGGCGCGCCAAAGATAGACCATCTCGCCATTCAGTTTCACGTACATCTCGTCGAGATGGGAGCTGTCAGTTTAATGCGGACGCGTCTCTGCTGGTCGCGAGCAGATCTTTAGGGACAGCAGCTTAGTTTACGAGCACCTGCCACTCCGCCAGTGCAGCGGAGAGTCGTGCCCGTACGCCATTCGATCGATGAGGTGACGCTTCAGGCTGAAGTTGTTTTGGATGCTGGCGTGGACTGAGGCGAACTTTTGCAAGCTCTTCATCTGGCGGAACCGTAGCATCGCCCGCTCTCGTCGTCGGAACGGTAGATGGCTACTTTCCACCCGGTTGTTGGCCCAGCGGCCGATCTCCTGCCGGTCATGGCAACCCAGCTCATCCATGGTAGCACCATAGCTGCGTAAGCCATCCGTCGTGATTATCGCTGGTGAGGGTGCTGTCAGTCTAACGCGAACCGCTCTCCACATGATGCAGGTCGGTCTTTGACGGCAGCAGCTTAGCTCGCGAGCACCTGCCACTCCGCCAGTGCGGCGGAGCGTCGTTCGCGGTAGGTCTGTCGATCGATGAGGTGGCGTTCGAGGCTGAAATGATTGTGGATGTTGGCGTGAACAGATGCGAACTTCTGCAAGCTCTTCATTTGTCGAAAGCGGAGCATCGCTCGCTCTCGTCGTCGGAACGGTAGATGGCTGTTCTCCACCCGGTTGTTGGCCCAGCGACCGATCTCCTGCCGGTCACGGCAGCCGAGTGAACCGCGCCGGGTTTGCCGGAGGCCGTTGGATGTGAGTCACGCTGCCATATCGACGATGTTTGCGGCAGCATAGTATTGCTCTTCGGCTTCGGCGGGCGGGACGTTGCCGATGGGTTCGAGCAGC
>OOKD01000018.1_pt1 | contig 216273 bp, 197 predicted proteins | sample 1691731 | NCBI WGS metagenome assembly OOKD01 (sample SAMN05831947, study PRJEB22555) | human gut metagenome | isolation source: Skin biopsy | host: Homo sapiens
TAGATAAAGAAAACATCTTATACGGCAGTCTGGATGATCCTGAAATCCAAAAGATCTACATGACCTACCGTACACAGAAATAACCTCCCCATTTCACTTGCAGCCCGTCCCACTCATTTAACCTGCCGATGCGGCCCCGCCGCGACTGAATCCCGCAGCATCAGGCTGGCCGGGAAGCTTGGGCGCTTGCTCAGCTCACCGCCGTCCAGCATCGACACCAGCCGATGGATGGTTTCCTTAATCATTTCGGTCACCGGCATTTTCATGCTGGACAGCGAGGGAATGGTATAAGGCGCCAATGGAATATCATCGAACCCTATCACTGACACGGCGGACGGCACCGGGATTTGGCATTCCGTCAGCCGCTTGATCGCGCCGATGGCCATCTCGTCGTTACTGGCAACAATCGCGCTAAAGGCGTGGCCGCTGGCCAACAGCTTATCGACCGCCGCCATGCCGCTTTGCGCGTTCCACTTCCCTTCGACAATCAGCGCGTCTGTTACGTCAATATCATGCTCCACCAGCGCGGATTTGTAGCCCGACAGCCGCTCCAGCCCGGTAGGGGAATCCAGCGAGCCGGTGATGAAAGCGATATCGCGATGCCCCCGGTCGATCAGCTGCTCCACCGCCGTCGCGCTGGCGGCGTGCTGATCGCTAAAGATGCAGTAGCTGTCGTTAAGCCGGAGTCGGCGGTTGATGACCAGGATCGGCTGCTGGTGCTGGGAAATGATCTCGTCCATTTCGGTAATCGACAAAAAACGCGGGTAGATGATCACGCCGTCGCAGCGCATATCCAGCAGGTATTGAATGGCGGCCTTTTCTTCTGCCGCGGTGTGCTTACCGTCCGCCAAAATCAGCTGGCGGCCGTTTTCTTCCATAATGCGGGCAGACTGGAACATCAACTCGCTGAAGTAGTTACCGCTGTACAGCGTGTTGGTCACTACCAGCCCGATGGTCTGGGTGGTTTTTGTCGCCAGATTGCGCGCCAGCAGATTGGGCCGGTAACCCGTCTCAGCGATGGCTTTATCCACCAGCTCACGTTTTTCCGGGCTGACATAGCCGCTGCCGGACAACACGCGGGACACCGTCGCTTTCGACACGCCCGCCATTTTAGCCACCTCAAGTATTGTTGCCATCTCTGCGCCGTCAAAATCGATTGGGTCAGCGCAGTCTACCCAAGACGCCCCCGGTTTGAAATGTTTTCACGCCCGCTTCTGCCGCCGCTCTTGAGCCAAAAGTGAGATGCATCACGAAACGAAAAACCAAAAAATCATAATCCTTGCCACTAGAAATATATAACATCATGATTTTGTGAAACCGGTTTCTTGTGGGCGTTTCATTCAGATGGAACGGCGGATCGCCCAGGCAGTAAAAGTTCGCCTTTGGGCAATCCGAATTCCTATCTAGAGAGACGATAATTCCATGCCGAAGAATTACGCAGAGATCTCCCCCGCTATCGTGAAGGCGTTGGGTGGCCTCAACAATATCGAAGCCGTTACCCACTGCATGACCCGCCTGCGGTTCGTGGTGAAAGACAAGGCGCTGATCGACACCCCGGCGCTGAAAGCCATTGATGGCGTCTTGGGCGTGGTGCATAGCGGCGAGCAATGCCAGGTGATCATCGGTAACGAGGTGTCGAAGGCTTATCAGGCGGTGCTGGCGCTCGGTATGCCGGGTGCGACGCCCGCCACCGCGCCAGCAAAACGCAAAATCACCCTGAGAGGGATTGGTGCCGGCATTCTCGACGCCCTGGTCGGCACCATGTCGCCGTTGATCCCGGCCATCATCGGCGGTTCGATGGTGAAGCTGCTGGCGATGATCCTGGATATGGCCGGCGTGTTCGACAAAGGTTCGTCGACCCTGGTGATATTGAACGTAATTGGCGACGGCGCGTTCTTCTTCCTGCCGGTGATGGTGGCCGCCTCTGCGGCGCTGAAATTCAAAACCAACATGTCGCTGGCGATCGCCATTGCCGGGGTACTGCTGCACCCTAACTTTATCGACCTGATGGCCAAAGCGGCGCAGGGCCAGGCGGTGGAGTTCGCCTATATCCCGGTGACGGCGGTGAAATACACCTATACGGTGATCCCCGCGCTGGTGATGACCTGGATATTGTCGTACATCGAGCGCTGGGTCGATCGCATCACCCCGGCGGTGACCAAGAACTTCCTTAAGCCGATGCTGATTGTGCTGATTGCCGCGCCAATCGCAATTGTGTTTATCGGCCCAGTCGGCATCTGGATCGGCAGCGGGATTTCGGCGCTGGTTTACACCGTGCATGGCTACCTGGGCTGGCTTTCCGTCGCCATTATGGGGGCTATTTGGCCGCTGCTGGTGATGACCGGCATGCACCGCGTATTCACCCCAACCATCATTCAGACCATCGCCGAGACCGGCAAAGAAGGCATGGTGATGCCTTCGGAGATTGGTGCCAACCTGTCGCTCGGCGGCTCTTCGCTGGCCGTGGCGTTCAAAACCAAAAACCGCGAACTGCGCCAGACCGCATTGGCCGCCGCAGCCTCCGCCATTGTGGCGGGCATTTCCGAACCGGCGCTGTATGGCGTGGCAGTGCGGCTTAAACGCCCGTTGATCGCCAGTTTGATCAGCGGCTTTATCTGCGGTGCCGTCGCCGGTATCGGCGGGTTGGCCAGCCATTCGATGGCTTCGCCCGGCCTGTTCACCAGCGTGCAGTTCTTCGACCCGGCCAACCCGATGAGCATTGTCTGGGTCGGCGGCGTGATGGTGCTTTCCGTGGTGCTGTCGTTCGTGCTCACGCTGCTTTTGGGCTTCGAAGACATTCCGGAAAACGAAGAACCCCAAACCGCGACTGCTACCCCCGCGGCGAATACCGCTAACGCCGTTAATACCCAATAGAACACTATTTCTATACCCTAAATAATTGGAGTTGCATCACAGCGGCCAGGCCGTACATCCCCGGGAGCTTAGTCAGCTAAGTGACTGGGGTGTGCGGGCGCAGCCAACACAGAGGCAGCTTCAAGTATGACGGGTATACCAAGTAAAGAGGATTTCATGTCAGATTCGATTTTCCCCGCAGGTTTTTTATGGGGCGGCGCCTTGGCCGCCAACCAGTCTGAAGGTGGCTATCTGGAGGGCGGCAAAGGGTTGACCACGGTCGACATGATCCCGCATGGCCCCAACCGCATGCCGGTGAAACTGGGCCTGGAGAAACGCTTTACCCTGCGTGAAGACGAGTTTTACCCAAGCCACGACGCGATTGATTTTTACCATCGCTACCGCGACGACATTGCGCTGATGGCAGAGATGGGCTTTAGCGTGTTCCGCACCTCCATCGCCTGGAGCCGGATTTACCCCAAGGGCGACGAGCTGACGCCGAACCCGGAAGGCATCGCCTTCTACCGCAGCCTGTTTGAAGAGTGCCGCAAATACGGCATCGAGCCGCTGGTGACCCTGTGCCACTTCGACGTGCCGATGCACCTGGTGACCGAATACGGCTCCTGGCGTAGCCGCAAAATGGTGGAGTTTTTCACCTGCTATGCCCGCACCTGCTTCGAAGCCTTTGATGGCCTGGTGAAGTACTGGCTCACCTTCAACGAGATCAACATTGTGCTGCACAGCCCGTTTTCCGGTGCCGGGCTGGTGTTTGAGGCCGGCGAGAACCCCGAGCAGGTAAAATACCAGGCGGTGCACCACGAACTGGTGGCCAGCGCCCTGGCGACGCGCATTGCGCATGAAGTTAACCCCGCCAACCAGGTGGGCTGCATGCTGGCCGGCGGCAATTTCTACCCCTGGTCCAGCAAGCCGGAAGACGTGTGGGCCGCGCTGGAAAAAGACCGCGAGAACCTGTTCTTTATCGATGTGCAGGCCCGTGGCAGTTACCCCTCTTACTCTGCCAGGGTATTCCGCGAGAAAGGCGTGAGCATCGCGATGGAAGCGGGAGACGCCGAGATCCTGAAAAACACCGTCGATTTTGTTTCCTTCAGCTATTACGCCTCGCGCTGCGCTTCTGCCGATATGAACGACAGCAACAGTAGCGCCGCCAACGTGGTGAAATCCCTGACCAACCCGCATATTCCGCGCAGCGACTGGGGCTGGGGCATCGACCCGCTGGGTTTGCGCATTACCATGAACATGATGTACGACCGCTACCAAAAGCCGCTGTTCCTGGTGGAAAACGGCCTGGGCGCACACGACGAGTTCAACGCCGACGGCGAGATAGTGGACGACTACCGCATCAGCTACCTGCGCGAACACATCCGCGCCATGGCCGACGCCATCGCCGACGGTGTGCCGGTGATGGGCTACACCACCTGGGGCTGCATTGACCTGGTGGCGGCTTCGACCGGGGAAATGAGCAAGCGTTATGGTTTGGTTTATGTCGACCGCGACGACAATGGCAACGGCACTCTCGCCCGTACCCGCAAGAAGTCTTTCTGGTGGTACAAAACCGTTATTGCCAGCAATGGGGCGGATTTGGGGTGATGGGTTGGGTGTGGGATTCGGGGCAGCAAGGGTAAATGATGGTGAGAGTTGCGAGCTGGATTCCAGACCTGACAGTAAGCCCCTGTAATTCTATACAGCCTGTTTTTTAACCTTTCCGCCAGCGCTATAGTCTGTTGGCTGCGGCACAATCCGCAGCCGGAGTTAGCGTTCCGAATCCCCCAACCCTGTCCGAATATGATATAAATTCGGGCATGCCGATGCGCACCCAAACAATGGTGGCTCGGGTGGTGCTTCCTTCGGGAAGGCCGGGATCCGTTGGGGCCGGTTACGCTAACGCCGCTCGAGCTACCACCCCGAGTTTAGCGTCTCTTCTGGTAGCGGTATTTCTCTCCCCAATGGAAATGACCGATATGGAAAACACCTCCTCAACGAAAACATCTGAAACAGCGCCAAGCACCCTCACCCTCTATCGCCAATTGTTCAATCAGCTCGATCTCAGCACCCTAGACGCAACGCAACTCTTAGACCTTGCCGCCCTCTCCGCCGAACAGGCCGAAGGGCTCTGCCACGGCCTGATGCTGTTTGGTAAGCTCATGCAAAACAACCCGCAACCCGATGACACCCAGTGGGAACAACTGAATCACTACCTCAACGCAACGGCTCACTTAGTACCGGCACTGTGCAACCTCTATGGCCGTGCACTGCGTGAGATGGAGTGCCAGTGCTGATAAGTTAAAATAAAAGCCAAAATAAATAATAAGAACGGTATTAGTTTTGTGCCGTTCTTATCACTCTGGTAAATCTCATAGATCTGACTGACGCATCACGATAAACACATTCACGAAGGTAGGCATTTCCCCCGTGGCCTGGCATAGTTAACGCATTCGATAAATCGATGAGTTAACTGCTGGATAACGACGCATGGCCGCTGGCAGTACGCAAACGCATTGATCAGAATCTGTTCTGCAATGAGGGGATGGTTTTGCCTACTAAGATAGAGACGTTATCTTCGAAAGATGCTGTTTTAAAAGCCATCGAAGAATATAAATTGCTAGGCCGTGATGCCTTCCTAGAAAAATACAAAATCAAACGTATTAAGAAATGTGAGCTTCTTTATAATAAAGAAAAGTACGATATCAAAGGTATCGTCGCGGCAGCTTATATTCAGCAGTTCGGAATACCGTTCGAAAAAATAAATTCTAACAGTGGTGTTAAGAGCGCTATCCAAGCGCTTAAAAACCTCGGTTTCGAGATCGTCGACACACCGCATCCTATAGAGCATTTAGTGAAAGGTAGGCTGTACACGCGTAAAGAGCTTATCGACCTCTACGGTGGGCAACTGCAGGGCGGAATCTGGACACCCACTGAGTTTCCCGTCATCTTCATCTTTACCGGTGAGAGCGGCGAGGCATACGGCTACAAAGACGGATGGTCTGCTGATGGCAGCTTCGCCTACACCGGAGAAGGCCAAAAAGGCCCGATGGAGTTCATTAGGGGTAATAAAGCCATCCGTGACCACAAAGATAATGGCGAAGATATATTCTTATTTGAAGATAATAAAAAAGATAAGGGTGTAAGGTTTGTTGGGATGTTTGAATGTGATACTTGGGATTACATTCAATGCTTAGATTCCGAGAAAAATATGAGGCAAGGAATCACCTTTAATTTATTCCCGGTATCTTCTGCTCGCGAAGTTGATAATGATATCGACACTTCAGAAGTCGTTTCGAAGAAAGAAACGCTCGGGCAGCTACGAGCGAAGGCCATAAAATCATCCATGATGACAGGCCAGCGCAAAGAGAGTGACAGCAAAAATTCTTGGTTCAAGCGCAGCGAGGACGTGAAAAAATACGTGCTGCAGCGTGCCAATGGCATCTGCGAATCATGCGAGCAACCGGCGCCGTTCAAGAAAAAGAATGGTGAACCATACCTAGAACCCCACCACACAAAACGCTTAGCCGATGAAGGCCCAGATCATCCTCAGTGGGTTGGTGCTATCTGCCCTACCTGCCACCGTCGGATACACAGTGGCGCAGATGGGAAAGCGCTGAATCAGACTTTGATGGTGAAGTTGGAGTTGAAAGAAGCGGCGTTGGATTAGTTCCCAGTATAAAGCTTAGGATCATAAAACAGATGAAGGATTAGGAGCCCCGCAATGTCAGTGCCTACATACGACCAATTTATTGAGCCAGTATTGCGTTTTTTAGCAACAAAACCTGAAGGTGCCCTATCGCGAGATGTACAAGATGCAGCTGCAGATTTACTCAATCTGGACGACGAGCAACGAGCTGAAACCATCGCCAGCGGCCAATTAGTTTACAAAAATCGCACCGGCTGGGCTCACGACCGTTTGAAGCGTGCAGGGTTGTCGCAGAGTTTGTCTAGAGGGAAATGGTGCTTAACTGCCAAAGGAACCGAGTGGCTACAACAGCATCCCCAACCTTTAACAGATAGCGAAGTCGAGCATATAGCACTGGCTTTCACCAACATAAAACTTCAGCAAAACAATGATGCAGTAGATTTAGACCCAATCGCAGAAACTCCGCATACCGAAGCTATGCTCACTAGCAGCCCTGATGATCGTCTAGAACAATCCATTAAAGAGATTCGCGATGCTGTTGCCACAGAACTGCTTGAGAACTTGCTTCAAGTATCCCCCGGCCATTTTGAAATCATCGTTTTGGATGTCCTACATCGCTTAGGTTTTGGCGGCCATCGCGATGATCTAAAGCGCGTTGGAGGCAGCGGTGATGCAGGTATTGATGGCGTGATCTCGTTGGACAAGCTAGGTCTGGAAAAAGTGTATGTGCAAGCCAAACGCTGGCAAAACACCGTAGGTCGCCCTGAATTGCATGCTTTTTCAGGTGCGCTTATAGGACAAAAAGCCAAACGAGGCATATTCATCACTACATCTGGCTTTACCAAGCACGCAATTGCATACGCCCAGTCGGTGGAAGGCATGGTGCTCATCGACGGCAACCGGTTGGTTCATCTGATGATGGACAACGAAGTTGGCGTGAGCTCAAGGCTGCTGAAGGTTCCTAAGCTTGATAGCGACTATTTCGATCAGTGATACACCGACAACCCAAGTAGTTCTTTAACACCACTGACTTGCCCAAAGTGATATTTCTCGGTTTATCGCCGAGAGACTCCCCCTCTGGCAAGAAGCTCTTATCAAACGTACAATCAAAACCCTAAAATAGCCCTTTTCGAAAAAGAATTGCTTTTAACAGGACTCATAGTGAATAAACAACAGCTTGCGGCAAAAATCTGGGAATCTGCCAACCAGATGCGTTCTAAAATTGAAGCCAACGAATACAAAGACTACATACTCGGCTTTATCTTCTACAAGTACCTTAGCGACCAGCTAGTGCAGTTTGTCACCAAACAGGGTATGACGCCCGAAGACATCAAAGCCCTCAATGAAGAAGACGCCGACACCGTTAAATACGTGCAAAGCAACTTGGGCTACTTTATTGCCTACGATAATCTGTTTTCTACATGGATTGATCCAACATCCGAATTTGATGAATCTAACGTGCGTGATGCGCTCTCAGCCTTTAGCCGTTTGATTTCGCCAACTTACAGAAAACTGTTTGACGGCATTTTTACCACCTTAGAAACAGGTTTAAGCAAACTGGGTGAAAGTGTTGGCAAACGCACCAAAGCCATCAGCGACTTACTACACCTGATCAAAAGCATCCCCATGAATGGTAATCAAGGGTATGACGTTTTGGGCTACATTTACGAATACCTGCTTGAGAAATTTGCCGCCAATGCAGGTAAAAAAGCCGGTGAGTTTTACACGCCACATGAAGTATCAGTACTCATGTCGAACATCATCGCCCACGAGTTAAAACACAAAGATACCATCAAAATTTACGACCCTACCTCCGGTTCTGGTTCGTTGCTGATCAATATCGGTGAAGCGTTCGAGAAATACGCTAAAAACAAAGACAGCATCACCTATTACGCCCAAGAGTTAAAAGCAAACACCTACAACCTAACCCGTATGAACCTCATCATGCGCGGTATCAAAGCCAGCAACATTAAAACCCGTAATGGCGACACTCTGGAAGAGGATTGGCCTTATTTTGATGATAGCGATCCTCAAGGCTCATACTACGCCTTACATGTCGATGCAGTGGTGTCTAACCCGCCTTACTCACAAAGCTGGGATCCAAGCTTTAAAGACAGCGATCCACGCTATTCACGTTTTGGCTTAGCCCCTAAAACCAAAGCCGATTTTGCTTTTTTATTGCACGACCTCTACCACCTAAAACCTGATGGCATTATGGCTATCGTACTGCCCCATGGTGTCTTGTTCCGCGGCGGTGAAGAAGGTCAAATTCGCAAGCAACTCATTGAGCAAAATCACATTGATACTGTTATCGGTTTGCCGGCCAATATCTTTTTTGGCACCGGCATTCCTACAGTGATTTTGGTACTCAAGCAAAAACGCCAAAATACCGATGTACTGGTGGTCGATGCCTCCAAACACTATATGAAAGAGGGCAAAAACAACAAACTGCAAGCCAGTGATATCAAGCGCATTACTGACGCGGTGATTAACCGCGAAAATGTCGACAAGTTCTCTCAACTGGTGAGCAAACAAACCCTGTGCGACAACGGTTACAACCTCAACATACCGCGCTATGTTGATTCTTCTGCGGCGGCACAAAACTGGGATTTACACGCCACCATGCTCGGCGGCATCCCCAACAGCGAAATTGCCGAGTTAGATAACTTTTGGCAAGCCTTCCTGCAATTGCGCAGTACTCTGTTTACGCCAAAATCCGCCGCTTACAGTGAGCTGGCCATTGACAAACAAGACGTCAACGCCAACATTAGCGGGCATCCGCAAGTATTAGAGTTTATCAGCGCCTACAACCAAGCATTTAATGGCTTTGATGACCACCTAAACACCCAGCTAATACAAAACTGGCAAAGCGTGAAGCGTAACCAACAAGAGGCGGTATTAAGTGCCGAGCTATTTACTCGCTTAGCCCCCATTGTCTTAATCGACAAATACCAAGCCTATCAATTTCTGAACAACCAATGGCAAATCATCAGTGCCGATTTAGAAATGATACAAACCGAGGGCTTTACCGCAGCCAAGCAAGTTGATCCTAATATTGTTATAAAGAAAAAAAACGGCCAGGACACTGAAGTACAAGAGGGCTGGAAAGGCCATATCCTGCCCTTTGATTTAGTGCAACAAGCTTACTTAAGTGATGACTTGCAAACTCTGGCAGCTAAAGAAGCTCGCCTGGCGGAAATCGCCAGCACGCTGGAAGAAATTTTAGAATCCCTAACCGAAGAAGAAAAAGAACAAGATACGGTTAAGGAAAGTAAAGACGGCTTTTCCAATGCCGAATTGAGCAAGGCTGCAAAATCTTTCTTGAAAGAACAAAAAGACAGCAAAGTTAAATTCGCCGAAGAAAGCTATGAAGCCAAAATCATTCGCGCGAACAAATTAATCGATGAAGAAAAAACCCTGAAAAAAACGGTCAAAGATGCGGCCGCTGCCCTGCACTCAGAAACCAAAAAAACCATCGAAGCATTGACCGATGAACAAGTGAACAACCTGCTGCACCTTAAATGGATCGCGCCATTAAACACCGAACTCGCTGCTATGCCAAACTCAGTGATTAGCCAACTTACTAGCCAAGTGCAAGCCCTTGCCGATAAATATGCCGTCACCTATTCGCAAATAGCGAATGAGATAAAAACCACCGAGCAAGAACTGGCGGAGATGATGGGTGAACTCACTGGTAATGAGTTTGATATGCAGGGTTTGGCTGAACTCACTAACTTATTGAAGGGCGAATAAGATGAGTGTGGAGAAGAAGGTACCAGAGATTCGCTTCAAGGGATTTAGTGGAGAGTGGGAAAATAAAAAAATAGGAAGAGTTTTAACTGAAACAAAACGCCCCATTGAATTAATGGATGACACTTCATATCAACTGGTGACAGTAAAACGCCGTAACGAAGGTGTAGTGCCCAGAGCAGTACTTAAAGGGAAGAATATATTAGTTAAAAATTACTTCAGCGTTGAAGCGGGTGATTACCTAATTTCAAAGCGGCAGGTTGTTCATGGCGCGAATGGAATTGTGCCAGAAAATCTTGATGGGGCAGTTGTATCCAATGAGTATCTAGTTGCCACAGATAGCGATGATATAACAGCTAGATACTGGACTATTATCTCAATCAGACCTGAAATGCACAAGCTATTTTTTGTTAGCTCCTATGGTGTTGATATAGAAAAATTGGTGTTTGACGTTACTGATTGGAAAAATAGAACAATCGTCATTCCACTCGTTACAGAGCAAAAAAATATCACTGACTACTTCCAAAAGCTAGACGCGTTGATCAACCAACACCAACAAAAGCATGACAAGCTCAACAGTATTAAAAAAGCCATGCTGGAAAAGATGTTCCCCAAGCAAGGCGAAACCATTCCAGAAATCCGCTTTAAAGGGTTTAGTGGGGAGTGGGAAGAAATTGTTTTAGCTAATGCATGTTTTAATTTTCGAAGTGGAAAGTTTATAAAAGCCGAAGACATTAAAAGAGTTGGTGCATACCCTGTTTATGGTGGAAATGGTTTGCGAGGTTATACCTCAGAATACAACCATGAAGGTACCTATGCCCTAATAGGCAGACAGGGTGCTCTTTGTGGAAATATGAACTTCTCAAATGGAAAGGCATTTTTCACTGAGCATGCAATTGCTGTTCAAGCAAACGAAAAAAACGATACTCTTTTTCTTTATTACAAATTAGGCCTAATGAATCTAGGGCAGTATTCTGGACAATCAGCTCAGCCCGGCCTGTCGGTAAATAAGCTTACAGCATTAGAAATTTTTAGCCCAGAAAAAGCAGAGCAAACCACCATCGGCAGCTATTTCCAAAAGCTCGATAGTCTAATCAACCAATACCAACAACAAATCACCAAACTCAATAACATCAAGCAGGCCTGCTTAAGTAAAATGTTTGTCTAACAGGGAGCGCCATAATGATCACCTTTAAAACCGAAGCGCAATTTGAGCAGGCCTTTATTGAGGTACTCACCAACAAAGGTTGGGAGCTAGAGATAATCAAAAATAAAACCGAAGCGGATTTACTGAAAAACTGGGCAAACATTTTGTTTGAAAATAATCGCCAGCGGGATCGTTTAAACGATGTTCCGCTTACCGCGACTGAAATGCAGCAAATTATTGAGCAAATCAAAGAGCTGAAAACCCCGCTCAAGCTCAATGGTTTAATTAACGGCAAAACCGTGGCGATTAAGCGCGATAACCCAGCCGATACCTTGCATGTGGGCAAAGAAGTCAGCTTAAAAATATACGATCGTCAAGAAATTGCTGCTGGCCAAAGCCGTTACCAAATTGTGCAGCAACCCAAATTTGAACGTGGCAGCCCTTTGCGTAACGACAGGCGTGGCGATGTACTATTACTGATTAACGGTATGCCGGTGATCCATGTAGAGCTAAAGCGCAGCGGAATTCCGGTTAGCCAAGCCGTAAACCAAATTGAAAAGTACAGTAAAGAAGGCGTATTTAGCGGCCTATTTTCGCTTATCCAAGTGTTTGTGGCGATGGAGCCAAACGAGGCCAAATACTTTGCCAACCCCGGGCTGGACGGTAAGTTTAACCCCGACTATCAATTTAACTGGGCCGATTTTAATAACGAACCCATGAACCACTGGAAAGACATCGCCTCTACCCTGCTTTCTATCCCTATGGCGCACCAGTTAATTGGTTTTTATACCGTTGCCGACGATACCGACGGTGTGCTTAAGGTGATGCGCAGTTATCAGTATTACGCCGCCAATGCGATATCTGACAAAGTGGCCAAAACCAACTGGCAGCAACTGGGTAGCGCTGCCAATAACCCTGATCGCCTCGGTGGCTATGTGTGGCATACCACGGGTTCGGGAAAAACAATGACCAGCTTTAAATCAGCACAATTGATTGCCCAATCGAAAGATGCCGATAAAGTGATTTTTTTAATGGACAGGATTGAGCTGGGCACCCAATCGCTTGCGGAATACCGCAATTTTTCTGGCGATGGCGAAGACGTTCAAGCCACCGAAAATACTCACGTACTTATTACCAAATTAAAAAGCACCGCTCCCGCCGATACCTTAATTGTTAGCTCCATTCAAAAAATGAGTAATATCTTTGAAGCGGTAGATGATGAAGGCGCAGCCACAAACTCTGCGGATATTGAGAAAATTCGCGCTAAGCGTTTGGTGTTCATTGTCGATGAGGCGCACCGCTCTACCTTTGGCGATATGCTGATTATTATCAAACGTACCTTTCCGCGTGCCTTATTTTTTGGCTTTACCGGTACACCGATTCAAGAAGAAAACGAAAAAAACGGCAATACCACCAGTACCGTATTTGGCAACGAGCTACACCGCTATAGCATTGCCGATGGCATACGTGATGGCAACGTGCTGGGCTTTGACCCTTACAAAGTACCCACTTTTAGAGACAGTGATCTAAGACAAGCGGTGGCATTAGAGCAAGCCAAAGCCGACTCGGTGATGGAGGCCATGGATAACCCGGCCAAAAAGAAAAAGTTTAACCACTTTATGAAAGATGTACCTATGGCTGGCCATAAAGATGCCACAGGCAAGTACCACAAAGGTATTGAAGACTATGTGCCTAAAAGCCAATATTTAAGCGAAACCCACCAAGCCAAGGTGGTGGAAGATATTCTGCATAAATGGGATGTACTCAGCCAAGGCACTAAATTCCACGCCATTTTGGCCACTAACAGCATTGCTGAAGCCATTGACTATTACCGCCATTTAAAAGCAGCCAAACCTGAACTTAAAGTATCGGCCCTATTTGACCCGAACATTGATAACGACGGCAGTGGCGACCGTGGCCCCACCTTTAAAGGCGATGGCCTGGACGAAATTATGGCCGACTATAACTCGCATTATGGCCAAGATTTTGATTTTTCCCGCCACCCGGCCTTTAAAAAAGATTTAGCGGCACGTCTTGCCCATAAAAAACCCTATGAGCGCATTCATACCGAGCCTTCAAAACAATTAGATTTACTGATTGTTGTAGATCAAATGCTCACTGGCTTTGACTCCAAATGGCTTAATACCTTGTATTTAGACAAGGTAATTAAGTACCAAAATATTATTCAAGCTTTTTCGCGCACCAATCGCTTGTTTGGCCCCGACAAACCCCATGGCATCATCCGTTATTACCGCTATCCACACACCATGGAGCAACATATCAATGATGCGGTAAAACTCTATTCCGGCGACAGACCTATCGGCTTATTTGTTGATAGATTAGAAAGCAACCTTAAAGCCATGAATGAATTAGTGACGGACATTACCGAGCTGTTCGTCAGTGCGGGTGTTGAGAACTTTGAAAAACTGCCAGACGATATTGAAGTCTGTGCCCAATTCGCTAAGTTATTTAACACCTTTAGCCAGCACCTGGAAGCGGCTAAAGTACAAGGTTTGCATTGGGAACAGTCAGTCTATTCCTTTACTGAAAATGATGTAGAACATGAGGTAACGCTGGCGATAGACGAACAAACTTACCTGAGCCTAGCCCTGCGCTATAAAGAGTTGGTAGCCAAAGGTGATGGCGGTGGCGCAGGTGGCGGCGATGTGCCTTTTGATATCATTGGTTATTTAACTGAAATAGATACCGGCAAAATCGATGCCGACTATATGAACAGCCGCTTTGATAAATATTTAAAAGAGCTGAACCAACACCAAGACTCTACAAGCATTGAAACCACATTAAATGAGCTGCACAAATCGTTTGCATCGCTTACCCAAAGCGAGCAAAAGTACGCCAAACTCTTTTTGCACGACTTGCAGCGCGGCGATGCGCAGTTAGTTGAAGGTCATACTTTTAGAGACTACATCAACACCTACAAAGATAAGGCTGAAAATGCGCAATTAAACGCAGTTGTTAATGCTCTTGGTTTAGATAAAGGACTACTCATAGCATTAATGGCTGATAGTGTTCATGATAAGAACCTCAACGACTTTGGTCGCTTCGATGCATTAAAAGAAACGGTAGATAAAGCGAAAGCCAAGGCATACTTTGAAAAGCAAGACGGCGTAACCATACCTCTATTTAAGCTGAATATTCGCATTGATCAGTTTTTAAAACAGTTTATTTTTGCACAAACGGATATTTTCTCAAGTGAATGGTTCGGTTAGGCAGGATACTTAAAATTGGGATACTGAGGGCTAACTTCCATAACTCCTATTCGTATGAGTGCAATAGGTGGGAGCCAAGATATAAAATCGTGGCCCCCGCCTACTTATTTTTAACGACATAAAAGTCATACAATGCCTTTTCAGATTGAATCAATCCTTACCCTTTGATACACATTACAAAAATGATAATTTTAGCTTTTCTGCAAGTTCAACATGGTGTAAAAGTGACCTTTACATGTTCATATCAACTAACATTTCGAGGTTCACATGTTAAGGATCAACCATATAATAAAAACCCTCAGTAGCGTAAAACCTTATTCTCCCCAGACTTACAAAAGTAAAACAGATAAAATAATAGATAAAATAAATGGAACATTAGCACTCCTTGCTTTATTAATATTATTTTTACTTTTAATTGCAATATCTCTTTATAAATCATTTGAACCATTCAGATGTAATCTGATGATTTATATAATTTTCGGACTTTACTTTATTGGCACTACAATCGGAATAGTCATTATGCTTTTGCCACCCATTTCAGGTATGAAATACCTAATAAACTGGAAAAAGGAAACATCAAATGACCTTATTTTCGAAATATCCCATGATGAGGAAAATGCAAAATTACTATTAGAACACTCAGAAAAAGAGCTTCTTTACTCTATTTACTGGCTGCAAATGAAGATAAACAGAATTAACATAAGAGTTAGTAGCTTTTTTGGAGAGAAAACAGCGGTATTATCAGTCTTGGCTCTTACTTACTCAGCAGTACAGTCATCAATCGGTTTTGATAAGTTGAGTCATACATTTACCCAAGGCCTTTTTTCATCTGGAGTCGTTAATACTTTTATCATGTTTGGATTAGCATTTTTGTTAGGGCTATCTCTGGGCGCTTTGATGTTAAAAAAAGTTGCAAACCATCAGCTATATCTGAAAGAAATTGTCGAATTAGCGCTCAGGATCCAAAAAAATGCCCAAGATGAGGAGAAAACATCAGTATAAACCTCCTCTATGCTAAATTCGGTTGTAAAAAATAATCAGGGCTATGGCACATCAAACATGGCCTTTTTATTAGGATCAAAAACTCAAACCCAGTTTAATAACCCAAGCCCGGCACGATAAACATCCCCCTACCCAGGCAACCTCTCCGCCTGCCGCCGAACCCCGGCAAACATAGCATCACTCACAGAGCGGGGAAAATCGTCAGGCAACATCGCTTCCACATTGGCGATCGCTTGCTCCGTTTGTACTTTCAGCTCAGCCATCACCTGTAGCGTTTTCTCTTCGGAATACCCCACAGCTCTCGCGGTAGAGATAAAGTGCCGTGGCAAGATTTGGCTCCAACGGTAATGACGGCCCTTCCCAAGCGCAGCCATGGCCATTTTGGCTTTCTGTGGCGCAATGCCACGGGCATGCATAAATGGGTAGCCCGAGAACACGTCATAGAGCGGGGTCATTCGATAGGTCGTTTCGGGTTCAATGAACAGGCTGAAGTTTTTAGCATGCCCATCAATGGCCGCCAGCATCCAGAATACAATTTGGCTTTTAAAGAAAGCGTCTCGGTCGAGCAAGGGTTGCTGAGAGCCCAATAGCAGCTCCATCGCAGCCGCAATACCGGGCCCACCATCAGCCTCATATTTCAGCGCAGGGGGAATGCCTAAAGCCTGGCAAAAATCTTCCTGTGGCAAGCGAATCAGCCAACTGTTATCTCGCGACCAACGTCGGTCAAAACGCTCTACGATCAGAACCCTTTGTTCACCAAAACGCGCTAACTGTGTCTGCGCTACTGGCAGGCCAAACTGTTCGGCAATGCGTAAACATAACCACTCGTTCTCACAGCTTTCACTGAGATTCAGATTGTTATACGCGATATGGCCGATGGGCAGTTTTATAATGTGGCTGGTTGGCGTACTCCCCTGTGGTCGACACCACTGATTGTCGAACCAAAGCAGCGCCGTCTTTTCCTGTGCACCTGCCAGAGAAATGCGGAAATCATCACTATCGGGTCCCATACCCAAAGGGGCTTCGCGGTAGCCTTGCAGTAACTGCTCTATTTCTTCGTCACTGACCGGTACTGCATTCACTTGCTTTACCGGGGCCACCTCAGCATGTTCAGGGTAAAGCTGGATCGCTCCCACGCAGTCGCTGCCAATGCTGGCCAGCAAATCAAAAGGTCGTTTGGTTGTCGTTCTAAAGCGCGTCTGTATGCGGCTGCGAATAAACTCGCTGTCCGGCAGCAGATTGTCGAAAAAGTTATACACCACATCGCCGCGGAACGGCTCTGGTTGTAACGGCAGGGATAACGATATGGCGCGAGCGCCGGCTTGTGCCAGCCACTCGTCTTGGTAAACAAACGACATCGCGCCGCCCACATGCTTTTCCAGCATTCCAACAACTGTGCCATTCAGCGCCACATGCAGCTTTTCCATGCTCACCACTCCTGATCCCAGGTCTTGGGATCTACCGGCTTACCACGTGGAGTGACCTGTAGCTCTAAGTCCAGCGCAGCAAGCAGTTTAAATAACGTCTCCAGCCGGGTGCCGTCCGGGTTGTTTTCAAAGGCGGAAACCGTGGCCTGCTTTAATCCGATGCTGTCAGCGGTTTTACTTTGGCTCTGGTTACGCTTTTTACGCTCGTTGCGTAATGTATGCGCCAGCATCTGTGCCGAGGTGATTTTCATTTTATCCTCCCAAGCGGATGAAATGAGTATTATCCCCTGTAGCGGATAAATCAAATGTTATCCTCTATAGGGATAGATGCCCTCTCCATATCGTGGGATCTGCTATGGCTTTTAGTGAATATCAAAAGCGGACATGATTATTTATATCTACCCCTAAAAAAATCCACGCCGAAACGTGGATTCAATGTCATATCCAAAGCCAACCATCACTTTATTCGAAGTGAACTGCAGGGTTATCCGCCAGTGAAACGAAATTCTTCGTATTTTTATCCAGCGTGCGGATCTCGCCACTTTCGATGTCGTACACCCAACCGTGCAGACGCAGGCCGTTGTTACGCAGACCAACAGCAACGGACGGGTGAGTCTTAATATTGTTTAGCTGGGCTATTACGTTCTCTTCAACCATAGCGTTAACTTTGTCGATTTCGCTATCCCACGTTTTCTTCTCTACCACCGCTTTTGCCGCGTCAGCATAGTGCAGCCAGTGGGCCACAGCAGGCATCGGGTCAAGACACTGGCAAGAAGCTATAGCCTTCATGGCACCGCAGTTCGAATGGCCGCAAATCACGATATCCGTAACGCCCAGTGCCACAACCGCGTATTCAATGGTCGCCGACACCCCACCCGGTTCCGGGCCAAAGGAAGGAACAATATTGCCTGCGTTACGGATAACGAAAAGCTGTCCCGGGTCTTGCTGAGTCACAAGCTCGGGTACCAGGCGGCTGTCAGAACACGAAATAAAAAGCGCTTTAGGGTTCTGGCTGGAGGCAAGGCTGCGGAAGAGTTCCTTACGCTGTGGGAAAATCTCTTTCTGGAAGCTGAGGAAACCTTCAATGATATGTTGCATAGCACGCTCTCTGGGTCTGTAGTCTCGATAACATGATAATCATCACTTCCGGTTAGTCCAGTACCTCTTAAACAGAAAATCTTCCGGTAAACACGGCTCTGAGCATTTGTGAATTCAAACGGAAGGATGCTTAGCGGTCTTCTTTGGTATGCCAAAGATCGACAATATAAATGTCGTTGTCACGGATTTCATAATGCACTTCATAATCACCAAAAAGCACTTTCCTGACTTCTCTTGGTTCGTAGCGCTGCTGAGAAATACCTACCCGCGGATGAGTAGCTAGCTCTGTGGTCCCCGTCATTAAGCGATCCAGCACAGCATCAGCATGCTGCCGGTTGTACTGGCAGGCAAATAGATAAACACGCTCCAGATCATCCTGAGCTTTAAGCGTCCAAAGAATTTCCATCTATTATGTTTTTTTCAATCTGGCGGTGAAATCGAGCATATCAGCATGGCTAACAATACGACCCTCATCTACATCAGCAAGACCGGCCAATACCCTCTGATGACGGCGCTCCCTGGCTTCAAGCATAGAGGTTAGCGCTTCTTTAATGACCCAGCTTTTCGATCTATCCAGTTCATTGGCCAGGTCTTCAACCGCAGCGGCAAGCTCTACCGGAATCTGAGCACTGATAGTTTGTTTCGCTGGTGAGCCCATAACTAAACCCCGCTTACTTAATAGAAGTTAATAACCTTTATTAAAGATAGCATGCTGGTGTTTTCTTAACCACTGCCCGGTTATAACAGAAAGCCACATCAAACCCTGAATTCCAGGCACAAAAAAACCACCTTTCGGTGGCTTCTTGTTCGCGCTGTACTAATGGTGCCGAAGGCCGGAATCGAACCGGCATGCCTCGCGGCGGTTGATTTTGAATCAACTGCGTCTACCGATTTCGCCACTTCGGCACTGCAAGTAGTATGCGGAAAACGTGGGCATTATACCTTTCAGCGATCCGCGTGCAACACTTATCCGTTGTTCAAAGAGTTAAGTGCTGAAAAAAGCGCCGACGGGGTCACATTTAGCTCATTTTGTGAGCGCGGCAAGCAGTGTCTCTACGAATAACATCGGTGATAACGTGCGGCAAACGGCACGGGCGCAGCATGCAGCGCCCCTACGTATTAATATCAGCAGGAGCGTGCCACCAGGCGCCACAAACAAAAAAGGCGTAACCCAATGGCTACGCCTTCTTAAACTGGCTGTCGCACCGCTACTTGCGTTTTAGCAGCATATAAATACTGATCAACAAGAACAGCATGCTTGGCAGCAACGCACCCAGCACCGGCGGCATGTTGTACACCAAACTCAGCGGGCCGAATATCTGGTCCAGCACGTAGAACAGGAACCCGAAGCTGATACCGGTCACCACACGCACGCCCATCGGCACGCTACGCAGCGGCCCGAAGATGAACGACAGCGCCATCAGCATCATCACCGCCACGGAGAGCGGCGAGAACACCTTGCTCCACATGTTCAACTGGTAACGGCTGGCTTCCTGGCCGCTCTGCTTCAGGTACTTCACGTAGTTGTGCAGGCCACTGATGGAGAGAGAGGTGGGATCCAGCGCCACCACGCCCAGTTTGTCCGGGGTCAGGTTGGTTTTCCAAACGCCTGTCAGGGTTTGGGTGCCGGTCACTTGTTTCGGGTCGGTCAGGTCAGAGGTATCCACCTGCGAAAGCTTCCACACGCCGTCTTCAAAACTGGCGCTGGCGGCATAACGCACCGTCTCCAGCCTGCGCTGGTCGTTGAAGTGGTAGATGTTTACGCCGGAAAGCTCTTTCTCGCCCGCTACGCGTTCGATGTAGATAAAGTCGGTGCCGTCTTTCGCCCACAGGCCGTTCTTGGTGGAAAGCAGTGAACCGCCGTACATCTGCTGTGCACGGTAGTTACGCGCCATCTGGTCGCCCTGCGGTGCCACCCACTCGCCAATCGCCATGGTCAACAGCACCAGCGGAATGGCGGTTTTCATCACTGAACCGGCGATTTGCATACGGGTAAAGCCAGAAGCCTGCATCACCACCAGTTCACTGCGCGTTGCCAGTTGCCCCAGGCCGAGCAATGCGCCCAGCAGAGCCGCCATCGGGAAGAAGATCTCGATGTCCTTCGGCACGCTCAGCAGGGTAAACATCCCGGCGCTCAGCGCCGTATACTCGCCCTGGCCCACTCTGCGCAGCTGATCGACGAACTTGATGATGCCGGAAAGCGACACCAGCATGAACAGCGTCATGATGATGGTGTTGAAAATTGTCTTACCGATATATCGGTCTAAAACACCAAACATCAGGCAGCTCCTCTCAGGCGTGCACGCAGCTTACGCATCGGCACGGTATCCCACAGGTTCAACGCCAGCGCGATCGCGAAGTACGCCGCGTTGACCACCCACAGCCATATCATCGGATCCAGCTTGCCCTTGCCGCCGTTAGAACGCAGCGAGGTCTGCAGCAGGAAGAATATCAAATACAGCAGGATGGCCGGCAGCATGCTCAGCACGCGGCCCTGGCGTGGGTTCACCACGCTGAGCGGTACCACCAGCAACGCCATAATCACCACCGACAACACCAGCGTCAGGCGCCAGTGGAACTCGGCACGCGCGTCCGGGTCGTCAGACGCCAGCAGCGTCGTCATCGACATCTGCTCGGCCTGGTTGCCGTCCACGGCGACTGCACGGTGGCCTACCACGGCTTTATAGTCGTTGAAATCGGTAATGCGGAAGTCACGCAGCAGCGCGGTACCTTCAAAGCGGGTGCCCTTGTCCAGCGTCACCACCTGCGAACCATCTTTCATCTGGTTGATCTGGCCGTGCTCGGCCACCACCACGGAAGGGCGTTGGTTGCCGTTCGGCCGCAGTTGCGCCAGGAACACGTTGTTGAAAGTGCTGCCTTTAACGTTGCCGATAAACAGCACCGCGTTGCCGTCTTGCGAGGTTTTGAACTGCCCTTCCGCCAGCCCGGCAATACTGGGGTTGGCTTTGGCTTCGCTGAGCACCACGTCCTGATAGCGCGAGGCCATGGGGCCTGCCCAGAACACGTTGACCGCAGCCACAACGGAGGTCATCAACGCCAGCACCATAGCCGCGATGATCAGGGTTCGTTTACCCAACCCGCAGGCATGCATGACGGTGATTTCGCTGTCGGTATACAGCCGCCCAAGCGTCATCAATAGGCCGAGAAACAGGCTTAATGGCAGGATTAGCTGCGCCATCTTCGGCACACCCAATGCGAGCAAAGAAAGAACTAAATTTGTCGGGACATCGCCGTCCACCGCATCGCCTAACACCCTGACTAAATTCTGACAAAAGAAGATCAGAAGCAGGATGAACAAAATCGCGATTTGGCTCTTTAGCGTTTCCCGTACCAGATATCTTATGATGATCACGCTTATTACGCCTGTGAAAACTTGTCTTTTTGCAGGAAAATCGATAGTTTCATCGCTAATCCGCCATTTATTCTCATCATATGGCAACCGACACAGCTAAAATAGTATTACAACATCTAGCATTTGGGTGTCCTATAGGAACTTGCCTATAGTCGCCAAAACAGAGCAATTTACGCCGTTCAGGTTAACATAACTCGTTAACTCAATGGCGGGAGATCGTTACGGAGTGCGTCATTCTAGCCGTAGCGCCTGCCTTTGTCTTTAAGATTCAGGAGAGTGCATGGAGTTCAGTGTAAAAAGCGGTAGCCCGGAAAAACAGCGCAGTGCCTGTATTGTAGTCGGCGTTTTTGAACCGCGCCGCTTGTCCCCTATCGCAGAACAACTCGACAAAATCAGTGATGGTTATATCAGCGCTTTGCTGCGCCGTGGCGAACTGGAAGGTAAAGTCGGGCAGACGTTACTGCTGCACCATGTACCTAACATTCTCTCCGAACGCATCCTGTTAATTGGCTGTGGCAAAGAGCGCGAGCTCGATGAACGCCAGTACAAACAGGTGATTCAAAAAACCATCAATACCCTTAACGATACCGGCTCCATGGAAGCGGTCTGCTTCCTGACCGAGCTGCACGTGAAAGGCCGCAACACTTACTGGAAGGTGCGTCAGGCGGTGGAAACCGCAAAAGAAACGCTCTACACCTTCGATCAGCTGAAAAGCAACAAAGTGGAGCCACGTCGTCCGCTGCGCAAGATGGTGTTCAACGTGCCGACCCGTCGTGAACTCACCAGCGGCGAACGTGCGATCCAGCACGGACTGGCGGTGTCTTCCGGCATCAAAGCGGCGAAAGATCTCGGCAATATGCCGCCGAACATCTGCAACGCCGGTTACCTGGCCTCACAGGCTCGCCAACTGGCGGACGCCTTCAGCACCAACATCACCACCCGCGTCATCGGCGAACAGCAGATGAAAGAGTTGGGGATGAACGCCTATCTGGCGGTTGGCGCTGGTTCGCGTAACGAATCATTGATGTCGGTGATGGAATATAAGGGCAACCCGAACCCGGACGCTAAGCCAATTGTGCTCGTCGGTAAAGGGCTGACCTTTGATGCCGGCGGCATCTCGATCAAACCTGCCGAAGGCATGGACGAGATGAAGTACGACATGTGTGGCGCCGCCACCGTGTACGGCGTGATGCGCGTAGTGGCGGAATTGAACCTGCCGCTAAACGTGATCGGCGTGCTGGCCGGCTGTGAAAACATGCCGGGCGGCAGCGCTTATCGTCCAGGCGACGTGCTGACCACCATGTCCGGCCAGACCGTCGAGGTGTTGAACACCGACGCCGAAGGCCGCCTGGTGCTGTGCGACACCCTGACCTACGTTGAGCGTTTCGATCCGGAGCTGGTGATTGACGTTGCCACCCTGACCGGCGCCTGCGTGATCGCGCTGGGCCACCACATCACCGGCCTGATGTCGAACCACAACCCGCTGGCGCACGAACTGATCGGCGCGTCCGAACAGGCCGGCGACCGTGCGTGGCGCTTGCCGATGTCCGACGAGTACTACGAGCAGCTGGACTCCAACTTTGCCGATATGGCGAACATTGGTGGCCGTCCGGGCGGGGCTATCACTGCGGCCTGCTTCCTGTCGCGCTTTACCCGCAAGTACAGCTGGGCACACCTGGATATCGCCGGCACCGCCTGGCGCTCCGGCAAGGCCAAAGGGGCCACCGGTCGTCCGGTCGCCTTGCTGTCGCAGTTCTTGCTTAACCGCGCCGGGTTAAACGGCGACGATTAAATCTGAGTGGTAATTCAGGTATAATCCCGAGGGGCACAGCATGCTGTGCCCCTACACTTTTTATAGGCAGCGGTGAATCAGACCATGAAACAGGCAACGTTCTATCTAATCGAACACGCGGAACCCGCAGGCGCGCTCAGCGCGCATGAGGCCGTGGCCTGCGCCGTTGCCGCCGAACGCTGGCGTTCCGGCAAGCGGGTGTTAATCGCCTGCGAGAGCCAGGAACAGGCCCAGCGGTTGGACGAAGCGCTGTGGCAGCGCGATCCACACCAGTTTGTGCCACACAACCTGGCCGGTGAAGGCCCGCATTACGGTGCCCCGGTCGAACTGTGCTGGCCCGGCAAACGCGGTAACTCCCCGCGTGACCTGCTGATCGCCCTGCTGCCGCAGTTTGCAGATTTTGCTACTGCTTTCCATGAAGTGGTAGACTTCGTCCCATACGAAGACACCCTGAAACAGTTGGCGCGCGACCGATATAAAGCTTATCGCAGCGTCGGCTTCCATTTGACCACGGCCACGCCGCCAACTCACTGAACAACGATATAAAATGGAAAAGACAAACAGTCACCTCGATACCGCCTACGACCCGAAAGAGATTGAACAGAAGCTGTACGATCACTGGGAAAACCAGGGTTACTTCAAGCCCAATGGCGATACCAGCCAGGAAAGCTTCTGCATCATGATCCCGCCGCCGAACGTCACCGGCAGCCTGCACATGGGGCACGCCTTCCAGCAGACCATCATGGACACCATGATCCGCTACCAGCGCATGCAGGGTAAAAACACCCTGTGGCAGGCCGGTACCGACCATGCCGGTATTGCCACCCAGATGGTGGTTGAGCGCAAGATCGCCGCAGAAGAAAACAAAACCCGCCATGACTATGGCCGCGACGCGTTCATCGACAAAATCTGGCAGTGGAAGGCAGAATCCGGCGGCACCATCACCCGTCAGATGCGCCGTCTGGGCAACTCCGTGGACTGGGAGCGCGAGCGCTTCACCATGGACGAAGGCCTGTCCAACGCGGTACGCGAAGTGTTTGTCCGCCTGCACAAAGAAGATCTGATCTACCGTGGCAAGCGCCTGGTGAACTGGGATCCAAAACTGCGCACCGCCATCTCCGATCTGGAAGTGGAAAACCGCGAGTCCAAAGGCTCCATGTGGCACCTGCGCTACCCGCTGGCCGACGGCGCTAAAACTGCCGAAGGCAAAGATTACCTGGTGGTCGCCACCACCCGTCCGGAAACCGTGCTCGGTGATACCGGCGTGGCAGTTAACCCGGAAGATCCGCGCTACAAAGATTTAATCGGCAAAGAAATCATTCTGCCGCTGGTTGGCCGCCGCATCCGCATCGTCGGTGACGAACACGCCGATATGGAAAAAGGCACCGGCTGCGTGAAAATCACCCCGGCGCACGACTTTAACGACTACGAAGTCGGTAAACGTCACGGCCTGACGATGATCAACATCCTGACTTTCGACGGTGATATCCGTCAGGAAGCGGAAGTGTTCAACACCCTCGGCGAAATCTGCACCGACTACTGCAACGAAATCCCAGCCCAGTTCCGTGGCCTGGAGCGTTTCGCGGCGCGTAAAGCCGTGGTAGCCGCCTTTGAAGAGTTGGGCCTGCTGGAAGAGATCAAACCGCACGACCTGACGGTGCCTTACGGCGATCGCGGCGGCGTGGTGATCGAACCTATGCTGACCGACCAATGGTACGTGCGTACTGCCCCGCTGGCGAAAGTGGCGGTGGAAGCGGTTGAGCAAGGTGAGATCCAGTTCGTGCCGAAGCAGTACGAAAACATGTACTTCAGCTGGATGCGTGATATTCAGGACTGGTGTATCTCGCGTCAGCTGTGGTGGGGTCACCGTATCCCGGCCTGGTACGACGTGAATGGCAAAGTCTATGTTGGCCGCAACGAAGAAGAAGTGCGTAGCGAGAACAACCTGGGCCCGGAAGTGGTGCTGAACCAGGACGAAGACGTGCTGGACACCTGGTTCTCTTCCGGCCTGTGGACCTTCTCTACCCTGGGCTGGCCAGAGCAGACCGACGCGCTGAAAACCTTCCACCCGACCAGCGTGATGGTCAGCGGCTTCGACATCATCTTCTTCTGGATTGCGCGCATGATCATGCTGACCATGCACTTTATGAAGGATGAAAACGGCAAGCCACAGGTTCCGTTCAAGACTGTCTACATGACCGGTCTGATCCGCGACGACGAAGGGCAGAAGATGTCCAAGTCGAAAGGTAACGTGATCGACCCGCTGGACATGGTTGACGGCATCTCGCTGGAAGACCTGCTGGAAAAACGCACCGGTAACATGATGCAGCCGCAGCTGGCGGAGAAAATTCGCAAGCGCACCGAGAAGCAGTTCCCGAACGGCATCGAACCGCACGGCACCGACGCCCTGCGCTTCACCCTGGCGGCACTGGCTTCTACCGGCCGTGACATTAACTGGGACATGAAGCGCCTGGAAGGCTACCGCAACTTCTGTAACAAGCTGTGGAACGCCAGCCGCTTTGTGCTGATGAACGCAGAAGGCCAGGACTGTGGCTTCAACGGCGGCGAGAAAGTGCTGTCGCTGGCGGATCGCTGGATCCTGGCTGAATTCAACCGTACGGTGAAAGCTTACCGCGAAGCGCTGGACACTTACCGCTTCGATCTGGCAGCCAACATTCTGTACGAATTCACCTGGAACCAGTTCTGTGACTGGTATCTGGAGCTGACCAAGCCGGTCGTGACCAACGGCAGCGAAGCGGAACAGCGCGGCACTCGCCATACGCTGATCACCGTGCTGGAAGCCCTGCTGCGCCTGGCGCACCCGGTGATCCCGTTCATTACCGAAACCATCTGGCAGCGCGTGAAAACCCTGACCGGCGAAACCGCAGACACCATCATGCTGCAGCCGTTCCCAGAGTACGACGCCGCGCTGGAAGATACACAAGCGCTGAACGACCTGGAGTGGATCAAGCAGGCGATCACCGCGGTACGTAACATTCGCGCCGAGATGAACATTGCACCGAGCAAGCTGCTGGAAGTGCTGCTGCGCAACTGCAACCCCGACGCTGAGCGCCGCGTGCAGGAGAACCAAAGCTTTATCCAGCGTCTGGCGCGTCTGGAGTCGATCGCCCTGCTGCCTGCCGGTGACAAAGGCCCGTTGTCGGTCACCAAACTGGTGGACGGTGCCGAGTTGCTGATCCCTATGGCCGGCTTTATCGATAAAGATGCCGAAATCGCGCGTCTGTCGAAAGAGATGGGCAAGCTGGATGCGGAAATCGCGTCGATCGAAGGCAAGCTGTCTAACGAAGGATTTGTGGCGCGTGCGCCAGAAGCCGTGGTCGCCAAAGAGCGCGAACGTCTGACGGCCTGCAAAGAAGGCAAAGTGAAGCTGCAGGAACAGCAGGCGACCATCGCCGCGCTGTAATCTGTCGGTTCGCTGCAACTGTTAAAAACAGCGGGGACTTCCCCGCTGTTTTTTTTATTGCCGTTGCATCTGGCCCGCTTAAGATGTTATTACAAGATATTAATGCTGCATGGACGCCGCCGGGATAAAACTCCGGCGCGTTTTTGTCTGCAACAAAAATGAAATTTCGGAACCACTAAGGTTCTTCTTATGGCGAGTGTAAATATGACAACAGCAACCCCAGTACGTCTTCTGGTGCGCCCAATAACGGCTGATGATAATGCCGCTATTGCTAATGTCATTCGCGAAGTCTCCGCCGAGCACGGTTTGACAGCGGACAAAGGCTATACCGTTTCCGACCCCAATCTGGACGTCTTGTATCAGCTCTACAGCCTGCCACGCAGCGCTTACTGGGTGATAGAAGTCGATGGCCAAATTGCCGGGGGTGGCGGTGTTGCGCCGCTGCAGGGCGGTGAAGACGATATTTGCGAATTACAGAAAATGTATTTCCTGCCGGTTTTACGCGGCCAGGGCCTGGCAAAACACCTGGCGCTGCAGGCACTGGAGTTCGCCCGTCAACAGGGCTTCCGCTGTTGTTATTTAGAAACCACCGCCAGCCTGACGCAGGCCATCGGCCTGTATGAGCATCTGGGCTTTGAGCATATCGACCAGGCGATGGGCACCACCGGCCACGTCGACTGTGAAGTCACCATGCTGAAGACGCTGTAATCTTGCTACTGCGCCCGCGGTAATAACGGGCGCAGCATGCAGCGCCCCTACGCCCTTACCCCGCCTTCTGCTCTTTCCCCGTCACCTCTCCCTTGATAGCCAACTCAATCCGGCTCAGCACCAGGCTGGTCAGGTACGACACTGCAATTAACAACAGCAGGATCAGCGGCGTATAGCGCGGCGCAAAGATCAGCTTTTGAGTGAAGTAATAGCAATAGAAACTGTGGGTCAGCCACATGTACAGCGAATGCTTGCCTAGCTCGCTCACCACCCGGTTCACCGTACTGCCCAGCCCATCGGCGGTTTTCATCAGCGCGATAATAAACAGCGGTGTCACCAGCAGCAGCCCCGGGTTATGGGCGACAATAAACACGGCCACCGTCACCATCAGCAAGATCAGCGGATGGGTGCGGCTCAGAGTGGTGATCAGTTTCACCAGCCACGAATTCGGTGGCATTTTCTGGCTGCGGCCAAACACCATGCCAAAGCCAAACGGCAGCAGCCAGGTGCAATATTCGATCAACACTTCTGGCGCCCCGGCGACATACTGCAACCCCTTGCCACACAGCGCCGCCAAAAACAGCAGCCCCAGCAATGGGCCGATATTCAAGCGCGATAACAGTGGCAAAGAGAGCACGTACAAAACATAGAGTTTAAAGAACCACCACTCGCTGTTATAAGTGGATTTAATGCCAATCAGGTTTTCGAAAAACAGCGACGGCGACAGGGAATATCTTTCGCCCGGAAAGAAGATGATGCCGATCGGCACAAAGATAAACAGCACTATCCAGTAGCTGATATATAAGTTTTTCAGCTTGCCCCAGATATATTTAAACGAGACTTCTTTTTTCAGCGAGAATCCGTAACCGGAGAGAAACAGGAACATCGACACGCAAATCTTGCCGAACAGACCAACAAACATCTCAATATCGACGCTGTTAACCATATGATAAACCGGGATGTCCGGACTAATACGGCTCGGGTAGGCAAACAGGTGGTGGATTAACATCAGAATGATGGCAATCCCTTTTAAATAATTAGATTTATTAATCGAAATTTCCATATTTCTTAATATCTTATCCAATAACAGGTTTCGCCATCATATAGCAGCTTTTTTACTCTGACACCCTCTTTCCAGATCGGATAAGTCTCATATTTAATATTCCTTTAAGAAACAATGTGCCGAATATTTATAACCCCCCCGATTTCTCTCGTCAGCCCATGCCCTTCAAAAAAACCAACAAAATATTAATATCATTATGTTATTTTTTATCCATAAAAATCATATATATAATAAAATTTACAAATGTTTTTTGTGATATTCATTAACAAATTAATGAATTCAAATTGACCTGCCGCCCGCTTGCGATACTCTGCCAATACAGGCTCATGCCGCAATCGCACAGGGAGCAGTCATGTCGGAAAACACTTTTGATTACATCATTGTTGGCGCAGGGTCCGCCGGCTGCGTACTGGCAGCGCAGTTGATCCGTCGCACTCAGGCACGGGTGCTACTGCTGGAAGCCGGTGGCGACGACAATAATCTGTTCATCAAAATGCCGGCCGGCGTGGCGAAGATCATCGCCAAAAAAAGCTGGCCGTATGAAACCGAGCCGGAGCCGCATGCCAATAACCGCCGCATGCAGATAGCCCAGGGTAAGGTGCTGGGCGGCAGCAGCTCGGTCAACGGCATGATCTACATCCGTGGCCAACGACAGGATTACGACGAGTGGGCCGATCGCTACGGCTGCGTCGGCTGGGGCTATCAGGACGTACTGCCCTACTTCAAGCGCGCCGAGGCCAACGAAAGCCTGTCGGATGCCTATCACGGCGGTGGGGGTCTGCTGCCGGTCAGCGAGAACCGCTATCGTCATCCGCTCAGCATGGCGTTTATCCGCGCCGGTCAGGAGCTGGATCTCCCCTACCGCAACGATTTCAACGGCGACAGCCAGCACGGCGTCGGTTTCTATCAAACCACCACCCACAATGGCGAACGCGCCAGCACCGCACGCACTTACCTGAAAGCGGTGCGAAACGAACAGCGACTGGTGGTGAAACTGAATGCGCTGGTGCACCGGGTGGTGTTCGATAACAACGTCGCCACCGGCGTGGTGTATAGCCAAAACGGCGGTGCCGAAGTCACTGCCCATGCCACGCAGGAAGTGATCCTCAGCGCCGGGGCGGTAGGATCGCCGAAGATCCTGATGCTGTCCGGCATCGGGCCACGCGAACATCTGCAACAGTTGGGTATCGAACCGCTGGCGGATCTGCCGGTGGGCAAGAACTTCCACGATCACCTGCATATGTCGATCAACGTCAGTACCCGCGAGCCGATTAGCCTGTACGGCGCCGATCGCGGCCTGCAGGCGCTGCGTCACGGCACCGAATGGCTGGCATTCCGCAGTGGCGTACTGAGTTCAAACGTGCTGGAAGGCGCCGCTTTCACCGACAGCCTGGGTGACGGCAGGCCAGACGTACAAATCCACTTCCTGCCGCTGCTCGACAGCTGGGACGACGTGCCCGGTGAACCGCTGCCCAATATCCACGGGTTCACGCTCAAGGTCGGTTATCTGCAGCCGAAGGCCCGCGGTGAAGTGTTGCTGCGCAGTCGCGATCCCAAGGATCCGGTGAAACTGCATGCCAACTACCTCGGCCACCCGGAAGATCTGGCCGGCAGCGTGCGCGCGGTGAAGTTCGGCCTGCGTTTCCTGCAAACCGCCGCTCTCAAACCGATTATCAAAGATCTGCTGATGCCACAACCCGCTTGGCTGAACGATGAGGCGCAACTGCAAGAGTTCGTGCGCAACTTCTGCAAAACGGTATATCACCCGGTGGGCAGCTGTCGTATGGGACAATCCCCGCAGGACTCGGTGACGGATTTACAACTGCGGGTGCACGGTTTTGAACGGCTGCGGGTGATCGACTGCTCGGTGATGCCACAGGTGACCAGCGGCAATACCAATGCGCCGACCATCATGCTGGCGGAAAAAGCGGTGGATTTGTTGCTGGGCGCGCCGGAATAATATCATTCACGGGTGCCCGGCAATCAGGCGGTGACGGGCACGCCGCTGTGGAAGCGGAACTCGCTGTCCGGGGTTTGGATCAGCGCCGCTTCGATACGGCCAAAGTGGGCCACTCGCTCGCTGATATCACCACCGGCAATCTGTTCGGCCAATGTCAGGTAGTCCTGATAGTGGCGCGCCTCGGAGCGCAGCAGCGAAACATAGAAGCGGTTTAGCTCGTCGTCCAGGTGCGGTGCCAACCGGGCGAAACGTTCGCAGGAGCGCGCTTCGATATAAGCACCGCAAATCAGTTTATCAATCAGCGTGACCGGATCGTGGGTGCGGATCTCACGGATCATGCCTTTGGCATAGCGGCTGGCAGTGATTTTCTTATACGGGATCTGCCGCGCCAGCATGATCTCCAGTACCTGCGAGAAATGATGCAGTTCTTCTTTGATCAGCAGCACCATTTTATCTGCCAGATCCTGGCCATAGGCCGAGCCGTTTTTCGGCAGGATCTTGCGGGTGAAATTGTTTTGCTTGAACAGCGCTTCCGGCACGCCCTGCGCTTCATGCAGAAACGCCTCGTAAGGCCTGAGCAGGGCCAGCAGCGCATCGCCGCTCTCCTTGTCCGCCACGTAGCGGCGGATCAGCCACATGCCGGTCTGCGCGGCTTTTAGCTCACATACCATATGGTCGGTCAGCAACAGCGGCAGGTTTTCCGGGCGCCGCGCGGCGTCAATCCAGGCGTCTGGGGTTTCACAGTGCAGGAAGTTTAAAATCGGGGCTAACAGGGATTGGTATTTCATCGGCTCTTATCAGAGGGCCGGCTAGCGCCGGCCCACAGCGTTTATTAATGGCGTTTACCGTCGTCGTCTTCGTCGATGAAGTCACCTTCTTCTTCTTCATCGTCGCCTTCTTCGCCGTTCGGATCTTCAAAGTAGGTGCCCCAGCCGTCGTAGTTAACACCACAACGTGCCGCCAGCGCCACCAACTGCTCAACCTGAGCGTCGATCACTTCGGCGTTCAGACCCACTTCGCTGATCACGTCACAGCACATCACCAGGGTACCGTCTTCCACTTCCAGCTCTTCGGCGTCGGTCACTTCAAAGCCTAACTTGAAGGCTTCGACAGCGGCTTTCTCCAGCACTTCAAACTTCTCGGCAGAGAGATGGTGTTCAATGGTGTAGAGCGCCTCTGGATCGCTGCCGTCTTCCAGCAGTTCTTCGATGATCAGGCGGGTCTCTTCACGTTGTTCGTCTAGCTGTTCGCTGTTTGCCATGCCTATATCCTCAAGTCAAATGGCCTGTATTGCGCCTATTTTCACACACCGTCGGCATTGCTTCCACGATAAACGTGAAAGATTTCCATTGCGGGGTTGAAATTGAATATTCATACATATAAAGTGAATTTAAATTCAATTTAAACGGTAAGGATATACGGCAATGAGTAGCATAAACCCGTTCTACAAACGTCACTTCCTGAGATTAATGGATTTCACCCCGGCACAACTGCAAGCGCTGCTGAAACTGTCGGCCGATTTGAAGCTGGCCAAGCAGCAAGGCAAGGAAACGCGCCACCTGCAGGGCAAAAACATCGCGCTCATCTTCGAAAAAGACTCGACCCGTACCCGATGCTCTTTCGAAGTTGCCGCATTCGATCAGGGTGCTCAGGTCACCTATCTCGGCCCGAGCGGCAGCCAGATCGGCCATAAAGAGTCGATGAAAGACACCGCCCGCGTGCTGGGTCGGATGTATGACGGTATTCAGTATCGGGGTTACGGCCAGCATCTGGTGGAAACCCTGGCCCAACATGCCGGCGTGCCGGTGTGGAACGGACTGACCAACGAGTTCCACCCGACGCAGTTGCTGGCGGACCTGCTCACGGTGCAGGAACACCTGCCGGGCAAGCCGCTGAACGAGGTGAAATTCGCTTACCTCGGCGACACCCGCAACAATATGGGCAACACTCTGCTGGAAGCCGCCGCGCTGGCCGGGATGGATCTGCGTCTGGTCGCACCGAAGGCCTGCTGGCCGCAGCCGGAGCTGGTCGCGGAGTGCCAGGCACTGGCGAAACAGACCGGTGCCAAGATCACCCTGACCGAAGACATTGCCGAAGGGGTGAAAGACGCGGACTTCCTGTACACCGACGTCTGGGTGTCGATGGGTGAGCCGAAAGAAACCTGGCATGAGCGTATCGGGCTGCTGAAACCCTATCAGGTCAATATGGCGATGGTGAAACTGACCGGTAACCCGAACGTCAAGTTCCTGCACTGCCTGCCGGCATTTCACGATGACCAAACCACCCTCGGCAAGCAGATGGCGGAACAATACGGGCTGCACGGCGGCATGGAAGTCACCGATGAAGTGTTCGAATCGGCGCACAGCGTGGTATTCGATCAGGCAGAAAACCGCCTGCACACCATCAAGGCGGTGATGGTCGCCACCCTGAGCGAAACGCTTTAACCCCACCAGCCAGATATTACGGGCGGGTTCTTAACCCGCCCATCACCTTCCCGACTAATTATTCCGCCTTCTTTCTCCGTTCAGTGGATTTTTATGCAACAAGCACGCATAACCCCATTCTGGCCGGAACATACCTTGGTGCTAATAATGTGTTTATTCAGCATAAAAAAAAGATAAACCGACCGTATCACAAAAATAAAAAACGCCGTTTTACCGTCAATAGGAATAAAAATTCAAAAAATCACGGATTGATAAGAATATAAATGACAACTTAGTGAATAATTACGCTAACCATCGGCACAAAGAAAACAAAAACAATAAGTTAGAATAAAGCACATTGAACTAAAACCCGCACAAACCTCTTTATTACTGGATAATTAACACGAGGCGCGAGTATTAATTCATTCTGAATAATAGATTTACAAACAAAACAATGACACCAATCAATTCATAGCTTGTTTCATTTCCCGTCCATTTATTACGTGATCTCCATCACAAAACACCCCAAGGCAAAGTTTATTATTCTCCGCAACGCAACGGTACCCATCCTTATGAAAGGAAATAACCTCTTTATTTCTTTTCGTTCGATGTTACTCAAATCTGAAAATAGGGAATGAAATGAATAAGAACTATGTAGGGTCTGAAATAGGCCAACTGCGCAGCGTTATGCTTCATCGTCCTAATTTAAGCTTGAAAAGATTAACGCCATCTAATTGTCATGAACTATTATTTGATGACGTGTTATCCGTCGAACGAGCAGGCGCTGACCACGATATATTCTCCAAAACGCTAAGAGATCAGAATGTCGAAGTATTACTGCTTACCGATCTACTGAAAGAAACCATGGGTATTCCCGTCGCCAAGCAATGGCTGCTATCAACACAGGTCTCTGATTTCCGACTTGGGCCGTCACTGGCGGCCGATATTCGTGGCTGGTTGGGCGACTTGTCCGATCTTCAACTTGCCCGCCATATGACGGGTGGCCTGACATATGCTGAGATCCCTGCCAGTTTCAGTAATATGGTGGTCGATACCCATCAGGGCACTGACTTTATTATGAAGCCACTGCCGAACCATTTATTCACTCGCGATACCTCATGCTGGATATATAACGGCGTATCTATTAACCCCATGGCAAAACCGGCACGACAGCGTGAGACAAATAATCTGCGCGCCATTTATAAATGGCATCCTTATTTTTCCAAAGGTGATTTCACCACTTATTTTGGCAACGAAGAACGCAATTATGATCACGCCACGCTGGAAGGGGGTGACGTCCTGGTTATTGGCCGCGGTGCGGTATTAATCGGTATGTCAGAACGTACTACGCCACAGGGAGTGGAATTCCTGGCGCAGGCACTGTTCCAATCCCATCAGGCAGAGCGGGTCATCGCATTGGAATTACCTAAACACCGTTCCTGTATGCACCTGGATACCGTCATGACTCACATCAACCTGGATACCTTCTCGGTCTATCCGGAGGTGGTACGTAAAGAATCGCAGTGCTGGACGCTAACGCCAGACGGGAAAGGCGGCCTGCATCGCCAGCAGGAGAAACACTTCCTGACCGCGATTGAACGCGCCCTGGGTATTACTCAGGTGCAGCTCATCACCACCGGGGGCGACAGCTTCGAAGCCGAGCGTGAACAATGGAACGATGCCAATAACGTCCTCACTATCCGCCCTGGCGTGGTTGTCGGTTACGAGCGCAACACCTGGACCAACGAAAAATACGACAAGGCCGGCATCACCGTACTGCCGATCCCCGGCGATGAACTGGGCCGTGGCCGCGGCGGCGCCCGCTGCATGAGCTGCCCGCTGGAACGCGACGCTATCTAACCCCCGACGGAATAAAAACATCATGACTAAACCTACTGTGGTGATTGCCCTGGGTGGGAACGCCCTGCTGCGCCGTGGAGAACCTCTTGAGGCGGATATCCAACGCCGCAACGTCTTGCTCGCCAGCCGCCAAATCGCTGCGCTGACCAAGGACTGGAACGTGGTACTGGTGCACGGCAACGGCCCGCAAGTCGGATTACTGGCGCTGCAAAACAGCGCCTACCCGCAGGTTGCGCCTTACCCGCTTGACGTATTGGGTGCAGAAAGCCAGGGCATGATCGGTTATCTGCTGGTGCAGGAGTTGAAGAACTGTCTGCCGGAACAACAAGTCAGTGCGTTGCTCACCCAGGTTGAGGTTGACCCTGACGACAGCGCCTTCGGCAACCCCAGCAAATATATCGGGCCGGTCTACGACCAGGAAACCGCGCTGGCGCTAAGCCTGGATAAAGGTTGGACAATCAAGCCGGACGGCAAGTATTTCCGCCGCGTGGTGCCTTCACCCAAACCACTCAACATCATTGAAACCTCCGCGATTAACGCACTGATTACCCAGGGACATCTGGTGGTCTGCGCCGGCGGCGGCGGCATTCCGGTGCTGCGGCAGGAAGGCAAATTACAGGGGATTGAAGCCGTGATCGACAAAGATCTGTCCGCTGCCTTCCTGGCGGAACAAATCAACGCCGACGCTCTGCTGATCCTGACCGATGCCGACGCCGTGTATCTCGACTGGGGCACCCAACAGCAGCGAGCGCTGAGTAAGGTAACGCCGAACGATCTGGCCGACATCACCTTCGACGCCGGATCTATGGGGCCGAAAGTCTCGGCTGCCAGCCATTTTGTGCGCTCTCGCCACGGCATTGCCGGCATTGGCGCACTGCAAGATGCCACCCGCATTCTGACCGGCGAGCAAGGCACATTAATTACTCCAACACATTGAATAGAGAGGGGAAACCTTATGAGCATCAACTTACGTCATCGCCATTTTCTGAAGCTGCTGGATTTCCGTCCCGATGAGATCCAACACCTGATCGATTTGGCCTTCGCGCTGAAAAAAGCCAAATACGGAAAAGCAGAAAAACAACGCCTGTGCGGTAAAAACATCGCGCTGATTTTCGAAAAAACCTCTACCCGCACCCGCTGCTCGTTTGAGGTGGCCGCATTCGATCAGGGTGCCCGGGTCACCTATCTCGGCCCTACCGGTTCCCAGATTGGCATTAAGGAGTCGATGAAAGACACCGCCCGGGTGCTGGGCCGCATGTATGACGGCATCGAATACCGCGGCTTCGGCCAGGCGATTGTCGAAGAACTGGCGGAATTTGCCGGGGTCCCGGTATGGAACGGTCTGACCGACGAATTCCACCCGACGCAAATTCTGGCGGATTTGATGACCATGCTGGAGCATAAGCCGGGGAAAAAACTCAATCAAATCTCCTTCGCCTACCTTGGGGATGCGCGCAATAACATGGGTAATTCGTTGATGGTAGGCGCAGCAAAAATGGGTATGGATATCCGCCTGGTCGCACCTAAGGCCTTTTGGCCGGACGAAGCCTTGCTGGCCCGGTGTGCCGATATTGCTGCCGAGACCGGCGCCCATATCACCGTGACCGAACTGGTGGAGGAAGGCGTAAAAGGTGTCGATTTCCTCTATACCGACGTTTGGGTCTCTATGGGGGAACCCAAGGAAGCCTGGGCTGAGCGCGTCAAACTGATGCAGCCGTATCAGATCAATGCGGCGGTGCTGAAAGCCACCGGCAACCCACAGGTCAAGTTTATGCACTGCCTGCCTGCCTTCCATAACGAGCAAACCAAAGTAGGTAAAGAGATTGAACTTGCCTACGGTCTGAAAGGGCTGGAAGTCACCGAAGAGGTGTTCGAATCCTCCCACTCCATCGTGTTCGATGAAGCGGAAAACCGCATGCACACCATCAAGGCCGTAATGGTCGCCACCCTCGGCGACTGATTTGTGGCGCGGCGGTTAGCCTGCCGCCGCGTCTCCTCATGTCTCTGCATCATTATTTTCCTGCTGCGCTGCGCAGCTGGAGGAGCCCTTATGTCTGAAAAAAAACTGGGACTGATGGCGCTTATTGCGTTGGTCATCGGTTCTATGGTGGGTGGTGGCGTGTTCAGCCTGCCGCAAAACTTCGCTTCTGTAGCCTCACCCGGTGCACTGTTGATCGGCTGGCTCATTACCGCCGTCGGGATGATTTGCCTGGCATTGATTTATCAGAATCTCAGCGCCCGCTGTCCAAAGTTGGAAGGGGGGATTTACAGCTATGCCCGCGCCGGGTTCGGTGACTTTATAGGTTTCCAGTCTGCCTGGGGTTACTGGTTCGCCGCCTGGCTGGGCAACGTCTCTTATTCGGTACTGCTGTTCAGCGCCCTCAGTTTCTTCTTCCCGGTATTCGGCCTGGGCAATAACTGGCAGTCAATCCTGGGTGCCTCCATTGTGCTGTGGCTGGTACATGCGCTGGTGTTGCGCGGCGTGCAAGAGACCGCGATGATCAATACCGTGCTGACGGTAGTCAAGGTACTGGTATTGCTGGTATTTATCGCCGCAGTGGTGATCGCCTTCCGCATCGGCATTTTCACCGCAGACTTCTGGGGCCGTATGATGGTGATCGACGGCAGTCATCCCGCACTGTTTGAACAGGTAAAAGGCACCATGCTAATTACCACCTGGGTGTTTGTCGGCATCGAGGGTGCCACCGTGGTCTCCTCACGGGCAGCCAAACGCGCAGATATCGGCAAGGCAACCGTGATTGGGTTACTGGGCTGCCTGGTGATTTATATTCTGGTCAGCGTGCTGTCGATGGGCGTGCTGGATCAAGCCACGCTGAGCGGATTAAAAAATCCATCAACCGCTGGGGTGTTGGAGTCCGTGATCGGTATTTGGGGCGCACGCCTGGTCGCCGCCGGGGTCGTTTTGTCGGTAACCGGCGCACTACTAGCCTGGACGCTGTTCGCCTCAGAACTGCCGTTTGTCGCGGCCAAAGACGGCATGTTCCCAAAAATATTCACCAAAACCAATGCCAATGGTTCACCGGCAACGTCGTTATGGATCACCAATGGTTTGATTCAGCTGTTCCTGCTGCTGACGTTGTTCTGTAGTGCCGGTTATCAGGCTCTGTTCTCTATTGCCACCGCCGCTATCCTTCCCCCTTACCTGTTCAGCGCCGCCTATGGTTTGAAACTGGCGATCACCGGAGAAAACTACCGGGCAGAGGAGACGCGCACCCGCGATCTGGCCCTCGGATTAATTGGTACCCTCTACGGTTTTTGGCTGTGTTATGCGGCTGGCAGCCAGATGTTGCTGAGTTCGCTGCTGTTCGTTCCCGGTTTGCTGGTCTTCCTGTGGCACAAGAAAACCCAGCGTGCAGAGCGGCTTTTGAAGGGCTATGAAGCACTAATTGCCACCTTTTTGGTCATTATCGCCTGCATTACCGTTTATATGATTGCGACCGGTCATATCACCCTCGGTTAATCACACTTTATTGCATTGATTTATATAGAGTTATCGCTCTTTTTCAAACCAAGGCAGTATTAAAATGACGAATAAAATAGAAACCTCATGGGCAAAGGAACAACGAAAACTGGCACTGTGCCGCAAACTGGTGGTCAGCCAACGTTATTCATCACAGGAGGAGATCCGTCATCAAATGATGCGCAGCGGCTATCAGGGCATTAGCCAGTCGACCGTATCTCGCCTGTTGAAAATTCTGGGGGTCATGAAGGTGCAGAATGCCAAGGGGAAAAAAGTCTATTCCCTCAATGCGCTGCACCACCCGGCCCCTTGTATCAGCGAGCCTTTGTCAGCCATGCTGATCGACGTCGAGCATAACGATAATTTTGTGCTGATCCACATGCATTCCGGCTATGCAAAAGCCATGGCGCGTATTATCGATCTTTGCGCCTGGCCCGCCGTGCTGGGCGTGATCGCCAGCAGCAATGTGGTGTGGATAACGCCGCGCGATACACGCTATGTTGCCCAGTTGCATCAGCGCCTGCTGAACCTGCTGGAAAGCAACGCCGGTCTTTGATGACTAACCAGCCCTGTATTGAACAGGGCTTTCAGACTGCTGATAAACATGTAGGGGTCGAACATGTTCGACCCGATTTAACCCATTGATTGTCCTATAGGGCGCAGCATGCGGAGCCCCTACCACGAAACAACGGAGCACCTTTAAAATGGCGCTTCGCGCTCTGGCCTCTTATAGTTTTTTTGTCTATCAAATAGCCGATTAACCTTTGTCAGCCACCGGCAAAGGTTCTACCGTGCATGCTGACGGCGAAACGCCGCGAAAACTAACGATAACAAAGACTTCTCGGCACCGGAGCCCGCGGTGCATTCAGGGGAAATATCAATGAAAGCCAAAGTCCTGCCACTGTTAATACTTGCCGCACTGTCCACCGCCACGCTGGCCGCCACGCCGCCCAATACATTGGTGGTAGTGCAATCGCTGGACGATATCGTCAGCCTCGATCCGGCGGAAGCCAACGAACTGTCCAGTATCCAGACCGTGCCGAGCCTGTATCAGCGGTTGGTACAGGCGGATCGCGACGATCCGGCGAAGGTGGTACCGGTGCTGGCAGAAAGCTGGCAGGGCGACGCGGTAGCCAAAACCCTGACCATCAAACTGCGCCCACAGGCGGTATTTGCCTCCGGTAACCCATTGACCGCCGATGACGTGATCTTTTCCTACAGCCGCGCGGTGAAGATGAACAAGTCACCGGCGTTTATCCTCAACGTACTCGGCTGGCAGCCGGATAACATCGACGCGCAGCTGAAAAAAATCGACGAACATAGCCTGCAGCTGAGCTGGACGGCTGACGTCAGCCCGTCGGTGGCGCTGAATATTCTCTCCACGCCGATCGCCTCGATCGTCGACAGCAAGGCAGTGCAGCCCAACGCCAAAGACGGCGACTACGGCAACGCCTGGTTAAAAATGCACTCCGCCGGCAGCGGACCGTTCAAAATGCGCGTTTACCAGCCGCATCAGGCGATCGTGCTGGATGCCAACCCGACCTCGCCGGGCAGCAAGCCACTGCTGAAAAGCATCATCATTAAAAGCGTGCCGGACTCCGCCACCCGTCGCCTGTTGATCCAGCAGGGCGACGCCGACGTGGCGCGCGAGCTTGGCCCGGACCAAACCGTGGCGCTGAAGGGGCAGCCGGGTGTGAAGGTGCTGGAGATCCCATCCGCCGAACAAAACTATCTGGTGTTCAACACCGGCAATACTGCCAACCCGCTGCTGAAAAACCCGGCCTTCTGGGAGGCGGCGCGTTATCTGATCGACTATCAGGGCATCACCAAAGATCTGCTGAAAGGCCAGTACTTTGTTCACCAGAGCTTCCTGCCAGTCGGCTTGCCGGGGGCGCTGAAAGACAACCCGTTCAGCTTTGATCCCGCCAGGGCCAAGGCTATCCTGGCCAAGGCCGGTATCACCAACGCCGCACTGACGCTGGACGTGGAGAACAAGCCGCCGTTTATCACTATCGCTCAGGCGTTGCAGGCCAGCTTTGCCGAGGGCGGCGTGAAGCTGGAACTGTTGCCGGCCGCCGGCAGCCAGGTCTATTCGCGGGTACGCGCTCGCCAGCATCAGGCCGCGATCCGTTTGTGGATCCCGGACTACTTTGACGCCCACTCCAACGCCAGTGCCTTTGCCTATAACGACGGCAAGACCAGCACCGTAGCGGGCCTCAATGGCTGGCAGATCCCGCAGTTAAGCCAACAAACATTGGCAGCGGTGGCCGAAGCCGATCCAGCCAAGCGCACCGCGCTGTATACCGCTATGCAGCAGGAGCTGCAGCGCAGTTCGCCGTATGTGTTTATCGATCAGGCCAAAACCGAAGTGGTGCTGCGCGATAACGTCAAAGGTTACCAGCAGGGCCTGAATGCCGACATGGTCTACTACGATCGCGTCAGCAAGTAAGCGTTGTCCGGCGCAGGGTCACTCCACCGCCCTGCGCCAGGCGGCGGCAAAACGCCCGGCCTTATGCCGGGTTTCCTCCGGCGTTTGGCCTGCGCGATACAGATCGGATCCCAACCCTGCGCCAGTGCAACCGGCGGCAAGGTAGTCCGCCAGGTTCTCCGGCGTGACGCCACCCACCGCGTAAAGTTGGGTGGTTTTCGGCAACACACTCACCAGTGCCCGGATGTAGCCTGTGCCCAGCGCGCCCGCCGGGAAGATTTTCACAATATCCGCGCCCGCCGCCAGCGCCGCAAACACCTCGCTCGGCGTCATCGCCCCCACGCAGCTAATTAATCCCGCGGCTTTGGCTCGGCGGATCAACAACGGATCGGTATTGGGTGTCACCATCAGCGGCGCACCGCTGGCGATCAGCGCCTCCAGCTTTTCGTCGTCGATCACCGTCCCGGCACCAATGTGCGCTCGCGCACCGTAGTGCTGTTGCAACAACTGCACGCTTTGCTGCCAGTCAGGCGAGTTGGTGGGCACTTCGATCATTTCAAACCCGGCCTCGAGCAGACCACTGGCGTGCTCCAGTACCTCTGCGGGTGTAATACCACGCAGAATAGCCACCAGCGGTAATTTATAAGGCTGCATAAATCCTCCCGAATCCGTTCAACATGGCGACCTGCGCCTCGATAACCACTGCTTTTTTCCCGGCGATATGACACGCGGCCAGATAATGCGTCACCAGCGGGGCATCCCCCACCAGCGCCAGCCTCTCGCTTTGCGGCCAGCGCCGCACCAGCTGCGCCAGTTCTTCACCAATCAACACGCCGGATAACCAGGACGCCACGCGGGTCGCCGCTAAATAACCCAGTACCCGTCGCGAGCGGGCGTAGAACAGGCGATTCAACAGGCTATCTTCCCCTCGCAGCGACGCCTGTACGCCATCGGCAAACGCCTGTGGGTCGTTCTCGCCCTCCGCCAAACCTTTGCCCAACAGGCTATGTTGCAACAACAACTGATACAGCTCACCGGTGATGGCGGTAGAGAAATCTTCTATCAGCACACCATCGGCCTGAATACTGGGTTTGACCCACTTGCTGTGCGTGCCGGGGAACAAATAAATATCGGCCTGCTGGCAGGCCAGCGCCCCCAGCAGTTGCACCTCTTCACCGCGCATCACGTTGGCACGCTCCTCGTCCCACAGTGCCAGCCCCGGACGCAACCACACCGGGCTGCGCAGCGAGGACGGCACTGCAATGCACCCGGCGGCAATCGCCTCCACCGGCAGCGGTAACCTTTGGTAACCGCTGTCCAGCCAGCCGCTGTCACTGCCGACCATGCCGGCCATCAGTACCGGAATTTGCCGCGCTTCGATCCACGCCCGCCACGGTGCCAGCAGCGCCATCAATACGGCATCGTGGCTGCCCGGCTCGACAAACTTCACCCCTTGCGCCGTCTGCTGCTGTGCGACACACGCGCCGTTCTCTATGCGCCAGGCACGCAGGTGGCTGGAGCCCCAGTCAATGGCAATGTAATTTGCAGTCATGCTTTCTCCTGCGCTTACGCGTTACGGCCAGCGGTGGCGCTTTTACCCAACGGCACCTTGACCGCCGGACGGTTTTCCCGCTCGCGGGTAATCATCTCCAGCGCCTGCTCGCGGCTCATTTTGTTGGCCGGTGTCACCAGCGTCACCACTACCGCGCCAATCAGGCTGAACATCACCGACGGGAAGCAAGGGTTACCCCAAAACGCCAACCAATCGCTGTTCATCAGCACCGCCATTGAGGTTGCTGCCCCGCCGATCAGCGCTGCCAATGCCCCCTGCCAGTTAAAGCGGGTCCAGAAACGGCCCAGAATTGAGCAAATAAACAGGCCGGACATGATCATTGAGATCATTTTGGTGATGTAGCTGATGATGTCGTTGGAGGTCAGGGCAAACACCAGCGCCAGCGCAATCACCAGCACCAGGAAGATCCGCGACAGGCGAATAGCCTTGTCTTCCGCCGGCATATGGCCGGTAAACAAGGTGTAGAGATCACGCAGGATAATCGATACCCCGGCGATGGCGTCCGAACTGCCCGAGGACATGTTCGCCGACATCCCGGCCACCAGGATCACCATGGCCACCGCGTGCGGCAGCACCTGAGTGCCGAACAAGAAAGCGAAACCGCTGTTTTCCAAATTGGGGTTCATGGTCCAGACCGCCATACCGATGATGGCCGGCAGGAAGGAGAAGAACAGGTAAAGAATGCCGGTAATGGTGAAGGACTGGCGCACTGACGAGACGGTTTTCGCCGAGTAAATACGCTGGCGATAAGAAGGAGTAGCCAGCACGCCGACGGCGATCACCAAGGCCAATGAGAACGCCGGTAACATGCCCAGTTTGTCGATGGCAAACAGGCTTTGCGCAGCGGGATCTACCGCGTGCTGAATGTTGGCCCAGCCACCGACATGCTGTACCGCCAGCACCGCCATCAAAATAAAACCGAGGAACAGCACAATAGATTGCACCGTATCGATCCAAACCACCGCAGAATATCCGCCAATACCCACATAAACCACAAAGGCCAGGGCAATAATCACTTTAGCCACGTTAATATCAATACCGCTGGCCCAGGCCAGATATAATCCGCCCCCCAGAATATGGGCACCCAACCAGCCAATAGAGGCAATAAATATCAGCAGCGCGACGACGTTTTTAATTATTTTACTGCCGCCGGTATAATAAGAAATTTCTTCACTCATGGTCATAAAGCGCATTTTTCTGACCGGGGCAAATAGCCAGGCGACCAGCAATATGCCCGTCGCCCCGCCAATGCCATACAGCATGCCGGCCCAGCCGTTGGCATAACCAAAGCCTACCGCGCCGACGCTGGAGCCGGTGCCAACCATGGTGCCGACCGTCGAGCCGAGCGTCAGAAACATCGGCAGGGAACGGCCACCCAGCAGAAAGTCATCGCCGGTTTTTTGGTGGCGCGAAACATACCAGCCAAGTGCAATCATGGCGAGGGCATAGATAGCGAACCAGATAAGGAAAGATAAATTATTCATATCTCACATCCTGTCAGTGTTGGGTAGCAGTAAAATAAGAAAATAAAAATAGCGTTATCTCGCCTGAAATAAATCAGGCATTTTATTATTAAGGGTGGTTAAACCACCCTATTACGTTTTATATTTTTAGAAAGGGACTATCGGGTAATGCGTGCTGCGTTATAACAGGTAATATCAACTTCAACTTTGCAATCCACCACCAAATCGGCCACCGCGCAAATACGCGCCGGTGGATGAGCGGCAAAAAATTCACGGAACACTTTATTGAATGACTGGAAATAACGGGCATCGGTCAGAATGACCTTTACGTGTACCACGTCCTCCAGGCCATATCCGGCTTCCTGCATAATATCCAGGCAGTTTTGGATCGCCAGGCGGGACTGCTCAATAATACCGCCCTCTACCACTTCACCGTCTTTCATCGGCGTCTGGCCGGAGATATACAGCCAGCCACCCGCTTCTACCGCTCTGGAAAAGGGCAGGTGTTGCCCACCGGTGCCGGTGCCACCATCAATACCGTATCTTTTGATCGTCATGCCTTGCTCCTGTCGATTTATTTGCCCTGACGGCACAAAAACCGCCCGGCACGCAGGCCGGTAACGGCCCGATGTTCATAACTCAGTACGCCGTTCACCCACACCGCGTCAATCCCGGCGGCGGGTTGTTGTGGCTGGCTGAAGGTTGCGCTGTCTTTCACTTTCAACGCATCGAACAACACCAGATCGGCGTAGTAACCCGTTTTGATCAGCCCACGCTGCGGCAGTTGATAACGCGCCGCGGACATGCCGCTCATTTTGTGCACCGCCACGGTCAGGGGGAAGAGTCCTTCGTCACGGCTGTAATGGCCCAGTACGCGTGGGAAGGCGCCCCACAGGCGCGGATGCGGCATCGGATCGTTCGGCAAGCCATCCGACCCGACCATGGTCAGCGGATAACTCAGCACCCGGCGTACATCCTGCTCATCCATGTTGTAGTAAATCGCGCCCGCCGGCATCAGCTGCTTGCCGGCCTCATGCAGGCTCATCGACCAGGTTCCGGCGATGTCCCGCAATGACTGCCCCGCCATCTCCGGGTGCGTTTCGGACCAGGTGATGACGATGTCGAATTCATCGGTGATCTGTTTTAAATCCAGCGTCGACGAGCTGGCGGAATAGGGATAGCAGTCACAGGACACATCCTGCGTCTGGCGCACCTTGTCGAACAGTTTTAGCGTTTCCTGGGTGCGGCCCCAGTTTTTGGCCCCAGCACATTTATGGTGTGAAATCACCACTGGCACCCGGCCATGACGGCCAATGCGGAAGGCCTCATCCATCGCCTCGAGTATAGGTTCAAACTCCGAGCGCAGGTGAGTGGTGTAAATACCCTGCTCGCCCGCCAACTCTTCCGCCAGTGCCATCACCTCTTCGGTGGGGGCCGAAAACGCCGTGGCGTAGGCCAGACCGGTGCTCAACCCCAACGCGCCCTGTTGCAATGCCGTACGCAATTGCTCGCGCATGGCGACGATCTCCCCGGCATTGGCCGGGCGGAACAGGTCATCCATCTGGTTGCTGCGCAAGGTGGTATGCCCAATCAGCGTCGCGACGTTCACTCCAGGCGTCACGGCTTCCACCTGCTGACGGTAAGCCGCAATGGTCGGGTAAACAAAGTGTTCTTTCTCACCCAGCAGGTTCATCGGATCCGGCACCTGGGTTCTGATCACCGCACCGGCCGCGCTGATGCCACAGTTGCCGACAATCACCGTCGTCACACCCTGGGAAATCTTCGGCAGCATTTCAGGCATGCGGATCACGTTGGTATCATCATGGGTATGCACGTCGATAAACCCCGGTGACAACACCCGCTCCCGGCCATCGATCACCACCTCGGCGTCGGCCTCTATGGCAGGGGCAATCGCCGCGATCCGATCGTCTTTGACCGCAACATCCGCCCGGTACTGCGGCCCGCCGCTGCCGTCGATCACCGTGACATTTTTAAACAGATACTGATACCGCATGAATCCTCATCCTTCCGTTATTGTCTGTGGGATACCGGCTCAGTCACCCAACGGCTGCCGATCGGCCCCTCCGCGATGGCTGTCCAGCGCCAGCTTGATACGGCGCAACCGGTCCCTGGACTGGCGTTTATTCGCCATGGCCAGTGCCGTCGCCAGCACGTCCACCATCGCCAACATGGCGTAGCGCGAGGTGCTGGGTTTGTAGATGTAGTCATTTTCTCGCACCACCAGCGCCAGCAGTACGTCTGCCTGTGCCGCCAGCGGCGTTCCTGCGGGGGTAATCGCCACCACTTTGGCTCCGTACTGGCGGGCAATGGCGGCACTTTCCACCACTTCCTGTGTGTAGCCGCCCAGCGACAGCGCCACCACCACATCCTGTTTGCTCACCGCCGCCGCCATCATGCGGACCAATAGACCGTCACTTTGCGCGATCACCGGCAGCCCGAGCCGGAACAAACGATGCTGCACTTCCGCCGCACAAATGGTCGAGCCGCCGCCCATGCCAATCGCCAAAATTTGCCGCGCATCGCTGAGCCACCCTACCGCTTTGCCCAACGCCGCTTCATCGATGGTCCGCCGGTTAATGTTCAGGACATTGATGATGGTTTCATAAATCCCCTGGATCCCTTCCAGGTCCGGCTCTTCATGAATAAACCTTTGTCCCACCGCCAATGACTGCGCCAGCTTGACCTTGAGATCACGCACGTCCCGGCAGCCCAGCGTTTTGGCAAACCGCGTAATCGAAGCCTGACTGACGTTAGCCTGCCGGGCCAGTTCGGCAATCGGCAGCGCGGTCACGGCGTCGGCATCGTCCAGAATGAATTGCGCGATACGTTTTTCGGCGCTGCTCAGCTCGATAAAACGCTCCGTAATGCGCGAGATAATGTCGATTTCAACACCCATCGCCTCACCTCATAGTGGTTAAATTTTGTCATTTACAATGCAAGAAAACAGTGGAAGACTACACAAAAATCAGTTCTAAAAATGATACTTTGTACCCAACTCGCGATAATAAATATTTAAAAACCAGTTAAATCAATAATTTTAATAACGATACTCAATTTAAAAAAGATAGAACCCTTAAAGGATAATGTTATGAAATACCAAAAAGATTTCTCCGTTACCCACAAAGCCGCCGTGATGCACAATCACCCTGATGTGCCGGCAAACCTGCTCAATGAGGATATCTGCCTGCCGGCCGCCGCCATTAAATCCAGCAGCCTGAAAAACAATATTGCCTGGATGCAAAACTATGCCGATGTGCGCGGCGTCTCTTTGGCCCCACACGGTAAAACCACCATGACGCCGTGGATCTTCCAGCGTCAGGTCGCGCAAGGTGCCTGGGCGATTGGCGTCGGTTCGGCCTGGCAGGCAAAAGTAGCCATGGAAGCCGGTGTGCCTCGGGTACTGATGGCGAACCAACTGGTCGGCAAGGCCAATATGCAGCTGATCGCCGAACTCAAAGCGCAGCACCCCAATAGCGGTTTCTTTTGCTGTATCGACAGCCTGAGCAATGCGCAAACCCTCGCGGCGTTTTTCAGCCAGCGCGGGCAAACTCTGGACGTATTGTTGGAATTGGGGGTGCCCGGGGGGCGCTGTGGCTGCCGCAGCGTGGCGCAGGCGGAACAACTGGCACAGGAAATAGCCGCACTGCCGGGGTTACGTCTGCAGGGTATCGAACTGTATGAAGGCGTGATGCACGGCGATGACGCCCAGAGCAAAATCGAACAATTCCTGCGTGATGCCGCCGGTCTGCTGCGTACGCTGCACCAGCAAGGCTTGTTGAACGCCGGGGAGGCGATCCTGACCGGTGCCGGTTCTTCCTGGTATGACGTGGTGTGTAATGTCTGGCGTGAAGAAGCGTTGCCGGCAAACTGTCGGGTGGTGATCCGCCCCGGCTGCTACATCACCCACGATCAGGGCATTTACCAGGACGCGCAAAATGCCGTGTTGGCCCGCGACAGCTACGCCTGCGACCTGGCGGGGGAATTAACCTCGGCATTGGAGCTGGTGGCGCTGGTGCAGTCGGTGCCGGAACCGGGCCGGGTGATCGTCAACTTCGGCAAGCGGGATGCAGCCTTCGACGCCGGTCTGCCACAGCCAATCGCCCATTACCGCAACGGGGTTCGCCAGGAAAGCGACACGCAGCAGCTGATGACCCATGGCATAATGGATCAGCACGCCATGCTGAGCTGCCCGGCAGAATTCCCGCTGCAGGTTGGTGATATTCTGGTATTCGCCACCTCGCACCCGTGCCTGACCTTTGATAAATGGAAAACGCTGTTTTTGATTGATGATGATTACAACGTTATCGAAACCATAGAGACGTTTTTCTGATGACGGAAGAAAAGGATATCTGATGAATAACCTGCCCACCGACAGTCTCTTATCGGTGCAGAATCTTTCCCTGGCCAGCCCAGGGAAACCCCCACGGATTAACCGGATCACCTTTGCCCTGCAGGCAGGGGAGTCCGTTACCCTTATCGGCCCAAACGGCAGTGGAAAATCCACGCTATTACGGCTGATAACCGGTGAGCTCAAGCCCAGCGAAGGTGAAATTCTCTTTCAGGGAACACCCTTATCCGCCATAAAACCCCAGCAACGCGCCCGCTCTATCGCCTTGCTTAGCCAGCACGACAATGCAGATTTACGGCTTAAGGTTAACGAGTATGTGGCCCTGGGCCGTTTGCCCTGGCAGGCTGAAAAGGGGCAATCCGGGCACCCGTTGATTGTGGCACAAGCCATGGATGACGTGGGTATCCGCCATCTGCAAGATATGCCATTAGGCCGGCTTTCGGGTGGCGAACGTCAACGTGCCGGGTTCGCCCGGGTGCTGGCACAGCAGCCGACATTGCTATTACTTGATGAGCCCACCAACCATCTCGATCCCCTGGCCCGACACCAACTGCTGTCGCTGATCCATGAAAAAAACATCGCCACCTTAAAAGTGCTGCATGATCTTGAGTTGGTCCAACCCTTTTCCGACAAAGTCATCATGATGAATCATGGGGAAATCCTTTGTTATGGCCCCCCCGATGCGGTGCTGGAGTCAGCGCATCTGCAACAGGTGTTTGGTATGAAATCGCTGCAAGCTCGCCACCCGGTCACCGGCGCAGCCTTACGCTTTTTCGAGGCGTTACCGACCTCATCCCGCTGAAATTCACCCAAATCGACGGTTGTTTGATCTAACTACATTTGCCATACAAATTATTCAGGTATGTTGCCCCGGTTTCCAATCAACCGGGCGACTGACTCCGGTTTATGAACCTGGAGTCGATGTGAAAAAGTTATTCCTCGCCGTATTACTGGCATTAGCCTCAACAAGCGCCGCTGCTTCTGGCTTCCCTGTCACGGTAGACAACTGTGGCCAGCCACTGACCTTCAGCCAGGCCCCACAGCGTGCCGTGATTCAAGACATCAATATGTCGCAAATGGCGTTTGCCCTGCAGCTTCAGCCAGCCATGGTTGGCGTCACCGGGATCTCCGGCTGGTATAAAAACATCCCTGAATTCACTCAGCAGCGAGGGGTTATTCCTGAGCTGGCACCGAAATATCCGACCATCGAAAATCTTCTCGCCGTTAATCCTGACCTGTTCTTCGCCGGCTGGAACTATGGGCTTCGTGGTGATGTAACCCCGCAGGCGCTGGCAAAATTTAATATCAAAACGCTGGTGCTGAGTGAAAGCTGCATTCACATCGATAGCCATCGCCCACGGGCCAGCCTGGATTTGTTATACGACGACATCATCAGGCTCGGTAAAGTCTTCGGCAAACAGGAAGATGCACAAACGCTGGTCAATGGCTGGAAGCAACAAGTGGCCGATATCCATAGCAAAGTTGCGATGCAAAAGCCGATAAAGGTGTTCCTTTATGATTCCGGTGAGGATAAGCCCTACACCAGCGGGGCTTACGCGATGCCGACGGCGATTATTGAAGCCGCCGGAGCGAAGAATGTGATGGATACCCTGAACACCAGTTGGACGACCACCAATTGGGAAAGCGTAGCGGCGACAGAGCCTGAATTTATCATTCTGGTGGATTACCAGTCAGAGACCACCGGCGATATCGACGCACGGCAACGTTTCCTGGAACAACATCCCTTGATGAAACACACCCTGGCGGTGATCCATCATCGCTATTTGCGATTAAAATATCAGGAGCTGACGCCGGGGCCGGTCAATATTGAGGCCATCCATAAACTGGCTCACGCGCTTCATCCCACCGCCTTCATCTGATGACGGAAAAAATGCGCTTTAGGCTGGCGTGGATAGTCGCCCCGCTGTTGCTGGCAGGGTTGATCCTCGCCAATGTCGCACAAGGCAGTGTGTCGCTCTCCTTTTCGCAGGTGATGAACGCGCTGGGCATCACTCATGGCGAAGTGCCGCCGATGATCAAAAGCATCGTGCTGGAACTGCGTCTGCCGCGAACGCTGCTGGGGTTACTGGCAGGCGCCGGATTGGCACTGGTCGGCGCGCTATTACAAACCACCACCCGCAATGACCTGGCCGATCCCTTTCTGTTCGGCCTTTCCTCAGGCGCCTCTGCCGGTGTGGTCATGGTGATCACCCGGCTCGGTAATAGCCTTGGAGCCTGGACATTACCGGTTTCCTCTTTTGTCGGTGGGATACTTTCCGCAGCGGTGGTGATGATTATTTTTATGACTCAATCGCAGAAAGGCACCGAGAAACTGATTATCTGCGGCCTGGCGGTCTCTTTTTTATTCGGTGCCTTCACCAACTATCTGGTGTTTTCCGGCGATCAACGCACCGCCAGCAGCGTGCTCTTCTGGACCCTGGGTGGGCTGGGGCTGGCTCGTTGGGATAATTTGATTTTTGCCTTGATAGCACTGCTGGTACTGGTGGTATTGATTGCCTTACGCTGGCGCTCGCTGGACGGCTTGCTGGCGGGCGAGCAAACCGCCGGTTCCCTGGGTATCAACACCCGTCGCTTACGCACCGAGGTCTTTCTGTGTTGTTCGCTGGCGACCGCGTTACTGGTGGCATTAACCGGCGTGATTGGGTTTGTCGGTTTAATGGTCCCCCACCTGGCACGCCCCTTTACCGGCGTTCGTCACCGGCGTCTGCTGCCGTTGGTGGGCGTACTGGGTGCCATATTGCTCTCTGCCGGGGATCTGCTAAGCCGGGTCATTACCGCGCCACAGGAACTGCCCATCGGGATTATTACTGCCGGTCTTGGCGGTATTTTCGTGCTGGTTATTTTGCTACGACGGACCCCGTAAACATCGATTAACGCGGTCTGTCGCTGAAAGCCACCAGCCAATCGATTGCGAAAGGACAAAAATCGGCGTTTTAGCGCTTGCAGTGCTCAAAAGCGCGAGTATAATGCGCGACAATTTGCCAGGAGAAAGCATGAAAAACGACGTTTGTTTTGTTAGCCACAACCGACAAAACCGACTGCCAATCGGCAGCACACTGCCGTTGTTTCTCCTGTTGCTAAACCGATCGTTTCAAGCCCCTCGTTGAGGGGCTTTTTTTTGCCTGAAAAATCTGTTCAAAGCCCCGCGCCACGGGCACGAGTCGAGGAGAGTGAAAAATGGCCAACCCGCTGTATCACAAACATATCATCTCTATTAACGATCTCAGCCGCGAGGATCTGGAGTTGGTGCTGCGCACCGCCGCCAGCCTGAAAGCCAATCCACAGCCCGAGCTGTTGAAACACAAGGTGATCGCCAGTTGCTTCTTTGAAGCCTCAACCCGTACCCGTCTGTCGTTTGAAACCTCGATGCACCGCCTGGGTGCCTCAGTGGTGGGCTTTGCCGACGGCAGCAATACCTCGCTCGGCAAGAAGGGGGAAACCCTGGCCGACACCATTTCGGTGATTGGCACCTACGTCGATGCCATCGTGATGCGCCACCCGCAGGAAGGCGCTGCGCGGCTGGCGGCCGAATTCTCCGGCGGCATTCCGGTGCTTAACGCCGGTGACGGGGCCAACCAGCACCCGACTCAGACGCTGCTCGACCTGTTTACCATTCAGGAAACCCAGGGCCGCCTGAGCAACATCAATATCGCCATGGTCGGCGACCTGAAATATGGCCGTACAGTGCACTCACTGGCACAGGCGCTGGCCAAGTTTGAAGGCAACCGCTTCTTCTTCATCGCCCCGGACGCGCTGGCGATGCCGGCCTACATCCTGCAGATGCTGGAAGAGAAAGGTATCCAGTACAGCCTGCACAGCAGCATTGAAGAAGTGGTGCCGGAGCTGGATATTCTCTACATGACCCGGGTGCAGAAAGAGCGTCTGGATCCTTCCGAATACGCCAACGTGAAGGCGCAGTTCGTGCTGCGCGCGGCAGATCTGGCCGGGGCACGCGACAACCTCAAGGTGTTGCACCCGCTGCCACGCATTGATGAGATCACCACCGACGTGGATAAAACGCCGTACGCCCACTACTTCCAGCAGGCGGGCAACGGTATTTTCGCCCGTCAGGCGCTGTTGGCGCTGGTATTAAACGCAGATTTGGCTCTTTAAGGGGGAACCGTCATGACTCACGATAACAAACTGCAGGTTGAAGCGATCAAGTGCGGTACGGTGATTGACCATATTCCGGCGCAGATAGGCTTTAAGCTGCTGACGCTGTTCAAACTGACCGCCACCGACCAGCGCATCACTATCGGCCTGAACCTGCCTTCCAACGAGCTGGGCCGTAAAGACCTGATCAAAATCGAGAACACCTTCCTGACCGAACAGCAGGCCAACCAGCTGGCGATGTACGCGCCAAAAGCCACGGTTAACCGCATCGACAATTACGAAGTGGTGCGCAAGCTGACCCTCAGCCTGCCGGATCATATCGACGGCGTGCTGACCTGCCCGAACAGCAACTGCATCAGCCGCAGTGAGCCGGTGTCTTCCAGCTTTAGTGTGAAATCCCGCGACGGCGACGTGCACCTGAAGTGCCGCTACTGCGAGAAAGAGTTCGAACATCAGGTAGTATTGCAGGCGGATTAAATCTGCTGTTTTCGCCGGGGGACGGCACTGTTATTCTCCCGGCGACGCCCTATAATGGGGTTTCTGGATAGAACAACCCTCGATTATCAGGAGAAAAAATGTCACGTATTATCAGCACTGAACTCGCCCCGGCAGCCATTGGTCCTTACGTGCAGGGCGTTGATCTGGGCAGCATGATCATCACTTCCGGCCAGATCCCGGTCGATCCTAAAACCGGCACCGTTGCCGACGACGTAGCCGCACAGGCACGCCAGTCACTGGAAAACGTTAAAGCGATCGTTGAAGCTGCCGGCCTGAAAGTCGCCGACATCGTGAAAACCACGGTCTTCGTAAAAGATCTGAACGATTTCGCCACCGTTAACGCCGCTTACGAAAGCTTCTTCACCGAGCACAGCGCGCCGTTCCCGGCCCGTTCTTGCGTCGAAGTTGCCCGTCTGCCGAAAGACGTGAAGATCGAAATCGAAGCCATCGCCGTTCGTCGTTAATTCCACGCTAACGCGCCCAACGGTCAGCCATCGGCTGGCCGTTTTTACTTTCAGGAATATTATTATTCCAATTAATTTATAACGATAGGCCTACTCCCTCCATATTTACATTCCCACATCAAAAGTACGTCTATAATTATTCTTCACCCGGCCGGGCCATGACTCTTCGTAGTTTGTTATTCAGACTAATAATCTCAGGAGAATATCCCCATGGCTCAAAGCGTATTGGATCATTTTATCCAACAGGTTGCTTATTTCCCCGAGAAGCTGGCGATAGTCAGTAACAATAAGCACATCACTTATCGGCAACTGGATGATGCCAGTAACCAACTCTGTGGTCGGTTGCAACAGCAAGGGATCAGCCCCGGTGACTATGTGCCTCTGGTGGCGCTGCGCACGCCGGAATTACTGATCGGCATGCTGGCGATTATCAAAGCCGGTGCCAGCTATATTCCCATCGATGCCCAATACCCTGAAAAAAGAATTCAAGATATCGTCAGACAGAGCGCGTCTAAAACAATAATATTAAGTAACTTATCAATCGATTTTGAAATAAAAGACTCAAGCATAAATCCTCTTGTGATCGACAATATAACTTCAGGTGAATTATTGCCCTTTGAATTAATAAAGCCGAACGGAGATGCAACGGCCTATATTATTTTCACCTCCGGCACCACGGGCAGTCCCAAGGGAGTAATGATTGAGCATCATTCACTGCTGAATATTGTTCTTTGGCATAACCAAAAATTTGCCATGGATCACCAAAGTCGTTCAACGCTGATGGCCGGCATCGGCTTTGATGTGGCGCAGTGGGAAATCTGGGCAGCATTGACCAGCGGCGGCACGCTGTATTTGCCGGATGAAGAGACCCGCTTGCAACCCTCTGCCTTGCTCAACTTTTTTGCGCACCACCAGGTTACCCATGCTTTTGTCCCCACGGTGCTGGTGGCAGACATCGTCAACGCGCCGCAGCCGGAAAACCTGGCGTTGCGCTACCTGTTTACCGCCGGTGAAAAACTCAACCCGGTCGATCTCAGCCGGGTGAATTACCCGTTGGTGGATTACTACGGTCCGACGGAAGCGACCATCTTCGCCAGCTGGAATCCGGTCAGTTGCGCGACGCAACATGCCCCTGCCACCATCGGCCGACCGGTGGCGGATACCGAGATCTTCATTCTCGACGATAAGCTGCAACCGGTCAGTGACCAGCAACCCGGCGAGCTTTACATCAGCGGCAGTTGCCTGGCGCGTGGCTACCTGAATAACCCGCAGCTCACTGCCGAGAAATTTATTACGCCTGCACATTTTTCCGGTAAACGTCTCTATCGCAGTGGCGATCGGGCACGCTGGCTGCCGGACCAGCGTATCCAGTTCCTCGGCCGCATCGACGACCAGATCAAAATACGCGGCAATCGGGTGGAGTTGGGGGAAATAGAAAGCATTATGGCGCAGGTTGCAGGCGTGAAGGCGGCCGTCGCCATTGTCACCCAGCCGCAGGATCCGGCCAACAAACAGATTGTGGCTTTTCTGGTGGCCGACAAAAATGCCCCTGAGTTGCTTGAACGCGTGAAGCAACGGCTGAAAGAAACATTGCCATCTTACTTCCTGCCCGCCGATTACCTGCTGCTGGAACGTCTGCCGATCAACGCCAACGGCAAAACCGATAAGGCCGCCCTGCTGGCCCTCTCCCGCCCGGCTCAATCGACGGTAACAGAAACGCTAACCGGCCGTCGGCAAGCCATTGCCACCCTTTGGCGCAACCTGTTGGGGATAGCCTCTATCCATGCCGATGACAACTTTTTCGACGTCGGCGGCCATTCACTGCTGGCAGCAAAGCTGGTCACCGCCATCGACCAGCAGCTTGGGATTAAAGTCTATGTACGCGATATTTATGAGTACCCAACGATCAACCGTCTGGCACAAGCGCTGGATGAACGCAGCGGCCATGCTCTGCCAACGGTAGACAGCGAACCGGTGCGTGCTCTGCAGGACGATGTCTGGCTACCCGAGGGCGTCACCTTCAACCCGGATTATGATCTGCGGCAGATAAGCTCACCCAAAGCCATTTTACTCACCGGTGCCACCGGATTTGTCGGCGCGCATTTGCTGGCGGAGCTACTGACCACCACCCGTGCCGAACTACATTGTCTGGTACGGGATCGCCACCAGCAATCCCCTCAGCGGCGACTCGACGAGATACTCGCCCGTTATCAGATTGCTTTATCCGCCGAACAGCGCGCACGGATCCATCTGATCCCCGGTGACGTGGCGGAGCAGGATTTCGCCCTGCCACCCGAGCGCTATGCTGCGCTAAGCCAGCAGGTCGATATTATTTATCACTCGGCGAGCGCGGTGAACTTTATCCAACCCTATTCTTATATGAAACGCGACAACGTGCAGGGCCTGCGTGAAATTATTCGCTTTGCCGCCCACCAGCGCACCAAGCCGCTGATGTTGTTGTCGACGATTTCGGTTTACAGCTGGGGACATCTGCACACCGGCAAACGGGTGATGCGGGAAAGCGACGATATCGATCAGAACCTGCCGGCGGTGATCACCGACATCGGCTACGTACGCAGCAAATGGGTGATGGAGAAAATAGCCGACCTGGCGGCATCGCAAGGTTTGCCGCTGATGACCTTCCGTCTGGGGTACGCTACCTGCCACAGCCGAACCGGCGTCAGCGCCAGTTATCAATGGTGGGGACGGTTGGTGAAAACCTGCATTGCCAGCGGCACGCTACCGGCATTGCAGGATCTGCGCGAAGGTCTGACGACGGTGGACTATATGACCCAGGCCATTGCCCATGTCAGCCGCAATCCGCAGGCGCTGGGGAAGAAATTCAACCTGATCCACCAGCACCAGAATAACCTGACGTTGCAGGGCTTCTTCAACCTGCTGGAGCACGAATTCGGCTACCGTTTCCGGCCGCTGCCTTTCGAGCAATGGCGGGCGCAGTGGGAACATAACGGCAATGCGCCGCTCTATCCGTTGCTCAGCCTGTTCAGGGACAATATGGTGAATGGCCAATCGACGGTGCAGCTCTACCAAAATACCTACCAATGGGATTGCAGCAACCTGAAGTATTTTCTGCAACACAGCGGGATCGAAGAACCGCGCTTTACCCGACAAATGCTGCTTAATTATCTGCGGCAGTCTATCGGCACCTCGCAGCAATCATTGCAGGTATAAAGACCAGGGCGCCCGGAAATGTGAAAGGTGATTATTGAACTGAATAATCTAATGGCCGCTATTGCGGCCATTGCTGATTACTTATGGGTTCGGTTTCGACGGATACCGCCGGCAGCTTCGATGATCGGATCAGTTTGAGGTTTAATGTGCTTGGCTGCTTGTTTCAAAACGGCTATCACATCCTCAGGTGAGGCGGTAATTGCCCTCCCACGTGGCGTCAGGCTGTTAATCTCCTCAGAGCTATAGGTTTTGACCATTGTCAGCCCTTCCCCTTCGGCTTTATACACTTCCAGCTCATAGGAAGCAGTTTCCGCTACAATCCGACCTGTAGTTTTAATGACCATATCACCCCCTATAATCCCGTCAGCAGGTCATCATTGTCGCTCAAATATTGTGCAGCATCAACCGAGGCCGATGAATCTGGACGGATTGAGTCTTCGATAAACCATTGGAATAAAGCCTGTGCATCACGATAGAGAATGCCATTATCACCTGAGGTGATATCAATAAAGTGATGTTCATTGATGTAGTAATCAGCGACTCTCGCATTGATCGGTGATATTAGCCGCAAACCTACGCATTGGGTTTCGACCATGAACAACACGGCTGCATAGAGAGCAAAGCGAAAGGTATTGCCATCAAGACACGAGTCTTGGATGTGGAAATTTTGCAGCATTTCAACATTGAGCACCGCAGGCATATTGCCTGTCGCGGGGCAAAACTGACATATACAGGCACCAGCCGACCTTTGATCCGCATCCAGAATTTTAAAGCTAAATCTGAAAGCATCGGGATTATCCAGCACCGCTCCGCTCAACGCCCAAGGGATACGCTGATTTTCAGGCTGTTGGCGCGTCTGCACAATGCACCATTCCAAATCTTCTGCGGTTAACATTTGCACCCGAATGTTATGTTCACCGGCAGCAAAGATTTCATTGGTTGTTGCTAATACCCTTTGTCCCAGCTCCTGAACATTAAAATCATGCGGCATTATCAGTCCCTTGAATGCTTTTATAAATTAAGGCGTTAGAAATACGGCTTCAATTTTATAACGCACTTTTCATTCTGTCTTCGAGGCATCCACTGCTGGGTTTAGAGTCTGAGGCACGCGCCGCAGTTTTGCCCCGTTTTAAGGCGGTGGCCGGGTCGACTGCACCGAAAGCGGGCTGTTTCCCACCGCAACCCGGCGTTTTCGCGCCATTTACGCCCCTTTATCACCTTGGCACATTTTATGCTGGATCGGTTTACAGCCTGCAATGTCGACGAGGTGACGATGCTGAATATCGATCTGTCCGCTTCACCGTTTTTTGATGAGATGCTTCTGGCTGAGGGTAAACACCGGGGCCACTACGAAGCTTACTGGCATTGGCTGCAACAGGCCGATCAAAAGGCCATTCAGCGCAAAAGGGAAGAGGCTGCACTGCTGTTTCACCGGGTGGGGATTACCTTTAACGTTTATGGTGAGGATGATGGCGCAGAACGGCTGATCCCGTTCGACAGCGTGCCGCGCATCATTCCTGCCGACGAATGGGCGATGCTCGATCGCGGTATTCGCCAACGCGTTCAGGCGCTCAACGCCTTTCTGCACGATATTTACCATCAACAACATATTCTGAAAGCCGGGATCATTCCGGCAGAACAGGTGCTGGCCAACGATCAGTACCAGCCCTGCATGCAAGGGGTCGACCTGCACCGCAATATTTACGCGCACATCGTTGGCGTAGATATGGTGCGCAGCGGCGACGGCCAGTATTACGTGCTGGAAGACAACCTGCGCACCCCGTCCGGCGTGTCCTACATGCTGGAAAACCGCAAGATGATGATGCGTCTGTACCCGGAGCTGTTCGCCCAGCAGCGCATCGCACCGGTAGAACGCTACCCGTCACACCTGCTGCAAACCCTGCGTGAAAGCTCACCGATTAACGATCCTACCGTGGTGGTGCTGACGCCGGGCCGCTTTAACAGCGCCTATTTCGAACACAGCTTCCTGGCGCAGCAGATGGGGGTTGAACTGGTGGAAAGCGCCGATCTGTTCGTCAAGGACGGCGCGGTCTTTATGCGCACCACCGCCGGGCCCTGCAAGGTGGACGTGATCTACCGTCGGGTCGATGACGCCTTCCTCGATCCGCTGGCGTTCCGCCCGGACTCGATGCTCGGCGTACCGGGGCTGCTGTCGGTATACCGCACCGGCAACGTGGTGCTGGCCAATGCCATAGGCACCGGCGTGGCCGACGACAAGTCGATCTATCCGTACGTGCCGGACATGGTGCGTTTCTATCTGCAGGAAGAGCCGATCCTCAATAACGTGCCGACCTGGCAATGCCGTCACAAAAATGAGCTGTCCTACGTGCTGGCGAATCTGGAACAGATGGTGGTGAAAGAGGTCCACGGTGCCGGTGGTTACGGCATGCTGATCGGCCCGGCGGCGACCAAAGACGAAATCGCCCACTTCCGCACCCTGCTGCTGGCCAAGCCACACAACTACATTGCGCAAAACACGCTGGCGCTGTCGACCTGTCCGACCTTCGTCAACGACGGCCTGGCACCACGGCATATCGATCTGCGGCCGTTTGCTCTCAGTGGCGCGGAAATTCGGCTGGTGCCCGGTGGCCTGACGCGCGTGGCGCTGGCGCAAGGCTCACTGGTGGTCAACTCGTCGCAAGGCGGGGGAACCAAGGATACCTGGGTGTTGGAGGACGACGCATGCTGAGCCGAACTGCCAGTGAACTCTATTGGATGGCCCGCTATCTGGAGCGGGCAGAAAGCATCGCCCGGGTGCTCGACGTCACCAACAAGCTGTCGATGATGCCGATCCGCGACAGCGAAGATCAGGATCTGCAGGTGCCGCTCAATCTGACCAGCACCGGCCAACTTTACGCCGCCGCCTATCCTGACCTGACCATGGCCAATCTGGTGAGCTTTTTTGCGCTCGACAGCCGCAACCACAGCAGTATTTACAGCTGTCTGCAGATGGGCTGGAACAATGCCCATGCGGTGCGTGGCAGCCTGTCTTCCGAGGTTTGGGAGTGCATTAACGCCACCTGGATCGAGATGAAGCTGATCCGCCGTCAGGGCATCGGCTCGGTGGGGGCAGATGCCTTCTTCGACTGGGTGAAGGAGCGTTCGCACCTGTTTCGCGGCGCGATGTTCGGCACCCTGTTGCGCAGCGATGCGATGTGCTTTATCCGCCTCGGCACCCTGCTGGAGCGGGCCGACAGCACCGCCCGCCTGCTGGGGGTGAAGAACGCGTTGATGGACAGCGACGGCGATCCGGTGCGCGAGTATTACCGCATGGACACGCTGCTGCGGGCAGTCAGCGCGCGCGAGGCCTATCACAGCATCTACAAGCAGCAGCTCAGCCGCGACACCATTGCCGAACTGATGATCCTGCGTAATGAAATCCCGCGCTCCCTGCTGGCCTGCGTCGGCGATATGGTGCAGCAACTGGAACAGATTGGCGGCAACCGTTCGAATCAGCCACGCCGATTGGCACACACGCTGCACGCCGAACTGCGCTTCAGCAGCATGAAGGATCTGAACCAGGTCGGTCTGAACGACTGGCTGGACGCGTTTCTCGGGCAAATTGGCGGCATTGCGGAGAGCATCCATCACACTTATCTGGAGGCACAATGAAACTCAACATTGAGCACAATACCCATTATACCTACGCCCAGCAGGTGCAGCGCAGCACCCAGTATCTGCGCCTGACGCCACAAAACTCACAGCACCAGCGCATTATCTCCTGGCAACTGACGCTGCCGGAAGACGCGGTATGTACCACCGACGCCTTCGGCAACGTGCTGCACGTGCTGACGCTGGATCATCCGCATCAGGCGATCACCATTCAGGCCAACGGCGTGGTGGAAATAGAAGATGGCGTGGAGGATCAGGTGATGGGGCATCTGTCACCGCTGGTGTTCCTGCGCCACAGCCCGCTCACCCAGCCCGACAGCGCGATCCAGGCTTTCGCCCTGCGTTACTATCAACCGCAGGCGGTGCTGGAAGGGTTGGAAAATCTGATGGGCGAACTGCTGCTGAAAATGCCTTACACCCCGGGCTCTACCAGCGTCACCGACAGCGCGGCCCAGGCGTTCGCGACCGGTACCGGCGTCTGTCAGGATCATACCCATGTGTTCCTGGCCTGTTGCCGCAGCCTGAATATTCCGGCGCGCTATGTCAGCGGTTATCTCTACAGCGAGGACTCAACGCACGTGGCTACCCACGCCTGGGCAGAAGCCTGGGTCGACGAACGCTGGCACAGTTTTGACGTCACCAATAACACTCGCCTGCCGAATCAACACCTTAAGCTGGCGGTGGGCATCGACTATCTGGACGCCTGCCCGGTGCGCGGCATGCGACTCGGCGGCGGCTGCGAGAATATGCAGACCATGGCCGAAGTGCAGATGATGCCCACCGGACAATAGCCTCTTGCCGAAGGTGAAGGTTTACGGCACGCTGGCGTTTGGCGGTGTGCCAGTCTTGTTTTGAGGGATTGTGGAATGACCTATTGTGTGGCCATGCGCTTGGCATCCGGGCTGGTCTTTGCTTCTGATTCACGCACCAATGCCGGAGTGGACCATATCTCCACCTTCCGTAAACTGCACGTGTTCCAGCAGGATAGCGAACGCATGCTGGTGCTGCAAAGCGCCGGTAATCTGGCGACCACCCAAAGCATCATCAGCCTGCTGCAGCGCCGCTGCAAGGACGCTGAGCGCCCCAACCTGCTGAATGCCCCCAGCATGTACGAAGCCGCCACGCTGGTAGGCGAAACGGTGCGAGAAGTGATCCAACGCGACAGCGAAGCCCAGCAAAGCGGCAGCACCACTGACTTCAGTTGCAGCCTGCTGCTCGGCGGCCAGATCCAAGGCGAAGAGATGCAGTTATTCCATATCTACCCGCAGGGCAACTTTATCGAAGCCACCCGCGATACGCCCTATTTCCAGATTGGCGAAAGCAAATACGGCAAACCGATTATCGATCGGGTGCTGAATTACCACACCCCGCTGGAACAGGCGATGCAGTGCGCGCTGATCTCTCTCGACTCCACGCTGCGCAGTAACCTGTCGGTCGGCCTGCCGCTCGACGTGATGATTTACCCACGCGACAGCTTCAGCAGCGCACAACAGTACCGCATCACCGAAGATCATCCGCATTTCAGCGCCATCCGCAAAGGCTGGGGCGAAGGACTGGTCAGCATTTTCAAACAGTTGCCGCCGTTGCAACTGTGAGTTTTTGAGGGCTCAGCATGCTAAGCCCCTACGCATGCTGAGCCCAACGATACCGATCTTATTGGATTGCGCTGGCGCGTAGCAGTGCCTCCAGCGGGTAAACCGCCGCAATCACCACTTCGTCGCGTATTTGCGCCGCCGCGTCCAGTTGCTGCTGTATCTGCCCGGCTTCGGCCTGGCTCAACGGCTTGCCCTGCTGATAACGTTCCAACAGCATCAGCCCCAGTGCGGACAACGAACCGACATCCTGCGCCACCGGTGCCAGATCCTGCATCACCCGGTTACCGGCAATCACCGTTTTCACCGGCGCGGTATTCAACTGCCAGCGCTGCAAACGCTCGCGCAGCGCCTGTGCCGCCGCCCGGTCATTGCGATCTTTCACCAACGCCGCAACCTGCTGTCCCATCTCTCGCACTGCATTACTCTCCGGTGGCAACGCGTCGGCAAAGCGATTCAGCGGTTCGAACTGGTGGTAATTGCCGGCCCTGAATTTCAGGTGCTGGCGGGTGTAGTACTGGCCCGGCTCCACCGCCTCGGCCAGGGTTTGCAACGGCGCGATCGCCACGCTGTTCGCCAACCGGGTAAACTCGCGGGCGGTCTCTGCATGCTGCTGCAGGCCCACCGACACCACCGACCAGGCGTCAACCGCCGCCAGCCGCCGGTACATATTGTTTTCATCGGTCACATCCTGTGCCGACCACAAACGCTCCGCCACCGCAAAACCACGCGGCCACAGCTTGAGATCGAGGATCGGTGCCCTGATGTTTTCCGCCCACAGTGCCGCCTCACCACCGAGAATATTGGCCTGCTGCTTCGCATCCGGCACCACCGGTATCTTGCCCGCCGGGATCGCCGCAAGCCGGCTGCCGTTGGTCGGGTAACGCACATTGCCCACCAGCGTATACCCATTGAGCTGGTCCTGCGCCAGCGTGAACACCGGACGCGTCTCCCCCATCCAGGTATCGACGCGGAAGCTCACCTGCTGCGGTGAACGCCAGACAATATCCTGCAAGGCACGGCGAGATTTACCTTTGAAATCGATAAAGCCGCGCCAACCCTGCTTCCCTTCAATCAGGGTAAAACTGCCTTCCACTGCGCTGCCCTTCAACCGTGGCATGCTGAACTGCCAGCTCTGCGCTTTTTCACCGGGCTGCACCTGGGTGTCTACTCCCAGCGGCTGCGGCAGGATCTCATTGCGATAGTGGTAGGCCGTGCTCTGCGGTTGATCGAGGTAGAAGCCGGTGGACAGAATGCCCTGATAGCCGTCCTGTGCACTGGCCCCGAGTGAGTCCTGCCCCTGCCAGGACTGAATGACAATGCTGCGCGGCAGCGACGGATGATAAATCTCATCCCAGCCGACCATCTGCCGTTGATGCTGCTCGAGGATTTTTTCCAGCTTCTGGTTGAAGTAGGCTTGCAGCGCGTGGGTGTCCGCCAACTGATGCTGCTGCATAAAGGCCTGAATGGTTTTTGATTGCTTCCACTGGCTGGCGTCGACCTCATCACCGCCGATATGCAGGTAAGGATCGGGGAAGATCGCCGCCAGTTCGCCAATGATGGCGTCTACAAATTGATAAACTTCCTCACGGGTGGGATCGAGCGTCGGCTGGTGCACGCCCCATTTGCGCTCCATGGTGTACGGCCCCGGCGCGCTCATCAACTCCGGGTAAGCCACGGCGATGCTGGAAGCATGGCCCGGCAGATCGATTTCCGGCACCACCCGGATGCCACGCGCCGTGGCGTAGGCCACCACCTGTTGCATCTGTTCACGGGTATAGAACTGGCCATCGCTGGCCTGTTGTTGCAGTTTGGGGTAATGCTCAGAGGCAAAGCGCCAGCCCTGATCGTCGGTCAGATGCCAGTGGAACACGTTGAGTTTGGCTGCTGCCATGCCGTCGAGCTGACGCAGGATGTCCGCCAGCGGCAGGAAATGACGCGCTGAATCCAGCAGTACCCCGCGCCACGGAAAACGCGGCACGTCGGTGATGCTCACCAGTGGCAGGAAGGTGTTCTGCCCGTCGGTCTGCACCAGCTGCAGCAAGGTTTCCATGCCACGTAGCGCACCAAAACGGGTATTGGCGGTCAGCGTAACGCCCTGTGGCGTCACCGTTAATTTATAGCTTTCATCGCTGCCCGGCAGCGGCTGCGCCGCCACCTTGTCTTTAATATTCACGCTAATCACTACACCTGCAGCTTTTGCTGCCTGTGGTGCCAGCGTCCAGCCGGTTTGCAGCTCAATACGTTGCCGCCAGCGCTGCAGCGCATCGGCCAGATCGTCGCCCTGCAGGTTAATCGACAGGCGGTGATCCAGCACCAGCTTGCCCGCCGGCTGGGTCATTTCAACCTGCTGCGGCCAGGGCATCAGCGGTAAATCACCGGCCGGCTGCGCCAGCGCGCCCAGGGAAAGCAATAACGATGAAGCCAGTAGCGTATAACGCAGGGATCTGTGCATCAGAAATTCCTCAGAGGAAAAAAATCAATAAAAACAGCAAACGATAATGAAGCTGTAAATAAAGACTGAGCACAGTGCAGATGTCCAACGGCGAGGATGAAAAGCCGGGTTGGATCACAAATGCCCCTCCTGCGGACGCAAGAGGGGCGAGGGAATTACTGCCAGCCGTAGCGGCGTACAAACCAGCCTTTCACACACTGGGTCAGCACCATATAACCACACAGGATCAGCACCAGCCACGGGAAGTAACCGAGCGGCAGCGCCTGCAACTGCAGGAAACCGGCCAGCGGCGAGAAGGTCAGGCCGATACCGGTGGCAATCACCACCAGGGTCATGATGCACAGCGGCCACGAAGGACGGCTCTGGATAAACGGAATTTTGCGCGTGCGGATCATATGCACAATCAGCGTTTGCGACAGCAGCCCTTCAACGAACCAGCCGGACTGGAACAGCGTCTGCATTTCCGGCGTATTAGCTTTAAACACCCACCACATCAGGCTAAAGGTCAACACGTCAAAGATCGAACTGATCGGCCCAAAGAACACCATAAAGCGCCCAATATCGCCGGAATTCCAGCGCTGTGGCTGGGTGATCTGATCGTCATCCACGTTATCGAACGGAATGGCAATCTGCGAAATGTCATACATCAGGTTCTGGATCAGCAGGTGCAACGGCAACATCGGCAGGAACGGCAAAAAGGCGCTGGCAATCAGCACGCTGAAGACGTTACCGAAGTTGGAGCTGGCGGTCATCTTGATGTACTTGAGCATGTTGGCGAAGGTGCGACGGCCTTCGATCACCCCCTGCTCCAGCACCATCAGGCTTTTTTCCAGCAGGATAATGTCCGCCGCTTCCTTGGCGATATCCACCGCGGAATCAACAGAAATGCCGATATCCGCCGCGCGCAGCGCCGGAGCATCGTTGATGCCGTCGCCCATAAAGCCCACCACGTGGCCCTGCTGACGCAGCAGCTTGACGATCCGTTCCTTATGCAGCGGTGTCAGCTTGGCGAACACCGTGGTACGCGCCGCCGCCTGCGCCAGCTGCTCATCGTTCATCTGTTCGATTTCACTGCCGCGCAGCACGTGATCCGCCGCCAGCCCGACGTCTTTGCACACCTTGGCCGCCACCAGCTCATTGTCGCCGGTGAGGATCTTCACGGTTACGCCGCTGTTTTTCAGCGCCGCCAACGCCGGCGCCGTACTCTCTTTTGGCGGATCGAGGAAGGCCACATAGCCTTCGAGGATCAGATCGGATTCGTCGGCCACGCCATATTCGTAAGCCTGCGCCGGCAGGATCTTGTTGGCTACCGCCACCACCCGCAGCCCCTGCTGGTTAAGATCGTCGGTAACGCGCCGGATGCGTGCCAGCAACGCCTCGGTCAACGGGATCACCTCATCTTCCTGCCGTACGTGGCTGCAAATCGCCAGCATTTCTTCCAGCGCACCCTTGCAGATCAGCTCGTGGTATTGCGCGTCTTTGGCCACCACTACCGACATCCGACGGCGTTCAAAATCAAACGGGATCTCATCCACCTTGTGGTAATGCTGCAGCGCATCCGGCTGCTGGCTTTGTTCCGCGCAGCTCAGAACCGCCACATCGAGCAGGTTTTTCAACCCGGTTTGATAGAAGCTGTTCAGCCAGGCGTAATGCAACACCCGGTCGCTGGCGACGCCAAACACGTCGGTGTGGCGCTCCAGCACGATTTTGTCCTGGGTCAGGGTACCGGTTTTGTCAGTGCACAAAATGTCCATGGCGCCAAAGTTCTGAATGGCGTCCAGACGCTTGACGATCACTTTCTGTTTGGACAGTTTCACTGCCCCTTTGGCCAGAGTAGAAGTGACAATCATCGGCAGCATTTCCGGGGTCAGCCCCACCGCCACCGACAGCGCGAACAGCGCCGCTTCCCACCAGTCGCCCTTGGTGTAGCCGTTGATCAACAGCACAATTGGCGTCATCACCAGCATGAAACGTATCAACAACCAACTGACTTTACTGATCCCGCTCTGGAAGGCATTGGGTTGCTGATCCTGACTGATAACGCGCTGCGCCAACTGGCCGAAGTAGGTGTCGCCGCCGGTGCCAATCACCATCGCCAGCGCGGTCCCGCTCACTACGTTGGTGCCCATAAAGCACAGGTTTTGGCATTCCAGCGGATCTTCCGCCTGACCGCGCAACTCGGCGACTTTCTCGACCGGCAAAGACTCGCCGGTCAGCGCCGCCTGGCTGATAAACAGATCCTTGGCCGACAACACGCGCAGATCCGCCGGGATCATGTCGCCTGCCGACAACTTGATGATATCGCCCGGTACCAGTTGCGAGATCGGCAGTTCCAGGTGTTCGCTTTTACCGGTCAATGCGTCGCTGCGGATCACCGTCGCGGTATTGCTGACCATCGCCTTCAACGCGTCTGCCGCCTTGTTGGATCGCGCTTCCTGAATGAAGTTCAGCAGCGTGGAGATCACCACCATCAGGGCGATCACCAGTGCACCGGTCAGATCCTCAGTAGCATAAGAGATCATGCCAAGCGCGGTCAGCAGCAGGTTGAACGGGTTGCGATAGCAGTGCCACAGGTGCTGCCACCAGGCCTCTTGCTGTTGATCATCAATAACGTTCTCACCGCAGCGTTCACGCACCCGTTCCGCCTCATGGGCAGTAATACCCTCTGGGTGGCTGTGGAAACGCAGGTAAAGCTCGGTGGTATTGGCCGCAGCACATTCCAGCCGCTGCTGTGCCAGACCGGCAGGCAACCCCTGCGCTTTGCCGCCCAGGCTATCCAACAGGCTGTCACGGTGCACCAAACGGCGCGGTAAATTGCGGCTGAGCAGGCCCAGCAGCTGACGGGGGATGTTTTTTAGTTTCATTTTTTTGCACCTCGTCGCCCATTGCCTCACGGCAGCGGGTGAACGCGGGATCGCCCCAAGCCAGGCTTTCGGACACGCCAAAAAGCCTCTGCCTGGGCAGATCCTTGTCTTTTTTATAGCAGCAGGAGCGAACGACGGGCGCGCGCTACCGGTTACCGTTATTACTTCACCGGTAAAACAGCAGCGCAAAGCGGGCAGGTTTTACCGGATCACCGAATCGGTGTCTGACGGGGTCGGATCGGGATCCATATGGGTGATAACCTCCGGTAAATGAAAAGATCAAACGACAAGAGCGGCCGTTCAGCGCAGTACGCAAATCCCTGCACAGCGCCAAGATCCGTTGCGGAAAATAGGCTATGCTGACGGGCATTCAGCGTAGGCCGCCAGTTTACGCCTTTTAACCTCAACGAAAAGTAAACCATGCAAAACCGGCTGACCATCAAGGACATCGCACGCCTGAGCGGCGTAGGTAAATCCACCGTATCACGCGTGTTGAACAACGAAGGCAGCGTGAGCCCGCAGACCCGCGAACGGGTGGAAGCGGTGATCCGTCAGCAGGGGTTTACCCCGTCCAAATCGGCACGTGCCATGCGCGGCCAGAGCGACAAAGTGGTGGGCATTATCGTTTCTCGCCTCGACTCGCCGTCTGAAAATCAGGCCGTACGCACCATGTTGCCGCTGCTGTATCAGCACGGCTTCGACCCGATCGTGATGGAAAGCCAGTTCGAAACCCGGCTGGTGGAAGAGCATTTGCACGTCTTACAGCAGCGTAACGTCGACGGGGTGATCCTGTTCGGCTTCACCGGCCTGACGGCGGCCATGCTCAGCCCATGGCAAGATAAAATGGTAGTGCTGGCGCGCGAATATGAGGGGTTTTCTTCAGTTTGCTACGACGACGACGGTGCCGTACGGCTGCTGATGGATCGCCTGCAACAGCAGGGGCACCGGCATATCAGCTACCTGGGGGTGCAACTGTCGGACGCCACCACCGGTATGCGCCGCCACCAGGCCTACCTCGACGCCTGTCGCCAGCAGCAAATTACCCCAAGCGTGGCCTTGGGCGAACTGAGCTATCAGAGTGGTTTTCAACTGGCCGCCTCGGCCATCGATGCCCAAACCACCGCGCTGGTGTGCGCCTCCGATACCATCGCCCTCGGTGCCATCAAATACCTGCAACAGCAACAGATTGCCCCGTTACAGGTGTGCGGTATCGGTAACACTCCGCTGCTTAACTTCCTGTTCCCCGAGACGTTTTCAGTTGATCTCGGCTACGGCACTGCCGGGCTGCAGGCCGCCCAACAGTTGTTGGGCCAGCTCAGCGGCGAACAGGGCATCCGCCAGATCATCGTGCCAAGCCAACTCGCCTGATAGCGGGTAGTTGTTTACCTCTCTATATCCTTCAGCCTGAAATCCTTTGTTGATGCTCACACCCAGTGAGTGTCACTTCATCGCTATTTTGTACCAACCACCACACAACCACCGTTAATCGACCTTCTTCACCTACCCAAGTAAATTACTGTTTATACACACAGTGCTATCTGTGTGTTTTAGCGGTTTTTCAGCACACGGAGTGTGTACCTCCCCCAGACCTGCCATTCAGGAGTAACGGAGGGTACCGGACGCTGTTAACCATCAGGAAACAGAGAGTCGAAAAGGAAAATAATCATGGCTGAAGAAAAGAAAAATGCTCAGGTGACTAACGGCGTTAATGACGATGTGACTGAGCTGAAATCCCTGACAACCCTGCGTAAACGTATCATCAGTGACGATGAAATTGTGTCTAAAGCAGCAAACGGTTTTCGCCTGGCAAACGGCAATACCGGCGTGATGCTGCGTAACGACGGTAAGGATTTTTACGCCCTGACCACACCCAAGGGTCAGGCACAGGATGGGCAGTGGAACACCCTGCGTCCCTTCTCTTTTAATCTCGCAAGTGGCCGGGTTTCACTGCGTAACGGTGTGGATATCTCTGGCGGCGCTATGGTTTCACACAATGCAGGCATCAGCGCCGAGACCACCGGCCCGACACCGCTGATCGCAGGGCAAGTCTACTATGCATCTTCTGTGGAAAGTAAGTTCACCAGTGGTAACAACACCACCACCATGTTGATTAGCTCCAGGGTTATAGGCAATGAACAGGATTATGGCCTGCTTTCTTATCGTGACATGAAGGGGAATTGGAACGAACTTCAGGTCAGACCCAATGCTGAACTGAATGTCGGTCAGATAACCAAACGCAATCCTAATGGCTGGTTTTGGGCAGAGGGGGTAATGAATAAAAGCAAAGAGGAGCGTGTAACTAATGGCTTGCATATGCAAGGGCACGGGAGCGTATATTCCAATTTATTTCTCTCTGAACGTATCCAAAAACATCAGGCTGTAGAACTTCAAGTAGGCGACGATGTAATAAGTGGTCTATTTGAATTCCGCAATAATGGCAATGCCTACACCAATGGCACCTGGAACAGCAGCTCCGATGTCCGAATGAAAACCGATATCGAGAAAATTGACGGCGCACTGGATAAGTTGGGAAAAATTGGCGGTTATACCTACCTGAAACAGGGCGTTCCGGAAGCCGGGGTAATAGCCCAAGAAGTGGAGAGCGTATTACCTCAATCCGTCACCACCACCGAACTGAAATTAAATGACGGCAGCATTCTGAAAGACGCCCGCGGAATTAATATCAATGGCGTGGTCGCGTTGCTGGTCGAAGCGCTAAAGGAAGAACGTGAGGCCCGGCTTGCGCTGGAATTACGATTGGTTGCGTTGGAAGAAGCGACTAGCGGTAAACAGGATTAGCCAACATCGTCGTTTATACACACGGTGATTTGCTTGTTTTTAAAGAGGAGCTTGATGTGGCTCGATACGAAGATACAACGCAGTTTGAACGTGATGTGATGACATCTATGGGGTATGTGTGGCGTGGCGAGGGTTGGCAGCGAGGCTTTTCTGACAACGAAGATAATATGCTTGTTGAAGCTTGGGTAGGGGGGCCCCCTAAAAAACCAGAGCCCTTGACCAATGTTTTTGAAAAGATTGCAGACATTAATAAGCCAATCTCTATTCATCCTGAAAATGACGATGTCATACCTTTCGGGGACGAGGCTAAGAAGATCTATCGTGACGACGCAAATAAAGCGATCGACTTAGCCTCTGGTATTACCAGTGATCTTGAAAGGAGAATGCAAGAAACCGATAAGGATATTGCTAATGTCAGTAGTCAATTAACACAACCACAGCGTACAGAATTAGAGAAAGCCAGTCTTAATCTGGTGCTCAGTAAACTAAAGGTAAAGCAAGAGCGGTTGAATGTTCTGCGCCATAATGCGAACAAAAGCAGGGCGCATGAAGAATATACCAAATATTATAATGAAGAAATGTTCATGGCATATGATGCTACGTCTTGGAGGGATAATTACAGAAAAGAAAATAGTAAAAAAGCGAAAGAAAAACGTCGAGAAGAACAGCAGCATAAAATAGATGCTGAGACAGCAAGGCAACGTGTGAGTGTTCTTGAGAACGAACAGCGAGAAAAAGAAAATGAAGTCCATCGCCTTAGAGAATTAGAGTTTGCTGCCGAAGAAGCCCGCAAGGCCGAGGAAGCCCGCAAGGCCGAGGAAGCCCGTAAAATCGAAGAGGCGAGGAAAGCGCTGTTTGCCAAAGCGGGTATTTTGGACACGCCGACTTATCCCCCCGAAAAGCTGAAAGCAGCCAATGCTGCGCTGGCTACCGCAGGCGCAATGGTACTCAACCGTGCGCCCGCCATGCTACAGATGTCGACGGCGGCACAAGGTGTTATAACCACCTCCAGTGAATTGGCCGGTTCCGTAGCGGGGGCGCTGTGGCGTGGGGCAACGGAAGTCGGCAGCATACGTGCCGGTACCGCTGTAGCAGCAGGGTCAGTACTGGGGGCTCTTGCCCTCGGGTTTATTCCGACAGCAGCCGGAACAGGCAGTGACCAGGTTCCCGGTCGTGATGTCAATATGTTTGCCTTCCAGGCAAGTCTGGCGGCCGTTGGAACAACGACGATCCAACCGGGGATGACCTCGGTCGATTTGCCGGTGCGCGGTTTTATATCGAGGGACAGGGACGGAAGGCAGAGTGTAAACTTTGTCAGAACGGGTGTCGGCGGTGTATCTGCCAGCGTACCGGTGTTCAGACCGGTCCGTGATGAGGCAACCGGGCTGGATAAAATCACATTGCCTGCAATGGGAGGCGTGCCTGCCCGGACCATACTGATCAACCCTGTACCGACTGGCCCTGCAGCACCGTCACATACAGGCAATGGTTCACCGGTACCCAAGTCGCCAGTGCATACCGGCACTAATGTCAGGCAGGCGGACAGCATTGTCGTAACGACCTTCCCTGCGGATGTCGTCCAGGATTTGCAAGATTTTATCCTGTGGCAGCCGGATGCAACGGAAGTCGGCGTTGAAGCTATCTATGTGATGGTCAGCAAGCCCAGGAAGGGAGTAAAAGATTACGGGCATGATTATCACCCCGCACCTAAAACCGAAGATATTAAAGGGTTGGGTGAATTAAAAGACACTAAACCTAAGACACCAAGACAAGGTGGAGGTGGTAAACGTGAGCGGTGGTTGGGGGATAAAGGCCGTAAAATTTACGAGTGGGACTATCAGCACGCAGAGGTGGAAGGTTATCGTACCAGTGACGGTCAGCATATTGGGGCGTTTGATCCGAAAACAGGTGAGCAGTTGAAACCTGCAGATCCGAAGCGTAACATCAAAAATTATTTATAAGGGAATAACATCATGGGATTGAAATTAAAAGTCAATTGGTACGATAAAAAATCAGAGCTACTGGTCGGTAAAGAGTATTCCAAAGATTTTGGCGATGATGATTTCCTTATCAAGAAAACAATCAACCCGAAAGAAGAAAACATTATCAATAACGGGATATTCGATTTAGAAAATGAATGGATTACTCAAGTTCAAAATTATATTACTCATAAAATTGACATGAGTAAATATGATTATTTTATTGCATTTGAATATAACGATATATGGTAATCATGACAGTTAAAGCGATCTAATCCCTGTGTGCAACGCTATCCGTCAGGGTAGCGTTTTAGCCTGTTTAGAAATTTGTGACCCTGCCTGATTTTGATATATTGGGGGAAGCTTAGAGTTCGGTGACCGCCTGAGCGATCACCTTTAATACGGTGGAAATAAAAGGTCTTGGCGAGTTAAAAGAAGCTCGAAAGAAAATACCAAAGCAGGGTGGCGGTGGTCTGCGTGACCGATGGATTGGTAATAATGGTCGAAAAACATATGAGTGGGACTCCCAACATGGTGAGCTTGAGGGATATCGTGCCAATGATGGCTCTCATCTTGGTGCATTCGATCCTGAAACGGGCATACAGGTTAAAAGTACCGACCCGAAGCTAAACATTAAAAAATATCTTTAAGGGGGTTTTATGGGTTTAAAATTAAGGCTGGAATGGTTTGATAAAAAAAACGAGTTGTTAGTAGGCAAGGAATACTCAAAAGACTTTGGTGATAATGGCTCAGTCATTGAAAAATTAGACCTACCGTTAAAAGACAATATCAATAACGGTGGTTTTGATGTCGAGGGCTCATGGGTTACTTTGTTACAAAGTCACTTTGAAAATAAAATTGAATTAGAAAAGTACTGGTATCAAATTTCATTAGATTATCAGGATAATTGGTAGTTTAACGTACCTTTTATACTGAGAGTGTCGTGTAAAGCCACCTCTTAGGTGGTGGTTTTAGTTAATACAATCGTCTTACTCTATCCATCCCTACCCACTTGACCTGAAGATATATAGGTAGAGTAAATAGCCACGAACCCAGCATAGTCGTCACAACCTTCCCTGCGGATGTCGTCCAGGATTTACAAGATTTTATCTTGTGGCAGCCGGATGCAACGGAAGTCGGCGTTGAAGCTATCTATGTGATGGTCAGCAAGCCTTATGGGGAAAGCAATGCCAAAGGCAAGTACAGCGGGCGCGACTTCCATACGGAGAAAGCCGGCGGGCCTATCCAGAATCTGGACTGGAAAACCGCTAAAATTGACCGTGCAGGAGTCGGCGTTGAAGCTATCTATGTGATGGTCAGTAAGCCTTATGGGGAAACTAACGCCAAAGGCAAACACAGCGGGCGAGACTACAATACTGAGAAGGCTGGCGGTCCGATTCAAAACTTGGACTGGAAAACCGCCAGGATTGACCGTGCCGGTGTAGACAAGGTAAAACTGCATATAGGGCGGTTTACAGAGTCGGATGCCAATAAAGTAATGCTCGGGCGCCTGGATAAAATTCTGAGAGGTGAACTCGTAGCTACCGATACTGACAAGCGGTTTTATACCCATGAGATTAGAGAACTGGAAAGGTATCGTAATCTTGATGTTAAAGATGGTGCACTCCCTAATAACCCCGGAGAAACATGGAATAATATCCACACCGCAACATTAGAGGATTATAAGTTAGGTAATGCCGAGTCGCTTTTATATACGCCTGAGGCTATAAAATCTGAGTAAGAACAAGAATTTAGGATGTTAAAATGATTGATTTTGATCGGTTGGCAAAGGAAGAAAAAGTCGCTGATGTGATTGCCTTTCTAGCGGGGAGAGGAACAGGATTTGGCTATCCTCAGATGGATAGATTATTTAGCCGTTACAAATTTTCAGTAATTGAGAGCGGTGAGTTCATGCGAGTATTTGAGGAGTTACGCCAAAGTGGCATCGTAGAATGGGGGGATAAAATGCTTGTTAAAAAAGGTCCTAACTGGAAAGCTCCAAAATTCGTGCTAGAGAAAAAATACGGTATCGAATAACTATCTAGGTTTCACAAATAATTTATTTTAAACAAAGCCCAACAAACACTAGTTTGCTGGGCTTTTAATTAACGCCATCGTTTTACACTAGCCCCTCAAGGCCGTCCGTCATAGCCATCCCAGTAGGTAGCCACGGCGGAATCCAGCAGGATCTGCCGTTGTTTTTGCGGGTTATCCACTGAATATTCCTGATTGATAAATTTCCCTTTCTTCCCCACGTCGCTGAGGAATTCGGGGCTGCGGAAATAGGCTTCCCGCTGCTGTGCCTGCTGGCGCGTTAATCCCTTGGCCCGATCGGCCTTCCCCATTTGATAGAACTGGTCAAAGAACGGAATAGAGGCTTTTATCGAGTCCGGAATTTGGGTTCGTATTTCTGGGGAAAAATCCTCTCGCGCCATTTGATAAATCGCCTGCTTGGCATGGCGTTCCGGGCTGCTTTTTTGGCTGGTGCAGGCGCTCAGGAACAGCGCGGTGAAGACAATAAGCAGTCGAGGCAGTGTCAAAGTCATCATTCTTCCTTGAAAAAAGTGCGTGGTAGCGGCACTCGCTTAACACCTTGAAGTAATAGGTGCCACTAATTTCAATCAACTTATTGATTGTTAAGGGTGACAGTATAGCCAGCATTGCCGCTGTTCAAGAGAATATTGCTGAATGTTTCGGCCGGTTCTCAAATTCCCCTGCCACATAAATGGTCATTTTTTTATCGTTTTGTGATCCTCGCCCCAAACCGGGAACGTTCCCATTTCATAAAAAAAGCGGAGTGACTAAGCTTTGATCATTATTCCGACAACACCTCTGCGGCAGTCCCATACCAAGAAAGGTATCTAATAATGAGCAAAGTAAAACAGCAGGATATCGATCGCCTGATTGTGCTGGTGGGCGGGCGCGAAAACATCGCGACCGTCAGCCACTGCATTACCAGGCTGCGTTTTGTTCTCAATGACCCAGCTCTGGCCAAACCGAAAGAAATCGAAGAATTGCCGATGGTCAAAGGCTGCTTCACCAACGCCGGGCAATTCCAGGTGGTGATCGGCCCCGAGGTTGGGGATTACTACCAGGCCCTGATCGCCACTACCGGCGTCAACGAAGCCGATAAAGAACAGGCCAAGGTGGCGGCGCGCCAGAACATGACCTGGAGCGAACGCGCTATCTCGCACTTCGCCGAAATCTTCTTCCCGCTGCTGCCGGCGCTGATCAGCGGCGGTTTGATCCTCGGTTTCCGCAACGTGATCGGCGACATCCCGATGTCCGGCGGTCAAACGTTGGCGCAGATGCACCCGGCGTGGAAAACCATCTACGACTTCCTGTGGCTGCTCGGTGAAGCCATCTTCATGTTCCTGCCGGTCGCCATCTGCTGGTCGACGGTGAAAAAAATGGGCGGCACGCCGGTGCTGGGTATCGTGCTGGGCATCACGCTGGTGTCCCCGCAGTTGATGAACTCCTATCAGCTTGGTCAGCAGATCCCGGAAGTGTGGAACTTCGGCTGGTTCACCATTCAGAAAGTCGGCTATCAGGCGCAGGTGATCCCTTCCATGCTGGCCGGTATGGCGCTGGGCTGGATTGAGACCCGGCTGAAAAAGATCGTGCCGGATTACCTGTACCTGGTAGTGGTACCTGTGGTTTCACTACTGCTGGCGGTGTTCCTGGCACACGCGTTTATCGGGCCGTTCGGCCGCATGATTGGCGATGGCGTAGCCTGGGCGGTAAAAGCCGTGATGACCGGCAGCTTCGCACCCATTGGCGCCGCGCTGTTTGGCTTCCTGTACGCACCGCTGGTGATCACCGGCGTGCATCAGACCACGCTGGCCATCGATATGCAGATGATCCAAAGCATGGGCGGTACCCCGGTCTGGCCGCTGATTGCACTGTCCAACATTGCGCAGGCTTCGGCGGTGCTGGGCATTATCATTGTCAGCCGCAAGGCCAACGAACGTGAAATCTCGGTGCCGGCGGCAATTTCGGCCTACCTCGGCGTTACCGAACCGGCGATGTACGGGATCAACCTGAAGTACCGCTTCCCTATGCTGTGCGCAATGATCGGTTCCGCCTTTGCCGGGCTGATCTGCGGCCTGGATGGCGTGATGGCTAACGGCATCGGTGTCGGTGGTTTGCCGGGTATCCTGTCGATCAAACCGCAGTTCTGGATGATTTACACGGTGGCGATCGTGGTTGCCGTGGTGATCCCGCTGGTGCTGACCATCATGGTCTACAAACGCAAAGCCAGCCGCGGTGAGCTGCCGGTCTGATTGAAATGTAGGGGCCCGCTAAGCCGGGCCCGTTGTCACAAGTCAAAGGTATTACTATGAGCAATCCAATCCCCTGGTGGCAAAACGGTGTCATCTACCAAATCTACCCGAAGAGTTTTCAGGACAGCACCGGTAACGGCTACGGCGATTTGGCCGGTGTGACGGAGCGGCTGGACTATCTGCAGGAGCTGGGTATCGATGCCATCTGGCTGACGCCGGTGTATGTCTCCCCGCAGGTAGACAACGGTTATGACGTGGCGGACTACTGCGCCATCGACCCGGCCTACGGCACCATGGAGGATTTCGATCGTCTGATTGCCGCCGCCCACCAGCGCAGCATCCGCATCGTGATGGACATGGTGTTCAACCACACCTCGACCGAGCACCCATGGTTCCAAGCCTCGCAGGATCCTGACAGCCCATTCCGTCAGTTTTATGTCTGGCGCGACGGCGAAGGCGACGCCCTGCCGAACAACTGGCGCTCCAAGTTTGGCGGTAATGCCTGGCAGTGGCACGCCGACAGCGGCCAGTATTATCTGCATCTGTTCGCCACCGAACAGGCGGATCTCAACTGGGAGCACCCACCGGTGCGCGAAGAACTGAAGAAAGTGTGTCAGTTCTGGGCCGACAAAGGCGTCGACGGCCTGCGTCTCGACGTGATCAACCTGGTCTCCAAGCAGCAGGATTTCCCGTCCGATAGTCAGGGTGATGGCCGCCGTTTCTACACCGACGGGCCACGTATTCATGAGTTTTTGCAGGAAATGAGCCGCGATGTGTTCCAGCCGCGTGGCCTGATGACCGTAGGGGAAATGTCTTCCACCACCCTGGAGCATTGCCGACAATACGCGGCACAGAGCGGTGAAGAGCTGTCGATGACCTTCAACTTCCACCACCTGAAGGTGGACTATGCCGGTGGCGAAAAATGGACCCTGGCGGCACCGGATTACGTCGAACTCAAGCAGATTTTCCGCCACTGGCAGCAGGGCATGCACAATCAGGCCTGGAACGCGCTGTTTTGGTGTAACCACGATCAGCCGCGCATCGTTTCACGCTTCGGCGATGAAGGCGAACTGCGGGTACCGGCCGCCAAAATGCTGGCGATGGTGCTGCATGGCATGCAGGGCACGCCTTATATCTATCAGGGTGAAGAGATCGGCATGACCAACCCGGGCTTTGGCCGCATCGGGCAGTATCGCGATGTGGAAAGCTTGAACATGTACGCCGAACTCAGCGCACAGGGTAAAAGTGACGCCGAGCTGCTGGCGATCCTGGCCAGCAAATCACGCGATAACGGCCGCACGCCGATGCAGTGGAGCGCCGCGCCGAACGCCGGTTTCACCCAGGGTACGCCGTGGATTGGCTGCGCGGAAAACTACCCGCAGATCAACGCCGAAGCGGCGCTGGCCGATCTGGATTCGGTGTTTTACGCCTATCGCCAATTAATCACTTTGCGCAAGCAGTATCCGCTGCTGACCCACGGCGACTATCACGATCTGGCCCCTTCGCACCCGGCGTTGTGGTGCTATCAACGGAGCTGGAATGGCCAACGCCTGCTGGTGGTGGCCAACCTCAGCCGCGAGCCGCTGGCCTGGCAGGCAGAAGGCGTGGAACCGTCCGATTTGTGGCGTCCGCTGATGAGCAACTACGCCGACGCTCCTGCCCAGCCGCAGGCTACCACCCTGCGGCCGTTCGAAGCGGTATGGTGGTTGCTGGAAGACTGATGCTGTCGGGGCGTGGCTTGCCGCGCCCTACAGTTTTTTCAGCAGTTCCACCACGCCGGCAGCCTCTTGCGCCAGGCGTTCATCGCTCATATCAAACACCCCCTGCACCAGATGCGGCGGCAGGTAATCCATGCCGGTCAGGTTGGCCATCGCATGGAACGGGCGCAGCAGATCTGTCACCGGATAGCGGTTATAGCCTTCTGGCGTATAGGCCTGTTGATTGCCGCCGGTAGTGACCACCAGTTGCAAAGGTTTCCCCTGCAGTTGGGTGCCTTCGCTGCCGTAAGCGAAACCGTGGGTTAATACCGCGTCCTGCCATTCGCTGAGGATCGCCGGTGAACTGTACCAGTAGAACGGGAACAACATCACCACCACCTCATGGCCCTGTAGCAACTCCTGCTCACGCGCCACGTCAATTTGATAGTCCGGATAAGCGCGCATCAGTTCGTGAACTGTCACATTCGGCAGAGAACGTAGCGCGTCGATCAAGGCTTTGTTGATACGTGAGTCATCGGGAAAACGGTGGGCGGTTAACACTAAAATGCGCGACATAGGAGATCCTTGATTAAAATTTGATATCGCATTTTTCCATTTCCTGCGCGTCGGGTGTAGGCTGTGGGTTGTCACTTCAATTTCAACTGAAAGTATCAACCATTATGTCGCTGCCCTTTGACGTGCATCGCCTGCTGCCGGCCTTTCTCGCCGCCGCCCAGGCACAGAACTTTTCCGCTGCCGCACGTCAACTGGGCGTCACGCCGGCGGCCATCAGCAAAAATATCCGCGTGCTGGAAGAAAAGCTGGCGCTGCGGCTGTTCCAACGCAACACCCACAACGTGGTGCTGACCGACGAAGGCAAGGCGCTGTTGCAGCAAGTGGCCCCCTTGTGGCAGGCACTGTCCGCCACGCTGGAAACCGCCGGCAGCGCACAGCAGGCGCCGTCCGGCACGGTGCGCGTCAGCATGATCCCGGGCTTCGGCCGCCAGATGCTGATGCCGTTGATCCCGCAGTTCCTCGAGCATTACCCGCAGATCGACCTCGATCTTTCATTGGATGCGCGAGTGGTCAATCTGGTGGGGGAAGGTTTTGATGTGGGGATTGGTAGCCGGGTCGACCCCGACAGCCGGTTGGTGGCGCGGCCGCTGTACCCGATGCAGATGGTGCTGGCAGCCTCGCCCGGCTATCTGGCGCAACACGGCATGCCGCAAGATCCGCAGGATCTGTTGCGGCATAACTGTCTGCTGCACCGTAATCCGGCCACCGGCCGCAGCGTAAAATGGCCGTTGCAACAACATGGCGAAGCCAAAACGCTGGAGCTGCATGGCCGCCTGGTCGCCAGCCGACCAGAGATGCTGCTGGATGCGGCGTTAGCCGGGCTGGGGATCGTCTGTCTGGCGCGCTGGTATGCGGAACCTCATTTTGCACAAGGCACGCTACAGCCCGTGCTGGCGGACTGCTGGCCGCAGCCAACCCAGCTGTGGTTGTACTATGCCTCCGCCGATTTGCCGCCACGGGTACGCGTCTGGGTTGAGTTCCTGCTCGAGCATTTTCGTCACCGCCCGGCCTGAGTTTTCAGGCCAAAAATAATCGGTTGTACAGCTAACGCCCGCTCTTTCCATTTCCTTGTCCTATGTCAAAAGAATCCCGCCAATATCTATATATAGTGCGTTAAGAAACACCAGCACCTATATGTAGTAGTTATCAACAAAACTATCCACACGTCGCCTCAGCCCTTGTGCGCTGCGGCATTGCCCTGTGGATAAGCCGAAATCATACCGATACCCAACAGCTTTTAGCCTGCCGGGCATCAGCGCTCCCTCGGGGAACAAGGAGTAACAACGTGAAACCAGTAGTGATTAAACGGGACGGTTGTCAGGTACCTTTTGACGAGGCACGTATTGGGCAAGCTATCGAGCGCGCCGCGCTGGCCGCCGGTATTGTCGATGCCGACTACTGCGCAACCGTCGCCCGCGTAGTCGCTCAGCGGATGTCACAGCAACAGCGCGTTGATATCCATGAAATCCAGCAGGCGGTAGAAAATCAGCTGATGGCCGGCGAATACAAACAGCTGGCGCGCGCCTATATTGAATATCGCCACGATCGCGACGTCGCACGTGAGCTGCGCGGCCGGCTGAACCAGGAGATCCGCGGCCTGGTGGAGCAAAGCAACATGGCGCTGCTGAACGAGAACGCCAATAAGGACAGCAAGGTGATCCCCACCCAGCGCGATCTGCTGGCCGGGATCGTTGCCAAACATTATGCCAAGCAACACATCCTGCCGCGTGACGTGGTGCTGGCCCACGAGCGTGGCGAGATCCACTACCACGATCTCGATTACTCGCCTTTCTTCCCCATGTTCAACTGCATGCTGATCGATCTGAAAGGCATGCTGACCAACGGCTTCAAGATGGGTAACGCCGAGATCGAACCCCCGAAGTCGATCTCCACCGCCACCGCGGTCACCGCGCAGATCATCGCGCAGGTCGCCAGCCATATTTATGGCGGCACCACCATTAACCGCATCGATGAGATCCTGGCGCCGTTCGTCAGCGAAAGCTTCCAAAAGCATCAGCAGGTCGCCGAACAGTGGCAAATCCCGGACGCGCAGAGCTATGCCATGGCGCGCACCGAAAAAGAGTGTTACGACGCCTTCCAGTCGCTGGAATATGAGGTCAACACCCTGCACACCGCCAACGGCCAGACGCCGTTCGTCACCTTCGGTTTCGGCCTGGGTACCTGTTGGGAATCCCGCTTGATCCAACGTTCGATCCTGAAAAATCGCATCGCCGGGCTGGGCAAGAACCGCAAGACGGCGGTATTCCCCAAACTGGTGTTCGCCATCCGTGACGGTCTCAATCACCAGTACGGTGACCCTAACTACGACATCAAACAGTTAGCACTGGAATGCGCCAGCAAGCGCATGTATCCGGACATCCTCAATTACGATCAGGTGGTGAAAGTCACCGGTTCGTTCAAAACCCCAATGGGCTGCCGCAGCTTCCTCGGGACCTATGAAGAGGATGGCGAACTGGTGCACGACGGCCGCAACAATATCGGTGTGATCAGCCTGAATCTGCCACGTATCGCGCTAGAGGCGATGGACGATGAAAGCCGCTTCTGGCGTCTGCTGGACCAACGTTTGCTGCTGGCGAAGAAGGCGCTGATGACGCGTATCGCCCGGCTGGAGGGCATCAAGGCCCGGGTTGCACCGATCCTGTATATGGAAGGCGCCTGCGGTGTGCGCTTGAAGGCGGACGACAATATCGCCGAGATCTTCAAGAATGGCCGTGCGTCGATCTCTCTGGGCTATATCGGCCTGCATGAGACCATCAACGCACTGTTCGGCAACCAGCAACACGTTTACGACGATGAAACGCTGCGCGCCAAGGCCGTTGCCATTGTCGCCCACCTGCGGGCCGCCACCGAGAGCTGGAAAGATGAGACCGGTTACGGCTTCAGCCTGTACAGCACGCCGAGCGAGAACCTGTGCGACCGCTTCTGTCGACTCGATACCGCCGATTTCGGCGTGGTGCCGGGCGTCACTGACAAAGGCTATTACACCAACAGTTTCCACCTCGACGTAGAGAAAAAGGTCAATCCTTACGACAAGCTGGATTTTGAAGCGCCCTATCCCCCGTTGGCCAACGGCGGTTTCATCTGTTACGGCGAATACCCGAACCTGCAGCACAACCTGAAAGCGCTGGAGGACGTGTGGGATTACAGCTACAGCCGCGTGCCTTATTACGGTACCAATACGCCGATCGATGAATGTTACGAGTGCGGCTTTACCGGCGAATTTTCCTGTACCAGCAAGGGCTTCACCTGCCCGAAATGCGGCAACCACGAACCGTCCAAGGTGTCGGTGACCCGCCGGGTGTGTGGTTACCTCGGCAGTCCGGACGCCAGACCGTTCAACGCCGGCAAGCAGGAAGAAGTGAAACGCCGGGTGAAACACCTGGGGAACGGACAGATCGGCTAACGCCGGGCGGCTATAAATCAGGGCTCAGCATGCTGAGCCCCTACTTTCAGAAAGCGAAATATGAATTACCACCAGTACTATCCCATCGACGTGGTCAACGGCCCCGGCACCCGCTGCACGCTGTTTGTTGCCGGTTGCGTGCACCAGTGCCCCGGTTGCTACAACAAAAGCACCTGGCGGCTCAATTCCGGCCAGCCGTTTAGCAAGGCGATGGAAGACCAGTTGATTGCCGATCTGAACGACACGCGTATTCCGCGTCAGGGCCTGTCGCTGTCCGGTGGCGATCCGTTGCATCCGGCCAATGTCTCGGCGGTGCTGCAACTGGTGAAACGGGTGCTTGCCGAATGCCCCGGCAAGGATATCTGGCTGTGGACCGGCTACCGGTTGGCAGAGCTGGATGCCCAGCAGATGCAAATCGCGGATCGGATTAACGTGCTGATTGACGGTAAATTCGTGCAGGATTTAAAAGACCCGGCGCTGATCTGGCGCGGCAGCGCTAATCAAGTGGTGCATAAGCTGCGTTGACTCTATAAGTCAGGGAATTTCTCTCGTTGATGGGCAACGGCTAAAACCTTAATCACGTCGCCGACAACAACGTATAAAACTAATAATGAAGCTTGACTGATCAATAATTTACGCGCCTGTCCGTACCAAATTTTACCGAGTTCAGGGTAATCCAACAGGCGCTTCACTGCCTTATCAATCTCACTATCAGCCTGCTCAGCAGCCTGTGGATTAAAGGGATAGAGAAAATCAAAAATACGTTCCCTGTCCAATAGCGCTTCATCATCCCATTCGACACGCATAACGATCCCTATTTTTGGTCGTATTTCGCCCGGACTTTTGCCTTAAAGGCATCCATGCTTTCTTCAACCTGCTCTTGGCTAAGATAGACCGCACTTCCTTCATGTAGACGGGAAAAAGCGGCATCAACCTTTTCTTTCAACCAATTTTCATGTTGCTCAGCTGCCCGTTGCTCATCCGCCATTTGCTCAGCCAAACGTCGACACGCCTCGCTCAAAGTGATCCCTTTGGCTTCTGCGGCTTTCTGCGCCAAACGTTTAGTCTCATCCTCAATGCGAAACTGGATACGACTTTCCATCTTGATACTCCTGCATTCGCTCAATAACTGACAACGGACCAACGTTAGCACATTTGTGACAACACAAACACGAATGAGAGGCTATTTATTAAACAATTTATACCAACCCCATTCCCACTACGCCCGTGACGATCCCGCATAGTGCCACCAGCGCGGCGGTCAGGCACAGGGCCTTGGCGGAAAAGGCTTTGTTCAGCATCAGCAGCGAAGGCAGGCTGACCGCCGGCAGGGTCATCAACAGCGCCAATGCCGGGCCAGTGCCCATTCCCGCCAGCATCATGGTCTGCACAATCGGGATTTCTGCCGCCGTGGGAATCACAAACAGGCAACCGGCGATCGCCAGCCCAATAATCCACAGCAAACTGTTGTCTATCGCGCCGTCAGCATGGGGGAACAACCAGACACGCGCCGCCCCCAGCGCCAGCACCGCCAGAATGTAGATTGGGATAGTGGACCAAAACAGCGACCACAATGCCTTCAGCCAACGGCCAAGAAAGGGCTGAGCCTCGGTTTTCTCCAGTGGTATCAGCGGCATTTGCAGTGCCGCAGGCTGCGGATCCTTGGCGGTGGCACGTTGCACCAGCCAGGCAATGCCCAACACCATTATCACCCCGGCCACCAGCCGGATAGCGGCAAACTGCCAACCCAGCACAAAACCCATAAAAATCAGCGTCGCCGGGTTCAGTACCGGGTTACTCAGCCAGAACGCCATCGCCGCCCCGCTGGACACCGACTGACGGCGCAGCCCGGCAGCAACCGGTGCGGCACAGCAGGTACACATCATTCCCGGCAGCGCGATCACCGCGCCCAACAGGGTGCCGGAGAAGCGCGGGTGGCCCAACGTACGCATCAGCCAATCACGCGGGATGAGCACCTGCACCAGCGAGCCCAACACCACGCCGAGCACCGCCGCCTTCCACACCGCCGTGAAATAAACCAGCGCATAGTGCCAGGCCGCCAGCCACGGGCTGCTGTCGCCGTTAGCCAGTATCGATTTGCCAATCGAGTGGGTATCCGCCGCCAGAAATGCCTTGCCGTAATAAGGCTGCCATTTGACGTAGTAGAGGCCTACGGCCACCACCAGCAGAAACAGGATCGGTTTCCACAGCGGCCAGGGGCGGCTGCGGTGTTCAGTTGCGGTCAGGGGATGTGGCATCGGGTTGGCTCGGTTCAGTGAACAATGACGTCAGCTTAGCGCGCCACGGCCACGGGCGCATCATCAGCCTGTCCAAAATAGTTCATCTGTTCGCCACTGACGCGTAACGAGATTGTCATCTGGGCCCGGCAAGATAACGCCAGCTTGAAAGTCATAGGGTAAGCACCAGCACGGTAAGAAAGGCTGACAACCTTTGGATTTTAATGAGTATTCGGCACGCCGAGGTTTTTATTATGATGGACTTATCTAGACATCCGACCAGTTTCCCTACCCGTTACCAGCAGATCGCCGCACAGCTTGAGCAAGAGCTGCGTACTCAATACCGCTGTGGCGACTACCTGCCTTCCGAGCAACAGCTGGCAGAGCGCTATCAGGTCAATCGCCATACCCTGCGCCGCGCGGTCGACCAATTGGTGGATCGCGGCTGGCTGCAACGTCGGCACGGCATCGGTATTTTGGTGCTGATGCGCCCGTATGACTACCCGCTGCATGCCAATACCCGGTTCAGCCAGAACCTGTTCGAGCAGGGCAGTCACCCCACCAGTGAGCGCTTACTAGCAGTATTGCGCCCGTGCAATGGGCATGTAGCCAGCGCACTGTCGCGTGAAGAAGGCGAAACGGTGATCCACCTGCGCACCCTGCGCCGGGTCAACGGCGTGCCAATGAGCCTGATCGACCATTATCTGCCCGATTTGGACTGGTGGCCGGCGCTGCAGCAGTTCCACAGCGGCTCATTGCACGAATTTATCGAACTCAACATCCACCAGCCGCTGACCCGCAAGCAGACGCGCATCAGCGCACGCCGCGCACAGGCTAAAGAGAGTCAGTTGTTGGAAATAGCCACCCACGCGCCGCTGCTGTGCGTGCGCACCCTGAACGTCTGCACCGGCAGTGACAGCGTGGCGGAATACTCCGTCAGCCTGGCGCGCGCCGACATGATTGAACTGACCATGGAGCACTGAATGCAAGCCTTACAGCCAAGACAACGTTGGATGTCGGTATTGGCGCACAGCCAACCGGCCCAGTTGCGCAGCCACTGGCAGGCGCTGAACCTCAGCCCGCGCTACCAAACCATTCGCGCGCCGGAGATTGGCCTGGCGCAGTTACAAGGCCGCATGGGGGCCACCGGCCGTCGCTTTGTGTTGGGCGACATGACCGTCACCCGTGCGGTGGTGCAACTGGAAAACGGCGGCTACGGCTACAGCTATATCGCCGGACGTGACAAGGCGCATGCCGAACTCTGCGCACTGGCGGATGCCCTGTTGCAACTGCCGGAGCAGGCCGAATTACTGCAACAACAGCTGATTGAGCCGCTGGCCGCACTGCAGCACGAGCAACGCCAACTCCGCGCCCGGGCCGTCGCCTCCAGCCGGGTCGACTTCTTTACGCTGGTGCGAGGAGATTAACCGATGAGCCTACTGACAGGTTTTGCACAACCGATTGAACAATCGCAACAGGCTTTCCGCTTGATCCTTAAGGCGTTGAGCGAACCAGGACATATTGTCACCCTGCCTGAAAGTCCGGCCTGGGGCTCGCTGAACGCCGCCAGTACCGCTGCGTTATTGACGCTGGCCGATCAGGAAACCCCGATCCAACTCTGTCTGGCACTGGAAAGTGAGCAAGTGCTAACAAACATTCGCTTCCACAGCGGTGCGCCGCTGGCCAATAACCCCGAAGAAGTGTGTTTTGCCCTGTTCGATACACAATTGCAGGCTGCTGATTTACAGGCGTTGCCGCACGGCAGTGAGATTTCCCCCGAGTTCAGCACCACGGTAGTGGTACAGCTCGACAGCCTGGAACAGGGCACTGCACTGCGCCTGACCGGCCCCGGCATTGAACAGCAACGGGTGATCTCGCCCTCGTTGCCGCCAGTGCTGCTGGACTACCTGATTAACCGCCCGCAGCGCTTCCCGCTGGGGCTGGATTTCCTGCTGACCTGCGGTGAGCGCCTGCTGGCGTTGCCGCGGACCACCCATGTGGAGGTGTGCTGATGTACGTTGCCGTTAAAGGGGGCGAAAAAGCCATTGAGGCCGCCCATCAGTTACAGGAACAGCTGCGGCGCGGTGACGACAGCGTACCGGCGCTCGGCACCCAACAGATTGAACAACAACTGGGCCTGGCGGTGGATCGGGTGATGACCGAAGGCGGCATCTACGATCCTGAGCTGGCGGCGTTGGCCATCAAGCAGGCGAGTGGCGATTTGGTCGAGGCTATTTTCCTGCTGCGCGCCTATCGCACCACCCTGCCACGGCTGGCGGTCAGCGAGCCATTGGCGACCGAAAATATGCGGCTGGAACGCCGTATCTCGGCGGTTTACAAGGACTTGCCCGGCGGCCAGGTACTGGGGCCGACCTACGATTACACCCACCGCCTGCTGGATTTTGCCCTGCTGGCCGAAGGCGAAGCGCCGCGTACGCCGCGGGCCGACGAACCGCTGCCGGAGAACTGCGCCCACGTGTTCGACTTACTCAGTCAGCAGCAACTGGCACTGGCGGAGCAGGACGACGGCACCGCGCCGGATGATATCACCCGCAATCCGCCGGTTTACCCCTGTTCACGCTCGGCGCGTCTGCAACAGCTGGTGCGCGGTGACGAAGGTTTTCTGCTGGCGCTGAGCTACTCCACCCAACGCGGTTACGGCCGCACCCACCCGTTCGCCGGTGAGATCCGTACCGGTTATGTTTCGGCGGAGATAGTGCCTGAAGAGCTGGGTTTCGCGGTAGATATCGGCGAGATCCTGCTGACCGAGTGTGAAATGGTCAACGGCTTTATCGACCCGGCCGACCAGCCGCCGCATTTCACCCGTGGCTATGGCCTGGTGTTTGGCCGCGCCGAACGCAAGGCAATGGCGATGGCGCTGGTCGACCGCGCACTGCAAAGCCCCGACTACGACGAAGGTATCGCCAGCCCGGCGCAGGACGAAGAGTTCGTGCTGGCCCATGCCGACAACGTCGAAGCCGCCGGCTTTGTTTCCCACCTCAAATTGCCCCACTACGTCGATTTTCAGGCCGAGCTGGAATTGCTCAAGCGCCTGCGACAGGAGTTCAGCGAGCGTCAGGAGGCCCGCGATGAGTGAAGTATTAACCGGTTATAACCTGGGTTATCTGGACGAACAGACCAAACGCATGATCCGCCGCGCCATTCTGAAGGCGGTGGCGATCCCCGGTTATCAGGTGCCGTTCGGCGGCCGTGAGATGCCAATGCCTTACGGCTGGGGCACCGGCGGCATTCAGTTGACCGCCAGCGTGATTGGCCGCGCCGACGTGTTGAAGGTGATCGACCAGGGTGCCGATGACACCACCAACGCGGTCTCCATCCGTCGCTTCTTCCAGCGCGTCGCCGGGGTGGCAACTACCGAACGCACGCCAGAAGCCACGCTGATCCAGACCCGGCACCGCATCCCGGAAACTGCGCTGCGCGAAGATCAGATCCTGATTTATCAGGTGCCGATCCCAGAGCCGCTGCGCTTTATCGAACCGCGTGAAACCGAGACCCGCAAAATGCACGCACTGGAAGAGTACGGCGTAATGCAGGTGAAACTTTACGAGGACATCGCACGCTACGGCCATATCGCCACCACCTATGCCTACCCGGTGAAGGTCAATGACCGCTACGTGATGGACCCGTCGCCGATCCCGAAATTCGATAACCCGAAAATGCACATGATGCCGGCACTGCAGCTGTTTGGTGCCGGGCGCGAGAAGCGTATCTACGCCCTGCCGCCGTTCACCAAGGTGGAAAGCCTGGACTTCGACGATCATCCTTTCACCGTGCAGCAATGGGACGAACCCTGCGCCCTGTGCGGCTCACGCCACAGCTACCTGGATGAGGTGGTGCTCGACGATCAGGGCAGCCGCATGTTCGTTTGTTCCGACACCGATTACTGCCAGCAGCAGCTGGCGCAACCTTCGCAAGAGGCGCAGCACTGATGACTTCTACCCCTCTGAGCACCACGCCACTGCTGTCGGTGAATAACCTCACCCATCTGTACGCGCCGGGCAAAGGCTTTAGCGATGTGTCTTTCGATATCTACCCCGGCGAAGTGCTGGGCATCGTTGGCGAGTCCGGCTCCGGCAAGACCACGCTGCTGAAATCTATCTCCGCACGGCTGGCACCGCAGCACGGACAAATCCTTTATCGTCCGCAGGCCGGGCAACAGCATGACCTGTACGCGATGGCGGAAAGCGATCGCCGCCGCCTGTTGCGCACCGACTGGGGTGTGGTGCATCAGCATCCGCTCGACGGGCTGCGGCCCAAGGTTTCTGCCGGTGGCAACATTGGCGAACGGCTGATGGCTATCGGCCAGCGTCACTACGGCGACATCCGCCGTCAGGCCGGACAGTGGCTGGAGGACGTCGAGATCCCGGTGTCACGCCTTGACGATCTGCCAACCACCTTCTCCGGCGGTATGCAGCAACGGTTGCAAATTGCCCGCAATCTGGTGACTCACCCCAAGCTGGTGTTTATGGACGAACCCACCGGCGGGCTGGACGTTTCAGTACAGGCGCGACTGCTCGATCTGCTGCGCACACTGGTGGTAGAGATGCAGTTGGCGGCGGTGATCGTCACCCACGATCTCGGCGTGGCGCGCCTGCTGGCACACCGGCTGCTGGTGATGAAACAGGGAGAAGTGGTGGAAAGCGGCCTGACTGACCGGGTGCTGGACGATCCGCACCATCCTTATACCCAACTGCTGGTTTCTTCGGTGCTGTCGTAACGCAAGGTAATGATAAATGACTATTCAAATCCGGGTTGAACACCTCAGCAAAACCTTTGTGCTCCACCAGCAGCACGGCACGCAACTGCCGGTACTGCACGACGCCAACATGACGGTCAGCAGCGGCGAATGCGTGGTACTGCACGGCCATTCCGGCAGCGGTAAATCCACGCTGCTACGCTCACTGTACGCTAACTATCTGCCCGACAGCGGCCATATCTGGGTCAATCACCAGGGGGAATGGCTGGACATGGTGCAGGCCGAAGCGCGCCAGATCCTGGCGGTACGCCGTCACACCCTCGGCTGGGTCAGCCAGTTTCTGCGGGTGATCCCACGTATCAGCGCGCTGGATGTAGTAATGCAGCCGTTGCTGGAACAGGGCGTCAACCGCGCCGAATGCCGTGAACGCGCCGAGACGCTGCTCAACCAGCTCAACGTCCCGCAACGCCTGTGGCAGCTGGCGCCGTCTACCTTTTCCGGCGGTGAACAACAGCGGGTGAACATCGCTCGCGGCTTTATTGTCGACTACCCAATCCTGTTGCTGGACGAACCGACCGCCTCACTCGACAGCCGTAACAGCGCGGCAGTGGTCGGGCTGATCGAGCAGGCTAAACAACGTGGTGCCGCCATCGTCGGCATTTTTCATGATGAAGGCGTCCGTCAGCAGGTCGCCGACCGGTTATATGACATGCAGGCGCCACAGGCGCTGGAGATCCTCTGATGATCATCAATAACGTGAAACTGGTGCTGGAAGATCAGATCGTCGAAGGATCGCTGGAGATCAACGACGGTGTGATCCGCAGCTTTGCCGATACGCCAAGCCAGTTGCCGCAGGCGTTGAACGGTGAAGGTGGCTGGCTGTTACCCGGGCTGATTGAGCTGCATACCGACAATCTGGACAAGTTTTTCACCCCGCGGCCAAACGTCGACTGGCCGGCGCATTCGGCCATGAGCAGCCATGATGCGCTGATGGTAGCCAACGGTATCACCACCGTGCTGGACGCGGTGGCGATCGGTGACGTCCGCGACGGCGGCCACCGACTGGAAAACCTGCAAAAAATGATCGACGCGGTGATCCACAGCCAGCGTGCCGGGGTCAACCGCGCCGAGCACCGCCTGCACCTGCGCTGCGAACTGCCGAACGAGAGCACCCTGCCGCTGTTCGAGCAGTTGATGGACAAACCCGGCGTGTCGCTGGTGTCGCTGATGGACCATTCGCCGGGCCAGCGCCAGTTCGCCTCGCGTGAAAAATACCGGGAGTATTATCAGGGCAAATACCATCTTAATGACCAGCAGATGAGCGAGTATGAAGAGCGTCAGGTCGAGCTTTCTGCCCGCTGGGCCACGCCGAACCGCGAGGCGATCGCCGCCCATTGTCGGGCGCGTAAAATTTCGCTCGCCAGCCACGACGACGCCACCGCAGACCACGTCAGCGAGTCCTGTGCGCTGGGCAGCGTGATTGCCGAATTCCCCACCACCGAAGATGCCGCTCTCGCTTCGCACCAGCAGGGATTACAAGTGCTGATGGGCGCGCCGAACATCGTGCGCGGTGGTTCGCATTCCGGCAACGTGGCAGCCCATCACCTGGCGGCGTTGGGCGTGTTGGATATCCTGTCCTCCGACTATTATCCGGCCAGCCTGCTGGATGCGGCGTTTCGCATTGCGGCCGATGAACGCAACGGCTACAGCTTGCCGCAGGCGGTGCAGATGATCACCCGCAACCCGGCCAGGGCGCTGGATCTGCAGGATCGCGGCACTATCGCCGAAGGTTTGCGGGCGGATCTGGTGTTGGCACGACCACACGGCGAGCACATTTACGTGCAGAACGTGTGGCGTCAGGGCAAGCAGGTGTTCTGATGGCGCAGCTTATCTATCTGATGGGCCCTTCCGGCTCGGGTAAAGACAGCCTGTTGGCCGCACTGCGCGCCGATGCCGAAAGTGCGCCGCTGGTGGCGCACCGCTATATCACCCGGCCGGCAGACGCCGGCTGCGAGAACCATATTGCGCTCAGCGAAGCGGAGTTCCTGCGCCGCCGTGCCAAAGGGTTATTTGCCCTCGACTGGCAGGCGCACCAGCACCATTACGCCTTTGGGATCGAAGTGGATCTCTGGCTGTTGCAGGGGATCGACGTGGTGGTCAATGGCTCGCGTGCCCATCTGTCGCAGGCGCAGCAGCGCTATGGCGCACAGCTGCTGCCGGTATGCCTGCAGGTCAGCAGCGATGTTCTGCGCCAGCGCCTGCAAAATCGCGGGCGTGAAAATGCCGATCAAATCGAACAACGGCTGGCGCGGGCGGCGGAGTATCAGCAAAAACTTCCCGCCCTTTGCAGCCGGTTGGATAACGACGGCAACCTTGATGACACCCTGGCAGCGCTACTGGCGCTGCTGCCCGCTTCAGCCAAACAACCACAGGATGCCATGCCATGAACGATTTGGCGCAGCCGAAAATCGGCGACAACGTGACGCTTAACCGCAGCCGTCTCGGCCAGTATGTCCATCTGGCCGACGATGCGATCCTCGAAGAAGTGGAAATGGGCGACTACTCCTACACCGCCGGACATAACCAGATTTTTTACGCCACCATCGGTAAATTCGTGTCGATTGCCTCTTACGCGCGCATCAATCCCGGCAACCACCCCACCTACCAACGCATCGCCCAGCACCATTTCACCTATCGCGCGTCGGAGTACGATCTGGGGGAAGATGACGAGGCGTTTTTCGACTGGCGGCGTGAGCACCACGTGACCATCGGCCACGACGTGTGGATCGGCCATAACGCCATCGTGATGCCCGGTGTCAGCATTGGCAACGGCGCAGTGATTGGCAGCGCGGCGGTAGTGACCAAAGATGTGGCCCCCTATGAAATTGTCGCCGGGGTGGCAGCTAAAAAGATCGGGATGCGTTTTGATGACGCACTGATTGAACGTATTGAACGCAGCCAGTGGTGGCACTGGGACCATCAGACGCTGCAACAACGGCTGGCGGATTTCCGTGATATCCATGCCTTCGCGGAGAAGTATTTATAATCGGGAGTAGCGACATGCAACTGACGTTTCTCGGTACCGGCGGTGCTCAGCAGATCCCGGTGTTCGGCTGTGATTGTCTGGTGTGTCAGCGGGCGCGGCGCGAGCCGGCATTTCGGCGCCGACCTTGCAGTGCAATGCTTAAATTTCAAGGGGAAACGACCTTGCTGGATGCGGGATTGCCTTCACTGGAACGGCGCTTTTCGGCGGAGGAAATTAAACGTTTTTTACTGACACATTACCACATGGATCACGTACAGGGGCTATTTCCTTTGCGCTGGGGCTGCGGAAATTTTATTCCGGTGTATGGCCCGGCCGATGAACAGGGCTGTGACGATCTGTTCAAACACCCGGGTATTCTGGCGTTTCAGCCACCGTTCAAACCTTTCGGAACGGTAGAGCTGGGCGGCCTGCAGATCACTCCGCTGCCGCTGCAGCATTCGAAACTCACTCTGGGCTACCTGATCCAGGCCGCAGGGAAATCGCTGGCCTATTTGACCGATACCCTCGGCCTACCGCCAGCGACCGAAGCCTACCTGCGTGGGGTACCCATCGATTTAATGGTGCTCGACTGCAGCCTGCCGCCCCAGCCGCAGGCACCGCGCAATCACAACGATCTGACCCGCGCGCTGGAAACCCAGCAACGCTTACAACCCGACCGCACCCTGCTGACGCACATCAGCCACCATCTCGATTTATGGCTGATGGACAACGAGCTGCCGCCGGGCCTGGAGCTGGCGTTCGATAATCTCAGCGTGCACTGCGGTAGCAATGCAGCCGATCAGATTCCAGCACCTTAACGCCGCTGCCGGGGCTGAACGCCTGCTCCAGCAGGGTCTGCGCCACGTCTTTAGCGGCAACTCCGCGCCATTTGCCGGGCAACAATTTGAATAAGGGTGCACTCAGGCGTTCCAACCAACGCGGCGACGAGCGCTCGCCCAACAGCATGGATGGCCGCACCAGCGTCAGGCGCGGCCAGTTCTGCTCACGCAGCGCCTGTTCCATTTCACCCTTGGTGCGGTTGTAAAGGAAGGTCGAGCGCGGACTGGCGCCCAGTGCACTGACCACCAGACAGTGCTGCGCACCTAACCGCCGACCGGTCAGCGCGCTTTCGATCACCAGCGTGTAATCGACGTAGTGAAAATTGGCATCACTGCCTGCCTCACGCCGTGTGGTACCCAGACAGCAGAACACCATATCGACCGGCCGTTCTTGTTCAGTCAGCAGGGCGAACAAATCATCACCCACAGGATTATCCAGTTTTGGGTGCACCGGCAGTGGCTTACGCGTGGGCGCCACAATCGCCGTGACCTGTGGATCGGCCAGCAGCAGGCGCAACAGTTCGCCACCTACCAACCCAGTGGCCCCTACAATGAATACCCGTGCCATATCCCCTCCGCCAAATTGATCGCTTTGAAAAGTATAGTTTATGGTGTCAGGCCCGCGTCCAATGCAGCTTTTTACCGAAGCCGAGGGTGTTGTCGGTCATCTTCACCTCTTGCAGTTCCAGTTGCCAAACCGGCGCTTTCATCACTTTGGCAATCGGGAAACGCTTGCAGTAGCGCGCACGTGCATGCTGTTCTTCATCACCGCTCAGCATCACCGCTTCGGCGCGATACTGCACACCGCGGATCAACGCGATGGTCTTCGGCTTCGGCGCAATGGTGCCGACCACCCGGCTATTTTGCAGCATCAACTCGCCATGACGGGTATGAGTTTCGGTCATTAGCCACAGCGTCATGCGCTCGGCATCAAACACGTAAAAACAGTTGGCGCACCACATGTCCAGGCCATTGCCGGCGCACAGCGTCAGCACATGCTGTTTGCTGAGGAAATGTGCAATCTGTTGCTGCTCTTCAGTCGTGTTCAAGGTCAATTCTCCCTTCTTTATCTGGCTTTATCTTACCCTGTGTTGTTGAAGTTGGTCACAAATAACGATAATTCCATCACCACACAAAATGGAATATATAAACACATTCACTGCATTTATATTCAAAATGTGAATAAATACCCTTCTAACATATATAAAACAAAGTAGATTTATTTTGGCATCATAGACCCGGTTTAAATCCATTTTTTTCTGCTCATTCTACGGCGCCGTAAAAATTACCGCTCTGACCACTTCATTTTTTATCAAAATATTTACATCTCAAAAAATGCTCAAAATCATTTTTTATTCAAACCACTGCATAACAAGTGAATAGTTATTTATCAAACAGGCTATTTACGTGATACTCATCACATATTTTAGTCTGAAGCACGTTAAAATAGCGCCATCTTTTCACTCCATAAGGTGGATTAGAAATGGAAAACAATAACCGTAAAATGGCACACATAAGACGGACCACTCATATTATGATGATGGCCCATCGTAGCTGCTTTAGCTTCGCCTTCTTTAACTGCAGATAACCCCCACCTCTCTCGTTGTTACTCTGAACAGCCTGTCACCATTACGCCTAAATTATTTATCCTGAAGAATCAGGGTCGGTATCAATTTAATTTATCCGGTAAATAGTGTAGCTAAATGACTGTTTAGGGTACGCACGAAATAAAATCAAAAATAGAATGAACTCAGGTTATGCCTTCAAGCATTACCTCGTTCTCCTCATGCCTTTATTGAGTGAAGGTATTAACGACAAGGTTATTAACTTGTCGATGGGATGCCTTTGCCTGAAGAATGATAAAAATGAATAAATTAAAAATTGCCGCTAATACCAAAACATTAAGCTGCTTTGAAACAGCACGCGAAGTTGTCGATGTACATCAGAGTGATTTCAACGATATTGCTGCCATAGTGCTGTCGGTGGAAGACGTCACGCAAGGTATGGTGGCGCACCTCGAAGAAATTGGCCTGAATATTCCCCTGTTCGTCGCGGTGTGCTGTGAAGAAGAATTGGATAATGACATCCTGCCGGCCCTGCATGGCGTATTTGAACTCTGTGGCAAGAACACCCAGTTCTACGGCAAGCAACTGGAGGCCGCAGCGGTAAAATATGAAAGTGAACTGCTGCCACCTTTCTTTAATACGCTGACCCAGTATGTCGAAATGGGTAACGCCACCTTTGCTTGCCCTGGGCATCAGGGCGGTGAGTTCTTCCGTAAGCATCCGGCAGGACGTCAGTTCTTTGACTTCTTCGGCGAAACGCTTTTCCGTTCGGATATGTGTAACGCGGACGTCAAACTGGGCGATTTATTGATCCATGAAGGCGCGCCCTGCGAGGCAGAGCAGCATGCCGCCAAAGTCTTTAACGCCGATAAAACCTATTTCGTTCTCAACGGCACCTCCGCCTCAAACAAGGTCGCGACCAACGCCCTGCTGACGCGCGGTGATTTGGTGCTGTTCGACCGCAATAACCATAAGTCCAATCACCATGGCGCGCTGATCCAGGCTGGGGCGACACCGGTGTATCTGGAGACCGCTCGCAACCCGTTTGGCTTTATCGGTGGCATTGACGCGCACTGCTTTGAAGAACGTTACTTACGCCAGCAGATCCACGAAGTTGCGCCGGAACGTGCTAACGAAGCCAGGCCTTTCCGTTTGGCCATCATTCAGTTAGGTACTTATGACGGTACCATTTATAACGCCCGTCAGGTGGTCGATAAAATTGGTCATCTGTGCGATTACATTCTGTTCGACTCGGCCTGGGTGGGCTACGAGCAATTCATCCCAATGATGAAAGACTGCTCGCCATTGCTGCTCGAGCTCAACGAAAACGACCCGGGCATCATCGTTACCCAGTCCGTACACAAGCAGCAGGCCGGGTTCTCGCAAACCTCGCAGATCCACAAGAAAGACAAACATATCAAGGGACAAGACCGTTATTGCAACCATAAACGCTTTAACAATGCCTTTATGTTGCATGCTTCCACCAGCCCGTTCTACCCGCTGTTTGCCGCACTGGACGTCAACGCCAAGATGCACGAGGGTAAAAGCGGCCGACGCCTGTGGAAAGAATGTGTTCGCGTAGGCATTGAAGCACGCAAAATGCTGCTGGATACCTGCAGCTTAATCAAACCTTTTGTGCCGGACCAAATCGATGGCAAAGCCTGGCAGTCTTATGACACCGAGACAATGTCCAACGATTTACGCTTCTTCAACTTCATTCCCGGTGAGAAATGGCACGCCTTTGAAGGCTATGAGGAATCGCAATATTTTGTCGACCCGTGCAAATTGCTGCTCACTACGCCAGGCATCGATACGGCGAGCGGTAACTACAGCGATTTCGGTATTCCGGCGACCATTCTGGCCAACTATCTGCGCGAAAACGGCATAGTACCGGAGAAATGCGATCTCAACTCCATTCTGTTCCTGCTGACCCCGGCCGAAGACATCGCCAAAATGCAGCATTTGGTGGCGCTGATTGCCCGCTTTGAAAAACATATCGAGCAAGACTCTTTACTTAGCGAAGTCCTGCCTACGGTTTATAAAAATAATCAGCAGCGCTATGAAAACTATACCCTGCGCCAACTCTGCCAGGAAATGCACGATCTCTACGTGAGTTACGACGTTAAAGAACTGCAGAAAGAAATGTTCCGGAAAATCTATTTCCCACGAGTGGCAATGAACCCGCAAGACGCTAATACCGAATTCGTCCGCGGGAATGTTGAATTGGTTTCACTGGCAAAAGCCGAGGGTCGAATTGCCGCCGAAGGGGCTTTACCTTATCCCCCAGGTGTTTTGTGCGTAGTCCCTGGTGAAGTTTGGGGTGGGGCCGCTCAACGTTATTTCCTGGCATTGGAAGAAGGCATCAATTTATTACCCGGCTTCGCACCAGAGTTACAGGGCGTGTATATCCAACAGGATGAAGATGGCTGGAACCGTGCTTACGGCTATGTAATGAAAAATTAATCACCTTACAAGGCGGTGAATTTTATTCACCGCCCAGATCGCATTATAAAAGAGAGAATGATCATGAGTAAGACCAATAATAAAATGGGGGTCGTGCAACTAACGATCCTGACGGCGGTAAACATGATGGGCTCTGGCATAATTATGCTGCCCACCAAGCTGGCGGAAGTCGGCACTATTTCTATCGTTTCCTGGCTGGTCACCGCCGTGGGCTCGATGGCATTGGCCTACGCCTTCGCCAAATGCGGTATGTTCAGCCGCAAATCCGGCGGTATGGGTGGTTATGCTGAATACGCTTTCGGTAAATCAGGTAATTTCATGGCGAACTACACCTACGGTGTGTCGCTGCTGATCGCCAATATCGCCATCGCCATTTCCGCCGTCGGCTATGGCACCGAGCTGTTTGGCGCCAACCTGTCGCCGCTGGGGATTTGTATCGCCACCATCGGCGTGTTATGGCTGGCTACCGTCGCCAACTTCGGCGGGGCGCGCCTCACCGGGAAAATCAGTGGCGTCACCGTCTGGGGCGTGATTATCCCGGTCGTGGGGATCTCAATCGTCGGCTGGCACTGGTTTAGCGGCAGCGCTTATATCGCCGCGTGGAACCCCCACTCGGTGCCGACCTTTGAAGCCGTTGGCGCCTCTATCTCCATGACGTTATGGGCGTTCCTGGGGCTTGAGTCCGCCTGCGCCAATACCGATGTGGTGGAAAACCCGGAACGTAACGTGCCAATCGCCGTACTGGGCGGCACCCTCAGCGCCGCGGTCATTTATATCGTTTCGACTAACGTGATCGCCGGCATCGTACCGAACATGGAGCTGGCCAACTCGACCGCGCCATTTGGTCTGGCGTTTTCCCACATGTTCAACCCAACGGTCGGTAAGATCATCATGGCCTTGATGATCATGTCCTGCGTCGGCTCACTGCTGGGCTGGCAGTTCACTATCGCCCAGGTGTTCAAATCCTCTGCCGACAGCGGCTTCTTCCCAAAAATTTTCTCCAAACTCAGCAAGGCCGATGCACCAGTCAAAGGCATGCTGACCATCGTGGTTATCCAGAGCGTGCTGTCGCTGATGACCATCAGTCCGTCACTGAATAAACAGTTCAACGTACTGGTGAATCTGGCGGTGGTGACCAATATCATCCCTTATATTCTGTCGATGGCAGCGCTGATCATCATTCAGAAAGTGGCGAAAGTACCGGAGAAGAAAGCGCGCATTGCCAACATCATTGCCGGCATTGGCGCACTGTACAGTTTCTATGCCCTGTACAGCTCCGGTGAAGAAGCGATGATGTGGGGCGCCATCGCCACCTTCCTCGGTTGGACGCTGTATGGCATGGTTTCACCGCGTTTCGAAATGGTGGGGAAAAAAGGCTCACAGCAGTAACACATTGACCGCCGGGGATGGGATTGCACGGGAGAACATGCCATCATATTCCGTCCCTGGCCATCAAAGTTGCTGCATATTCATGACCGAAATACTCCCAACCTGGCACCTCTATATGCTGCGCATGCCCAGCGGCATGCTGTATACCGGGATTACCACCGACGTGGCTCGGCGGCTGGCACAACATCAGGCCGGTAAGGGTGCGAAGGCACTGCGAGGTAAAGGGGAGCTGGTGCTGGCGTTTCACTGCCTGGCAGGGGATCGTTCAAGGGCACTGAGGCTGGAATATCGGGTCAAGCAACTGAGCAAAACGCAAAAAGAGAGGCTGGTGAGTCACCCGCCTCTTTCGTTGGATTATTTACTGCCGGACGTTGAGGTTAAAGCCGGTTAAACGGCTCGGAGTATTCCACCGCCCCACTAACGTCAAGCAAGGCATCTTCCGCCAGGGGATAAACCTGGAACGCGGCCTCGGTGTCTGGCCAGCGGCATTGCAGCCCATAGGCAGCAGCCGGTTTGAAGCCAAAGCGACCGTAGTAAGTAGGTTCGCCCAGCACCACTACTGCGGCATAGCTGAACTCGTTCAGTGCGTCCAGCCCTTCGTAAATCAGCTTTTCGCCCAACCCCTGTCGACGCAGACTTTCGTCCACGGCCAGCGGTGCCAGACCGACCCATTGACGATCCTCACCGGCTACGTCCACCGGGCTGAACGCGGCATAGCCCACCACGCCACCTTCGTCGTCGGTAGCAACGATGCCCAGCGTCAGCAGGCCGTCCTCACGCAGTTGCTGCACCAGGTCAGCTTCGTCATCTCGCCCAAAGGCGCGACGCAGCAGAGCATCAATACCCGCCGCATCTACCGGAATTTCTACGCGGATTAACATGTCAGTGGTACACGGGAAGTTTGCACCGTGCCCTCCTGCAGCCCTGCTTCCACAAACTCGGCCAGTTGCAGCAGGCCAATGCGCAATGGCGCAGGCATGGCTTCCAGCTCGATGGCATCCATCAGATTTTTTACATACAGGCCCAATTCGGTATCCCCTTCAATCTGCAGCCGACGCTGAAAGAACAGCGTATCGGGATCTTGCTTACGCGCCGCGATCAGTATCAGATCGTTGGCGTCGCCGCTGAAGCTGACATCAGCTTCGGCGTGTTGGCTGACAACCAGTTTGTCGTTTTCTACCGTCATAAACCAGTGTAGCGCCAGATCGCGAACTTCGATCTTCAACCAGCGCGATTCGAGAAATTCCAGATCGCCATCTGCCAGCGCCTGACGGAACTGCCAGCCCAACACCTGTTCCAGAAGCTGGCGCTGCAAAGCAAACGGCGTGAATTTTAGCGGTACGCGCAGCAGCGACGGCCCTTGGCGCACAATGCGCGCTCGTAATTGTTCCAACACTGTCGTTCACTCCTTTCAACACAGATGCACTATTTTGCCACAGTGGCGCACGGCTGAAGCGCTCTATATCAACAAATAGTGCATTTCGCCGCCAGCTTTATCAATACGCCAGAAGCTGCCTCAAATCAAAACCTGTTCACCGCGCTTTCACTAAAATTGCCTCCCGATTAGCGTTTGCCGGTTGATGACCCTCACCGGCAACCATTGTGACAGTCTATGCCCGCCATGGGTGTACGGCTGAGTCAGGATAAATCTATGGAGCTGCTTTGTCCCGCCGGTAACCTGCCGGCCCTGAAGGCTGCGGTGGATAACGGCGCTGATGCCGTGTATATCGGCCTGAAAGATGATACCAACGCCCGCCACTTTGCCGGCCTCAACTTTACCGAGAAAAAGCTGCAGGAGGCGGTCGAGTACGTGCATCGCCATAAGCGTAAACTGCACATCGCCATCAATACCTTCGCCCACCCGGACGGCTATGCCCGCTGGCAGCGTGCGGTGGATATGGCGGCACAGCTGGGTGCCGACGTGCTGATCCTGGCTGACCTGGCGATGCTGGAATACGCCGCCGAACGTTATCCGCAGTTGGAACGCCACGTGTCGGTGCAGGCTTCCGCCACCAACGAAGAGGCGATCCGCTTCTACCAACGCCATTTTGATGTCAGCCGGGTGGTACTGCCGCGCGTGTTGTCGATGCATCAGGTCAAACAGCTGGCGCGTACCAGCCCGGTGCCTCTGGAAGTCTTCGCCTTCGGCAGCCTGTGCATCATGGCCGAAGGCCGTTGCTACCTCTCTTCTTACCTGACCGGTGAGTCTCCCAATACCGTCGGGGCCTGTTCACCGGCACGCTACGTACGTTGGCAGCAAACGGCGCAGGGCATGGAGTCACGTCTGAATGGCGTGCTGATCGACCGTTACCGGGATGATGAAAATGCCGGTTACCCCACGCTGTGCAAGGGCCGCTATCTGGTGGACGACGTGCGCTACCACGCGCTGGAAGAGCCCACCAGCCTCAATACGCTGGAACTGCTGCCGGAGTTGCTGGCCGCCAATATCGCTTCGGTGAAAATCGAAGGGCGCCAACGCAGCCCGGCCTACGTTAGCCAGGTGGCCCGCGTCTGGCGTCAGGCTATCGATCGCTGCCAGGCCGACCCCGCCGCTTATCAGGCCGACGCAGGCTGGATGGAAGCCCTGGGTGCCGTGTCTGAAGGCACTCAAACCACGCTCGGTGCCTATCACCGTAAATGGCAGTAGCAGGAGGAAGCATGAAATACGCATTAGGCCCGGTGCAGTATTACTGGCCGAAAACCGAGGTCGAAGATTTTTACCGGCAGGCGGTGAACAGCAGCGCAGAGATTATTTACCTCGGCGAGAGCGTCTGCACCAAGCGACGCGAGATGAAGGTCGGCGACTGGCTGGCACTGGCGCAAGAGATTGCCCGCAGCGGCAAACAGGTGGCTCTCTCCACTCTGGCCCTGCTGCAGGCACCGTCCGAACTGAACGAACTGAAGCGCTATGTGGAAAACGGGGAATTCCTGATTGAAGCCAACGATCTGGGTACCGTGAACATGGCGGCGGAACGCAGCCTGCCGTTTGTCGCCGGCCACGCGCTGAACTGCTACAACGCCTACACCCTGCGCCTGCTGCACCGCCAGGGCATGACGCGCTGGTGCATGCCGGTCGAGCTGTCCCGCGACTGGCTGGCCAAGCTCCTGGAACAGTGCGATGAACTGGGTTTCCGCCAGCAGTTTGAGGTGGAAGTACTGAGCTATGGTCATCTGCCGCTGGCCTATTCGGCGCGCTGCTTTACCGCACGTTCGGAAGATCGCGCCAAGGATGAATGCGAAACCTGTTGTATTAAATACCCGCAGGGGCGAGTGATGCGTTCACAGGAACAACAGCAGGTGTTTGTGCTCAACGGCATTCAGACCATGAGCGGCTACTGCTACAACCTGGGCAACGAGTTGACCAGTATGCAGGGACTGGTGGACATTGTGCGCCTGTCGCCGCAGGGGGCAGAGACGCTCGCGCTGGTCGAGCGCTTCCGCGCCAATGAGCAAGGCACACAGCCGTTAACCCTCACCGATCAGGCCGACTGCAACGGTTACTGGCGGCGGGTCGCCGGGCTGGAATTGGTGTCGTAATCGCAGGCACGCCACAGAATGCCGGGCCTACAGGATGGGAGTTTGGTTTTGTAGGCCGGGTAAGCAAGCGCCACCCGGCACAGCGGCAACTACTCTTTGAAGAACCAGTAGCCCTGATTTATCAGCTCTGTCAGCTCAGCCACAAACGCCGGGTTTTGCAACGCATCGCCCAGTTCTGGCTGGCCCAGTTCGGTATAACGACACAGCGCATCGGCCGCTCGTGCATCCACGGTGTCCAGAGGTTCGCTGTTGACGAAGAAGCTGTCGCCAATGTGCAGCACACGCAAGCCACTCAAACGGGTCAGAGTTTCACCGTCCATCAGTGCATTCAGCACCTCGTGCGCTTCATACGGCGGCTCCGCCATAGCGATATCCAGCTCATGACGCGGCGTGGTGGCAAAACGGCCAAACCACTGCTTAAAGTCTTCCGGCTGGCTGATCATTTCGACCATCATTGAGCGCAGGCGCTCAAGTTCATATTCTTCTACCCGGCCCGGATGCTCACGCAGGGTTAGGTCAGGATCGCTGTAGTGCGCACCCCCCAGATCGTTTTCCAGTGCGTAGTCAGCAAAGCTGCTGATCAGGTCGCGGCCGTTGGGCCCACGGAAACCCACTGAATAGTTAAACGCCGTTTCGTGGGTGAAGCCGTCATGGGGGAAGCCTGGTGGGATGTAAAGGATGTCGCCCGGCTCCAAATCTTCATCAATGATCGGTTCGAACGGATCAACATGCAGCAACGCCGGATGTGGGCAGAATTGACGCATCGGCAAGGCATCGCCAACGCGCCAGCGACGACGGCCCATTCCCTGAATGATGAACACATCGTAGTTATCGATGTGTGGCCCCACGCCGCCGCCCGGCACCGAGAAGGAGATCATCAGGTCATCCAGACGCCAGTCCGGCAAAACGCGAAACGGGCGCACCAGTTCGGCTGAGGGGGCATGCCAGTGGTTCACGGCCTGCGCCAGCAAGGACCAGCCTGTTTCGCCCAGGCCATCGAAATGTTCAAACGGACCGTTGCTGGCCTGCCATTCGCCATGGGTCTGGCTAACCAGACGGCTGTCCACTTCCGACTCCATCGCCAATCCCGCCAGTTCGTCTGGCGTGATTGGGTCGACAAAGTTCGGGAAGGCATTTTTCAAAACAACGGGTTTTTTCTGCCAGTATTTCTCTAAAAACTCGGGCCAGTTCAGGTTCAGTTGGTAAGCCATATAATCACACCAGTAAGAGGATCCACGGGCGTGATTATGCGAGAGCCTGCGCCGGTCCACCTTGTTAAGGGTCAAGGAAAGGGTGGCTTCAGCCCTCCTTGCTGGAACTCGGGTTAACTTGCCGTCTGCGCAACAAGCTGCGCAACGCCACGCTGTTGTGCACAAAACCCACGCCGACACCCAGCAGGGTGTAAATAATCCCCAGCACCAGCAACATCATCACATCGCCCCAGACCTCGTTCAGCGACAGTCCCATCTGGTTTACCCCGGCAACCGCCTTGGTGGCCCAGGTGGAGGGAATACAATAGGAAATCGCCCGCACCCAGCCCGGCATCGCCTGTAACGGCCAGATGGTACCGGAGAGGTAAAATATCGGCGTGGTGATAAACGCCAGAGTCAGGTAGATCATTTCAACGCTGCGCAGGCACTCGGTCACCAGCTTACCCAGCCCCAGTACCGCCAACAGGAACGGGAAGGTCAGCAGCAAAATTTCTGGAATGCCCGCCGTTTGGCGATAACCCAGCACCCACGGCCACAGAACGAACAGCACGATCGACAGGAATAACCAGATCGGCAACAGCGCCGTCAGCCCGCCCAAATGGGCCGCCAGTGGTGGCTTACCACCGGGCATGCTCTTCATGGCAATGCTGACGCGTACGCAGGCAATCAATAATGAGTGCTGCAACAGCATCACCAGCAAGCCTGGGAAGATAATCGCCGCAAAACTGATGCCGGGGTTGAACACATCCAGCGTCTGCCCCTGTATGGGCGTCAGGATCACCTGCGCCTGGCGTTCGCTGAAACCACTGCGCAGCAATAACCCATTGTTGTATTCGGAAAGGAGCTGTTGATAGGCCGACACCACGTCTTGCTGGATCTGCCCATTGGCCAGTCGGTTGGTGGCATCACCGTAAACCGGCACCACGATATTTTGGCCGCTCAGGATCTTTTTCTCCAGATCCACCGGCATGATGATCACCGCGAACAATTTACGCCAGCCGAGGTCACTTTTTGCCTGCTCGAGGCTGTCGTAAGTCACGATGGCGATCTTCGAGGTGGCGTCCAGTTGGCGGATCAATTCACGGCTGGCCGTGCTGTGGTCCTGATCGATAACGCCGACCGGCAGATCCCACACCGTTCGGTTGGCATAGACCATGCTCATAACGCACAGCGACAGGATCAACATCAGCCACATCGGCCGTTCCAGCATGCCCAACAGCACCCGGACGAAGGTTTGCCAGTAGATTTTCATCCTGCGTTCCCTTCCTTCAGCAACCGCGGCAGCAGCCGGTTACGCACCAGCAGCGCGGCCACCAGCGGATAGACAAACAACAAAGCGCAAACGCTGAAGATGGCACTGGCCGGTACCTGCCGCAGGAACACGTCGAACATCGCATACAGCGCATGGGTCAAGGGCTCAATATTGGAGATGATGCGTGCCGGTAACGGCATCGACAGTTCCGGTACCGCCATCCCCGAGAAGGTCAGCGCGATACTCACCAGGATGGCGATCAGGCTGTAGGCGGTGATGGTGGTGCTGGTAAAGGTATACAACAGCAGGCCAATGCTCTGCGCCGCCATCACGTAGAAGAAGGCTATCATCAGCATGAACAGCGGATTACCGCTGACGCGGGCATCAAAGATGCCCACCAGTGCGGCAATCTCAACCATCAACAGACTGGTGAAGCACAGGGTGTAGGGTGCCAGTTTACCCAGCAGCGCCAGGCTGAACGGCCGGGCCGTCAGCAGCGATTTACTGCGTGCCAGCACGTAGATCATACAGGTCACCACGAACAGCTGTAGCAGGTGAATGGTGGCGGCAAACTGCTGGTAATAGATGTAGCTGCCGCTGGCATTGAACAAACTGCCGTACGACAGCGTCACGTCCGCCAGCGGTGGCAAGGTTTTCCCCATCTCGGCGGCGATAATACTGCGGTAGTTGGCGTTAATCTCGGTCATCAGACCGCTGAAATCCTGGGTGGAATACAACCCGGCCCCATAGAACAACGCGTTGTAGTACATCACCACGCTCGGCTGTTTGCCCGCCAGCGCATTGGCTTCGAAATCCGGCGGCACATACAGCAGTGCGTAATCCTGTGCGCTACGCAGGCGGTGCAGCGACTCGGCCAACCCGCCGTCATAGAGTTCGACATGGGCATGAGAGCCGGCATCCAGTCTGCGGGTCAGCGACTTGGACAGCGAACTGTGATCGTTATCCACCACCGACACCGGCAGATCGAGCAAGGTGCCTTCGGAAAAGTTGCTGCTGATCAGGCCAAACAGGATCAGCGGAAAAATCCAGCTCAACCAGTGTACTACCGGGCTGCGGAAGGCAACGCGGCACTCGTTGTCAAACGCGTGGCTGAAGCAGCGCCAACCGGCCCTTACTCTTTCCATAGCCATAAGCTGCTCATCCCTGGACGCAGGCCGTCAACCGGCTGTGACGGATACAGACGCACTTCAAAGGTTTTCAGGTCGAAGTCACCGGTAGCGCGGGTGGCGCGTTTAGTGGCGTAGTCGCCCAGCGGCGCAATGTAACGCACCTCTGCTTCGATCATTTTGTCCTTCAGCGCCGGTACCCGCATCTGGATCTTATCGCCCTTGCGCACATGAGCCAAAATGTCTTCACGCAGGTTAAACACGAAGTAGGCATCCGGAACGCGGATCAGCGTCAGCAACGGGCTGCCGGCATTCAGCAGTTCTCCTACCTCCGCCGGGATCGGCCCCACTTCACCGGCCACCGGGGCGACAACCCGCAGGTCATCCGTCTGGGCTTTCACTTGCAGCAGGTTTTCTTCCGCCGCCCGCAGCGCTGCAGCATATTGCTGACGCAGTTCGATACGGTCGCCGTTAGTGCCTTCGTCCAGATTGGCCTTGGCCGCCTGCACCTGTTGGAATGCGGTATCACGTGCACGGCGCGAGCTGTCCAACTCGGACTTCGAAATATAGCCTTTGCCGGATACGCTCAGGTTGCGGTTGTAGTCATTCTGCGCATTACGGTATTGCGCCTCAGCCTGCGCCAGGTTGGCACGCAGATTACGGATGCTTTCTTCACGCGTGCCGTGCAGAGATTGGTCGAGCTGCGCCTTGGCTTCATCGCGTGATGCCTGTGCAGAACGCAGTTGCGCCATCAACTCCGGGCTATCAAGCTGGATCATGACCTGTGCGGCTTTCACGTCGTCACCCCGCTCCACCAGCCGTTCAATCACTCGCCCCTTGGCTTTGGAGGCCACAATCACCTCCGGCGCGTCCACTTCCCCTTGCAATAACAAATCCTGATTATGCGCGCGGAACAAGATCGCCATGGCGACCGCCACCACCATCAACAGTAAGGTAAACAATGTCTTTTTTTTCATTCTCTCAGCTCCCTGAGCGATAAGCGGCGGGTGGAATCATCACGTCCATATTTCAATCGGCTCCCAAAAAAACCATTTTACTCATAAGGATATCACAAGCACATATATCCTCTTTTATAACCATAAATTGGATTATGCTTTTAACACTAAAAGCACATTTGGCTTTGTAGTTTGCAGACTTCTGCAATCGCCCTTTAAGCGATCAACTCTTTGATGGACGATGTCATGACTGAAAAAACGGCGGTACCTGTTTCAGTATTGGATTTATCCCCTATCCCGCAAGGGGCCAAACCGCGCGATGCATTTCACGCCTCTTTAGATCTAGCACAACATGCCGAAAAATGGGGCTTCCAGCGCTATTGGCTGGCAGAACACCACAATATGACCGGCATCGGCAGCGCGGCCACCTCGGTGCTGCTGGGCTATCTGGCCGCCGGTACCCAGAGCATCCGCCTCGGATCCGGTGGCGTGATGCTGCCCAACCATGCACCGCTAGTGATCGCCGAGCAGTTCGGCACGCTGGAGTCGCTTTATCCCGGGCGTATCGATCTGGGTCTGGGCCGCGCCCCCGGTACCGACCAACGCACCATGATGGCACTGCGTCGTCATCTGTCCGGTGAGGTGGATAATTTCCCACGCGACGTGCAGGAACTGCAGCATTACTTCTGTGATGTCCAACCGGGTCAGCCGGTGCAGGCGGTACCCGGCCAGGGGCTGCACGTCCCGATCTGGCTGTTGGGCTCCAGCCTGTACAGCGCACAGCTGGCGGCACAGCTCGGCCTGCCGTTTGCCTTCGCTTCCCATTTTGCGCCGGAGATGTTGTTCCAGGCATTTAATCTGTATCGCGACAACTTCAAGCCTTCCGAGCAATGCCCGCAACCGCACGCCATGGTGTGCGTCAACGTGGTGGCCGCCGACAGTGACGCTGAAGCGCGCTTCCTGTTTACCTCGATGCAGCAGCAGTTTATCAATCTGCGCCGCGGCTCGCCGGGTCCGTTGCCAGCGCCAGTCGACAATATCCACGCCTTGTGGACCGCCGGGGAACAATACGGGGTCGATCAGGCGCTGCGCATGTCGGTTATCGGCAATGAAGCTACCGTACGTAGCGGGTTGCAGACGCTACTCAACGAAACCGGTGCGGATGAAATCATGGTCAACGGCCAGATCTTTGACCATCAGGCGCGGCTGCATTCGTTTGAAATTGTCGCCGCCGTGAAGGGCGATTTGGTGAAAGCCTAAGTGAAAACTGGGGGAGATGATCCCCCAGTTTATTGCCTCCCTGCTTTTCCTTTTCCCCGACTACTGACTAGCGCTGGATCAGATAGCGGATGGTCGGCCCGTCCTGCTGGATATCCAGCACCTTATAGCCGTGGTTGCGTGCATCAAGGGGAATGTTGTTGATCGACTGCGGGCAGTCGCTGATCACCTCGAGGATTTCCCCGGGCTTCAACTGCGGCATCGCCTCCAGCGTCGCCACGGCCGGATAAGGGCAAGGCTCACCCAGCATATCCAACCGGTAATCCGGCACTATCGCCGCTTGTTTCATGACACACTCCTTAAATTAACTACCTGCGCGTCGGGTTTGGCGCGGAAAAAACGTTTCTCCCACCACAGCATGGCGCCAAACGCCACTGCCAGCAGCAGGTAGGTCACCAACAGGCCGCCGATGGGGCCGAAGGTCTCCAGCAGGTTGACCTTGTCGTAGTCGGTGGCCAGCGTTGGGGCCAAATCATCCCAGTAATAGGCCAACAGCGTAGCGCCAATGATATTCCCCAACCCTACCCACCAGTAATGCACCTGACCTTCTACCGCGCGGTACATCCAGCCGGTTTCGCAACCGCCCGCCAGAACGATGCCGAAACCAAACAATAATCCGCCCAGTACCGCATTGGGGCCAGCCCACATGATTTTGGGTGCCACACCCAGTTGCACGTAGCTGAAAATGCCGATGGCGCTGGCGGCCATACCGAGAATGATCGCTTTAGCCATATGAGTGCGGCCGCTGATCCACAGATCGCGGAATGCCGAGGTGAAGCAAATTTGCGCCCGTTCAATCAGCAGACCAAAACCGATGCCAAACAACATGGCGATACCCAACTTCGGCGCATCAAACAGCGTCCACAGTGACCAGGCGATCGCCAGACAGAAAACCACCATGCCCAGACGGAAACGGCGGCGCGCCTGTTCCGGCTTTTGAGTCAGCGGCGCGGCGGCCTTCACCTTCTGCAATTTGATCGGAATGCGAAACATCGGCAACAGGGTAAATTTGGCACCAAAGTAAGAACCGGCGGCGGTAGCCAGCGCAAAGAACCAGGCATGCAGCGAGAACTGCGGGATGCCGGTAAAGAAGGCCGCCAGGTTGCAGCCCATCGCCAGGCGCGCCCCAAAACCGGCGATAATCCCCCCCAGCAGCGCCTGCACAATGCGGATGCGGTTCTGCGGCTGGCGCAGCTTGATGTTGTTAGCCCACAGCGCAGCGGCGATACAGCCGGCGAACATGCCAATGATCATTCTGCCGTCGATGCGCTGCAGCGGCGTCCCTTCAAGGCCGATGACCTTGAAGTAACCCCATTGCTCAGGGTGCAGGCCGAATAGCTGCAAGACGTGGCCGCCCCAACGGGTAAACTCGCCGGTCACCGCCCAGAAGGCCCCGGTCAAACCAAAGTAATAGGTAGAAAGGATCCCGGCGGCAATCACCGCAGGTAAAGGTGCCCAAAAGCGCACCAGGTATTGAGACTTAAACTGCTGCCAACTCATGGCATCTCCCGTGCGTAGTATCCATAAAAAAAACCTTATAAATGATACGCCATTTTCTTCCCCTTAACGGCGAATTTCAGGCATAAAAAAACCAGCCCGAAGGCTGGTTTTTAGTCCGATTAACCGCGAACGGCTAAATCAGGCGTTATGCATCACCGAAGCGACGACGTGGTGCAGCCGGAGCGGCGTCATCACGACGTGGGGCGCGCTGGCCGTCACGGTTGAAGTTACCGCCACGACGCTCGCCACCGTTGCCGGCAGGTGCAGCAGCACCGCCTTCACGACGATCACCGAAAGAACGACGGCCTGGGTTTGCCCCTTCACGACGTTCGCCGGTGGAAGGACGAGCCCCGCCACGACGCTCACCATTACCGGCAGGTGCAGGACGCTCACGACGTTCATGCGGCTGTGCATCGCCCAGCAGTTGCATGTTCATCGGCTTGTTCAGGATGCGGGTACGGGTGAAATGAGACAGGATCTCGCCCGGCATACCTTTTGGCAGCTCGATAGTGGAGTGGCCGGCAAACAGCTTGATGTTACCAATGTAACGGCTGCTGATATCGCCTTCGTTAGCGATCGCGCCAACGATATGACGAACTTCAACGCCATCATCACGGCCCACTTCAATGCGGTACAGCTGCATTTCGCCAACGTCACGACGTTCACGACGTGGACGCTCAGCGCCACCGTCACGGCTGTCTGGACGCGCGTCACGACGACGGTCGGTACCGCGATCGTCACGGTCGTTGAATTCACGACGCTGACGCGGTTTGAACACAGGATCAGCTGGCAGGATCAGAGGACGTTCGCCCTGTGCCATTTTCAGCAGTGCTGCGGCCAGAGTTTCCATTTCCAGCTCTTCTTCACCCGGCTGCAGTTTAGCCAGCAGGCCGCGGTACATGTCCAGATCGCTGCTTTCCAGCTGTTGCTGTACTTTAGCGGCAAACTTGGCCAGACGACGCTCACCCAGCAGTTCTACATTCGGCAGTTCAACTTCTGGAATGGTCAGCTTCATGGTGCGTTCGATGTTGCGCAGCAGGCGGCGTTCGCGGTTTTCAACGAACAGCAGCGCACGGCCGGCACGACCAGCACGGCCGGTACGGCCGATACGGTGAACGTAAGACTCGGAATCCATAGGGATGTCGTAGTTCACAACCAGGCTGATACGTTCAACGTCCAGGCCACGTGCAGCAACGTCGGTCGCGATCAGGATGTCCAGACGACCATCTTTCAGACGCTCCAGGGTCTGCTCACGCAGGGCCTGGTTCATGTCACCGTTCAGTGCGGCGCTGCTGTAACCACTGCGCTCCAGCGCTTCGGCCACTTCCAGGGTCGCGTTTTTGGTACGCACGAAGATAATCGCCGCATCAAAGTCTTCAGCTTCCAGGAAACGTACCAACGCTTCGTTTTTACGCATGCCCTGCACAGTCCAGTAGCTCTGGCTGATGTCCGGACGGGTAGTTACGCTGGATTGAATGCGTACTTCCTGCGGGTCTTTCATAAAGCGACGGGTAATGCGACGGATAGCTTCCGGCATGGTTGCAGAGAACAGCGCGGTCTGATGTTCAGCCGGGATCTCCGCCATGATGGTTTCAACGTCTTCGATAAAGCCCATGCGCAGCATTTCGTCGGCTTCATCCAGCACCAGACCACTCAGGTTAGAGAGGTTCAGGGTGCCACGCTTCAGGTGGTCCAGCAGACGGCCTGGGGTACCTACTACAACTTGCGGGCCCTGACGCAGAGCGCGCAGCTGAACGTCATAACGCTGGCCGCCGTACAGGGCCACAACGTTAACGCCATTCATGTGTTTTGCGAAATCGGTCATTGCTTCAGCAACCTGAACCGCCAGTTCGCGGGTCGGTGCCAGCACCAGAATCTGAGGTGATTTCAACTCAGCTTTCAAGTTGTGCAACAGTGGCAGCGAGAATGCTGCAGTTTTACCGCTACCGGTCTGTGCCATGCCCAGCACATCGCGGCCGTTCAACAGGTGAGGAATACACTCAGCCTGGATCGGTGACGGTTTTTCGTAGCCCAGATCGGTCAGGGCAGAAATGATCGGAGCAGACAGCCCCAGGTCAGCAAAAGAGGTTTCAAGCTCAGTAGTCATGTACACGTGCCTCATTAATAATGGCAGCCAGTCTACATAACTCGTCGAGAAAATTTTCAGTCATTTTCATTGAAAAGTGTGAACCGGCTCAAATTAGATTATAAAACGAACAAAAAAGCCCTCGCCCGTTAAGGCGATAACTTTGGCAAAAAACCAATGTATATCAGGCTGATAGTTGTTCGTCAGCTATTGCTGGTCCGATTCCGATAGGTCGTCTTGTTCTTGGCCCAACAGCGCCAATTCCAACAATGCATAGCGGTGCTCAACGAAGTTATGAACGTTGTTAGCAACCGTCAGTTTGAACAGCGCCGAAGCGGTGTCCTTGTCCCCCAGACTCAGGTAGTGTTTACCCAAATAGAAGTCAGTTTCACTGAGATGCTCAGCGAGCGAAGTGTTATCCGTTGCATCTGCCTTGAGCCTTTCCATCAGCGTTTTTTCACTGATGTTGCCCAGGTAGAATTCGACAATATTCCATCCCCATTGCCCTCGGTTCGCTTTGTCATAACGCTGCTGGAGCGCTACGTCAGCCTTCTTGGGATCGATTTCTCTTTCCACAAGATACAGCCACAACGAACGGAAGGGATCGTTTGGGTCGTCTTGATAAAACGCCTGCAGATCATCCTGCGCCAACGGGAAGCGGCCGCCATAATAAAGAGCGATGCCCCGGTTTAAACGCGCGTAATTGTAAGTTGGATCAAGCTCTAGTACAGAATCAAACGCTTCATAGGCAGCATCAAAATTGCCTGCCTGCGTTAAGTAAATGCCCAGGTAGTTGAAAACTTCTGGCATATCAGGACGTATCGCCAGCGCTTGCGAGAAATCATTGCGCGCCAGTGCACGTAGCCCGAGGCTATCATACAGTACACCGCGTTCATATAAAAGCTGCGCACGCTCATCGTCCGTCAGTGCCCGGCTGGCAAGTATTTGTTCCATGCGCGCCAGGATCACTTCCTGCTGCAGTGTTGGCTGCAACGGGATCGCCAAAACTTCGTCTTTACGCCAATCATGGTTGCTGCATCCTGCCAGCATGAGTGCTGTCGCAACGTAACACCAGCGCAAGAAAGGCTTCATTTCCCACTCCCGAAGACAAACATTGGATGAACATCCTTTCATCCGTTTGCTAATACGCAGGCATCCTACCCGCGCGATACGAACAACTCCCAACCCCATGGCGGGGAGCTGTAAATCTATCTATACAGTTATTCTGCTTCAGGCGCAGGTGAACCTGCTTCTGGTGCTGTCGCTTCTTTGATGCTCAGACGCACACGGCCCTGACGGTCAACTTCCAGTACCTTAACCGGTACTTCCTGACCCATCTGCAGATAGTCGGTCACTTTCTCAACGCGCTTGTCAGCGATTTGAGAGATGTGCACCAGACCTTCTTTACCGCCGCCGATCGCCACGAATGCGCCGAAATCAACGATACGGGTAACTTTACCCTGGTAAATACGGCCCACTTCGATCTCGGCAGTGATCTCTTCGATGCGGCGGATAGCGAATTTCGCTTTTTCACCGTCGGTAGCAGCGATTTTAACTGTACCATCATCTTCGATTTCGATAGTAGTGCCGGTCTCTTCAGTCAGCGCACGGATGACAGAACCGCCTTTACCAATCACGTCTTTGATCTTGTCCGGGTTGATTCGGATAGTGTGAATACGTGGTGCAAACTGAGAGATATCGCCACGCGGGGTGCTGATAGCCTGTTCCATCACGCCCAGGATGTGCAAACGCGCGCCCTTGGCCTGGTTCAGTGCAACCTGCATGATTTCGCGGGTGATGCCTTCAATTTTAATGTCCATCTGCAGCGCGGTAATACCGTCACGGCTACCGGCCACTTTGAAGTCCATGTCGCCCAGGTGATCTTCGTCACCCAGAATGTCAGACAGAACAACAAAGTTATCTTGTTCTTTCACCAGGCCCATTGCGATACCGGCAACGGCAGCCTTGATTGGCACACCTGCATCCATCAGCGCCAGAGAAGCACCACAGACGGAAGCCATGGAAGAAGAACCGTTGGATTCGGTGATTTCAGAAACCACACGCACCGTGTACGGGAAATCTTCTGGTTTAGGCATCATAGCCAATACGCCACGTTTTGCCAGGCGACCGTGACCAATTTCACGACGTTTTGGTGAACCTACCATCCCAGTCTCACCAACGGAGTACGGAGGGAAGTTGTAGTGGAACAGGAAGCTGTCGGTTTTTTCGCCCATCAGCTCATCCAGGTTCTGCGCGTCACGGGCGGTGCCCAGTGTTGCGGTAACCAGTGCCTGAGTTTCACCACGGGTGAACAGTGCGGAACCGTGGGTACGCGGCAGCACGCCGGTGCGCACGTCCAGACCACGGATCATGTCTTTCTCACGGCCGTCGATACGCGGCTCGCCACGCAGCACGCGGCTACGAACGACGTTTTTCTCAACGCTACCCAGGATGTCCTGAATTTCAGACGCGTCCAGAGTTTCGTCCTGTGCCAGCAAGGTTTCAACAACGCTGCTCTTGATCGCATTTACCTGAGCATAACGCTCTTGTTTTTCGGTGATGTGATAAGCGTCGCCCAGGCGGCCTTCTGCCAGTTCTGCAACGCGCGCGTGCAGCGCTTCGTTGACTGCAGGTGCCTGCCAGTCCCACTTGGCTTTGCCGGCTTCGGCAACCAGGGAGTTAATGTTCTCGATAACGATTTGCTGTTGCTCGTGGCCAAAGACCACCGCGCCCAGCATCTGATCTTCGCTCAGAACGTCAGCTTCGGATTCAACCATCAGTACTGCGCCAGCGGTACCGGCAACCACCAGATCCAGGCTGCTTTCTTTCAGCTCGTCGCTGGTTGGGTTCAACACGTATTGATTGTTGATGTAACCCACGCGCGCAGAACCGATTGGGCCATTGAACGGAATACCGGACAGGCTCAGGGCTGCAGAGGCGCCGATCATCGCAACGATGTCCGGGTTAACCTGCGGGTTAAGGGAAACTACGGTCGCGATCACCTGAACTTCGTTCAGGAAGCTGTCCGGGAACAATGGACGGATCGGACGGTCAATCAGACGAGAGGTCAGGGTTTCACCTTCGCTCGGACGGCCTTCACGACGGAAGAAGCTACCCGGGATACGACCAGCAGCGTAGGTACGCTCCTGATAGTTAACCGTCAGTGGGAAGAAGCTCTGGCCTGGTTTGGCTTTTTTCTGGCCAACTACGGTAACGAATACGGCGGTGTCATCCATGCTCACCATAACGGCGGCAGTGGCCTGACGAGCCATCATACCGGTCTCAATAGTGAGGGTATGTTGGCCATACTGGAATTTGCGAATGATCGGTGTCAGCAAAATTATATCCTTAGATTAGGCGCGCAATCGTATTGACGACTCGACACGCCAGTGACTCGGTTTGCCTTCTCACTACATCCTCGCGACTAATGACAATCCTTATCTCAAGCCTGAGACAAAGCCTCTCATTAGCCGCGCGAACCTCTGTAACGGAAGATCCTGTTTGGAAACATCAGTAATACATTAACCTGATTTGCTTATGCTTCCTAGAAGAAAGGGGCCAAAATAGGCCCCTTTCCACTGAAACTCGCTTGATTAGCGACGCAGACCCAGACGCTCGATCAGGCTGGTGTAACGTGCTACATCTTTACGCTTCAGGTAATCCAGCAGCTTACGACGCTGAGAAACCATACGCAGCAGACCACGACGGCTGTGGTGATCTTTTTTGTGCTCTGAGAAGTGGCCTTGCAGATGGTTGATCTGCGCAGTCAACAGGGCAACCTGAACTTCGGAAGAACCGCTGTCGTTAGTACCACGACCGAAATCAGCTACGATTTTAGCTTTAGCTTCAACACTTAGAGACATTGTCATACTCCAGATTATAGATAATAAATACAGGCGCCGATCTCTAATTCAGCAACCCAATGCATAAGCTGCGCCATTCTACTCTTAGCGCAGTGCGATCGCAAGACAGTGCGTTTTCTGCCCTTAGTCGAAATATTCAACTACCAGGCGGCGCGGCGCCACACGACCGTCATCGGCAATATCACCCACGCCGATAAATTTACGCTCTTCACCTTCGGTGATACGCACCATGCCCGAGGCCGGTGCGCCGGCAACCTGAACCGGTTGTCCCTGCTTCACGTAACCCGCGACAACGGGCAGCAGATTCACTTCCGGGTAGTTTTCCACCGGGCTGTCCATTGGCATCAACAGCGGATCGAGCAGCTCGGCCGGGGCGATTTCCTGCCGATGGGCCTGCTCCAGCAATTCATTCAACTGCTCCAGCGTGACCATGCGCTCGGTCGGATAGGTCGCCACCTGCAGACGACGCAGGTAGATCACGTGCGCACCACAACCCAGCAACTCACCGAGGTCATCGGTGATGGTGCGAATGTAAGTGCCTTTCGAACAGTGAATTTCCAGCTCCAGCTCATCCCCTTCCCAGCGAATAAACTGCAGTTCGTAAACGGTAATGCTGCGCGCTTCACGCGGTACTTCGATACCCTGGCGAGCATACTCGTAGAGTTTCTTGCCCTGGTACTTCAGCGCCGAGTACATCGAAGGCACTTGCTTGATATCGCCACGGAAACTGTCCAGCGCCACATCGAGCTGCGCCTGGGTGAAATTCACCGGTCGCTCCTGCACTATCTGGCCGTCAGCATCCGAGGTGTCGGTACGCTGGCCAAGTCGGGCAATCACGCGATAGCGTTTGTCGGAATCGAGCAGGAACTGTGAAAACTTGGTCGCCTCACCGAGGCAAATCGGCAGCATGCCGGTCGCCAGCGGGTCGAGCGCGCCGGTGTGGCCAGCGCGATTGGCGTTATAGAGGCGTTTTACTTTTTGCAGGGCGTCGTTGGACGACAGGCCCTGCGGTTTGTCCAGCAACAGGACACCGTGGATATCACGGCCGCGGCGACGAGGGCGACTCATTAAGCCTCCTCGTCATCGCCTGATGCGGAACGGCGTTCGGCGTCATTCTTCACTACGTTGGTCACCAGGTTGGACATGCGCATGCCTTCAACCAGAGAGTTATCGTAAGCAAAGGTCAGCTCAGGCACTACGCGCAGGCGCATGGCTTTACCCAGCAGCGTGCGGATGTAGCCTGAAGCGTCTTCCAGCGCTTTAATGCCCTTAGGCACCAGATCCGGATCGGCGTTTTCGGTCAACACGTTCAGGAAGGTGACATAAACTTTGGCGTAGGCCAAATCACGAGAAACTTCTACACCAGAAACGGTAGCCATGCCGACACGCGGGTCTTTGACTTCACGCTGCAAAATGATAGCAATCTCTTTTTGCATCTCTTGTGCCACGCGCTGACCGCGGCTGAATTCTTTTGCCATTTTGTGGATTCTCCAGACAAATCGGGGGGCACAAGGCCCCCCAGAACAGACTTAAGCAGATGTGCTAGCGTTAAGCGATGGTGCGTTGGATCTCGATGATTTCGAATACTTCGATCATGTCGCCGACGCGCACGTCGTTGTAGTTCTTAACACCGATACCACATTCCATGCCGTTACGAACTTCGTTAACGTCATCTTTGAAGCGGCGCAGGGATTCCAGCTCGCCTTCATAGATAACCACGTTGTCGCGCAGAACGCGGATTGGGTTGTGACGTTTGATATTACCTTCGGTAACCATACAACCTGCAATGGCACCGAATTTAGGCGATTTGAACACGTCACGCACGGCGGCCAGGCCGATAATCTGCTGCTTGTATTCAGGCGCCAACATACCGCTCATCGCCTGCTTCACTTCGTCGATCAGGTTATAGATCACGGAGTAGTAACGCAGATCCAGGCTTTCTGCTTCAATCACGCGGCGCGCAGAAGCGTCGGCACGGACGTTGAAGCCCAGGATGATAGCGTTGGAAGCCGCTGCCAGCGTGGCGTCGGTTTCGGTGATACCACCTACGCCAGAGCCAACAATCTTCACTTTCACTTCGTCGGTAGAGAGTTTCAGCAGTGATTCGCAAATCGCTTCACAAGAACCCTGTACGTCGGATTTCAGTACGATGTTCAGCTCAGAAACTTCACCGTCGGTCATGTTCGCAAACATGTTTTCCAGTTTGGATTTCTGCTGACGCGCCAGTTTAACTTCGCGGAACTTGCCTTGACGGTACAGCGCAACTTCACGCGCTTTCTTCTCGTCACGCACTACAGTCACTTCATCACCGGCAGCAGGAACGCTGGACAAGCCCAGGATCTCAACCGGAATAGAAGGACCTGCTGAGGTCACTTCGTGACCCAGTTCGTCACGCATCGCACGCACACGGCCGTATTCGAAGCCACACAGAACGATATCGCCTTTATTCAGCGTACCTTCCTGTACCAGCACGGTAGCAACCGGGCCACGACCTTTATCCAGGAAGGACTCGATAACTACGCCGCTAGCCATGCCGCTGCGTACCGCTTTCAGTTCGAGAACTTCAGAACGCAACAGGATAGCTTCCAGCAGTTCGTCGATACCGGTACCGGCTTTCGCAGATACGTGAACGAACTGAGCTTCGCCGCCCCATTCTTCTGGCATAACGCCGTACTGGGACAGTTCCTGTTTAACGCGATCCGGATCGGCTTCCGGCTTGTCAATTTTGTTTACTGCAACCACCAAAGGTACCTTCGCTGCTTGCGCATGCTGGATAGCTTCGATGGTTTGCGGCATCACGCCGTCGTCGGCAGCAACAACCAGAACAACGATGTCTGTCGCCTGAGCACCACGAGCACGCATTGAAGTAAAGGCTGCGTGGCCTGGGGTATCCAGGAAGGTGATCATGCCGTTTTCGGTTTCTACGTGGTAAGCACCGATATGCTGGGTAATACCACCGGCCTCGCCTGCTGCCACTTTAGTGGAGCGGATGTAGTCCAGCAGAGAAGTTTTACCGTGGTCAACGTGGCCCATGATGGTCACAACTGGCGCACGTGGCTCAGCCGCAGCACCGGTATCACGGTCGCTCATCAGCGCTTCTTCCAGCTCGTTCTCACGACGCAGGATAACTTTGTGGCCCATATCTTCGGCAACCAGCTGCGCGGTTTCCTGATCGATAACCTGGTTGATGGTGGCCATTGCGCCCATCTTCATCATCGCTTTGATGACCTGAGAGCCTTTAACCGCCATCTTGTTAGCCAGTTCGGCTACGGTAATGGTTTCGCCGATCACAACGTCACGGTTAACCACCTGAGCCGGCTTGTTGAAGCCTTGCTGCAGAGTGCTTGGCTTACGCTTGCCTTTACCACCACGGGTAACTGCACGCGCTTCTTCACGGTCTGCTTTAGACTCGGAAAGTTTGTTGCCTTTCTTCTGCTTGGTCGCTTTACCGCCACGAGTGCGGGCGCGGCGTTCGCCTTCAACTTTAGCGTCGTTTTCGTCTTCGGCAGCACGGGCGTGCTGGGAAGTGGTTACATGATAATCGGCAGTTTCAACCGCTGCGCTGGCTTTCTCAGCAGCAGCCCATTCTTCGCCTTTCTCTTCGGCCATGCGGCGCGCTTCTTCCGCTACGCGTTTGGCGTCTTCTTCAACCTTGCGCCCAACTTCCTCTTCCGCTTTACGTTTCAGTTCTGCGGCTTCGGCTTCACGGCGTGCTTTTTCTGCCTGTGCTGGCTTGGTCATTTCGTCGGTATGTTGATTCGTCACTTTTTCTTTTTCCGCTGAATTACGCTTAGCGATCTCCGCGGCCTCACGTTTGGCTTGCTCTTCGGCTGCGCGCTTTGCTTCTGCTTCGCGTTTCGCTAGCTCTTCTGCTGCGCGCTGTGCCTGCTCTTCCGCTTCACGCTGTGCCTGCTCTGCCGCTTCAGCCTGTTGGGCTTCTGGCGTATCGCGATTTACATAAGTGCGTTTCTTGCGGACCTCAATTTGCACCGATTTACTTTTACCGCCGGTGCTCGGAATATTCAAGGTGCTGCGCGTTTTGCGCTGCAACGTGAGCTTACCCGGCGCGCTACCGTGTTCACGGTTCAAGTGCGCCAGTAAGGCTTCTTTCTCATGTTGGGTTACAGAGTCGCTCTCCGACTTGTTAATCCCTGCATCAGCAAACTGCTGTACCAGGCGATCAACTGGAGTTTGGATCTCTGCTGCCAGCGATTTTACGGTTACATCTGTCGTCATGCTGTTCCTTCCTGCTACAGTTTATTACGCGTTGTCGCCAAACCAACAGATATTACGTGCGGCCATAATCAGCTCGCCGGCTTGCTCATCGCTAAGCCCTTCAATATCAGCCAGATCGTCAACACCCTGCTCGGCAAGATCTTCCAGCGTACAAACCCCACGCGCGGCCAGTTTAAAGGCCATGCTGCGCTCAAGACCCGACAGGTTGAGCAAATCGTCAGCAGGTTTTTGGTCGCCCAGGCTTTCTTCTTGTGCCAGGGCCAGCGTGGTCAATGCAGCTTTGGCGCGATCGCGCAACGCTTCAACCATATCTTCATCCAGACCGTCGATTTCCAGCAGCTCTTTGATTGGCACGTAAGCCAACTCTTCCAGAGTAGAGAAGCCTTCTTCAACCAGTACGGTGGCGAAATCTTCGTCAATATCAAGATGTTTGGTGAAGGTATCAATGGCGGCATGAGCTTCGGCCTGGTGCTTGGCCTGCAGATCGTCCGCCGTCATCACGTTCAGTTCCCAACGGTCATCGTCACGATGTTGTTTTAACAGCTGGGATGCCAAACGCACGTTTTGGCCATTACGGCCGATCGCCTGTGCCAGATTGCTGGCTTCAACGGCGATATCCATGGTGCAATTATCTTCATCAACCACGATCGAGGCAACATCTGCCGGCGCCATGGCGTTGATGACGAACTGCGCAGGGTTATCATCCCACAGGATGATGTCGATACGTTCACCGCCGAGCTCGCTCGAAACAGCCTGAACGCGCGCACCGCGCATACCTACACAAGCGCCGACTGGGTCGATGCGTTTGTCGTTGGTTTTCACTGCAATTTTCGCACGGGAGCCAGGATCGCGGGCTGCCGCTTTAATTTCAATCACTTCTTCACCGATTTCCGGTACTTCGATGCGGAACAGCTCTTTCAGCATCTCGGCGCTGGAGCGGCTGACAAACAGCTGCGCACCACGGGCTTCAGGACGAACGGCGTACAGGATACCGCGGATGCGGTCGCCCGGACGGAAGTTTTCGCGTGGCAGCATGTCTTCACGGCCAATCACCGCTTCGGCGTTGCTACCCAGATCCAGCGCAATGCTGTCACGGTTAACTTTCTTCACCACGCCGGTGACGATTTCACCTTCGTGCTGACGGAAGGCATCAACCACCATGGCGCGCTCGGCTTCACGGACTTTCTGTACGATAACCTGTTTCGCGGTCTGAGTGGTGATACGGTCGAAGGTGACAGATTCAATCTGATCTTCGATGTAACCGCCCAGTTCCATACCTGGCTCTTCATACTGTGCAGCTTCCAGCGTGATTTCACGCGTTGGCTGAGTCACTTCATCTACAGCAACCCAACGACGGAAGGTATCGAAATCGCCCGTTTTGCGGTCAATGCTGACGCGAACTTCGATTTCCTGCTCGTATTTTTTCTTGGTGGCGGTGGCTAATGCGGTTTCCAGCGCTTCGAAAATCTTCTCACGCGGAAGGGATTTTTCATTGGAAACAGCTTCAACAACAGCCAGAATCTCTTTATTCATCCTAGTTGCCTCATCCAAACTTTAAAAGTGGGGTACCAGGTTCGCTTTCTGGATGTTGCTCAGCGCGAACACTTCATCTTTCCCTTCCACAGTAACCGTGATCATCTCGCCATCGACAGACTTAATAATGCCCTGCCATTTGCGACGGTTCTGTACGGCCATGCGCAGGACCAGGCTGACTTCGTCACCGAGGAAACGAGTATAGTGCTCGGCGGTGAACATCGGGCGATCAAGGCCAGGAGAGGAGACTTCCAAGTTGTAAGCGACTGTGATTGGCTCTTCGACGTCCAATACAGCGCTGACCTGGTGGCTGACATCAGCACAATCGTCAACATTGATGCCGTTTTCACTATCAATATAGATACGGAGCGTCGATTGGCGCGCACGAATAAATTCGATGCCTACAAGTTCAAAGCCCAACGCTTCTACCGGTGCCGAAAGCATCTCTGTTAATTTTTGCTCTAATGTGGACAAGCCCACCCCCAAGACATAAAAAAAGGGCCTAATAGCCCAGTGATTCTGTTGCCAAATAACAAAAAACCCCGAAAATTCGGGGCTTTATGCAACTGGACCCTGTTTGCCGCTAAGCGGCTTCGGTGCAACTTTCTAGCAAGTGTCATTTTCAAATGTTGATCGAGAAAAGCGGAATTCAATCGAAAAGTGTATTTGAAAATAAACACTTAAAGGAAAGTGGTTGCGGGGGCCGGATTTGAACCGACGACCTTCGGGTTATGAGCCCGACGAGCTACCAGGCTGCTCCACCCCGCGTCCGAAAACGTGGCAAATATTACGCCGATAATCGCAAAATAGCAAGTTATCTCTGGGATTTGGTACCGAGGATGGGACTCGAACCCACAAGCCCGTTAGGGCACTACCACCTCAAGGTAGCGTGTCTACCAATTCCACCACCTCGGTACTGATTCTTACTGCTAACGGCTGTTATTTATATCGAGGTAACAACAACCGTTTTCAAACTCTGTTACTGCCTGGCGCTTACTGCGGGATATCGCTGCTCGGCTTGGTTGGTGCTGCCGGCGCGGTAGTCTGCTCAGATTTCACTGGCTGACCCAGATTTTCCCACTCGCTGCCTTTTTTGGTCTGGTTGGTGCTCAGATTGCCCAGGATCAGACTGATGACGAAGAACAACGTCGCCAGCACAGCCGTCATGCGGGTCATGAAGTTGCCGGAACCACTCGAACCGAACAATGTGCCAGACGCACCTGCTCCGAATGAGGCTCCCATATCAGCGCCTTTACCTTGCTGCAGCATAATCAGAGCTACCAGCCCGATTGAGATCAGCAGGAAAATTACCAGAAGAGCTTCGTACATAGTTGTACCCGTATCCTTGCGGCTTCACCGCGTGCCAAATGCTTCACACCCCATAGGCTTCTTTTTTAAGAAGAAGTCGCAGGCGTTATATCAAACTGCCCACTGAAGCGGGTGTGAATACTAACCAAAGGCGCTAAGCCACGCAAGGGCAATTTGCAGCCACCGGCGCGTTTGCGGAAAAAAACACCAATAAAATTCGCAGGCTGTGATTTTCGGGGGCAATGACCGCCCCCGAACTCATCAACGTTCAATTAACCCGCAGATTTCACCGCATCGGCGATGCGATGCGCCAGCGCAGTCACCTGCTGCTCATCCTCACCTTCAACCATTACGCGGATCAGAGGTTCGGTGCCGGATTTGCGCAGCAGGACACGGCCGCGACCGGCCAACTCAACTTCAACCTGCTCGGTAACTTTACGCACTTCTTCGGACTCCAGCGGGTTGTGCTCACCGACAAAACGCACATTGACCAGAATTTGCGGCAGCAATTTCATGCCGCTGCACAGATCATGCAGACTCATACTGTTGCGAACAATCGCGGTCAGCACCTGCAGACCGGCGACAATACCGTCACCCGTGGTGGTTTTGTCCAGCAGGATCACGTGGCCGGAGTTTTCCGCACCGATGCGCCACCCCAGTTCTTGCAGCTTCTCCAGTACGTAGCGGTCACCGACTTTCGCGCGTGCAAAGGGAATGCCCAGCTGCTTGAGCGCCAGCTCCAGCCCCATGTTGCTCATCAGCGTACCAACCGCACCACCGCGCAACTGGCCCTGACGCAGCCCTTCGCGAGCAATGATATACAGGATTTGGTCACCATCGACCTTGTTGCCAAGGTGATCAACCATCATCACGCGGTCGCCATCACCGTCAAATGCCAGGCCGACATGGGCTTTTTCCTGCAGCACGCGCTCCTGCAATTGACGAACGTCGGTCGCGCCGCACTTCTCATTGATATTCATGCCGTCTGGCTCAACGCCGATGGCAATCACCGTGGCGCCCAACTCGCGCAGCACGCTTGGTGCAATGTGATAGGTCGCGCCATTGGCGCAGTCCACCACGATTTTCAGGCCTTTCAGGCTCAGCTCGCTCGGGAAGGTGCCTTTACAAAATTCAATATAGCGGCCGGCAGCGTCGATGATACGGCTGGCCTTGCCCAATTCTGAGGATTCCACACAGGTCAGCGGCTTTTCCATTTCGGCTTCAATGGCTTCTTCAACATGGTCCGGCAACTTGGCCCCATCAATCGAGAAGAATTTAATGCCGTTGTCATAAAACGGGTTATGCGATGCCGAGATCACAATGCCAGCTTCAGCACGGAAGGTGCGCGTCAGATACGCCACCGCCGGCGTCGGCATCGGGCCGGTGAACGAGGCAGACAACCCCGCAGCGGCAAGCCCGGCTTCCAGCGCCGACTCCAGCATATAGCCCGAGATGCGGGTGTCTTTGCCGATAATAATTTTACGAGACCCGTGACGTGCCAATACCTTACCCGCCGCCCAGCCAAGCTTTAGAACGAACTCAGGGGTAATAGGACTATCACCGACCTTGCCACGAATGCCGTCGGTACCAAAATATTTGCGCTCGCTCATGTCTCTATCATCCCTTAGCTGAAAGTGTTGCCTCGACGACACGCATCGCCTCGACGGTTTCTTTAACGTCATGCACTCTGACAATCTGTGCGCCCTGCATGGCGGCGATCACCGCACAGGCCACGCTGCCGATGACCCGCTGCTCAGGGGGCACATTCAGCAGTTGTCCAATCATCGACTTACGTGACATCCCCACCAACAACGGCAGGCCGAAGTGATGAAACTCTGACAATCTGGCCAGAAGCTGATAATTGTGCGCTAAATTCTTACCGAAACCGAATCCTGGGTCGAGCAGCAATTTCTGATTTGTAATCCCGGCGGCGTTACAGCGTTCAATATGCCGTTGGAAAAAGGCGTTTACGTCACCAATAAGGTCGTCATAGTGCGGCGCCTGCTGCATGGTCCGCGGCTCACCCTGCATATGCATCAGGCATACCGGTAGCCCAGTTTCTGCAGCTGCGGCCAGCGCACCCGGCTCCTGCAGCGAGCGAACGTCGTTGATCAAATGCGCCCCCGCCTGGGCCGATTCACGGATCACCCCGGCTTTCGAGGTATCCACCGAGATAAAGACCTCAAAACGACGGGCTATCGCTTCCACCACGGGCACTACGCGTGCGATCTCTTCCTCCTCACTGACCTCTGCCGCTCCCGGTCTGGTCGACTCGCCCCCCACATCAATCATGGTCGCACCGGCCGAAATCAGTGCATGGGCATGCAGCAACGCCTGATTTAGCGAGTTGTGTTGGCCGCCGTCAGAAAAAGAATCCGGTGTTACGTTGAGGATCCCCATCACCCGTGGATGGGAAAGATCGAAAGTCGTGTCTCGCACGGTTAACTGCATTACTAATCCACCTTACTGTTGCCAGGTTCACTGCCCGCCGGACAATAAAAAACCCCGGCATGCCGGGGTTCGATGTTATTACACAGCCAAAGTTACTTGTCTAGCTGTTCAGACATGGTATTGCCTGGGTTTGGCGTGCGCGGCTCATCTACCGGCGTTGGGGCTTTTGGTGTGCCACCATTGTCAGAGTTGCTGCCTTTGCTCGCATCGTCCCAACCCGCTGGCGGACGCACGTCTTTACGGTTCATCAGATCGTCGATCTGTGGCGCATCGATGGTTTCATACTTCATCAGCGCATCCTTCATTGAATGCAGGATGTCCATGTTTTCCATCAACAACGCACGCGCACGGATGTAGTTGCGTTCGATCAGGGATTTAACTTCCTGGTCGATGATGCGCGCGGTTTCGTCCGACATGTGTTTCGCCTTGGCCACGGAACGGCCCAGGAACACTTCGCCCTCTTCTTCCGCATACAGCAGTGGCCCCAGCTTCTCGGAGAAGCCCCATTGGGTCACCATGTTGCGGGCAATCGAGGTCGCCACTTTAATGTCGTTCGACGCACCGGTAGAGACTTTCTCTGGCCCGTAAATGATCTCTTCAGCCAGACGACCACCGTACAGAGTAGAGATTTGGCTCTCCAGCTTCTGACGGCTGGCGCTGATTGCATCGCCTTCCGGCAGGAAGAAGGTGACACCCAACGCACGGCCACGAGGAATAATCGTTACCTTGTGCACCGGATCGTGCTCAGGAACCAGACGGCCAATAATGGCGTGGCCTGCTTCGTGATACGCGGTCGACTCTTTCTGCGCTTCAGTCATTACCATGGAGCGACGTTCCGCACCCATCATGATCTTGTCTTTGGCTTTTTCGAACTCAACCATCGACACGACGCGTTTGTTGCCGCGAGCGGCAAACAGCGCTGCTTCGTTGACCAGGTTAGCCAGGTCAGCACCGGAGAAGCCCGGAGTACCGCGTGCCAGTACTGAAGCATCAACATCTGGTGCCAAAGGCACGCGACGGGAATGCACTTTCAGGATCTGCTCACGGCCACGTACGTCTGGCAGACCAACGACAACCTGACGGTCGAAACGGCCTGGACGCAGCAATGCCGGGTCAAGCACGTCTGGACGGTTGGTCGCGGCGATGACGATAATGCCTTCATTGCCTTCGAAACCGTCCATCTCAACCAGCATCTGGTTCAGCGTTTGCTCACGTTCATCGTGACCGCCACCCAGACCGGCGCCACGCTGGCGACCGACGGCGTCGATTTCATCGATAAAGATGATGCACGGAGCCGCTTTCTTGGCCTGTTCGAACATGTCACGCACACGAGAGGCACCGACACCCACAAACATTTCCACAAAGTCGGAACCGGAAATGGTGAAGAACGGCACTTTTGCCTCGCCGGCGATAGCTTTCGCCAACAGCGTTTTACCGGTCCCTGGAGGGCCAACCATCAGCACGCCTTTAGGGATCTTGCCGCCCAGCTTCTGGAAACGGCTCGGCTCGCGCAGGTATTCCACCAATTCGCTCACTTCGTCTTTTGCTTCGTCGCAACCAGCAACATCAGCAAAAGTGGTTTTGATCTGGTCTTCCGTCAGCATGCGGGCCTTGCTCTTGCCGAAGGACATCGCGCCCTTACCGCCGCCGCCCTGCATTTGCCGCATAAAGAAGATCCAAACCCCGATCAGCAACAGCATTGGGAACCACGAAATAAAGATAGAAGCCAGCAAACTCGGCTCTTCAGGCGGTTCACCAACAACTTTCACATTCTTGGTTAACAACGTATCCAGCAATTTAGGATCGTTGACGGGGATGTAGGTCGTGTATTTGTTACTGTCTTTCTTGGTAACGTTAATTTCACGTCCGTTGATTCGCGCTTCGCGAACCTGGTCCTGGGTCAGCTCGGACATGAAGGTAGAGTAATCCACCCTACGGCCATTCGACTCGCTGGGCCCAAAGCTCTGGAATACAGACATCAACACTACCGCGATGACTAACCAGAGAATTAGGTTTTTCGCCATGTCACTCAAGGGATTAACCTCATATTACAACTGTGTTAACAAACAGCGTTAGGGTACTACAGCTTGCGCCCTGTCGCTACAATGTACACTTCGCGCGAACGTGCGCGGGAAGCGTCTGGCTTACGAATCTTAACCTTCGTAAACAGGGAGCGAATTTCCCGTAGGTACTCGTCAAAACCATCTCCCTGGAACACCTTCACCAGGAAACTTCCGCCTGGTGCGAGGACATCACGACACATTCCCAGTGCTAATTCCACCAGATACATCGATCTTGGAATATCGACGGCCGGAGTGCCACTCATATTCGGGGCCATGTCAGACATAACCACCTGAACCTTGCTTTCACCTACACGTTCCAACAGAGCCTTGAGCACCAGTTCATCACGAAAATCGCCCTGAAGGAAATCGACGCCAACGATAGGATCCATTGGTAAAATATCACAGGCGATAATACGGCCGGAACCGCCGATCTGGGTCACGACATATTGCGACCAACCACCCGGTGCCGCACCCAAGTCCACTACGGTCATGCCGGGTTTAAACAGTTTGTCACCCTGCTGTATTTCATCAAGTTTAAACCAGGCGCGCGAACGCAGCCCTTTTTTCTGCGCCTGTTGAACATATTTATCGCTAAAGTGTTCTTGTAACCAGCGACTGGAGCTAGCAGAACGCTTTTTATTAGCCATCTCGTTTTCCAACTATCATAAAAAGAGTCTTAATGTCAGGTTCGCTGCTCATGTAGACTCACACCGGTGAAGACCGATTTGGTGATATACATGAGATGGCGGTAGAATGTACCGTTTTCAATCCCAACTTAAGCAAAAAAGACAATGAATCTGAATAATAAACAAAAACAGCACCTGAAAGGCTTGGCGCATCCGTTAAAACCGGTTGTCATGCTGGGTAATAACGGTCTCACCGAAGGGGTGCTGGCTGAAATTGAACAGGCTCTGGAGCATCATGAGCTGATCAAGGTAAAAATCGCTGCTGAAGATCGCGAGACCAAAACCCTGATCGCCGACGCTATCGTGCGTGAAACGGGTGCCTGCAACGTGCAAGTCATCGGTAGTACGCTTATTCTTTACCGCCCGTCGAAAGAGCGCAAGATCAGTCTACCGCGTTAATAAGCATTGGGTTAACGAAAAGGTGCCATGCACCTGATTCAGATAAAAGGCCGCGTGCGGCCTTTTTCCTTTCTTTACAAAACCCTGGCGATTTTCTGAACGAATGCAGAGCAATCAGAGATAATCAACCTTCAAGATCTCATAATCGACATCGCCACCCGGGGTTTTTATCACTACCACGTCATCAACTTCTTTACCGATCAAACCGCGCGCCATCGGTGAATTCACCGAAATCAGATTTTTCTTGAAATCGGCTTCGTCGTCGCCAACGATGCGGTAGGTCACTTCTTCTTCGCTATCCAGGTTCATCACCGATACGGTGGAGCCAAAAATCACGCGGCCATTGTTTGGCATCTTGGTGATATCGATCACCTGCGCGTTGGACAACTTGGCTTCAATTTCCTGGATACGCCCTTCGCAAAAACCCTGCTGCTCACGAGCGGCATGGTACTCTGCGTTTTCTTTCAAATCGCCGTGTTCACGGGCGTCAGCGATGTCCGCAATGATTTTCGGACGACGCACACCTTTCAAAAAATCGAGTTCTTCGCGCAGTTTCTCAGCGCCAAACAAGGTCATCGGAATCTGTTTCATAATGTAAATACCTCTAAATCTTTCCTGTTCAAATAACCGTCATCCTGACGTGTTCGAATGAAAAAACGGTGGGTGCATGCCCCCCGCCTCCAGGCGACAAACAAAAGAAGCCTGACTCGGAACGGTTGCCCAAGTCAGGATCGATTTTGCATTTTGATACGCATTTTAGCGTAGAGTTCCTTGAGGGTCATCGTTTACTTTTTCCCTGAATGCACCGTAGTATGACGGCACGTTATCCAGCTGTTATCCCGAGATTATGCGTTTTTCACGAATTGTCAGTGCATTGGCTTGCGCATTTGTTCTAAATGCGAATGCGGCCCCGGTTGAAGATTACACACAATATTTGCCTGATGGGGCCAACCTTGCCCTGGTAGTTCAGAAGATCGGCGCAGACGCACCGACCATCGATTATCACTCTCAGCAAATGGCGTTGCCGGCCAGTACCCAGAAAGTGCTGACCGCGCTGGCTGCTTTATTGCAGCTCGGCCCCGACTATCGCTTCACGACCACGCTGGAAAGCCAGGGTGATATCAGTGACGGCGTGCTGCGCGGCAACCTGATTGCCCGCTTCAGCGGCGATCCAACCTTTAAGCGCCAGAGCCTGCGCAACATGGTGGCGATCCTGAAAAAACAGGGCGTACGCCAGATTACCGGCGATGTGCTGGTCGATACTTCGGTATTCGCCAGCCATGATAAAGCCCCTGGTTGGCCGTGGAACGACCTGACTCAGTGCTTCAGCGCCCCACCGGCGGCGGCGATAGTCGATCGCAACTGCTTCTCGGTGTCGCTGTACAGCGCGCCCAATCCGGGCGACATGGCCTTTATTCGCGTGGCCTCCTATTACCCGGTCAATATGTTCAGCCAGGTACGTACACTGGCGAAAGGTTCCACAGATGCCCAGTATTGTGAGCTGGATGTGGTACCGGGCGAGTTGAATCGCTTTACCCTGACCGGCTGTCTGACCCAACGTAGCGATCCGCTGCCGCTGGCCTTTGCCATTCAGGATGGTGCCAGCTATGCCGGCGCTATTTTAAAAGATGAGCTGAAACAGGCCGGTATTCAGATCGACGGCCACTTGAAGCGTCAGACCCAACCGGGCCTGAAGGGAACGGTGATCGCACAGACTCAATCCGCGCCGCTGCACGAGTTGCTGAAGATCATGCTGAAGAAATCGGACAACATGATCGCCGATACCGTATTCCGCACGATCGGTCATGAACGTTTCGGCGTTCCAGGCACCTGGCGAGCCGGTGCCGACGCGGTGCGTCAGGTCCTTCGTCAGAAAGCCGGTGTTGATTTGGGCAACAGCATCGTAGTGGATGGCTCAGGCCTGTCACGCCACAACCTGCTGGCCCCGGCAACCATGATGCAGGCGTTGCAGTACATCGCGCAGCATGACAGTGAACTGAACTTTATTTCAATGCTACCTTTGTCCGGCTACGACGGAACCCTGCGTTACCGTGGCGGTCTGCATGAAGCCGGTGTTGACGGCAAGGTTTCTGCCAAAACCGGCGCGCTGCAAGGCGTGTATAACCTGGCCGGGTTTATCACCACTGCCAGCGGTCAGCGTTTTGCCTTCGTACAGTATCTGTCGGGCTATGCCGTGCCGCCGGAAGACCAGAAGCAGCGCCGCGCTCCATTGGTGCGTTTCGAAAGCCGCCTGTACCGGGATATTTATCAGAATAACTGAGGGTTGTGATGAAACTGCTGATTGTTGAAGACGATGAGCTCCTGCAACAAGGCCTGGCACTGGCATTAGCCGGGGAAGGCTATGCCTGTGACTGTGCCGCCACGGCGGCGGAGGCCAGTGCTCTGCTCCTCACCAGTCAGTACAGCATGATTATCCTCGATCTGGGCCTGCCCGACATGGACGGCGCCAGCCTGCTTCGGCAGTGGCGCCGACAGCAAGTCGAATTGCCGGTACTGATTCTAACGGCACGTGATGCACTGGAAGACCGTGTCGACGGGCTGGATGCCGGCGCCGACGATTACCTGGTGAAACCCTTCGCGTTAGTTGAGCTACAGGCGCGCGTGCGGGCTCTGATCCGCCGCTACCAGGGTCACAGTGACAATCTCATGCAGTTGGACGATCTCCAGCTCAATCTCTCCAGCCAGCAGGTTTATGTCCAACAGCAGCCGGTCGAAGTCACCCCTAAAGAATTCGCCATCTTGTCACGCCTGATGATGCGTGCCGGACAAACGGTCAATCGTGAGCTGCTGCAACAAGATCTTTATACCTGGCAGGATGATTTGGGCTCTAACACGCTGGAAGTACATATCCATAACCTGCGCCGCAAATTGGGTAAGGATCGCATCCGTACCGTTCGCGGTATCGGCTATCGCCTGGAATCCTCATCATGATCAGCATGCGCCGTCGTCTGTTGTTGATGCTGGCGCTGATCCTGTTGGTCACCCAGCTTATCAGTGCCTTTTGGCTGTGGCATGAAAGCCAGGAGCAAATCAGCTTCCTGGTGGATGAAACCCTATCGGCCAAGGTTCGTACCGAGCGTGTCGATACGGAAATCGCCGAAGCGATAGCCTCATTGCTCGCGCCTTCACTGATCATGATGATCGTTACATTGCTTGCCTCATTTTGGGCCATCAGCTGGATTATCCGGCCGCTCAATCAACTGCAACAGCGGCTGGAAAAACGTTCTGCAGATAACCTGACGCCGCTGCCGCTCAACAGTGACAGCCTGGAAATAATGGCGGTTACCACCACACTCAACCAATTATTCTCACGGCTGGATAACACCATCCAGCAGGAACGACTGTTTACCGCCGACGCCGCCCATGAGCTGCGCACGCCGCTGGCGGGGATCCGCCTGCATCTGGAGTTAATGGAAAAACAGGGGATCCCGCAAAGCGGACCGCTGATTACCCGCATTGACCAACTGATGCACACCGTTGAACAATTGTTGATGCTTGCACGCGCCGGGCAAGATTTTGCCAGTGGCCATTATCAACGCTTCGATTGGGTGAGCGACGTTATCCAACCGCTGCGGGAAGAACTCGAGGAGTTGGCCGCACAACGCGGACAAAGTTTGCAATGGCAGCTTCCGGCCACCGCCCCGGTGCATGGTGACCCGGTGTTGTTACGTCTGCTACTGCGCAACCTGGTGGAGAATGCCCATCGTTATAGCCCCGAGGGCAGCAGGATCCAGGTGCAGCTTTCCCCGCAGGATAGCGGTTATCGGCTACAGGTGATCGATGAAGGGCCAGGCGTCAAAGAGAAAATGGTGGGCGAGCTTACCCAGGCCTTCCGCCGTATGGATCAGCGCTATGGCGGCAGTGGGCTGGGGCTGAACATCGTGACCCGCATTGTGCAGCTGCATCAGGGACGTTTAACGCTGGAAAACCGCCAGGATACCCACGGGCTCAATGCTCAATGCTGGCTGCCGGAAAACGTACTGAAATAAAAAAGGGCCCAGTGTTAACTGAGCCCCTCTCTTCGCAAGATTACTTCTGGTAAACGATTTCGACGCCTTCGTCGTCTTCTTCATCCCAGTCGTCATCCCAGTCGTCATCCGCTTCAGCTTCCACTTCAGCGATCTGTTCACGGTGGTAATCATCCCACATGAACTCGACTTTCTCCGGCGCACTTTCTTCGATGGCCATGGCTTTCGGTTGGGTATTGATAAACTTCATCACGTCCCAGCACAGCGCATTGACACCTTCGCGATTGACCGCGGAGATCATGTAGTACTTACCTTCCCAACCCATGCCCTCTGCAATCGCCTTGGCACGTTCGGCAGCTTCTTCTTCACCTATCACATCAATCTTGTTGAAAACCAGCCAGCGGGGCTTCTGCGTCAGATTCTCGCTGTACTGATTCAACTCATTGATGATGATTTTGGCATTTTCTACCGGGTCAGACTCATCGATTGGGGCGATATCCACCAAGTGCAGCAGCACGCGGCAGCGTTCCAGATGCTTCAGGAAGCGAATACCCAGACCAGCGCCGTCAGCGGCACCTTCGATCAGCCCAGGGATATCGGCAACCACGAAGCTTTGCTCGTGGTCCATACGCACCACACCCAGGCTTGGTACCAGAGTGGTAAACGGATAGTCAGCCACTTTCGGCTTGGCAGCAGACACTGCGCGGATAAAGGTCGACTTGCCAGCGTTCGGCAGGCCTAACATACCCACATCGGCCAGCAGCAACAGCTCCAGCAGGATGTCACGAGCTTCACCGGCGGTACCCAGCGTTTTCTGACGCGGAGCACGGTTAACAGATGATTTAAAACGGGTGTTGCCCAGACCGTGCCAACCGCCCTTCGCCACCATCAGACGCTGCTCATGACGGGTCATGTCACCGAGGATCTCGCCGGTGCCCTGATCCTGCACGCGGGTACCGACCGGTACCTTGATGGTAATATCTTTGCCACGCTTGCCGGTACAGTCACGGCTCTGACCGTTTTGGCCACGTTCCGCGCGGAAAGATTTCTCAAAGCGGTAGTCGATCAGCGTGTTGAGGTTTTCGTCCGCCAGCAGATAGACGTCACCGCCATCGCCACCGTCACCACCATCAGGCCCGCCGTTCGGGATATACTTTTCGCGACGGAAGCTGACGCAACCATTACCACCGTCACCTGCAACGACCAAAATCGCTGCTTCATCTACAAACTTCATTTACCGTCTCCGTAAATCATTCACCGGGCTGCTTCAAAGGAGCAACCAGGCGGGGTTCTGCCCGTCGCGGCCACCAACGGTGACCAATTGCGGAAAACATGGCGCCCGCAACCACCACGAAAGCACCGACATAGCCGACGACATTTAATGTCGGGGCGGCGAATACCTGTGGCCAAGCCAGCGCCAATAAATCTGAAAAAAGCAGGGTAAACAACGGTGTTAACGTCACTAACGCGCTCACCTGTGCCGCCTGCCAGCGCGCCATGGCTTCAGCCAGCGCACCATAACCAATCAGCGTGTTGGCTCCACAGAACAGCAGACAGGCCAATTGCCAACCGCTGAGCTGGAAAATCACCTCCGGCCTGGCCAGAGGAAATAACGCCACTGCACATAAAGTGTACAACATTACCAGGATTTGCGGCGAGGCCAATCGACGCAGCAACACTTTCTGCGCAACGCCATAAGTAACCCAGACCATTGCCGCACACACCCCCAACAACACCCCAAGGGTGTAATCCGTCAGGCGGGTGAAAATTTCAAGCAGGCTGACGTTGAAAAACAACAGCAATCCGCAGATCAGCATCAGCGCGCCAATCACCTGGGTGATACGCATCCGCTCTTTTAAAATCAGCACGCTGGCAAACATCATGCCGACCGGCGACAACTGGCCGATCACCTGCGATGCGGTCGGGCTGAGATACTGCAATGAAGAACTGAAGAAAATAAAATTCCCCAGTAAGCCTGCGGTGGCGACGGCCAAAATCAACAACCAGCGCGGTTGGCGGAACAGGGTCACCGGCGGCAACTTGCCGCGCACGGCCAAAATAAGCCCCAACCCAAGTGCAGCCATGGTAAATCGATACCAAACGATGGTAAACGGCTCCATCACTACCAGCACTTCTTTCATCGCAATCGGCAATGCACCCCAGCAAACTGCCGTAGTCACCGCCAGAGAAATGCCAATTCCGACCTGCTGTTTCGTTTCCATCTTACCTTTGCCAGCGCTGACGGGCCGATACACAAGCAGCCCATAAATGTAAAAAGCCCCGCAACGAATTGCGGGGCTTACATCTATTTAGTAAGGCTCGGAAAATTATTCAGCTTCGATGCTGATAAATTTACGATTGCTCGGGCCTTTAACTTCGAATTTGACTTTACCGTCTTTCAAAGCAAACAGAGTGTGGTCTTTGCCGCAACCCACGTTGGTACCAGCGTGGAATTTAGTGCCGCGCTGACGAACGATGATGCTGCCTGCCAGTACTGCTTCGCCGCCAAAGCGTTTTACGCCCAGACGTTTAGCTTCTGAATCGCGACCGTTACGAGTCGAGCCGCCAGCCTTTTTGTGTGCCATTAATCTGCTCCCCTAACTTAAGCGCTGATGCCGGTGATTTTAACGTCAGTGAACCACTGACGGTGGCCCTGCTGCTTACGATGGTGCTTACGACGACGAAACTTAACGATCTTAATTTTCTCGCCACGACCGTGAGCAACGACTTCAGCTTTGATCTTACCGCCATCGACGTAAGGAACGCCGATTTTGATATCTTCGCCATTAGCGATCATCAGAATCTGGTCAAACTCAACTGCTTCACCAGTTGCGATGTCCAGCTTTTCCAAGCGAATGGTTTGACCTTCGCTTACTCGGTGTTGTTTACCACCACTTTGGAAAACCGCGTACATATAAAACTCCGCTTTCCGCGTGCCCAACTGTTTAGTACAGAGCGCGCTATAAATATTCACAATAGGGCGCGAATTCTACGCAATAATCCAGCATATGACAAGAGCAGAATAAGACCAGAAGCAGAAAAAAGAAGAAAAAAAGCACAGTTTCTTTCATGGCGTTTATCTGAGCCGTTTTTCAAGTACAATCAGAGGGACAGTTACCGCCATGTACCGATGTGAGCAGCGATCTCAACGCGGTGAAGAGAAACACAGCTGAAAAAAATACAATGAACCTAGAGCAAATTACCGAGTTAACCGCGCAAGATATGGCGGCCGTGAACGCAACAATTCTCGAACAGCTGAATTCCGATGTCACGCTCATCAATCAGCTTGGCTATTACATTATCAGTGGTGGCGGTAAACGCATCCGCCCGATGATCGCCGTTCTGGCGGCGCGGGCGTTGCATTATCAGGGTGATAAACACATTACCGTTGCTGCGCTGATCGAATTCATTCACACCGCTACTCTGCTGCATGATGATGTGGTGGATGAATCAGATATGCGCCGCGGCAAGGCCACCGCCAATGCCGCATTCGGCAATGCTGCCAGCGTGCTGGTCGGCGACTTCATCTATACGCGTGCTTTCCAGATGATGACCAGCCTGGAATCGCTGCGCGTGCTGGCGCTGATGTCCGAGGCCGTCAACGTGATAGCCGAAGGCGAAGTGCTGCAGTTAATGAACGTCAACGATCCGGACATTACCGAAGAAAGCTACATGCGGGTGATCTACAGCAAAACCGCACGTCTGTTTGAAGCGGCGGCGCAGTCCTCAGCCATCCTTTCAGATGCAAGTGAAGCAGAAGAAAAAGCGCTGCAGGATTACGGTCGCTACCTTGGCACCGCTTTCCAGTTGATCGATGACCTGCTCGATTACAGCGCCGACGGCAGCACGCTGGGTAAAAATACCGGTGATGACCTCAATGAAGGAAAGCCAACACTGCCGCTACTGCACGCCATGCATAACAGCGAAGGCGCACAGAAAACCATGATCCGTGGGGCTATTGAACAAGGTAACGGCCGTCACTTGCTGGAACCCGTGTTGCAGGCCATGCAGCAATGCGGCTCGCTGGAATATACCCGCCAGCGTGCTGAGGAAGAGGCTGACAAGGCCATCGCTGCATTGCAGGTTCTGCCGGAGTCCGCTCATCGTGCCGCGCTGGAAGGATTAGCGCATCTTGCGGTTCAACGTGATTTTTAAGAAACAATAAACGTCTTGCTGTTTCCACAGACCCGCACTGCGGGTCTGCTCATTTCTCCGCTGAAATACGCGCCAGTAAACTACCGATCCCTTCTCGCATCAGGAACGCCAAAACTTTCTCGCGTTCGCTCTCCGTCAGGTGGTAGAAATATTCGATCCACACGGCCAGCGGATCCTTTCGGTCCAGCTCATAGCTCGCAGGTTCTTCTTTTAATACCAATAAATTACGCGTTCCTGCAGGCAAGCTGTCAATATGGTATTCCAGTGCTTTCCCCTGCACGCCTTTACGCCGACGACTGTTCCAGCCTTCACGACGCGCCATCAAATTTATTCCCTGTGGTGAGGAAGGTAATCCTGCTACGCCTGTCAGTTCCTTGGCGGCAAACCACTCTTTTTTCATAGCCATGTTCTCTGGAGAAAAGTCGGCGAATATCTTTTTTGGGAAATTTATTGGATATTTTTTAAGAAATTTAGTGGTATCCTAGTTTCCGTATAAGCGTTTCATGTTGTTCAAACGATTAATTTTGACCTGTTAGTTATACCACTAACAGAACTTTCGCTAATCAAAAAAGGAATGCAAACATGAACTCAAGGAACAAGGATTGGCATCCGGCGGATATCATTGCGGCTTTACGTAAGAAGGGAACCACACTGGCGGCGGTATCGCGCAAGGCGGGGTTAAGCTCATCAACGCTGGCGAATGCGTTGTCGCGTCCCTGGCCAAAAGGGGAATGGTTAATTGCCGAATCACTTAACATCCATCCTGCAGAGATTTGGCCAAGCCGTTATTTCGACCCCTACACCCATAACCTGCTGGATCGAAAAGCCCGCATCCGGTCATAGCTGCGGGCATAAAAAAACCGCCGGTACGCTGTCCGGCGGCCTATGCATACTCATGCACAACTGAATGATCAGTTATTGATAAACTTTTCGCCCAGTTCGATATCTTTGTGCAGAACATCCAGCATGTCTTCCAGCGCTTTCTGTTCGAACGCGCTCAACGCACCGATGTCTTTGCGTTCTTCAACGCCATTCTTACCCAGCACCAGCGGCTGTGCGAAGAAGCGAGCATATTTGCCATCACCTTCCACGTAAGCACATTCCACCACGCCTTTTTCGCCTTGCAGCGCACGAACCAGAGACAGGCCGAAACGCGCCGCCGCCTGGCCCATTGACAGGGTTGCAGACCCGCCACCGGCTTTAGCTTCAACCACTTCAGTACCCGCATTCTGGATACGCTTGGTCAGATCAGCCACTTCCTGCTCGGTAAAGCTCACACCAGGGATCTGTGACAACAATGGCAGGATGGTCACGCCAGAGTGTCCGCCGATTACCGGTACGTTCAGCTCTTCCGGCTGTTTGCCTTTCAGTTCAGCCACGAAGGTGTTGGAACGGATGATATCCAGCGAGGTCACGCCAAACAGTTTATTTTTGTCATAAACACCGGCTTTCTTCAGCACTTCTGCTGCGATAGCTACGGTGGTGTTAACCGGGTTGGTGATAATACCGATACAGGCTTTCGGGCAGGTTGTTGCCACTTGCTGGATCAAATTACGCACGATACCCGCGTTCACGTTGAACAGATCTGAACGATCCATGCCTGGTTTACGTGCAACGCCGGCAGAAATCAGTACCACGTCCGCACCGTGCAGAGCTGGAGTCGCGTCTTCGCCACTGAAGCCTTTGATTTTAACTGCGGTTGGGATGTGGCTTAAATCGACGGCAACGCCTGGGGTAACGGGGGCAATGTCGTAGAGAGAGAGTTCAGAACCTGAAGGAAGCTGGGTTTTGAGTAGAAGGGCGAGGGCCTGGCCGATACCGCCAGCAGCACCGAGAACTGCAACTTTCATCCTATACTCCTTTATTATCTTAAATATATAAAGCGCCGTGAATATGTTGGGTACGGACCTTAAATTATTACACCTTTAAAAACAATCTCTTAACAGTCTGTTTGAGAACTGGCGCAATAAAACGGCCGATGTCGCGCTCATCTTAGATTAAATCGCTTACGCATTAAGGGCATAGCGCACACTAATCAAAAATACTGCGAGGTTATTCACGAGCAAGTTAACCGGCGGTTACATTACACCCTTACACAACATCAGAACAACATCATTTTAATAACATTTTCTTTACCACCGCAGAGGGCTTTTTAGGTCATGGAAAGGGCATATTCATGGGATACAGATTTTGTTAAAATGCTGCCCTTTCCTCGTTGCCCGGGCATTTTTGTTTTTTCCAGGCGTCCTTTTATTGCATAAAAATTCATTTATATGCATAATAACCACTTCTATTGTCAACATTCCACGGTGCAAAATGCGTAATCCCGCAAAGCAGGAAGATCTGATCAAGGCGTTTAAAGCGTTATTGAAAGAAGAAAAATTCAGTTCTCAAGGCGAGATCGTTTTGGCGCTGCAAGAAGAAGGCTTCGAAAACATCAACCAATCCAAAGTATCGCGCATGCTGACCAAGTTCGGCGCGGTGCGTACGCGCAATGCCAAAATGGAAATGGTGTATTGCCTTCCGGCCGAACTCGGCGTGCCCACCACCACCAGTCCACTGAAAAACCTGGTGCTGGACGTCGATCATAACGACGCAGTGGTAGTGATCCACACCAGTCCTGGCGCCGCGCAGTTGATTGCCCGCCTGCTGGACTCGCTGGGTAAATCCGAAGGGATCCTCGGCACTATCGCCGGTGACGACACTATTTTCGTTACCCCGGCCAGCAGCTTTACCGCTCGCCAACTGTACGAAGCCATCCTGACGCTGTTCGAACAAGAGTTATGATGCATAGCGCTAACAAAATGCGGCTAGCGGTCGCGTTTTGTTAGCACTTCTTTAACCCTACCCTTACCTTTCCCCCATCCCCTACCACGTTTAAAACCAGGTTTCCTCCACACCACAACATATTTCAATGACATTTCTCCGTAACCAGTGATAGCTACTGCCATCTTCCGCACTTTTGGTCAAAAGCACTTACCCTATTGAAATTACATAGATTTAACATTGAAAGATCGTTTTATAAGCGATTTTTATTCCATCTGGTTATTAAAAATAAGGAACACCATAATAAAGTTTCACAAGAAACTGTTAGCTAACTATTAATTTTTGACGTTACTAGATGTATACTCATTTCCGTGACGTAAATCACAGTTCATTGGAACTGATAAAAGAATACGAAAAGGTGAAATCATGAAAATTAAAGCTACCATCGCAACCATGAGCGTTCTATCCATGCTTTCTTTCGGTGCATTTGCAGCACAATCTGTTGATGCAAATCAGGCCGCAAAAATGCAGGCTGCAGGCACTATTACCGTCAGCGGCGTTGCCGGGGCACCTTCGGACATCCGTCAGGCACTGTCTGAAAAAGCCGATGCCAAAGGGGCAACCGCTTACCGTGTAATCGAAGCGCGTAACGAAGGCAACTTCCACGCCACTGCAGAAATTTACAAATAAGTACAAGGTGTTACCCGGAAACGGGCAATAGAACTCTGGACCCCAGCATTACCGATAACAGCCTTCAAGTATAAAAACGCTGCAAAAGCCCTTCCAGGCGGTTATCGCAACAGGACCCAATATCATGAACATGAAAAGTACCCTCGCCGCACTCAGCCTGCTGTCAGTCGTTTCGTTCGGTGCTTCTGCCGCTACGCTAATCACTAATGACCAGGCCAACAATCTTCAGTCTGCCGGTACCATTACCGTCAGCGGCATTACCGGCGCGCCTTCCGATATTCGCCAGGCCCTGTCTGACAAGGCCGACAAGCAAGGCGCTAAAGCCTACCGCGTGATCGAAGCTTACGAAAACGGCAACTGGCACGCGACTGCAGAAATCTATAAATAACAATTCAGGGGACATGCTTACCGAACTGATTACCCTCGTCACTGCCACTGCCGAGTTCTGTCGTAAGTACTGATTCCCTGAAGAAGCTTCGTCGTCCTATCCGACGGACCCCGTTGCCCTCGCTCGCGAGGGCTTTTTTACGCCCATAAAAAAGGACCGTTACCGGTCCTCTGTACAAAACTTTTAAAATTTATCAGGCAATCAATAGGTTGCTTTCGGTTCCGGTTTGTTGGCCAGAGCCTCCAACAGTCGATCGTGGATCGCGCCAAAGCCGCCGTTACTCATCACCAGAATATGGTCACCCGGCTGGGCCGTTTTCACGATCATATCCACCAGCGTGTCGAGATCGGCGCTCCAGTGGGCCGGTTGAACGCAGGCCTCCGCCACCTCCGCGACCTGCCAGGGGATATGGTGCGGCTGGAACAGGAACACTTCATCAGCGCGGCCAAGGGAGGGTGCCAGATCGTTCTTGCTAATCCCCATCTTCATGGTGTTGGAGCGCGGTTCAAGCACGGCCAGAATACGGGCGGTGCCGCCGACTTTGCCACGGAGCGCGGCCAGGGTCGCCAGGATTGCCGTTGGGTGATGGGCAAAATCGTCATACACCGTAATGCCATTGGCTTCACCACGTAGCTCCAGGCGACGACGAGCATTAATAAAGTCGTCGAGTGCGCGGCAGGCATCTGCAGGTAATACACCAACATGACGGGTGGCGGCAATGGCCATCAAACCGTTATGCATATTGTGTTCACCGACCAACGACCACTTAACTTCACCTACCTGCTCACCGTTGAGGAATACCGCATAATGGCTGGCGTCCGGTGTCAGTTTCTGCGCACGCCATACGCCGTCCTCTCCAACCAGCTCCTGCTCGCTCCAGCAGCCCATCGCCATCACCTGTTTCAGGTGGCTGTCGTTATCAGGCAGAATGATCTTGCCCTTGCCCGGTACCAAACGCACCAAATGGTGGAACTGTTTTTGGATCGCTTTCAGATCGTCGAAGATATCGGCATGATCAAACTCTAGGTTGTTCAGGATCAGCGTACGCGGGCTGTAATGCACAAACTTGGAACGCTTGTCGAAGAACGCACAGTCATACTCGTCGGCTTCGATCACAAAGAACGGGCTGTCGCCCAGGCGAGCAGAAACGTCAAAGTTACCCGGAACCCCACCAATAACAAAGCCCGGCTGATAGCCGCAGGCTTCGAGGATCCAGGTCGCCATACCGGCGGTGGTGGTCTTGCCGTGCGTCCCGGCAACGGCCAGTACCCAGCGATCGCGCAGCACATAATCATGCAGCCACTGTGGGCCGGAAACGTAAGGGATGCCCCGCTCCAGTACCGCTTCAACGCACGGATTACCGCGTGTCATGGCGTTACCGATGATCACCAGATCCGGCACCGGATCCAGCTGAGCCGGATCGTATCCCTGGATCAGGTCGATCCCTTCCTTCTCCAACAGCGTGCTCATCGGCGGATAGACATTAGCGTCAGAGCCGGTCACCTCATGCCCCAGCGAACGTGCCAGCACTGCCAGCCCGCCCATAAAGGTGCCACAGATCCCAAGAATGTGAATGCGCATAGTTTTCTCATAGAGTACGTCGAATGTTGGCCCCATTCTAACGCCCAGAATCATCCAGAAGAAATGGATTTGCCTATGAATAGCGTTCATCTTTGGGCTACACTGCTCGCGAATACGTTGGCGGTTTGTTAACAAACCGCTACCCATCCGTAGATTCAGGGATTGTGTCATGAAAACGTTAGGCGAATTTATCGTCGAGAAACAGCACGACTTCTCTCACGCCACCGGCGAGCTAACAGCGTTACTTTCTGCAATTAAACTGGGCGCCAAAATCATCCACCGCGATATCAACAAAGCGGGCCTGGTTGATATTCTCGGTACCAGCGGCGTTTCCAATGTACAGGGTGAAGTTCAGATGAAACTGGACCTGTACGCCAACGAAAAGCTGAAAGCGGCATTGAAAGCACGCGGTGAAGTTGCGGGTATCGCTTCTGAAGAAGAAGATGAAATCGTGATATTCGACGGCGAGCGGGCTGAAAATGCCAAGTATGTGGTGCTGATGGATCCGTTGGACGGCTCGTCCAACATCGATGTCAACGTCTCGGTCGGTACGATTTTCTCTATCTATCGTCGCATTACCCCGGTTGGCATTCCAGTGACCGAAGAAGACTTCCTGCAGCCAGGCAGCGCTCAGGTCGCCGCCGGTTACGTGGTTTATGGTTCATCCACCATGCTGGTGTACACCACCGGTTATGGCGTGCATGCCTTTACTTACGATCCTTCTCTGGGCGTGTTCTGCCTCTCTCATGAGAAAGTTCGCTTCCCGGCCAGCGGCAATATGTATTCCATCAACGAAGGTAACTACATCAAGTTCCCGCGCGGTGTGAAGAAATACATTAAATATTGTCAGGAGCAGGACGAAGCAACGCAGCGTCCTTACACCTCACGCTACATCGGTTCACTGGTTGCCGACTTCCACCGCAACCTGCTGAAAGGCGGCATCTATATTTATCCAAGCACCGCCAGCCACCCGCAAGGCAAGCTGCGCCTGCTGTATGAATGTAACCCGATGGCGTTCCTGGCAGAACAGGCCGGCGGTAAAGCCAGCGACGGTAAAAACCGTATTCTGGACATTACCCCGGTGAAACTGCACCAGCGTGCACCGTTCTTCGTCGGCACCAAATCCATGGTGGAAGACGCCGAGCGCTTTATCGCCGAGAATCCGGACGAATAACCGGTTCTATGCGGGGGGCGCATTTCGCCCCCCTGCATTCAGAGTTTGAACGCCGCCATACTCTGCGCCAGCAACTGGGCCTGCTCCTCCAGCGAGCGCGTCGCTGCCGCCGACTCTTCGACCAATGCCGCATTTTGCTGCGCCACCTGATCCATCTGTGCCACCGCCAGGTTGACCTGCTCAATACCGCTGCTTTGCTCACGCGTAGCCGCAGAAATCTCCCGCATCAACGCCGTCACACGCCCCACTTCGCCGGTGATCCCATTCATGGTTTTCGCCGCAGACTCGGCCATCTGTTCGCCTTCCTGCACCCGATTTTGCGATGCTTCGATCAACCCTTTAATCTCTTTCGCCGACTGCGCGCTACGTTGGGCCAGGCTGCGTACCTCACCGGCCACCACGGCGAAACCACGCCCTTGCTCACCCGCACGTGCCGCCTCTACCGCCGCATTCAGCGCCAAAATATTGGTCTGGAAAGAGATGCCATCCATCACGCTGATAATATCGGCGATGCGCCGTGAGCTGTCGGTTATCGCCTGCATCTTGTTCATCACTTGGCTGACCACCTCACTGCCCTGATTGGCAATATCAGAGACGCTCAGCGCCAATTGATTGGCTTGTTCACAGTTCTCGGCATTCATTTTCACCGTTGAGGTCAGTTGCTCCATGCTGGCGGCAGTTTCCTCCAGCGAAGCGGCCGACTCTTCGGTACGCTGTGCCAGATGCTGGTTACCGGCGGCCAACTCGCGTGAACCGGTGTCAATTTGGCTACTGGCGTCACGCACCTTACTGACTGAACTGGCCAATGCCTGTTGCATCCGCTGCATCGCACGCACCAGACGGCCCATTTCAGTTTCCCCTTCACCGGTGATGTGGTGCGTCAGGTCGCCGCCGGCGATATGTTCCAGTTGGGCAATGGATTCATCCAGTGGCCGCAGGATAATTATCCGTAGCGCAAACCAGGCCAGTACCGCCAGCAATACGCTGAGCAGGCCGGCAACCAGGATCAGGGTAATCTTGGTGCTGGCGTTACTTTCCGCCTCATGCACCCGTTGCTGACCGATCTTCATGGCAAAGCTGCGGAAATCGCTGAGGTCTTTTTCGAAAGCGATGCTCAGGGCGGAGATTTTGGTTTCCTGGATGTCGTAATAGTCATCAACTTTGCCGGCCTTGATGGCATCGGCCATTGGCCTGACGCCCTGCTCCAGATAGGCGCGATAGCTGTTTTGCAAACGAGTGGACAATTCGCGCCCACGTTCGGTAACGGTGCCGACGCTGACAAAGCGCGCCATTTCCTGCTTTGACTGCGCAAGGTAGTCATAAATGCGCCCCACCGTGGCATCGGACACCTCGATCTGGCCGATTTCGCGCTGGCGTACCGCCAGTGAGGCGGCCGTTCTGGCACGCAACGTCAGGTTGGAGCTGCTGGCCAACGATCCCAGTTCTTCCCCCAAAATCTGGTTCAGGGTATGTAACGATCGCGATCCTTCGTTAATGGCGTTGACGCCGATCGTGCTGACCATAATCAACAGCAGCGTCATCAGGCTCAGCAGGGCAATCAGCCCGGCCTTGACCGTAATCTTTTTTAACATGAGTGGTTCCCGGCTTCAGAAATAGTGAGTTCTAACGTAGAGGAGGTAAAACGCAGAGCCAGACTTCGCCGACTCATTATTATTTGATGAAGTTATCGGCAACCGCGGGGAAAACTTAACGCCGTTGGAGGATTAATCTGGAAATTCAGTGGATGACCGTCTGCCGGGGCGAGGGTGATGAAAAGGGCAGGAAATCGCAAAAGAGTCCGCTATAATAGCCGCCACTCCATTTCTGGTTTGATTAAAGGAAACCGACATGAGCTTGCTTAACGTCCCTGCTGGCAAAGACCTGCCAGAAGACATCTACGTAGTTATCGAAATCCCGGCCAATGCCGATCCGATCAAATATGAAATCGACAAGGACACCGGCGCGCTGTTCGTTGACCGTTTCATGTCCACCGCGATGTTCTATCCGTGCAACTACGGTTACATCAACCACACCCTGTCTCTGGACGGTGATCCGGTTGACGTATTGGTACCAACGCCATACCCGCTGCAGCCTGGCTCAGTGATCCGCTGCCGTCCGGTGGGCGTACTGAAGATGTCCGACGAAGCCGGTGAAGATGCGAAACTGGTTGCCGTTCCGCACAGCAAACTGAGCAAAGAGTACGATCACATCAAAGATGTGAACGACCTGCCGGAACTGCTGAAAGCACAGATCTCTCATTTCTTCGAGCACTACAAAGATCTGGAGAAAGGCAAATGGGTGAAAGTGGAAGGTTGGGCAGATGCTGCCGCAGCCAAAGCTGAAATCATTGCTTCTTTCGAACGTGCTGCCAAGAAGTAATTCTTAGCCGCTGTCCGATAAAAAAACACCGCTCAGTGAGCGGTGTTTTTTTTACTTTTCGTCGAGACGCCTCAGCCAGTCACCGCTATTAATTCGCGGGTAACCGTCCACGCTGTGTTTATACAGGTAGATCCACGCACTGCCATAAGGCGTCTGAATCAGCTCGCGCTTATAGTCCCTGGTGTTGCTTTTCAGTTCGTCCAGCTCAGCCAAAATCGATGAGTTGATGCGGTACACCTCACAATGTACCGTGCCCTCTCCAGGGATCGCCGCCGGGTAATGGCCCAGATTATAAATCTGATAGCCTTCGAGCTCATGCTCGCCGAGCCATTGGGCGTTGGTCATCCAATGGCTGTTTCCCTGTTTGCGTCGTAAACTGCCGTAGACAATTATTCGCATCGCTAAAACTCAAACTGATAGAGCAAATCTAATGCCTGGTCGAGACCAGACACCGCTTCAAGATACAATTTAGGCATCAGGCGGTAACGTAACGTCAGCGTGGCCAGCGAGTCGAAAATACCCACCCCATATTTTACTTGTAAGCCTGGGAGAACATAACCACTCACGACAACCTGGGAACTGTCGCCAACCCCCTGAGTATCCAGGGCCAAATTACTTACGCCAAACGCCTCGCCGATTTTACCCACAAGTTGACCACTTTGTGCAACCCCCATCCCAATTAACATTGAGGTCATTGCGTTGCCATCTGCGCCGGAACTGCCCAATCCCTGTCCGCGCAGCAGATAAGACAGCGCTTCCTGCTGGGATTTGGCCGGATCCGAGAATACTTCCAGCTTCGGTGCATCCGCCAACCCGGTAACCCGCACCCCTGCGGTGACGTCGTCTTCGGTGGAATCCGGATTACGGATCGCCTCAAGATTCAGCAACGGCTGATCCGGTGGACCAGAGAACATCAGTTGGCCCTTGCGAACGATCAAATCCTGACCATAAGCATGGAAGCGACCGGAAGGGATGTCAATCTGGCCGTTCAAGCCCAGACCATTCTTATCCTGCACCACTTTCAGATCGCCCTTCAACCGGGCCTTCAGCCCAAAGGCATCCAGGCGCACATCGTTGCCAACGTGGATCATCAGGTTGCTGTTGATCGGGATCGAAGCCGTTTTTGGTTGTATCGGTTTAAGTTGGTCATCCAGCATCACTTCATCGGAAGAGACGCCGACCGCGCTTTCCGGCAGATCTTGTACCGTAATACGCGCCCACGGAATGTCGACCGAACCATTGAGTGAGAACAGCTGCGGCGTCGCCTCGAAAATCAGATCCGGTGATACATCGATACGGATCATCGGCGGCACCGTCACCCGCAATTTATCGCCCTTGGCGGCGATACGCGCACGCCAGGCGTTGATGTCGCGCCAGTCAGCGTCACCGGACAGATTAAGCTGACCGTGGGTGGTACTGACCAGCCCTTCCAGCGTCGAGGTCATGCCGTCAAAGTTCATCGCCAGGCGACCTTCGGTCATGTCAAACGGCATCCAGTGACCGTCGATATCGACCTTGTCCAACGCCATGCGGCCATACACCAAAGGTTTCTGCGCGCTGCCGCCCAGGCGCAGGTTGGCATTCAGCATGCCCGCGGCTTTCTCCCCTTGCATCAGCGCCGGGTTAATCATCGCCAGTGAAATGTTGGTGATGTTGACGTTACCGCTGATATTGCGGCGTACCTGCGGATCGGCAATCTGTACGTTACCGTCAAACTGACCATTGTTCGTCAGCTTGATCAACCAGTCGGCCTGTGCACGACCATTGGCGAGGCCGGCGTTAAGGTTCAGCTTGTCGAAGGCAATCGGCAGCGCATTACCCTGCACCTGCTGTACCACCTTCACCCCGTTGCCCGCCAGCGAGACTTTCGCCTCCGGCAGCGCACCGCCCGGCTTCCAGCTCACATCCGCCCGCCCGGTGAACACGCCGCTCAGCGCCGTTTCCGGCCCGAGGAAAGGTTTGATCATCGCCAGATCAAAGCGGTTCAACACCACGCTGGCCTGGCCGCTCTGGCCGGCTTCGATGGTTTTCGGTACGCAAAGTTCGGCATTCGGGTTCTGCCAGCAGTGTGGCCCGATGCTGATTTTCTGTGCGGTATTCAGGTAATCAAGCGCGATGGCGCGGGTTAACCGCCATTCCCCCACCGGGGTATCGAAGCGAGTATTGTTCAGGTTGCCACGCCAGCGTTGCTGTTGGCGATCAAAACTGCCCTGCAGCGCCAACTGACCGGAGACCGGTTTACCGTCAATTTTCAGTTGCAGCTGATGCTGCTTCTCACTGCCTTTGGCAGTAAGCTGAAGCAGGCTGATGTCCAACGCATCCTGTTTCAGTTGTTCGACGCGTACCGCCAACTGCCCTTGGATCTGGTCGCTGGAGCGCACGTCACCGTCAATTTTCACCCGGTTGATACGCAGCGCCTGCCACTGCAGGCCGGAAGCGGTCAGATCGGCCAGCAACTGAGGTGCCTGCAGGTTACCGCGCAGTTTCAGCAGGCCTTTCGCCGTACCGCCCAATCCTGGCAGTGCGCCGTCCAGACGCGGTGCGTCGATGTTCGCATCCAGGTTCCAACTCTTCTCGTCCAACTGACCTTTGACGTTCAGTTGGTTACGTCCCAGGGTCAGATCGATACCCGGAATTTTCCACTGGCCGGCAGCGTTACCACTGAGCGTACCGCGCGCGGTGACCTTGTTTTGCTTCACGTTACCGTCGAGCTGCAACACCGGCACCTGTAATTGCCAACTGCCACCGTGCAGACTGCCGCGGGTGGTGATTTTACCGTCCAGCTTCGCCGGCCATTCCGGCCACTGTTTGGCGGTATTGATACCGCTCAGCGTCAGCTGTGAATTCCAACTGATGGCCTTGCTCCAGTCCACCAGCGCAGTCAGATCGGTATTGCCCTGCAAGGCCGCCAAACGCAGGCGATCCAGTTTGAACTGTTCAACGTTGCCTTTGCCGTCCAGCGTCAACACCGCCGGTGGCAAGTCCTGGCCTTTGATATTGGCGCGGGTCGACAACGCATAGTCGGTTGCCTTGCCGTTAAAGCGCAGGCGGAAATCATTGATCTGGTACTGCGATTCGCCGCTCAGCGGCCATTTCAGCTGCTTGCTTTGCAGCGTCAGCGCCAGCGGTAAACCGACTTCGGCCAGTTGGGTTTGCAGATCAAGCTGCGCGCCGACCGGACCGGACAGGTTGAGCGCTACCTTCAGTTCTTCACGCAGCCCACCGCCGATGTTCAGTTTGACCTTTTCACCCTTCAGCGGATCGATGTTCAGCGTGCTATTCGCCACCATCTCCACCGGCCAGGTGCCCGTCAGTGTGGCCTGCCCCTGTGCCGACAGCGTGCCTTGCGGGGATTTGACATCGAAATTGTCCAGCTTGATATGCTGATCCAGAGTGCTGGCCTGCAGCAACAGGCTGGTGATCAGCACGTCGGTGTCCCCGGTCAACCGCAGTTGTTCACCGCTGATCTCCTTGACGGTGATATCCAGCGGCAGGCGAATGTCCGGTAAATCCGGCAACAGTGGTTTGGCAAACAGGGCTTTCAGCGTTTCACCCAGCGGCTTCTCTTCCGGTTGTGGTGCTGGCTTCGCGCCCTGATTGGCTTTCTCCTCTACCTTTTTCGCCGCCTCGACCACCGGTTGTACCGCTTCCGGTAACGGGTTCTGTGGGGTTTTCGGCAGGGCAATCAGCAAGCCGCTGATTTTGGTTGGCAATAAGGTCAGCGCGCGCTCTTGCCACTGTGCACCGGTACGGAACTCGCTAAGGGAAATAGCCGTATCGTCTACGCTGACCTTAACGTTGTTCAACGCCAGCATCCGCAGGGTAATCGGATATGGCGTACTCAGGTTGGTGGTCGGCTCGCTGGTTTCTGCCACCGGCGCGGACGGCGTCATTTCTTTGGTTTTCACCACCACGTCCACGTCCTGCGCGGTCAGAGCATTGACACACAGCGAACTGTTTTTAAAACAGGCCAGATCGAGCGACAGATGGAACTGTCCGGCATTCACCGTCACGCCCGGCATCTGGTATTTCACGCCTTTCAGCGTCAGGTCACGCCAGCCGCCAGTGACACTGGCAATATCCAGCCCTGGCACCCAGCGCGCCGCACTGTTGATAACCAAATGCAGGCCACTGGTGGTCCCGAGCAGGTATGCAACGCCGCCGATCAGCAACAGCAGGACAATCAGAAATCCGAGACAAATCTTTTTTATCAGGCTCATAGTTCAGGCCCCAAACCAATATAGAACTGCACCCCGTGGGTGTCTTTATCCCCCACCGGGGCGGCAATATCCAGCTTCACCGGGCCAACCGGTGACTGCCAGCGCACGCCGAAGCCGGCACCGGTCTTAAAGTCGCTCTGCTTGATATCGTTCACCGCCTCGCCGGAATCGACAAACACCGCGCCCCACCATTTGCCGGTCACGTTGTATTGATACTCCAGCGAGCCGGTCAGCATTTTGGAGGCGCCGGTCAGCTTGCCGTCATCATCACGGGGTGAAATGCCCTTGTACTTATAGCCGCGGATACTGCGGTCACCACCGGCGAAGAATCGCAGATCCGGCGGTACCCTTTCAAAGTCGTTGGTTTCGATCCAGCCCACCTGCCCACGTGCGACAAAACGGTGCTTGTCGGCCAGCGTACGGATCCAGACGTTCTGCGCCTGCATCAGCGCAAAGTCCACGTCGGAGCCCCAGGTGCTGTCGGACACATCGATAGAATAACGCTGACTGTCCCCCCAGGTTGGCATCAGGCCGCCGCGCGAACGAGTGCGGTTAACACTGACCCCCGGGTACAGCAGCATGGTGGTGTTGGTTACGTTACCCTGAGTAAAGTGGTCAAGACGCCAGGTCAGGTTTAACGCCCGTTGCCAGCCGCTGGAGAGATCCCAGTTACGGGAAACCACCGCTTTTGAGGTGACGGACTTGGTATCGTTGAGATCGACGTTCTTGAAGCCGCCCTGCAGCAGGTAGTACTGCTCCAGCGGGTTCTTCAATAACGGGATTTTATAGGTCAAATCAAGCTGCTGTTCCGGAGCCGAAATGCTGGCGCTGGTTTCCAGACTGTGGCCGCGGTCATTAAGCCACGGCTTTTTCCAGGTGCCTTTGATCCGGGGACCGACGTCGGTGGAATAACCCACCCCAGTTTCGATGGTATTACGAGTGCGCGGTGACACCAACGCATCTAACGGCAAAATCTTGTTCTCTTTGGCATCTTGGAAATCAGGGGACACCACCACCGAGTTAAACCAGTTAGTGGCGGACAAACGGCGATTCAGCTCGGCCAAATCCTCCGAACTGTAATAATCCCCCTGATGAAAGGGCACCAGATTTTGCAGATAGTCTTCACGGATTTGCGAGCCGGTGAACTTCACCTGGCCGAAGCGGTAACGCTGCCCACTGTTGAAATCGATGTCCCAATAGGCCTTATGCAGATCTTCCGCCACGCCGAGCTGGCTCTTGGTCATATCGGCATCGAAATAGCCTTTACGCAATGCCAGGCCGGTCAGCGAACCTTTAAAGCTGTCATATTTACCGTGATTGAGGATCTCCCCTATCGTCGGCTTGCCTTTCTTGACCAGCGTCAGATAGTCTTCATCGGTTTTCGCACCGCCTTCCAGCACGATATTGGCACCGGCAATTCGCACCGGCTCACCTGGGTTAACCTTGGCGTGCAGCACCGGACGAGCCAACCCTGGCCGGTCATCCAGCGTAAAGTCGATGGTTGGCTCATAATAGCCGAGCGCTCGCAGGCCCTGACGGACGGCTTCATCTACACGGGCGCGAAAGCGGCCATCCGTGCTGACCTCTTCCGGCGTGATGGACGACAGACGCACCCGGACGTTTTTTTCCAGTTCCCCACTAAGTCCTTCAACCTGCAGCCGCACATTCGCCGAATACGCCACAGGCGTGGCGAGCAGCGCACACAAAAAGCACAGGGCACGGTATCGTGGCACGCGTTCTCCTTAATTTATTTTACTTTCCTGTAATAACACTCACTCTGGGGCCAGGGCCTACTCCGCGCTATCAAGACGGCAGCCCTTTTCAGCATGATTCCAGACGCTGCATGTTACGGTTTTACTGCCGCAGTAAACTGGCGCATTCTTATCTTTTGGCGCTCTAAATACTGCGTTAAGCTGATACATAATCTCGATATGTAGCTTATTGTGGGCAAAGTTGCGGTTAGATACAACTTAACTGCCGCGACTTAGGTCAATTCTTACTGTGACAACAGGAGTCAACCGTGGTGCCATTTTTTGATAAAACACAAACCGTCGACAAGGCAAACTCACTGCCTGGCCGCACCACCCCCATGCCGGTTGCCACACTCAACGTGGTCACCGATCATTCAATGACCCAGGTGCCGGACGGTATGGCGGTGGCGATCTTCGCCATGGGCTGTTTCTGGGGTGTAGAGCGCCTGTTCTGGCAGCAGCAGGGCGTCTACAGCACCGCAGCCGGCTACAGCGGTGGCTATACGCCAAACCCAACCTACCGCGAAGTGTGCAGCGGCCAGACCGGTCACACCGAAGTGGTGCGTGTGGTATTCGACCCGAAAATCATCAGCTATAAACAGTTGCTGCAGGTGTTCTGGGAGAACCACGACCCGGCTCAGGGTATGCGTCAGGGCGGTGACGTCGGCACCCAGTACCGCTCAGCGATTTATACGCTGACGCCGGAGCAGCAGGCCGAGGCGGAAAGCAGCCTGCAACGTTTCCAGCAGGCGATGAACGAGGCCGGCGATAGACGCGCCATCACCACCGAAGTGGCACCGGCACTGCCGTTCTACTATGCGGAAGACGACCACCAGCAGTATCTGTACAAGAATCCGGAAGGGTACTGTGGTCTGGGCGGTATCGGCGTGTGCTTGCCACCCCAGGGCTAAGACACCGATTGACGGTAATTTTTTAACCGCTGGCGGCCCCTGTAGGGCTGCTGCTATACTGTGCGGGCCGCTTCTGCGGCCCGATAACCTTCTTTCTGGTTGTTATCGCTACTTTTTTTACAATGTACTACCCTTCCTCAAGAGCGCCGTCATCCCGTCGGCACGTATGGATAGATTATGTTAAACAGTATTTTACTGATTCTTTTTCTGATCGCAGTGAGTGCGTTTTTCTCACTGTCGGAAATATCTCTGGCCGCGTCACGCAAGATTAAACTGAAACTGATGGCTGACGAAGGTAACGTCAATGCCGCCAAAGTCCTCAAACTGCAGGAAACCCCGGGGCTGTATTTTACCGTGGTGCAGATTGGCCTGAACGCCGTGGCAATTCTCGGCGGTATCGTTGGCGATGCAGCCTTTTCCCCCACTTTCCAACCGATTTTCGACCGTTTCCTGTCGCCTGAACTGGCAGAGCAGGCCAGCTTCATCTGTTCGTTCGTGCTGGTGACCAGCCTGTTTATCCTGTTCGCAGATTTGACCCCGAAGCGCATCGGTATGATTGCACCAGAGACGTTTGCCGTCCGGATCATCAACCCGATGCGTTTCTCGATCATGATTTTCCGGCCGCTGGTGTGGTTCTTTAACGGCATGGCAAACCTGATCTTCCGCCTGTTCAAACTGCCGATGGTGCGTAAAGATGACATCACCTCTGACGACATCTATGCGGTGGTGGAAGCCGGAGCTCTGGCGGGCGTGCTGCGTAAGCAGGAACATGAGCTGATTGAAAACGTGTTCGAACTGGAATCACGTACCGTGCCTTCGTCGATGACCTCGCGTGAAAGCGTGGTTTACTTCGATCTGCGTGAGACCGAAGAAAGCATTATCCAAAAGGTCTCGACCCATCCGCACTCCAAGTTCCTGGTGTGTGACGGCAATATCGATCAGGTAGTCGGCTATGTGGACTCCAAAGACCTGCTGAACCGCGTTCTGGGCAATCAGAGCCTGGTACTGAGCAGCGGCGTGCAGATCCGTTCGGCGCTGATCGTGCCGGATACTCTGACGCTGTCCGAAGCGCTGGAAAGCTTTAAAACCGCCGGTGAAGACTTTGCGGTTATTCTCAATGAATATGCGTTGGTCGTGGGTATCATCACCCTGAATGACGTGATGACCACGCTGATGGGCGATCTGGTCGGCCAGGGCCAGGAAGAGCAGATCGTGGCGCGTGATGAAAGCTCATGGCTGATTGAGGGCGGTACGCCGATCGACGATGTGATGCGTGTCCTGCACATTGATGAGTTCCCGCAGGCGGGCAACTACGAAACCATCGGCGGCTTTATGATGTACATGCTGCGTAAGATCCCGAAACGGACCGACTTCGTGAAATATGCTGGCTACAAGTTTGAAGTGGTCGACATCGACAGCTACAAGATTGACCAGCTGTTGGTGACCCGGCTGAGCGACAAACCGGCGTCGGTACTGCCGAAGGCACCGGAAGAAAACCCCGCAGCCTGATCCCAAGCGATAAAAACGTCAGCGGCCCCATCGGGGCCGCAATTATTTTAGCTTTTGCAGGTGCTCTAACTATTACCCTATGAAGGTAGTCTATCAACCCATCTCTGTCTGCAGTAACAGCACCTGACGATTGACCTCTGACATCACACTGAAGTGGCGCCGGTCACGAATTTTCGGTAGCAGGATTTTCCCTTCATCGAATTCGAACGCGCCTACATCTTTGATATACAGCCTGCCACGAAACAGGGTCTTTACGTACTTCGCCACTTTCAACGGATTATAACGCTGGAAGATTCTCATTCTATTACTCTCCTCCGTTTGGTCCATGCGCTCAGCGAGCCGCCAAGGTGGCAGCCTCTAAAGTAAGAACGCAACTTGATTGCCATGTAGTAGACCTAGTAAAGACTATATCGTTCACTTCTGCCCGGAGATCTTCACTGGATTTACACTTTTTGACAGAATTGTATATGACTATATATAACTTTTTCAGTATATCCCTTCAAAATCCAGGTATTACTCCCCAGAAGGAAGAACTGAGATCCGGCTAACAGGACAGACCTCCGATCACCACCTATGCTTTAGGCTGTCGGGTGCTGTCGGCACCGTTTCCCCTTCAAGGAGAAGGCATGAAAAAAAGTCACATGCTCATTGTATCCCTGCTGTTTGCACCCCTTTTGGCCTCTGCGCACAACTTCCAGCTCCAGCAACGCGTCGCGCCGATTGGCGTCAGCGACAAGGGGGAGTTGAACTACGCTAATGATAAGTTTAGCTATCAAAACTGGAATAGCGCGCAGCTCAGTGGGAAAGTGCGAGTCATCCAGCATATTGCCGGGCGCAGCTCCGCCAAAGACATGAACGACCCACTGATAGAAGCGATTAAGAAAGCCAAGCTACCGCACGATCGTTACCAAACGACGACAATCGTGAATACCGATGATGCTCTGCTCGGCACCGCGATGTTTGTCCGCAGCAGCATTGAAGACAGCAAGAAAGAGTTCCCCTGGTCGCAGTTTGTGGTCGACAGCAACGGCAACGTGCGCAAAGCCTGGGATCTGCAGCCGAAGGGTTCAGCCATTGTGGTACTGGATAAGCAAGGCAGGATCCAGTTCGCCAAAGACGGCGCGCTGACGCCGGAAGAGGTGCAGCAGGTGATGACCCAACTGCACCAGCTCCTGGCGAACTGATTTAGAACAGCGAGACCCGGAAGCCGGGGTTGAGGAAAGATTCACGCGGTGTATAGAGCAGCGGTCTGCCCTGCCAATCGTGGATCTGCGCCCCGGCTGCCACCGCGACTGCGTGACCGGCAGCGGTATCCCAAATATTGGTGGGCCCAAAACGTGGGTAAAGTTGCGCTTTACCTTCTGCCACCAGGCAGAACTTCAGCGAGGAGCCGACAGAAACGGTCTGATGCTCCCCCAACTGTTTCAGGTAATCCTTCAGTTCTTCATCACTGTGCGAACGGCTCACCACCACCAGCGGCGGATTGGCATTACTGACGCCAATCACCTGACGCTGGCCCTTTTCTTCTTTCCAGGCTTTACCGCGCTCGGCCAGATACAGCACGTCGATCGCCGGGGCATACACCACGCCCATCACCGCCTCACCGTCTTCTATCAGCGCGATATTTACCGTGAATTCGCCGTTACGATTAAGGAATTCCTTGGTGCCGTCCAGCGGATCGACCAGCCAGTAGCGCGTCCAATTCTGCCGTACTTCCCAGGCTGGGGGATCTTCCTCCGACAGCAAGGGGATTTCCGGCGTCAGTGCCGCCAGGCCACGTTTGATTATGTGGTGCGCTGCCAGATCGGCCGCAGTCACCGGGGAGTCATCTTTTTTCTGTGCGACATCAAGCGGCTGTTCACCGTCATACACCGCCATGATTGCCGCGCCCGCCTCGCGGGACAGTTGGCAAATTTGCTCTAACATCATTCACCTCAGATAGGCAGTTCCGTGGGTCATTTCCCCTTTCTCATTGCTAGCAGCCTAGTTTTTTTTGCATGGAATATCCATCACAACGATTTAACCTGCGGTTATCGTTCAAGTCTTTGCCGTCACAACTGTGACATTTCCTGCGTTCCCTCGGCTAATTTTCTGCCACACTTCACAGTTTGGTGAGACGACCAATGTTAATTACATGTCCCTCTGCGATAAAACTCGAAAAATGGAATGGAGAAAGCCAACAATGATGAAGCGTCCGCTGACGTTGTCTGCCCTCGCTGTACTGGTTTGCGCCTCGGCGCAGGCGGCAACGGTCGATCTGCGCGTGCTGGAAACCACTGACCTGCACAGCAACATGATGGACTTTGATTACTACAAGGATAAACCGACCGATAAATTCGGCCTAGTTCGCACCGCCAGCCTGATTGAACAGGCCCGCCAGCAGGCCGCCAATACGGTACTGGTGGACAACGGCGACATTATTCAGGGCAGCCCGCTCGGCGATTATATGGCGGCCAAGGGCCTGAAACCCGGTGATGTGCACCCGGTATATAAGGCGATGAATACCCTGAACTATGTGGTCGGCAATATCGGTAACCATGAGTTCAACTACGGGCTCGACTACCTGAAAAACGCCATCGCCGGTGCCAAATTCCCGTACATCAACGCCAACGTGATCGACGCTAAAACGCAGAAACCGCTGTTCACTCCTTACATTATCGTCGATACACCGGTAAAAGACCGTGACGGCCAAGAACATAGTTTACGTATCGGTTATATCGGCTTTGTACCGCCGCAAATCCTGGTGTGGGATAAAGCCAATCTGCAGGGCAAGGTCACCGTCAATGACATCACCGAAACGGCTAAACGCTACGTGCCGGAAATGCGCAAACAGGGCGCCGATCTGGTCGTCGCTATCCCGCACTCCGGCCTGTCCAGCGAGCCCTATAAGGCCATGGCGGAAAACTCGGTGTACTACCTCAGCCAGGTACCGGGCATCGACGCCATCATGTTCGGCCATGCTCACGCGGTGTTCCCAAGTAAGGACTTCGCCAATATCAAAGGGGCTGACATCACACAGGGTACGCTAAACGGCATACCGGCGGTGATGCCGGGCCAGTGGGGCGATCACCTCGGCGTGGTCGATCTGCAATTGAATAACGACAGTGGCACCTGGAAAGTCACGGCAACCAAGGCGCAAGCACGGCCGATTTACGACAAAGAGAACAAGAAATCGCTGGCAGCGGAAGACGCCAATCTGGTGAAAGTGTTGGCAGAAGATCATAAAGGCACGCGGGACTTCGTCAGCAAGCCAGTCGGCAAGGCTGACGACAACATGTACAGCTATCTGGCGCTGGTGCAGGATGACCCAACGGTGCAAATCGTGAATAACGCTCAGAAAGCCTACGTCGAGCACTATATTCAGGGCGATCCGGATTTGGCCGATCTGCCGGTGCTGTCGGCCGCGGCACCGTTCAAGGTGGGTGGGCGCAAGAACGATCCGGCCAGCTTCGTTGAAGTGGAAAAAGGTCAGCTCACCTTCCGTAACGCGTCCGATCTCTACCTTTACCCCAATACGCTGGTGGTGGTGAAGGCCAGTGGCAAAGAGGTGAAAGAATGGCTGGAGTGTTCCGCCGGGCAGTTCAACCAGATCGACGTTAACAGCAGCAAGCCCCAGGGCCTGATCAACTGGGACGGTTTCCGCACCTATAACTTCGATGTGATTGATGGGGTTAATTATCAGGTCGACGTCAGCCAACCGGCGCGTTACGACGGCGAATGTCAGTTGATCAACGACAAGGCCGAGCGCATTAAGGATCTGACGTTCAAAGGCAAGCCGATCGATCCGAAAGCCACCTTCCTGGTTGCCACCAATAACTATCGCGCCTACGGCGGCAAGTTTGCGGGGACCGGCGATCAACACATTGCCTTCGCTTCACCGGATGAGAACCGCTCGGTACTGGCAGCTTATATCAGCGCTGAAACCCAACGGCATGGTGCGGTACGGCCACAGGTAGATAATAACTGGCGCCTGGCGACGTTCAGTAGCCCGCAGCCACTGGATATCCGCTTCGAAACTTCACCGAGTGACAAAGCCACTGCGTTTATCAAAGCGCATGCCCAATACCCGATGAAAGCCGAAGGGACAGACAGCGTCGGCTTTGCGGTTTATCAGATTGATTTAAGCCGTAAATAAATAAGCAGTAGGCCGGGGGAAGCCACCTTCCCTTGGCCATCTACTCCTTTTACTCTCTGGCGCGAGCTTTAAATTGCATTTATAATACATGTTATAAATTCTTTCATTTAAAGAGGCACTCCCATGGATTACCGTAACCAATCCCTTGGCGCTCTCGCCATCGCCATTCCCCGGGCATCGCGCCTGTTCCGCCTGAACGATTTGGATTTCTGCTGTGGGGGCAAACAAACTCTGCAACGCGCCGCCGAGCGTAAAGGGCTGGATATCGAGCAGTTGGAAAACGAACTGGCCACCCTCGCCGCCGCACCGGAACCAAGCCATGATTGGCGCACGGCACCGCTCGGCGACGTGATTGACTATATCCTGCCACGCTTCCATCAGCGGCACCGCGAGCAACTGGCCGAGTTGGTACTGATGGCGGAAAAAGTCGAACGGGTTCACGCAGACAAGCCCACCTGTCCACGCGGTCTGGCTAAACAGCTGAACCTGATCCGGCTGGATCTGGAAAATCATATGATGAAAGAAGAACAGATCCTGTTCCCGATGATCAGACAGGGTATGGGGCGCCAGGCGGCTGGGCCGATCTCGGTAATGGAACATGAGCATGATGAAGCGGGCGAGCAGTTAGAAGTGGTGAAATTCCTCACCAATAACGTGACGCCACCGGAAGGAGCCTGCAATACCTGGCAGGCGTTGTATGGCGGTATTGACGAGTTCATTGATGACCTGATGGAACACATCAATCTGGAGAACAACCTGCTGTTCCCCCGCGCGCTAAACGGCGCATAAAACAAGGGCGCCAGCAAGGCGCCCAGAGAAACCTGTTATAGGATTACAGGATTTCCAGCAGTTCTACGTCAAACACCAACGCGCTGAATGGCGGGATGGATGCGCCTGCACCACGCTCGCCGTAGGCCAGGTCGTGTGGGATATACAGCTGCCATTTGGAACCAACCGGCATCAGGGTCAGTGCTTCGATCCAGCCTGGGATCACGCCGCTAACCGGGAACTCAGCCGGTTGGCCACGCTCTACAGAGCTGTCGAACACGTCGCCGTTAATCAAACGACCGGTGTAATGCACACGCACGCGATCCTGACGGGACGGGATTGGGCCATTGCCCTGCTCCAGCACGGAGAACTGCAGACCGGATTCGGTCAGCGTCACTTCGTCACGCTTGGCGTTATCTTCCAGGAACTTCTGACCTTCAACGGCCATTGCCTGCTGACGATCACGACGCACGGCATCCGCACGTTCGTGGATTTCACGCAGGGCACGGTGAACCACGTCTACCGGAACCGCCGGGGCATTCCCTTCCAGCGCGTCACGCAAACCTGCCAGCAAAGCTTCCGGTTGTAAACCTTCCAGACCGGACTCTTGCAACTGCTGGCCGACCTGTAAACCAATCCCGTAACTCGCTTGCGCTTCAACGCTGTCAAAAGAAGGGGTTGTCATGGGGTTTTCCTTTAGTCTGTAAAAAGTCGAAAGCGCAGCATAACAGCGCCGCAAAGCCGGGTAAAATCTTGTGTGGAGAATGATGACTTTTGTCGTAGAAAAAGAAACAATAACCTTCTGTTAACGCCCGCTTACGCGATCCCAGGCGAGTCGCCTGCCGCAACAGACATGAGTTTGCTGCTGCCTTTCACTTCAATCAGTTAGCGGGCTATACTGGAAGCAGGGCATCGGGCCGTCGGTACAGCCTTTTGTACTCTGATATTTTACGCCGTTGAAGAGAGGTCACCATGGGCAGAATCTCGCCCAGGAGAAGGAAAACCACCCGTGTCTACCAACCATTGCTGCGCACCTGGCTGAACTTCAGCCAGCGCCTGAAACCAGGCTCCGCGCCAGAGGCGGTAGAAGATCCGGATTCAGAACAACCACCGGAAAAGGGTAAGGGACAGAATATCAAAGCGTTACTGCTGAAGATCTGGCATCTGCCGGACGGTTTTGGTTGGATGGAGCCATTACCCTATTTTCACCGCCGCTGGACCCTGATTTTCGGTATCATCCTGCTGCTGGCGCTGTTGTGGCCATATTCATCGGAAAACAGCGGGCAGCCCTTCCCGGTCACTCAGCAGGATAACAGCGTCCCATTGCGGGCCGATCTGCAAAATGACGCTCAGCAACAGCACGCCGCAGAACCTGAACCGGCGGGCAACTGGCAACGCTACCAGATCCAGCCGGGCCAGACGCTGGCGCAGCTGTTCCGCGATAACAGCCTGCCGGTGAACGAAGTGTTCGCCATGGCGCAGGTGGAAGGCAACGACAAGCCACTCAGCAATATGAAGGCCGGCCAGGAAGTGCGTATCGAACGGGATACCAACGGTGTGATCACCGCGCTTTCGGTCACTACGGCAGATAACAGCCAGGTGCTATTCCGCCGCCAGGCTGACGGCAGCTATCGCCGCGAGCGTTAATTCGCTAACTGCGCCAACAGAAAGTCGCGCAGCACGACGCCATGGTTGTGCTGTGTGTCTTTACTGCCATAAAGCAAGGTCACGGGTTGCCCTTGTCGTAATAACGCCACCAGCGGTTGCCAGGCGTCATTTTCCGCCAGTTGCCGTTGGTAGCGGCTTTCAAACTCTTCCCACTGCTCGATATGCTGATGAAACCACTGCCGCAGTGCATTATCCGGTGCGACCTGCTTTAGCCACTGAACGCCCTGCAACCGTTCCTTGCTGACGCCTCGTGGCCACAGTCGATCAATCAGATAGCAGTTCTCCGGTGCCGGGCCGGTAAAGTCATACACTCGCTGTAGGTTAATCTCTGCCATTTGCCGCTCCTCCTCACCCAGGGTGATAACAGGGTAACGCGTTTTGCCGGACGCAGAAAAGCAAAACGCCAGCACAAGGCTGGCGTTTTAACTTGGTGAGCAGCAGCGATTAAGCTTCTGCGACCACAACTACATTCAGCTGTGCGAATACGTCGCTGTGTACCTGGAACTGAACTTCGTGTTCACCAGTGGTACGCAGAACGCCATTCGGCAGACGAACTTCGCTCTTGGCAACTTCAACGCCTGCCGCAGTAACTGCGTCAGCGATGTCGCGAGTGCCGATAGAGCCGAACAGTTTACCTTCGTCGCCTGATTTAGACGCGATGGTGACTGAACCCAGTTCGTTGATCTTGGTTGCGCGAGCTTCAGCAGCAGTCAGAATTTCAGCCAGTTTGGCTTCCAGTTCTGCACGGCGTACTTCGAAGAACTCTACGTTTTTCTTGGTAGCAGGAACAGCTTTGCCCTGTGGTACCAGGAAGTTACGGGCGTAGCCCGCTTTAACGTTAACTTGATCACCCAGGCTGCCCAGGTTTGCTACTTTATCAAGCAGAATAACTTGCATTACCTTATCCTCTTAAAGTCGTTAATAGACGGCGGCCGATTACTGATGACGATCAGTGTATGGCAGCAGGGACAGGTAGCGAGCGCGCTTGATGCAGCGAGCCAGCTGACGCTGGTATTTTGCACGAGTACCGGTAATACGGCTCGGGACAATTTTACCGCTTTCGGTAATGTAGTTTTTCAACGTTGCGATATCTTTGTAATCGATCTCAACAACGCCTTCCGCTGTGAAACGGCAGAACTTGCGACGACGGAAATAACGTGCCATTAGGCTAGTCTCCAGAATCTATCAATTCAATCTGCTCGGCATGCAACACCGTCTTATTCAGTCCATTGCGCCCTTGATGGCTGCTAATGAAACCTGAAACGATGAGAGGCGTACCGACCGTTATACTTTGAGTAATGGCCTGATGGGCTTTGCCGCTGATAATCACCGGCATACGACACCAGGCTTGCCGGGTAAAACCGGCTTCCACCTGCACTGAACGGTGCTCAAGCACGAACTGGCAATGTGGAATACCTGACGGGCTCACTTTACGCGTCGGCGTCTTGCACACAGTGCCAGACAACGTCAGCCGATTAGCCGTCACGGTAAATTACTCTTCAGAATCCCCAGCATCTGCATCATCTGCGGTTTCGTTAGCGAAGTCTTCGCGGCGATCGCCACGACGTTCGTCTTTCGCTTTAACCATCGGAGATGCTTCAGTTACCGCGTGCTTAACGCGCATAACCATGCTGCGGATAACGGCGTCGTTGAAGCGGAAGTTAGTTTCCAGCTCATCGATCGCTTCCTGCGGAGCTTCAACGTTCAGCAGAACGTAGTGAGCTTTGTGCAGTTTGTTGATCGGGTAAGCCAGTTGACGGCGGCCCCAGTCTTCCAGACGGTGAATCTGACCAGCAGCGTTAGTGATAGTAGCACTGTAACGCTCGATCATGCCCGGAACCTGTTCGCTTTGGTCAGGGTGGACCATAAAAACGATTTCGTAATGACGCATCGAATTGCTCCTTACGGATTATTCAGCCTCCTGTCAGGGTCAACCGCGGCCCATGGAAGCAAGGAACGTGTATGTGTGTGCGGCTGAAAAAATGACGCGTAATCATACTTGCGCAGGCTGAAAAACTCAAGGGTCGAAGGGGGCTTATTATCGGTAATGCGAAGCGGGTGCGAAAATAGCACGATTTGCTGCCAGCAAAACCTATGTACACAAATCCATCAGTTCAAAAAATCCCTCAATGAAATCATCACTGCCGCGTGAATTTCATTCATTTTTTTTGAAAGAGGTCATCAAAATGACGGCCTTTTTAATCCGACGGGAAGGTCTAAAATTGTAGTTATCCGCCGCAGACAGCGCGACGAAAAAGATTTGAGGTTATTCAATACATGCAAATAACTTTTTGCTGCACTGGCATCAGCTGTCAGGCCGTTGAAGCAAACAGTTAAGAGAGGCAATTATGAAACGTATTACCATCGCTACCGCCATTGCTTTGCTGTTTTCCGCCAACGTCATGGCCGCGACCGAGATCACTTCCCATCAGGCTGACCAACGTCAGAGCGTAGGATTCGTCACGCTGAACCAGAATGTGGTCTCCCCGGATGACGCCACCAGCCAGGTGAGCAAGATAGCCGATCAGCGCGGTGCCACCGCCTATCGGATCATTGCCCTGCATGAGCCTGAAAACAACAGCACCATCCACGTCAGCGCCGAGCTGTATCGCTAAGTGAAAATGCAGTACCAGGGAAGCAAGTCGTGCCCAAAACAGTCAATTAAAATACGCAAGTCACCATCAGCCCCCTGCATGCAGGGGGCTTTTTTTACAACGTTTGCACGAAGAAATCGGCGGTGGCACTGAGCGCCTGCGGCGTAATACGGTGCTTGACTCCCGGCTCAGTAAGCAACGTCAATTGCCGGTCCCAGCCGCTCTGGCGCAGTTCAGTCGCCAGCCGCAGGCTTTCCGCCGCCGGTACCAGATCGTCTGCCTCACCGTGCCACAGCAACAGTGGGCGATCGGCAATTTTTTCCAACTGGTGCTCCAGACCGTAATCCGCCAGCACGGCAATGCGTGCGTCAAAGCCGCTGGGCGACAAAGGCTCCCCCTGCTCATCCAGCGGCGGGAACAGCGTTTGCGCCAGGGAGGTGTAATAACCGGCTCCCATCAGACTGGCGGCCGCTTTCACCCATGGATAACGGGCAAAGCTGCCCAGCGTCGTCATCCCGCCCATTGACGCCCCGCCCACGCCAATACGCCCTTCGGCAACCAGACCACGCTGCTCAAAATGCGCTTTCAGTGCCGGTAACTCGTCAATATTGCGTCGGAGGATCTCCCAAAATCTGGCCAGCCGCTTCGGTTCATCACCATCAAAACGCTCACCGTGCAGATCAGCATCCGGCAGTACCACGCGAAACCCGACCTTGGCTAAGGCATAGGCAAAATAGGCGTAGACTTCTTTCGACGAGGTATAACCATGGTAGAAAAATACCGTCGGCAGCGGTTGGTGATACTGCCCTGCCGGCACCGCGTGGATCACCGCAATGTCTCCCACCCGCTCGTCATAGATTTCAATCATCCGTTTTCCCTCTGCGTTGCTGTTGGCCTTCATAATGGCAAACTTGCGCTAAAAAGCATTAGCTTAATCTGTTCCAATTTATAATGGGTTACACTGAAATCATGCTATCCGCTATACCGAGGTGCTTATGAAACCGTCCCGCCTGTTACTGCCCCTGACGCTGGTCACGCTACTTAGCGCCTGTGGCATGATGACCACTACGCCAAAAGCCCCACCGGCACCTACCGGACAAGCGCAAGAGATCACCCGGGCGCAAACCGGCAGTCTGGTGAAAATAGGCACCACCAGCGCACTGGTCCGCGGTAGCCCAATGGATGTAGAGGCGGAAATTCAGAAGAAAGCCAACGCCAGCGGAGCACGCTATTACATGATCATGATGAACAGTGAAACCGTGGTTCCCGGCCAATGGTATTCACAGGCGATCCTGTACCGGTAAACGCTGGAGTTTTAATAAGATTTACATTGGCTTTGCACAGACTGAAGTTGGCTGTTGCACACTGGCGGTCAGCGCGCCGCAGCCTGCGGGCGTGGATCCAGGATCCGACCAAGGGGAACGCCATGACACGCTCCGCCGCTCTCACCGCCCTCCTGCTTTCAATGGGGTTACTCAGCGCCAACGCCCAGTCCGCTGAATTGGCCCCCGCAGACCGCGTTACGCCGCTCAGCGAAATTGCGGAAATCAGCCTGAATAACCTGTCTGGCTCACCTCAGGATGTAGAACAATTGATTGCCCGCAAAGCTGATGAGCATGGCGCGAGCTATTACCGGATCCTGCGGCTGGAAGAACAGGCGCATCAGCCAGGCTGGCGCGCCTCGGCAATACTCTATCTTTAGTAGGTCATACAGGCCGCATTCAGCACGCCGCCGCTGACTGACACGCCCCCCAGGAAGATCCCGGCGGCCACGTGATTGGACTCAATCTTGTCGCTAATACGCGGCATGTAGATTTTCACCGCCGCAAACAGCAGCAGTTGTACCACCAACGCCACCACGCCCCATAACAGGTAGTCCAGCAGGCTGACCGAGTTGATCGCCGCACTGGCCAGCGGGATCACATAACCCAGGCAGGCGCCGACAAATCCAATGGCGGCTGACTGGTTGTCGGCCTTGATCAACGCCCATTCGTCATGCGGCGTAATGCGGGTATAGACAAACAAAAATACCAGAACCATGGCAAAGCCACTGAAGAAATAAGAGGCGAATGCCGCCAACGCGCTGAGAATATCCATGTCATGTTTCCTGGTCAGAGGTCAGTATCCCTTACGGGCCAAGTGCTGAATTAAAAAGCTTTTCCCGCTGTAACGCCACTGTTTTCCCTAGCCTCCCATCGCTCGGGCGAACAGCGTCTCGCACAGTCGGTCTGGTAATGTTCGTTCACCACGGGCATCAAGCATCATTTGACACCAGGCTTCCGCCAACGGCGGTGAACTGTAACGCAGAAGCTGCGCTGCGGCGAACAGATTGAATAACGCGCCGGTGACCGCCCGTCCCTGCTCTTCCTGAGGTTTGCGCATCAACTGGAGCAGCCGTCGCCATTGGTGATCAAAGTGACGGTTCTGTCCCCTGACCTCGCCAAACTCAAGCTCCAGCGCCTCCTGCACCACCGGCAGCTTTCCCCAGGCCCGCATCACGTCCAGACACATAATATTGCCGGAGCCTTCCCAGATACTGTTCACCGGCATTTCACGGTACAGCCGTGGCAACTCACTCTCTTCACAGTAGCCAATACCGCCCAACGCCTCCATCGCTTCGCCAACAAAAGGGATGCCTTGTCGGCAGACTTCAAACTTCGCCGCCGGGGTCATCACCCGACACAGCGCCTGCTCCAAAGGGGCCCCGACGCCAATGCTGTCATAGGCTCGCGCCAGGCGCATCAAGGCCGCCGTCTGCCCCTCCAGCCGCAGCGCCATCCGTGCCAATACCTGGCGCATCATAGGCTGCTCGATCAGGGGCTTGCCAAACGCCTGCCGCTGCAGAGCGTGGTACAGCGCCACCGACAACGCGCGGCGCATCAAACCCTGGCTGCCCAACGCACAGTCAAAGCGCGTCAGACCGCCCATTTTCAGGATATGCCGCACACCGTCCCCTTCCTCACCCACCAGCCAGGCGATGGCATCCTGGAACTCCACCTCACCGCTGGCGTTGGCGCGATTACCCAGCTTATCCTTCAGCCGTTCCAGCCGTATGGCGTTGCGCGTGCCGTCCGGCAAAATACGCGGCAGAAAGAAGCAGGACAGACCGCCCTCGGCCTGCGCCAGCACCAGGTGCGCATCGCTCTGCGGCACCGAGAAGAACCATTTGTGTCCCACCAGCCGGTAAGCCTCCCCCGTGCCCCGGGCCGCCAGCGGGTTGGCGGTGGTGGTATTGCTCAATACGTCGGAACCGCCCTGCTTTTCGGTCATTCCCATGCCAATCAACAAACCGCGCTTTTGCCCACCGGGCAACAAATGCGCATCGTAACGGTCGGAAAGCAGCGGCATCAGCCAGGATTGGAATTCTGCAGGTAATGAGCGCTGCAGCAGTGGAATAGCGCCAAAAGTCATGGTCACCGGACACAGGGTGCCGGCTTCGACCTGGGCATGCATTACAAAGCGCGCAGCGCGTGCCACAAACGAACCAATGCGGGCATCCTCCTGCCACGGCAGGTTATGCACCCGGTTGGCGATCAGCCCCTGCATCAGGATATGCCAGGCGGGATGGAAACGGACATCGTCCAACCGCTGGCCGGTGGCATCATAGCGCAGCAGCTCCGGCGGATTGGCATTGGCCAGTCGCCCCAGCTCCAGTGACTCCTGGGTGCCCAACTGTTGGCCCAACGAGGCCAGCACCTCGACATCCCAACCGGCTTGTTCGCGCTGTACCGCTTCATGCAGCGGCGTATCGGACAGGAACAAATTACTGTTCCCCAGTGGCTTCGGCTGATTAAAAACGGTGTGTGTATTCCAGACCATGGGCTTGCTCCCTGATGAAAGCGTCAGGAGTAATTATGGTCGTCAGGGGGATTTCTGCCGCAGGTAAGATCACAGGCTGGGAATTGAGAAAGTAATAAGGGCGCAAAAATTCTGCGCCCTTACCGGTAAATCAGCTGCGCTGACGCACCGCTTCAAACAGACAGATGCCGGTGGCAACGGAAACGTTCAGTGAAGATACCGTGCCTGCCATCGGAATGCTGATCAACTCATCGCAGTGCTCGCGAGTCAGGCGACGCATGCCTTCGCCTTCCGCGCCCATCACCAGCGCCATTGGGCCGGTCATTTTGCTCTGGAACAAGGTGTGGTCGGCTTCGCCGGCAGTACCGACGACCCAGACGTTCATTTCCTGCAGCAAACGCAGGGTGCGCGCCAGGTTGGTCACGCGAATCAACGGAACGTTTTCCGCCGCGCCGCAGGCCACTTTCTTGGCAGTGGCATTCAGTTGGGCAGAACGATCGCGCGGAACAATGACCGCGTGTACACCGGCCGCATCGGCGCTGCGAAGACAGGCCCCGAGGTTGTGCGGGTCGGTCACGCCATCCAGCACCAGCAGGAACGGCGTATCCACGCTTTCAAGCAACTTCGGCAAGTCATTTTCCTGATACTGACGCCCTTCGCGCACCCGGGCGATAATACCCTGATGCACCGCGCCCTCGACTTTCTCATCCAGCCACTGGCGGTTTGCCACCTGGATAACAATGCCGGTCGCTTCCAGCTCGGCAATCAGCGGTTGCAAACGGCGATCGTCACGCCCTTTGAGGATAAACACTTCCAGGAAGCGTTGCGGATCATTGTCTAACAGGGCCTTGACGGCATGAATACCGTAAATAATTTCGCTCATGATGCTCTTTTAACTGTGCGGCTGGCGTATGCCAGCCGGTGATAATGACGTGTGGCAGATTAAGCCTGCTCAGCACCTTTCTTCTTGCCGGCGCGTTTGGCCTTGGTCGCCGACGCTATTTTCCGGGTTTTGTCAGACACTTTCTTGGCTTTCGCCTTTTTGTCTTTCTTCACCTTGTCAGCGGGTTTGGCTTCGTCTTTACGGAAGGCGCTGTCAGGTTCAAAATTGGCTGGCGCTTTGCCACCACGACGTTTGCGGGGTGCAGCAGTGCGGCCTGCACCGGCCCCGCCACGCAGAGTGCGTTGGCCACCATTCTTGGCGCGATCGCGTTCGGTTTTGCCTTCACCACGCGGTTTGCGAGTGCTGGAAACCAGAGCGAAGTCGATTTTACGCTCGTCCATATGCACCGCTTCAACGCGGATCTCCACCGTATCGCCCAGGCGATAAACCACGCCGGAGGATTCGCCAATCAGACGCTGACCGATATTATCGTAGCGATAATAGTCATTATCCAGCGATGATACGTGCACCAGACCGTCGATAAACAGATCGTTCAGGCGGACGAAGAAACCAAAGCCGGTCACGCTGGCAATAATACCGCTGAACACTTCCCCGACGTGATCCTGCATAAAGTCGCATTTCAGCCAGTCGGCCACGTTACGCGTCGCTTCATCAGCGCGGCGCTCGGCCATCGAACAGTGCTCGCCCAGCTGCAGCATTTCTTCAAACTCACTGTGCCAGCCACCGGTCGGCGTCCAGCGCTCTTTCGGCTCGCCGTGCTCTTTAGCCAGCTGATATTTGATCGCGCGGTGCATCGCCAGATCCGGATAACGACGGATCGGTGAGGTGAAGTGGCCATAAGAAGCCAGTGCCAGACCAAAGTGACCCCGGTTTTCCGGATCGTAGACGGCCTGCTTCATGGAACGCAGCAGCATGGTTTGCAGCATTTCATGGTCAGGACGTTCGGACACTTCATCCATCAAGGTGGCGTAGTCCTTCGGCTGCGGCTTGTTACCGCCGCCCAGCGTCAGACCCAGCTCGCCCAACACGCTACGCAATGCGGTAATGTGATCGTCGCTCGGACGATCGTGCACACGGAACAGCGCTGGCTCGTTATTCTTCTCAACGAAGCGCGCCGCGGCGACGTTCGCCATGATCATGCACTCTTCGATCAGCTTGTGGGCGTCGTTACGCACCGTTGGCTCTACGCGCTCAATACGGCGTTCGGCGTTGAAGATAAACTTGGCTTCTTCGGTTTCGAAAGCAATACCGCCACGTTCGGCACGCGCCTGATCCAGCACCTTGTACATCGTGTGCAGTTCTTCCAGGTGTTTGACCAGCGGGTGATAATGCTCACGCAGCTCCTGATCGCCCTGCAAGATGTGCCAGACTTTGTTGTAGGTTAAACGGGCATGAGAGCTCATTACCGCTTCATAGAATTTGGCCGTCGACAGACGCCCCTGGGCGGAGATGGTCATCTCACACACCATACACAGGCGGTCAACCTGCGGGTTCAGCGAGCACAGGCCGTTGGACAGCACTTCCGGCAGCATCGGGATAACCTCCGACGGGAAGTACACCGAAGTTGCACGGTTACGCGCTTCGTCATCCAGCGCCGTGCGAGGACGTACGTAGTAGCTGACGTCGGCAATGGCTACCCACAGGCGCCAGCCACCGCCGCGTTTTTTCTCGCAGTAAACCGCATCATCGAAATCGCGTGCGTCTTCGCCGTCAATGGTCACCAGCGGTAACTGACGCAGATCGACACGGCCTTTCTTGGCGGCTTCCGGTACCTGTTCGCTGAGATCGGCAACCTGCTTTTCTACCTGTGGTGGCCAGACATGCGGGATCTCATGGGTGCGCAGAGCGATATCCACCGCCATGCTGGTGCCCATTTTATCGCCGAGGATCTCAACGATCTTGCCCACCGCTTTGGTACGGCGGGTTGGACGCTGGGTCAGCTCCACCACCACCATAAAGCCCATGCGCGCACCGATGGCGGCATCGGCAGGGATCAGGATGTCAAAGCTCAGGCGGCTGTCGTCCGGCACCACGAAGCCGGTACCGGCGTCCATAAAGAAGCGGCCGACGATTTGGCTGGTTTTCGGTACCAGCACTCGAACGATGCGCGCTTCACGGCGGCCCTTGCGGTCTGCAGCCATAGCCTGTGCCAGCACCACATCACCGTGGATTGCCATTTTCATCTGCTCGGCTGACAGATACAGGTCGTCTTTGCTGCCTTCAATACGCAGGAAACCAAAGCCATCACGGTGGCCGATAACGGTGCCGCGCAGCAGGTCAAGGCGTTCCGGCAGTGCATAGCACTGGCGGCGGGTAAAGATTAACTGACCGTCACGCTCCATCGCACGCAGACGGCGGCGCAACGCTTCTAAAGGTTCTTCACCGGTTAAATTCAGCTCTTTGGCCAGCTCTTCGCGGCTAGCCGGCGTTTCTCTTTTCGCCAGATGGGCCAGAATGAATTCACGGCTTGGGATTGGGGATTCATATTTTTCTGCTTCTCGTTCCAGGAATGGATCTTGTGACATTGCGGTTCCTCCGTTGTCATCAGCAGGGTGCCGCTGAGCCTTGTCTTCTCAGCGACGCTTTATTCGACAAGCAATAGCTTGTAGAGCGATGGATTGTCTTCGACCATATCGGCCAGTGTGTGGCTGTCCAGCTCTTCAAGGAAATTCTGTACGCCCTGTTGCAGCACCTGTTTCAGGCGGCAAGCAGGGGTTATGTGGCAAAAGTTACTGCTGCAGTTAACCAGTGAGAGCGGCTCCAGCGCCCTGACGACATCGCCGAGGCGAATGGTTTCGGCCGGTTTGCCTAAACGGATGCCGCCGTTCTTACCGCGCACCGCGGTCACAAACCCAACCCGGCTTAACTGATTGATGATCTTCACCATATGGTTTCTGGACACGCCGTAGACCTCGGTAACTTCCGAGATACTGGTCATTTTGTCCGGTGGCAGCGAGGCCATGTAGATCAACGCCCGCAGGCCGTAATCAGTAAAACTTGTTAACTGCACATCTACCTCTGGGTATCATTTTACCCGTCTGATACGCCGATTTTCGGCATTATTCAAAAGATTACTTATTGGATAATAAACCAGCCAGAGAGTTCGCCGCTAATTATTTAGCGTATCTCGGGCTCTGGACAGGTTAAAGAAAGGATTTTTCGAAGTGAAACCGCAACCGGGGAGAGAAATGATAAAAACAAACCGGGACATTGCCCGGTTTGTTTTACTGCCGCAAGGCCAGATTATGCGTCGAACGGGTCGCGCAGGATCATGGTTTCGCTACGGTCTGGGCCAGTAGAGATAATGTCTACCGGTACGCCAGTCAGCTCTTCAATGCGCTTGATGTAGTTCAGCGCCGCCTGTGGCAGTTTGCTGTGTTCTTTCACGCCGAAGGTGGTGTCGCTCCAGCCTGGCATGCTTTCGTAGATTGGCTCGATACCTTCCCAACCTTCAGCCGCCAGCGGAGTGGTGGTCATTTCGCGGCCGTCAGGCATGCGGTAACCCACGCAGATCTTCACTTCTTTCAAGCCGTCCAGCACGTCCAGCTTGGTCAGGCAGAAGCCGGACAGGGAGTTGATCTGTACTGAGCGGCGAACCGCTACCGCGTCCAGCCAGCCGGTACGACGACGACGACCCGTAGTGGCGCCGAACTCGTTACCCTGCTTGCACAGGAACTCACCGGTTTCGTCGAACAATTCAGTTGGGAACGGACCTGCACCCACACGGGTGGAGTAGGCTTTAACGATGCCCAGCACGTAATCCACGTAACGCGGACCAATACCTGAACCGGTAGCAACGCCGCCAGCAGTGGTGTTGGAAGAGGTCACGTACGGATAGGTACCGTGGTCGATATCCAGCAGGGTGCCTTGTGCGCCTTCGAACATGATCAGATCGCCACGCTTGCGCGCGCCGTCCAGCAGTTCGGACACATCAACAACCATGGCGGTCAGGATATCGGCGATAGACAGCACGTAATCCAAAGTCGCCTGGTAATCAACGGCTTCAACTTTGTAGTAGTTGACCAACTGGAAGTTATGATAATCAACGATTTCCTTCAGCTTAACGGCGAAGGTTTCTTTGTTGAACAGGTCGCTAACGCGCAGACCGCGGCGAGCAACTTTATCTTCGTAAGCCGGGCCAATACCGCGACCGGTGGTGCCGATGGCTTTCGCGCCACGTGCTTTCTCGCGCGCGTTATCCAGCGCAACGTGATAAGGCAGGATCAGCGGGCAGGCTTCGGACAGTAACAGACGTTCGCGTACCGGGATGCCGCGCGCTTCGAGTTCACCCATTTCTTTCATCAATGCGTCTGGAGCCAGAACCACACCGTTGCCGATGATGCTGGTCACGTTTGCACGCAGAATGCCTGAAGGAATCAAATGAAGGACGGTTTTTTCACCGTTAATAACCAGAGTGTGGCCAGCATTATGGCCCCCTTGGTAGCGCACAACATATTGAGCCCGCTCGGTCAGCAGGTCTACGACCTTGCCCTTACCTTCGTCACCCCATTGAGTGCCCAGTACGACGACGTTCTTACCCATTTTAAAAATCACCGGTTGCTTAAAAATGGATTCTACCACCGTAATTCGTGAGTTTCAGCACTTTTAGCATAGGGTTGCATATTTTTTAGGCTAAACTTTAAACCCCTGCGTGTGTACGCAACATGTAGTAGATCACGCAGCCCGCAACCACTATTCCACCGCCAAATCGACGCAGTGTCGCGTCAGGAAACTGGGTCATCGCCAGTATCATTTTACGCCAGGCCTGCGGGAACAACATCGGACCCAAGCCTTCCAGCACCAAAACCAGCCCAAGTGCCAGCCAGATCGTTGAATTCATCAGTGACTCCCAAAAAGAAAGGGCCCGCGTTTAAACGGGCCCTCGATCATTAACCTGTCAACCTGTCGTGGTTACTTGCGCACGGAATCAGGCGACTTCATGTAGCGGAAGAAATCGCTGTCCGGGCTCAGTACCATCACGTCCTGGTTACTGCTGCTGAAGCTGGTTTCATAAGCACGCAGGCTACGGATGAAGGCGTAGAAGTCTGGATCCTGGCTGAATGCGTTAGCAAACAGTTTGGCCGCTTCGGCATTACCGTCACCACGAGTGATACGCGCCGTACGCTCGGCTTCTGCCAGAGTACGAGTCACTTCATAGTCTGCAGTCGCGCGCAGCTTCTCAGCCTCTTCCTGACCCTGTGAACGGTGACGACGGGCTACCGCTTCACGCTCGGCGCGCATACGCTGGTAGATTGCATCAGACACTTCTGCAGGCAGGTTGATCTGTTTGATACGCACGTCGATCACTTCGATACCCAATGCCGCCATGCTGTTCGGGTTAACCTTCGGCAGTTTGCCGGTGGTTTCCTTTTCAACACGCGCCGCCGCAGAGGCGATAGCGTCATCGGCTTCGGTGGTCGCCACTTCCTGGTCATCACCCACGGTACCGGTGTTCAGCGCGTCACGTACGTCGGACATCAGCTTACCGCGCGAGTCGGTTACGATGTCTTTCACATCCAGACGACCAATCTCGGAACGCAGACGGTCACTGAATTTACGTTTCAGCAGCACTTCGGCCTGTGAAACATCACCACCGCCGGTTGCCAGGTAGTAACGGCTGAAATCGCTGATGCGCCATTTCAGGTAAGAATCGACGATCAGGTCTTTCTTCTCGCTGGTAACAAAGCGGTCAGCCTGGTTGTCCATAGTCTGGATACGTGCGTCCAGCGTTTTCACTGACTCAATGAACGGGATCTTGAAGTGCAGACCCGGCGCATATACCAGCGGTTTATTGTCGCTGTCACGCAGTACCTTGCCAAAACGCAGCACGATGCCACGCTGGCCTTCCTGAACCACGAACAGAGAGGCGTACAACGCCACCAGCACCGCGAGGACGATTACTACAAAAGACTTACGCATTGATTATTCTCTCCCTACGCGAGTGGTGTCGTCACGCTGTGCATTAGCCCGGCGCTGGTCCATGACCGAGCCGTTGCTGGTGCGCTGGCTGCTGGAGCTGGCGCCGCTATTGGCAGATGTACCCGGGTTGAGACGAATCAGGCTGGTGTCTTTACTGCCGTCAGCTGCCGCGCCGGCTTGGCCACGCAGCATTTGATCCAGTGGCAACACCATCAGATTGTTGCCTTTGTCATTCACCAACACCTTACGGGTGTGGCTCAGGACTTTTTCCATGGTTTCGATATACAGACGCTCGCGGGTAATTTGCGGTGCAGACTTGTATTCCGGCAACAGCTTGGCAAAGCCCGCAACCTCACCCTGAGCTTCCAGGATGGTACGGTCTTTATACGCCTTGGCATCTTCTAACAGACGCTGCGCCTGGCCGTTCGCACGTGGCTGAACTTCGTTGGCGTAAGCTTCTGCCTCACGGATGTACTGCTGCTCGTTTTCACGTGCGGCAATCGCATCATCAAATGCGGCTTTTACCTCTTCCGGCGGACGAGCAGCCTGGAAGTTGACGTCCAGCAGCGTGATGCCCATGTTGTACGGACGAATAGTCTCTTCCAGTACGCGTTGGGTATCGCTACGCACGATAGTACGGCCTTCGGTCAGGATCTTGTCCATGGTGTACTTGCCGATAACGCCACGCAGGGCGCTGTCAGTAGCCTGGCTCAGGCTGTCGTCGGCATTGGTCACGCTGAACAGATACGCTTCCGGATTGGTCACGCGGTACTGCACGTTCATTTCTACGCGCACCACGTTCTCATCGGAGGTCAGCATCACGCCAGAAGCGGCCAGTTCACGCACCGACTCCACGTTGACCGGACGAACTTCATCGATGAAGGTCGGCTTCCAGTTCAAACCCGGCTGTACCAGGTGACTGAACTTGCCAAAACGAGTCACGACACCGCGCTCGGCTTCTTTGATGGTGTAGAAGCCGCTAGCGGCCCAAATCACCACCACCGCAACCGCGGCGATACCGATAATACGACCGCTGAGGCCTGGACCCGAGGTGCCCGTGCCGCCGCTGTTATTGCCGTTGGAGCCTTTGCCCCCGCCCAAGCCGCTCAATTTCTTGCTCAGCTTGCGGAAGATATCGTCCAAATCAGGTGGCCCTTGATCGCGACCGCCTTTGTTATTACCGCCAGAGTTGCCGCCATTGTTATTGCTGCTCCCCCACGGGTCGCGGTCCTGTCCGTTATTACCGGGCTGATTCCACGCCATGTTTTAGCTCCATATTCTGTGATTGGGTACTTCAGGCTTACGCGAAGCTCAAATGTAACAGGATATGATCATACTATAAAGTTAATCAGATCCTGTTCCTGTTTGCAGAGCCGACGCCATTCGACGATGGGCATACGCACCACTACGCCAATGCTGCCGTCTTCTTCGTTCCACTCTTTCTCAATTGCCTGAAGCTGGTAAAAACGGCTACGAAGACGGCCTGCTTCTGGCGGTAAGCGCAGCTCATAATGCGCGATTTCCCCCGATAAGCGCTCCGTCAACGCCTGATACAGCAACGGGATACCTTCACCGCTGGCGGCGGACAGCCACACCCGGATCGGTAAGTTTTCATCGTTGCGGTCGATACGCGGGACAAAATCATCCAGCATATCTATTTTGTTCATCACTAACAGTGTAGGGATCTCATCCGAGTCGATCTCTGCCAGCACGGTATTTACCGCTTCAATGTTTTCATCGACACGGGTGTCCGCGGCGTCGATTACATGTAACAGCAAAGAGGCCTGACGCGTTTCTTGCAGCGTTGCCTTGAAGGCGGCCACCAGATCGTGCGGCAGGTGTCGGATAAAGCCTACGGTATCCGCCAACACGGTATCGCCCACATCGGCCACATCAATGCGCCGCAAGGTTGGATCCAGGGTGGCAAATAGCTGGTCTGCAGCGTATACATCGGCAGACGTTATTCGGTTAAACAGGGTGGATTTGCCGGCGTTGGTGTATCCCACCAACGATACGGTTGGCACTTCAGCACGGGTACGCGCACGTCGGCCCTGTTCACGCTGCTTAGCTACCCGCTCCAGGCGGCGTAGAATCAAGCTAATGCGATCGCGTAACAGACGACGGTCGGTCTCTAACTGGGTTTCCCCTGGCCCGCGCAGGCCAATCCCCCCTTTTTGACGCTCAAGGTGCGTCCAGCCACGAACCAAACGCGTGGCGATGTGACGCAACTGCGCCAGCTCTACCTGCAGCTTACCTTCATGGGTACGGGCACGCTGGGCAAAGATGTCTAGAATCAACCCGGTGCGATCGATCACCCGGCATTCGCACAGGCGTTCAAGGTTTCTCTCTTGCGCCGCAGAAAGGGAGTGATCAAACAGGACAACAGATGCGCCACTGGCTTTTACCGCATCTGCAATTTCTTCGGCCTTTCCTTCACCGACAAAGTACTTGGGATGTGGGGCTTTGCGGCTACCAGTCACCACTTGCAAAGCTTCGACACCCGCAGAGGACACCAGGGATTCGAACTCACTGAGATCTTCTGTATCTTTGTCTTGCGAGAAATAGATATGAACCAGGACGGCCTGCTCACCGGCTTCATAACGGTCAAACAAGCGTGCAACCTCTCAAACGGGAACCCGTGAGTTTGGGGGACATAAACAGCCCACGGCTGCTTATGCTCCCCGTCATGGTTGACTCGCAACGCGCTTTATTCAGCGTCATCGCTTTCCTGCTGCGGCTGTTGCGGCGCAGACGGGTTGTTACCATGGTGATAGTTACTGGTGCCGCCGCTCGGAGTATTGCTATGGTGCGAAACCGGGCGTGACGGGACAACGGTAGAGATAGCGTGCTTATAAACCATCTGGCTCACCGTGTTTTTCAACAGGATGACAAACTGGTCAAAAGACTCAATCTGGCCTTGCAGCTTAATACCATTCACCAAATAAATAGAAACCGGAACACGTTCACGACGCAATGCGTTCAGGAACGGATCTTGCAAAGATTGCCCCTTAGCCATTCTATCTTTTCCTTATTTGCTTGTTGTTTTTAACTAAGAACCTGTCGGCTCTAAAATAAACGACCTAAAAAATTTGCGCGCTGAATACTCATCAATTGTACACAATCACTCAACCTATGCACTAACAACCTGTATTACCGAGTCCAAAGCCTCTCCCGGCTTCTCGCTGTCCAGCCAATGTACCGAGTCCCAGCCTCGTAACCAGGTCATTTGGCGCTTGGCCAACTGACGCGTTGCGCAAATACCACGATAAACCATCTCATCGTAACTAATCTCGCCAGACAAATATGACCACATCTGGCGATAACCGACACAGCGAATGGAAGGCAAATCCGTATGCAAATCACCCCGTGCAAAAAGTGCACGCGCTTCCGTTTCAAAACCTGCCGCCAACATTTGATGGTACCGCAGCTCGATACGTTGATGAATCAACTCACGGCTGGTCGGCGCTATCGCAAATTGGTGAACATGATACGGCAACGATTCACCCGAAATTTTAGTCAGTTCCGTTAAAGTTTTACCCGAAATAAAAAAAACTTCCAGTGCTCTGGACAGTCTCTGTGGATCATTCGGATGAATTCTCAATGCCGCAACCGGGTCAATCTCTTGTAACTGACGGTGTAAAACGTCCCAACCCTGCTCTGCCGCCTGCTGTTCGATGCGTTCGCGCACCGCCGGATCGGCGGGCGGCAACGGCGATAATCCTTCCAGCAACGCCTTGAAATAAAGCATGGTGCCCCCCACCAGCAGCGGGATACGCCCGGCGGCGGTAATGGCGGCCATTTCTTTCAGTGCGTCGGCACGAAAATCCGCGGCGGAGTAAGCTTCGGCGGGATCGCGAATATCAATCAGCCGGTGCGGCGCCTGCGCTAACTCTTCAGCGCTCGGTTTGGCCGTGCCGATATCCATACCGCGGTAAATCAGCGCGGAATCCACGCTGATCAATTCCACAGGCAGGCGTTCACGCAGCGCGATCGCCAATGCGGTTTTGCCCGAGGCGGTCGGCCCCATGATAAAAATAGCCGGGGGACGTGGTGTCATTTCAGTTTCAATCATGCCTAAGTGCTGCCAGTGCAGCCTGTAAATCAACAGGTTGTAAAAGTCCGCTCGGTGGTGATTTGACCAGCTGCGGGCAAAGTCGTTCAACGTCGGTCAACAATTGTATCGCTTGCGAGGTATTCCATTGCTCATGTTCGCTCCCTAAATGGCGGGCGAACCAGGTGGCCAATACCGCGGGCGACATCTCCTGATGCTCGGCCAAGTAGCCTAACAGTTCGGGTATCAGTTTTTGTAAATTTTGTTGGCGTAATGGTAAAGGTACTGCGCGCAACGTCACACGCCCATGATCCAACTGCAGATCCAGGCCCATTTTTACCAGCAACGGCTGATGGTGCACACAGGCAGCCGCCTCTTGTTTGTTCAACGTCAGTTTGATCGGGATCAGCAGCGGCTGAGGCCGCAAACCTTCTTGTGAAGGATTGAGCTGTGCCTGGCGTAGCCAGCGTTCGGCCACCGGCAGGTTAAGCAACATCAATTGCTGACGATTTTCAATCAGCGCATAGCAAGGGGGGTGGATCATCAACACCCGGCCGAAACTGTGCTGACTGCCGGCCAGCGGCGTTTCCTGCTCGTTTTTTACCGGAGGGAACAGCGGCTGTTTCGGTGTTTCTTGCCGTAGAGGCTCAGCAGCCGGAGTGGCCTGCAACAGTTTGCTGTACAGCTCACCTTCACGTTTCTGATAACCACTGCCCGAATGATAAGCCGGTTGTGGCGCACGCTCACGCGCGACGGCAGGTTCGGTCGATACGGTTTCGCGGCGCGGTGCCGGCTGCGAGAAATGGTTGCCACCGGCGGCGACGCGGTTTTCCGGCTGCCAGACCGGTGCAGATGGCCGATCTGTTTCCTCGGCCAGCGGCAGTGGTGCATTGCCGACCTGCTGCAATACGGTGGTTACCGCCTGATAGATAAAGTCGTGCACCAGCCGCGCCTGATGAAAACGCACTTCGTGCTTGGCCGGATGGACATTCACGTCCACCTGATGCGGGTCAACCTCGAGATACAGCACATAAGCCGGCTGCTGGTCGTCTTTCAGTTGATCCTGATAAGCCTGGCGGATGGCATGATTGATCAAACGATCGCGCATCATGCGGCTGTTGACGTAGCAATATTGCATTTCGCCCAGTTGGCGCGCGCCGGCGGGATCGGCCACCCAACCGCGAATAGTCAGGTCACCGTGCTGCCAAGAGATGTTTAACGCATGCTGTAAAAAGGCCGGTCCACAAATGCTGCCCAGGCGACGCTCGAACTGGCTCTCATCTTTCGCCGCACGATACTGGCGCATCAGTTTGCCATTGTGGCTGAGGTTAATTGCTACATCGAAGCGTGCCAGCGCAATGCGTCGCACTATTTCATCGATATGGCCGAATTCGGTTTTCTCGGTGCGCATAAATTTGCGCCGCGCCGGGGTGTTGTAGAACAGATCCAGCACTTCCAGCGTACTGCCTGTCGGGTGCGCCGCCGGCTTGACCGTCACCGCCTGATCGCGGCCTTCGGCATAAGCCTGCCAGGCTTCGGTTTGTTCTGCGGTGCGAGAAGTGAGAGTCAAACGGGAAACCGAGCTGATGCTGGCCAAAGCCTCACCGCGAAAGCCGAGGCTGACAATGGCTTCCAAATCGTCGAGGGTGCTGATTTTACTGGTGGCATGACGGGCCAGCGCCAGGGCCAAATCATCCTTGCCAATACCACAGCCGTTGTCACGGATGCGAATCAGCTTGGCGCCACCGCGTTCGATATCAATATCAATGCGTGTCGCCCCGGCGTCCAGACTGTTTTCCACCAGTTCCTTGACCACAGACGCGGGCCGCTCGACCACTTCACCGGCGGCAATCTGGTTGGCAAGCTGGGGCGGTAACACCTGGATGGGCATGCTGACTCCTGTAATGTGGGCACTAGGCCTGCGGAATAGTCAGCGTCCGATCCAGCGGCGCGACGTCCGACTTCAGTTTATTCACGCGTTTCAGGTCACTGACGCTGACACCATAACGACTGGCAATAGATGTCAAAGTATCACCGCGGGTCACTTTATGCTTCGACGGCTTCTTCACGCTGGGCTTGGCCTTGGCTACCGTGCTGGCTGCAGCAGTTTTACCCGCCGGTACTTTGAGCCGCTGACCGACCCACACGCCATCCTTCTTCAGCTTGTTCAGCTCACGCAATGCCGCCATGGTAGTGCCATAGCTGTCGGCGATACCGGAGAGCGTTTCCGCCCGCTTCACCACGTGAACCTGTGTTTTACCGCTAATGCGGCTGCTACCGGCCGAGCTGACGACCGGTGCAGGCTGACTGACGTCTGGTGTTGAGGAGTTAACCGCCGCTGCGACGTCCAGCGGTCGGTTTTCCACCTTTGGGTCGGCTTGTAGCGGATGCGCCAGGAAATAACTGCGCAGGCCGTTGTGGATCGCCTTGGCAATTTTTTCCTGATACGCGCTACTGCCGAGCAGCCGCTCCTCCGTGCTATTACTGATAAATCCTGTTTCCACCAGCAAGGATGGAATGTCCGGCGAACGCAACACGCCAAGGCTGGCATGTTCCGGACGACGTTTATGCAATGAACCGACGCTCTGCAACTGCTGCAAGACTTTAACCGCAACATCGTAACCCACGCGTTGCGAGTGACCGAACTGCAGATCCAGCACCGCCTGGCTCAGGTAAGGGTCCGCCTGGCTGTTGGCCAGCAGATCACCCGCGCCGCCCAGCAATTCAGACTGTTTCTCATGCTGTTCCAGCCAGCCCGCCATCTCACTGTTGGCACGGCGGTTGGACAACACCCAAACCGAGGCCCCGTTGGCACTGCGATTTGGCGCGGCATCGGCGTGAATGGAGATCAGCACGTTTGCGCCCTGCTTACGCGCCACGTCGGAACGTCCCATCACCGAAATGAAGTAGTCGCCATTACGCGTTAAGACCGGTTTGAACTGAGGATCGGCATCCAGCAACGCCTGCAGGCGACGAGCGATGGCAATAGTGACATTTTTCTCTTTCAGACCGTTCGGCCCGATGGCCCCCGGATCCTGACCGCCGTGACCGGCGTCAATCGCCACCACGACCCGATCGCCGGAACCTGCGGAAACGCGGCTGCTGCGCGGCGTAACTTCCGATGCGGTACCTGCAACCACGGTTGGCTTATTGGTGAAGGGGTTCGAACCGCTCGGCGCTTTACGCACCGGGACTGGCTCAGGCTCAGGTTCACTCACCACCGGCGTTTTGCGCGTTGGCTGGCTTACGGCCACCGGAGCAGGCACCGGCACCGGGGCTTTACGCACGACGTTGGTGTTAGCACTGCCCTCGGCTGCAATGGTAAACACCACGGTATAGATACTGCCGCTCTGGCGGGTCGCCACCCGGGTCTTCGAACGCTGGGTCAGGTCAAACACCAGCCGCACGCTCTGGGCATCTTTCGGCGTGCTGGAACGAATGCTTTTCACCAGGTTTTGCCCGCTAAAATTCAGCGGCAGACCGCCAACCTTGCCCTTCTGATTAACGTCCAGGACCACCCGATCCGGTCCGTGCAGGGGGAAGAAGGCATAATCCGGCGGGCCGTTGAAGCTCACCGAGACCGTAGCTTCGCGCTGGGCATTAGTGACTTTAATATCAGACAGCGACGATGCCGCCAGCGCACTGGCCGCACCCAAAGGCCCCAATACGGCGATCAGGGCAATTACGAGTAGTTTTCTTAACGCATACGTCATTGCGGCGTCATTCCTGTGGCCCGTGAATACGGTCTAAAAGCTGGCTGCCGTAGGCGGAAACCGCCTGAATTTTTGCCTCTCGCCCCTGATCCTGATAGCTGAGATGCAGCTCCAGATCCGGCTCCGGCAATACGCCCGTGCCCTGCTGTGGCCATTCCACCAGGCAAATGGCATCCTGCGCAAAATAATCGCGAATACCCATAAATTCGAGTTCTTCCGGATCGGCTAAGCGATACAGATCGAAATGGTACACCGCCAGCGGTTGCAGTTCATACGGCTCCACCAGCGTGTAAGTTGGGCTTTTAACGTTGCCCGGATGCCCCAATGCCTGCAGAAAACCACGGCTGAAGGTGGTTTTACCGGCCCCCAGGTCACCGTAAAGATAAATGACGCTGGCACGATCGCAGGCCTTAGCCAAGACGGCACCCAATGCGACTGTCGCTGCCTCATCCGGCAGAGGTAAAACGAGTTCTTTCATTCGATAGTTTCTATTTATGCCAACTCAGGATTAACGTAATAAGGAATTTCAGGCAGTAAATCACTCGCCAGCATCCCCCTGATTCCTTGTCTTGCCGCCACGCGATCGGCAGCTGCACCATGCACCACACATCCGGCACAGGCTGCATCATACAGCGAGAGCTTTTGTCCCAGCAAACCACCGATGATGCCCGACAGGACATCGCCCATCCCGCCTGAGGCCATGCCGGCATTGCCGACGTCGGCGATCGCCATTTGACCTTGCCGATCGGCGATCAGCGTGCCGGCGCCTTTCAGCACGGCTACGCCGCCGTATTGCGCCACCAGGTTACGCACTGCAAGTAAGCGATCACTCTCAATCTCGGCGGTGTGGCATCCCAGCAGGCGTGCCGCCTCCCCAGGATGCGGGGTAATTACACGATTCTGACGCTTCTCGGGATTTAATGCCAGTAAGTTAAGTGCATCCGCGTCCCATAACGCCGGTTTATCACTGGCTTGCAATATTTTCAGCGCATTCCTACCCCATTCTCCCTGGCCCAATCCTGGGCCCACGACCAGCACATCTGCCCACCCGAGTGCCTGCTGCAGCGTCTCGTCACTCAAAGGCTGTACCATCAGCTCAGGTCTGGCGGTCAGCAAGGGTCCGACATGCTCAATGTGAGTAAGTACTCGCACTAATCCGGCACCGCTGCGTAAGGCCGCTTCTGCCGCCATGCGTATCGCGCCGCCAAAGCCGTGATCGCCACCGACCACCAGCAGCCGCCCTTGTTCACCTTTATGTGAGCAGGGACGACGCGGTTTCAGCCACTGGGGCAAGGATTCGGCAGTAAGCCGCTGAATCTGTGTCGGTTGCTTCGCCAACCAGCCAGATAATCCTAGCCTACTCTGGTGAAGTTGCCCGACCCAGTCACGGGCCTGACCGGTCAATAAGCCCGGTTTGAGGGCGATAAACGTCATAGTGTGCCTGGCACGGATCACCGCCCCAGGCGCAGCGCCGCTTTCAGCCAACAGGCCAGAGGGAATATCGAGTGCGATAACCGGCGCGGAGTGGCGGTTAGCAGCTTCAATCAGGGCATTGTATGGCGCTCGTGGTGCGCTGCTTAATCCGGTGCCAAGCAGGCCGTCGATAATCAGATCGATGCCTTCCGGCCAACGGCTCTCAGCCGGAAGAATTTCGCCGCCGGCGGCCAGCCAGGCCTGCCATGCTTCGGCAGCCTCAGGCGGCAGTGGGCGCGTGCCTTCGCAGGCGATCAGACTGACCTTGACGCCGGCCGCCGCTGCCAGCCTGGCGACGACGTAACCGTCACCACCGTTGTTACCATGGCCGCACAACACCAGCCAATGGTGGCCGGCTGGGTATTGGTCGCGCGCCAGAGCGTAAGCGGCCTCCCCGGCACGTTGCATCAGTTGGTATAGTGAAATGCCTTGTGAGGCGGCGGCGCTGACTTCTGCACGCCGGATCCCGTCCGCAGACCAGACAGAGTGTGATAAACTGTCAGAGTATTGTTTTTCACTGTGGCCCGTCATGACTCACCCCCTCGATCTCAATCAACTCGCCCAACATATCAAGCAATGGGGCCAATCGCTAGGATTCCAGCAGGTCGGGATCTGCGACACCGATCTCAGCGCAGAAGAGCCTAAACTGCAGGCCTGGCTGGATAAACAATACCACGGCGAAATGGAATGGATGGCGCGCCACGGCATGCTGCGCGCCCGGCCTCATGAGTTACTGCCCGGCACGCTGCGCGTCATCAGCGTACGCATGAACTACCTGCCGGCCAAAGCGGCCTTTGCCAGCACATTACAAAACCCTGAGCTGGGTTATGTCAGCCGCTATGCACTGGGGCGGGACTATCACAAATTGCTGCGCCAACGGCTGAAAAAACTCGGCGACCAGATCCAGGCCTATTGCGGTGAGCTAAATTTCCGCCCTTTTGTTGACTCCGCACCGGTGATGGAACGTGCATTGGCCTCCAAGGCCGGGATTGGCTGGGTTGGTAAACACTCACTAATACTCAATCGCGAAGCCGGTTCCTGGTTCTTTCTCGGTGAACTGCTGATCGATCTGCCCTTGCCGGTGGATAAGCCGCAGCAGGAACAATGCGGCCGCTGCGTCGCCTGTATCACCACCTGCCCGACCGGTGCCATCGTCGCGCCCTACACGGTGGACGCCCGACGCTGCATCTCCTACCTCACCATCGAGCTGGAGGGTGCGATCCCGGAGGAGTTCCGCCCGCTGTTAGGCAACCGTATTTACGGCTGTGATGATTGCCAACTGATCTGCCCATGGAACCGTTTCTCACAGCTCACCGACGAAGATGACTTCAGTCCGCGTGCCGCGCTGCATGCGCCGCAACTGATTGAACTGTTCGATTGGACGGAAGAGAAATTCCTGCGCATTACCGAGGGGTCCGCTATCCGGCGAATCGGCCATTTGCGCTGGTTGCGGAATATTGCCGTGGCATTAGGCAATGCCCCTTATCAGGATGCGGTAGTCATTGCGCTGCGCTCCCGGTTGGAACAGGACGCCATGCTGGACGAACATATTCATTGGGCGCTGGGGCAGCAGTTGGGACGGCGTGAGGCGCAGGGTATAGAAGTGCAGACAACGCAGAAAAGGCGATTGATTCGGGCTGTGGAAAAAGGATTACCGAGGGATGCCTAAAACCTTGCGTTCAGACCCAACAGTCACTCTGTGGATTTGTGCATAAAAATAAAAATGCTTTGTCTTTCAACTGCAACAAAAAGAGCAAGTGATCGGCATAACGTTTTTTGATAAATAAATAGTCTTACAAATCAATGCAATAAATATTTCATTTGTATGGCGTTGATTTTTTGAGCTGAGGGTATTATGTACGCTGCCTGTGGATAAGTCTGTTCACAACATTTCGACAGGGTATGTATAACGAGATGAGAAGCCGCGCCGATAAAGGCGTTGGACTAAGTTAAACCGAAGATAAAATTGGAGCGGGAAACGAGACTCGAACTCGCGACCCCGACCTTGGCAAGGTCGTGCTCTACCAACTGAGCTATTCCCGCATTGAGATGCTTGTGCATCCGGCCATCAAACAACAACATGGCCTTTGAATTTTTTGGAGCGGGAAACGAGACTCGAACTCGCGACCCCGACCTTGGCAAGGTCGTGCTCTACCAACTGAGCTATTCCCGCGTCGCATGGGTACTACTTGATACTTTTTTTATTCATCACGCCACATAAAGCAGCATTGTTGAATTTGGAGCGGGAAACGAGACTCGAACTCGCGACCCCGACCTTGGCAAGGTCGTGCTCTACCAACTGAGCTATTCCCGCCCGGCGTAACGATGTCGGAACTAAACGAAATTCTTCATCGGTACGGGGTGCGCATTATACGAGAAATCCTTTCTGCCGCAAGCCCCTGAAAGCAAAAAAACGCGATTTTTGTTTGATTGCCGATTAAAGCGCCAAACTGGCTAATTAAGCGGCGGGATCGGGCGCTTTTGGCAATACGACCCCGGTTAAGGGGCCGTGCATCCATTACAACTTAATGAAATGCTCACGGTAATAGGCCAGTTCGCCCACTGACTCACGGATATCATCCATCGCCTGATGAGTGCCCTGCTTCTTAAAACCACTGAGGATTTCCGGCTTCCAGCGGCGCGCCAACTCTTTCAAGGTACTGACATCCAGATAGCGGTAATGGAAGTAGGCTTCCAGCTCGGGCATATAACGGAACAGGAAACGGCGGTCCTGGCCCACGCTGTTGCCGCAGATCGGTGATTTGCCCGCCGGTACCCACTGCTGCAGGAAGGCGATGGTGGCCAGCTCGGCGGCATGATCATCGAATTGGCTGGCCTTCACCCGCTCCACCAGCCCGCTGCCGGTATGAGTACGCACGTTCCAGTCATCCATCAGGCCAAGCTGTTCATCGGATTGATGCACGGCGATCACCGGCCCTTCCGCAAGAATGTTCAGATTGGCGTCAGTGACCAACGTAGCGATCTCGATGATACGATCGCGTTCCGGATCCAATCCGGTCATCTCCAGATCGATCCAAATCAGGTTATTTTCGTTTCCTGTCATGATATTTCCTGCGTAAAAGCCAAAAGATAAACAAACTGTAGGCAAGGCGGCGACCGGCGCTGGCTATTTGCCGACGGAGGTCCGCTGCGCGTGGCGGCTAACAACGGTTATTTAATATAAAATAGCGTGTATCATAGTCGTTTTGGTCGCCATGAGCGATAAAGCGGATTCAAGTGAGGCGCAGTGAGCAAGAACAAACTGTCCAAAGGTCAAGAACGCCGCGTGCAGGCGAACCATCAACGTCGCCTGAAACGCATTGATAAGAAACCGGAATTGGATGATTCCCAACTGGGTGAGCCGCAAGACGGCATCGTCATCAGCCGTTTCGGCATGCACGCCGACGTTGAGGCCGCGGATGGCACCCAGCACCGCTGCAATATCCGCCGTACATTGCGTTCGCTGGTGACCGGCGATCGCGTGGTGTGGCGCCCAGGCGTCGGCACCCATGCAGGGGTCAAAGGCATCGTCGAGGCCGTGCATGAACGCACTTCCGTCCTGAACCGTCCCGACATTTACGACGGCGTGAAACCCATCGCCGCCAATATCGATCAGATCGTCATCGTTTCCGCGATCCTGCCAGAGCTGTCACTGAATATGATCGACCGCTATCTGGTGGCTTGTGAAACGCTGGAGGTCGAACCGCTGATCGTGCTGAATAAAATCGATTTGCTGGATGCCGAAGCACGCAAGCACGTCGACGGCATGATGGATATCTACCGCCATATCGGCTACCGGGTGCTGGAAGTCTCCAGCCAGACGCGTGAAGGTATGGAGGCGTTTGAACAAGCGCTGGTTGATCGCATCAGTATCTTTGCCGGTCAGTCCGGGGTGGGTAAATCCAGCCTGTTGAATGCCCTGCTGCCACCGAGCGATAAGCAAATTCTGGTAAATCAGGTTTCCGATGTCTCTGGCCTCGGGCAACATACCACCACCGCCGCGCGGCTGTACCATTTCCAGCACGGCGGCGATGTGATCGATTCACCGGGTGTGCGTGAGTTTGGTCTGTGGCATCTGGAGCCGGAACAAGTGACTCAAGCCTATGTCGAATTCCGTGACTATTTGGGCGGTTGTAAATTCCGCGACTGCCGCCACGACACCGATCCAGGCTGCGCCATTCGTGGGGCGATGGAGAAAGGCGATATCGCGAAAGAGCGCTTTGAAAACTACCATCGCATTCTGGAAAGCATGGCATCCGTGAAAGTTCGCAAGAACTTTACCGACGCCGCAGGCTGATAATACCGGGCGGCGTTGACTGTGGCGGAGCCACGGTGACAATGCGCGCCCTTTACCCCGATTCACGAGGTTAATGTGCTGGATAGCATCAAAATTAAATTGCAGTATTGGTTACCCAAACTGGCGCTGACCCGTCTGGCTGGCTGGGGCGCGGATAAAAAAGCCGGCTGGCTGACCCAGTTGGTACTGAAGGCATTCGCCCGTTACTACCGTGTGAACATGCAAGAGTCGCAACACCCTGAGCTCAGTTCTTACGCCAGCTTCAACGAATTCTTTGTGCGCCCGCTGCGTGATGGCGTGCGTCCGATCGTCAGCGATGCCAACTGGCTGGCGCTGCCCGCCGACGGTGCGATTAGCCAACTCGGCCCAATCAACGACGACCAGATTTTCCAGGCCAAGGGCCATTACTACAGCCTGGAAGCGCTGCTGGCCGGTAACTACATACTGGCCGAGCCGTTCCGTAATGGCCTGTTCGCCACCACTTACCTGGCACCGCGTGATTATCACCGCGTGCATATGCCGTGCGACGGCGTGCTGCGCGAAATGATTTATGTCCCGGGCGACCTGTTTTCCGTCAACCCGCTGACCGCTGCCAACGTGCCAAATCTGTTTGCCCGCAATGAGCGTGTGATCTGCGTATTCGATACCGCCATCGGCCCCATGGTGCAAATCCTGGTGGGTGCCACCATCGTTGGCAGCATCGAAACCGTCTGGGCCGGCACCGTTACGCCACCGCGCGAAGGCGTCATCAAACGCTGGACCTATCCGGCAGAAGGCTCTGAAGGTGCTATCGCGCTGGAGAAAGGGGCAGAAATGGGCCGCTTCAAACTGGGTTCGACGGTCATCAACCTGTTTACCCCAGGCAGCGTGCAGTTTGCTCCGCAGTTGAACAACGGCACCGTGACCCGCATGGGCGAGGCCTTCGCAGAAATCCCGGCTGTACCTGCCGCCGCACAAACACCGCAGATCTAAGGGAATTGATACTGTGCGCCTGATTATTACGCTATTGCTCGGTTGTTTACTGTCTCAATCGGTGCTGGCCGCCACGGTGCCTACCGAAAATCAGCTTAAACAAGAGCTGAAGCAGGTAGAGAGCACCAAGAACGCGCCTAATCAGGCGGAAACCACTGAGGCGCTGCAGAGCGCCCTTAACTGGTTATCGGAACGCAAAGAGTCGTTGACCCGCGTTGAGCAGTATCAGCGGGTGATCGACGATTTCCCGAAGATGACGCAGGAACTGCGCCGTCAACTGGTGGTGGAAGACAGTAAGATCTTGCCGAACGGCGATAACCTGCCGGCCAGCGATCTCGAGCAGCAGATCCTGCAAACCAGCAGCCTACTGCTGGAACAGGCTCGTCTGTTACAGCAGGAACAGGAGCGAACGCGGGAAATCAGCGATTCTCTCGGCCAATTGCCTCAGCAGCAGACCGACGCACGCCGGGCGCTGACGGAAGTACAACGCCGCCTGCAGGCTCAGCCCGCCAACCCGACCACCCCGCACGCTCAGGCCGCGCTGGCGTTACTACAGACCGAAGCCGCGGCGCGCAAGGCCAAAGTCGATGAACTCGAACTGGCGCAACTGTCGGCCAATAATCGTCAGGAACTGGCGCGAATGCGCGCCGAGGTCTACAAAAAGCGCCACGAGAAAATCGACATCCAGCTACAGGCGCTGCGCAATAACCTCAATGCCCAGCGGCAGCGTGAAGCCGAACTGGCGCTGGAAAAAACCGAGCAGTTGGCCGAACAGAACGGTGACCTGCCGCAAAGTATCAGCCAGCAGCTACAGATCAACCGTGAGCTTTCCGCCGCGCTGAACAATCAGGCCCAGCGCATGGATCTGATCTCATCTCAACAACGTCAGGCCGCCGCACAAACGCTGCAGGTGCGTCAGGCATTGAGCACCATTATTGAACAGGCCCAGTGGCTCGGCTCCTCATCGGCGCTGGGTGAAACCCTGCGTGCCCAGGTGGCAACACTGCCGGAAATGCCCAAGCCGCAGCAGTTGGACGGCGATATGGCCCAGCTACGCGTGCAACGGTTGCAGTTTGAAAGCCAGTTGGAGAAACTCCCACAGCGCGAGTTTAAGCGCGACGACGGCAGTGAACTGACCAACGCGGAACGGCGTATCGTTGACGCCCAGTTACGTACCCAGCGCGAACTGCTGAATTCACTGCTCTCGGGTTGTGATACCCAAATTCTCGAGCTGACCAAGCTGAAAGTGGCTAACACTCAGCTGATTGAAGCGCTGAACGAAATCCGGGACGCCACCCACCGTTATCTGTTCTGGGTACCGGACATTAATCCGATCACCCTGTCCTACCCGATTAACGTGGCGCACGATCTCACCCTGTTACTGTCACTGGATACGCTGTCACAGCTCGGCGGCGCCTTCATGATGATGGTCACCAGCAAGGAAACGCTGATCCCGATTTTCGGTGCCCTGCTGCTGGTGATTTTCAGCATTAGCTCCCGCAAGCACTACCACGCCTTCCTGACACGTGCCAGCAGCCGGGTGGGCAAAGTCACCCAAGATGAGTTCTTCCTGACGGTACGCACCGTGTTCTGGTCAATTCTGGTGGCGCTGCCGCTGCCGGTACTGTGGGCCGCTCTCGGCTTTGGCCTGCAAAGTGCCTGGAACTACCCGGTAGCCGAAGCCATCGGTAAGGGCGTCACCGCCACGTTGCCGATCTTGTGGGTCTGTATGATCTGCGCCGCCTTTGCCCATCCGCAAGGGCTGTTTATCGTGCATTTCCGCTGGCCGGCGAAACAGGTTTCGCGCGCCATGCGTTACTACAAAATGTCGATCTGGCTGATCGTGCCGCTGATCATGGCGCTAATCACCTTCGACAGCCTGAAAGAACGTGAATTTGCCAATACCCTTGGCCGGCTGTGCTTCATCTTGCTGTGTCTGGCATTGGCTCTCGTGACCAACAGCCTGAAACGCGCCGGCATCCCGCTGTATCTGGACAAAAAAGGCTCCGGCGAGAACATGGTCAACACCGCGCTGTGGGGACTGCTGCTGTCGGCACCGGTTTTGGCAGCGCTGGCCTCGGCCGTCGGCTACCTGACCACTTCACAGGCGCTGCTGGCGCGTCTGGAAACCTCGGTCGCCATTTGGTTCTTCCTGCTGGTGATTTACCATATTATTCGCCGCTGGATGCTGATCCAGCGGCGGCGTATCGCCTTTGACCGTGCCAAGCAGCGCCGCGCCGATATCCTGGCCCAGCGTGCTCGCGGTGAAGAAGAAAGCTCACACACGCCTAACAGCACCGAAGGCTCGATGGATCTGGATGATTCGGAGATCGATCTGGACACCATCAGCGCCCAGTCGTTGCGGCTGGTCCGTTCGATCCTGACGATGATCGCGTTGGTGTCGGTGATCGTGCTGTGGTCAGAGATCCATTCCGCCTTTAGCTTCCTGGAAAACATCACCCTGTGGAACGTCAGCTCGACGGTCAATGGCGTCGATACCGCGCACCCGATTACCCTGGGTGCGGTATTGATCGCCATTCTGGTACTGATTGTCACCATGCAGTTGGTACGTAACCTGCCGGCACTGCTGGAGCTGGCGGTACTGCAACACCTGGATCTGACGCCGGGCACCGGCTATGCCATTACCACCATCACCAAGTACCTGCTGTTGCTGTTCGGCGCCCTACTCAGCTTCTCGTGGATCGGCATTGAATGGTCGAAACTGCAGTGGGTCGTGACCGCGCTCAGCGTGGGATTGGGCTTCGGTATGCAGGAGATCTTCTCCAACTTTATCTCCGGCCTGATCATTTTGTTCGAGAAACCGATCCGCATCGGCGATACCGTAACGATCCGCAACCTGACCGGCAGCGTTACCAAGATAAATACTCGTGCCACCACCATTTCGGATTGGGATCGCAAAGAGATCATTGTGCCGAACAAGGCGTTTATCACCGAGCAGTTCATCAACTGGTCGCTGTCGGACAACCTGACCCGTGTGGTACTGACGGTGCCGGCACCGGGAGAAGCCAACAGCGAAGAGGTGACCAAGATCCTGACCAACGCCGCCGAGCGCTGTTCCCTGGTGTTGGATACCCCGGCACCAGAGGTATATCTGGTTGATCTGCAGCAGGGTATCCAAATCTTTGAGCTGCGTATTTACGCCGCCGAGATGGGTCACCGCATGCCGCTACGCCACGAGATCCATCAGTTGATTCTGGCCGGTTACCGCGAGCATGGCATTACGCTGCCATACCCACCGTTCCAGGTACGCAGCGAGACGCTATCCCGCTTGACCAGTAACGGCCGTACTCCGCCGTCAACGCCAGCGCCAAACACCAAACGCGAATCGGGCAGTCTGTAATCACAGAATGCAAAAAGGGTTCGGCGTGCAATGCAACACCGAACCCTTTTACCACCACAATATACCCTATGGCTTTCAAGTTGCAGCTAGGCGCCCAGCTCGCTCATCCCCAGGCGCTTACTTAAGTAAGTAACTGGGGTGAGTGAGTGCAGGTAACAACGCTGCAGCTTGAAAGACGACGGGTATCGCGGTTACGCGCGCCCAACCGGGAAGGCAATCACTTCACTCAGGCTCTCGGCACCCAGTGCCAGCATCACCAGGCGATCAACCCCCAACGCCACACCGGAGCATTCAGGCATGCCGTGCTGCAAAGCGTCCAACAGGTTGTTATCAATCGGGTGCTGTGGCAGGCCACGTTCCGCACGCTTGCGGTTGTCCTGCGCAAAGCGCTGACCTTGCTCGCGACTGTCCGTCAGTTCACGGAAGCCATTCGCCAACTCAATACCTTTGAAATAGACCTCGAAACGCTCCGCCACCCGGTGATCTTCAGTGCTGATCTCCGCCAACGACGCCTGGCTGGCCGGGAAGTGATAAACGAACGCCGGCTTGTCACGGCCAATGTGCGGCTCCACGCCGACGGTGAACAGCAACTGCAACAGCGTGTCGCGATCTTCTTCGGTGTCGGCAATGTTGCTCAGATCAAGCTTGGCCGCGGCTTCACGTAGCTGCGCCTTCTCCGCTGACAGCGGATCGATATCCAGATGACGCAAGAAAGCCTGCTGATACGACAGGGTTTCTGCACTATCGCAATCCAGCACCTGCTGTAGCAGATCGTCCACCTCATTCATCAGCCGGTACATGTCGTAATGCGGACGGTACCACTCCAGCATGGTGAATTCAGGGTTGTGGTGACGGCCGGCTTCTTCATTACGGAAACTGCGACCCATCTGATAGATCGGACCGCTACCTGCCGCCAACAACCGCTTCATGTGGTATTCCGGGCTGGTCATCATGTACAGCGTCAGGCCATCCGCCGCGCCGGGTCCGACAAAACGCGTCTGGAACGGGAACAGGTGGATATCGGTGACCGTCGCCTGGCTCATGGTTGGCGTCTCAACTTCCAATACGCCACGATCGGCGAAGAAACGCCGGATCTCAGTCAGGATCGCTGCGCGCTTCAACAAATTGGCGATGGGTGCACTTGGCTGCCAGCTTGCCGTTTCGCTCATGGTAATTACTCCGAAATCAAACAGGGGATGCAGTCTACTCGTATCCCGGCATGCAAACAAATTCTTAACAGGCAGGACGCTTTTAACCGGGACATTAACTGATAAAGCGTTAGTAATAAGGTTAATAAAAGGTGAATAAACGTTAAATCCTGCTGACGGTAAATTATCCTTCCGGCTGGCAGTTAAAAGGCAAAACAATCGATCACATCAAATTTCTTCTACTTAACTTTAGGTATAGTTAATTCCACATTATTGGTGGGAGATATCTATCCTTAGTATTAATGCAACGATAATGAACTCAGTTAGTTAGCACCCGAAGAATTTTTATAAATATTAAGCATAGATATTTAATTTGTCGTTCTTAACAAGAATATTGGAGGAATGCAGTGCAAACCTTTAACGCCGATCTTGCCATTATTGGGGCCGGGGGTGCTGGTTTACGTGCAGCAATAGCCGCAGCGGAAGCCAACCCCCAACTGAAAATCGCACTAATCTCAAAAGTCTACCCGATGCGCAGCCATACCGTGGCCGCAGAAGGGGGCTCCGCCGCCGTCACTCAGGATCACGATAGCTTCGACTACCACTTCAACGACACCGTTGCCGGGGGCGATTGGCTGTGTGAACAGGACGTGGTCGACCATTTCGTTCACAACTGCCCGCGCGAAATGACCCAGCTTGAACAATGGGGTTGCCCATGGAGCCGCAAAGAGGACGGTTCAGTCAACGTACGTCGCTTCGGCGGCATGAAGATTGAACGCACCTGGTTCGCCGCCGACAAAACCGGCTTCCACATGCTGCACACTCTGTTCCAAACCTCCCTCAAATACCCGCAAATCCAGCGTTTCGACGAGCACTTTGTACTGGATATTCTGGTGGATGACGGCCAGGCCCGCGGCCTGGTGGCGATGAACATGATGGAAGGCACTCGCGTACAGATCCGCGCCAATGCCGTGATCATGGCGACCGGCGGTGCCGGCCGCGTGTACCGCTACAACACCAACGGCGGCATCGTCACCGGTGATGGCATGGGCATGGCGTTCCACCACGGCATCCCCTTGCGTGATATGGAGTTCGTCCAATATCACCCTACCGGCCTGCCGGGCTCCGGTATCCTGATGACCGAAGGCTGCCGTGGTGAAGGCGGCATTCTGGTAAACAAAGACGGCTATCGTTACCTGCAGGACTACGGCATGGGTCCGGAAACCCCGCTGGGTGAGCCAAAGAACAAATACATGGAGCTGGGTCCGCGTGACAAAGTCTCGCAGGCCTTCTGGCACGAATGGCGTGCCGGCCGCACCGTCCCTACCCCACGTGGTGATGTGGTCTATCTCGACCTGCGTCACCTGGGTGAGAAGAAACTGCTGGAACGCCTGCCGTTCATCTGTGAACTGGCCAAGGCCTACGTCGGTGTCGATCCGGTGAAGGAGCCGATCCCAGTGCGCCCAACCGCGCACTACACCATGGGAGGCATTGAAACCGATCAAAACTGCGAAACCCGCATCAAGGGGCTGTTTGCCGTCGGCGAATGTTCCTCCGTCGGCCTGCATGGCGCCAACCGCCTGGGTTCCAATTCACTGGCGGAACTGGTGGTGTTCGGCCGGGTGGCCGGTGAGCAAGCCGCTCGCCGCGCGCTAGAAACCGGCCCGGCCAACGGCAGTGCCCTGGATGCACAAGGGCGCGACGTCGAAACCCGGCTGAGCAACCTGATGAAGCAGGAAGGTAACGAAAACTGGGCCAAAATCCGCGACGAGATGGGTATGTCGATGGAAGAAGGCTGCGGTATTTACCGTACGCCGGAACTGATGCAGAAAACCGTCGATAAACTGGCTGAGCTGAAAGAACGCTTTAAACGCGTCAAAATTACCGACAGCTCCAGCGTGTTCAATACCGATCTGCTGTACACCATCGAGCTGGGTTACGGGCTGGACGTGGCCGAATGCATGGCGCACTCCGCCTTAAACCGCAGAGAGTCCCGCGGTGCTCACCAGCGTCTGGACGAAGGCTGTACCGAACGTGACGACGTGAACTTCCTCAAGCATACGCTGGCATTCCATAACCCGAACGGCGCACCCCGCCTGGAATACAGCGACGTGAAGATCACCAAACTGCCACCGGCCAAACGTGTGTACGGCGCTGAAGCCGAAGCGCAGGATAAAAAGGATAAGGAGCAGGCAAATGGCTGAGATGAACACGCTGAAAATCGAGGTCATGCGCTATAACCCGGAACGCGACTCTGAGCCGCATTTCGAGACCTTCGCGGTGCCTTATGATGAGCAAACCTCGTTACTCGACGCACTGGGCTACATCAAGGATAACCTGGCCCCCGACCTTTCCTACCGCTGGTCATGTCGCATGGCGATCTGCGGCTCGTGCGGCATGATGGTTAACCGGGTGCCGAAGCTGGCCTGTAAAACCTTCCTGCGCGAATACACTGGCGGCATGAAGGTAGAAGCGCTGGGCAACTTCCCGATTGAACGCGATCTGGTGGTCGATATGACCCACTTTATCGAAAGTCTGGAAGCGATTAAGCCTTACATCATCGGCAATAACCGCAAACCGGAAGATGGCCCTAACGTGCAGACGCCGGCGCAGATGGCCAAGTATCACCAGTTCTCTGGCTGCATCAACTGCGGCTTGTGCTATGCCGCTTGCCCGCAGTTCGGCCTGAACCCAGAGTTTATCGGCCCGGCGGCGATCACCCTGGCGCACCGCTACAACCTGGATAACCGCGATCACGGCCAGAAACAGCGTATGGCGCAGCTTAACGGTGAAAACGGCGTCTGGAGTTGTACCTTTGTCGGCTACTGCTCTGAAGTTTGTCCGAAGCACGTCGACCCGGCTGCTGCTATTCAGCAGGGCAAGGTCGAGAGTGCCAAAGACTTCATGATCGCCATGCTGAAGCCGCAATAAGGGAGATAAACAGTAATGACAACACAACGTAAGCCCTATGTGCGCACCATGACGCCGACCTGGTGGCAAAAGCTCGGCTTCTACCGTTTCTATATGCTGCGAGAAAGTACCTCGGTACCGGCGGTCTGGTTCAGCATTGTGCTGATCTACGGCGTCTTTGCGCTGAAAGGTGGCGTGGACAGTTGGGCCGGTTTCGTCGGTTTTCTGCAAAACCCGCTGGTGCTGCTGATTAACGTCGTTGCCCTGCTGGCCGCGCTGCTGCATACCAAGACCTGGTTCGATTTGGCGCCGAAAGCCGCCAATATTGTGGTCAACAGCGAGAAAATGGGCCCGGGGCCAATAGTGAAAACGCTGTGGGCGGTGACCGTAGTCGCCAGCGTGGTCATCTTGGCCGTGGCCTTGGTGTAATCCGGAGGAAACATGATAAATCAAGCACCTAAACGCTCAGACGAGCCGGTTTTCTGGGGATTATTCGGCGCCGGTGGCATGTGGGGAGCGATCATTGCCCCCGCTATCGTGCTGTTGGTCGGCATTCTGCTGCCGCTGGGGCTGTTTCCCGGCGATGCGCTGGGCTATGACCGTATTCTGGCATTCTGCCAAAGCCTGATCGGCCGCCTGTTCCTGCTGCTGATGATTATCCTGCCGCTGTGGTGCGGTCTACACCGTATCCATCATGCAATGCACGATCTGAAAATCCATGTGCCAGCCGGCAAATGGGTATTCTACGGCCTGGCTGCAATCCTCAGCGTCGTGACCGTGATCTGCGTCGTAACTCTGTAAACCCTTCTGGCGGCCCACTCCCGTGGGCCGCCTTTTCAATCCCTTAAGGGGTGCTGAACTTCAGCCCCAATATGCCAACAACAATCAGGCACAGGCTGAGAATGCGCGCAATATTGGTTGATTCGCCCAGTAGCACCATCCCCATAATCGCTGCCCCTACTGCACCAATACCGGTCCAGACCGCGTAGGCCGTGCCAGCGGGCAACGTTTTCATCGCATGCGCCAACAACAGCATACTGACCACCATGGCGGCAATTGTGATAAGGCTGGGGGTCAGGCGGGTAAAACCGTGGGTGTATTTCAGGCCGATAGCCCAAACCACTTCAAGTAACCCGGCAATAAGCAGAATAATCCAAGCCATCTAACAGGCTCCATTACGATGGGGTCGTCCCCGGATGCAGATGCGTAAACAGGTCGTCCCGTTTAGCGTTGTGATATGCGAGGAGATTATACCTTCGGCTGGGGAGGATAACAGCACCAAGGTGCTTGTCTGGGGAAATTCAGTAAGGGAAACGGTATCCCACGACGATGCCTGTTCGTGGCGGTTCGCGGAATACCGCAGAAATCAGCAAGATAGGTTATTGCGCGCTACGCTGGATGGCCTTACCACCAGCCTGAATATCTTCGCCCACGCCCTGAGTGGTATTGCATGCGGTCAATGAGGTTAAGATCATCAAAGAGAAAATCGCGATAATACTTTTCTTCAGCATATGAAAGCCCTTATTTGTCAGTGAGGAAAAAGTACGGCTTTCTAAGCTTAGTAAATATCAGCGGGAGTTGCTGTTTAAAACGGTCTTATTTCGCACTATTACATTAGTGCATTTGATACTTATTAACTGGCTGTACGCGAGATAGCGCCACCGAGGTGCTGAACGTCTTCACCGAAGCCACGGAAAGTATTACAACCGCTAAGGGACATCAGTAACAACAGAGAGATAATGGCCAACAGAGTTTTCTTCATTATAGGGATTCTGCCAACAATATGCGGGAGGGGTAAAACAAAGGAGCCACGCTGGGCTCCTTTGTTTTGAAACTTATTTTACGCGTGAAACGTATTCGCCAGAGCGGGTGTCAACACGGACAACTTCGCCAATCTGTACGAACAATGGCACTTTAACCACTGCGCCGGTGCTCAGGGTCGCAGGCTTACCGCCGGTACCGGCAGTATCGCCTTTCAGGCCAGGGTCTGTATCAGTGATTTCAGCTTCGATGAAGTTCGGTGGCTGAACTGCGATAGGACGACCATCCCACAGGGTAACGATACATTCCGCGTTATCTTGCAGCCATTTTGCCGCGTCAGATACGGTTTTTTCTTCAACCCCGTGCTGCTCGAAAGTTTCTGGGTGCATGAAGTGGTAGAACTCACCGTCGTTGTACAGGTAGTTCATGTTGGTATCTACAACGTCCGCGCCTTCGCAAGAGTCGGTAGATTTAAAGGTTTTTTCAACGCGGCTGCCGGTCAGCAGACGACGCATTTTAACGCGCGCAAATGCCTGGCCCTTGCCCGGCTTAACGAACTCACTGGATTCGATAGCGTAAGGTTCGCCCTCGAACATGATTTTAAGACCCGGACGGAAATCGTTGCTAGAATAAGTCGCCATGATGGCCCTCTGAATATTTAAACTGGTAGCTTAGCCAAAAAAATGGCACACATTATAACCCAAAATACGGCATATAGAGAAGATTGGTTGCATCAACTCGCCGATGTTATTACCGATCCCGATGAATTACTGCAGCTTTTGTCACTGAATACGCATCCGGAACTGCCACAGGGCCGCGAAGCACGCCAGCTCTTTGCGTTGCGCGTCCCTCGCGCCTTCGCTGCACGCATGCGTCCTGGCGATGCCAATGACCCGCTGTTGCGTCAGGTACTGACCGTCAGCGAGGAATTCATCAACGCCCCCGGCTTCACCACCGATCCGCTGGATGAACAGCGTAGCGTGGTGCCAGGACTGCTGCATAAATACCGTAATCGTGCTTTGCTGCTGGTTAAAGGCGGCTGTGCGGTCAACTGCCGCTACTGCTTCCGTCGCCATTTCCCGTATCAGGACAACCAGGGCAATAAGGCCAACTGGCGTCAGGCGTTGGATTATATCCGTCAACACCCGGAACTGGATGAGATTATTTTCTCCGGTGGCGATCCGCTGATGGCGAAGGACCACGAACTGGACTGGTTGATCGGTGAACTTGAAGCCATTACGCATCTAAAACGCCTGCGTATCCACACTCGTTTACCGGTGGTTATCCCGGCGCGTATTACACCAGAGCTGTGCCGGCGGCTGTCGGCGTCGCGTCTTCAGGTACTGATGGTCACCCACATCAACCATGCCAATGAAATTGACCGCGAGCTGCAGGCCAGCATGGCGCAACTGCGTCTGGCTGGCGTCACGCTGCTGAATCAAAGCGTACTGCTGCGCGGTATCAATGACAATGCCGATACGCTGGCGGCACTGAGCAACGCGCTGTTTGACGCAGGTATCCTGCCTTATTACATCCACGTGCTGGATAAGGTGCAGGGTGCAGCGCACTTTATGGTCAGCGACGACGAGGCGCGCGCTATCATGCAGGCACTGTTGAGCAAGGTTTCCGGCTATTTGGTGCCGCGTTTGACCCGCGAGGTCGGCGGCAAGCCAAGCAAAACCCCTCTCGATCTGCACCTGATGCAAGACTGACTGGCGGGGTACTAATACAAAAAGAGGCATGCCTGGGCATGCCTCTTTTTTATGTTATTAGCGACTCGTTATGCCGTTATGGGCACTTATAAACCTGGCCAGCCATTTTGCTGTCCAGTGGGGCAAAGCTCGAAAGCAGGTTCTGACTTGGGCTGGTGGCGCCATAAATCACATTGCCACCCATCGCTGCGGCCTTGTTGCGCAGATCGTTTGCCGCACCACGCATGGAGCTGCCTTCACCCCCGTTCCCGGACAACCAGTTGCTCTGGGTGCCAGTCACTTCGCCCACCAGCTGACACTCTGCTGCCGGTTTGGTGTCGGTAAATTTAACCTGCTGACCTGCGGCGGACAGTTCATTGGTGCTGCTGCAACCTGCCAGCAGCACGGCTGCCGAAAGACCCAGTAAGGCTTTAATCCGCATCTTGTTCCCCATATGATATTGAGAATTTCGCAAAAGCTTATCAGAAAGCGATGCCATCTCTTAAGCATCCGTTGCCATTGGTGCCAGGCCAACGTCTTGAGCGACAGCTGATGAAAGATCAGTTTACCAGCTAAATCAGCCTGGTCTGCAAAAATATCATCAAATACAGTGCGACCAAGCACGCAAATAAAAAACCCCGGCCAATTGACCGGGGTTTTCAGCACACAAACGTGTGGGGGATGATTACATCATGCCGCCCATACCGCCCATGCCACCCATACCACCAGCGCCGCCTAAATCAGGAGCGTCGCCTTTTGGCAGGTCGGTGATCATGCACTCGGTGGTGATCATCAGGCCAGCCACAGAAGCCGCGTACTGCAGAGCAGAACGGGTTACTTTGGTTGGATCCAGGATGCCCATCGCGATCATGTCGCCGTATTCTTCAGTTGCCGCGTTGTAACCGTAGTTACCTTCGCCCGCTTTCACGGTGTTAGCAACAACAGATGGCTCTTCGCCGCAGTTCAGAACGATCTGACGCAGTGGGGATTCCATTGCGCGCAGCGCAACTTTGATACCCACGTTCTGATCTTCGTTCACGCCACGCAGTTCACCCAGTTTGGATGCTGCACGAATCAGTGCAACACCACCACCAGCAACCACGCCTTCTTCAACTGCAGCACGGGTTGCGTGCAGAGCATCTTCAACGCGAGCTTTTTTCTCTTTCATTTCAACTTCGGTAGCTGCACCGACTTTGATTACCGCAACGCCGCCAGCCAGTTTCGCTACGCGCTCTTGCAGTTTTTCACGGTCGTAATCAGAAGTTGCTTCTTCGATCTGCTGACGGATCTGAGACACACGGCCCTGAATCGCAGGTTCTTCACCATTACCATCGATGATGATAGTGGTGTCTTTGTTGATCACGATGCGTTTAGCCGTACCCAGGTCTTCCAGGGTAGTTTTTTCCAGCTCCAGACCGATCTCTTCAGAGATGACGGTACCGCCAGTCAGGGTAGCGATGTCCTGCAGCATGGCTTTACGACGGTCGCCGAAACCAGGTGCTTTAACCGCAGCCACTTTCACGATGCCGCGCATGGTGTTAACCACCAGGGTAGCCAGCGCTTCGCCTTCAACATCTTCAGCAATGATCAGCAGTGGTTTGCCGGCTTTCGCCACGGCTTCCAGTACTGGCAGCATTTCACGGATGTTGGAGATTTTTTTGTCAGCCAGCAGGATGAACGGGCTTTCCAGCTCGATAGAACCGGTTTCTGGTTTGTTGATGAAGTACGGAGACAGGTAACCGCGGTCAAACTGCATCCCTTCAACAACGTCCAGCTCGTCTTGCAGGCCAGTGCCTTCTTCAACGGTGATAACGCCTTCTTTGCCCACTTTTTCCATTGCTTCTGCAATCAGTTTACCGACGGTTTCGTCGGAGTTTGCAGAGATGGTGCCTACCTGAGCGATGGCTTTGGAGTCAGAGCAAGGTACGGACAGTTTTTTCAGTTCTTCAACAGCGGCGATAACCGCTTTGTCGATACCGCGCTTCAGATCCATCGGGTTCATGCCGGCAGCCACTGCTTTCAGGCCTTCGGTGATGATGGATTGAGCCAATACGGTTGCAGTGGTGGTACCGTCACCCGCAGCGTCGTTCGCTTTAGAGGCAACTTCTTTCACCATCTGCGCGCCCATGTTTTCGAACTTGTCTTCCAGTTCAATCTCACGAGCAACAGATACGCCATCTTTAGTGATGGTAGGAGCGCCGAAGGATTTGTCCAGCACTACGTTACGGCCTTTCGGGCCCAGGGTCACTTTTACTGCATCAGCGAGAACATTCACGCCGCGGAGCATTTTCACGCGAGCGTCATTGCCGAATTTTACGTCTTTAGCTGCCATTGGTATTTCCCTTCAACTCGTTCAGTTCAGAAGATAAAGCGTTATTACGCTTCAACAATTGCCAGAATGTCGCTTTCGGACATGATCAACACTTCTTCATTGTCGATCTTCTCTGCTTTCACGCCGTAACCGTCGTTGAAAATCACGATATCGCCAACTTTCACATCCAGCGGCTGGATGCTGCCGCTTTCCAGAACACGTCCTTTACCAACGGCTACTACTTCACCACGAGTAGATTTACCCGCTGCAGAGCCAGTCAGAACGATGCCGCCAGCAGATTTTGATTCAACTTCTTTGCGCTTGACGATAACGCGGTCATGCAATGGACGAATACTCATTGAACGCTCTCCTGTAAGAAGGTCTCTATCAGATTTAGGGTTGTCACCGGATTGTTATTACCGGCCTCGTGGGATTTGAAATGGGGGCATTCCATCCCCCTTCAAGGGGCCAGCCAAAAAAATTTTCGCTTTTGATGGCCATACTGGGCTACGGATGCAAAAAACGCGGCCTGAGCCGCGTTTTTTCATCGATCCTTAGGTTTGTCGTGATCGTCAGGCTGGTGATCCAACGTATAACGATCGTCGTTCTTACGTTGAAATTCACCGTCAAAAGTATTGCCGTTGGCAGCATCCCCGCCCGGTCCCCAACCGCCAGGACGATAGACCGAAAGATGCGGCATCAGCTTCAGCGTCAGCGACTTCTGCACCGGCGGTAACAGGAGCAACAAGCCCAGGAAGTCGGTAAAGAACCCCGGCACCAGCAGCAGAAAGCCTGCTAACACCAGTGAAACGCTCTTCACCATTTCCGCTGCAGGGCTTTCACCCGCAGCCAGCTTCTGTTGCATCTGCATGAAGGTTTTCATGCCCTGATTGCGCACCAGCGAAATACCAACGCAGGAAGTGAACACCACCAGCAGCAGAGTGATCGCCACGCCCATGACGGCGGCGACTTTGATAAATAGGGATATTTCTATGTAAGCCAACAGAAATATCAGCAGTAACGGTAACCAGCGCACCTGGTTCTCCTCTGGTAGATCTACGCCGCCGCACGGGGCGACGACGCGAAAAAGGGGCCGGTAAACGGCCGACCTGAATACAATGGGGTCAGCCGATGGTCATTTCAACCAAAGGCCCTTTTTTATTGCTAAAGTTAGTAAACGTGAATGAGATCACAGAACGGGAAACACGTGATTTTAGAAGGCTCAGAAGGTGATCTGGATTCAGTCATTTATTACTAACCAGCATATGATCTGGGCAGCAACGGGCACTGTGGTTAATCGTTTCACGCCTGAAGCCTTCGGCAACATAATTTGGTTACCTGACAATTAATTAATTCGGCAGCAATATAAAGAAGGTTCTCATGTCAAATAACATTCGTATCGAAGAAGACCTGTTAGGAACACGTGAAGTCCCCGCAGAAGCCTATTACGGTGTTCACACTCTGCGTGCGATTGAAAACTTTTATATCAGCAATAGCAAAATTAGCGATGTGCCCGAGTTTGTCCGCGGCATGGTGATGGTAAAAAAAGCCGCTGCACTGGCGAACAAAGAACTAAAAACCATCCCACGCAAAATCGCCGATGTCATTATCCAGGCCTGTGATGAAGTGCTGGATAAAGGCAAATGTATGGATCAGTTCCCGGTAGACGTGTTCCAGGGCGGTGCAGGCACTTCGCTGAACATGAACACCAACGAAGTGCTGGCGAATATCGGTCTGGAACTGATGGGTCATCAGAAAGGCGAATACCAATACCTGAACCCTAACGATCACCTCAACAAATGCCAGTCCACCAACGATGCCTACCCTACCGGCTTCCGCATTGCGGTTTACGCTTCCAACCAAAAGCTGATCGACGCCATTAACCAACTGCGCGAAGGTTTTGACCACAAAGCCAAAGAGTTCGAAACCATTCTGAAAATGGGCCGCACCCAGTTGCAGGATGCGGTGCCTATGACTCTGGGCCAGGAATTCCATGCGTTCAGCGTGTTGCTGAAAGAAGAGACTCGCAACCTGCACCGCACTGCCGAACTGCTGCTGGAAGTGAACCTGGGCGCCACGGCGATCGGTACCGCTCTGAACACCCCGGAAGGTTACGCGCAGTTGGCGGTACAGAAACTGGCGGAAGTCAGTAATCTGCCGGTCGTGCTGGCCGAAGACTTGATCGAAGCCACTTCCGACTGCGGTGCCTACGTCATGGTGCACAGCGCCCTGAAACGTTTGGCGGTCAAACTCTCCAAGATCTGTAACGACCTGCGCCTGCTGTCTTCGGGCCCACGCGCCGGCCTGAACGAGATCAACCTGCCGGAACTGCAGGCGGGCTCCTCTATCATGCCTGCCAAGGTGAACCCGGTGATCCCGGAAGTGGTTAATCAGGTGTGTTTCAAGGTGATTGGCAACGACACTTGCGTTACCATGGCGGCCGAAGCGGGTCAGCTGCAGTTGAACGTGATGGAGCCGGTGATTGGCCAGGCGATGTTTGAGTCTATCCACATCCTGACCAACGCCTGCTATAACCTGCTGGAAAAATGCATTAACGGCATCACCGCGAATAAAGAAGTCTGCGAGCACTACGTCTTCAATTCTATCGGTATCGTCACCTATCTGAACCCGTTCATTGGCCACCATAATGGTGACATCGTCGGGAAGATCTGTGCCGAAACCGGCAAGAGCGTACGCGAAGTGGTACTGGAACGCGGTCTGCTGACCGAAGCCGAGCTGGATGACATCTTCTCCGTGGAGAACCTGATGCATCCGGCCTATAAAGCCAAACGCTATACGGATGAAAATGAACAATAACAGACACACCCGGTAGCCCAAAAAGGCACGCTAAATCCTCTGGATAGCGTGCCTTTTTACTTTCCATCGCCCACAAAAATTTAACTTTTTATTTTCAAATAATCTTATTTTGAGGAGTAGACACTATGTTAGCCGTAGAATTGGTTATCGTTCTGCTGGCCATTTTTTTAGGGGCCAGGTTGGGCGGTATCGGAATTGGATTTGCAGGCGGGCTCGGCGTTTTGGTCCTGGCGCTGATTGGTGTGAAGCCGGGCAGCATTCCGTTCGACGTCATTTCCATCATCATGGCAGTGATTGCCGCGATCTCGGCAATGCAGGTCGCAGGCGGGATGGACTATCTGGTACAGCAAACTGAAAAACTGCTGCGCAAGAACCCCAAACACATCACTATTCTGGCGCCGATCGTCACCTACTTTCTGACTATCTTTGCCGGTACCGGCAATATTTCTCTTTCCGCCCTGCCCGTGATTGCCGAAGTGGCGAAAGAACAGGGCATCAAGCCTTGCCGTCCGCTATCTACCGCCGTGGTATCCGCACAGATTGCCATCACCGCCTCCCCCATTTCCGCAGCGGTGGTCTACATGTCCTCCGTGATGGAAGGCCACGGCGTCAGCTATCTGCACTTGTTGATGGTGGTAATGCCTTCGACCTTCTGCGCCGTGGTGCTGATGTCGCTGCTGGTCAGTTGGATGTTCGACTCCAAACTGTCTGACGATCCGGTTTACCAGAAACGCCTTGAAGAAGGTCTGGTTACCCTGCGCGGCAACAAGGTGGTGGAAATCAAACCACGCGCCAAAGTCTCAGTGCTGCTGTTCCTGTTGGGCGTGCTGTGCGTGGTGGCCTACGCCATCATCAACAGCCCGGGTCTCGGTCTGGTGGCAAAACCCTTGATGAACACCACCAACGCGATTTTGATCATCATGCTGAGCGTCGCCACCCTGACCACCCTGCTGTGCAAAGTCGATACCGATATGGTGCTCAACTCCAGCACCTTTAAGGCCGGTATGAGTGCCTGTATCTGTATTTTGGGCGTGGCCTGGCTGGGCGACACCTTTGTACAGGCCAATATCGACTGGATCAAAGAGACTGCGGGTACCGTGATCCAATCACATCCGTGGCTGCTGGCGGTGATTTTCTTCTTCTGCTCGGCGTTGCTGTACTCCCAGGCCGCTACCGCCAAGGCGCTGATGCCAATGGCGCTGGCACTGAACGTCTCGCCATTGACCGCCGTCGCGTCCTTTGCCGCCGTCTCCGGCCTGTTCATCCTGCCGACCTACCCTACGCTGGTCGCCGCTGTACAGATGGATGACACCGGTACCACGCGCATCGGGCGTTTTGTGTTTAACCACCCGTTCTTTATTCCCGGCACCATCGGGGTGATATTGGCGGTGTTGTTCGGCTTCCTGCTGGGCAGCGTAATGCTGTAATGCTTTCACCGGGGCTGCGGCCCCGGTTTCTCCCCCCGCCCCATTGGCGATAAACTCGCCTTCTAGCCGACCGTCCTTCAAGGTATAGTGCCCACTGATAATCTGGATGAGAGGGCTGAAGATGTCTGATTGCGAAGCTATCGTCATACTCTGCACCGCACCCGATGAGGGCACGGCTCAAGACCTGGCGGCCCGGGTTCTGGGGGAAAAACTGGCGGCCTGCGTCACACTGCTGCCCGGTGCCTCGTCGTTATACTACTGGGAAGGGAAACTGGAACAGGAGTATGAGGTGCAAATGCTGTTCAAAAGCGACCGCCGCCATCAAGATGCCCTGCTCAATTCCCTGAAACAACATCACCCGTATCAAACGCCCGAGCTGCTGGTGCTGCCGGTGATGGCTGGAGATAAAGACTACCTGTTATGGATCAACGCCTCATTAAATTGATATTCCTGCTCTGCAGCCTGTTTTTTTTGCCGCAGGCGGCTCAGGCATCGCTGTTTTCCCCGAACGGCGGCAACCAGTTCGTGCCGGTCGATCAGGCTTTTGCCTTCGATTTTAAGCAGCAGGACCACCAGTTGACGCTGAACTGGCAAATCCGCCCCGGTTATTACCTCTATCGTCAGCAGATTAAACTGGTACCACAGCAAGCGAGATTAGGCTCCTTTGAGCTGCCGCCGGGGCTGAGCCACAAGGATGAGTTCTTCGGCGAAGTCGCCATTTTCAAACAACAGCTTAGTCTGCCGATCCCACTGCAACAGGCAGCCAGTGGCGCCAGCCTGAGCGTGACTTATCAGGGCTGCGCCGAAGCGGGTTTCTGCTATCCGCCGGAAACGCGGGTGATCCCTCTGGATGCGGTGAGTGCTTCAGGCGCACTGCCGGCCAGTGTGCCTGAAGAACCGGTGCCCGCCAGCCTGCCGTTCTCCCCTCTGTGGGCCCTGCTGATTGGTATTGGCATTGCCTTCACCCCCTGTGTGTTGCCGATGTATCCTTTGATTTCCGGCATCATCCTTGGGCGTGAAAAACCACACAGCAGCGGGCGCATACTGGCGCTGGCGGTGGTTTACGTGCAGGGCATGGCACTGACCTACACGGTACTCGGCCTGGTGGTCGCCGCCGCCGGGTTGCAGTTCCAGGCGGCGCTGCAACACCCGTACGTATTGATCGGCCTGTCAGTGCTGTTTATCGCGCTGGCCCTGTCGATGTTCGGTCTGTTTTCACTGCAGTTGCCTTCCTCGCTGCAAACGCGATTGGCGGGCTGGAGTAACAGCCAGCAAGGCGGTTCGCTGCCTGGCGTATTCCTGATGGGCGCACTGGCCGGACTGATTTGCTCCCCCTGTACCACGGCGCCGCTCAGCGCGATCCTGCTGTACATCGCCCAAAGCGGCAATATGTGGGCCGGCGGCGGCACCTTGTATCTCTATGCGCTGGGGATGGGGATCCCACTGGTGCTGGTGACCCTGTTCGGCAACCGCCTGCTGCCACGTAGCGGCCCATGGATGCAGTATGTCAAAGAAGCCTTTGGCTTCGTGATCCTCGCGCTGCCGGTGTTCCTGCTGGAGCGCGTGATTGGCGATCTGTGGGGGCTGCGATTGTGGAGCCTGCTCGGCCTGGCATTCTTCGGTTGGGCGTTCGCGCTAAGCCTGAAGACTTCCCGTGGTTGGGCTCGGGCACTGCAATTAGTGCTGCTGGCGGCGGCAGTGATCGCCGCACGACCGCTGCAAGACTGGGCCTTTGGCACCAACAGCGCACAGCAGGCAGCGGTGCAGCACCTGAACTTTACGCGCATCAATAATGTAGATCAGCTCAATCTGGCGCTACAGCAGGCACAAGGGAAGCCGGTGATGCTGGATCTGTACGCCGACTGGTGTGTCGCCTGTAAGGAGTTCGAGAAATATACCTTCAGCGATGCCAGTGTTCAGGCTAAGCTGGCCAATGCAGTACTGCTGCAGGCGGATGTCACGGCCAACAATGCCGAACAGGTCGCACTGCTTAAGCACCTGAAAGTCTTGGGATTGCCAACGATTCTGTTCTTTAACGGTACCGGGCAAGAGTTAACGACCCAACGAGTAACCGGCTTTATGGATGCGGCGGTGTTCAACGCGCATTTGCAGAAAACGGTGCAATAAATAACACTGAGGTTCAGAACTGAATTTGGAGGAAGCACAAGTGCAACGTGAACACGTCCTTGATACGGCACTGGGGCTGTTGGAACAACAGGGCCTGGCGACCACCACATTGGAAATGCTGGCAGATAAACTCGACGTGCAACCGGGCGACCTGAAACGGTTCTGGCCGGATCGCGAAGCGCTGCTGTATGACTGCCTGCGCTATCATGGCCAGCAAATTGACACCTGGCGTCGCCAGTTACTGCTGGACGAGACCCTGAGCCCACAGCAAAAGCTGCTGGCACGCTATGACGTTTTGGAAGAATACGTCAAACACGACCGCTACCCCGGCTGCCTGTTTATCGCCGCCTGCAGTTTCTTCCCGGAAGTGGATCACCCGATCCACCAGCTAGCTGAGCAACAGAAACTCACCTCGCTGGATCTGACCCGCGATCTGCTGCGGGAAATGGACGCCGACGACGCCGACATGGTGGCGCAGCAAATGGAGCTGATCCAGGAAGGCTGCCTGAGCAAACTGCTGGTAAAACGCCAGCTACAGGACGTATCCGTCGCCAAGCGCCTGGCGGAAGATATCTTGCAGGTGGCCCAGTGCCGCAGAAACGGTGCGTTAAGCTAATTCAGTGTGCGGCGGTATACCGCCGCCGCAGAATGGTGGCCAACTCGGCACAATTTTCGAACCCTTTGACCGAAAAGCCAGCAACCAGTCGCGTTTTACCTGATTTCATTCACAAAGCCGTTGACTGCCTTCGGCCAATACGGTTTAATGCTGCGCGTTGCCCGGATAGCTCAGTCGGTAGAGCAGGGGATTGAAAATCCCCGTGTCCTTGGTTCGATTCCGAGTCCGGGCACCATATTTAGAAGAACCCGCCTATGGCGGGTTTTTTGCTTTCTGAGATACGAACTCTACATCGAACAGGTTCGATTATTCGGCCAAAGGCCTCACCCTACGGGCCAACGCTAAAGCGTTGTTCAACACGGCGTAAACGCCGGTTGTCCGAGTCCGGGCACCATCTTTAGAAGAACCCGCCTATGGCGGGTTTTTTGCTTTCTGGATCCCCTTCCCTGTACTGGTTCAGGCGACTGACAAAGCCCGTAATTAGGGAAAGCGTGCCGAAGGGGTCGTAGCGGCGCAGCCGCCGGAGCGCCCCTCGGTACGGTAGGCCCGGGTATCTCGAGCTAAAATACAACTTTGTCACCAAACTCAATCCGGATTCTTCCCCGCCATCATCGTTAACTAAAGTACCTGACAATCAGCATGGCCCCCGAGCCGAGCAATATCACATTGATAAGTTTGAGGAATTGCTCGCGTGACATCTTTAACGTGAAGTAACGGCCCAGGGTAATCCCCGCCAGCATGCCCGGCACCAGCACCAATGCCAGCAGCAGTAAATCAACGTCCAGATAAACACCGGCCAGAGCAAAAATGACCACTCGGGTCAACGTGCTCATGCCTATCAGCGTGGTTTGGGTTATACGGAAAGCTTCTTTTTTCTCAATTCGCCCACTGAGATAGATGGCATAAATAAAGCCACCGCTGCCAAAGAGCGCACTGAATATCCCGCCAATCAGACCAAAAGGCACCGCCGCCTTGGGTAAAAATTGTCGATCCGGCTTTAAACCACTGAGTGAGTAGAGCGCGTAAAACACCACAAAAACGCCCAACGCCAGCAACAGAATGTCTGGCCGAGTCTTCAGCAGGATCGCCGCACCTAGCAGACTGCCGATGACCATTAAAGGAATCAGCCGTTTTAATTCAGGCCATTGTGCGTTCCGCCCGTCGCGACTGACATTAACAATCGCCGCGCACATATCCAGCAATGCCAGTAAGGGGACGATTTTCGCCACCGGCATATAGAGCGCCATTATCGGGCTGGCGACTAACGCAGAACCAAAACCGGCGATGCCGAAAATGACATAAGCCACCAATAATGTGGCTGCCAGTACCAGATAACTCGAGAGCGTTAAGGTTTCCTGCACGTGAGCTTTTTCCAATCCATGAATGTTATTGAGCCACTGGGTGCCTTAGCCCCTGCCCACCATAATCCTAATCCCGGAGAATTTAGTCCATGGCGGCGTTTTTGACCACCTGTCCGTTGATGTTACTATAGGCAGATCACAATAGAGCGCGACGACGTTTAAGGACGATATTTGAGTATGGGAAGCACATTCGCTGTATGGCGACTGATTGCCGTGTGCGTGATCAGTCTGGGATTATTGGGGTGCGGCTCCGGAAAAAAATCGAACAGCTACAACCGTGATTATGATCAGTTGGCCAGAGGCAGTTATAACGGCAACACCTATACCGTCAAACGCGGCGATACCCTGTTCTATATTGCCTGGATCACCAACAGTGAAGTCAGCGAGTTAGCGCGTCGCAATAAGATCCCCAAACCCTACAACCTTGAGATTGGCCAAAAGCTGGCGCTGAATAATGCGACAGCGAAGAAAGGCAAATCTCGCAAAACACAGTCTACCAGCCAGATTGCAGCCGTTGCGCCACCGATCCGCAGCAGTATCAAATGCTGGCGCTGGCCAACCCAGGGCAATATCGTCAGCAAGTATTCCACCGCAGACGGGGGCAATAAAGGCATTGATATCGCCGGTAACCGTGGCCAACCGGTGTTTGCCGCAGCCAAAGGACGGGTGGTGTACGTTGGCAACCAGCTCCGGGGTTACGGCAATCTGATTATGATAAAACACAATGATGAGTACATCAGCGCCTACGCCCACAACAACACCCTGCTGGTTCGCAATGCCCAGGAAGTGAAAGCCGGGCAGAAGATTGCCACCATGGGCAGCACCGGTACCGACAAGGTGATGCTGCACTTCCAAATCCGTTATCGTGCTACCGCATTGGATCCACTGCGCTTCCTGCCGCCTCAGGGCTCCGCACCCGCATGTTGATCCCGAGATAGACGATAAAAAAACCCGCCATCAGGCGGGTTTTTCAATCATGGCGCACAATAACGATTAAGACTCTTTTATCTGTTTCATCTTGCCAGACAAAAACTCTTTCTCGAAGGCCAGCGCCTTTTTACTGTCGAACTGGTGTTCCCATTTCGCGACCACCAACACCGCCAACGCATTACCTACGACATTCAGTGCGGTACGTGCCATATCCAGGATACGGTCGACACCGGCGATAAACGCCAGGCCTTCCAGCGGGATCCCCACGCTGCCCAGAGTGGCTAACAGCACCACAAAGGAAACACCCGGCACGCCGGCAATGCCCTTAGAGGTAAGCATCAGCGTCACCACCAGCACAATTTCCTGGCCCAGAGAAAGCTCGATGCCATACAACTGGGCGATAAAGATAGCGGCAATACTCTGATACAGCGTCGAACCATCCAGATTGAAGGAATAACCGGTCGGGACCACAAAGCTGGTGATCGCCTTGGGTGCGCCGTAAGCCTCCATCTTTTCAATGATGCGCGGCAGTACCGTTTCCGAGCTGGCGGTAGAAAAAGCCAGGATCAGTTCGTCCTTCAGGATACGGATCAGCGTCCAGATACGCAGGTTACAGATGCGGGCAACGGCCCCCAATACCACCAGCGCAAAGAAGGCAATGGCGAAGTACACCAGCAGCACCAGCTTGGCCAAGGGTAACAACGAGGTAAAGCCAAAGTTGGCGACCGTCACTGAGATCAGACCAAACACCCCAATCGGCGCATAACGCATGATCATATGGGTGACTTTGAACATGCTTTCCGAAACGGCTTTAAACACCTTCAGCAGCGGCTCTTTGGTTTCTTTCGGCAATGACGACAGCCCAAGACCAAACAACACCGAGAAGAAGATAATCGGTAGCATGTCGCCTTTGGCCATCGAAGCGAAGATGTTAGACGGAATCAACGACAGAATGGTGCCAACCAGGCTGTGTGAGCCACTTTGCACCTGCTCGGTGGTTTTTTGATACTGCGAGATATCGACTGCAGTCAGCGTCGACATATCGATGCCGTGGCCGGGTTGAAAAACATTAGCCAGTGTCAGCCCCACCACTATGGCGATAGTGGTGATCACTTCGAAGTAAATAATGGTTTTCAACCCGAGACGCCCTAGCTTCTTCGCATCCCCCACGCCGGCAATACCCACAACCAACGTAGAAATAACGATCGGCACCACAATCATCTTAATCAGGCGAATGAATATATCACCGGCCGGACTAAGAATATTACTGACTAACCACTCTCGTGATTCAGTCTGATTATGGAGCACGGCCCCGACGATAATACCCAGCAACAGCGCGATCATAATTTGCCAGGCAAGACTTATTTTTACACTCTTCATACCCAAAAAGTCCTCAAAGACTCTTTTCGGCACATTTATAATAACGCACCGAAAAGAATACTTAATCATTTAATACAGGCTTATGTTAGTGACAAGGAAGCGTTCACCTGCCCTTAGTGTGACGCTGTTTAAATCTTTACCATTTGAAAGGCATGGTCTGCAAGCCTTGTTTCATCAGACTTCAGTATGATATTTAACCTAATTAATTTTCAGCTTTAATTCTAAATGGCATAATCCACTGTTATTAAAAGCATAATTTTATGTGACGTAGGTCACGGAATACTCTGATGGATTAATATTTTCACCTGATGAAAATGCGTTAATTCCCACTAAACTTGCATATTTAGTCCAATGGGAATGTTTATATTATGTTGCGCTAAGGTTTTCAAAATGAAAATTACCAACAATACGATACCCTGTATCCCCGTCATATTGAAGCAGGACAGCTTAAAAACGGGTTTATTTATTAGCGATACTGGCTGAAAGCCTAATTATTAATATCAACATCGAATATTAACAACCGGCCATGTTCCAAAATGATTTAGCACCGGCCAAATAACATTAACTGTTAGCGATAAAAAGTGAGTTTATTATCGGGTTGGTTATTCTTTTTAGTTCTTTAGATAGCGTTTTCTGGCAAAAACCACCTATCTGAGCGTTTTGACCCACCAAGTAGGTAGATGCCCAACGCAAATGAAGCAGAACTATTACAAATCAATATCTTCGTTGCGTGATCTGCCGCGCAAAAAAGAAACAAAGAATCGGAGCAAACTATACTTAACCTTCAGTTGACATATTATTAACAACTTCAAGGAGAAAAGCCATGAGCCAAGTGCATAAACACGCTATTCCTTCTGCAATTGCAGAACACGCCCTGATTAATCCGACACAATATCAACAATATTATCAACAATCTGTGCAAGACCCAGAAACGTTCTGGGGCGAGCAGGGAAAAATCCTGGACTGGATTAAACCTTATAGTCGGGTCAAAAACACCTCGTTCGATCCGGGCCATATCAGCATTCGCTGGTTTGAAGACGGCACCCTGAACCTGGCGGCCAACTGCCTCGATCGCCATCTGGCCGAGCGCGGCGACCAAACCGCCATTATCTGGGAAGGTGACGATCCCACCCAGTCAAAACAGGTGACCTACAAACAATTGCATCACGATGTCTGCCAATTCGCCAACGTGCTGAAAAAGCTGGGCGTGAAGAAAGGTGACGTCGTGGCTATCTATATGCCAATGGTACCGGAAGCCGCCGTCGCCATGCTGGCCTGCGCCCGTATCGGGGCAGTGCATTCGGTGATCTTTGGCGGTTTCTCGCCGGAAGCGGTCGCCGGCCGTATTATCGACTCCAACTCCAAACTGGTTATCACCGCTGACGAAGGCCTGCGCGCCGGACGTGCCGTTCCGCTGAAGAAAAATGTCGATGACGCGCTGAAGAATCCAGGCGTAAAAAGTATCACCAACGTGGTGGTGTTCCAGCGTACCGGTAAACCGGGTTACTGGCAGGAAGGCCGCGATCTGTGGTGGCATGAACTGACCCAAGGGATTTCAGCCGACTGTCCACCGGAAGAGATGAACGCAGAAGATCCGCTGTTTATCCTTTATACCTCGGGCTCGACCGGTAAACCCAAGGGCGTGCTGCACACCACCGGCGGCTATCTGGTGTATGCCGCCATGACCTTTAAATACGTCTTCGATTACCACGACGGCGATGTGTACTGGTGTACCGCCGACGTCGGTTGGGTCACTGGCCACAGCTATTTGCTGTACGGCCCGCTGGCCTGCGGTGCCATTACCCTGATGTTCGAAGGGGTGCCAAACTACCCGGGGGTTAACCGTCTGTCACAGGTGGTCGACAAACATCAGGTTAATATCCTGTATACCGCGCCTACCGCCATTCGTGCCCTTATGGCCGAAGGTGACAAGGCAATCGAAGGGACCAAACGCGACTCGCTGCGCATCATGGGCTCGGTTGGAGAGCCGATTAACCCGGAAGCCTGGGAGTGGTATTACAATAAAATCGGTAACGGTAAATGCCCGATCGTCGACACCTGGTGGCAGACCGAAACCGGCGGCTTTATGATCACCCCGCTGCCCGGTGCCACCGAACTGAAAGCCGGTTCCGCTACGCGGCCATTCTTCGGCGTACAACCGGCGCTGGTGGATAACCTCGGTAACCCGCAAGAAGGTGCCTGTGAGGGTAACCTGGTGATCACCGACTCCTGGCCAGGCCAGGCTCGCACCCTGTTCGGCGATCACGATCGCTTCGAGCAAACCTACTTCTCTACCTTTAAAGGCATGTATTTCAGCGGTGACGGCGCACGCCGTGACGAAGACGGATACTACTGGATCACCGGCCGCGTCGATGATGTGCTTAACGTCTCCGGTCACCGTCTGGGCACCGCCGAGATTGAGTCAGCGCTGGTCTCCCACCCGAAAATCGCCGAAGCGGCGGTGGTCGGCATCCCACATAACATTAAGGGCCAGGCGATTTACGCCTATATCACGCTGAACCACGGTGAAGAACCTACGCCTGAGCTGTATACCGAAGTGCGTAACTGGGTACGCAAAGAGATAGGGCCGATCGCCACGCCGGATGTCCTGCACTGGACAGACTCGCTGCCCAAAACACGCTCCGGCAAGATCATGCGTCGCATCCTGCGCAAAATTGCCGCCGGCGATACCAGCAATCTGGGGGATACCTCAACGCTGGCAGATCCGGCCGTAGTCGAAAAGCTGTTGGAAGAAAAACAATCAATGAAAGTTCCGTCCTAATTTCCGCCGCCTCAGGCCGATCAGCGGGAAGTCCCCGATGGTCGGCTTCAAGCGCGGCGGACTCTATCAATACCTACTGGAGATGCTCTGATGAATGACACCATTTATCAAGGGATTGAGGAAAACCCGCGCTTTATAGAATTGGTGCGAAAACGTAGCCGCTTCGCCTGGCTGCTTTCACTGATTACACTGGCACTGTATGTCAGCTTTATTTTATTGATCGCTTTCGATCCTCAGTGGTTAGGCACACCGATCGCCGAAGGATCGACCATTACCCGCGGGATCCCGGTAGGCGTAGGCCTGATAGTGATCTCTTTTGTGCTGACCGGGATCTACGTATTCCGCGCCAACGGCGAGTTCGATCGCCTGACTGCAGAAATTCTGCGTGAGGTGAAGAAATGAAGCCTTTACTGTCTGCCGCCGCTCTGCTGACGCTACCGGGCATGGCCTTTGCCGATGCCATTGGGGGGGAAGTTCAGCGTCAACCCTTGAACATTCAGGCGATCGTCATGTTCGTGCTGTTTGTCGGCGCCACGCTATACATCACCTACTGGGCCTCCAAACGCACCCGCTCACGCCAGGATTATTACACCGCAGGTGGGAAAATTACCGGTTTGCAGAACGGTCTGGCGATTGCCGGCGATTTTATGTCAGCCGCCTCTTTCCTAGGTATTTCCGCACTGGTGTATACCTCTGGCTATGACGGGCTGATTTACTCCATCGGCTTTCTGATCGGCTGGCCGATCATTTTGTTCCTGATTGCAGAACGCCTGCGCAACCTGGGCCGTTATACCTTTGCTGACGTGGCTTCTTACCGACTGAAGCAAAAACCGATCCGCACCCTCTCCGCTTGTGGCTCACTGGTGGTGGTCGCGCTGTACCTGATTGCACAGATGGTGGGGGCCGGTAAACTGATCCAGCTGCTGTTTGGCCTTAACTACCACGTGGCGGTCATCCTGGTCGGTATTTTGATGGTGCTGTACGTGCTGTTCGGCGGCATGCTGGCGACCACCTGGGTGCAGATTATCAAAGCCGTACTGCTGTTGGCCGGTGCCAGCTTTATGGCGCTGATGGTGATGAAATCGGTCAATTTTGACTTCAACACCCTGTTTGCCGAGGCCGTGAAGGTTCATCCAAAAGGCATCGCCATCATGAGCCCTGGCGGGCTGGTGTCCGATCCTATTTCCGCACTCTCACTGGGGCTGGCGCTGATGTTTGGTACCGCCGGTCTGCCGCACATTCTGATGCGCTTCTTTACCGTCAGTGACGCTAAAGAAGCCCGTAAGAGCGTGTTCTATGCCACCGGATTTATCGGTTACTTCTACATCCTGACCTTTATTATCGGCTTTGGCGCCATCCTGTTAGTCGGCCCTAATCCGGTATTCAAAGACGCCACCGGGGCACTATTGGGTGGCACCAACATGGCGGCGGTGCATTTGGCCAACGCGGTGGGCGGCAACTTCTTCCTCGGCTTTATCTCGGCGGTCGCCTTTGCCACCATTCTGGCAGTGGTTGCCGGCCTGACGCTGGCAGGGGCTTCTGCGGTATCTCATGATTTATACGCCAGCGTAATTAAAAACGGCAAGGCGACTGAGCGTGATGAACTGCGGGTTTCAAAGATTACCGTGGTGATCCTGGGGATCGTGGCTATTGCACTGGGGATTTTGTTCGAGAAACAGAATATCGCCTTTATGGTCGGGCTGGCCTTCTCGATTGCTGCCAGTTGTAACTTCCCGATTATCATTCTTTCGATGTACTGGTCGCGCCTGACCACTCGCGGCGCGATGATCGGCGGCTGGTTAGGTCTGCTGACGGCGGTGATCCTGATGATCCTCGGCCCAACCATCTGGGTCCAGATACTGGGACACGAGAAAGCCATTTATCCTTATGAATATCCGGCACTGTTCTCGATGCTGGTCGCCTTTATCGGCACCTGGCTGTTCTCGGTGACCGACAGCTCATTGGCCGGGCAGCAGGAGCGTGAGCGCTTCCGTTTCCAATTTGTACGTTCACAAACCGGCCTGGGTATTTCCCAGGGCAGTTCACATTAACCGAATAATAAGTGAAAAAAGCAAACACACCCTAATCAAAGGCCCTTCGGGGCCTTTTCTTTATCGTCGGGTATAAGTTGTAATCGAGGTTTCTGCAGCAGAAGATATTACTGAGCTGGGTTTTATTCCGAGGATATAGGGCGTGGAGTTATCTAACAGGCCGTCGCGTAGCGGCGTTAAAGCCCGTTCCCGACGGGCTTTTCGCATGCCCATGCTCAAGCAGAACGATATGCGACAGATAAAACAAAAAGCCCTACGCTTTCACGTAGGGCTTGTTGCTTTATTTGATGCCTGGCAGTGTCCTACTCTCGCATGGGGAGACCCCACACTACCATCGGCGCTACGGCGTTTCACTTCTGAGTTCGGCATGGGATCAGGTGGGACCACCGCGCTATGGCCGCCAGGCAAATT